>MRWG01000023.1_pt1 | contig 397131 bp, 410 predicted proteins | sample 1013341 | NCBI WGS metagenome assembly MRWG01 (sample SAMN06117577, study PRJNA244670) | biofilm metagenome | biome: Water; feature: Cathode Biofilm; material: Biofilm; isolation source: microbial consortium enriched at the cathode of a solar microbial fuel cell | place: USA: District of Columbia...
GCGACGGGAAGCTCGCCGAGAAAGGCGCTAAGACGTTCTCTTTTGCGCGGAGGAAGGCTCATGAATGCGAATCAGGTCCTTCGACAAAGACGCTTACTGGTACGATTTATGCAGGTAATGGTCAAACCGCAGCATCAGGCGCCGGCGAAATCCTTGCGCGCCTTCATGTCGGCGGCCTTCCATTTCCTGACGAATTCCTCAAGCTCCTGGTCGCCGCCATCGGGCAGAACAATCTTGAGTTTCACATATTGATCGCCCGCGCCGCCGGTACGTTTCGGCACGCCGCGGCCTTTGAGGCGCAGCACCGTTCCGGAACTCGAATATTTCGGCACATTGACGGAAACGTCGCCGGCGATGGTCGGCGCCGTGATCTTGCCGCCGAGCACCGCTTCCTTGAGCGAGATCGGCGCATCGATGTGAATGTCGTCGCCCTTGCGTTCGAACAGCGCGTGCGGTTTCACCTTCACCTCGACGTAAACGTCGCCGGCGCCGCCGGGCGATTTTTCGCCCTGGCCCTTGAGGCGCAGCGTTTGCCCGTCTTCAAAGCCGACGGGAATCGCAAGATCAAGCGTGCGGCCATCCGGCATGGTGACGCGTTTTTTCGCGCCGTTCACCGCATCGAGAAAATCAACTTCGAGCCGGTAGCGCACGTCGCGTCCGCGCATGTGATGCCCGCCGCCGCGCTGTCCCCTTGCGCCGAACAGGTCGGAAAAAATGTCGGAGAAATCCTCATAAGAGGCGCCGGCGCCGGGACCTCCCGCATGGCCGCCCGCATGACCTGATGCACCGCCGCGGGCTTCACGCTGGGTCCATTGATGAAACGGGTTCGGCCGCTCGCGGCCGTCATCGTCAATCTCGCCGCGGTCGTATTTCTTGCGCCGCTCAGGGTCGCCGAGAATGTCGAAAGCGGCGGAGACTTCCTTGAACCTGTCTTCGGATTTCTTGTCGTCGGGGTTGCGGTCGGGGTGATGTTTTTTCGCAAGCTGACGGAAGGCCGAGCGGATCTCCGCGTCGGTCGCCTTCGGGGAAAGCCCCAGCACCAGATAAGGGTTCCGCGCCACTTGTCTTTTGTTCCTTCGTCTCACCCTGAGGGCTGTTAAGCCCTTGTTAGTAAACAGGGCGCGCGAAAACGCGGCGCCCAACCTGCCCACAGATAGGTGATTTTCTCCCGAAATGAAGAGTTTAGGGTTAATTTTGGGCGCGAAATTTGGCGGGGTTTCGGAGAGGTCGAGCAGGTATTTTGCACCCCCCGCCCATTCTCGCCGTAGTCGAGCGAAGTTTGACGCTCCCTGTGGCTACAAATAAGCTAATCCTTGTTTCTAGGTTATCTGTGTCGATGAGCGATAAGAAAATCAACCCGTCAATTATGCTGACCTATTTCGGCGCCGCGTTCTCCGCCATATTGATAGTCTATTTCTTAGGCTCTTTTTTATTCGACCCCCATGGAAACTCGGCAATTGCTGACGTTGTTATGTTTCTAGTTTCGATAACCGCTGGGTTCGTAGTGCTGCTCTTCACTACACGGTTTTTATTTCCCAACGGCCATATGGATGTTGATGAATCAGCGCCCACAAAACCACGTTTAAAAATGGCTATAGCTATTGTGATATCAATGTTCACCAGCGCAAGCGTGGCGTTTGGTTATTTTTTCTGGCTGTAAAACTCCCGAGACCTATATTCCGGTGAAATTTCGGCTCTCTCCGCAACCATATCGCACATATTCGTCAACCGCAGCCGTGTACTGATTTCCTAATCGTTCAGAATGATCCAGAAGGTCCTCTGCTTCACGGACCAACCGTTGGACTTCAGCCAATTTTGAAAATGCTCTTAGAGCTGCAATCGCCGATGCGAGCGGCCCTATCAGATTCAGGAGTTCAGCTAGATCATCATGAGATACTTTCCCTTGGCGAAACCGCCCAATAACCCGCAGTATCCGTTTCAACCTAAGAAGCGCCGCCGCCGCGCCACTTAGAGCGGCCACAGCTGCAAAGCCAAAATCGACTATCGCTTCTTGTTTCAATGACTCCGCTTCTCTTTCAAGTTGTCCTGCACGGTCTGAATACCGTGTTGCTTCTCTGGACAAGTTATTCATCTCCAGGATCAAGTCATTGCACCGCTTTTGATTTTTCAATTCACAGTGGAGACCGCGCGCGCCATACGCCGCCGTAGCGTTTCTGACCGCTTCGCCGAGGCTTGCGCCGTTAAATTCGTTGCTTCTCATCCTGATTTACTCCTTATACTGTTGGTTTTATCTTCAACCAATTACCACGCTTCCCCTCCTCTCTGCGCCCTCCCCGACCGCGTCGGAAATCTGCGCCACGGCGAAGGTGATGACGGGGTCTGCATAAGGCCCGCCGAAGTCGGCGGTAATGTCGGCGCTGGCGTAGGTGTAGGACGGGGCGGATGTTTCGATCTCTCGCACCGGCGTTTCGCCGTCGTAGATCGTGAGGCGGTAGCGCTCTGACTGTTCGCCAAGCGGAACCTCACCCTCCCAGCTGTCGCCGCCGGTTCTGGTCCGCCTGATCCACGAAAGCGCGATGTCGCTTCCCTGTCGACGCGCGCGCAAATGTACGGGGCTGAGGGGCGCGAGCCCGCGCGCGTTCATGGTCAGGGACTGTCCGGTAAAATTCTCCGTATCGGGAAGGTCTGCCTCGGGCCCTGCCTGCCAGTTAAATTCAAGCCCGCGCTGGCCGAGGTTGAAATCGATCTGCGTCACCGACGGCGTCAAGAGAACGAACCGTGCGCCGATGCTCGCACCGGCTAATGCTTCCGCCTCGCTGCCCACCTGTCCGCGCAGCAAGCCGGAAAGCGCCCATGCGCCTGACGGCTACAGCTCTGCATCGCGAAACTGGCAGATCTCCCACCCGCCGCTATCGCTTTGAACGGCGAAGGCGTTCGCGCCGGCGAACACGTCTTCGGCCGCTTTCGACGACAGGGCGCCGAACAGCAGCCGCACTTCCACGGCGCGCTCGATAAACCGTCCCGAACCGGCGGGCGGCAATGCGGTCTCTAACCGCCCCATCACCGACCGCGCGGGCGCAAGCCCCGCAAGGCTTGGCGCGGCTTCGCCGCTCGACCGGTAAAGCGCGACGCCGCCGGGCCACGGGTCGGCGAACGCGGCGAGCCACGGCGCCGCCTCGTCTGTGGAGCTTGCGAGCAACGGCAAATCCATCAGCGCCCACACCGGCATGGAGAAAACATTCACATCCGCGGGCGGCGCGAACGAGGCCGGGCCCACCGGCGCGTCGTAGACAGCGGGCGCGACGCGCACCAGCGAACAATCGCGGGCGCCCGCATCGTCAATTTCAAGAATGCGGTAGCGCCGCTCCGCACCCAGATCATTCAATATAATCGCGTCGCCAGGCTCAACGGAGAGCGCCGACGGCGGCAGGGAGAATTCGAGATTTTCCCGCATCACCCAGGCGTCGGCGAGGATCGAGCGGGCGCGCGCTTCGGCTTCCGCCGCCGGGATGACGGCTGCGATGTCGGCGCCCGCCTCGCGGTTGGGCCGTGCGCCGGGGTCGCGCGCTTCGGCGACGGCGGGCGCAAAATCCTCCTGCTCATCGAAAAAGCCGAGCCGGAACGCGGCGGGCAAATCCGCCTCCTGCGCGAGGCTCAATGAAAACGCGCCGTCGCGGCGCGCGGCCGAGCCGCCCGTTCAGCCAGTGACCCTTTTCCCAGTTCGCCGTATCGCCCCAGACGTCGGACCGCGCCGGAAAATCCGGGAACGGCCGCGCATCCCACGCATAAACATACTGCCGCGCCGCATCGACCATGGATGCGCCGTAGACGGACGAAATAGGATTGTTCGCCGCGTCGCGCCAGAAGCTTGCCTGCGCTTCGATATAGCGCCGCTGGGCGAGGTCGTCGCGATAGCCGGTTGAAAAATACGGCCTTATGTAGCAAGCGCACCAGATAATTCCTCGCATGTTCGCCCGATGATTTCTAAACTGGTTGCATGAGCGACAAGTTTATCATCTTGGGGCTGAAGACGCGGCGGGCGTCTATCGCTGCTGAGATTGACGAACTTGATGAGAAGCGCCGCCAGCTACTGAAAAACCTTCGCTCTCTGGACCACACGCTTAAGCTCATGGGCTTCAAGGGCAATCCTGAGTCGATCAAAAGTAAACGAAAGTATCGTTCCATGTTCAGACGCGGCGAACTGCGCCGCCTGATATACAACGCCGAGCGCGTTCACGGTTCAGATGCTACCCATAAGAACGTCGCTGCCTTCATCGTCCGAAAGATGAAGTGGAAAAACGACAGCGAACTTCTGCGCGTTGTTACGATTAAGGTAAGCCAAGCCCGAAGGGATATCAGGCGCAGGCTGAAGCTGCCTGAGCGCCACGCTGCCAATACCCCTTCCAGCAGCGGCTCACCGGCGCAACCATCAGGTTGCGAATGATGCGGCTCGCCAGTGCCCCGTTGCTTTCACGGCGATGGTCTTCAAGCCAAGCCGTGTGCGCCGCGTACTGGTGCAGGTAACGGCCCGAAACGTGGTGGTGCTGACCGCCAACCATGCGGCGCAAGCGCGAGAAGTAGCTCTCCGCTTGGTTCGTGCAAGCGCCGTTGAGCGAGAAGGCTTCCGAGTGGTTGATGCGGTTAACCGGGAATACGGCCTCCAAAATATCCCAGTGGCCAGCCTCGTCTGCGTTAAGGCGCGCTGTTGTCTCCAAACGATCAATAGCGAAGTCAACGCCATCGGCTTCGCGGCGCGATACTGTCGTCAATGTACGTCCGCCACGCTCACGAAGAGCGACAACTACGCGGCGCTTGCCTGAGCGGTTCGAGCGCAGGCGGCGGTCAATACGCTTCACTTCGCGGTTTGCGGGGCGCACATAGCCGCCGAAATAGGCACCGTCGATCTCAACGTCATTGTCGAGGATGGTGTCTTTCGTTTCGAGCGCCAGCGCCTCACGGATTTTATGAGCGAGAACGAAAGCCGTCTTGTACTGGCAGCCAACGTCACGGCTTAATTGAATGGCCGAAATGCCTTTTGCAGCGTTGGCGATAATGCAGATCGCAGCGAGTAAATCCGTGAACTCCATTTTACGGCTCGCGAAAATGGTTCCGCTCGTTACCGAAAACTGGTGATGGCAGGCTTTGCACTTGAACTTGCGGCGCGTTGAAATGTTGTACGCCTCAAAGCCGCCACAACGCGGGCATACCGCCTGCCCTTGTGTCTCCGGCCAGCGGATTTCGCAGAACTTGGCGTAAGCCGCATCCTCTCCAGCCTTGTAAATGTCCTTGAGTTTCAAGGTTCTGGAAGCGGCTGAAAGTAAGAAATGCTGGCTCATATCATTAAATCCGATGATGTTACACACCGTATTTAATGACTTGTATAACCGCTTTCAAGGGTCTATATCATCAAAAGTGATGATATTTATAGGCAGACCCGATGGCGACCAGAAAAAGCGATCCAGTTACCCAGGAATACGAAACGCTGGCGAAAAATCTCCTTAAAGGCGAATTGAAACGGCGAGGCGTGACATACGCGCAGCTTGCTGAAAAACTCGGCGAAATAGGCGTTCAGGAAAACGAGCGGAACCTGAACAACAAGATTAGCCGAGGGGGCTTTAGTGCAGCCTTTTTATTGCAATGTCTCAGCGCGCTAGGTTGCTCATCGTTGCGATTGTCGGATTCCTAGCAATCGCTGGGTTTATGGCCTCGGGAGTATTCTTCGAACCTGATTATTTTTCAGTACCCGGCCAAACGTCCAGCCAAGCCCAAAGCAACACCCCAGAACACCATGCCAGCGAGAAGCGCGAAGTAACCTGCAACGCGAATTGTCAGGTTACATTCGGGCCGCACAGCGACTCTGACACCCCAAGTAGCGGCGAGGGCCCCCCAAAGGCCGATTCCAGCAGCAACGCCAACGGTCAAAGCCTTAATGGCCTTGACCTTGAGGCTCAACGGCGAATGGCGCACTGGGCTATGTTGCTTGCTGGCCTTACCGCTACTGGCCTTGTGTTGCTTGCTGGAACGCTGTGGGAAGCGGCTGAGGCCACACGAGCCGCTAATGCGGCAGCTGTCGCCTCCCACAAAACGGCGGACGTGACGCGCGACATTGGGGTTAAACAGGCTCGCGCCTACGTTGGAGTTGAGCGCGCGGAGTATGAGGTTTACCCGAACTACTTGTTCTTTAGACTCTTTCTTAAAAACTACGGAAACTCTCCCGCTACCTACTGTGAAGCGCAGGCGACCTTGGAGGTCGTCAAATATAAAGTGAGCGCGGGAGAAAATGCTTTCTCGGAATCCCTCGCGCGCGATATAGAATATCAGCAAGTGATTAGCAGCGGCAAGTTTAGCCCTGTTGGCAGTGTTGTTGCTGGGGGGCCGGGCGAATGCTTGATGACTTTTAGCCGACGTAAGAGTCTGGCGTGGGAAAATGAGGCCATAAACGACTTCTGTAGCGGGCTTGCTGAGGGCTCTTTCCGCATAAATCTGAAATGGATCGATGTTTTTGAAGAATCTATCGAGGCTTACGTCATCCTTTACGATAAACCCGAAGAACCCGCTAAACCCAAAAGCCCTCTCGTCGAGGCTATGACGCCCAAGAAAAAAATCTTGCTCTCCCGCGCGCTGATAATGAGTGAAGCAAAGCCAGCTGGTGCAGACAATAACGGCGAAAGCACCTAATCTAAGGAATTTCACATACCCCGTTCCCCGACCTTACGGGGAAACGCAGGCAATCCGGTGAAAATCCCGGCTTGGTGCGTTTGCTCCATAAGGCCGAAGAATTCAACAGAAATGTTGTATTTTCGAAGAGGCGTTTCGCGTTATTGGGGTGAAGTTTTTTACTATCAGACCTGCAATTTTACGACTGCATTAAGTCCGTGAAAATTCCACCCGGTCATTCCGGGGCTGACACCGTCAGAACCCGGCATCGATAATCCGATTTGCGACGTTGTGCATGGGTTGAAGGATTGCCCCATGGATTCCGGATCGCCTTCGGCGTCCGGAATGACGAGCCCACAGTGTGCGCCTCATTTATCCCGAACCCCAACCGCAAACATCAAAAAACAATACCCGGCTCGGCGATTTCGCGCTAATCTCGGCCCGGTTTCAACATTTCAAGGAGGGGCGGCCGGGCCTCGATGGGTCAAGTTTTTCCGGGCGATCCCGCCCCCTGGTTTCACCAGCGTTCTTTCGCCAATCCGAACTTCGCCTTTGACACTGTCGCGGGCCGGTATCTCGTGCTGTGCCTGTTCGGTTCGGCCTCGAACGAGCTCGCCAAGGCCGCCCTCGCCGCCGCAAAAGCGCGAGCGGATTTTTTTGACGACGCGACGGCGTCTTTTTTCGGCGTCAGCGCCGACCCCGCCGACGAAACAGAAAAACGCATCGCCGACCGATATCCCGGCTATCGGTTTTTCCTCGATTTCGACCGCAAAATTTCCAGCCTTTACGGCGCCTCAGATGAAACCAGCGTCTATCAGCCGCGCTGGGTCGTTATCGATCCAACCCTGCGCATTATCCGGGATATTCCGTTCCAGCAGGATCGCAGCGACATCGCTACCCTCAATGCGCTGATCGACGCCCTGCCGCCGCCGGCGCAGTTTGCCGGAATATCGCTTCAGGCGCCGGTGATTTTCTTGCAAAACGTGTTCGAACCGGACTTGTGCCGCCTGCTCGTCGCCCAGTTCGATGCTGACGGCGGCGAGGAATCCGGTTTCATGCGCGACGTCGGCGGCAAGACTGTCGGGATTTATGATCATGGCCATAAAAGCCGGAAGGACTTTTATATCGGGGATGAAAAGCTGACGCGCGCGGTGCAGCAGCGCATCGTCAGACGCATCGTTCCCGAGATCAAGAAAATCCACCAGTTCGACGTTACGCGCATGGAACGCTATGTGGTCGCGCGCTATGCGGCGGAAGACGGCGGGCATTTTCGCGCCCATCGTGACAACACCACGCGCGCCACGGCGCACCGGCGGTTTGCGGTATCCATCAATCTCAATGAAGATTACGAGGGCGGCGAAATCTCATTTCCCGAATACGGGCCGCGCAGCTTAAAACCACCGGCTGGCGGCGCGGTGATCTTTTCCTGCTCGCTGCTGCATCAGGTTTCGAAAATGACGCGCGGTGCGCGCTACGCTTTCCTGCCGTTTTTATATGACGACGCGGCGGCGAAAATTCGCCAAGAAAACCGGCAGTTCCTTGCCGAGAGCGCAAAACCGGAAGCAAAAGCTACCGGGCTTTCGTGATCCGGCTTTCCAGCAGACTGTCGTCAATCTCGTCTTCGGCAATAAGATCCGGTTCGACGGCGATGCGCGCGCGCTCGACGGATTTCGGGTCGCCGGTGATCAGCGGATGCCATTCGGGAATGGGTTTGCCATTCGCCAGCCGGCGATAGGCGCAGGTTTCCGGCATCCAGTGAAGATCTCCGGCGTTTTCCGGCGTCAGCCGCACGCAGTCAGGCACGCGCGAAGATCGGTTTTCGTAATCGGTGCAGCGGCGGCGTTTCGCGTCGAACAGCTTGCAGGCAACATCGGTTTCGAAAACATCGCCGGTTTCTTCATTGTGCAGAATATAAAGGCAGCAACGCCCGCAGCCGTCGCACAGCGATTCCCATTCCGCCGGGGTCATCTCGGCGAGGGTTTTTGTCTCCCAGAATGGTTTTGCCACTGACATAGGATGCGTCTTACCGCACTCAGCGGTCCCGCGCACCCCTCGCCACTGACTTTGCCTACCCTGACGTTTCGCGTTAGCGTTCCGGCCGGCTTAAAGGGAAGGGGCGAAATCATGATCCGTCTGGTCAAAATTATTCTTGTTGTGTTCGTCGGTTTGCAGGGACTTTTCTATTTCCTTTCAAATACAGTGAATTTCGAGTACGCGCTGATGGCCGTCGGCGAAGTCCTGTCCCAGCGGGACAGCCCGATTTATCAAAACCACATCATTCCGCCGATCACCAACCCGCTGCTGGTGAAACTGGCGCTCATCACCATCATGACCGGCGAGTTGCTGGTCGGGCTTATTTCCTTCAAGGGCGCGCTTGATATGTTTTCAAAACTCGGCGCCCCCGCCGCCGCTTTCAACGCATCAAAAAAGTACGCCATACTCGGCTGCGCCATGGCGCTGATTGTGTGGTTCGGATTTTTCACCGTGATCGGCACGGCGTTGCTGCAGATGTGGCAGGGACAGGTCGGCGGCGGCTCATTCGAGGGGTCCTTCATTTATCTGGGGACCAGCGCTTTTGTGATGCTGTTCGTCAACATGGCCGATGAGTGAGCGGCGCAATACGATAATGTGAGCCGCCAGCGCGCCGGAATGGGTTTGCGGAACCGGCGCGCTGCGGCATAGTTTTGCACTTTATAGTCGTGAAGGGACTTCCATGAGACATAGTCGTGAAGGGACTTCCATGAGACTGTTGTTGATCGCGGGCCTTTCGGCCCTGGCGCTGGGCGCGCCTGCTGAAACATTCGCTGCGGAGGCGGAGGAAAACCGGCTTGAGGCCGATGTGCGGTTTCTCGCCGATGATCTCATGGAGGGACGCGAGGCCGGCACCCGCGGGTTCGACCTTGCCGCAAAATTTGTCGCCGAACGCTATCGCGCGCTGGGGCTTGCGCCCGGCGGCGATGATCAAAGCTATTTCCAGACGATCCCCTTCCGCAAAGTCTCGGTTGCGAACGATACGGGCGGAACCATGAGGCTTTCGGGACGCGGCGCCCCGCGGCTGAAACAGGGCGCCGATTACGTGGTCGGCTCTTCCGGAAAGGCCGAAAGCGTTTCCATCGAAGGCGAAGTGGTCTTTGTCGGTTACGGCTTCGTGTCGGCGGAGCATGAACGCGACGATTACGCCGGCCTCGACGTTGAAGGAAAGATCGTCGCCTATTTTTCCGGCGCGCCGAAATTTCTGAACAGCGAGGAGCGCGCGCATAACCGATCCTTGCGAGCACAGAACGCATCGGAGCGCGGCGCCATCGGCGCGATCACCATCTGGACCCCGGAACTTGAAGATCGTTTCGCTTTCGAGCGCGCCGCAAGCCGTGTCGGCGTCGGCTCCAGCATGAACTGGGTCGACGATAATGGCGAAGCATTCTCAACAGCGCCGAACCTGCGCGCAACCGCCAGCATTTCCATGGATGCGGGCCGCAAGCTCCTGGCGCGGGCGCCGGTATCATATGACGATCTCGTGGCGGCGTCCGAGGCGGACGCGGGTGAAGTCCCCGCCTTTCCGCTCGGCGTCACCGCACGCATAGAAACGAAATCCGTGCACAGTGATACGACCAGCCCGAATGTCATCGGCATTCTGCCCGGTTCCGATCCGGCGCTCGCCAATGAATATATCGTGGTCACCGCGCATCTCGACCACATTGGTATTCGTCCGCCGAGGGAAGAAGGCGGCGATGAGATCAATAACGGCGCCGTCGATAACGCCACCGGCATTGCATCGATGCTGGAGGCCGCGCGTTTGCTGAAACAGAACCCGCCGCGCCGGCCGGTGATGTTCATTGCGCTGACGGCGGAGGAAAAGGGTCTTGAAGGCTCCGACTATTTTGCGCGGAAACCAACCGTGCCGAAGGAACAGGTCGTCGCCAACATCAATCTCGACATGCCGATGATCACCTATGACTTCGCCGACATCGTTGCGTTCGGGGCCGAGCGCTCAACCATGTATCCGGTGGTCGAGGCCGCAGCGGGGCGCGCCGGGCTCGCCTTGAGCCCCGACCCACAGCCGGAGCAGGGGTTTTTCACGCGCTCCGACCAGTACAGTTTCGTGAAGCAGGGCGTGCCGGCGATTAATATCGACATCGGCTGGGCCAATGGCGGCGAGGAGGCGCAGGAAGACTTCCTGAAAAACCACTATCACAAGGCGTCGGATGAAGCGGACATCGTCCATTACGGCGCGCTGCAGCGTTTCGCACAGGTCAATTACGAAGTGATCCGCGGCGTCGCCGACATGGACGAGCGCCCGCTCTGGAAGAAGGGCGATTTCTTCGGGACGACCTTTGACGGCCCGATGGAGGAGTAGCTGTGGCCGACAGGATGAAACCTAGCAGACACGCCTTATGATTGCTAATTTTGTTAACAAGCCGTGCTATTGCCTTGACCGACGTTAAGGAAAAGCCTCTCTTGATTGGGATAAGAGAATCATGATTCGGAAGCTGTCTGGTAGGCATGGGAGGAAGGGCAATGATGAACTATCTAAAAGGTATTTATTATGCGCTCCTCGGAAAGGTCGAAATTACTTCGGCTGACTATACGTGCCGGCCAAACAACACAGAGCCGGAAGACGCGGAAGAGTTTTTCGACAAGGTTGCTTCGGAATATTCTGAGGTCCTAGAGGTCCTTGCAGCTTAAGCCTCGCTTCGTCACAGCAAAGGATGCGATTGCCTTTAACAAAAGGGCAGTTGCTGGTACTGGCGAGTCCTATTGTCTGCTTAACGATGGGGCTCTTAAAAACGCCATCGCAAAGCCGATCAACCGTTTCGAGTACAATAGCGATACCGATGTTTGTAGCCTGGCGACTGCTACAATCTTTGGTTTGGCAAAAGCGCATGCATTTGAGCAGGGAAACAAGCGAACAGCGTTTGTTTCAGGATTGTATTTTATCGAGCGAAATGGATTTGGCTACCACGGGTCTATCAACGGCATGAATCTCGGGCTAAAAATAATTGAGCTATGCGAAAACAATGCAAGCGAAGAAGAATTAATCGACTTTTTACGGTATAAATTTATCTACCGCGTAACAACAAAAGGGCGGCTAGTGCCAGCTTCAAGCCCTGCTTTTTATGCAAAAAAATAGTGCGCACATAAGCTCATTTTGATTGCCGTTTCCCCCGCACCCGATACGCGCATCGCCGCGCGCCGGCGAGGATGTGTTCCTCGCGCACGACTTTGACGTCAGGCCCGAGGACGTCGGAGAATACTTTCAGCTCGCCTGCGCATAGGCCGGTGCAGGCTTTCGCCGCCGAACAGATCGGGCAGTGATTTTCGATCAACAGCCAGTCGCGGCCTTGCTTTTTCGCCTCGGCCATATAGCCTTCGTCGGCGCGCGCCTTGGCGAGGCGTTTGACGCGCTCGCCCACGGACTTCGCGCTCTCCAGCTTTTCGCCGTAGGCGGCGCGCTGCATGTTCCCGTGTTTTTTGATGAGCTTTGCAAGCCCCTCGGCGCCGAACAGTTCCTCTACGGACTTTATCATCTCGACGGCCAGCGCCTGATGCGCGTCGGGAAAAACGCCCTCCGCCTTTTGCGTCAATGACCAGTATTTGAGCGGGCGCCCGCGCCCTTTCGCCTCCGAACGCGCAATGACAAGGCCCTCTTCCTCAAGCGCGTAAAGCTGCAGCCGCACGGCCATGGGCGTGACGCCCAGCGACGGGGCCATTTTCGAGGCGCAGAACTCCCCGCCCCGCTTCATCATGTCGAGGATCGCAGCCCGGGTGGCCCCAGCCTCGCCCCCCTTCGCCTTTGTTTTTCCGGCCGGATCGGATTTTCCGATTTTGTTGTTCGATATTTTGCGCATGGATTATTTATAAAAGGCGTTGCTTTCAAAAACAAGCGCTATTATTGAAAGATTATTCTTTCATAAATAGGAGGCAGCAATGACCGAGGAGAGAAAAACCACCGAAAAACCCGCCGCACAGCGGCTCGAACACATGAATCTCGTCGTCACGGATGTGGATGGCACGGCGAAGTTCCTGCTCACTGCATTCCCCGACTGGCGCGTCCGCGGCGAAGGCGGCGGCGAATGGGCGGGCGTGCCGCGGCGCTGGGCCCATGTGGGCGACGACGCCAACTACATCACGCTCAACGAGTTCAAAATTCCGCGCGCGAAACGCGGGGTTCAGCGTGAGCTTCAGGGACATACCCCCGGCCTTGCCCATATCGGTTTTGAAGTCGCCGATTTGGGCGGCGTGGTCGAGCGGCTGAAAAATGCCGGCTACGAGCCCGATCATCTGGGTGAGGATCATCCGCACCGGCGCAATCTTTACTACGTCAACGAAGAAGGCCTCGAATTCGAGTTCGTGGAGTACTTCTCCGACAAGCCCGAAGAAAAAAACCTTTATCAATAGGAGGACGCCATGCGCATTTTGAGAACGCAAACCGACGGCGGCGATTTTGCCGAATGGCTGCGCCGGTTGTTCGAGCGTCACTGGTAACAAAAGTTCCTCATCCTGAGGTGCAGACCGCCGGGGTTGGCCTCGAAGGATGTGCAGCAAACACCGGATTTGCATCACATCCTTCGAGGCTCGCGCTTCGCACTTGCGCCTCCGGATGAGGGCTGGAAGGAAATCATGAAACACTCAAGCATCATCGGCTTTCTGGGCTCGTCGAGAGCGGACGGCAACACCGCAGCATTGGCGAATGCTGTGTTCAGCGAACTCGACAGCGCCGTGCTCGTCGATCTGAGCGAGCGGATGATCGGGCCATACTCATACGAAAACGCTCATGCAGCCGATGATTTTATTCCCCTTGCCGGGGCGATGGCTAAGGCGGACGCGATCGTCTTCGCCAGCCCCGTCTACTGGTATTCAATGAGCGCGCAGATGAAGGCGTTTTTCGACCGGCTGACAGACCTGACCAAGGGAGAGATGAAACCGGTCGGCAAGTCGCTCGCGGGAAAGACGATGTACGCTATCGCCACCGGCGGATCGCCCGATGCGCCATCGTCTTTCGTGCAGCCATTCGCCGACACCGCCGGCTACTTCAACATGCGCTGGGGCGGGCTTTTATATGCGCCCGGCGCCGGCGAATTGTCATCGGAAACGCACAAAGCCGCGAAAGCATTCGCGCGCAAGATCAGCCCGCTGCATTGACCCGCGAAGCCGTCAACGCGTAAACTTGCCGCCAACGGCGTCTTGCAGAACGCCCCTGGTCCGCAGAAAGGGCTGCGCCCACTGCTATATTTTCGCGACGGCTTGCGACCCGACTAAATCTTCTTTCCTCCCGTCAGGCGGACACGGGGCATCGCGCGTGAGGCGACTCGCCTTCACGCCGGAAGGAGGATTTCATGGCCGAAACACCCGCCAAACCGCCCGAACCGAAATGGCGCATCCTCGCGCCGACACATTTCGAGCAGCTCCGCAAACAGGCTAGCGATCTGCACAAGGCGTACAGGCGCTGCGACAGCGAGGCTGTCAGTCTGTTTACGGAGTATCACCACAAACCACCGGCGCCGGAAACCATAAAGCGCGCCGACGCGCAGTTGGTGCTGGCGCGCGCCCATGATTACCCGAGCTGGGCGCGCCTTAAACGCGCGGTCGAACTTTACAACGCCATCTGCGCCGACGACGCAGAGACGGTGCTCGCCCTCATCCGCCAATATCCGAAACTGCTGCACGAGCGTGTCAACGGCGTCACCTCGAACTGGGGCCCGCCGCTCGCTTGCGCGGTGCAGATCGGCGCCGCAAAGGTTTTCGCCGCGCTGATGAAACTCCCGGGACAGGACCTGCAATGGGCGCTCGGACGCGCGACGTTAAAGGGGCGCAGCGACATGGCCCGCGCGCTGATCGCCCAAGGCGCGAGCGTCGAGCCCGGCGAAGTCATGGGCCCGTGCGAGTCGCTGAATATCGGGGGACTGCAATTCCTCGCCAGCATCGGCGCGCCGCTGACCGATGAACATGGCGACCACATGGCGCCGATCGGGATGCTGCTCGAAGGGTATTTCCGCGATCCGGATGCGAAACATGAATGTCTCAAGTTTTTCGCCCAACACGGAATCGATTTCCCGGACACGCCTGTCATGGCGTTTCATCGCGGCCGCATTGACCTGCTTGAAAAACATCTCGCCGCTGATCGTGACCTTGTGCATCGCCGGTTTTCCTATCGCGAGATTTATCCGCTGGAACTCGGCTGTCATGATGACGAAGGGCTGGGTCTGCACGGCGCGCCGCTCGACGGTACGACGCTTCTGCACATGGCGGCGGATTTCGACGAGATCGGCATCGCCCGCTGGCTGATCGCAAACGGCGCCGATGTGAATGCAAAAGCGCGCATCGATGATGACGGTTTCGGCGGACACACGCCGCTCTTTAACATCGTCGTCTCACAGGCCTGGCGGTCGCGGCGTCAGCGTGACGGCGCTTTCGCGAGGCTATTGCTTGATAACGGCGCCGATCCCAATGCCCGCGCAACGCTCAGAAAAGCGATCCGGTTTCATTCCGATGAATCGGAACACATATATAATGATGTGACGCCGCTGGATTTCGGGCGCGCGTTCCACGCCCGCGCATGGGTGAGCGCAAAGGCGATGGAATTAATCGCCGAGGCGGTCGGACGATAGGTCGCGCGCCCTAAAAAACCGTGCTATAGCCCATGATCGGCAAGGGGCGAGAATGAACAACCTTTTCAGGGAACTAAGGCGGCGAAATATATTCCGCGTGGCGGGCGTTTACGCCGTGGTCGGATGGCTACTGGCGCAGGTGGCTGCGACCCTTGAAGGCGCTGTCGGCCTGCCCGGCTGGTTCGACGGCATGGTCGTCAGCCTCCTGCTGATCGGATTTCCCATTGCGCTCATTCTCGCCTGGGCGTTCGAGATGACGCCCGACGGGGTCAGGCTCACCGCCGCCGTGCCCGAGGCCGAAAGCATCTCCCAAAAGACAGGCCGCAAGCTCGACTATGCGATATTGGCCGGCCTTGCGCTGGTCGCCGTGCTGGTTGTCGGCGACCGCGTAATGCGCGGCGCTGCGCAAACCGAAGTCGCAGGTGCGGAAGCGCCCGCAGCTGAAACGGCGCAAGCTGAACCTGCGCCAATCAACGCGGATGCAGACCCGGCGACTGCGGCGGCAAACGCCATCGACCGGTCGAAATCGATCGCCGTCCTTCCGTTTGCGGATTTTTCCGCCGGCGGCGATCATGAATGGTTTTCCGACGGGTTGACAGAGGAAATTCTGAACGCCCTCGCCCGCACCCCGGACTTGCTTGTCGCGTCGCGCACGTCCTCGTTCAAATACAAGGGCGCCGATGAAGAAATTCCGATCATTGCAAAAGCGCTCGGCGTCGAGCATGTGCTGGAAGGTTCCGTGCGCCGCGCCGGGGAGCGCCTGCGGATCACGGCGCAGCTCATCCGGGCGGGCGACGGGTTTCATCTGTGGTCTGAGAATTACGACCGTTCCATTGACGATGTTATCGCCATACAGGAAGACATCGCCGTTGAAATCGCCACCGCGCTTGAAACGGCCATGGACCCGGAAGCGCTCGCCGAGATGGTCAGCGCCGGGACGCGCTCTGTCGAGGCGTATCAAGCCTATCTCGAAGGGCTGGCGCATTTCAATACGCTTTCAGCGCGCGGCGATTATGGTTTGTCCGATGCCTACGAGGCTTACGAGCGCGCGCGGAAAACGGATGCGAATTTCGCCGCCGCACATTACAACGCCGCCCAATACTGGGTGCAAAGCCTGACGCCGACGGTGATGGGAACGCGCGATCCCGAACAGGGGGACCGCAATTACCGCGAGTTTCGCGCCCGCATCGACGCCGCGATCGATGCAGCGCAAGGAACGCCCGAACACCTACGGTATACCGCCCAGCGCGCAATTATCGATTACCGCTTGCGTGAAGCCGAAGACGCGCTTGAAAAATTCCTGGGCGCGAAGCCGCTTTCCTATGATGCGTGGTTTGAACTTTCTGACCTTCGCGTCCGGCAGGGCGACTTTGCAGGCGCCGCTACAGCGAATGCGGAAGGTGAAAAGCTGGTAGGCGACAATGTCGATGAATTTTCGAATGTCATCATCAACTATGTCTGGAGCAAGGATTACGAAAACGCTGCGCGCACGGCGCGGCATGCAATCGCGCTCGATCCTGATCACTGGTCGAACATGTATCAGGCCCATCGCGCACTGTTATGGGCCGGCGCCGTTGAAGAAGCTGCGCCGCTTGTCCCGCACCTTGTGCGCAACGCCGCTTCTGAATCCAGCGGCCTTCTGGTTCAGGTAAGGCAAGCCTGCGCCGAGGGCGATCACGCAACAGCCGAACAGCTTACGGCGCAGATAACAGCGTTCGATGCAAGCGAGGCGCTGAACGAACGCTGGATCGCCTTTCACCTGCTCGGCCGCAAGGAAGAGGCCGCGCAGTTGATCACGGCGTATGACCGCTCAACGCCGCCGATCCTGATGCAATCATGGCTCTATTATCCTTATTTCGACCACACGCGTCACCCGCATTTTATCGAACAGATGAAGCGCGAAGGCGTGACCCGTCCGCCAGCTATAGAAATCCCTTTCGCCTGCCCGCAGGCAGAGAATAATGAATAAGCTGTTCGCCGAACTGCGCCGCCGTAATGTGTTCCGGGTCGCCGGCGTTTACGCCGTGGTCGGATGGCTGCTGGCGCAGGTGGCCGCGACCCTTGAGGGCGCCGTCGGCCTGCCGGCGTGGTTCGACGGGTTCGTCGTCAGCTTGCTTCTCATCGGCTTTCCCATCGCCATGATTCTCGCCTGGGCGTTCGAGATGACGCCCGAAGGCGTGAAACTGACCGCCGCCGTGCCGGAAGGCGAAAGCATCGCCCCGAAAACCGGCAAAACGCTCGACTATATTATCATCGGCGGGCTAGCGCTTGTGGGCGTGATGATCGTCGCCGACCGGTTGATGCCGGCACAAACGAGCGCCTCAAGCAAAATCGGCGATGCTATGATCGAGGGTGACGCCGCGAACGGCGCGCCGGAAATTGCCGCCGCCACCATCGCCGTCTTACCCTTCACTGATCTTTCGCCGGACAAAGATCAGGAATATTTTGCTGACGGCATATCGGAAGAAATCCTCAATGTGCTGGCGAACATCGACGCGCTTGACGTCACCTCACGCACGTCCGCATTCGCTTTCAAGAGTCAAAGCGAGCTGAGCATTCGCGACATTGCCGCAAGCCTGCGCGTGCGTCATGTGCTTGAAGGCTCGATACGCAAAGCTGGCGACACCATCCGCATCACCGCGCAGCTCATTGACGCGCAGACCGACCAGCATCTTTGGTCGGAGACTTATGACAAAGCGCTGACGGCGGAAAATGTCTTCACCATTCAAGATGAAATCGCCAAAGCGATCACCATCGAACTTAAAAAACGCTTGAATGTCGACATTGGCATTGAGGACGCGCAGGTTCATTCCGGCGGCACCACCGAGATCGACGCTTATGAAGCGTATCTCAAAGGACGAGATCTGCTCCTAAACCGAAATTATGTAAAACTGCCCCTCGCCATCACAGCGTTTGAACAAGCGGTCGCCGCAGACCCGGCCTTCGCGCGCGCCTGGGGCGGTCTTGCCGTTGCTTATGCGGTGTCGCCGGACTGGGCGTTTTTCGACCGCGATTATCGCACCCTCGCCAAAGACGCGGCGGCGCGCGCACTGGCGCTTGATCCTAATAACTCGATGGCAATGACGGCGCTCGGCCAAAACAACCTGTCACTAGATTTCGAGGTCGCCATCGACCATTACGAACGCGCCATTGCGGCGGACCCCAAAAACACGACCGCGATCTTATGGCTCGCCCAGACATACAGCCGGCTCGGCTATTTCGACCGCGCGCTGGAAACCGTTTCGCGCTGTCTCGATATCGATCCCAATTACCCGGTCTGCATGTACACCTATGTAGAGATCCAACTGCTCGCCGGGCGATATGATGATGCGATGGCGCGGCTGAGCCCGCTGATGGCGACTGAACACGCCGAGACTTACAGCGCGCTGCTCGGGCTGGCGGCGCAACGCGAACCGCAACTTCTTGTCGAATTCATGCTGGGCGATGCTGTTGATACGCTGCCCGGCGACACACGCTGGATGGTCCCTTACCTCACCCGCGCCCTCAGCGACGAGGACTATGATCGCGAGGTAGCGTTGGCGCTTCTGATCACCCGCTTGCGCGATCAGGGCTACGACCTTAGCGCCGATCCCTATAGCGAAACCGTCGTGCGTCTTGCGTTCCGCGATTATGACAATTTACCGCACGATAATGCACCGGATTGGTGGTGGTTCCCCGGCTATAAAGGCTTGCACCAATCGGCAGCCGCTCATGATGCGATCCGCGCGGCCAAACTTCCCGACTACTGGCGCGCGCACGGCTTCCCGCCGCAATGTAAGCCGGTGGGTAACGACGACTTTGAATGTGAATAACGGCGCATCACCGGCGCCGCTGTAAAGTTCGCGTAATTGAAATAACAAACAACAAAGGGGACTAATGTGCGACTGTTTGTAATCATTCTTGGACTAACCTTTCTGACGGCTTGTTCGAATTCAGCTGATACGGACGCGACGGGCGCAAGCGCGGGGCAGCATGACGCAGACCTTCAAGCGACTTTGCTCCCTGATTATCTTGAGCGGATCAACTCGAACGACCTCGATACGGTGATGGCGGGGTTCACCGACGACGTTGTCTTCCAGGCGCCGCACGGGCCTGAGGTCGCCGGCAAGGCGGCGCTGCGTGAATGGATCGGCGGCTATCTCGCCGCATTCGATACGCAATGGATCAAGACCTCTCAGGACATGATCGTCAGCGGCGATTATGCGATTGAGCGCTACGCTTACCAGTCGACCGACACGTCAAAAGCGAACGGCGCAGTTCACACCGACGAAGGAAAAGGACTGATCGTCTATCACAAGGAAAGCGACGGCGTGTGGCGTGTCGCACGGGATGCCTGGAGCACCGACCTGCCGATTGAAGCTGCGAGCAACGAAGCAAAAACTATTGTGGAAACAGCTTACGCCGCCGTGGCCGAAGGCGATATGGCGACGTTCGCCGGGCTGATGACGCGCGACATCGTCTGGAACGAGGCGGAGGGCAATCCCTATGCGGACAAAAATCCATATATTGGCCCGGACGCCGTCATGACAGGCCTGTTCGCACGCCTTGCCGAGGAATGGGACGACTTCAGCGCCACGCCGCATGAGTATGTCGTCGATAGCGACCGCGTGATCGTTTTCGGCCGCTACAACGAGACCTACAAGGCGACAGGCGTCTCGCTTGACATTCCTTTCGTGCATTCATGGACGGTCAAAGACGGAAAGCTCGCCGCCTTCCAGCAATACACCGACACGGCGGCGCTCGTCGCGGCGATGAACGAATAAACGTCGATGCTCCTGCGCCGCGTTATGCAACATGTGACAGCCCGAAATCGCAAGCGTTTCAAAGTTTCATTCAACACAAGAGAGCACGCGACATGACTTTATCCGATCAGGTCAAGAATGCGGTTACGCGCCTCATTTGGGTTGCGCGCAGCCGTGCATTTGCCAGAGGCCGAAAGAATATGCGGCCCCTGTTTCTGGCGCCGGCGCTGTTGTTGGCTTTATCCTTTCAAGCCAGCGCGCAACCGGATCAGCACTCTGTTGTCGGCGTATGGGAGCTCATCGAATATCACGACTGGGAGCCGGACGGCGGCGAAAATCTGACGATAGGTCCGGAGGCGGAAGGCGTATTCATCTACAGCCCAGATGGAAACCTCTCGCTGCATATCATGACCGGCGTTGACCGGCCGGCCATCAATTCTGATTCCAGCGACGCCGATCTGGGTCAGGCATTTCGCCCGTATATCGGCTATTATGGCAAATATTCCGTCGACTATGACGCCATGACGATCACGCATCACGTCGAAGGCGCGAAAAACCCCAACCGTATTGGCCGGTCCGCAGAACGCCCCATACGATTTGAAGACGGCGATTTGATTCTCGAATTCGGCAATGACGCTGGCTGGCGGTTTTATCGCCGGCTGCGCAGAACGGAAGGCTTTTAATGCTCCTCCGCCGCGTTATCGAACACGTCAAAGCGCAAAACTGGTTCGCGGTTGGGCTCGATTTTGTAATCGTTGTTGTCGGCGTGTTTGTGGGTTTGCAGGTGTCAAACTGGAACGAGGCGCGGCTTCGCGAACAAACCGCGCGCGTCTATATTGAGCGCATTCGCGATGACCTGGCCGCCAATAAGGAAGATTTGAAACAGCGCGCCCTCTATTTCTCCCAGACAAAGGGTCACGCGCTGGCGGCGCTCACCGCGCTCGACCAGCCGCGCGAAACGCTGGGAGATGAGTTTCTCATTGATGTTTATCAGGCAAGCCAGATTCTGCCGCGGACATTCGGGCGCGATACCTATGACGAAATCCTTTCCGTCGGTGCGGTGAATGCAATCACCGATGTATCGGCGAGAAAAATGCTCGCCAATTTCTATCGGGGCGCCGAAGCCCCGCTCGCCATTCTTGCGCAAACCGTTCCTTATCGCGAGATCGTTCGAGAGAAGCTGCCCTATGCGGCGCAAGCGGCGATCCGTGCCGAGTGCGAAGAAATATCCGTCATCAATGACGCGGGTGAGCCGCTCATATCACTACCAGACACTTGTGAAATCGATCTGAGCGCCAACGAAATATCACAATCGGTCTCGGCGATCATCGACGCGGAGATTCATGGCGCGCTTGTTCGCCGCATTTCTGACCTCGACAACAAGGTCTTGATGTCGCAGCGGATCATCGAGCGCGTGAAAGCACTCGATTCTCATCTTGAGGAATTGCAACAATGATCCTCCGCCGCATCACCGAACACGTCAAAGCGCAAAACTGGACCGCCGTCGCGCTCGATTTTTTCATTGTCGTTGTCGGCGTCTTCATCGGCATTCAGGTCGCGAACTGGAATGACGCACATCAGGAGCGCGCGACGGAAGCGACCTATTTGAAGTCGTTGCAAACAGATATTGCGGCATCAACCCTTCTTCTCGAAGAACATATCGCTCATATCGCTGATCGCCAACAGGCGCTCGCCGTGCTGGCCAATGCCGACAAAGACGCCGTCGCGCGCGACGCCTTTGACGAGCTGATGCGCATCGGGTTGTATGAACTTCAATTCCTCAATGTTCAGCGCAACACCTTTCAGGCGCTCGAGAACGCCGGGCGGATCGGCGTCCTGCAGGATTTGGCGTTGCAACAGTCACTGGTCGACCAGACCGTGCAGATTGCGGCGATCCGTGAATATGAGGCGGATATGGCGCGGTTCCAGCATCGCTGGGTCGATGAGTTTCTCCTTGAGGACTATCACATCGGCAACATGATCGACTTCGACGAAGCGGAGATGGAGACCCGCCGCGACGACGTGACGGATTACGTGCAACTGCTGGACGCCCGGCGTATCCGGAACCTTTCCGCATTTCTTTACGACATCCTGGGCGAGCAGCGCGGCCACGCCGAGAATCTGCGCGCTGCTTATGATGCATCTGCCGCCAACGCCGCCGCGCGCCTTGCCCGGCTGGGAGAAAATTAATGATCCTCCGCCGCATCACCGAACACGTAAAGGCCCAAAACTGGACGGCCGTCGCACTCGACTTCGTCATCGTCGTCGTCGGCGTCTTTATTGGTATTCAGGTCGCGAATTGGAACGAAGCAAGAGCCTTCAGAGCGCAAGAGGATGCTTACCTCGCTCAATTGCACAATGAAATTGCGTCCAACACCACGATGATAGACTATCAGACGCGGTTTGTAGAACGGGTGGTCGCCAGCAGCCTGAAAACCTTGTCTTATGTAGAAGGAGAACAGGAATGCTCAAATGATTGCGAGTTGGCGCTCATCAACGCCTTCCATGCTTCGCAAGTGTGGGGCACTGGGTACGCGGAATCGAAATTTCAGGAAATGAGCCGACTCGGGCTGCCGTCCGATGCAAATGTGCGCTCGAGGGTTGAGGCGTTTTTCAATTTCATCGACGGCTGGGATGTGGTCAACGCCGCGCCGCCGGAATATCGCGAACGTGTCCGTGGTGCGATTTCGCCGCAAGAAGCAGCGATATTGTGGGACGGATGCTATCGAATTACGGGCGGCACGTATGAGGAACTAACCACCGATTGCGTGGAAGATCTCAGAAGCTTGGATATTGCGCCGACATTACAACGCATTCGCAACGATACGGAGATCGCCAGGATGTTGCGGTTCTGGGCGGGCCAGAACGAGTATGCGCTTCGATTCTATCCCGACATGCGCGTCAACGCAGAAGCGGCGATGAGCGCGATTGATCAAGCGTTGGAGGAACGCTGATGCCCCTCCGCCGCATCACCGAACACGTAAAGGCGCAAAACTGGACAGCCGTGGCGCTCGATTTTTTCATTGTCGTGGTTGGCGTCTTCATCGGCATTCAGGTGGCGAACTGGAATGACGCGCGCGGCGACCGGGCGGAGTATGAGCGCGCCCTCGCCCGCCTGTCGGTGGAGATCGACAGCAACCTCGCCATGCTGGAGAGCCGTGAATGATGCGAGGGGCCGGCCATGGAATTTGAAGCGTTTCGCGTCATTGCGCAGATTGCGGCGGGGCTCGCCGGTTTTGTCGGCATACTGCTCGTCCTGCAGGACCGGCTAGCGCGACTGCCCCGCCGGCAAATGCTGGGCTTTTTGCAATCGAGCATCGGCACTCTCGCCTTTGCGCTCCTGCCCGACTTTGTCTTCTCATTGCCCATCACGCCGGAACTTGGCTGGCAGATTCTCGGCGGGCTGTTCGGCGCCTATCATCTGTTCATCTATGTGTTTTTTCTCAGCGGTTACGGCGACTTCAGAAAAATGCCGCCGATACAGGCGACTGTCTGCATCGCATCGATCCCGGTGATCGGCGCCAAGCTCGCGCTCGGGGTCGGCCTCTTCGCCGCGCTGGCGCCAAACATCTATCACCTCGGCCTTTTGTGGACCGTCGGCGTTTCGATCTTCTTCTTCGTGCAGGTTATTTTGAACGAGGCCAGTGATGACGCTCATAAGGTGGGAAAAAAATGAACTTCGACAGAGTGAACAAATGGCTGATGCTGGGCGCCAATATCGGCGTCGTCCTGGGGCTGATCATTTTGATCGTCGAAGTTCGACAGAACGCCGCGCTCACACGCATCGGGATGGAGGGTCAGCTTTCCTCATGGCAAGCGGATTCTGAATTCAAATTGACGACTTCGGACTTGGCCGAGATTCAACTGAAATCAATCTACGCGCCGGAGGCATTAACGCTTGAGGATATCCGCCGGCTCGATGCCATGTTCGTCAATATACAATTCCAGTTCGACTATCTTCTTGACCTTGAAAACGCCGGCCTTGCCTCGCGCGAACGGGTTGAGACCCACATCCTGAACAACGCCCGGTTCTATTTCGGCAGCCGTTACGCCAAGGCCTGGTGGAACGCCAACACGGTCGGGTGGGAAGGCACGCGGCTTTATGAGATCGCCGATCCGATCATCCAGTCTACGGATGATGACTTTTTGGCGAAACACTACAACAAACTTCACGCCGTAGCGCGCGGCCTCTCGGCGCCGGAGGTGTCCGAATAATGCTCCTCCGCCGTATCACCGAACACGTAAAGGCCCAGAACTGGACAGCGGTTGCGCTCGATTTTTTCATTGTCGTGGTCGGCGTCTTCATCGGTATTCAGGTCGCCAACTGGAATGACGCGCGGGAAGACAACAATCGCGCTCTTGCCTATCTTGAACGCATAAGCGACGACCTTGATGCGGATATTACCAACTATGCTGAGCAAGGATCATTCTGGTCCGATGTTTCCGCCTACGGCTCTACCGCCCTTGCCTATGCGAAGACGGGCGATGCGAACGGAGCGAGCCATTGGGAACTGGTCCTGGCCTTTTTTCAGGCAAGTCAGCTCGCTGAATTTTACACAAGAGTTACAACCTACGAAGAATTAAAAAGCGCCGGCGAACTTGGGTTGATCCAAAGCGTATCGCTGCGCGAACAGCTCGCAAATTATTATACAAACGCAGACAACCCTGCGCTCAGTGAACGCCCGCGCTATCGCGAGCATATACGCGGCCTCATCCCTTTCGATATCCAGCTATATATCTGGGAGAATTGTTACCGGACCGTCTTGGGGGTCAATCAGGAAATGTTCGCGTGCGATTCGCCAATGGAAGATGCGCAAGCGGCGGCGCTACTCGCCGAACTTACTGCAAATAAAGCCCTTATAGAGGAACTGCGCTTCTGGCGGTCGACCCTGCATGTCGCCAAACTTATCGGGCGTGACAGAACCGATATTGCAACCAGAATTCGTAAAGAGATCGACACAGAACTGGGAGTCGCAAGCGCGCCAACTACAGAGGAATCCCCCACCCCATGATCCTCCGCCGCATCACCGAACACGTAAAGGCCCAGAACTGGACCGCCGTCGCGCTCGACTTTTTCATTGTCGTCGTCGGCGTCTTCATCGGCATTCAGGTGGCGAACTGGAATGATGAACGCCAGACACGGCATGACGCGACAGATTTTCATGCGCGTCTTCTCTCCGATATGCGCCTCGAGGCGCAGCAATATAAGCTCCTTCAGTATTATTATCGCAGCGTGTGGAAGGCGGCTAATGCGGCCCATGCCGACCTTGCGGGGAAGGCCACCCTCGACGACACCGCATTTCTCGTCAATGCGTTTCGCGCCAGTCAATACTCGTGGGCCGAGCGGCATCGCGCGACTTTCGATGAGCTGGTGGCGTCGGGCAATCTCGACCTGATCGACGATGTGCAGCTTCGAACAACGGTCACCGGGTATTACGCCATGGAGTTGCTGGAAGAAGTCAGCCGGGAAAGCCAGACGGCCGAATACCGGCTGGCGTTCCGCAAGATCATGCCCCCCGACATTCATCAGGCGCTGCATGATCAATGCGGCGACAGGCAACTGGAAGGCGGACCGCTCGGCGCCGTCACGCTTGAGTATCCGTGTCAGTTTGAATGGCCGGAAGAAGAGATCGCCGCGGCGGCGGATATGTTGCGTTCGGATCAAGAACTGCCGTCCCTGCTGCGTTTGCGCATTTCAGACCTTGCCGCCCGGGATTTTGCATTACAGCAAAACTACGAAACTTACGGACTGGATGCGTTTAATTCACAAGGGACTGAATAATGCTCCTCCGCCGCATCACCGAACACGTAAAGGCCCAGAACTGGACTGCCGTCGCGCTCGACTTTTTCATTGTCGTCGTCGGTATTCTTATCGCGTTCCGCATCACCGAATTGAGCGAAGCCCGACAGGAAACGAAGGAGGAGCGTGTTGCACTTGAGCGCCTTCAACTGGAGTCACAAGAAGCAGTTCGTTATTTCCAGGGTATGGTGGCGGAGCACGCCGAACTTAACGCAAAACGCACCGAAGCGATTGCGGCGCTGACGGCCGGCTCGCTTGAGGGGTTTGATCGGGACCGCGTCGAAGATGGCGTTTTTACTTTAGGGCGCTATCCCGCCATCGCCCCAAACCGGTCAACTTATGACGAGCTTAACGCCTCAGGAATGGTAACGCGGATATCGAACCAGACCGTTCGCGACGCAGTGGCGTCTTATATTTCAGAGCTTCAATTCATCGAAAGTCAATTGACGTTTTTCCGTACGGGATCGGAAAGGGATGAGGAAGTCTCCGGCGCCGCATTTGGCTATGTTTACGCCCCGGGAAGCGACTTTCCGGTGAAGCGGCAAATGGATTTCACGGCGCTCGCTGCGAATGAGGCCTATGCGCATGCCGCCACCGGCATGTTGCGCGAACAGTTCATCTTTCAACGCTATCGCCGCGGCGTGCTTGATGAAGCGCAAGAGATGTGCCGCGTGCTGTCCGAAGCGCTGGGCAAGAAATGCGCGCCGCTGGCCGAAACAGAAACGGACGATAATTAATGCTCCTCCGCCGCGTCATCGAACATGTAAAGACACAGAACTGGACCGCCGTCGCGCTTGATTTCGTCATTGTCGTTGTCGGCGTTTTCATCGGTATTCAGGTTTCGAACTGGAATGAACGCCTCGCCGAGCGGGACACTGAAGCGCGGCTTTTGACGTATCTGGCTGAGGACCTGCGCGCCGACATGGCCGCGATCGAACGCGCCGGCAAATCCGCAGAGTGGCGCATGTCCGCACTCGATCATGTTTTGCGAGAAGCCGCGGGGACCGCAACGCCGGCAGTGTTGTACACTGAAACCGGTTCCGATGCGGTGCGAGAGATTGCGCCCTTCCACATGGACCCGCCTTACGCGATCAACAAGGCCATGACTCTGACCCGACTTCTGGATGGGAACCGCACGGCATACGAGGCGATGGTCAGCACAAACGGTATCGAAAAAATCACGAACCACTCGCTCATTCGCCAGATCCAGCAATATTACGCCAGGGTTGATCTCGTGAACAATTTCGAAACGCGGCTTATTTCGACCCGTGAAAAAGTGTTGGACGCACAGATTGCTGCTGGTTTTTCTTTTGAAGACACGACGCCGCCGGAGCGAATCATTGAACTACTCCGCAACGACCCCGCCCTGATGGCCGTCACCAAGGATTACTGGTCATTTACGGATGCGCACCGTCATCTGTTGGCTGACATGGCGAGCCGCGCTGACGCACTCCTTGCCGATATCGAAAGGGAGCGCCGCTAATGCTCCTCCGACGCATCACCGAACACGTCAAAGCCCAGAACTGGACCGCCGTCGCGCTCGACTTTCTCATCGTCGTCGTCGGCGTCTTCATCGGTATTCAGGTGAGTAATTGGAATGATGCGCGCGCGGACCATCAGCGCTCAGAAAATTATCTTTCCCGCATTCGCGCCGACCTCGAGGCCGACATGCAAGAGCTGAAGCGGCATCAGGAATTCTGGGAGCTCGTCACCATAGAGGGATACGCCGCCATCACCTATGCGGAAACAGGCGATGCGAACGGCGCATCCGATTGGGAAATCCTGCGGTCTTTTCTCCATGCAAGCCAGGCATGGACGTTTCGCTTTATCGACACCACCTATTCGGAATTGCGCAGCGCGGGGGAGCTTGCGCTCATTCCGGGTGAAGAGCTGCGAAGCGCCCTCGCCGATTATTATGTCGCTGTCGTCGCGCGGCGCGGCGGAAGCGGGCATTACAACTTGCTGCCCGCTTATCGCGAAATGGTCCGCGGACGTACGCAATCCGATATTATGCGCTATTACTGGCGGGAATGTTTCAGGCAAGGGGCGGGCATACAGGAATTTATCGACTGCCCGCCGCCGCCCGGCATGACGGACACGACAGAGGTTCTCGAACGCATTGCGGCAGACGAAGAAATCATCGATTCCTTGCGCTATTGGGTGGATACGGTGGCGGTCGCAACAGAATTGGCGGAGTTTGACCTCGGTCGCGCCCATTCGATGATCAATCTCATTGAGTCGCAATGATGCGCCGCCCCTGCGTAATCGCTGGACGGGCGCGTCTCCCTGTTTAATATGGCTCAAGTGATGCGTCTGTTTCCTTGCATAGTCTTCTGCGTCTCGGTCTGCGCGAATGTCGCGGCAGCGCCGGCGCCGTCGGAGGCGATGCCGCAACATATCCTCGATGCTTGCGACGAGCGGGCGAGCCCGTTCGGTCATTATGACCGGGCGATTGCGCACGCCGCTGACGACCTGATCGCCATGGGCGTTTTTTCGGAAGAGGAGTTTCACGGCGTCAAGATCGGGTTTTGCGGGTTGCGCGCGGCGGGTGGGCCGGTCGCGACGATTTCCTGCGCGCGCGACATCATTCTGCTCGATTCCGGTTATGCGGCCCGCGATCAGGAACTCGTGCGCAACGCGACGCTCGCTCATGAGATGAAGCACTATCTCCAGCACGGCGAACAGAAATCGAAATTCGGCGCGAACTACTGCTCAAACGATCAATACGTCACGGACAAGATGTGGATGGAAGAGGAAGCGGACGCGTTCAGCGATGACGTCGGCGAATTGTTTTTCACCGGTCGCGGCGTTGAAATTCGAAACGAATGCCCGGTGGCCGTGTCAGTTTACCTGGAGGCTGAACGGCCGATTACGGCGTCTGACACGGCGCCTGAGTTCACGCATGTCGGCCCACGGTCAACGCTCGCCCTGCCGGCGTTTGCGGCCTCAAAATTTGTCAGCTTCTACGCGCAGACAACTCTAAGTGACGGGGAAAAACAGATATGGGGCGGCCCCAGCATGCCGGACCGGCGGTTTATTGATGGTAAGGCCTATGGATTAAAGCGAACATCTCTGTCCAACGCATCCCGGTCGAGCGGGCCTTTTCAGTTGAGTCTTTCCTGCCAATCAGAGCATGATCAGCCCGCCAACTAAAGGCCAGGGGATATCATGCTGCTACGTCGCGTCATTGAACACGTCAAAGCCCAGAACTGGACCGCTGTCGCCCTCGACTTCGTGATTGTCGTGGTCGGCGTCTTCATCGGCATTCAGGTGGCCAACTGGAACGCGGCGCGGGCCGAACGCAAGCTTGGCGAGGACTACACCGTCCGCCTCATCGCCGATCTGGAAAATGATCTCGCGGGCGCGCGCACCCAGACCAGCTATTATGATGACGTCACAAAGAGCATCGAGACCACCGACCGCTTGCTCGCGAGCCCGGACCCCGACCCGCAAGCGCTGGTCATCGCCGCCTACCGGGCGAGTGAGTTCAGCAATAACCCGCCGAACCGGGCGACATGGGACCAAATCGTCTCATCCGGGGATCTGGGCCTACTGCCAGCCGCCGCCATCGAAAGCGGACTGTCGGACTATTACAGGTTTCAGGACACCAACGAGGACACCAGTGCGCGGCTGCAGGACACGCCGTACAGACGGGCGGTTCGTTCACTCATTCCCTTGGACGTGCAGATCTCAATGCGTAAGGGGTGTAGCGATGTGTTTGACGACAAGCAGGTCATTGTCGGCTTCGTGACCGACTGCAATCTGGACGTCGATACCTCAATGATAAACGAAACGGCGCAGGCGCTGATGGCGTCAGCCGGTATTCGCGAATCGCTTCGTTATCAATACTCCATGGTCGCGTCGGTTCAGGTCAACAATACCGGCAATGTCTTCCTGCTGGAACAGATCCTCGGCGCCCTCAATGCACAGGACACGGAATAATGCTCCTCCGCCGCGTCATCGAACACGTAAAGACCCAGAACTGGACCGCCGTCGCGCTCGATTTTTTAATCGTCGTCGTCGGCGTCTTCATTGGTTTGCAGGTCACCAACTGGAATGACGCGCGAGGCGACCGGGCAAGACGCGTTCAGGTAACGCAAACGCTCCTCGCCGATTTGCAAGACAGCCGAGCGGTTCAGCACAACATATTTATCGCGCCGATCAATGATGGCCTTGAAGAGTGGCGCGCCGCTTATGAGCGCGGCGCCAAACCACCGCCGCCCTATCTCAGAATAAGCGGTTCAGGCATTGCGCCGGACACATGGACGATGTTGCAGCAGGAACAGCTAACCGAGCTGTTCGATCCCGTCACTTTGTTTGATCTCGGCTATTATTATTCCGAACTGCAGGGCTGGGGGCACAAATACATTCGATATCTGACCTTCTTCGAAAACGAGATCCTGCCAAATTTGTCCGAAGACCCTTCCGTATTTTACACCGACGACGGACAGAGACTGAAACCGAAATACGCCGCCAGCATGGACCGGCTGGCTGAAATCGCTGGGGATGGCGAGGTCTTGCGGCAATGGGCCGGTTGTCTGATCTACCGCATAGAAACGAAACAGGCATTCAACACGCTCTGCCGACGAAACGGCTACAGTCTGGACGGCATGCCGGAAACGAAAGACTGAAGCACATGCTGCTGCGCCGCATCACCGAACACGTAAAAGCCCAGAACTGGACAGCCGTCGCGCTCGACTTCGTCATCGTCGTCGTCGGCGTATTCATCGGCATTCAGGTCGCCAACTGGAATGCGGCGATTGCCGAAGACCGGCGGGCGCACGGCAATCTCGGGCGCATCCACAGCGATCTCGCGCTTGACGAACATCTCTTAAAGTTGCGCCTCGAATTCTGGGCGCAAGTTTATGATTACGGCGGTAACGCTCTTGCCGTCGCCGAAGGCCGCAAGCAACGGGAAGGTGAAGCGTGGCCGCTCGTGCTCGCTTTTTATCAGGCGAGCCAGGTCTCGCACTTCAACAAGGTGGATACGACCTATGAAGAGTTGAAGGGCGCGGGCGAGTTGGCGCTGATTGACGATCTCGATCTGCGCACGAAAATCGCCCGGTATTACGCAGGCGCAGCTCAAAACCTCTTCATGTTTTCCACCCTGCCGGTCTATCGCGAACGCATTCGCGCCATGACGCCGTTCGATGTGCAGAATTATATCTGGGACGCCTGCCACCAATCGGGCATAGAAGAGCAGCGTCTCATCGATTGCCCGTCACCCATCGACGAGACGCGCGCCGAGGAAATTCTGGCCATCTACCTTGGCGACGAAGAACTGGTGAACGAATTGCGCTTCTGGATGGCCGAGCTTCGCATGACGATCGGCGTCGGTGAAAGCACGCTTTCCGATGTCAGGGAAACGGCGCAACAAGTTGCAGGTGCGCTGAAATGATCCTCCGCCGCATCACCGAACACGTAAAGGCCCAGAACTGGACAGCCGTCGCGCTCGACTTCGTCATTGTCGTGGTCGGCGTGTTCATCGGTATTCAGGTGGCGAACTGGAACGAGCGCCAGGCGGAAAAACGCCTGGGCGTTTATTACGCAGAGCGCTTGGGGGAAGACGTTCGCGGCGAACTCGAGAAAAATCGGACCATCACCGACTACTACGCCGCTGTGCTCGACAGCGTTCGCCGCGCAGATGTGTTGCTCGCTGCGCCGGATGCAGACCCGAAAGAGCTTGTTCTTGAGGCCTATCGGGCCACCGAGGTGACCTATATTGCGCCGGTTCGCGCTACTTGGGATCAGATCGTTTCTTCCGGCCATCTCGGACTCTTGCCCGAAGACGCCGCCGGTTCAGGCCTTTCCGCCTATTACGAATTCGATGTTGCGCTTGACGTTTATGACTACGGCCTCGAGTCAGAATACAGAAAGACCGTCCGGAAAATTATTCCCATATCAGTGCAGGCCGCCATCCGCGACGGTTGCAGCGATATACGCGATGACGCTCAGGTGATAACCGGTTTTGTTCGCGATTGCCGGCTGGATGTGGATGATGCAACGCTTTTCGAAACCGCCGAAATCCTGAAAAATAACCCCGCCGTTCGCGACAGCCTGCGTTATCAATATTCCGACGTTATTTCCGCCAATCTCAATCTCAGCGGTAATGTTGTGGTGTTGCAACGCGCGCTCGAGGCTCTCACCAGTGAGGAATCCGAGTAATGCTACTCCGCCGCATCACCGAACACGTAAAGGCGCAGAACTGGACCGCCGTCGCCCTCGACTTTGTCATTGTCGTGACCGGCGTTTTCATTGGTATTCAGGTCGCCAACTGGAATGACGGGCGCCAGGATCGCGAAACGGAAACGCAATATCTGGCGCGGCTCGCGCAGGAGCTTTCGGACATGGCCCCGAAAGCAGAGGCCGCTTTCGCGGAGGTCAGCGAGCGCCATGAACTGATCGCTCAGGTCAGAGACTATTTTGCGACAGGCGAAGGCGGAGACGCTCTCGGCTCGGGCCATTGCGCGGCGATCGGCCGGTCGCATATTTTCGCCGGTGTGATTTTTTACCCTCCAACCATCAAGGAACTCATCGGCACCGGACGCATTGTGCTGGTCCGCGATCCCGAACTTCGCACCGCCATCCTCGCCTTCGATCAGGCAAACGAAGAAATCTCGCAATTGCGGGAAGATATTCAGATCGACCGGCTGCCGCTTGCGCGCAAACATCCTGATCTGGTCAATAATGGAATCATGAACTGGGAGGATTCGGCCTGTGATTATGACGCGATGGTCCAGAGCCAATCGTTTTTGAATGACTTTAGCGACAACTCCCGCCGCTATATCGCCTATGTAAACGACGTTCAGGGGTTGCAATTCGAACTGATAAAATCACTCGGCGCGAAGGTCGCCGCAAGCCGTGGTGAAACTTTCGACCCCGCGCCTGATCAATCAGGTGATGAGAATACCGACAATGAGGAGAACAGCTAATGCTCCTTCGCCGCGTCATCGAACACGTAAAGACACAGAACTGGACCGCCGTCGCACTCGATTTCCTGATTGTCGTGGTCGGCGTTTTTATCGGTATTCAGGTGTCGAACTGGAATGACGCGCGCAGCGAACGGATGAGCGAACGCCGCTATCTTGTGGAACTGCAGCGCGATCTTGAAGCGGACATTTCCGCCATGGAACGCGGCTTCGGTTCGACGCGCACGCGGCTTGCCACAAGCGAACTGATCCTCGCCGCCGTCGATCCTGATTATGAGCGAGCGGCGTTTCTCGGCGACGTCGAAGGCGAAGTGGTTTTGCCGGAGCGATTTGAGAATCATATTTACGCCGCCTTCGCCAACACGTCCTATCTGGTCGGCAAGAACCATACATTCGATGAACTGGTCCAAACCGGAAACCTTGGCGTCATTTCCGACCGTGCGCTGGTCAAAACCCTGACGGAATATTACAGCAATTTCGATGGCGGCACGCTCGATGATGAGATCATCCGCCGGCATCTCGACCGCACGATCGATTATCTGACCGAACAGGGTCTGGGGCTTGGCGATGAGGCGACAATTGAAGATGCCGTCGCGCGAGCGCAGAACGACGCGCATTTTTTAGGGCTGGTAAAAGCCGCGAATTTTTTCAGCATTTGGCAGCTGAACCGAACGCAGGCGCTTAAGGATGACGCATTAGCGGCCCTTGCCGATGTAAGCGCAAATCTCGAAGATCGCTGATTCTCTAACGGGCGCGGGGTCCGGCCTATCATTTGAATAGAGGCGGCGCTATTCTCGCGGCGGCCATTCTGTAAACCAGAGAGGGCGTGGCTATGCATCGGGCATTCATTGTACTTTTCGTTTTGCTGTTGAGCGCGTGTTCGGGCGCTACAAATTCAGATCATGAAGGCGCCGCCGAAAATAGCGGCGCAATCTTGAGCCCAGGCGGGCATTTCGAATTTCATGCTGATCCTTGGATTTCGCTTCATCATTTTCTGTTTCACGCCGCGCGTGCTGACGCCCGTGAAATGAGATTACGCGGTCGCGTGCCGCTGGATGAAGGCGATGTCGCGATCATGACGCCCGAGATCATTGAGGCGCTGGAACTTGCGTATACGGCTTATGCGCCATATCTCGACGGCAATCTCCTCTTCACGCCGGAACTGCGCCAGATTGCGATCGAACTCGCCAAGGGCGGGCCGGATGCGGTTTCCGACGAGGCTGTGCGTATGGCGCTTGTTTCAATCATGCCGGCTTATGAGCAGACTTTATGGCCGCGTCACCGCGAGGCGAGCGAAAAACTGGTCAGCAAATTGACAGGTGAACTTGAGACCTACGAAGCGCCGCTCGCCGAACGGGTCGCGCTTTATCTTGAAAGCGACTGGCCTGCAACGCCGATACGCGTTGATGCATCTGCTTATGCCAGCCGGTCCGGCGCCTACACTGATCAAGGCCCGAACCACATCACGCTTTCGGCGTATGATGAACAAATCACCAGCCACAGTCTTGAGATGCTCTTTCACGAAGCATCGCATACAACGCCGCTCGGCGATAACCTTTTCCCGATGATGAACATTGCGCTCGAGCAGACAGGCGCGACGGATACGCGATCCTGGCACTACGCGCTGTTTTACCTGACTGGACGCGCAACCGGCGAGGTTCTCGGCGACGCGGATTATATTCCCTACTCCGAAGCCGTCGGGCTGTCGACGCGTGAAGGGCCGAAAGATTATTACGACGGACTCGCGGCGACATGGGATGAGGCGGAAAGCCTGCAGGAACGGCTGACTGCCGCCGCCGGTTATGCGGCGCAACGGCAGACTGCGTCCGAAGACGAGTAAACCGCCGCCCGTACAAACCCCTACGCCGCCAGTTCCGCTTCGCCCGACAATTTTCGCGATCGCAGGCGCGCCCGTACATACGTGACCGGCGTGACCAGCGTTCTCAGGACCGCCAGCACAAATGCAAATCCGTAAAGCCGGATCCCGGCAAGGAAGACATCGCCGTCAACCGACGCGGACACAATCGGCTCGTCAATGATGGCGCTTGTCAGCGGTTTCAGATTATCGGGCCCGAGAAAGAAGAGGAAATATCCGATCGAGCCGGCGACACCCTGACGGATGAAGGTCTCGGTCGCCTTCAGCGCGCCAAAATCACCCAGAAGGTTTTCCTGCGCCGCCTGCGGCGCCGCCGAGTAACTGACGCCCAGCGCAGCGAAGATGATAAGGAAAAGCACGACACGTCCCGTATAGGCGCCGGAGAGCAGCGCCAGCGTCTGGCCCGGCCGCAGGCGGTTGATGAGCCATGCGCGTTTCAAATCCGATTGATCGAGGTCCGGTACAAGGTCAGGGAACGTCGCGTTGAAGATCGTGATGAATTTCGCAATCAGGTCCGCAAGGACGATGGCGATCACCAACAAAAATAAAACAGATGCGACGCTCAGATCTGCGAGCAATATGCCGATGGTTTGCGATGCGCCCAACGCCGCAACAATCGCGATCACCACCATCGCCAGAACCGACCCTTCAATCGTCCGGCGCAATAACTTTATCATTCCCAGCATTTTTAAAACCCCACAATCAGCAAGGTAATGCTATGGGCGATAACGCGCGCATGCAAGGAATCGGCGCGACGTCAGTGTCCATGCGGCGTTTATTTCATCAGCGTTCGCCGTACGACGTAAAACAGCGAGATCAGGACAATATAGCCGAGATATAAAACCGCGAGATATTTCCAGTAATCGCCGTCGAGAATCGGCGGCAGGTTCGGCGCCGTGTCATTGACGATCGAGGGCAAAAGAAAATCCGCAATCGCATGCACAATGCTCGCGCTGACAGCCACGACGAAAACCCGGCTCCAGTATGCAATCTTTGACGTCGCGTAGAGCGCGATAATCAAACCCTGCAATGCATTGATCTGCGCGTAGCCTTCGCGCGCCCATTCCAGCAATTCGGAAAGGAAAGCAGAAATCTGCTCCATGCCGCCCCACCCCTCATTTTTCCTGCGAGGCCGATACCGGCTCCCGCACCCCTCAATAAGGTTAATTGTTGGCCTGGATAAACGCCTAGCGCAATAGACGAGGGCCAAACCGGCGCAGGTCCGTTTTCCGCACATGCGCCAAGCGGCGCGGCGCCGCCCTTTCCCTTTTGTCATGGAAGTCCCGCGATTGCGCCCATTTCACGCCTTTTTTGCAAGGCAACAGACATTCTATAGTCTCGCATAGTGGGACGCCTTATAAGGCGGCTCCAAATGTGCATCCTTGAGTTGGTATGGGCGACGAAAAGCAGGAAAAGAAAGAAAAGCAGCCAGCGTCCAGGCAGGCGCAGCGTGCGCATGACCCGAGCGGGCTCAGCGCCGTCGCGCTTGGACTGCTCGCGGATCTGAAACGCGGCGCGAAAGCCGCGGTCGGCGAGATCGCCCGTCTCGTCAACCGGGACAAGACCAAAAAGCGCGACCCATACGCCGAAGAGACCAAATACCCGAAAAAGCCGGGCGACGGGATCGCTTGGCGGAACCTCTGGGGCTCGCTCGCGGGCGCGGCCGTGTCGCTCGCATTTCTCGGCGCGATTTTCGGGCTCGGCCTCGCCTTTATCTTTATGGCGCCGCGCGTGCCCGACGGCGCTGACCTCTGGAACGTCAATCGGCAGGCCGCGATCATCGTGCTTGACCGCAATGGCGAGGAAATCGCCGCTCGCGGCGCGCGCTATGGCGAGCATGTGGACCCCGGCGAGTTGCCCGCTCATTTGATCGAAGCCATTCTGTCTACGGAGGACCGCCGGTTTTACGATCATCCCGGCGTCGATTTGCGCGGCACGCTGCGCGCGGTCATCGCCAACACGAAATCCGGCGGGATTTCCGAAGGCGGCTCAACCATTACCCAGCAGCTTGCGAAGAACCTGTTTTTATCGCCGGAGCAGACTTATGAGCGCAAGGCGCGCGAGGCGCTGCTCGCGCTATGGCTTGAGGGGCATTACACAAAAGACGAAATTCTTTCGCTGTATCTGAACCGGATTTATTTCGGCGCCGGCGCCTATGGCGTCGAAAGCGCGTCGCAAACCTATTTCGGAAAGTCCGCGCGCGATATAAACCTCGCCGAAGCGGCGATGCTCGCTGGGCTGCCCAAGGCGCCGTCCACCTATGCGCCAACGCAAAACCCGTCAGGCGCGCAGCGCCGCGCCAATGACGTGCTCGACAATCTGCTTGAGATCGGCGCGGTCGAGCCTTTCGCCGCACGCGAAGCGCGACTGAAACCCCCGGTGATCATCAACCAGAATGTCGATTCCGATCTCGGTTACTTTTTCGACTACGCCGCGGCGCAAGCGAAAAAAATGGCGCCCAACGCAACGGGCGATATTATCGTCCGCACCACCATCGACCAGAAGCTGCAGCGCGATGCAGAAGCGGCGGTGAAAGCAGCACTCGATGTCGAAGCGCGCATCAAAGGCGCCGATCAGGCGGCGCTGGTTGCCTATGACGCCTCCGGCGCACTGCGCGTCATGGTCGGCGGGCGAAGCTACAAGGAAAGCCAGTTCAACCGCGCGGTACAGTCAAAGCGCCAGCCGGGCTCGGCGTTCAAACCTTTCGTCTATGTCGCGGCCATGGAAAGTGGCATGACGCCGAGCACTCGATTCATCGACCAGCCCATCGACATCGCCGGATGGAAGCCGACCAACTACACCGAAGGCTTCGCCGGCCCCATGCGAATTTCCGAAGCGCTGGCAAAGTCGGTCAACACCATCGCCGTGCAGGTGACCGAACGCGTGGGGCGCGGCAAGGTCGCCGAAGCCGCAAAGCGCCTCGGCATCAAGTCCGATATCCAGCCGCACCGCTCGATCGCGCTCGGCGCCGTCGATGTAACACTCGAAGAACTCACCGGCGCCTATATTCCGTTCGCCAATCATGGCCTCGCGCCTGAACCCTACGCCATCGAGAAAATCGAAACCCGCGACGGCGAGGTGTTGTTCGAACATGAGCACAGCGCGCCCGAACGCGTCATGAGCGAAGACGTTGCGCTCAAAATGAACCACCTCCTCTATCAGGTGATGCTGTCGGGCACCGGGCGCGGCGCCTATCTCGGCCGGCGCCAGGCCGCGGGCAAGACCGGCACCACCAATGACTGGCGCGATGCCTGGTTCGTCGGCTACACGCCGCAGCTGATCGCCGGCGTCTGGGTCGGCAATGACGCCTATACGCCCATGGAAAAAGTCACCGGCGGTTCAATTCCCGCCGCAGTCTGGAAAGAATTCATGCTGTCGGCCCATCAGGGCTTGCGGCTTGAGGAAATGGACGGCGCCTATCCGGCCGTCACCTACGCCGCCGAACCGGTGCTGTTGAATTTTTATCGCGATGTGGCGCGCGGCTTCCGCGATGTCCGCCGCGACGGCGATGAACGCCGGGGCCGACGGTTGCGGCGGTAAGGTGCTCAACAACTGTGTCTCGGAAGGGCAAAGGCTTGTATCACCTCAAGGGCAACTCTCTTTGGCGTTCACAAATGCGCGCGCTGACGGAATGTGATTAGTCAGCGCACCGTTTCGCCCGTAGCGATGCACCACCGCTATGGATGTTCTTGACGACATATTGAACACGCTGTCGCTTAAAGGCGCGCTATATTTTCGCACGGATTTTTCGTCGCCGTGGTCCGTGCGCGTGCCCGATCTTGACGGCGCGGCGCGTTTTCACCTTGTGGTGCAGGGCGTGTGTCATGTCGCTGTCGCGGACGGCGCCAAATTGACGTTGCGCGCAGGCGATCTTGTCCTTATACCCGCCGGAAAGTCGCATATCCTCGCAGAGCGAGAGACCGGCGACGCGCCGCTGCTTGAAACGGTGCTTGCGAAGGCCGGCTATGACGGAAAAGGCGTCCTGACCATTGGCGACTGCGACCCTGCCGCATCAACGCAGATGGTTTGCGGGCATTTCACCTTCCGCGACGGCGCCGATCACCCGCTGTTGAGGACCCTGCCGCCGCATCTGTTGATCACCGCTGCCGACCGCGCGCGACACCCTTGGCTTGACGAAATCCTCAGGCTGTTGACCCGCCGCGTTTTCGAGGCGGGGCCCGGCGCCAACATCGCCGTCACGCGCCTTTCCGAGGCCGCCTTCGTCGAGATGCTGCGCGCGGGCGCAGGCGAAACGCCGGAGATGGCGTCAGTGCTCGCCGCGCTTTCCGACAAACAGATCGGGCGCAGCCTTGAAGTCATGCATGCCCGGCCCGAGCATGTCTGGACGGTGGAATCTCTCGCCCATGAAGCCGGCATGTCGCGCAGCCGGTTCGCGGAAAAATTTCGTACGCTCATCGGCATGAGTCCGCTCGCTTATCTGAGCGAGTGGCGCCTGCAAAAAGCGTTGTCCCTGCTCGATCAGGGCGGCTTTTCGGTGCAACAGGCCGCTGCACGATCGGGGTATCAGAGCCCGGCGGCGTTTTCCCGTGCGTTTTCCGCGAAATTCGGCGCGCCGCCGGCGGCTTACCGGCGAAAACGCGCCTGAACTTTGCACGCCGTCCCGAAGAGATTGCCGTCAATCCCGATCTTTGCCGCGATTATTGATTGATCGTCCGCCTTTCGCACATCGTCCTCATCACACGCGGAGAGCATGTCTCCGCCATTCTTTGTACAGATCGAAAGGACGAATACGATGAACAAAATTGCCATGCCGCTGCTTGCGATTGCGGCCACGATTGCAATGGCGATCCCTGCGAACGCCGCTGACGAATATAACGCTGCTCCCGGGCTCACCGCCGCGGGCGCCCCGCTCGGCCTGCACGGCGTTGATCCGGTTGCGTTTATCGAAATCGGCAATCGCGTCGAAGGCACCGCCGAATTCACCGCGGTTCATGACGGCGTCGCCTATTATTTCTCGACACGCGCCAACATGAACGCATTCCGCCGCGCGCCGGAGAAGTTTCTGCCGGCCTATGGCGGGTTTTGCACGTTCGGCGTTTCCGTTGCGAAGAAATTCGACGGCGATCCCCAATTCGCCGACGTTCACAACGGCAAGCTCTATGTCTTTTTGAACGAGGAAATTTTCCGCATGTATCAGAAAGACAAGACCGGCACGATCGCCAAGGCGGAAAGCAACTGGGCGAAAATCCAGCACGCACCTTCGCGCGAACTTTAATCCTGTGGCGGCGCGCTTTTGGCGCGCCGCGCCCATTCATTCTGCGAGACAATCAATATGCCTGTTATCGATCATCTCAGCGTCGGCGTACCGGTGCTTCAACCCGCCATAGGATTTTACGACGGCCTTTTTGAAACCATCGGCGTCAAGCGGCTTGCAACAAGCGACGCTTTCGCCGCCTATGGCGTTGACGCGCCGGCGTTTCTCCTCATGCCGCCCTATGACGGCAAGGCCCCGAGCGCCGGCAACGGCGTTCACATTGCGTTTGGCGCGCCATCAAAAGACGCCGTCGACGCATTCCACCAACACGCCGTCAACAATGGCGGCGCCTGCGAAGGCGCGCCGGGTCCGCGCGACGGCTACCCCATGGACGTGTACACAGCCTATGTGCGCGATCCCTTCGGCAACAAGCTCGAAGTTATCTTCAACGGCTTCGGCGCCTGACGCGAAAGGAACGGACAATGGAAACTGCATATTTTTATCTGACGCTTTCGGGCGTTTTGACCCTCCTTCTTTGGACGCCGTATATTCTCGCCCGCGTTTTTGTCTGGGGACCGCTGACGTTCCTGTCCAACTACCCGAAAGGCTTTCCGGCGGAACAACCAACCCCGCCGCTCTGGGCGCAGCGCGCGCAACGGGCGCATCTTAACATGGTGGAAACCATGCCGGCGTTCATCGCCGTGATTGCCGGGGCAAACTACCTGATCGGCGACAGCGCGGGCCTCGCCATCGGCGCCTGGGCGCAGGTGTTTTTCTTCGCTCGACTCGCGCACGCAGCCGTCTACATCCTCGGCGTGCCGGGCCTTCGAACGCCGGTTTATCTCGTTTCCTGGGCGGCAGTCTTGATGATCGCCCGCGAAGTGCTTGTCTAGTCTCCCCCAGCTGCACGCTGCTGATCTGCTGGCGTGCAGCGGAGCGCAGGAGGCCGAGCCCAACGTTTCCCGGTCTTCTGCGCTTTATCCCCCGCCCCTTGTGTTCTCCGTCACAGCGGGGCGGGCCTTTTTGCGCTTCACTCATAGTTGTGATCGAGCGCCCGGAAATAGACGCAATTTGAACCATCAAGCGTCACCAAGGCCGCCTAGTTTAGAGTAGATCTCGAAGGAGATGGAGCGATGCAGATGACCGCGAACGCCAAAGCCATCATCAAGGACGCCGTCTTTTACGGAACCAGCGGCGACAGCCGCCGTGCGCCCTGCGGCGAATACACCGTCAACAAGCGCTGCGATTGCGTGCTGCTATGCAAATGCAACGACGAAAAAGCATTTTCGCTATCGCTTGACGCTTTCCTGCAGCACCTCAACGAAGGCCGCATCGCGCTTGTTGCGTAACGCCGGCTAAGCGCCCTTCGGGCGCGACCAGAACGGCGCAATGAAATTACCCCGCCTCCCGGCCCGCGTGAGATAGAAAATCGCCAGGAGCAACCCGACAACCATCGTAACAATTGACGCCTCAACGCCAAACGCGCCGCCGGTCATGATGTCCGGTCCTGTGAATTTGCTGATCAACAGCCCTTCGCTTTCGCCGCCGGAAACAGCACCACCATAGACGCTGCCGAGCGTGAAGTTCCATCCCGCATGAAGACCGATCGCCGCCCATAGCCGGCGCGTCACCATATAAACCGCGCCAAGAAGAATGCCCGCTTCAATAGCAATCGCCACAGCCGCCAGCAGTGATGAATTCGGATTGCCAAGGTGCAAAAAGCCGAACAATAACGCACTGAACGCCAGCGCGATCCAGGTGCCGAGCCACTCCTCGACAATACGGAAAATAATGCCGCGCAGCGCGACTTCTTCCGTCACGCCAGCAACCCATGTTGCGATAAACGGCGTCAGCAAAAGGCCCGGTTCGCGAAAACCGGATATTTCATAATATCCAAGCGCATATAAAATCGCGATCACCACCGAAATCATGCCCGCGCCCACAAGCAGGCCGACGGAAACTTCCAGTAAGGACCGGCTGATGGCGAGCTCGCTTACGGGCCGCCATTCCACCAGTCGCACATAGATTGCGTAGGCTAGTAAAGCGCCGCCGGCAAAGAGCGTCGTGTTCAACAGGCTCAGGACCGGACCGGGCTCAAGCGACGTTTGTTGTTTGATCAACGAACTTACGAATACCGCGCCGAACATGGCCGCTGCAAAAAACGCCAGCGCGATGACGAGCCGCACCAGCGGAAATCGGATTATTTTTAACACCATCGGCCCCGGCCCCCGCTCTTTTACGCCCCTAGAACTCAATCAGCTCTTCCGGCGCGTTTTCATCCGGCGGCGGGGGCGGCGCCACGCGCCAGCCGGTCCCGTCATTGCAAGCCGCGCCTTCCCATTCGGCGCGGTCGGAATAGATATTGATGCGCTGGCTGAAATTGCGGCACAGCAACGGCTTGCGCATGGGCCCGCCGGCAAGTTCCAACTCCGACCCCGGCGCCTTGATCAACAAATCGCCGAACACATAACCGCGGATGATGTCATTGACGGCGACCAGCATCCAGTTCTTATCCCTGACGCGGCCCACCACGTCGACGCCAGTACCGGAATCGAGCACTTCAACAGCGCGATTGTCCGTACCCGGCCCTGTGCGAATGTTCGAATTGCGCGTCAGCACGTAAAGCCCGAGCTCGGTTTCGACAACTTGCGTCAGGTTAAGGTCGCCGCGCGCCGCCTCGATGCGCGCCGCCGGATCGGCTTTGAGATTGGCGACGGCGTAGGCGAGCGGTTCGACAACGCCGCGCGCCTGCGAACCCGTCCAGCCCTGCGGCTTTCCGGTCGTCATTGCCTGCTCGAATGCGTAGGCCAAAGCGTCACGGTCGCGACCGGAAAGATTGAGATCTGCAGGGGCGCCCAGCGTATAGCTCGGCGCGCCGCCGTCAAACGGGTCGAACTCAGAGAAAGTTTCGCATGCGCCAAGGGCAAGAAAAATCGCGCCAATTAAACTCAACTTTGATGCGAATTTGAGACGTTGTTTTCCCGCTGCAACATTGCGCACAAAACCTTCGCGAACACTCATTATTCTCTCCTTTGCGGCCCTTTCGGGCGACGGATTTTTTACCTTTGTTGCACACTCTCAACTAATTGTGGAGAGTATTGATGACGGCGGGACTGTCTCAATTAAGTCAATTTGTTGAACGCGCCCGCGACTGTTCGGTTCCGGCGCGCGCCGCCCTGCTTCGTGATCTAGCCGATCTTTATCTCACACAGCCTAACGCATTATCGGAAAAAGCGCGGCGCGGGTTTGACGCGGTGATGGCGACATTGTGCAGCCAGGCCGATGCGCAAACCCGGCGGGAGGTCGCCGAGAAAATTCTCGTAACCCCGTCGCCGCCCAAACAATTGCTGCTGACGCTGGCGCGGGCGGAAATCAGTATTGCCGCACCGCTTTTGCGGGACGGCCTCGCCTTTTCCGATCAGGACCTGGTGGCGATGGTGGCTGAGGGTGATCCCGACCGCCTCGCCGCCATTGCCGGACGCAAACGGATTTCGGAACCGCTCGCAGACGCGCTCGCCGCGCGCGGGGATGCGAAAACCCAGGCGGTGCTTGTTAAAAATCAGGGCGCGGCGCTTTCTGCGGTCACGACGCATACGCTTGTCAACGCGGCGAGGAAGCGGCCCGAGCTGCAAAAACCGCTGACAACCCGTTACGACCTGCCGCCGAATGTCTTGATCCGGATGTTTTTCTTCGTGGCGCCGGACCTCAGAAAGGAGATTCTCGCCCGCGCCGGCATGATCGAACCGGCGCTGGTGCGCGACGCCATGGATGCGACCCGCGACTCGCTGCTGATCCCGGCTCAGATAGACGGCGCGGAAGCGCATGAAGCGCGCTCGGTCATTCAGGAACGCGCTGCCCGCGATGCAATCGACGAAGCGTTCCTGAAAGAACTCCTCGCCGCGCGCGAACGTCCGGCTATCCTGCTTGCTTTCGCCTATATCACCGGCGTTGATTTTCGCGCCGCGCAGATGATTTTCAAAGATGCTTCGCTTGAGTCGCTGGCGGTCGCCTGCCGCGCGTCAAAACTCTCGCGCGAGATGTTCGAGGCGCTTGCGCCGCTCGCGGGCAAAACCTCTGCGAACGATATGCGCGCGCCAGTGATGCTCGATCTATATGAAAAGATATCGCCTGAAATCGCAGAACGGCTGATGCGCTTCTGGCGCCTTCATGCCCGCGCCGCCGCTGACTCCGCGAAAATCGCGTCGCTTCTCAGGGGCGTCGAGGGATTATCGGCGGCGGGTTAGGGCAACGCTAGTCTAAAAACGCGCGGCCTTCGCGGTCTTCTATTTCGACGATCCACATATCGGGATCGATGGATGTTTCCTTTTCGAGCCAGACGTCGATTTTCATTTCCATGTCCGCGCCTTCGTCTTCCTCAAACGGTTCGCGCCAGACCGCATTGCCGTCTAGATCGCGGCTCTGGATGAAAAGCCGCGCCTTGTCCTTTGCAATGTAAACCTTCACCGCCACCGCGCCGGCGTCAGGATCGCCCCGGCGCACGATGGTCGCAAAAGCGCCCGCCCCTTGGGCGCGGCGCACATGGGCTGAAACCCGAATTTCCGTTTTAAGGCGCGGCTCAGTCATTCCACCCGTTCTATAGCATCGATTGAAGGCGGGATGCATCGCTGCTCTACGCCAAGCGGCTTTTCGTTGTCGTTATTCGTCGGCGGGCCGCTCAACGCGGACGCGCCTTGCTTGCATCGGCGCAGGATCCGCAACGCCCTTGATCGCGTAGCGTTCGTTCACCCAGTCGATTTCCAGCGTCAGACCGCGTAGTGCGGCTGTGCCGATATTTGCAAATGGAAGATCAAAAAACGTAACGCGGCCCAGCGGAATTTCCGCATCACCAAGATAGGCTGTAACGCCTTCAAGGCTCGCGCCCTTGATCTCGAATTCGCGATCGATGGTGCGCGCCATGCCGATAACTTCAATCGGGCTCGTCAACGGCAGTTCCGCCGCCATTGTTTCCGGCAGGGAGATGACATGCGGCGCGCCAGTGTCGATATGCGCCGGCGTCACCGCTTCGCCAATTCTGACCTCCGCATCGAGGATCGGCGCCGATGGTCCGAAAGGGATCCATGTCGCATCCTCGCCCGTTTCAATCACACCGCCGATTTCGAGCATGTTTGTTGTGAAATCAAATTTTGTCCGGCCATAGTCGGAGAATACAGCCGGCCCGACAACGCCCTTGGCGCCTGAAGGGGACAGCGGCCCCATGTCAACGACGATGGCGCGAACATTTTCAGCAGCGGCTCCCGCAATCGCAATATGCGCAAGATTGACCACATCAACGGGCACAGGCGAGCCGCCCGCCGGCGAATTCGCCGTGTCTGCCCCCACGACTTCAAACGCCTGCGCATCAGCGAAATCCTTCATCAGCATGACGCCGCCGGCTCCGGTGTCGAAAATAAACGGAAACGGTCCCTCGCCATTGACGCTCGCCATTACGACAGGCCGGCCTGTAGCGGCATCGAAAGCAATAGTGTATGCTTCGTTTACGGAAGAGATATCCGCCGGCGCTTTTCCTGTTGATTCTTTCTGCGCAGCAGCTTCTTCTCGTGCGTCATTATCTGTTGGACCGGCGCATCCGAGTACAAGCGCCGAAATGGAAACGATCATTGCGGAGGAATTCTGCTTCATGACAGCCTCGCTAATTATTTCTATTCGTAATGTATGCGAATTTGGCCAACAGCGCTAGACAAGGAATCATGAAAAAACCAGCGGCACGAAAAACACTGACAGAACTAGAAGGCGCGGCGCTCGCCATCATCAAGCGGCGCGGCCCGTGCACGGCCTATGTGGTGAAGGAAGCATTTCGCACCTCACCGTCAGAATTCTGGTCAGGCAGCGCCGGCGCGGTTTATCCGCTGATGAAGCGACTTGAAACGCGCAAACTGATTTCATCAAAGGCGGACAAGTCAGACGGGCGGGCGCGGCGGGAGTTTTCCGTCACAAAAGCCGGTGATGCGGCTATCACGGATTGGCTCACTGATGCGGAGCGCGCCTCAAGCCTTGGCTTCGATCCGTTGCGGACGCGACTGTTCTTCTGCGACCTCCTCACCGACGGCGCCTTGCGAAAATTCGTTGCGGAGGTGCAGCGGGAAATGGAAGCGAAATCTGAACCGCCCGCCGAAGACCTTGACCATACGCACGCGCTGCATGAGCAGTGGATGAAGCTCCGCCTCAAGGCGCTCAAGGCATTCGCGAATTCACTGGACACGTGAATTCCGCAAGGCCGACCGTCATTTGGTATCGCCCACGACGCAAATATGGTTAGAGTGGCGGCGCACTCTTAACCCGCGAAAAAAGCCCTAACATGGCGAGCACTATCCGCACCCTGTCGGCGCTTTTATTCGCCGCCTTCATTCTGATCGCCGGCAACGGCCTCCAGGGCACGCTGCTCGCCGTGCGCGGCAACATCGAAGGCTTTTCGCTGACGATGATCGGGCTATTGATGTCGGCCTATTTCGTCGGCTTCATCGCCGGGTGCCGCTATGCGCCGGGGATGGTCAAGCGCGCCGGCCATATCCGCAGCTTTACAGCGCTCGCCTCCATCGCATCCGCTTCGGCGCTGGCGCATATTCTGGCGGTCGAGGCGCCGATCTGGATCATCCTGCGATGTATTACAGGTTTCTGCCTCGCCGGCCTCTACATGATCCTCGAAAGCTGGATCAACGAATCGGCCACCAATGAAACCCGGGGGCGTATTCTCTCCGTATATCGCATAACGGACCTGACAGCGGCGACGGCGGGTCAAATGCTGCTCGCTATCGGCGACCCGGCGCAATTTACCCTGTTCGCCATCGTATCGATCCTGATATCCTTGGCGCTGGTGCCGGTGGCGATGACCACATCCGCGGCGCCGCGGCCGATTTCAAACGCCACGCTGAACCTTAAGAAGATCCTTCGTATCTCGCCGCTCGCGGCTGCCGGATGTTTCGCCGTCGGCGCCGCCAACGGCGCGTTCTGGGCGATCGGCGCGGTCTATGTGCAGCGGCTCGGCTATGAAGTCGCTTCCGTTGCGGCGTTCATGAGCGCGGTCGTCATTGCAGGCGCCTTCTCGCAGTGGCCGCTGGGGCTTTTATCCGACCGCGTCGACCGGCGTCTTGTAATCATTTCCGTTGCGGGCGCGTGTGCGCTCAGCGGCGTCTTGCTGGCGCTGACAGGCGGCATTTCGATATGGACGCTGATTGCCGGCGGATGCGCGTTCGGGTTTTTCGCCATGCCGCAATTCGGGCTTTCCGTCGCGCACGCCAATGACCGCGCGGAACCCAACGAATATGTCTCCCTGAATGCGGGCCTGTTGTTGCTCTATGGCGCCGGCGCCGTCGCCGGTCCCGTCATTGGCCCCGTCGCCATGCAGATCGCCGGTCCGCCGGCGCTGTTTCTTTACACATCCGCCGTTTATGCAACGCTGGTTCTCTTCGGTCTTTACCGCCTGACACAGCGCGACGCGGTGGCGGCCGAAGATCGCGAAGATTTCGTCTCGGTTCCGCGGACCTCGCCGGGCGTGTTCGAGATGAATCCGAATGCGGAGGCGGAAGAAGCAGGAGACCCCGTGACGCAGGGCAGCGAAAGCGCCTAAGCCGCGTCCTTGCCGAGCCGTTCGCGGCGATATTGCGCGACGCGGTCAAGCTGGCTCTGGATGTCGGCGGGCCCGGTTGTAATTTTCGCGCCCTTCATTTCTTTCAGCGAACGCCGAACGGGCAAGACGAAGCGCGCGACCGTGCCCTCGCCCGGCGCGGAAGAAAGCTTCAAGGCGCCGCCGTGAAGTTTCGCAAGGCGATACGCCATGGAAAGGCCGAGGCCAGTTCCCGATGTTCCGCGTACGCCGTTTTTGTGCAAGTCGGTGAAGCGCTCGCCGAGACGCGCCAGCGCCGTCTGGCTCATGCCGACGCCCGTGTCAGCGACAGTGAATTCGATAAAGCCGTCGCGTTCGGCAACACTTAAGGAGACGCCGCCATCGGCGGTAAATTTCACGGCGTTATTCAGCAGATTAATAAGAATGCGCCTGACCGCGCCGGCGTCAAGCATGGTTTCCGGCAGGCTGTCCGCGATCTCCACATGAAACTGAAGCCCGGCGCGCGCCGCCTCGCCGCGGATGATTTCGGCGCAGGTTTTTGCAAGCGGGCCAGGTTCGCCAAGCGCGGGGCTAAGTTCGTAGCGTCCGGCGTCGAGCTTTGCCCGGTCGAGCATCGCCGATATGAGATCTGCCGCGTGTCCGCCGGTCTGATGAATAAGCTCGGCGTATTCGCGATATTTCTCATGCCCCAGCGGCCCATAGGCTTCGGCCCGCATGGCCTCGGCAAACTGGACGATGGCGTTGAGGGGTGTTTTGAGCTCATGGCCGAGATCCGCCAGCATGCCGGCGTCGGCGCCGGCAGGACGATCCTGCCCGCTCTTTTCCAAGCTGACCCGGGATTGGCGCAACGCCGCAAGCTCAGGGCCCCGGTCGCGAATGAGCGCCGAAAGCCCGTTCCCGCTGGTGACGAAGGCGATTTCCGCAAAAACCGGCCCGGCATGGGGGCGCAGGAGCCTGAATTTCACCCGTTCCGCCGCCGCGCCGCCCGGATTGGCGAAAGCCCGGCCCATGGCCTCTTTCAAGGCCGCACGGTCTTCCCGGCCGGCGAAATCGAGGATCGACCGGCCCGAAAGCGCCGTCTCCGCACCGATCAGGGTCTTCGCACCCGCATTTGCGGCCAGAATTTCTCCGTCGAGGGCGAGCCTTAATACGGGATCAGCGTCGCCGGCGCGCCATTCGGCGCGGGTCTCAGCAGAAGACCGGTCCGAGAACAGAAAGGCGAACGGGCGAAACCCCATGAAAGACCTGACATTTTCTCTTCGTCACGGGGCGGCTTGCGCCGCTGGACGAAAAAGAATCAATTCGTTAACGCCTCTTCACCATGCGCGAACTGACGTTAATAAAAGATAAACCCGAAAAACCGCGAAATTGTGGTTTCCGGGACGTCAACCGGTCGAATTTGATAAGAATTCGGTTAGTATCATGAGTGCTGTGTTAAAGGGTGGGGCGATACCGTGGCGGCCGCTGTGAACGCCGTCATGAATGGGAGAATGCATGTCTCAGTCGCGTAATTGTATGGGGCCGCGTAACGCGTCTCGATTCCCGGGGTCGAAGGGGAGCAAAAAGAAAATCCGTCCAGCCGCAGCCATCGCCGCGCTTGTCGCCGGGCTCGCCGCCACGACGGTCTCTGCCGACACCCTCGCCCAACCCAAGGACAACACCCTTGAGCGGGCCGCCGCCAATTATATCCGCTTTCGCGAAGACGTCGCCGCCATCGAGGCGATGCCGTTCAAGGATGAGGAAGTCACGCGTGAGGCGCATCGCCGTCTCGCCGCCCATGATTCTCAAGAACTTTCGGACGGCTGGGTCGCCTATGCGGCGCTGGTCGCCGCCGACCAGCCCGCCTTTGCGGCGGCGTTGCAGGAAGAACTCAAGCAAAAGCCGAACAAGCGCAAAGGCGTCCTCGGCGGCCGCGACGGCCTGATGTCGAATATCGCGCAGAACCCGGAATTCCTGCGCAATCTGCCTGGCGCCAATGATGCGGTGAACGCCATTCTCGCCATCGCGGTGCAGGACGGCGCGCGCATCACCGAGCTTGGCGAGGCATTCAAGACGCAGGCCTACGCCATGCAGAAAACAAGCTGGGGCAAGAAGCGTATTTCACCGCCGCAGTCGCGCTTAGACGAAGCGGCGAATTTCGGCCGATCGCGCGCAGAACCCGCAACGCCGGTATTCGAGCGCGCCATGAATGACGGCGTCATGGCGCCGGCGCTCGCCAGCGCGCGCGAAGAATGGGCCGCCGATTGGGGCGCGCAAGGCGGCAAAGGCCGGGTTTCGGAAAAGAACGCCGAAGTCATTATCGACCGGATCCTCAATCTCGCCGCCCGCTATTCGACGGACCTGCTCAATCCGCGGATCGTCGAGGTCTATACCAAGAACCCGAAATCGGAACGCTGTCTTTCCATGGCGAAACTGACGCTCGATCAGTGTATCGCGGCGACGCGCACGCCCTATGAAGAAGCGTTCTGCCTCGGCGAGCATGGGCTGATCGACGTCGCCTCCTGCAACGGCTGGATCGCCGACGCTGGCGCGAGTTAAGTTTCATCCCGATACAGAAAAAAAGGCCGCTCAAGTGAGCGGCCTTTTTTGTTTGAAAGTTTTTTATGCATTACCCCGGCGGGCAACGCGCGCCTTGCTCATTCCACTTATCAAAATTGCTGATGAATGTTGTATAATTATGCGGCGGCGCGGTCTCCAGCTGGCCGCCGCCGGGGCCGATCACATAGGCGGAGGCGACAGCCCAGAACAGACGGAAATCGCCGTGGAAGTGCTCCTCGCGTAGATGCGCTGTCGGCAGGTTCGTCTTCATGCGCTGGCAGATGACGGCCGGCCAGTTATTCGGGTTGTCGTTGATGATCTGCGCCCAGTTGATGTTTTGGGCTTGCGTTGGCGTCGCCCAGCGGCCTTCGCTGAAGTTCTGGATCTGACAATTCTGCGGCCCGCAGGCGTGGCAGTTTTGGCAACTGTGGATCTGCTGGGTGGGATGCAGCGCGCTCGGCACGAGATACACTGTCCCCTCAATGCCGTTGTGATGGTCGTGGATTTTCGCCTGCGTATCCATGGCGTGGCATGACGTGCAGCGCGTGCTTGAAACCGACTTGCCGATCGTGGCGAGCCAGAAACTTTTCAGCTGCGCCGGGGGGACAATGTAGCTGTTTGAAACGAAATCGGCGCGCGGTCCGTATTCCGGCAAGGATGCCTGCGGCAGGTTCGGCAGCGCGATAATCCGGTCGCTTTGCGTTTGCCCCGGTTGCGTATCGCCGGGCGCAACGGCGCTTGTCTTGAACAGATTGTTCCGCCGCTCCAGTGGCGGGCGCCGGTTCGGCTGGGTGCGCGGCAGGCGCGGCACAACCGGATTCGATGGGCCGATCTGCACTTCTGTCATTTCGAAATGAAGCGCTACATGCCAGACCGGATAAGGCGGCACGTAGGGAAACATCTTATCCGGATTAACAGCGATGATCATACAGCCTTCGTCGCCGGCCGTATCGACCCCATCAATCTCACAAGGATCGTCCAGCACCGCCACGAGATAATCGTCGCCGTTGATAACGGACTGCCCCTTGGTCAGGGGAACATCGTTTATTTCGAGGCGGAATTTTCTGAGGTTCTCCGCGTCGAGATACATGCGCGCTTCTTCTGCAGGCATCGACGTCAAGCGGTAGTTTAACGTGATCCACTCAACCGGCATATCGTAAAGCTCGCTCAACTCGCAAACATACGACTCGCAATTCCTGTGCAAGGTCTTGCCGGCGTTATGGTAATAAACCTGCGCCAGCCGGAGCGGGATAAGCTCGACAAGCGGCGCATCGTCGAACGCGACCGCCGGCCCAATGGCTTTCGACGTGTCGTTCGGGATTCTGAAGTCGTCAAAGTCATTGGCGCGCTGGCCGAGAATCGCATTCTTCGCAGCAGCGGTGAGATACGGATTGGACTTGACGTCCTCTTCCGCCGCCCAATCGTTAATGTCTCTGATTGCCTCGGCCTTGCTCGCAGCGCTGACCTGTTGGCGGCGGTAGCGGTCTGAATAGCATGCGCTGATACAGGCGCGCTGATCGGCGTTTCGGCGGCAGAGCTGTTCGCAACTTTGCGTCAGTTCGAGATTCGATGATTGCGCCGCTGCGCGCGGGCGCAATTGGGCTTGAGTAGCGGTTACCGATAGCGCGCTGATGACGATTGCGCATACGGCAAGCGCTAATGGCTTGAAAAATGACACGCGGCTCCCCTCCCCATTGAATGACAATGACTGTAGTGGAACGCAACAGAAAGCGGCTGCGGAAGATTTGTCCGTAAACAGACAGTCACGCAGCATCCGCATAAATCATGCGGGGTATTTGCTCTTTTCCGAAAGAAGTGTCGCGCCCGGGCACTGGCCGGTCAAGCTGGAAAACCGGTCAGTGTGCCTATTTTTTCATAACGCGGGACAGCCTTGACTTTACGCTAACGCTTTCTTTTTTCTGCGCTTTAATTTTTTGCCGACGGCGGCGATGGCCTCGATGGCGGGAAGTAGCTCACGGCCTTCTCGCGTCAGGGAATATTCGACCGACGGCGGCGAGGTCGGCTTCACCGCGCGGTCGATGACGCCCTTTTCCTCCATCTCTTTTAACCGTGTCGTCAGAATTTTCGCCGAGACGCCCGGCATGTCGAGCATGAGTTCGGAAAACCGCCGCGGGCCGGCGCTCAGATTCCAGATGATGTTCGGCGTCCAGGCGCCGCCGATGACTGACAGGCACTCCGATAGCGGGCAGTCGTGTGGCGCAGGCGGGCTCAAGTTTTTTCGCATTTTAAGGGCCATGGGACGGACTTACCTCGGCGTTATCAGGTAACCGGATGGAAACCTGGTTCTTTAGTATCACGAATTTATGAAGTTTACAAAAGTAACCTCTGTTCCTAGATGAGCGGGCGTCAACCCGGCGAAGACCGCAACCCGCAAACAGGAGAAACATGATGAAATTGTATTACAAACCCGGCGCCTGCTCGCTCGCATCGCACATTGCGCTCAACGAAGCGAACGCGAATTTCACGATCGAAAAAGTCGACACCAAGGCGGGCCGGACCGAAACCGGCGAAAATTATGCGGATATCCATCCGAACGGCTATGTCCCAGCGCTGAAACTCGACAGCGGCGACATCCTGACCGAAGGTCCGGCGATTTTGCAATTCATCGCCGACACCAACAACGCCGCCAATCTCGCGCCGGCGAACGGCACGGTCGAACGCGCGCGCGTCAATGGCTTCCTCAACTATGTGGGCAGCGAGCTGCATATTTCGTTTCACCCGTTTTTCAGCGGCAAGGAGCTTGATGCTGATGCGCGCGCGGCAGCGGAGGCCGGCGTTGCAAAGCGCTTCAACTATCTTGATGAAGTTCTTTCCGATGGCCGCAAGTTTTTGACGGGTGATCGGTTCACGGTGGCTGATGCTTATCTCTTTGTGGTCGCCAACTGGACGAACTTCGTGAAGATCGACCTCAACCAGTGGCCGAATATCGCGAAATTCGTTGCGCGCGTCGCCGAACGCCCTGCGGTGCAAAAAGCGCTCGCCGCCGAAGGCCTTCTGCAAAAAGCCGCGTAGGACACTTTCTCGTGACTGACGCGTTCGCAGCAATCACAAAAGCGCTGCAAACCTATTACGACGGTCTTTATCATTGCGACGCCGCTTTGCTGAAGACCGTCTTTCATGAAGACGCGCATTACCACACCACATCGCCCGGCGAGCATCTTCATTATGATATGAAGACCTATATGAACGTCATAGCCGAGCGCACGCCGCCGGCGAAAACCGGCGACGCCTATGGCTATGAAGTCGAAACGGTCCTCATCACCGGCGACGACACGGCGTTCGCCGTGCTCAAATGCGCGATGATGGGCAAGCGCTTCACCGACTTTCTGTCATTCATCCGCGACGGCGGCGAATGGCGGATCATTGCGAAAGTTTTTCACTACGATCTCATTGAGGACAAAACCTGATGCCTTACGTCAACATCAAGATCACCCGCGAAGGCGGTACGACGCCCGCGCAAAAAGCCGAACTGATCAAGGGAACGACGGACCTGCTTCAGCGCGTTCTTGACAAAGATCCCGCCACCACCTTTGTCGTCATCAACGAAGTCGAAATGGAAGACTGGGGCGTTGGCGGTCTGCCGGTGGAGGAATACCGCAAGCAAGCGGCCAAATAAGAAAACCGGCGCCGGGGGGAGAGAGAATTGCGGCGCCGGCTCATGTTCCGGCGATACGGGGACCGTATTCGCCAGAAGGGGATTAATTCATCTCGACGAATTCGATTTTTTCGTCGGCCTCGTCATGGGTCTGCGGCTCGGCCAAGCTGACGCCTGAAGCTTCAAGTTCGGCGCGGCGCATTTTTTCACGGCCCGTAACCACTTGCTCTTCGCCGTTGCGCACAGCAGAGGCGGCAGCGGCGATTTTCACTTCAGCCTCACGCACCTTGTCGCTGGCCTTGCCCAGGGCTTCGACTTCGTCTTTCCAGCCATCGAGCGCTTTTGCAGCCAGCTTCATGGCGCCTGCGCCTTCGCCAGGCGTTTCAGCGAGGCCGATATTGCCCGCGACTGTTACGAACTGGGCGCGGCGGTCATCGGCTTTGGCGGCGAGTTTCGCCTGTTTTTCTTCCGCCTTGCGCAAATCCTTGCGGGCGGATTTGTCCTGCTTGCGCGCATCTTCGATGAGCGCAAGACCGGCGAATTCCTGACGCTTGCCGTCTTCCCACTGGGTCGCGAGCATTGGCGCGTTTTCGGCCTGGCTCATGGAAATGGTCACGGGCGCGGTGATCGTCTTGATTTTGCCGGCGTGCGCGGCAAGCGGCGCGGCGGCAATCAATAGCGCCAGCGCGGCGGTGTTGAACAATCTGGTTTTCATCTGGGCCTCCTGTCGGCTCGAATTTCCGGGAATATCCCGTTCGAGACTGAATATCGGGGCTAGCCATGATGTATTCAAACGAATATAATTGCATGATAATATCGGATTTAGCGAATTATAGAATATGGACGTCACCCAAGCCAGGACTTTCCTCGCGATTATCGAAGGCGGCAATTTCCTTGCGGCCGCCCGGCGCGTGCACGTCACCCAGTCGACGGTGAGCGCGCGGATCAAGGCGCTGGAGGAACAGCTCGGCAAAGCGTTGTTCGTTCGCTCAAAGGCGGGCTGTACGCTCACCGCCGCGGGCCGCCATTTTCACCGCTACGCACAATCCATGGTCAGGGTCTGGGAAGAGGCGAAACATCAGGTCGCGGTGCCTGCCGATTTTGACGACACGCTGATCGTCGGCGGGCAATACAGCCTGTGGAACCGGCTCCTCCTGCGCTGGGTTCCGGCGTTTCAGGCTGCGGCGCCGCGTATCGCGCTGCGTTGTGAAATCGGCATGCCGCAACGCCTGATGCGGGAGATGACTGAGGGGGTGATGGACCTTGCGGTCATTTATCGCCCCGAGCACCGGCCTGGCGTGAAAGTCAAAGAATTATTCGAGGACAGACTAATTCTGGTCACCGCCGATCCGGCCCGGCCATTTGAGCAGAATTACGTTTTTATCGACTGGGGCGACGCCTTTCGCGATGCGCACGCTCTCGCTTTTCCGCATCTTCACAATCCCGGCCTGACGCTCGACCTTGGCGCGCTCGGCGTCAACCTGCTCATCAACCGGAAAGCGTCCGGCTATTTCCCCGAGCGAATCGTGCAGCCGCATATCGACGGCGGCCTTCTTGCGCGCGTTCCTGACACGCCGGATTTCTCCTACCCGGCATACGCCGTTTATCAGGAAAACTTCTCGTCGCCGGAAATTATGGAATGCGCACTCGCCCTGCTCGATGAAACGGCGCGGCAGGCGGTGGACGGCACGCTGCCGCCGCCCTTCTGGACTTGAAGCGCGCGCCCCGCCGCATTGCCAAAGCGAACCCGAGCCCCTATCTCCCGCCCATGGCGAGCTTTGAAGACATCCGCAACGATTTCGAGTTCCTCGACGAGTGGGACGACCGTTACAAATACCTGATCGATCTCGGGCGCAATCTCGAACCCTATCCGGAAGACTTCCGCGACGACGCTCATAAGGTAAGAGGCTGCGCCAGCCAGGTGTGGCTGCATGCTGACAAGCAGGGCGATGCGATTTTCCTCAAAGGCGATTCCGACGCGCATATCGTGAAAGGCCTTGTGGCGTTGCTGATCACGCTATTTTCGGGAAAATCTGCAGAAAAAATACTTGAGGTTGACCCGGAAGCCGAGTTGAAACCGTTCGATCTTACGGATCATCTGACGCCGCAGCGTTCAAACGGGCTACATTCGATGATCAAGCGCATTCGCGAAATTGCTTCGGCGCAAACGGCCTGACTAGAACGTCCCGCTTAACGTCAGCGTTACGCCGCCGCCGTTCTTGTTGCTGCGCACTTCGCGGAAAAGCGGCATGTTGAGCGCGCGCGATCCGTCAAACACCAGCCGGTCCCGTTCAACATTCACGTTTAAAATATCATTTGCGCTCAGCCTTGCCTTGACGCCCTTGATCAACGTGGTTTCGATAAATGCGTCAAACTCCGGCGGGCTGAATGAAAACGTCGTGATCTCATCGAGCCCGAACCCGGTTTCCTGATCGGACTGATAAAGGCTCATGCCCCAGCTGAATTTTTTCTCCGGAAAATCCTGCCGGAACTCAAGGCCAAGGTTGTAGGTTCCGTAATACGAGAATTTACGGTCGACGCCCGTAACGGGATCGGTGACGGAGGTATCGCGCACCATGGCGTTTGCCTCAAGCCGCGCGTTTTTAAGGCCAAGCGGATCGAGCGGCGCCGTGAATTCTATTCTGCCGCCGAAAATCTCGCCATCACCGATATTGCCCGGCACTTCGACAATGCCGCCGATCGGCAAGAGATCCTCAACATCGTTGACGAAATAATAAAAGCCGGTGAGTTCGATCACGCCAATCTGACCGAAGCGTTGTTCGAACGAGGCTTCAAACTCCCATGCGCGTTGCGGCTGAAGATCCGGATTGCCGAAATCCACGTCTTCATCGTCGAAGTTCACGGAACTGACAAACTGGCCGAACGATAATTGATTGACCGTGCGCTCCGCAGACAATCGGATTTGCGATTTTTCTGCAAGGTTGTAAGTGAGCGCGAGCGACGGTTTCGGGTAGGTGAAAAACCGCGAATTGGCGTTATCGCCCGATTGCGCGATGCGCGAGAACTCAACCTTCATGCCGATGTCAAACTTCAGCTTCGGACTGACGGTCCAACTGTCGGTGATGAAGGGCTCGCCGCGGATTTCCGCAACACGCGTATTGGCGCCGTCTAGCACCACGGGCATCAGCCCGCCCATGCCGTCATCGACCAATAAATCGGCTTCGCTGTCGATGAAATTGCGGGCGATCTCGCCGCCGAACTGAATCGCGTGTCCTTTCCAGCCTTTCCAGCCGAATTCGATCCGTCCGATAGTCTCTCCGCTCGTTTCATCGGAAATAAAGACGGACCGGTCGCCGGCGCCCATAGCGGGTAAAAACTCAAAGCCGCTTTCGAATTTTTCAATTTCATGGCCGTAGAGCGCAATCAACTTGACGTCGAAATTCTCAGAAAACGCATGTTCGTAATCGGCGCCGATTTCATATTCGAAATTTTCAAGCGGAAAGGTAAAAAGCGCCAGATTTGGCCCGCCCATGGCGGGGAATCGGGTTTCGGAAAAATCCTCGCGCAATTTCAAATATTCGCCTTCAACGCTGAAGCGCGCAATATCGCCGTTGGCGAACGGTTTTTCGACTTTGAAATTGGCGCCGCCGCCTTGTTCCCTGAAAACGCCGCCCCGCACGCGCACTTCATCGTCGCCCATGAAGCGCGTGATCTGTTCTTCACCGCCGAACGTCAATGACGTGGCGAAGACGTTGGCGCCGAGCGTGTATTCAACGCCGCGGGCGCGCCCGGTGTATGAAATCCTGCCGCCGGGGCGCACGCCGCCATCCGGCCGGCGCCGGGTGAGCCGGAATTCCCACGGCGACGGATTGGACGCGCCGGCTCCCTGCTTGCGCACGACGTTGACTACGACGGATTGTCCGCCGACATCGAGACTGCCTGTGCCGCCGCGAATAAGCTCGATACGTTCCACATTGCCGGCGCCGATGCGGCTCAGGGTCTGAAAAATATCCGCGGACTTGGTGCTTGGCCGCTGTCCGTCGATCAGGACATTGCCGCCTGCGCCGCCGAAACCGCGCACATTGTCGCCGGCGTCAATGGAAAAGCCCGGCACGCGCTGCACCATGTCGAGCGCCGTCACCGGGTTATATTGTGAAAAGAAACCGGGGAGGTAAATCACACGGTCATCGACTGTGCAGGACTGAACCCCAACGGCGCAAGGCCCGGTTTCAGCGGTTTCCTGAGCCGCCGCCGAAGCTGCCACGGGGGCTACCGCCAGCGCCGAAGACGCCATAAGCGCCGCATGAATATTCTTGCGGCGCGTACGCGATTTAAACTCGACCATGATGCCCCTCTGCCGTGAAACGGAACTGCGCCCGCTTGTTACAACTGTCACATTTCTTTGGCGTTAATTTGCGGCATTTGAAACCGCCAAAGGGACGGCGCGACCGGTTTTTGCGGCGAAACGAGACAGGCGCGCACGGGATGATTGCAATGCGCCGCAACAAGTTTCATGAGCGGTTGCGGCGCGCAGGGCAGGATTTCAAAACGCCCGCCGCCTCAAGCGAGCCAATGCGTTCGCGCAACCGCCGTTCCATATATTCGAGCTGTATCTCGATGATCGGGCTGTCGCGTCCATCCTCGATGTTGATGCAGGCGTGGGAGACCGTGGAGCGATCCCGGGAGAACTCAATGGCGACATCGTTCAGGGTGAGCCCGCCGATGACATGCGCCAGATACATGGCGATCTGCCGCGCGCGGGCGATCGCGGCCCCGCCCCTGTCCGGCGTTAGTAAATCCGCATGCGGAAAGCCGTAAGCTTCGCACACAACCTCTTTTGCCATGCGCACCACCAGCCTCGCTTCGCGGCGTGCGGCGCGATCCGATTTCTTCGGCATGGAGCGCCCTCCCACGACAAATCGCCATTCGAGCGAACATGTCGTGCATGACGATAAAAGCCGTGCGCGGGTTGAGGATGAGTTTGTAAACGCGGTTTATACGCGGTTAGGCGTTTTACCATTAACGCCGTAGACGGATGGTCAGGCAAGAAACGACAGTACAAGGACCAAAGCCAATAAAACCGCGGTCCACAGGGCCATGAAGCCAATCGGCCAGGAACGCGACATCTGCCCTTCGGGCCCGTGAACAACGTAAATACGCTCCATTATCGCTTGTATGCGGCCGGAGAAAATCCCCCATAGGGCGTTCCATGTTGCGCGCGACGCACCAGTTATCCAGCCCAGTAATGAGCGCCCCGGCACGCGCCAGAACCAGTCAGTGTCGAGATTTGTGGAGGGCACTTCCGCCGGGTACCATTTGATCAGAACCAGCACCGCGAACGCCAGCACCGCCCACAGCAGAAGCTGCAGCTGTTCAACCATGTGGTAGGCCGAATACGGGTGGTAATCCGCAATCGCCGCCTGGTCCGGCATCAGCGCGTAAAGCGGATCCGGGTAAACGCCGATGCCGATGCAAAGCACAGCGGCGATGCCCATGGCGATGAGCATTTGCGGCGGCGCTTCTTTCGGGCGTTTGCCGCTGTCATGGGCGAAGAATGTAAAGAACGGAATCTTGATGCCCGCATGTTCGAGAACGCCTGCGGAGGCGAACAAGAGCACCAGCCAGATCCACAGATTATGCGCCTCGCCCGCGGCGTTGATGATGAGGCCCTTGGTGACGAACCCGAGCGTGCCCGGAAACGCCGAAATCGACATGGCGCCGACGATACATAACCCCATGGTGATCGGCATGGTGCGGTAAAGCCCGCCGAGCTCCGTCGCCTTCGACGTGCCGGTGCGGAACATCGCCGCGCCGAGCGCCATGAAGAGCAGCCCTTCGAAAATGATGTTGCCGAAAGCGTAGCCCGCCGCCCCGTTGATGGTCCCGAAGCCGATAGCCACCACCATGAACCCGACCTGGTTGTTGATTGAGTAGCACAGCACTTTCCTGAGGTCGTTTTCGATGAGCGCGAAGAAAATCGGGAACAGCGTCATCACCGCGCCGATGTAAATCAGCTCATTCGTGCCGGGGAATGCGCGCGCCAGCGAATAAACCGCAAGCTTGGTCGTGAAGATCGACAGGATGATCGCGCCGGTAATCGTGGATTTCGAATAGCTATCCTGCACCCAGTTGTGGAGGAGCGGGAACGCCGACTTGATGCCGAAGGCGAGGAACATGACAAGCGCGCCAAGCTTGATCGCGCCGGTGCTTTCATCGCGCAGGCCGACAAAGTCGAAGGAGAGCGAGCCCGTCTCGCGGAAAATCAGCACGATGCCCGCGAGCAGCAACACGCCCGACAGGATCTGGATCGACAGATAGCGCATGCCGGAGAGGTAGGTGACGCGCGTGCCCGGCGCCCAGACGAGGAAGACCGACGTGATCGCCGCCATTTCCCACCAGAAGAACAGCGTGATGAGATCGCCTGAAAGAACGCCGCCGAGGCACGCCGCCGGATAGGCGAGCGTCGCAAAATTCTGCGTGCGGTCGCGCTGGCCCCATGCGTAGATGATGTTCAAGGCAATGGCGATGTGAAACACCACGGCGAAAATCCGCGCGAGCGGATCGACGCGCACGGTCGTCAGCGTCTCGCCGAACACATTGAGCGCGCCATATTCGCCAATCCCGAGCGTATAAAGCTTGATTGCCGACAGCGCCGTCACCAGCAGCATCCAGATGGACGCCAGATGCCGCGGCAGCGCCAGCAACACGAACGCGCCGACCGTCAGAACAACGGCGGGGTTGGCGAGGAGAGCGTTCATCAGCGCCGTCATCTATTCGCGCTCCTCATAATAATCTTCCTTGCGGCCGACGAGTTTGCGCAGGTGCTGGCCCGCCAGCACGATGAACGCGAAGGCGACGAAGCCGTAAATGGCGAAAAATATTTTCCAGTTTTCCTGCTCGAAATGCGGCTTCGGATTCTGGAACGCCGGGACTAAACCGGCGAGCGCCGCGAGAACGCACGAGACGACCAGCACGCCGATAAAGACGCGGATGAATGTCGGGTTATCGGCCCAGCCGGGTTTGGATGAGTGGTTGTCAGACATTTTCAACTTCCAAGATCAATGATGATGTCTCAGGGCTGTCAATAGGATCCGGTTTTGATTCCGTAAGGAACGGCAGCTCGAAAATTATTCCAACTATTAAAAGTATGATGAACAAAATCCACACGCCGATAAAGGCAGAAAAACTGCGTGACTGAACGCCAATAACAGGATCGTCGATCATCCAAAGCGGCGGCTCCCCTCCAAATCCGTACCATATTGCACCGAGCACTCTTGCAATGAAGTAGCCGACAAACAAAACAAACAGGAGCACAAGAACTATATTTCCTAGATCCATCACCCGCCCCCGATCAGCGGCGAGAGGAACTGGTAAAGCGGATCGGCGTAGAAGAAGAGGATGAACGCGCCGGTCGCCGTTGCCATGGGCGGCAGCACGCAAAGCAGCGGCGCTTCTTTCAACGCTCCCCATTTGATACCGTCGCCCCCTCTTCCACTTTCATTGACGCCTTGTGGCTTGGCGTCCCCTTCAGCGGGGCTCATGTAAAACGCCTGTACCGGAATCGACAGGAGATAAATCACGTTCAATATGGACGAGACCATCAACACGATGATGATGATGAGCTGTCCGGCGTCCGCAGCGCCGAGCATCAGGAAAAATTTCGGCCAGGAACCGGCGAGCGGCGGCAGGCCGATGATCGACATGGCCCCCAAGAAGAACGCGCCAAAGGTGAACGGCATCACCCGTCCCATTCCGCGCATTTCCGACACCAGCGTCTTGTGGTGCGCCACGTAAACGGCGCCGGCGCACATGAACAGCGTCATCTTGCCGAGCGCGTGGGCCGCGATCTGCGTTGCGCCGCCCATAACGCCCATCTGCGTCGCGAGCATGGCGCCGAGCGTGACGTAAGATAACTGCGACACCGTCGAATAGGCGAGCCGCGCCTTTAAGTTATCCTTGTGCATGGCGATGGCGGAGGCCAAGAGGATCGAACCCGCCGCAATCCACATGAATGGGACGCTCGCGCCGGTTTCCTTCAGGAAATCGACGCCGAAAATGTAAACGGCGACTTTCAGGATCGAAAAGACGCCGGCTTTCACCACCGCGACCGCGTGCAGGAATGCGGAGACCGGCGTCGGCGCCACCATGGCGTTCGGGAGCCACGGATGCACCGGCATCAGCGCCGCCTTGCCGATGCCGAAAGCATAAAGCCCCATGAGGACGCCCGCGATCGGCGCCACAGCTTCGGAATGTTCCGCGAAAATGCCGCCAAGCACGAAGTCAGACGTGCCGGTGATGGCGTAGGTCCAGACGATCGCAGGCAACAGCAAACCGATGGACGTCGCCATCAACACGCCGAGATAGACGCGCCCGCCGCGGCGCGCGTCATCGTTGCCCTTGTGCGTCACCAGCGGGAAGGTCGACAGCGTCAGCACTTCGTAGAAAATGAAAAGCGTGAACAGGTTCGCGGCGAACGCAACGCCGATGGCCGCCGAAATCGCCACGGCGAAAGACATGTAAAAGCGCGTCTGGTGCTTTTCATTGCCGCCGCGCATGTAGCCGATGGAGTAAACGGAGTTTACCAGCCACAGGCCTGACGCAATCACCGCGAACATGGCGCCGAGCGGCTCCACCGAGAACGCGATGGGCAGCCCCTCGATCACCTCGATCAAGGTGAACTCCGGGCGCGCGCCGCCGGCGACCGCCGCAAACACGGAAACCGCAAGCCCGAGGAGAACCACGCCCGAGGTCAGCGTCGCCGCCTCGCGCAAGTTAGGCTGCTTGTCCAATAACCAGATGGCGACGAAGCCGATAATCGGCACGGCGAGCGCGAGCGGAATGGCGAGTTCGGGAGAGATCATCGCTTCGCCTCCCATTCTTCGAGACGCAAAATTCCCTTCATCCTGAGGGCCGGCGCAAGCCGGCGTCTCGAAGGACGAAGGGAATTTTGCTCCTCAGGATGAAGGAATCTTATATGGCGCATCATGGCGCGCCTCCCGCCGTGAGCATCAGCGCTTCAGCGGCGCGTTGCGCGATACCGCCGGTCAGATCCGTGCGGATGCCGAAATAGATATTGGCGATCACGAGCGTCCACATGGGGATCAGCATCGAAAGCGGCGCGTCGCCTTTCGGGAAGGCGTATTTGCCGTCTTCCGCCGGTTCCTTCAGCAGCATCACTTCAGCGACGCGGCCAACATATAAAAGCGCGATCAACGACGACGCGACAATCAGGAAACCGGCGTACCAGTGACCGGCGGAAAACGCCGCGTCCAAGAGATACCATTTGGAGACGAAACCGACGGTGAGCGGCACGCCGATCAGCGAAAGGCCGCTCAAAATGAACGCCCATGTGGTCACCGGCATGCGCTTGGCCAAACCGGCAAACGCGTGAATCGAACTCGACCCCGCACGCAACACGACGCAGGCGACCGCCATAAAGAGCGCACCCTTCATCAGCGCGTGATTGAAGATGTGGACGAGACTGGCGGTGAGCCCTTCGACGGTCGCAAATGACAAGCCCAGCAGCATGTAACCGATCTGGCCCACGGACGAATAAGCAAGCAGACGTTTGACGTCGTCCTGAAACACCGCGACCAGCGAGGCGATGAACATGCCCGCAAGCCCGAGCGGCAGCAAAACGTAAGTGAACGCGGCGCCGATAAACGCGAAATCGAAATTGAATACCGAAAAGAAAAACCGGATCAGCACATAGACGGCGACCTTGGTGGCCGTCGCCGCGAGAAACGCCGACACCGCCGACGGCGCATAGGTGTAGGCGTTGGGCAGCCACAGATGCATCGGGAACATGGCGAGCTTCAGCCCCATGCCCACGAGAATGAAGGCGAAACCCGCCTGCACCATACGGTTGTCCTGACCGATCAGGCGCTGATGCAGGTCCGCCATATTGAGCGTGCCCGTCGCCTGATAGAGAAGACCGATCCCGATGACGAAGAACGTCGCGCCGATGGTGCCCATGACCAGATAATTGAACGCGGCGGTGAGCGCGCGCCGGTCACGCCGGGCGCCCATGGCGATCAGCGCATAGGTCGACAGCGACGAGATTTCGAGGAACACGAACACGTTGAACGCGTCGCCGGTGATGGTGACGCCCAAAAGCCCGGTGAGACAGATCAGCATCGCGCCGTAAAACAGCGGCGATTGCGCTTCGTCGATTTCAAGCTGTACGGAGCGATAGGCGAACGGCATCACCACAGCGGCGATGGCCGAGACCAGCGTCAGCACCAGCGCGTTTGCAAGGTCCACGCGATATTCGATGCCGAGCGGCGGCGCCCAGTCGCCAAGGTGATAGGAAATCATGCCGCCGGACGAAACGACACTTAAGAGCCATGCGCTCGCCGCGAATGTCAGCCAGCTGACGATCACCGCCCAGCCCCAGGGCGCGCGGCCCTTTGGCAGCAGCAGCGTCAGCGGCGCCGCAACCAGCGGGATAATAATCGGCAGAACGGGAAGCTGCGCAATCAGGCTCATGAGGCGCTCGCTCCCAAGGCTCTTTCACGGGCGACGTCGCCGAACTCGGCGACGTTGTCCATGGTTTCAAGCTCATCTTCTTCGATCGTGCCGTAGGCTTCACGAATTCTGACCGCGAGCGCGAGACCGACCGCCGTCGTCGCCACGCCAACCACAATCGCCGTGAGGATCAACACATGCGGAAGCGGGTTCGAATAGATCACTTCGCCAAGCGCTGAATGATCGGGCAGCGTATTCGCAGCATCCGCGGCATGAAGGCCGTCGCTCACTTCGAAAGACGGTTGCGGCGGAACCTTGTCTGCACTGCTCAATATATCGTTGGCGATTTTCGACGCGTCACCTGCTGGCACCGAATGCAGGCCCGGTTCGGCAGCGGCCGTATCGCCGGGCGGCATGCTTTCCAGCGCCGCCTTCATGTCGTTCGACGGCAGATCGTTCTGGATTTTGGCGTGCAGCGTTGATGTTTCTTCCGCACCGGCTTCCGGCAGCGGCTGCGCTGCATCATGGCCGTCCAGAGCACTGTCCGGCGCGCCGTGCAGTCCTTCCTCGCCATGGCCTTCATCGCCGCCATGACTGTCACCATGGCCTTCCGCTGCGTGGTCGAGCTCGCCGCCGATATAGATCGGCGCCGTGCCGCCGGCGATCTTGCCCATGGTGATGTAAAAGATGAACACGCTCGTCTGGAATACGTTGAGGCCGACGACCTTCTTCACCAGGTTGCCGCGCGCATAGACGATATAAAGCCCGGTCATCATCAGGATAATGACGATCCAATAGTTATAGCGTTCGAGGATGAATTCGATCCAGGGGTCCATGGCGCCTACCAGTCTTCCTGATCGATATCGGGCTCGCGGCCCGTGAAGTGATAGAAAATCGTTAGCATGGTCGACGCGACCGTGACGCCGACGCCCCATTCAACCAGCAGGATGCCGTAATGCTGACCGGCGTGGTGCGTCGATTCCGGATCAATCTCCGTATAGGCGAGAAAATTGCCGCCAAGGAGCTGCGTCGCCACGCCCGTGCCGGCGTAGAACATCAGACCCGCGACCATGGCGATGGTGAGCGCTTTTTGCGGCAGAACTTTTTTCGTCTCAGCAAGACCGAAGCAAAAGGCGTGCAGGAAAAACGCCACCGCGAAAATGACGCCTGCCTGAAAACCGCCGCCGGGGCCGTAATCGCCGTGAAACTGCACATAAAGCGCGAACAGAATGATCGGCGCAAACAAAAGCTTCGTTGTGACTTTCAGGATGAGATGATCCATTACGCGGCCCCGCTCTCATCTTTTTCAACGTCGGAAACCTCGCGCCCGCCGCGCACGGACCCGGCGCCGAGGAGCAGCATGACAGCAACGCCCGCGGTGAAAATCACCATGACTTCACCGAGCGTATCGAAGCCGCGATAGCTCGCCAAAACGGCGGTGACGATATTCGGTACGGCGATATCGTTCGGCGTCTGCTCCACATAAGCCTGCCCCACATGGGAATTCGCGGGCGCGTTCGGGTCGCCGAACGCCGGCATGTCGATAGTGGCGTAGACGAGCGCCGCGCCCGCCGCGAACACCACCGCCAGCGCCACTGGCGCGCGGCCCGCGCCTTTCGGTTTTTCGCGCCGCGCGGTCAAAAGCATGCCGCCGAGCATCAGGACCGTTGAAACGCCGGCGCCGACAGCCGCCTCGGTAAAGGCGACGTCCACCGCATCGAGCGAGACGAAGAACGCGGCGGAGAGCAGCGAATAAATGCCCGACAGCATCACCACTGCAAAGAGGTGACGCGAGCGCAGCATGGCGATCGCCACCAGCACCAGCATGGTCAAAAGCGATAGGTCGAGCCAGATGGATGGCGAGAGTTCGACGTGAAACGTATTCATTTGCCGTCCCCGTCATAACGTAAGTCCGGCCCCTGCATGGGTTTGAAACCGGTCATCCACGCCGCATGCGCAACCGCGTGGGTCGCTACGGGCGATGTCAGAAACAGAAAGACGCCGATGAAAATCAGTTTCGCGGCGACGATCCAGTCTGGCGCCTGCAACAGCATGCCGATGATGATGAGTTCGGCGCCGCCGGTGTCGGTGACGCCCGCCGCGTGAATGCGCGAGAAGAAATCCGGAAACCGCACCAGACCGATAGCGCCGGCGACCACGGCAATCCCACCCGCGACCATCAGCGCCCAGGAGACAATGTCCTTGATGATGTAAAGGTCGATCATGCGGGCGATTCCTTTTCACTCGCCGGCTCCGCTGGCGCGCCTTTCGGCGTGCGGTAAGAGAAAAACCGCAGGATTGCGAGCGTCGCAGTGAAGTTAATCAGCGCATAAAGCAGCGCAATATCGAGGAAATCCGGCCGCCCGGTGATGAAGCCCATGAGGCCGATCAACAACACCGTCTTGGTGCCAAAGGAATTGCCAGCTAGCACGCGGTCATATAGCGACGGCCCTGCAAAGGCGCGCACCAGCGCGAGGACCATGGCGGCGATGACGGCGGCGATGGCGGTTGCAAACATTTACGCCCCCCGCTCGATCTTTTTAATGCGCTCGCCCATGTCGGTAATGGCGGCGACGTCAGCGAGATCCTCGGTGAGCGCGTGAACGAGAATGGCGTCCTCGCGCAAGTCCACAGACACAGTCCCCGGGGTCAGCGTGATGGAATTGGCGAAGGTCGCCATGCCCACGGACGTCTTCGGCGGGTTTGGCACAAGGAAGAGTTTCGGCGAGAGTTTCGGCTCCACTGCCAGGGCCTGACGGATCACCTGCATATTCGCCTTGCCGATCTCGCCGCCAAGCCAGACCCAGTAAAGCAGAACGCCGGGGAAAAGCCCGCCCGGCACGCTGTCATTGTCGATGATCTTTGCGCGCCTCGCCAGATACGCCGCGAACAGCACTGAACCCGCGCCGAACGCCAGCAACAGCGGCTTGTCGAGATAGCCCGACAGCAGGAGCCAGAGCGCAGCCAGCGCCACAACGAGGATGATAAACCGCCCCATCAGCCCTCTTCGAGAACCCCTGTCACCTATGGGTCCGGCATGAACCGTGACCCCAACTTCATGATTAGCCGTCGCGGGATACGCTTAACTGCGGCGCGGCGCTTTTGGAAGCGCGCCAAACCGCCGCGACGGCGGCGAGATGCGAGGCGAATTTCGCAGATTTTGCGCGGAAATCAACGGGTTGACGACTGAAACCGGACTGGAATCGGATCGAAACCGGCGCCTAGCGCTTTTCGAGGCTGTAGACCGCTTGCGTCTGCCACGCTGCATCGCGCGCCGCTCTCGATTCTATGCGCAGACTTATGTGTTCCGGGTTGAATGTTTCCCAGACGACCCGTCGCAGGGAATCTCCCGGCGCATAACTCTCTGGCTCGTTATAGGCCGTAAACTCGTCCCTGATTGAAAGACCGGGTGCATGGAGGAACGCCGCGCCCTCGCTCGCTTCATCGGAAACGAAATAGCCGTGGGGCGTGCCCGGCTGATCGTCGAGACGATAGAACACCCACTTTTCAAATCGGGGATGGTAGCCAACCGCCAGAAACGTCTTCATGCCGCCAGCGTCGAGAACGCCCATTACGCCGCAACCATCGAGCGCGAGACCTGCCGCATATCGCGCCGGCGAAACAGCGCCCGCCGCATCCGTCATCTCGCCTGTCCAGACGCCTTCAAGATTGTTGAAGGCGCCGTGAGGCTCATCCGTACAAAGATTTTTCTGATGGACCCCGGGGAAAGAAGTTCCGGAAACGCCGTAAGGGTCAAGATCGCGACGACGGTGCGCATCGACAATGTTCCATGTAAACCATGTGGCGCCCTCATCCGGCGTGTTTGAACCATCCCACCGGAAACTGACGCCGGGCCTTATGTCGGTGAAATTATATCGCCGGTGTTCCGAAACAATTTCACCTTCCTTATTGCGACGTTTCGTGACTGAATACATGGCGAGGCGGCCGAGATGTTCATCGCCGATAAGCTGATCGGTGAACGCGCTGCCGGCGCCGCTGGCGTTCGGCCAGTTCTGCGCCATCACCCAGCGCTCACGGGCCGGATCGAAATAGCGGATTGAAAAGCCGCGCTGGCTCGCCTCGTCGGGATTATCCCGCGCCCAGGCAAGCTCGACAATCGCCTTGCCGCCAAGGATCGGGAACACCCGCTGATGCGTCCAGGAGCCTTCCATTTGATGATGAAACTCGCCTTGCGGCCGTGACCGCCAGTTCATCTCCCACTCGCCAATCCAGAAATCGAACGCGCGATGTTCCGGCACCGCCCGTTGGCTGGAAATCTCAGCGTCCAGCGCTTCATCCCACGAAACATTCGCTTCATCAGCGGATTGAGCGATAGTGGTGGATGAACAGGCTGATGCGCCGTAAAATGCGATGAAGGACAAAAGCAGCTTTTTCATGAGGGCTCCCGGGGCGGATTTCACGACAAATCATACCCCTCGCGCGCGCTCTTCCAAACGGCCAAGGGAATTGCGCGGCTGAAATACGCAACATGGGCAACGAATATGTTCTTACTGCCGGAAACGCCGGATACAGATTGTGATTTCGCCGCTTTTTACGAACGGCAGGCGCGTGAGGGCCTCGTGCATTCGGGGCTGATGAATGGTCACCATTTCGAAATCGCCGCCGACTTCAAGGACGAGTGGGCTTCACCAGTGATTACCTGGTCTGCCGGCGGCGAGGAATTTTACGACCTTCAGGGCGGCGATACTATCAAGGTGCGTTCTTCCGGCGCGCTGACGCTCGCTGCGGGCGCGCGTTATGCTTACACCGCGTCGCCGGAAACGGTTTTCCGGTCAAACATGATTGCTTTCCCGCGCTGGATGATTGACGACGCAAAGCGGAACGCACTTGAGCCCGGCCAGCTAAAATCACGCACGCTTGAGACGCGTCTTTTCCTGCCCGATGAAGAAACGCAGCGGCTGATGAACGATATCGCTGCACGTTGTGTCAACGGTTACACCGATGAAACATGGTATGCGGAGCAAGTCGCACTGCTTTACGCGCGCCTCCTCGAAGCGCAGGGCCGGCGCAGCGCAGCGCAGGACGAGATCAAGGCGGCAAAGCCCGCCACCAGGGCCGAACTCGCCCGGCGCATTGATCGTGCGCAGCGTCACATGCTCCTGAATTTTCCGAATTCAGCGCTCGGCCTTGAGGAAGTGTCGCGCGAGGCTTGCCTTTCGCCGTTTCATCTTATCCGCGTGTTCAAGGCGTTCACCGGCGTTACGCCCATGCGACGCCTCGCGGCGATCCGCATGGAAGCGGCGATGCGATTGCTAACACAAACAGCAACATCCACAAAAGAAGTCGCCGAGGCTGTCGGCTACTCCGATCGCACAGCGTTCTTCAAGGCGTTCAAGGCGCATTTCGGTTGCGCGCCTTCGCAAGCAATGAAGCATTGATGGTTGCGACTTCCGTATGACGCGTATTTCAAAGCCTTACCTTCCGATTGCGCTGATGGCTTGCTTCGCTGCTGCTTGTTCGCCCAAAACCACACAGGAAGCGAAAACCTGCTCGCCCGACAGCGAAAGCCTGATCGCTTCAATCGAAGCCGGCGGGATCGCAACCATCAACGGCCTCGCGATTAGCACCGGCTATTGCTCCATATACGTGACCCAATGGCGCGCACAGGACACTGAGCGAAAGGCCGAGATCATTCGATACGTATTCACCGGCGGCTCATGGGAACCAGCTGGGCCGATCTATCCGGATGCGCGCTATCAAGACTATCAGCCTACGTTTTCTGCGGGTGAAGAGGAGTTGCTATTTACATCGACACGCCCGATTGCTGACGGTCAGGCCCCTTCCCGACAGAACATCTGGATATCGGAACGCCAGTCAGGCGATAAATGGGGCGAGCCTTATCTCGTGCAAGGACTTGAGGGACAAGGCTGGGACGGACACGCGCGACTTTTGGACGATGGTTCGATCTTTTTCGCGTCCGACCGCGCCGGCGGCGCCGGCATGGTCGATCTTTATCAGGCCACAAGGGAAAACGGCGGATGGCGCATTGAAAATATGGACGTGCTCAATTCCGGCGTTTCAGAAAGCGATTTCTATATCCCGCCGGACGGCTCTTACATCATATTTACACGATACGATCCGCAGACAGATGATCTTGACTTGTACATGTCCGAGTATGCTGAAGCACAATGGTCGCCGCCCAAACCGATCACCGTTGTAAATACCCGAGACTGGCAACTATCGCCGGTCGTTACGCCAGACGGAAAATATCTGATTTATATGGACGGGCGCGACGGCGGATTACGCACGGCGGCAATGAGCGAAATTCGGGCGGACTAGCGCCTGACCTTCGCTTTCGAAAGCAACCGCTCGACTTCCGCCTGAATCTCTTCGTCCGTGATGGGGGGGATATCATTGGCGTCGAGGTAACATTCAAGCGCTTCAAGAATGATCGCCTGACAGGACATTTCCATATCGCGCGATGCAAACCGCAGCCGCACAAGGTCAGGCGCCGGCATGCGCAGTTTACAGATCGCGCTGCGCTTTGATCCGTTGACGTCGGGGCGCGGGCGCGCCGGCGGTGGCGTCAGTTTGTGCTGCGACGGTAATGGCCGGCCCTCTTTCAATCTCTGGGGCGACATGATGGTCCATGCATCTGGCGTCGGGCGAAAATCCGATTCTGTGCTCTTTTCGGGCGCGGAATGAACAAGCCTTACCTGATTTCTCGGCTCGGTTGCTTGAGGCTTCAGCGCGTGGTCAGCGTCGGGCGATTCGCGCCGCTGGTGCGGGCGCAGCGTTCCTATCGCGTCTTCGCTGATGTTTTTCGGCGCGCCGGGTGAGTTTGCCGGACGCATGGGACGCATTTCTATGTCGACGCCCTCATGGGCGACGGCGTCGACGGCGGGCAGCGCCTCGCCTTTGCGCGCGAGCAAACTGCCGGAAAGCGTCGCGTAGCCGCCCCCTCCGCCGCCGGCGGATGCATTTTGCGCGAACGCATTCATTACTGCGCCGCCCTGCGCCCAAAGACGCGATTGTGCGGATTGACCATCGCGCTGTCGTCTTGCGAACGGTAGCCGCCATCGGCGCGCTGTAAACGCTCATAAAGATATTTCCAGAGCGCGGTGACTTCCTGCGACGACTGACAGAACGGGTCGATTTCCATCACTGTTCGCCCGTCGATCATAGACGCGGCGAAATCAACGCGATGGTGGACCGTTACTGGCGCAACCGTGCCATGCTGCGACAGGGCGACAGCAGCTTCTGACGTAATCCGCGCGCGCTGGGTTGCGCCGTTGACCACAAAGATCAGCTGTTTGCCTCGCGCTTCCGCGATATCGACCGTTGGTCCGACGGCGCGCAAATCATGCGGGCTTGGCCGCGTCGGCGCGACGACAATGTCGGCGAACGAGACGACTTCGGATATCGCGCGCGTCACCGCCGGCGGGGTGTCGATCACCACCAGCCGGAAGCCTTCCTCGCGCGCGGAGTCTAGGTCGTAAAAAAGGTTTGAAAATACCGACTGAATGAAGGCCGGCGCGGGATCCTTGCGCACGTTCCACCATTTCGCCAGCGAGCCTTGCGGGTCTGTGTCAATGAGCGCCACGGGGCCTGCGCCCTGACGCTCCGCTTCCACCGCAATGTGCCCTGACAAGGTCGTCTTGCCAGAACCGCCCTTTTGCGATGCAAAAACTATGACACGCATTGATGACAGCATGCGCCCTCCAACACCTCATGCGCGATCCGATCAGCGTTCAGTATGCGCAAATCCGTGTTAACACCCCGCGCTCGCCGCACGGAGAATTTTGTTAAAATTGAATTTAATAGAGTGAAAAAAAACGCCGGCAGCAGCCTAGATACGCAAGGCCGCCGCCAACGTCTGTCCCCCTTATGACGCATATCCCTTAAGCGACATTTAAACGCGCGGATTATTCGAATGATTCAATGTCGCTGATATTCCTGATGCCGATTTCGTCCTGCACCTTTGTCATCAGTCGCGTAATGTGCGCGATCCGCGGATTGGCGTCCCAGTCCCAGTAGCGCAGGACGGCGCGAGCAAAATCGCGCGCCATGGAATCAAAGATGGCCAGCAGCGTTTCGGCTTTTTCAAGCGCTTCCTCGCCGTCCGCCGCCTTGGCGAAGAAATCAAAAAACTCATCGCGCGGCACGCCAAGGCTTTTGCATAACACCGCCATCGGCTCGCCGCCGCCGTCGCGTACGATGCGGGCGGATGTTTCGCGGGAAACGCCGCCAATCATGGCGATGGCGTCGATTACTTCCTGAGACGGATACTTGCAGGCCGCCGCCAGCGTACGCTTGACGATATCCATGGACACCGGCTCGCCATTGACGCCGCGCGGGCGATGCCGGCGCTCTGCGAGGATCAGGATTTCCTTGACTACGGAATCATTATCGCCGCCCCGGAAAACACGCGGATAAAGATCGGCCAGTGCATCCTGCAGCATGGCGCGATCAAGTGAGAAGCGGGTAAGGATGCGGCGGCGGCGTTCGCCATCAACCCACCAGAACATGATGAAGCCGTGCGCCGGTTCGAGTTCGGTGCGCCTTAACAACAGGGACTGCAGCTCTTTGTTCACGGCCGAAAGCGCAACAAGCTTGTTCACCGCCGCCGGCGACAGGAGACACTCGTCCCGTTTCAGGACAAGCTTGCAGACATCCATTTCTTCATAGGCGAGACATGCGTCGGCTACCGACGTCGTCAGATCGAGGCGGCGCGCAATCATCATCCGGTGCGCCATGGCGCCCTCGCGGGCGGCCTCGATCACCAGCGCTTCGGGAAGCGTATCGGCGTTTGCAATAATCTTTTCAGCAACGGTCGGCTCGTCGAGCAACAGCATGCGCACAAGGGCCGGCGGGCATTCGGCGACGCGAGCAACACGGCGCGCAACCTCGCCGCGCAGTTCCGGCTCCACCTTGTCGAGAACCTGGAGCAGCATGTCCGCAACAAGGGCGCGCTCGTTCGATGAAATCCGGCCCGTCGGCAGGACGACAATATCGGTAAGTTTCCTCACCATCAGCGCGCGCACGCTTGGGCCGGACGCGCTAAGGGGCGTCAGCATGGCGCCCACATCAGCGGCGGGCGGCTTTACGGTCTCATCGACGGCGTCAAAATCGGTCATATCGTGCGGATTTCGCCTCACAAGGGGAAAACCGTTGTAACCGGAACACCGTTAACGGGGGATTTCACTTTTAAGCACGGATTTCCAAGACCTCGCGCCCGGGCGATGCTAGGCTGAATCTCGACAGTATTAACAAAAGGATGACCGTTTCTCGTGACCCGGAAGCCTTCATATTCCCGTTTAACGCCCGTATTCGCCGCCAGCGCCATTTTCCTCGCCGGTTGCGCCACATCTGCCGACCTCGAGGCCCTGCGCGCCTCACCCGGATTCGCCGCCGGTTATGGCGACGGCTGCTCTACGGCCACCGAAGAAGACAAGAGTTTTTCCACCAAGCGCACCCGCGATGCTTATGCATTCGATAATGACGAAGGCTATCGCGCCGGTTGGCGTCAGGGCTATCTCGAGTGCTCCAACCAGACGCCGGAAGCGAAAGACGGCGGCCGGATTTTAGGCGAGAGCAACGAATATTAACGAGGCGTGAATGCGCCGCGCGCGCATTGCAGACCAGCACAAAAAAAGCGGCTCATTAGAGCCGCTTTTTTATATTGCATTTTCCGAAGCGATTACTCTTCGTTCGCAGCGCCCTCTTCTTCCGTAGGCGTGCTTTCCTGCTCGCTGTCGGATGGCGCTGCTTCGTTGTCGGACGAGCCGCCGCTACGCCGCCGTGACGGCACGCCGGCCGCCTCAAGCGCGTCACATTGCGCAAGGCGTTCTTCCTGCCGCTGGACTTCCGCCGGGTCGGGCTGTTCGTTTCTGAGATCGCGAATCCGCTGGTCGCGTTCAAAACGGGCGCGGTCATCCCGGCATTCCTCCATCTCCTGACGCCATTCCAGGTCGAGCCCCACCCAATAGGTGTTGATGACGGCGTCGATATAGGAAATCCACTCGGTCGCCCGTTGACGCGCAGCTGCATAACGCTGGGCGTTGCGGAACGCGGCTTTTGCACTGTTCCATCGAGCCGTGTCGGACGGACCGGCCTGAGAGAAGCGCGCCGTTCCCAGCAGTAGCCATGCGTCGCCCGTGTCCTTCTGATCCATGCCGCCGCGATTGATCGCACTCTCAAGCGCCGTTTGCGCCGGCGCGTATTGTTCATCAGCGAGCAGGACCTGGCCAAGACGATAATAGAGCTCGCCGTTTGGAGCGCGTCCCGCCGCTTCACGCAGGATCGGGATCGAGCGCTTGTGTTCGCGCGCCTGACTCCAGAGCTGCGATAGCAGAATCAGGTTATCCTGATCGCGTTCGATATTGCCGGCGTTCATTTCACGCTCAAGCATCGACGCGCCGCGGAAAGGGTTTTCAAAGAAGGAATAATAGTTGATCAGCGTAATGAGCTCGCTTTCGGTATTGAGAAGACCTGCGCGGTACGCCACTTCAAGAACCGAAAATGCGTCGCGGTCACGCTGCATATTCGAATAAGCGCTGGAGAGCTGCGTCCAGTAACTCTTTTCGTTAGGCCAAAGATTGATCATCCGCTCCAGGAGCGCGACGCGCTTTGTGACGTTGTTCAGTTCCGAATAAATCAGGTTCGCAAGATCGAAGTAGCCCTTGCGCGGCTCCTGCATGCCCGCAAGCGCGCTTTCAATCGGACCCTCCGCGGCGCGGTAATTCGGCGGCTCGATCGACGCGTAAGCAGCCGCCAGAAGATAATACGCATTTGAATCAACTGTTTCGCCGCACTGACGGGCGAAATTGATCCACTGGTTGAGTCCGGAAATCGCGGTTTGCCATTGCTCCAGCTGGAAATTGAGCTGCGCAATAAAATAACGAAGCTGATTGTTGCGCGACGCCGGCAGACCGTTGGAATTCAGCGCCGCCTGCATGTCGGCCAGAGCGCCGCGATAGTCGTCGAGATTGACCCTGACGTTCGCACGAAGTTCATGAACCGTTGCGCGCTCATAGGCGCTCATGGAACCGCCGCGGCTGCTGATGAGGCTGTTGAAACCGGCCAGCGCTTCATTCCACTGGTCGTTCTGCATGAACTCGTAAAGCTTCTGGATTTCCTGCCCAATACGGGGAGACAACGTCGCAGAAGAGCCGCCCTCTTCATCGGAAGCGCATTGTTGCGCCATCGCAGCCGTCGGCGCCGCGACAACGCCGATAAGCGCTGCCGCAGAGGCGGAGAGAAGGACTTTGACTTTTTTCCAGCGCATCTCAATCATGTCTTCGCCTTACACTTTATCCCTTGAACCAAACCGCCACTCGCAACCCGCCCGCGCGGTTATTCCTCCGCAAGCTGGAATACAATAACGGTCTGCACGCCCCGGCGCGGCTGCGCCTGATTATCGACAATTTTCGGCTGATACTTCCAGCGCTCGACCGACCGGATGGCCGCACGGTTGAAGCAACTGTTGGTGGAATCGACCGCCTGAATATTCGTGGTCTGCCCGTCAGGCGTCACGTCGAACTGCAGCACGACGCGCTCCTCAGAAGAAGCGCGGCTCTGACAGCGGTCCGGAAACTGTGGCGGAATGCGCACCAGCGGCTGTGCGTCGCGATCCGGGTTGAAACCGGAACCGATATTCAAATTCGCATCAATCTGCGGCACGGCGGCGCGAACCCCGTCAAGCGCCGGGCGGTTCGACGGGTCGGACACGGCCGGCGGCGGCGGCGGCGGCGCATCGAGCGTCGGCCGCTTGAACTCGCGATTGGCCTGATTGAGGTCGGTGTCGTCAATCTGCGCCGTGATATTGAGACTGATCGCTTCCTGTTCTTCATTGAGGCGGGTTGGGCCGGTGATCATCTGCGCCATAAACAGGAACAAACCGGCCGTGACCAGAAGGGCGCCAGGCAAGCCGACAATCATCCGAGCAACTGATCCCATGATGCGTTCTCCTTAAACGTCTTCCGTAGAAACGGCGACGTCGCTGATGCCAGTGGCGCGGATCTGGTTGACAACCTCAACCAGAAGCCGGGTTTTCGCCTTTGAGTCAGCCTGCACGACTGCTGTTCCCTTAGGATTTTCACGACGCAACTGTTCGACGGCGGTTTTGACGCCCTCAAGTTCGACCCGCTCTTTATTGATCCAAATCTCATCGTCCTCGGAAATCGCGACGATGATCGAGGCAAGTTTGCGCTCTTCGGCGGTAACGGCGTCCGGCCGCGTGATCTCGACGCCAGGCTCCTTCACGAAGGTCGATGTCACGATGAAGAAGATCAGCATAATGAAGACGATGTCGAGCAACGGCGTCACGTTGACGTCTTCGTCGTTTTCGGGCTGTGCAAAACTGCGTCTCGCCATAACTTTTCCGCCTACGAACCTAAATCCTGTTTAGCGCCGAGGCGCCTTCCTACTGTTCTTTCTGCAACGTCAGCGTCACCGGGCACGACGAGTTGCAGCCGTCCCGCGCCTGGTCCATCACCTCGACCACGACGCCCGATTCCGATAACGGCGCAGCGCTGACGAGGATGACCCCGTTTGGCTCGCGCGCATAAAATTCCTGCACCACCGGCGTCACCGACCCGGGGTCGATATCGCGGATATTATTGACGCGCACGAACCCGTCCTCGCGCACCGCCAGCAGAAGAGCGGGTGGCGCAGCATCAGGGGGGGTGTCATTATCTTCCGGCGTATTCACGTCGATGCCCTTTTCGCGCAGGAACGTCGCCGTGACGATGAAGAAGATCAGCAGGATAAAGACGATGTCGAGCAGCGGCGTGATGTTGACGTCCGCTGAATCGTCTGAATGGATCGCCTTTTTTCTCATGTCGCTACTACTCGATCAGTAATTCGTCGGAAATCTTGTGAGACGCTTTCTGCACATTGCGGTCGAAAGCGTTGATGAAGATGAGGCCGGACAGAGACGCCACGAGCCCCGCCATGGTCGGGATCGTCGCCTTTGAAATGCCGGCCGCCATCAGGCGAGCGTTCGAGTTGCCGGTGGTCGCCATGACGTCAAAGACCTCGACCATGCCGGTCACCGTACCAAGAAGGCCGAGCAGCGGCGTCACCGCCACCAGCGCGCGGATAACGTTGTTGAACCGTTGCGCTTCCTGATTGGTTTCTGAAATCAGCCGTTCGCGGACAGCATGCGCATACCACGATTTGTGATCATTGCGCGCCGCCCATGCGCGCTGTGCGCGCTTGACGACGCCGCCATGGGCGCCGGACCAGTACATCAGACGCTCGATAATCAGCGCCCACATGAAAAAGGTCGTGAACATGATCACGCGGAGGACATCGCCGCCAGCGTTCAGGAAATTCATCAGCGCTTCGTAGCCGACGTTGATCATTCCCATAGCCTAAAGACCCCTTTTCCTGAATGGGCGCCCCGCACACCGGAGCTGCCCAGTCGGCGAAAGAAGGACCGGGCGGTTAAGCCCGGCCGCCTTCCGCATGTTCAGCAATAATGCCGGCTGCCTGCTCTTCGAGAATTTGCGTGACGCGTTTCGACGCGCCGGCCGCAAAGGCATGAAGAAGCAGAAGCGGGATCGCCGCGATAAGTCCAAGCACCGTGGTGACCAGCGCTTCGGAAATACCGGACGCCATGATCTGCGGGTCGCCGGTGCCGAAGAGCGTGATCGCCTGGAAGGTGTTGATCATGCCGATAACCGTACCGAGAAGGCCAAGCAGCGGCGCAACCGCGGCAAGCACCTTGATGAGGTTAAGACCGCCTTCGAGTTTCGGCACCTCTTTCAGGATCGCGTCGTCAAGCTTGAGCGCGACCGTCTCCACATCGTTGGAGTTGGTGTTCTCATAAGCCAGCATGACGCGGCCCAGCGGGTTCGACTTCGACGCTTTCTTGCGGCGAACCTGACCGCGCACGGCGCCGGCCGTCATGGTCAGCGTCACCCACTTATAGGCGCCGAGAAGCACGCCGAAGATCGCGGCGACGATGATCACCTTACCGATGAACCGGCCCTGATCGATGCGCTGACGCAGCGTAGGCGAAGCCACCTGAAGATCGAGCAGCGTGCCGAGCGTCGGGTCGATGGCGCCGCGGACGAAGCCGTCGCCGGAAGCGTTTTCAACGCGGCTCGCCGCGCCGGTGATGCCGCCTGGCGGCTGCTTTGAAAGGAACCGAAGCTGACCTTCCTTGATGGTCAGGTAACGGCCATTGGAGAAAGCCACATAAGGACCGATCCGGGTAATCGTCGCATTCGCAGCTTCCCCGTTTGCCTGAATGATTTCGGCATCGAACGTCGCCGTTTTGCCCTGCTCGGCCATCTGCTGGATCATGATCTCCCACAGATCGCGAAGCTGAGCTTCCGTCGGCAGCTGTTCCGTCTGCGCAAGCTCCTGCAGCGTCACCCCGCGACCGGGGAATTGCGCCGAGATGATCGAGGCGTCGACCTGCGTGCGCAAATCGGCCGCCGCGGTGCGCGCGGCGCCGAACAGTTCCTGGAATTCGCCCTGTTTCGAAGCGAGTTCCGCATCAAGCTCTGCAATGCGCGCCTGATTGGTTTCCATCACGCCTTCGAGGCGGGTCGATTCGGCTTCCGCCGCCGCCACCTGATTGCGTACCCGCGTCAGTTCAGCCTGCTGCTGATTGCGCTGCGCGAGGAAGCGCTGTTCACGCTCGCGGTTTTCCGCGCTGACGTCGCTGCGTTCCTGCCGCACCGCCGAGAGCACCTGATCGAGCGTCACCTGCGCGTTCGCCGAAGCAAATCCGCCGGTTGAGAAATCCATGCCCGCCGCTGTAACGCCGGCGATCAGGGAAAGAGAAGCAAGTTTGAAGAGTTTCATGACTTGTATTCCTTTTAATCCTTATGTCGCCGTTACTGGGCCTGAACCGGTGGCCGCACCGGTGCGAAGAAAATATTCGGCGCGGTTTGCTCTTTCGCCATCCTCAGTGCGAGATTGACGTCGGGCAGATAGCTGCGGTTCAGATTCGTCCAGTCACCCGCATTGACGTCCCAGATCCGCAGGGTCGAGTCGTCTTCCGTCTTGAAGATCAGCGCGACCCGGCCGATTTGCAGGCACTCGCCCGTCAGCTCGCCATCCGCAACTGGAATGGTGCATTGACTGACGTTCATGGTACGGCCTTTTTCAAGTTCGATCTGATAGGCCTCCACGATCAGGCGGTAACGCTGCGCCGCCGACATGTCCGGGTTGGACAGAACGCCCTGAAGACGCGTCGCCCGCGTGGTGCGGTCTTCGATCTCGAACGGCAGGTCCGCCGCAACGAGTTCGCCGAACCGGCTGACCATGTCTTCCATCAGAGGCTGCATCGCGCGCGCAAGTCCTTCGACATTGTCGATGTCTGACTGCAGCTGCGTGATCTTGCGTTCCTGCGCTTCGATATTGCGCGTCAGGGAAGCATTATAACGACGCGCCGCTTCGAGCTGCTTCAGGTTGGCGCGATAATCATTGAGCAAACGCTGCGTTTGATCATCAAGCTGATCAATGCGCTGCTGCGACGCGGCTGTGTCGCGCGCCGTTTGCTCGGCTGTATCGAGCGCCGATGTGAATTGCGCCTGAGCCGGCGCGCTCAAGACGGCAAGCGCCGCCGCCGCTGAACCCAAAATCGCTAGTCTTTTCATAAATGCCTCACCTACCGGATTGTTGCGGCTGATTAGAGCGGCGCTTCGGCCGCGGAACAAAGACGCATCAATGCGCCCATTCGAAACGCGTTTCCGCGTTTTTGAAACCTGTTTCAAGTTACTCGTCACCCCGTAAACGCCCCTGATTGCCCCGAACGTTTGAATCATTCGTATATTTGCCGCGGAATTGCAACGCTGATGTGACCCTTATGGCCGCACAAGCGCGATTTTGATCCGCCGGCTGCAAGATTGTTGTTACCCTATTTGCACGGCCAAACACGCCATTTTACTGGCGGCCGCAGACACACCCCGTTAGTTTGTAACAACACTCGCCTGCGCTGGCAAATACTTATTGCTCAGCCAGACTGATGCGGCTCCACATTAAGCATAACACAATACGCCGCGCGGATGTTCCCGGGCTGAAAATCACTACCAGGCGAGCATATTCGCGCATCGGCAACGCCAATATTGTTCCGGACAGTAACATCTTGAGTGCCCATAAATATTGGCTGGGGCGCCAGGATTCGAACCTGGGAATGTCGGTACCAAAAACCGATGCCTTACCACTTGGCGACGCCCCAACATGCTGGCGGCGCGCGCCTTTTTTGAGGCGTCCCGCGAGCCGAGGAGCGGGCGAGATAGCGCTTTCGCGCCCTGCTTGCAATGGGCGGTGGGGTAAAATTCGGGGGCCGAATCCGATCCTTGATCCTAAGACATGCAAGGGTTGCCGATATTGCCAATTCGCGGGCGCGAACCTTCAAGAAATCCCCATTGCGCACCCGCGGGTCCGTCGTTATAGAGGCGCTCCCGCAAGAGGCCCCTTCAGCGATCACCGGGCCATATGGATTTCGGAGTGTAGCTCAGCCTGGTAGAGCACTGTCTTCGGGAGGCAGGGGCCGGGTGTTCGAATCACCCCACTCCGACCATTCACATAATATATATAGCACTACGCACTCAACTTCTCCGGATTTAGCTTCGGCAGGGCGCCGGCGAGGATTGCATCCGTCAGGCTTACTGCTTCGGTGAGATAATTGTCGGCGAAGAATTTCGCGATGGCGATTTTCGATTCAAGGTAGTCCTTGTCGCCCGATCCTTCGTTGATCATCAGGGCCGCCGCCATGGCGCCGCGGGCGAGGTAATATCCGCCAGCGACATTGCCGAACTGTTTCAAATAAGGAACCGCGCCGGCGAGCACCGCCTCCTGGTCTGACTTCGCCGCCTCCAGCAATCCGTCCGTAGACGCATCAAGCGCCCTCGCCGCCGCCTCCAGCCGCGCGCCCATGGATTTCAATTCATCGCGTTTCGCCGCTTTTAAAAGATCCGCCTCCTTGCGTGCGTTCGCGACAAACGTCTTCGCTGCCGCGCCGCCGTCGCCCTGCAGCTTGCGGCCCACAAGGTCCATGGCCTGAATGCCGTTGGTCCCTTCATAGATCGCGGCGATGCGCGCGTCGCGCATGTGTTGCGCGGCGCCGGTCTCCTCGATATAGCCCATGCCGCCATGCACCTGCACGCCGAGGGAGGTCACGTCATTGGCGCGGTCGGTGGACCATCCTTTTGAGATCGGCGTCAGCAATTCTTCCAGCGCTTTTGCTGTTTTCTGCTGTGCCTCGTCCGGCGATGTTCGCGCAAGATCATAGGCAACAGCATTGGCGTAACAAATGGCGCGGGACGCATCGACCAGCGCCTTCATGGAATAAAGCATCCGCCGCACGTCCTGATGCTCGTAGATTGAAACCATTTCGCCTGACTTGACGCCCGGCGCCCGGCCCTGCTTGCGGTCAAGCGCGTAAGCAAGCGCGCGCTGATAGGCGCGCTCTGCAACGCCGACCCCTTGCACGCCCACATCGAGGCGCGCGGCGTTCATCATGATGAACATGTTTTTGAGCCCCTTGTTCTCGGCGCCCAGTAGAGTGCCATAGCACTCGCCGCTGTCACCAAAGGACATGACGCAGGTGGGGCTTCCATGCAGGCCCATTTTTTCTTCGAGCTTGATGCAATGCGCGTCATTGCGGAGGCCGAGCGAGCCATCTTCGTTTACATGAAACTTCGGCACGAGAAACATCGAAATGCCCGCCGTTCCTTCCGGCGCATCGGGCAGGCGCGCGAGCACAAGATGAACGATGTTCTCGGTCATATCGTGATCGCCATAGGTGATGAAAATCTTCTGTCCACTGATCTTGTACCGGCCGTCGCCCACCGGTTCGGCCTTGGTGCGCACGGCCGACAGGTCCGATCCCGCCTGCGGTTCGGTGAGGTTCATGGTGCCAGTCCAGGCGCCGGTGACCATCTTTTCAAGGTAAAGGCGTTTTTGTTCGTCCGTGCCGGCGGCCTTCAGCGCTTTGACCGCACCTGTCGTCAGCGTCGTGCCGATCGCGAAGGACATGCACGCGCCGTTCAGCGCGTCGACCAGCGCCACGGCGAGCGTTGTCGGCAATCCCTGCCCGCCTGCATCTTCCGGAAACGACAAAGAGCCCCAGCCGCTTTCCACATATTGCACATAGGCTTCCTTGAAACCCGGCGTCGTTCTGACGACGCCGTTTTCAAGCTTTGCCCCGTTTTGATCGCTGACGTCATTCAGCGGCGCGACAACCTGATCGCAATACTTTCCCATTTCATCGAGGATCGCCGCGAGAAGATCATCGGTGAGTTCCGGAAATGCGCCGGTCTTTTCAAGCGCATCGAACCCGGCCGCATGTTCAAGAATAAACCGCATATCGCGAATGGGGGTGGAAAAAGTCATCTATAGCTCCCTTGCTTGCGTTCCTTATGACGCAAGCTCCGTTCGTATCGAAGAATAAATTGCAGCGATGTAATCTGAAACATTACCGGATATACAGCTTTTGCATTGCCGGCCGTTAGCCTTTTTCAAATCGGCGTGAGAACGCTTCTTTTCGTCGCCTGCACGATTGCCAAACAACGAAACCACCGCCACATCCCCGCGCCTCGGCGGAACGGTCCGCCATCAATTAGGTGAAACCCATGCGTTTAATAATGATCGCAGCCGCTATAGGCGCAACTGCGGCAACTTCCGCCAATGCGGAAACTTACGGCAAGCTGTTTGGCGGCGCGAGCCTCGGCTCAGACCATGACATTGTCGGCGTCGTACCGGGCGTCGCAACCGGCGCAGGCGAGCTGGATACGGATATCGGTTATGTTGTCGGCGGCGCATACGGCGTCAATCTGTCGAAATTCATCGCGGTTGAAGGCGAAGTCGCCTACCGCTCAAACAATGTGGACGGCGGCGTCATCAACGGCGTTGCGTTTGACGGCGGCGGCGACATCAACGCGCTGAGCTTTATGGGCAACGCGATCCTGAAAGCGCCGGGCGTAAGCGGTTTCACGCCTTATGCCGGCCTCGGCGCCGGCACCGCCCGCGTTGGCGGCGAAGGCGATCATGATTTCGTTTTCGCCTATCAGGCGTTTGGCGGCGTTAGCAAAGACGTCAGCGAGCGGATGAGCGCCGGTATTGAATATCGTTACCTCGACGCCAATCGCGCGACGTTGACGGACGGCTTCGGCGCTCTTTCGACCGAATACGACTCGCACAGCCTCAATCTGGTGCTGTCGCGTAAATTCTAAACGCGCGCAATAACCGGGCGCGGCGCGAGTTCCAGCGCTGCGCCCTTGAAAAAAACTACTCCGCCGCGCTCAGGGTATTGTTCAGTAATTGTGCTGGCGACAGTTTCCGGCCTCTTAAATACACAAATCGTATATCGCGAAAATTCCGAACATCCGCGAGAGGATCAGCGTTTAGCACCACCAGATCCGCAGACTTGCCCGCTTCAATACTGCCGATCTGCTCTTCAAGGGTCATAGCGACCGCGCCAAAATGCGTCGCCGCCTTCAGGATTTCGCGTTCCGTAAGACCTGCATTTTTCAACAGCGCCAGCTCGCGATGATAAGAAGCGCCGGGCGTCATCCACGGATTCATCAGGTCCGTGCCGACGCTGACAACAGCGCCGGCCCGATAAAGCCGGACGGCCAAATCTTCAAACAGCGGATACGTTTTCTTTATTTCCTGCGCCCATTCCGGCGTCCTTGCGGCAACAGCCGGATGGGGAAAGGCGAGCCGGAACGTGCCTTTCCAGTTCTCTGGCGCTTTTGCAGGCTCATATAAATCGAATGTCGTTTGATCGTCACCCCAGAGCAGCGCTTCGAGCATCACAAGGTTCGGTTCCAGCGGCGTGCCCCGATCCGCTAAATCCTCCATCCACGCTTGCGACTTCTCACTATCGAGATCGACATGATCCAGCAAAAGCTTGAAACCGTTCTCTTCTCCGGGCTCCCTGCCTTGATTGAACGCGCGCCGGATCGCTTCCCAATGTTCTTCTGGCGCCAGCTCCCATGTGGGCGCGTAGATGCCCGAATGAACAATGCCATCGAACCCCATCGCCGACGCGTCGGCCCAAGTGGTCATATTGAGGTGCCCGATCACTTTTAGGTCCAATGCGTGGGCTTCCTCGACGGCAACAGCTGCGAGAACGGGTCCGACTGTTCTGTACAGTTTTATGTAGTCGACGCCTTCGTCAGCCTGCTTGCGTATTTCAGTACGCATCTCTTCAGGCGTCGAAACTTGAGCCATCCAATCCATTGGCCCGTCAGGCGTATCAATGGGCAGGCCGGCGGTCTTCATACGCGGGCCCAACCGTTCGCCTCGTTCAATTTCATCGCGTAGCGCGACATTAAACTCGGTCAGGCCAGCTGCCGCACGGACCGTCGTGACGCCATTCGCCAACAGAGTGCGCAGGATAATATCGAGCTTATCCTTGTCGAACTCCGTATAATGAACATGCGTGTCAATAAATCCGGGTGTCACCCATGCGCCCGAAAGATCCACGACAATTGTTTGATCCGGGTACCGGAATTCCCCGGCGGCGCCCACGCGAATAATTTCTTCGTTATCGATAATGATGGCGCTGTCCGGCAATATCTCATCACCGGTAATCGCCGTCGCGCCTTCAAGAACGACAAGGTTTTCGCCTTCTACAAGTTCAGGCTGAGGCTGGCATGACGCTATCAGCAAACAGACTACAAAAATGAAGGATTTGAATGGGTTGATCGTCATTGCAGCCCCCGTTTATTCACTTTGGCTGGAAGTACGCATCACCGGATTTTCATCTTAGGATTAACGCGAAGGCACGCATTTTGCTAGTCTACCGGGTGCAGGAGACAGATTATGCGTTATTTCATTATATGTATGGTGATTGCTGCTGCCCTCGTCACGACGAAAGCCGCGGCGCAAGTCGTTTCCTATAATTATGACGGCGTCTATCAGGGCGTAACCCGCGTTTCGCCCGGGCTGTCCGACGCTACATGTCGTGACTTGCCGCTCACCCGCATCGAAATCAGAAACGGCGCCCTGCGCGCCTGGCAAGGCTCCTGGCAGACCGTCAAAGGCCTCGTCACCCATGACGGGTTTTTCAACGCCGATTATTATTTCCCGGGCCGCGCCGGCGTCGTCTTCGAAGGGACGATTGACGGCGGCGGGCGCCTTACCGGCGGCATCTTCGACGGCGGCTGTGCGTGGGTGGTGGAGATGGTGATTTCGCGCTGAATGACGGCTGCGTTATTCTCGCGCCCTGTGCTATGCGCTCGCCCATGAACGCGGATACCAACATTGAAAAAGCCAAAGACGTCATCATTTCTGGCGGGCTCGTCGCCATGCCGACGGAGACGGTTTACGGCCTCGCCGCCGATGCGACGAACGATGAATCCGTCGCGCGGATTTTCGAAGCCAAGGGCCGGCCGCAATTCAATCCGCTGATCATTCATGTGTCCGGCGCCGGCATGGCGAAGCGTTATGTTTCATTTTCTCCGCTGGCGGAAAAACTCAGCGCCGCTTTCTGGCCGGGGCCGCTGACGCTAGTCTTGCCGCGGCTTGCGGACAGCAATCTGTCGCTGCTTGTTTCTGCGGGACTTGATACGGTCGGCGTCCGGATGCCCGATCATCCCGTTGCGCAAGGATTGATCAAAGCTGTCGATCGTCCGCTCGCCGCGCCGAGCGCCAATCGTTCGGGAACCATCAGCCCTACTGCCGCCGATCATGTGCGCCAGTCGCTTGGCGACAATGTCGACATGGTCATTGAAGGCGGGCCATGCGCGGTCGGGGTTGAATCGACGATCGTGAAGGTCGAAGGCGACAACGCCGTGTTGTTGCGCCCCGGCGGCATTGCGCGCGACGACATTGAGCGCGTTATCGGCAAGCCGCTGATAACCGCCAATGTAAATCGCATCGAAGCCCCCGGCATGATGGCGAGCCATTACGCGCCAATCGCACCAATTCGGCTCAATGCGACGGAGCAAAATGACGGCGAGGCTTTTCTCGGCTTCGGCGAGATCGCGGGCGGCGACCACGCGCTCAACCTCAGCCCGTCCGGCGATTTGCGTGAGGCGGCGGCGAAGCTGTTCGGACACCTTCATGCGCTTGACCGCATGGCGGCGGCGCATGGCCTTAAAACCATCGCCTGCGCGCCGGTTCCCATGGAGGGATTAGGCGACGCGATCAACGACCGCCTCAACCGTGCCGCCGCGCCGCGCCTTTAAACCATTTTAGCTTCATTTCCTTGATTCTCAAATTACTTTGAATTATAAAGTATGTATTGGAGGATCACCAATGGAATGGCGGGACGCACTCGAATTCTGGCGATGGAGCAATACCAGCCTCGGCGCATTTCATCTCTGGGTTGCTGTTGCGGCGCTGGCCATCGGGCCGCTCGTGTTTTTCCGGCGCAAGGGCGATATAGCACATCGCCTGCTCGGCTTTGCCTACGTAGTCGCCATGGCGACGACCAATCTTTCCGCCCTGTCGCTTTATGAATTCACCGGCGGGCCCAATTATTTCCACCTGTTCGCAATATTCAGCCTGCTGACGGTTAGTGTCGGCGTAATCGGAATTATTTTTTACGCTGTCAAAAAATCGCCTTTAGCGCTGGACCTGCATTTACAGATGATGTCGTGGTCCTATTTCGGCTTGGTGCTGGCCGCCATCGCAGAGGCCGGCACGCGGGGACTGCCGCGCCTGTTTGACGGCGCGGATAATTTCTGGACCCCGTTTTTTATTTTTCTGTCCGTCTTCGGCGCAATCGGCGGCGTTTTCACCGCTGCGCTTATCCGTCCAGTCCGCAAGCGCTGGCTTCAAAAGCCATAATTATACACTCATTCAGGCTTGCGGAACCGCAGCGCAAACTGATCCGTGCGCCCGCGAATGCCTTCGCTCCACGGCAAAGACTGATGGTCGTCTTCAGGATTGGCGAGAAAATCGCTTTCCGCTTCGAGAACGAATCCGGCGCCCTGAGCCATCTCGATCACGTGCGATGCGTGTATCCGATGCAACTCGCCGCCGGTTTCGATGGACGCGTCGGGCGCGTTGACGTGGTCGATCGTCACAAAAGCCGCGCCCGGTTTCAGGATGCGATAGATTTCCGCATAGGGCTTTGACGGATCTTCCATGGGCGTTGCGCCGTCGGGAACGAAATAAACTTCATGCGGACCCTGCACCCATGTGGCAAGATCGATGCTGCCGTCAGCCACGTCAAACACATCGAACTCGCTGATCGATTCCGTAACATTGGCGAGTCTGCCGTCTGCAAGCCGCGCATCGATCTGATCGCCGGCGAAGTCTCTGAACCCTTGCGGGTTCTGCATGATGACAGCGCCGCCCTCGCCCACCGCCAGCGAAAGCAGTTCGGTATAATAACCGGGGCCGGCTTCGATTTCGAACACGGTCATGCCAGGCTCGACGCCAAAGAAGGCGAGCGCCGTCGCCGGATGGCGGTTCGCGTCTGCTTCGCGATCGGCCTCCGGGCGTTGATCCGAATTCACTGCGGCGGCGATAAAGCCTTCCTCATCTGCAGACTGGTCATGGCCCGTTTCATCCGCCGCATGCGATTCCGCATCCGCGGCGAGTTGATCTTGCGATGGCTCGTCCGAGTTTCCACAGGCGGCAAGCGCCAGCGCGCCCGCCCCCGCGAGCAGCAGCCGTTTCCCGATCATCATATCCCTCTCCTATTCTTCTTCTGGTTTTGTGAACTTGTAGAGAAAGCGATCGGTCTTGCGTCTGACGCTGGCGTCAAACACGCCGGTTTCATAACTGTCCTGCGGGTTGCGCAACACGTCGCTTTCGCCGGAGAACACAAGGCCCGCTTCCATGGCGAGATCTTTGACGATCTGCGGGTCGATGCGATGCGTTGCGCCGCCTGTCGTTTCCGGCGAACCGTCCGCCGCTGCGTGATCAAGCGCCACGAATACGCCGCCCGGCTTCAGGACGCGGGCAATCTCTGCGTACGTCGCCTCAACATCGCCGAGCGGTCCGCCGCCGTTCGGCGTATAATAAAGCTCATGCGGGCCGAGCATCCAGGTGACGATATCAGCCGAGCCGTCTTCCGCATCGAGATTATCGAAGTTGGTTTTCGAAACGCGCACGTTTTCAAGCCGCCCATCGACTCGCGTGGGCACGGCGTCTCCAAGAAAAGTATCGAATACGGCAGGGTTCTGCATAATGACCTCGCCGTCAGCACCGACGAGCGTCGAGAACAGTTCGGTATAATATCCAGTGCCCGCTTCCATTTCGAACACCGTCATTCCAGGCTCAATGCCGATAAAGGCAAGAACGTTGGCCGGTTTTCTCAAGGCGTCGTCGGCATGGTCCGCTTCGGGGCGGGCCGGGTCGGAAAGCGCCGCAGCGGCGCGGGCAGCATGATCCATGGATTCGTTTTGCTCTGGCGGGGCGGAGCCGTTCGCCGCCTCCTGCTGGCCGCAGGCCGCAAGCAACAAGAGACCCGCCGCCGACGCGGCTAGATTACGTAGGTACATCTCTCTCTCCTGAAAATCTGAAAATCCCCCGCTGGATTTGGGTGGGATTGTTAGCCCTCTTTGCTTCTAAAGGCAAAACCGTTCATCCGCCGCGATACCCCCCCGCCTTGCTTGAACCGGCGCGCGCGGCTGACTACTAGTCATGCAACAAACCGGACAGAACTCATGAGTGCAGCCACACGCTCCGCGCCGTCAAAAGTCGCCCTCGACGCCATAAAAGGCGTTGTCGGCGCTAAAGGCGTTGTCGAAGGCGAGGACGCGGCGCCGTTCCTTTCAGAATGGCGCGGGCGCTGGCCCGGCGAAGCCGCGATGATTGTTTGCCCGGCATCGACGGAAGCAGTCGCCGCGGTCGTCAAAATCTGCGCCGATCACAACATCGCGATCACGCCGCAAGGCGGCAATACGGGGCTGGTGGGCGGGCAGATACCGTTCGGCGACGAGATATTGCTGTCGCTGAAACGCATGCGGCGCATTCGCGAGATCGAACCCCTGAACAATACGATGACCGTCGATGCGGGCGTGATCCTTGCGGAGGCGCAGGAAGCGGCGAAAGAAGCGGGGCGTTTGTTTCCGCTTTCCATCGGCGCAGAAGGCACATGCCAGATCGGCGGCGTCATTTCCACGAATGCCGGCGGGGTGAATGTCCTGCGCTACGGCAACACCCGCGACCTCGTACTCGGTATTGAGGCGGTGTTGCCGAACGGTGAAGTCTGGAACGGCCTCAAACGTCTGCGCAAGGACAATACGGGCTACGATCTGAAACAGCTTCTGATCGGCGCCGAAGGCACGCTCGGCATCGTCACCGGCGCGGTTTTGAAACTTTATCCGCTACCCGCTGAAAAAGTCACCGTCTGCGCCGGGGTGAAGTCGCCCGCCGACGCCGTTGCGCTTTTGTCGCATGCGCAGAACGAAACCGGCGGCGCGGCGACGAGTTTCGAGCTGATGACGCGCATCTGCATCGACCTGGTGCTCAAACATATTCCAAATACGCGCGACCCGATGGGCGAAGCCCACGCGGTTTACGTGCTGATGGAGTTTTCATCGGGGCAGAAGTCGGGCCTGCGCGCGCAGATTGAAGAGATGCTCGAAAGCGCGCTCAATAAAAACCTCATCGAAGATGCGGTGATCGCCGAAAACGAGGCGCAGGCGGGCGCGCTCTGGCATATCCGTCATTCGATGTCGGAAGCGATCAATGGCGAAGGCCTTGGCGCGCGTCATGATGTTTCCGTGGCGACCAGCGACATCCCCGCGTTTCTTGAAAAGGCCGGCGCGGAAGTGACGCGGATTGCGCCCGGCGCGCGCGTCGTCGCCTTCGGCCATATCGGCGACGGCAACGTGCATTACGATGTGGTCGGACCGGAGGGCGCCGATCCCCATGCGCTCGACGACAAACGCGCGGAAATCGAAAGCGCCGTCTATGACGTCATCGGCGCGTTTAATGGATCGATCTCCGCCGAACATGGCGTCGGCCGCCATCGCAGAGATACGCTCGCCAAACGGAAAAACCCGGTGGAACTTGAAATGATGCGCGCGATCAAGAAGTCGCTTGACCCGCAGGGCATTATGAACCCTGGGAAGATGTTGTGAAGCGTTTTCCATCAAAAATTCTTCTAACGGCGCTTTTCTTGTTGTTAAGTGCGTGCATCACAACAACAACACAAAAGCAGATTGAACTTAACAATTTAAAGTCCCTGATTACAGAATGGGATAACCTTACAGAAGCAACAGAGGTGACGGAAAAAGAAGCCGAGGTGGGAGACGCGCTTGACGAATTTATTGCTCGCTATTCGACTGCCGCGATTGATGACCAGACAGTAGATATGCTTGCGTCGCTAACCGACAATCCCCAGAAAAGCCTTTTTGCCGTACTTTTTCTGGGTAAGATCGGCCCCCGCGCAGAAAGCGCAGTTCCTTCGTTAGAACGCGCGTTAGAAGCGGAGTGGGAAAAAAGACAGCTGAAAGAAAACAATCCACCAGTAACAATATACGTGGGCGTTCAGCTGGTTGATGTCATCTGTCACACATTGCCCAAAATAACGCTTGAGGATGCAAGCAAAAACACTATCTGTGCCGAGATGGATCGCCGCCGAAGCCCATCAAAAAAACCATAGCAAAATTGCAATAGGAATTACTCATGCTAATGCTGCTTTCCCCCGCCAAGGCGATGAATTTCGACGAAGTTCCCGGCGCGCCGAAGGCCACGGCGCCTGCGCTTAAAAAAGACTTTGCGGAAATCGCGGGCGTCGCGAAGAAACTGAAGAAAAGCGACATCAAAAAGCTGATGGGGATTTCCGACAATCTCGTCGATCTCAATTACGAGCGGTTTCAGGCGCTGAAAACTGCGGGCAAGACGCCGGGCATAAAACAGGCGGCGCTGACTTTTGCGGGCGATGTCTATCGCGGGCTCGATGCAACAACAATGAAACCCGAAGATCTCGAATACGCGCAGGATCATTTGCGGATTCTTTCAGGGCTTTATGGTTTGTTGCGCCCGCTCGACGGCATCCAGCCCTATCGCCTCGAAATGGGATCGCGCCTTAAAAATCCGCGTGGGGCAAACCTTCATGAATTCTGGGGGCCGGTGATCGCGAAAGAACTCGACAAGGCGGTAAAGGGCCATGACGATCCCACCATCGTCTGTCTCGCGTCGAACGAATACGCCAAGGGTGTCGACCGCAAGGCGCTTAAAAGCCCCTTCATCATGATGAACTTCAAGGAGATCAAGGACGGCAAGGCCCGCGCCATGATGATCTTCGTGAAGCAGGCGCGGGGCATGATGGCCCGCTGGGCGATTGAAAAACGGATCGACAGGACCGCGGACCTCAAGAAATTCAACGTCGGCGGCTACAAATTCTCGAAGGAGCTTTCGTCCGACGGGGAATGGGTCTTCACCCGGCCGCAGCCGGCCCCGGTAGGAAAAGCGAAGAAGATGGCCGCCTGAGCCACAGCGGCCAGCCGTCATTTATGCCAGTCTGCGACGCGCCGTCCGGTCCTCCTTTGTGACAGCCCGACTGTCACAAAACTCACCGCAGATTAACGCCGGAGTGCTGAAACCCGCATGAAATAAGGGCTTCAGCCGTCACAAAAGGTTACATTTTTGTGACAAAGGCGCAGTATTTGCGCATTTTACTTGACGTTCAGCTATTCGTGCGCAAATATCCATGACAGTTTTATGACATGGGCCGTCACAATACGTTCCGTGTCAGGGCCGCAAAAAAATGGGTCGGCGGTAATTTTGACCCGATAACAAGGCTTTAGGAGTAGTGTTATGGCAGTTATTACGAATCCGGGGGAATTTTCCACCGACATCAAAGTCGGGCCGAAGGCCGCGACAGTCGCACTTTATCTAGTGGTTGGGGCCGTTGCCATGGCGGTCGCCATCCCTGCAGCGCTCGCCACGGCTGACGCCGGCATGTTTGAGGAATGCTATTCGGCTTGTGTCGCCGCGACGGAACTCGCCGCGAAATAAACGAAGCGCCTTCAAGGTTTGCCGAACGCGCCGCCCCATCCGGGCGGCGCTTCGCATTTCAGGCCTTGCGCGTCTGCAAGCGCCCTATTCAGCCGGCAAATTTTCCAAAAAAAACCGCACCGCGTTCTCGCCGATGACGGCGCGGATGGTGGCGTCATCCGCCCCGGCGTCCATCAGCGCCTGCGTAATCGCCGCCATTTCCGATCCGTCGATGGGCGCCGTCACCGTGCCGTCAAAGTCTGAGCCAAGCGCCACATGATCAACGCCAAGCAGGTTCACGGCGTAAAGAATGGCGTCAGCGATGCCCGCCGGCGTCGGGTCGCAGACGGCAGCGTCCCAGAAACCGACGCCCACAAGCCCGCCGTGATCGGCGATCATCTTCATTGTTTCGTCGGAAATGTTGCGCGGCGTATCGCAATGACCTTTGAGGCCTGTGTGCGAAACGATCACCGGCTTTTGCGTTCGCGCCAATACATCGCGCACGACCGCTTCCGATGAATGGGCGACGTCGATGATCATGCCCTTGGCGACGGCGCGATCGACAGCCTCGGCGCCAAACGCCGTGAGGCCCGCACCGGATGTTCCGTGCAGCGAACCGCCGAGTTCATTGTCGAAGAAATGCTGCAGCCCCATGACGCGAAGCCCTGCGTCATACAACTTGTTCAGATTGTCGATATCGCCTTCGAGTGGGTGCGCGCCCTCAATGCCGTAAACGCCGGCAAGCGCGCCCGCATCGAGCGCGCGCTGAAGATCGGCGCGAGTTTTGACATATACGAATTCGCCGCCAGCGCGCTGTTCCAGCCTGTCGAGGCGCTTCGCCTGATAGGCCGCACGTTCGTAGATCGAGTTCCATGTGCGCAGCGGCCAGGCCTGCGCAATCATCAACAGCGTCAGCGCATCTTCATCGGCTTCGTTTTCGTCATAGTTCAACCCTGGCGGCGTCTTGGTGACGGCGGTGAACACCTGCAGCGCGACGCCGCCTTCGCGCAGCCGCGGCAGATCCGTATGCCCGCGCCGGTTGCGCTTTAGGGGATCGCGACGCCACAGCAGCATGTCGGAATGAAGATCGGCGACGGGAATAACATTGTGCAGCGCCCGCGCACGCTCGCTGATCTGATACGGCTCATGGGCGATGACGACATTGTTTTCACGGTCAAACCGCTGCGGCAGGACGCCGTAGAAAACAGTGGCGCCGATCGAAACCAGCGCCGCCAGCACGAGCCCGACCCATTTCATGAAACCCTCCCGCATTTTGCCCGAGAGTGGCGTGGCGGGCGCACGCCGTCAACGCGGTCTTACAGATGTAGGTCTTTCGCCTCGTCAATATCGCGCAGTGTTTCCAACATCCGCACATCGAACTTTTCCGGCAGGGTTTTGAGCGTGTCGGCCAGCGCATGTTTCGTCGACCATCTGACGCCGTCAAAAAGCCTTGGCGCCGAGCGCCGCCGGGCAAGACCGATCAGCCAGTAGCCGCCGTCTTCAGCCGGGCCGAACACCGCATCGGCGCCGCGCAATTTATGCAACGCCTCGCGCAGATGCCGCGTGCGCAAGTCCGGCGCGTCGGCGCCGATAATAATAACCGGCCCCGTCTGCACATTTTGGAACACGCGCCCCATGCGCGCGCCCAGATCGCCTGGCCCCTGCACGACGCGCGGCAGGCGCCGCGGCCAGAAGCTCGCGGTTTTATGGACCGCCCATGGCGGATCGACGGCGAGCACCGTGCGCCACGGGCCCCCTTCCGCCTCCGCAATCGTTCTTTCCGTCATGGTGCGGAACAACGCCGCCGCGCGCGCCATGCCAATCTCCTTGCCGAGCCGGGTTTTCACCCTGCCCGCCTGCGGCGCCTTGACGAAGATGACGACGGTTTCGCGCATCCTTCGAGACGCTCAAATTCCTTCATCCTGAGGAGCAAGCTGAAAGCTTGCGTCTCGAAGGACGAAGGAATTTGAGCTCCTCAGGATGAAGGGAGATGTGTTTTTGTGCATATGTTTTCAGCTTGCCTGTTTGCTGCGATGGTATACTTTTGCCAATTCTTCCGGCGATGCGCCAAACGTATAACGCGTCAGCGTCCACAAATTTTTTAAGACGCGCCGCGCATAACCGTCGCGTTCATAGCGCTCAGCGGAGGTAACCGCTTTCGCATTCAAAACGCGCAACACGCTGCGCCCTTTCATGCGGATCAGCCGCCGAATGAAATCGACGTCCTCCATCAACGGCAGATCGGCGTAGCCGCCCGCTTCCTTGTAAAGTTTTTTTGAAATCAGCAATCCCTGATCGCCATAGGGCGTTTTGAAAACGCGCGTGCGCGCCATGGCGCCAGCGGCGACCACGTCCGGCGCAAACCCCTTCGCATCGAACTGCAAGGTAAAGACGGCGGCTTTATCGGGCGCGGTCTCGATAAACGCCCGCGCTTCCTTTTCCCACCCTTCTTCAAGCGCTGTGTCGGCGTGGAGGAACAGGAGCCAGTCGCCTTTCGCTTCACGCGCGCCCTCGCTGAGCTGACCGCCGCGGCCCGGCGGCGACGCTAAAACACGCGCACCGAAACCGTCTGCGATTTCTCTGGTATTGTCGGCAGAGCCGCCATCGACGACAATTACCTCGCGCACGAGTTCCGCAACAGTCGCAGGTACGAGCGCGTTCAGGCATTCGGCGATACGCGCTTCGGCGTTGAGTGCAGGGATGACGACGGAAATCATCTTCCCTGCTTAGCGTCACCGGAAATATTTGTCGCCTGACGCTTTATCGAAAGCACGTGATCGCGCCTAACAACGCGGACCCGACCGGCCCATGGCCGCGAGCAGGAGGCCGTTCGCCAGCGTAAAGCCGACGATCATCCACAGGAATAAATCCTCGCCCCAGGGCTGGTCTTTAAACATCCACGACCCGGCGAGCGTGGCGCCCGCCCACAAAAGCGCATTGACGATGAGGATGAGGCCGTTGCGACCTGAATTATTGCTACCCATGGGTTTCTCCTTTTCAGTTCAATCTTATGGCCCGACATGACGCGGCGAACATCGCCGCCCCGAAAATGCCGCCCGCGGTCAACGCCAGCATCACGTCGCCAAGCGCGATCAATGTTGCGACGCCTGCAAAGGCCGCGGCGCAACCGCTCACGATCAGCGTACCGATGATGCTGGCCATGACGTTTCGTCCTAGTCCGATTTATTGTTGCGGCGGCCGGCGAAAGAGAATGCGATAAACGCAGCCGCGCCGATACCGACGCCTACAGCCACGTCATCAAGCGCGACGATCATCGCCGTTCCGACGCCCACAGCGAGCGCAAACGCCATTCCAAAATTCGATTTCATGCTTCCATCTCCTTTTCTTCCGGTTGAAATATCGCCTCGATGGGCTGGCCGAAGATACTGGCGATCTTGAAAGCCAGCGGCAGCGAGGGATCGTATTTGCCGCGCTCAAGCGAGTTCACGGTCTGGCGCGACACGTCGAGCTTTTCGGCCAAATCGCTTTGCGACCACTTCCGCTCGGCGCGCAGTTCCTTGAGGCGGTTCTCCATTATTTGACGACCTGCAGGATGCAGCGCGTAACGCCCCAAACGGCGATGAGAAACGGACCGGCCCAGATGATGTCCCATTCGGCGGAGAAGATTTCGAAACTTGCGAGCGATCCCATGGTGACAGCCACAAACACGCCCACAAGCAGGGAAATCGACGCCGCATCGGCGATCAGGCGCCGTTCGCGTTCATCCGCGCTGAAAAAATAACGAAGGAACGCGATGCACGCGAAAGCAATCGGAACCTGCGGCGCGAGCGCCAGCGCCGTCAGCTGCCATCCGGGCTCCATGCCTTTCGCCAGCATTTTCGCGCCGATCAGTACGGCCATGTACAGCGCCATGGCGATAAAAAACTCGATCTGATAGCGGCGCTCTGCCTTGTTAATGCGCGATGACATATCTATCTCCTCCGCTCGCGGGTCGACGCGATAATCTCAGCTTTCCTCGCCCATGAAAAACCGCGCAGCGCCCCAGGCGATAATCAGGAACGACGTGAACCAGATCATCACATCTTCGATGACGAGCACGCCGAAGCTCTGCAAAAAGCCGAGCGCCGTCGCTGCCAGCACAGCGATCATCAAGGCGATGCCGGCGGCGTTTGCGTTGATCATTTTCTCGCGCTCATCCATTTGCCGATAGACGCGGATATAAACGAAACAGGCGAGCGCCATGGGCAGCACCGGCGCCAGCGCCAGTACAGTCAGCACGATCTTGTTGGTGAACAGATCTTCCAGCCTTGTAGCGGCGAAGACGATCGCCAGATAACCGAACATCACCGTGAACATTTCGACCATGTGACGGCGTTTGGCGTTTTTGATCCGTTGCGACATTGCCGGCTCCTTAAATCCTTGCACTGACGAATGCGCTTCTTGGCTTCACATCCTGTCAAGTACGCTTGACATAATCCTGGCCACCCGCCCTGTCAAGGACACTTTACTTATTTTTTGAGGCAGCCTGCTGAAAAAATGTTCTTGATTTGTTCTTTTGGGGTGCTAGCTTCCGGCCATGGCCCGCGCCGCGCACCTTTCCTTCGCCCCGCCCCGCCGCCCGAAGATGGGGGAGACGGCGACTGACGATCCCTCCGCCCGGGATCAGAACGCCCCGGTTACCGCCACCGGGGCTGTCGCCGCCGCCAATGGAAAGGGGCGCGGCGCGCGGTCCAACGCCTCGGGGCGCTATGAAAAGGACCAGCGCGAGGAGGTGAATGACGGCTGGGATCTGGATGAAGACCTGCCGCCGCTCCGCACCGATGTGACGCTCGAAAAGGCGCGCAAGATCATCACCTACAACAATAGCCCGTATGTGGGTTTCGACCGCTCGATCAATCCCTATCGCGGCTGCGAGCATGGCTGCATCTATTGTTTCGCGCGCCCGAGCCACGCCTATATGGGCCTGTCGCCGGGCCTGGATTTTGAATCGAAACTGTTCGCGAAACCGTCGGCGCCGAAACTCCTCGAAAAAGAACTGTCGGATAAACACTACCGCCCGCAGGTGATCGCCATGGGGACGAACACCGACCCCTATCAGCCGATCGAGCGCAAGTTCCAGATCATGCGCGGGATATTGACGGTGTTCTCAAAATTCAACCATCCCGTCACCATACTGACGAAATCGCAGAACATCACCCGCGACCTCGATATCCTGTCGCCCATGGCGGAGAAAAACCTGACGCGCGCCATGGTGTCGATCACAACCGAAGACAAGGCGCTCGCAAGATCGATGGAGCCGCGCGCCTCGGCGCCGAAATGGCGGTTCGAGGCGATCAGAAAACTGACCGATGCGGGCGTCGCAGCCGGCATCATGACCGGGCCGATGATTCCCGGCCTGAACGACGACGAAATGGAAGGCATCATGGAAAAGGCGGCCGAACTTGGCGCGAGCTTTTCCGCCTACACGGTGTTGCGCCTGCCGCTCGAGGTTTCGCCCCTGTTTCAGGAGTGGCTTGAGACGTTTGCGCCGGCGCGCGCCAAACGCATCATGCGGCACATTCGCGACATGAACGGCGGCAAGGATTACGATCCGCACTGGTCGCGCGGACGCGAAATCAAAACGCCCTACGCGCAGCTGATCGGACAGCGCAACGCCCGCGCCCGCGCCAGGCTTGGCTTCAATCGCGAGCGCGCGCCGCTCGATCTTTCCCTCTTCCGCGTGCCGGAAGAGGTTTCGGGGCAGATGGATTTGTTTGGGTGAGGCGAACGAATAAGTTCGCTGGGCTTCTTGCCCAATTTCATGCAATCACACGATAGTCTCGCACGAAGCTGTTTCAGGAAACATGAATGCGCCGCTTGCTTCCTTTTTCGATTCTTCCTGCACGCAATCCTGATGATCCTCATCGCGCCGCCACGCAGCTTGAGCTGTTTTTTGACCTGATCAGCGTCATCGCTATCGCCGCGATTACGGCGGGGCTGCATCACGCCATCAGCGAGGGGCACGGCCTCGATAAACTTCCCGTCTTCATTTTCCTGTTCACCGCGATCTGGTGGGCGTGGATGAATTTCACCTGGTTTGCGTCAGCCTTCGATAATGACGGCCCGACATACCGCCTGCTGGTCATGTTCATCATGGGCGGGGAACTGATTTTTGCGGGCGGCGCCGAGCATATTTTCAAAACGCTCGATCTCGGCTGGGGCGTTCTCGGTTGGACGATTATGCGCCTCGCCATGGCGATGTAGTGGCTGCGTGCAAGCGCCAACCCCGAATACCGCACGACATCGCTGCGTTACGCCATCGGCATTTTATTTGCGCAAGCGTACTGGATCGCGTTTTACTTTTTCGTCAACACGGATAGCGCTTCCCACTTTTTACTTTTCGGCGCGCTGGGCTTCCTGATTGAATTCGCCGTGCCGGTTTTTGCAGAGAAGGCGCGCGCAACACCGTTTCACCGTCATCACATCATCGAACGATACGGCCTGTTGACGATTATTTCCCTCGGCGAAATCATGCTGGCGATCAGCCTCGGCTTCGGCGCGCTTTACGGCGAGCATTTCAGCCTCGCCTCGGCCCTGACGGCGGTATCGGCGCTGCTTCTCGTATTCCTGCTTTTCTGGATTTACTTTTGTGAAAAAGAACACCTGCCCTCAAGCGATTTGAAGGTCGCATTCGTATGGGGCTATGGCCATGTTTTCATATTTGGCGGGATTGCCGCGCTCGGCGCAGGCATCGCTGCGGAACTCGACATCGCGCAACATCACAGCCAGATCACTCAAAACGATGTCGCCTGGTGGGTCGGCGTGCCGCTTGCGATTGTTTTCACCTCCATCTGGGCGACGCGTGACAAATATTTTAATCGCGGACCGCGCGGCTTCGCCCTGCCCGTGATGGCGCTCGCCTCGCTTGCCGCCGCTGCGGCGGGACTTGAAACATGGGCTTTCGCACTCATCGCATTGATTGCGCTTTTATGGCGTGTTCCATTGCGCGAACCCGCAGCAGATTAGCGACGAAATTCAAAGACCTCATGATTTTGCGTGATTGGAAATCAAAACCCGTGCTATAAATCCCTTTTTTGGGAAGGGGCTTTCACCATGGACAGAAGAAGATTTGTCGCGGGCGCGGGCGGTTTGTTGTTTTCAAGCGGCGCCGGGACGTTTGCGCTCGCGAAAAGCGACAAGAAACTCGTGATGCCGAGCGACGCGTGCAGACCGCTGGTGCAGCAAACGCCGGGCCCTTATCTGACGGCGGACAACCCGTTGCGTTCCGACATTCGCGAGGGTTTACAGGGCGCGATATTGCAACTCGACATCAAGGTCATGGAGCCGATTGCGTGCGCGCCGGCGCCGGGCGTCGTCGTCGATATCTGGCAATGTGACGCCATCGGGCGCTATGCCGGTTTCGTGAATGCGAATTTCGACCTGAATTCGCTTCGCATGACGGGGCCGGGCGCCGATTACACCAGCGAATCCTTCCTGCGCGGCCGTCAGGTCACGGACGAAAACGGCGTCGCGCGATTCACAACCATCATTCCGGGCTGGTATGTGCCGCGCCTGCCGCATATTCACGCGCGCGCCGTCATGCCCGATCTCGACTGGACGGCTGTTTCAACGCAGTTTTATTTCCCGCGCGATCTCGAAAACGCGGTATTCGAAACCGCGCCTTACGCATCGCGCGGACCGAACCCCATCGGGCCGGATCGCGACATCGTTCTTAAAGGCGACAGCCATGCGCTGAACGCCCTGACCCTTGACGTCAAAAAGGACGGCGACGGCTACAAGGCGGCGTTCGACCTTTCCATGGGGTAGGACTCGCGGCAGAAGGGCGTTTCCGCAAGGAGCGTTTATGCCCGCAACCGCGCCCACATTCGAAATCGAAAATACATTCTCCGGCATTATCGCGGGAATCGACGAGGCGGGACGCGGACCGTGGGCCGGGCCGGTGGTTGCAGCGGCCGTCATTTTGGACCGCGACAATATTCCGGCGGGGCTCGCCGATTCCAAAACCCTCACGGAAAAACGCCGCGAAACGATTGCCGCCGAAATTCACGCCCTTGCTATTGTCGGCGTCGGCAGCGCCAGCGTCGAAGAAATTGACAAGGTCAATATTTTGCAGGCGACGTTTCTCGCCATGGCGCGCGCTGAAGCGGCGCTGGCGCAGGCGCCCGACATCTGCATCGTCGACGGCTCGCAAAAACCGAAACTAAACGCGCGCACGGAAATGATCGTCAAAGGCGATGCGAAATCGCTTTCCATCGCGGCGGCGTCAATCATTGCAAAGACAACGCGCGACGCCATGATGCGCAACCTCGCGCGCGCGCATCCGCATTATGCGTGGGAGAAAAACAAGGGTTACGGCGCGCCCGCACATCGTGCGGGGCTCGACGCCCACGGCGTCACAGAACATCATCGCAAAAGCTTTGCGCCGATACGGGAATTGCTGGCGCAAACTCAATCGTGCAGCGACGCCGCCTAGCCTTCCAGCAACGCAAGTTTCGCTTTTAATGCAGCATTCTCCGCCGTCAGCGCATCAACTTGCGGCTGGATGGTTGCACGCGCTTCATCTTCGGTAAAACGCGGCGTAATGAATTGCGGACAGTTCCAGTCGAACGCCTCCACGCTAAAGACGAACAGACGCTCAACTTTCCCTTCGTCCTCAACATGAAGGCGCGCGGCAAGCTCAGCGTCATCCGCCGCATCCTTGACCTCTGCGCGCGCGAGAATTTTCAGTCGCGCGCGGTTCGGATAATCCATCAGGAACAGCGATACGCGATTATCAGTCTGCAGATTGCCCGTGGAAACATATTGGCGATTCCCGCGATAGTCGGCCATGCCGAGCGTTTCGGGGCCGAGCACTTTCAGGAACCCGCGCGGCCCGCCGCGATGCTGGATATAGGGCCAGCCGTTCTGATTGGCGCTCGCCATATAAAAACTGTCGCGCGCAGCAATGAACGCCGCTTCGCGTTCACTGAGGCCTTCCGGCGCCGGGCGCGCCGTCATTTTCGCATAGCCGTCACGCGAGCCGCGCCGCATCTGTTCGGCCTTGACTGTTTCCGTAAACATGATGTCGCCGAAATGTTTCATGGCGCAGTTCCTTGATTGTCTCCTTGATCGTCGCCTCCGGTACCTAGTTGCGTCAGTCGCGAGGTCCAATCACAACATCTTGTGGTCCTCGCGAGCAGCGGGAGAGGAATATTAACGAATTGAATCCGTTAACTCTTTTTTCCCTTGGCGACTCTTGACCGCGGAGTCCGGCGGACTCAAAGTGCCGCTCCTTGTTTTGAGAGGGGCGACGAAACATGCCGGCGAAGAAAAACAAAAAAGCCACGGCTAAACCTGCGACCAGCGGCATCGAACATCATCTCGATAAAATCATCGCGGGCGACTGCATCGCGGCGATGAAGAAATTGCCCGATGCGTCGGTCGATCTCGTTTTCGCCGACCCGCCATACAATCTGCAGCTTGGCGGCGACCTGACGCGGCCCGATAATTCCCGCGTCGATGGCGTCGATGACGAATGGGACAAGTTTGAGTCGTTCAAGACGTATGACGAATTCACGCGCGAATGGCTGGCCGAAGCGCGGCGCATCCTGAAACCCCATGGCGCGATCTGGGTGATCGGCTCCTATCACAATATTTTCCGCGTCGGCGCGGCGATGCAGGATGCGGGGCTATGGATTTTGAACGACGTCATCTGGCGCAAGACCAATCCGATGCCGAATTTCCGCGGCACGCGCCTGACCAACGCGCACGAGACCCTCATCTGGGCGGCGCGCGACCAGAAATCGAAATACACATTCAATTACCGTGCGCTCAAAACCGCCAATGACGATCTTCAGATGCGCTCCGACTGGGAATTTCCGATCTGCACCGGCAATGAACGCATCAAGGGCGATGACGGCGCGAAAACCCACCCGACGCAGAAGCCGGAATCGCTGCTCTATCGCATCCTGATCGGGTCGACCAATCCGGGCGACGTGGTGCTCGATCCGTTTTTCGGCTCCGGCACTACCGGCGCGGCGGCGAAATATCTTGGGCGGCGTTTTATCGGCATCGAGCGCGACAAGGCCTATATCGCGGCGGCGAAAAAACGCCTCGCGAAAGTAAAGCCCCTGACAAGCGACGACCTCATCACCCAGCCCTCGCCCAAGGCGGCGGCGCGCGTGCCCTTCGGCCAGGTGATCGAAACCAAACTGATCAAGCCGGGCGCGAAACTTTATTCGCGCAACAAAAACTATTCCGCGAAAGTGCGCGCCGACGGCTCGCTTTACGTCAAAGACGGCGAGACGGAAATTCAGGGCTCGATCCATAAAGTGGGGGCCGCCGTGCAAAAGGCTGAAGCCTGCAACGGCTGGACCTATTGGCATTATGAGGAAAAGACCGGCCTCAAACCCATCGATTTCCTGCGCGATAAAATCCGCAAGAGCATGGCGGGGTAGGCTTCGCACTCTCCGCCGTCATCCCGGCGAAAGCCGGGATCCATTTTCAAATTGCATTTTTTTTCTGGATCCCGGATCGTTGAACGAATTCGTTCAACCCGCAATGACGGCTGGGTTAGTTTGCTGGCGGCTGCTCCGTCCAATAAGACGCATCCCTATTATGCGCCACCGCCGTCAGAGCGATACGCCGCCAATTTGAAAACACCGCAACGCATTCCTATATCCATAAAATAACAGGAGGGCGATGAATGGCGGGCGAGCTTACAATCCCTGAAAGCATACTTTTACTGGCGCTCAACGATGAGACGGGCGAGCGCAAGGGAAATTTTCTTGAATATGCGCTGGCGGGCGCGGCGCTGACCGAGCTGTTGCTGATCGGGCGGGTTGCAGAATCCGGCGAACCGACGAAGCGGCTGGAGATTGCGGACGGGGCGCCAGTGGGCGATCCTTATATCGACGCCTGCCTGGAAACGCTGCAGGAGAAAGGTTCAGGCAAGAAGGCGAAGTCGTACGTTGAGGCCCTTGGCGGAAAACCCGCGCTGTTGCGCATCCTCCTTGAACAGCTCGTCAATCGCGGCGTTCTTGCCATTCGAGAAAAGAAAATTTTATTCATTTTTACGAAAACGACCTACCCGGAAGCGAACCCCAGCGCCGAGCGCGAACTGAAAGCGCGGCTTGAAGACGCCATGTTCGGCGCCGGCGAGATTGACGTGCGCGACAGCGTCATCATCGCGCTCGCCCATCACACGGATATCCTGAAACACAATTTCGACCGCGAAAAACTGCGCGAGCACAAAGCGCGCATCAAGGATATCGCCGATGGCGGGCTCCTACCCCAGAGCGCGACGATCGAGGCCATCAAGGCGATGCAGGCGGCCGTCGCGATCGCCGCGATCATGCCGGCGGTGATCGTGACGACATAAACTTGCTATTCCACCTTCACCGCCAGCGTGTCGTGATGGCCGGAGAGTAAAGAGCGCAAGTAAAACGAGATATCCGCGCGGTCCTTGAAGCCTGCTTGTTTTGCTGCGGCTTCGGCCTCTTCCGCGCTCGCGCCCGAGGGTTCGGCAAACGCCTGCAGGTTTTCATGAAACCCGATGGTGAAGACATCGACGTCGGAGCCTGCGGCGCGGGTAAAAATCATATTCTGCGTCTGGCCGGTGAGTTCAAGGTATCTGTTTTCCATGCGCCGCTGTTCGGCGAGTTCGCCCGCCTTGCCCGGCGCCGCGTTGAACATTTCGATGTGATAGAATGCATTCGCTTCGTAAGCTTCCGTGATCACCTCAAGCGGCGGGCCGTAGGCGAAGTGATCTTCGGTGAACGCAATCAGATCGGCGCCGCGCGCCAGAAGTTCGGCGTGTTTTGCATATCCCTTTTCGCGCTTTTCCGTGGCTTTTTTGGAATGAAACGCCGTCCAGCTTTCCATTGGCCCGATAGATAGCAGATCCCATTGATCACCCTGCGAATGGCGCATGATCAGCGTTTTGTGGACGCCTGAATCTTCCAGGAAGCCCGATGCGTTGATTTCTTCGATCCATTTCAGCAGGTCTTCAAGTTTTCCGGGCGCCGCGCGCGTTGTCGCAACATGATAAAGGTAACCGCCCTCGCGTTCCTGCGCGGCGGCCGGCGCATTGAAAAGAACCGCTGCAAAGCACGCCAATAGAAATCGTAAAATCATTTCTCGCCTCTCTGTTTTTCAATCGCCAAGTCTAGCGCCTTTTTCATCACGGTGGGAAGTTTTGCATCTGACGGCGCAATCCATTGCTGGTTCGCATTTCTGCGAAAGCCATTGGGCGCGGCGCCGGCATAGACATCGAGCGTCAGGTGAAAATGCGTGAATGTGTGCGTAATTTCCCCGATGCGCTTCCATTTTACTTTAGCCGGCGCGCTTGTAAAAACATCGCCGGGCAAGTCTTTCGCCCAGCCGGTTCCCGGCAAGCCCAGCATGCCGCCGAGCAATCCTTGCTCGGGCCGACGCTCGAACAGCATCTCGCCTTTCGCGTTGGTCAGTGCGAAGACGGCGCCGATGCGATTTCGCTTTACTTTTTTCGGCGCCTTTTTCGGAAAATCTTCCGGCGCGCCCCGGGCGTAGGCTTTGCAGGCGGCCGAGATGGGGCAAAGCAGACACGAAGGATTTTTCGGGCGGCAGATATCGGCGCCGAGATCCATCAGCGCCTGCGCATAATCGCCGGAGCGTTTTGCCGGCCAGATTTCGCTTGCTCGTTTCTTGATTTCCGGCTTGGCGGCAGGCAGCGGTGTTTTAATGGCGAACAATCGCGCGACGACGCGCTCCACATTCCCGTCAACCACCACCGCGCGCCTGTCGAACGCAATCGCGGCAATCGCCGCCGCGGTATAATCGCCGATCCCCGGCAGTTCTTTCAGTTTTTCTTCCGTGTCCGGAAAACCGCCGCGCGCGGCAACATCAACCGCGCATTTATGCAGATTACGCGCGCGCGCGTAATAGCCGAGCCCCGCCCACTGGCCGAGTATGTCATCCAGCGGCGCCGCCGCCATGTCTTCGACGGTGGGCCAGCGTTTCAGAAATTCCGCATAACGCGGCGTGACGGTCGCCACCGTCGTCTGCTGCAGCATGATTTCGGAAAGCCAGACGGCGTAAGGGTCCGGCCGCCTGCCCGCCTTTCGCGTTCCGGGGCCCAGACGCCATGGCAGATCGCGCGCATGTCTTTCATACCAGCGCAACAGCGCGCTGGCGGCGGCGCCTGTGGAGTTCTTTTTGATTTCAACCGTTCCGTCGGCCATCACCGGTGTTATGATGGCTGGAGACAGAACTTCAAAGCCCGTTCATGTATCGCCAGATCAAAACCAAACCCCCGCGCCCTGCCGCGCCGCGCCTCGCGCGGATGACGGCGAATATTTTCGCGGAGCTTGCAAAGAAAACGAAGTTTATCGACCCGTCGCTCGCCCAAAGCTGGCCGGCGCTGGCCGGCGAGCGCATCGCGGCGCTGTCGCGGCCGGGCCGCATCACCGGTCAGGGCCGGGACAAGACCCTCGAAATCCATGTCCGGGACGGCGCGGCGGCGGCGGAAGTGCAGATGGAGGCTGACGCGCTGATCCAGCGCCTCAACGCCTTTCTAGGGCCCCGGGCCATTGCCCGCCTCGCCATTCGCCAATCGGCCCGCGCCGAACCGGCCAACGCTACCGCGGAGCCGAGTGACAACAGCCCGCTGGGCGCGGCGCTCGCCTCTTTCCGGGCCGCGGTGAAGCGCCGGACCCCTGAAAACCCCGAAAGATAAAGGGTTTTAATAGTGCGGCGGCGCGCCTTGCCATTCACGGCGTCATCGGCGATTTTGGCGGGCAAATCAGTCCGTTCCGAAAGGTTTAATTTGATGTCGATTTCAACGCGCTTACGCCAGCCGGCGATCGCCGCTTTTCTCGCCTTTACGCTCGCCGCCTGTGGCGGGGCCAATTCGTCCGACGCCGAAGGCGAGGCCACAAATGAAACCCCGGCGGCAGATGTCGATATCAATTCCGGAGCCGGAGCGCTTTCCGATATGGCCCTCGGCGCCGAAGACGCGCCGGTCACGGTCATTGAATACGCCTCGACCACCTGCCCGCACTGCGCCAGTTTCCATGCGACCGTATTTCCGGAAATTAAGGAAAAATACGTCGACACCGGCAAGGTTCGATTCATCTTCCGCGAATTTCCGACTGCGCCAGCCAATCTGTCTATCGCGGGCTCAATGCTCGCCCGCTGCGCCGCCGATAAAGGCGGCACGGACGCTTATTTCCTGGTCCTCGAAACGCTTTTCAACACCCAGCGCACCTGGATCGGCAGTGCGACGCCCCGGGCCGAGCTTCTCAAAATCGCCGCTCAGGCCAATATGAACGAGGCGGATTTCGACGCCTGTGTAAAACGACAAGAATTGCTTGATTATCTTAATGAAAATATCAAGGAAGGCAGCGAAAAATACAACGTTTCGTCCACGCCGAGTTTTGTCGTTAATGGTCAGACGCGCCATTTTTCGTCGGTTGATGATTTCTCGAAAGCCCTTGATGAGGCGATCGAGAAAGCTGGGGAATAACGCGTCAATCCAAAACACGCCTAACCTCTTGGCGCTGCGCCAGAATCGGCGATCATTGACGTTTGAAAAGTCCGGTGCGGGGGATGGGGCCCCGCTCCGGCGTTTGGTATCGGGAAAAGACGCGTGAAGTTCACCAATGTCCGCCTTGTCGGCTTTAAATCCTTCGTTGAGCCGACTGATTTTGAAATCCGCGACGGCCTGACCGGCATCGTCGGACCGAACGGCTGCGGTAAGTCCAACCTTTTGGAAGCGCTTCGCTGGGTCATGGGCGCGACCTCGGCCAAGGCGCTGCGCGGCGACGGCATGGATGCGGTGATCTTTTCGGGCACCTCAATGCGGCCGGCGCGCAACTGGGCGGAAGTCATCCTGACGCTCGATAATTCCGACCGTTCGGCGCCCGCGGAATATAACGAACACGACACGCTTGAGATTTCGCGCCGAATCATCCGCAAGGAAGACGGTACCCAGTCGATTTACCGCATCAACTCGAAAGAAGTGCGGGCGAAGGACGTACAGCTCCTGTTCGCCGACGCCTCAACGGGCGCCAACTCCCCGGCATTGGTGCGTCAGGGACAGGTTGCCGAACTGATCAGCGCCAAGCCGCAGAACCGCCGCCGTCTTCTGGAAGAAGCCGCAGGCGTCACTGGGCTGCATTCGCGCCGGCACGAAGCGGAACTGCGCCTGCGCGCAGCGGAAAACAATCTCGACCGCCTCGACGACGTCATCGGCGAGCTTGAAACGCAAAAAACCGCGCTCGCCCGTCAAGCGCGTCAGGCGACGCGCTATCGCAATGTCTCCGGCGATATCCGCCGCACCGAAGCGATGCTTTCGTTTCTGCGCTGGCGCGAGGCGATTGAGGCGCAGGAAAAAGCCGCTGCTGGCCTTAAAGACGTCAGTGTGCTGATCGAGGAAACAGCGCGTGTCGCCGCCGCCGCATCGTCGGCGCAGACTGAAGCCCATGAAGCGCTCGATCCGCTGCGCCTTAAAGAGGCCGAAGAAGCGGCGGCGCTGCACCGCCTGACCGTGGCTCGTGAAAACCTCGACGAGGAAGCCCGCCGCGCTGAAGCAGAACTTGCGCGTCTTTCAGCGGAAATCGAACGCCTGAACGGCGATATCGCGCGCGAGAAAGAACTTCTCGCCGACGCCGATAATGCGCTTTCAGCCCTTGGCCGTGAAGAAGAAGGCCTGAGCGCGCGCGAAGCTAGCGAAGGCGAACGGCTGGGCGCGGCCGAAAACCTGATGAACCAAACGGCGGCGAAACTTGAGGCCGCCGAAGCCGCATTCGATGAAAAATCCAAGGAAGCCGCCGACATCGAGGCGCAGCGCAAAACGGTCGAGGGCAACATCGCCGCTGCCGAACGCCGCCTTGAAAAGGTTTCGGAACAGCTTCGTAGCTATCGCGATGAACGCGAGCTGATCGCGCCGACGGACGAACAAGCGCGCGCCCTCGAAGACGCAAAAAGAAAATTCAATGCCGCAGACGAAGCGGCAAATTCAGCCGAATCTGCATTTCACCGCGCTGAAGATGAACGCCAGGAAGCGGAAGCCCGTGAAACTTCCCTGCGCGGCCCCATGCGCAACGCAGAACAAAGCCTGACGGAACTCGATGCGGAACGCGAAGCCTTGCGGCGCGTGCTCGCTGCGAATGACGCGCAGGATTTCCCGCCGCTGATTGAACTTGTCGATGTTGATGCAGGTTACGAGAACGCGCTTGCCGCCGCGCTCGGCGATGATCTCGGCGCCGCCGTCGATGAGGCAGCGCCCGCGCACTGGTCGCATCTGGGGCAGGCGCCGATTGATGCGCCGCTGCCTGAAGGCGCGAGCCCGCTTTCGCGTTTCGTGCGCGCGCCGGCGGCCCTTTCCCGCCGCCTCGCCGCCATCGGTATTGTTGATGCGAATGACGGAACGCGCCTGCGCGAACAGTTGAAACCGGGCCAGCGTCTAGTTTCCCGTGACGGCGATTTGTGGCGCTGGGACGGCTTCACGACCCATGCGGATGCAAAAACCGCGGCGGCGATCCGGCTTGAGCAGCGCAACCGGCTGCAGCAACTCGACAATGATTTTGAAGCGGCGGAAGCTAGCGCAAGCGAAGCCCGGCGCGCGCATGAAGCCGCCAGCGAATCCCTGAAAGCTAAACAGCAGAACGAACGCGAAGCGCGCGCGCTCTTTATCGACGCTCGCCGGGCGCTCGATTCCATCCGTACGCGCCTCAATGAACTTGAGCGCGAACATGAACGCGCCGCCGCCCGCATCGCGTCCATCGACGAAAACCTGACGCGGCTCTCCGAAGATGAAACAGAAACTTCGCGCAGCCGCGAGGCCATGCTGGCGGAACGGACAAACCTCCCCGCCGCCGAAATCGTCGCGTCGGAACTGAATGTTTTGCGTGAGGCCGTTGGAAGCGCACGCACGGAAGCAACCGACGCCCGTGCTGCGCACGCTGATCTTGCGCGGGAAGCAACCGCGCGCGCCGACCGCCTCGGTGAAATCGCCCGCGAGAAAACCACATGGGCGGGCCGCGGCGAAACGGCGAAATCCCGCATCAGCGAAATCGAAGGGCATTTGCGCGATACGCATGCAGCGCAGGAAACCGCTCAGAATGCGCCGGCTGCTATCGAGGAAAAACGCAAAGCCCTGCTCGACCAGATTTCTATCGCAGAAAAACGCCGCAACGACGCCGCTGACGCGCTTGCTAACGGCCAGCGCAAAGCCAGCGAAGCGGACAAGGCCGCGAAAGCAGCCGACATTGAGGCAAGCAATGCGCGCGAGGCCCGTGCGCGTTTGCAAGCGCAAGCCGAAGCCGCGGCCGAACGCGTTGAAGAAGTAACGCATCTCGCGCGCGAGACCTGCGACGCGGCGCCGGAAGAATTGCTTGCCATCGCCGAACACAACGAAGACAAAGAACTTCCTGATCGCGATGACGTTGAGCGCAAGCTTGAACGCTACAAGCGCGAGCGTGAAAATCTCGGTGGCGTCAATTTGCGCGCTGACGAGGAAATGAAAGAGGTTTCCGAGCGGCTTGAAGAACTGAGCGTTGAGCGCGAGGACTGCGAAAGTGCGATCCGCAAGCTTCGCACTGCCATCGGCAATCTGAACCGCGAGGCGCGCCAGCGCCTGCTCGACGCCTTCGAGACCGTGAACAGCAATTTCGGGGACCTATTCAAGCGCCTGTTCAACGGCGGTCAGGCGGAGCTGCGCCTCATCGATTCAGACGATCCGCTCGAAGCCGGTCTTGAAATCATGGCCTCGCCTCCGGGCAAGAAACTTGCCTCCATGTCGCTGATGTCGGGGGGCGAACAGGCGCTGACGGCCACCGCGCTGATCTTCGCCGTCTTTATGGCGAACCCGGCGCCGGTCTGCGTCCTCGACGAGGTCGACGCGCCGCTCGACGACGCCAATGTGGAACGCTTCTGTCGCCTGTTGCATGAAATGGCGGCGGAGACCGATACGCGTTTCATCATCATCACCCACCATGCGCTCACCATGTCGCGCATGAGCCGCCTCTACGGCGTCACGATGATCGAACGCGGCGTGTCGCAGCTTGTCTCCGTCGATCTTTCAAAAGCGGAACAGCTCGCCGCGGCGGAATAAATCTTCCGCGCAATAGCGCGCCCATCACTTCGCCCTTCGAGACAACAATTTTCTTCATCCTGAGGAGCAAGCCGAAGGCTTGCATCTCGAAGGGCGAAGAAAATTGTCCCTCAGGATGAAGTGATGGCAAACTGTTCGACAATCCGCCTAATTATCCTGCTTTACGAAATTGGCGTCGCGGAACACGCGCCATTTGCCGTCCGCTTCCTTGCGTAACAATGTCAGGGTCTGGCCTGACATCCTGGTGGCGCCGCCGCCCGGCGGCGTAATCGCGATGTCGATCTGATTGCGAATCCAGGCGCGCTCACCAAACACTTCCATTTCGAGGATTTCGCTTCGGCCGTCGATACTTGGCATGTCGCTGTTGTCCCGCGCGCCGGCGAATTCCTTTTTCCCGAAAGGCGGGCCGAAGGGCGTTATAAAAACGACGTCATCGGCGACGAGATCGAGCACCGTTTCCTTGTCGCCGGCTTTGCTTGCCGCCATCCAGTCATCCACTAGCTTGCGGATCGCCTTTTCGTCGTCTGTCATGCGCACCTCAAATTGCTGGACACCGCTTTATATTCTAACAGATACTGCGTTTTCAAACGCAGGGAGAACCCAATGACCTATGTGGACGGCTTTGTGATCCCGGTGCCGGACGCCAACCGGGATTCGTATCAAAAAATGGCCAAGCTTTGCGCGCCGGTTTTCAAAAAGCACGGCGCGCTCAGCGTCGTCGAATGCTGGGCGGACGACGTGCCAGAAGGCAAAGTCACTTCATTTCCGATGGCGGTGAAGCTTGCCAAAGGCGAAAGCGTGGTCTTTTCGTGGATTACATGGCCGTCGAAAGAAGTTCGAGAGGCTGGCAACAAGAAAGCCATCGACGAGCTCCAGGGCATCTGCAGCGAAAAGGACGTGCCGTTTGACGGCAAGCGGATGATTTTCGGCGGGTTTGAGACGATTGTTGAGGCATAAATGCTTCAGCCGGTGAAGTGGGTTCGCGTCCCTCTGCCTCCAGGCAGTTCCGGCGTAAAGTCCTTCGCATCGGAAAATGCTTTTTGAAAAGCCGACCGTTTTGACAAGCGCGAAAGGTAGTCGCGAAACGCCGGCTGGTGACACATGCCGTAACCGCGCGCCCAGGTTACGTTGTGGCCGATAACGCAATCGGCTGCGGTAAAATCATCGCCGCAAACGAATTCATGGGTCTCAAGCCGCTTCAGTAATTGTGGCTCCACTTCACTGGCCATTTTCTTGCGATAGCGCGCGATCGTTCGTTCATCGGCTTCCGCTTCGGGCAGAATGTGTTCGTGAATGCGAACCTGCCACAGCATCATGTCCATCCACGAGCCGCCGAAATGCAGCATCTGCAGATAGTCGGCGCGCTCAGGAGAAAACTCCGCCGCCGGAGGCGCAAGCTCTTTTTCCGGATACGTGTCGGCTAGCAGCGCCACCATCGCCACGCTTTCAAGCATGTGCGTTTTGCGGCCGTCGGCCCAGCCCATCTCAAGCACCGGAACATTATGGTTTGGATTCATGCGTAAATAGTCAGGCGTATATTGAACGCCGCCATAGAGGTCCGTCTTTTCAACCTCAAAGTCGTCGCCAACCGTTTCGTGCAGGATCCACCGCGCCCGGGCGCTGCGAGTCGCCGGGAAATGATAAAGCTTTAGCCGGTCAGGTTTCATGAGGTCTCCAATCGCGCCCTTTGTGAGCTTTAGATGTCTGATATTTTCATGCTGCGGTAAATCAAAACAGGCAGTCTCGGGCCCAGCCTGCGAACCCTTTCGCGATTCGCCGCCGCGACCGCTCGCCGCGCCGCTTTTTCTCCAGTAAAATCAGGGTGCTAGGCCAAAATTCCGTTGCTTGACGCTGCGCTGCGGCGCCTCTATGGTCCGCGCGATTTCAAAAGGGCGCGAGGGGTCTTCTCGCGCCCGTTTTCGGGCAAGCTCATGGGCGACAATCCCAACCGAGACGACCTGCCCTCGCTGGACGAGTTTTCCGAGCGGCTGGAGCGCCTTCGCGGCCACGGCCAGACTGCGGAAAGTCCAAAGGGGTCGGCTTCGGCGTGGGGCCGTGCGATGCGGATTTCATCCGATCTTCTCGCGGGACTGTTTGTGGGCTGCCTTCTTGGTGTGGGCCTTGATCACTGGCTGGGAACGCAACCGTGGTTCCTGCTTGTGGGCATCGCTCTCGGGTTTGCGGCGGGCTTGCGCAATATGATGCGCACCCTCAATCAGGATAGCGGGCAGTCGTCAGACAACTGACGATAACGGAAGAAAAAAATGGCCGGATTGAATTTCATAATCGACAGGATGCTCACGCCATACGCCGCCGGCCCGATGGAGCAGTTTGAAATTCTGCCGATTGTACGGCTAGATTTCGCCGGCGTTGATATCTCGCTGACAAACTCGTCCGTATGGATGCTGATCGGCACCGGCGCGATTATCCTGTTCTTCGCCATGGCGACGCGCCGCGCCGGGCTTATCCCCGGCCGAGCGCAATCGACCGCTGAAGTGCTCTACGAATTCGTTTCGGACCTCGTGCGCGACACCATCGGAACCGAGGGCCGCAAGTTCTTCCCTTACGTCTTCACGCTGTTCTTGTGGATTTTGATCTCAAACCTTTTCGGCCTGATCCCGTCCCTGCCGGGCACGCCAGCTGAAGCGCACACATTTACGCCGACCAGCCACCTCATCGTCACGCTGGCGCTGGCCATGACGACCATTATGATCGTCATCATCTACGGGTTCTGGAAAAACGGCCTGAAATTTTTCAAACTGTTTGCACCGTCGGGCGTGCCGCTCTGGCTTATGCCTATCCTCGTGCCGGTCGAAGTGATCTCGTTCTTGTCGCGGCCGCTCAGTCTCGCGATCCGGCTATTCGCCAACATGTTCGCCGGCCACGTCATCCTGAAACTCTTTGCAGGTTTTGTCGTGTCGCTTTTGGCGGCTGACGGCGCGATCAAGCTGTTCGGCATTGCGCCGTTTCTCGGCGCGATTGCCGTGACGGCGCTCGAGTTTCTGGTGGCCGCGCTGCAGGCATATGTCTTCGCGGTTCTCACCTGTATTTATCTCAGCGATGCGGCGCACGCGTCTGACCACTAAAGGTTTTTATTTCCCGCGCGGCGCGAAGGGCCAACCGCGGATATGGGATCAAACGGCTCAACGAACAAAAAACTCCAGGAGTGATAAAATGGAAGCAGAAGCAGCAAAACTCATCGGCGCCGGTCTTGCCTCGATCCCGCTCGCGGGCGCAGGCGTCGGCCTCGGTCTCATCTTCGGCAACTTCCTGTCGGGCGCGTTCCGCAACCCGTCAGCCGCCGCACAGAACCAGCCGACCATGCTTCTCGCCTTCGCGCTGACCGAATTCACCGGTCTTCTCGGCTTCGCGATCGCGATGATCATTCTTTACACGTTCTAATCACTGGAACGTTGAACCTTTGAAGGAGGGACTGTTGTCCGTTCTTTTATCATTGTTGACTGCAGCGGCGGCGAGTGCGCCTGAAGTGGCGGCTGAGACCGCCGCACATGGTGAGGCAGCGTCCGCAGGTCTGCCGCAGCTCGATCCGGCATGGTGGCCGAGCCAGCTTTTCTGGCTCGTCCTCACCTTCGGCGTTTTATACTGGCTGATGGCCGGGCGCTTCCTGCCCTCGCTGGGCGGCGCCATTGAGGAACGCCGCGACCGGATCGCCGACGATCTCGACCAGGCGTCGGAGTTCAAACGCGAAGCGGACGAGGCCGAGGCCGCCTATAACAAGGCGCTCGCCGACGCCCGCGCCAAGGCGCAAGGGATCGCCGCCGATACGCGCGCCGACGTCGACAAGGAAATCGCCGAACTGCAGGCCGAGACCAACGAAGCGCTCGACAAGCAGCTCGAAGCCGCCGAAGCACGCATCGCCAAGATGAAGACGGACGCCGCCGCGAAAGTGCGCGAAGCGGCGAGCGATACGACCCGCGCCGTCGTCGAGGCGCTGATCGACGAAGCGCCCACCGACGACGCCATCAAGCGCGCCATCGACAGCGTCGCCGCGTAAAGGAAAACGACGATGATCTCACTTGCCGCCATCGCCGCCATCGCCGCCGCTGCCGCCGCTGCCGCCGAAGAAGCCGGAGGGCACGAATCGGTCGGGCTCTTTCAGGACACGTCATTTTACGTGCTGATCGCATTCGCGATCGTCATTGGCGTTTTCGCCCGCGCCGGCGTCCACAAGATGATCCTTGGCGGGCTCGACAAACGCGCCGCCAAGATCGCCGACGAGATCAACGAAGCACGCAAGATGCGCGAAGAGGCGCAGGAGCTTCTCGCATCTTACCAGCGCCGCCAGCGCGAAGCCGAAGAAGAAGCCGCCGCCATCATCGAAGCGGCGAAAAAAGACGCAAAACGCCTCGCCGAAGAAGCGCGCACGAAAATCGCCGAACAAACCGAACGGCGCACGAAAGCCGCGGAAGACAAGATCGCCCGCGCCGAAGCGCAAGCCATTTCCGAAGTGCGCGGCCAGACCGCGGACCTCGCCATCGAGGCGGCGCGCACGATCATTCGCGACCGCATGGACGGCGGCTCACAAGGGCCGTTTATTGACCGCGAAATCGCCGGCCTGCGCGACAAGCTGAACTGATATCCGCTCATCCCGGCAAAAGCCGGGATCCAGCCAATTTAAACGCAAGGCCCGGATTTTCCGGGCCTTTCTTTTTTCTTCTTTTGTTAGAGAATATTTTAAATCCGCTAAGCTGCTTACTCTTCTGGATCCCGGCTTTCGCCGGGATGAGCGGGTTGTTAGGTTGCTGTCAGTATCGAAGGCTTCATGAGAAAACACACGATGTCGCCAAGCCGTCCCACCGCCGCAGCCGCCGAAGCAATCCTCCATTTCTGGTTTGAAGAATCAAAACCATATCAATGGTTCCGGCGCGATCACGCATTCGACAGAACCATCAAATCGCGTTTCGGTGCGCTGCATGAGGCGGCGATAGCCGGCAAGCTGGATGTATGGCGCGCCCATTCACGGCATAGCCTTTCGCTGATCATCCTGCTTGATCAGTTTTCACGGAATATCTATCGCGACGACCCGCGCGCTTTCGCACAGGACGCGCAAGCGTTGGACGTGGCGCGCGAGGCCATCCGCCGCCGCTTCGACAAACTTTATGATGCGAGGGAACGCGCCTTTTTCTACATGCCGTTCATGCATTCGGAAGACATGGGCGTGCAAGAGGAATGCGTTGCACTGTTCAAATCGCAGCTGCCGTCGACAATGAATGTTCCCTATGCCATCGAACATCGCGACATCGTTAAAAGGTTCGGACGTTTCCCGCACCGCAACCAAATCTTCGCCCGCGCTTCAACACCCGAAGAAGTCGCGTTCCTGAAAGCCGGCGGGTTTAATCCTTAAAACACGCCCATCGCCAGCCCCGCCGCCATGGCGGCGCCGAGCTCGCGGCATTTCGCAAGTTCTTTTTCGGGAATTGTTTTCTCCGCAAGGATTTCTTCCGGCGTTTGCGCATGGGTGCAGACGATGAACGGCTCCTGTGCAATTTTTAAGCGCCAGCCTTGCGCGATCCGCGCGGTCTGACGCACGGCGTTCTCGCCGTCAGAGCCTGCACACACCATCTGCGCATAAGGCCGCCCCTCAATCTTGCCCAGCACGGGATAATAACAGCGGTCGTAAAAATCCTTCATCACGCCGGCGATGGCCGCGAGGTTTTCCGGCGCCGCGAAAATGTAGCCATCCGCGCCCAGAAGATCATCCGGCCCCGCTTCATCCGCGCGCTTCAGAATTGTTTCGACTCCGTCTTCCTTGCGCGCGGCAGCCAACGCGGCTTCCGCCATCTGGCGCGTCCCGCCGGTTTTCGAATGATAGACGATGAGAAGGTTGGGCATTGCCATAACTTACAGGCGTTCAGTCTCAGATTCGACCTTCATGAATTCGCCTTTGCATATTCATGGGGCGCCAACGGCCTTGAACGCGCCAGCAACTGATCGAGCGGCACGGATGTGCCGTCATCTTGCTGGATGCGCACGTGAAAGCGCTTCAAATTCCGCGCATGCGCTGCGCCGCAGGAATGGGCGATCATGGCGACATCCTTGCGCATTTTCTCAACGTAGCTGGCCACTTGCGGCGCTTTCACTTTCGGATCGAGCCCGCCTTGCAAAGATTTTTTATGCGTGGTCACGCCTGTGGGGCAGTTATTGGTGTGGCAGCGAAGCGCCTGAATGCAGCCGATGGAGAACATGAACCCGCGCGCAGTATTCACAACATCGGCGCCGGCGCAATAAGCCCAGGCGACTTCCGCCGGCGTGACCAGCTTGCCCGCGGCGATTACCTTGATACGGTCGCGAAGCCCGCGGCGCTCGAGAATATCGGTCAGCATGGGCAGCGCCTGTTTCAGCGGCAGGCCGACATTGTCCATGAGCGACATGGGCGCCGCGCCGGTGCCACCCTCACCGCCGTCGAGCGTGATGAAGTCCGGCGCCGCCTCGATCCCGCGCCGTTCGATTTCATCGCACAAGTCATCTACCCAGCCGTAGGCGCCCATGACTGTCTTGAAGCCCGCAGGCAACCCGGTAACGCGCCGCACGCGCTCGATAAAGTCGAGCAGCTCACCCACATTATCGATTTCAGGATGACGGTTGGGTGAAATCGACGGCTTGCCGACAGGTATGTGCCGGATGCGGGCGATCTCTTTCGTCACTTTGACGCCGGGAAGTATGCCGCCCTTGCCGGGCTTGGCGCCTTGGGCGAGTTTCACTTCGATCATTTTGACTTGGCTGTGATCGGCGATGGCTTTCAGTTTCTTTTCATCGAGCATTCCAGCTTCGTCGCGGCAACCATATTTCGCCGTGCCCATCTGGAAGATGATGTCGCAGCCGCCTTCGAGATGCCATGGCGCAAGCCCGCCTTCTCCTGTGTTCATGTAGCACCCCGCCAGCGCCGCGCCGCGCGACAGGGCGCGCACAGCCGGTTTCGACAGCGAGCCATAACTCATGGCGGAAATGTTGATAATCGATTTCACGCGATAGGGGTTCGCCGTGTACGGACCGAATTCGACGGCCGGCGGATCGGATGCCTCTTCATCGAGGCGCGGAAATGCACAGTTCACGAAAATCGGGCAACCGACAATATTGAGGTTGCGCGTCGAACCGAAGGGCTGGGTGTTGTTCTTGCCTTTGGCGGATTTGTAGATCCAGTCGCGCTCCGCGCGATTGAACGGCATCTCCTCCCGGTCGAGAGCGAAAAAATACTGGCGGAAGAACTCGCCAAGCCGCGTGAACAATTCGCGAAACCGGCCGACCACCGGATAATTATGACGGATTGCATCTTTCGACTGCGAGGAATCCGCAATGAACATAAAAATGACGGCGAGAACGCCAAGCCCGACCACAAAAATGAAAACCGTGGTCAGGACCTCAAGCCCCGTCATCGTAAAGCGCGCAAGGAAATCCATTGGTCTCGCCCCATCTTGAACCGGCGCAGACCCTTACCTTTTACCCATTCGAACGGAAAGCCAATCGACGCGAATGTGATGGGTAGTGAATGACCGGCCTGACGGATAGCCAGTGCAAATGAAGATCACTATGCTCAGCGGAACACCTGCGTGGGAAGGCCAGATTGGAAAAGCGTACACAGATACAAAATATACAGGCGCTCCGCGGCGTTGCAGCGCTTGCCGTGCTGGTCGCTCATATCTACGGATCGGAGCAGAGCCTGGCGGGCGGCGGCATACTCCCACAGCAGCTTCGCATTGGCGTTACAGGGGTCGATCTCTTTTTCCTGATCAGCGGCTTCGTTATGGCCCTGGTGGCGGAACGGACGCCAGATGGAGTAATGGGCGCCTTTCGCTTCGCCTATAACCGCGCCGCGCGGATTTACCCGCTCTACTGGCTCGCGACGCTCTTCTTGCTTGCCGTTTTCTTTGCGCGCGACATGCTGCTCGGCACCGTGACCGAGACGAGCGCGCTGATTCCGTCTTTTCTTCTCCTGCCGCAGGCGGAGCATCCCGCGCTGGTAGTCGGCTGGACGTTGATTCACGAGATGTATTTTTACATCGTTTTTTCCATCATTCTTGTGTTGGCGCCGGCGCGCAAACTGTTCTTGCTCGCGTTATGGGGAGCGGTCATTGCGGTGGCAATCCTGATCGGGATCGGTAATGCTCCGTGGGCGGCGCTGGTCTTCAGTCCGCTTACATTTGAATTTCTGGCCGGCTGCGCTTTGTTTTATCTCTTGCACCGCCTCAATGGGCGCGGCGGCGGGATCGCGCTGGGGCTCGGCCTTGCTGTCATGCTGGTTCTTACAATCGGCTTTGACGATCATGGTTGGGCGCGCCTCAACGATCATGGCGCACGCGCGCTGATATACGGTCCGCCTTTTGCACTCATTTTGTACGGCGCCGCTTCGTTTGAACGCCTGAATAAACTGTCGGCGCCGCGCTGGCTCACTGCGACGGGCGATGCATCCTACGCGCTTTATCTCTTCCATCTTCCAATCGTGATGGTGCTGAACCGGGCGGTTGAAATGCTGATTGGCGACAGAGGCATTGTGGACAATCTCGTGCTTATTGTTTCATGCGCCATCGCCAGCATCACCGCGGCGCTTATCCTTCACAGGTTTGTCGAGCGCAGGATGCTCGATTTTACCCGAAAATTCGGCGACCGATGGATCAAGACGACGCGAACCGCAGTCCGCGCAGAACGGGCTTGGTAATTATTCCGCCGCTTCGCGTGGTTCGGCCGGTGTCCATCTGAGGACGGGCTTCCGCGCGGCGGCCGTTTCATCAAGGCGGCGGCGTGGCGCGTGGACCGGTGCGGCCTTGAACGCTTCCGCTTCTCCCGCTTTCGCACGCTTCGCCAGAGATAAAAGCGCGCCGCAGAACTGGTCGAGCTCGCGCTTCGATTCCGATTCTGTCGGCTCGATCAGCATGGCGCCGTGCACAACCAAAGGGAAATACATGGTCATGGGGTGATAGCCCTCGTCGATCATCGCCTTTGCGAAGTCGATGGTTTCTACGCCGGTGTCTTTCAAAAACCGGTCGTCGAACAACGCCTCATGCATGCAGTAGCCTGGGAATGCGGGCGACATTTCGGTTTTAAGACGCGCCAGCACATAGTTGGCGTTTAACACTGCGTCTTCCGCCGCCTGCCTGACGCCGTCTTTACCATGTGACAGCATGTAGGAAAGCGCCCGCGTGAACATGCCCATCTGGCCGTGAAACGCGGTAAGCCGCCCCATGCTTTCGCCATCGTCGGCCTTCGCGGCGCGTCGCGTTTCGATGAGTTTGTACCTGCCGTCCTCGAACGTCACGTACGGCACCGGCGCGAAGGGCGCGAGTGCTTCGGAGAGTACCGTCGGACCCGAGCCCGGCCCGCCGCCGCCATGAGGTGTTGAAAACGTCTTGTGCAGATTGATGTGCATGGCGTCGACGCCGAGATCGCCGGGCCGCACCTTGCCCGCGATGGCGTTGAAGTTGGCGCCGTCGCAATAGAAATAACCGCCCGCTTCATGCACGGCGTCGGCGATGGCGCGGATATCGCGCTCGAACAGACCGCAGGTGTTGGGATTGGTCACCATGATGCCGGCGACATCGTCTCCCAGCTTTTCTTTCAGCGCCGCAAGGTCAACGCGGCCGGTTTTGTCAGCGGGAATGTTTTCCACGGTAAAACCGCACTGCACCGCCGTCGCCGGGTTGGTGCCGTGGGCGCTCTCCGGCGCGAGCACGCGCGTGCGCTTGTCGGCTTCACCGCGCGCTTCGAGCGCCGCCTTGATCGCCATCATGCCGCAAAGCTCGCCATGGGCGCCGGCCTTGGGCGACATGGCGACGGCAGGCATGCCGGTCAGTTCCTTGAGCCAGAAGGCGAGCTGGTCTATCAGCTCCAATGCTCCCTGTACGGCGCTTTCGGGCGCTAAGGGGTGCAGGTCACCGAAACCCGGCAGCCGCGCGATTTTCTCGTTAAGGCGCGGATTGTGCTTCATGGTGCATGAACCCAGCGGGAACGGGCCCATGTCGATAGCGTAGTTTTTTTGGCTGAGCCGCACAAAGTGGCGCATGGTTTCGGGTTCGGACAGGCCGGGCAGACCGATGGCGCGATCGCGGTTCAGTCCGCCGAGGCGGTCGGCTTTGCCGGACGGCTCGGGCAGATCGACGCCGGTCTGATTAAAGGAACCGATCTCGAAGGAGAGCGCTTCTTCAATCTGCAGCGCCTTATTGCCGGTGAAGGTCGGCGCGTCCGTCATGGCGGAGTCTTCTGCGCGTGTAGGGCGGCCTTGTGTGTTCATGGTCATTCGTCATTCTCTAAATCAATGGTGAAAAACTCTTGGCCATACACACAATGTCCAAGCTTATCTGTTTTATTCATGTCATAGAAAATGCCATCTTTGAGAATGTACTTTCGAGTTGTTTCGTCAAAAAACAACCCATCTTCTGCCCAGCATTTTTCCCTATATTGCGTATGATCGCCTTTATGACGTCCAACGATGTTAATATTTAAAAAATCTGCTTCTTCCTCATCAATTTGCCATCCACAGCCAAGGTCGATGTTATCTAGATAGGAATAGGCTGAAATGGCAGCTTCAACCTGTTGAATTAGAACTGGCGTGACTTCAAACGCATTGGTGCTAAAACCAAGCAATTTTACAGGATCTCGTCTGATAAAAACGCGATTACCTTTGATTTCCTCGCGAGAGGAATATCCATAAGAGGCCGAATATTCTTGCTCGCCACAGGTAATTTCTGTCGAGATGGTCTCTTTTGTTGGCGATCTCATCGACCAAGACTTTGCCGACATTGTTTGCGAACCATCGACCAAACCAGCCATAATGAAGAAAGCAACGGCGCCTATCATTTCAGTGCCTCCCCCAATCTCGTCGCAAACGCAGCAATATCCGCATCCGTCACGCATTCCGTCGCCGCAACGATGAGCAAATTATCCGCGCCATCATGGGGCCAGAGGCGCCCGCCGGGCACGCCCGCGAGCACGCCTTCGTTTGCGAGCTGTTCGACGACTTCCTCGGCGTTTTTCGGCAGGCGCAGCGTGAACTCGTTGAAGTAGTTTTTGTTGACCACCTCGACGCCGGGAATCGCGCCAAGCGCATCGGCGGTTTTACAGGCGGCTTCATGATTCAGCGCTGCAAGTTTGCGCAAGCCCGCCTCGCCCAGCAGCGTCATATGCGCCGTGAAGGCGAGGGTGCACAGGCCGGAGTTGGTGCAGATGTTTGAGGTCGCCTTGTCGCGGCGGATGTGTTGCTCGCGCGTTGAAAGCGTCAACACGAAACCGCGCTTGCCCTCTGCGTCTACCGTCTCGCCGCATAAACGCCCCGGCATCTGGCGCATATATTTCTGGCGCGTGGCGAACAGGCCGACATATGGCCCGCCAAAATTCAGCCCGTTGCCGATGGACTGACCTTCGCCAACCACAATGTCGGCGCCCATATCACCCGGGCTTTTGAGCGCGCCGAGCGAAACAACCTCGGTGACGACAGCAACAAGGAGCGCACCTTTTGCGTGCGCCGCTTCGGCGATGGGCGTTAAATCACGCACATTGCCGAACACATCCGGCGTCTGCACGATCACGCAGGCGGTGTCATCGTCGATCTGCGATACAATATCTTCCGAGGCGTCGACGTCCATCGGCGACTGCACCACCTTCGCGTTCACCAGTTCGAGATTGGTGCGCGTCACAGCGCCGTAATGGGGGTGGAGCCCGCCGGAAAGGATCGTCTTGTTGCGTTTGGTTACGCGCCGCGCCATCAGCGCTGCCTCGCCGCACCCGGTGGAGCCGTCATACATGGAAGCGTTGGCGACCTCCATGCCGGTCAGGGCCGCAACCTGGGTCTGGAATTCGAACAGATATTGCAGCGTGCCTTGCGCGATTTCTGGCTGGTATGGCGTATAGGCGGTCAAAAACTCCGAACGCTGAATAATATGATCGACCGTTGCCGGGATATGATGCTTGTAGGCGCCGCAGCCGATGAAAGACGGCCCTGCGCCCGCTGCGCGGTTTTTTGCGGCCATGGCGCCAAGCGCCCGCTCAACCTCCAATTCGCCCTGATGGTCGGGCAGGTCGAACTTCGCGTTCAGCGCATCTTTCGGCACGTCGGCGAACAGGTCGTCAATGGCGCCGGCGCCGATCACTTTCAACATCGCCTGCCGGTCGGCGTCATTCAGCGGGAGATAACGCATATTCGCCCCTTACTCGTCCTTGTTTTTTTCTTTTTCTGAATTGCTTTTTGATTGGGCAGCCGTCATCGCGCCGCCCATGGCGGCCCCAATAGCGACGCCGATCGCGATCCATACAGCCAGATTGTCGGTGGCAACGCCGATGGCCACGCCGATGGCTATTCCTGCGCCCATGCCAACGCCCATTCCGCTAGCGTTCTTCATCATTTCCTCCTCTGCTTGCGGCCACTGCGCCGAAAGCGGCGCCAAGCCCCGCACCGATTGCAATTCCCAGCGAGATTCCAATAGGAATGTTGTCCATCAACACGCCAATGACGGCGCCAAAAGCGACCCCCATGCCGGCGCCAAGCGCCAGGCTAAGCCCGAGTTTTTCACCAGCATCTTTGATCATGCGTTCTCCGCAAATTCCTTGTACGCCGCCTCGTCCATCATCTCGTCAAGCTCCGCCGGATTGCTCGCCTTGATCTTGACGAACCACGCCGCCCCTTGCGGGTCTTCGTTTACCTTCGCTGGTTCATCGACAATGGCCGTGTTGACCGCAACGATCTCGCCTGAGATCGGCGCATAAACGTCAGACGCCGCTTTCACGGATTCGACCACGGCCATTTCATCGCCTTTTGAATAGGTCTTGCCGGCTTCCGGCAGTTCGACGAAGACGACATCGCCAAGTTGTTCTGCGGCGTGTGCGCTGATGCCTATGACGTACGCATCGCCATCCGCTTTCGCCCATTCATGGTCTTTTGAATATCTGACGCTCATGGCTCTCTCCTTAACCTCTAAAATAACGGTGCGGTGCGAACGGCATGTCCGCGACGACTGCGGACAGCGGCTTTCCGCGCACAATTAACTGCAGCGGCGTTCCGGTTTCGGCATAGGCGGCATCGACATAGCCCATGGCGACCGGCCCGCCGACACTCGGCCCGAAACCGCCGGACGTCACCTTGCCGATAGACTTTCCGTCCGTGGTCTGAATTTCTGCGCCCTCGCGCGCCGGGGCGCGGCCCTCAGGCCTGATGCCGATGCGCAATGATGTCGGGCCTTCAGCCAGTTCTTTTTGAATACGCACGGCGCCCGGAAATCCGCCCTCTTCGCGCCGGCGCTTGCCGATGGCGAAGGCGATGTTGCCCTCGACCGGGGAGATTTCCGGCGTCAGATCGTGGCCGTAAAGGCAAAGTCCTGCCTCAAGCCGCAGGGAGTCGCGCGCGCCAAGACCAATAGACTCGACTTGCGGATGCGCGAGCAATGTTTTCGCCAGCAGTTCCGCTTTGTCGTTGGGGACGGAAATTTCAAATCCGTCCTCGCCGGTGTAGCCGCCGCGCGTGACGAGGAGGTAAGCACCTTGCCACTCATAAGGACGCATGGTCATGAACTTCTGTTCCGCCGCTTCAGGGATCAGTTTCGCAACCACGCCGGCCGCCGCCGGCCCCTGCAGGGCGATAAGACTGCGATCCTCCGCCCGCTCCAGCGTCGCCTTGCCTGCCAGTTTTTCTTCGATCAGCGCAAAGTCCTGATCCTTCATCGACGCATTGACGACGAGGAACAGCATCCCCTGTTTATCATCGCGGATCGGCCGGGTGATCATCAGGTCATCAAGGATACCGCCTTCCTCATTCAGCAGCACTGAATAGCGCGCGCCGCCTTTTTTGAGTTTTTGGATTTCGCCGGGGACGAGCATTTCAATTGCGGCGGCGATTTTCTCATGGGCGCCGTCATCGCCAAGATCCGCTTCGGCAGTCTTCAAAAATGCCTGGCCCATATGCGAAACATCGAACAACCCCGCTTTTTCACGGGTATGGAGATGTTCTTTCAGAACGCCCATGGGAAACTGCACCGGCATATCGTAACCGGCGAATTCCACCATTTTTGCGCCAAGCGCGCGGTGCAGATCGTTAAGCGATGTTTTCTTCAGTGCGGCGTTTTCAGATTCTAAAGGCATTCATCCGTCCCATGACAAAAAATCGCCGTTCCGAATAACGGCGACCCCGGCTGTCACGGGAACCTGAGAGATTTCGCAAGAAGCCTTGCTCGCTCCTTACTTACTCCTTCGGCGGGGCGACGATTTAGGCGTCGCCCTCTTTCCAGCCTTAATAGCCAGTGCGGTCCTTTTGCCTGAGAGTTTCCGGGGCGGTTGCTCCTTCGGCGCCGCGCTAATCCGCGCGATCTCTCCCGCATATGGCTCGCTAGCGTGGTTTATCCGCCAGCGGCCGAAACCATAGGCGAGCGCTATGCCGAGTCAATGATTCTAACGAGAGCGGCTGATTTTACTTATGCTGCAGCGCAGGTGTTGCAGTTGCCTTTAATCTCAAGACGCGCCGTATTCATATGGAACGAGGCCGCGCGCACCGCCGGAGCGATGTCGGCTTCAACGGCGACGACTTCGAGTTCCTCAACATTGGAACAGGACTCGCAGACGAGGAACGTCTGCACCACATGCGGTCCCTCATGGGTGCAAAGAACGAAGGCGTTGAGGCCGTCGAGTTTGTGGATGTGGCCCTTTTCCTCAAGCCCCTCGAGGGCCCGATAGACCGTCATCGGCGCGCGAACGCCGCGCTCTTTCAGCTTGTCGAGGATTTCATAGGCTTTCAGCGGATCCTTGCTTGCCGCCAGAACATCCCAGACCAGCTTTTCGTTCTTCAAGAGCCCCGCCGGGCGCTTCCGTTCGTTGTCATTTCCCGCAGTGGTTGTGTTATTGGCCACGCTCACGCTCCCTAGGCTACGGATTTGTTATATCTATGTTATATCAATCCGCAACCCTGAACCAGCCACAAAACTACATGGTTTCTCCACAAGCGTTTACGGCCAGCCGACCCGGTCGAAAATCCGCACCGCCGCAGCCTGGTTCTCACCCAGCGCAGAGACCGGCAGATCGTCAGCCTTAAAGTCGCTATAGGCGGCGATTGGCCCTTGCGCCTCAACACCTTCGACGACGGGGTATTCGTTGTTGCCGCTGGCGAAGGCGCCTTGCGTTTCATCCCGCAGGAGAAACTCAATCAGTTTTTCCGCGTTTTGCGCATTCGGCGCGTATTGCGTGACGCCCGCGCCGGAGATGTTCACATGCGCGCCGGCGCCGTCCTGATCGGGAAAGAACAATTCGAATTGTTCGCCGATAGCCGCTGCTTGTGGATCATCGGAGCCCTTGAAGCGCGCCGTGTAATAGCTGTTGACGATGCCGAGGCGGCAAAACCCGGCGGCGACGGCCTCAATTTGCGATGTATCATTGCCCTGCGGCTTGCGCGCGAAATTGGCGACAACGCCCGCCGCCCAAGCCTCCGCGCGATCTTCACCCCAGCGCGCAATGCGCGAGGCGAGCAGCGACTGATTGTAAATGTTTGAAGAAGACCGCACACAGATCATTCCGCGATAGGCCGGATCAGCAAGATCTTCGTAGGTTTCAAGCCCTTCGGGCAGACCCATTTCCTTGTTGTAGATGACGATGCGCGCACGCTTTGAAAGCCCGAACCATTTGCCGTCCGGGTGACGGAACTGTGGAGGCACGCGTTCTTCAAGCCTTGCATTGTCGAGCGAGCGGAAGACGCCGCGCTCGTCGGCGCGCCACAAAATACCGGCGTCCGCGGTGATGAATATATCAGCGGGGCTTGCTTCGGCTTCCTGCGTGATCCGCTCGATCAACGCATCGCCGCCTGCCTCTATGTAGTTGACCTTGATCCCGGTTTCTTCCGTAAACTGATCGAACAGGACGATATCGGAATCGTAATGCCGGCCGGAATAGACATTGACCTCTCCGGTGATCGGCCGCGTTGATGGCGTTGCGTCAGTTGTTTCCGTCGTTTCCGGCGCGCCGCAACTCGCCAATGCAAGCGCTGCCACCAGTAAACCTTTGATTTTCATCATATTTATCCCCGTCACGGCAGGCCTCGCCAAGCCGACTTCTATTTGCGAATAATTCTTAATTACAGATGTAGCGATCCGGATAAAGAAATGCAACCGCGTAAACGCCGCAGGGCCGCCAAAACAATCACACAGCGGAGAAAATGAACGTCCTTGACCAGTCGGCGCCAGCGCTCATCAGCGCGCCGGCATTTGGCGCCTCGCTCATACTGACGCTAAGCGCCGGCTCCCCGCCTTCGGCTTCAAGCCTTGCCGACCATTGCGGCCCGACGAAACGCACATCGACAACACGGAAAGATCCGGCGGCATCCGGCTGGGCTGTAACAGCATCTGCTCGCAGGACAGCCAGCGCGGGTCCGTCCGTCAGATGTTCGGCCGGACATGTTCCCAATGCGGAATGGAAAACGCCCCCTTTGATCGTGCCCGTTATTGCCTGACTGCCGGGAAAGATACGCGCGCCTTCCGGTGTCTGCGGGCGCGAAAACAGATCTTCCGGACTTGCAGCCTCGATGATTTCGCCTGCGCGCATCAAGGCAATGCGATCGCCAAGGGCCAGCGCTTCTTCTGGGTCGTGAGTAACGAGCAATACAGCTGCGTTCTGCTCTTTCAAGGTGCGTCGCAGTTCGCCGCGAAGGCGACGTCGCAACGCAACGTCGATGCTGGCGAAAGGTTCGTCCAGCAACAGCGCTTTCGGTTTCCTCGCCATGGCGCGGGCGAGCGCCACACGCTGCTGCTGGCCGCCGGAAAGCTCATGAGGATAGCGGCGCGCAAGATCGGCGATGCCGAAAGCGTGTAGCTGATCGATGACGCGCAGCTTTGCTTTGGGTTCGCCTGCAAGACCGAAGGCGATGTTTTTTTCGACGGTAAGATGCGGGAACAGAACATAGTCCTGAAAAACGAGACCGACGGGACGCTTTTCCGGCGGCGTTTCCCGGCCCGGTCTCGCCAGCAAGGCGCCGTCCAGTTCAACGGATCCTTCCTGCAAGGGTTCAAGCCCCGCGGCGATGCGCAACAGGGTTGTCTTGCCGCAACCTGACGGCCCGAAAAGACAGACAAGCTCTCCCGGTGCGACGGACAAATTCGCAGCGTTAAGCGCACGCGTTCCATCGAACCGGTGGGAGATATCTTTCAGGCTGAGACTCATAAAACTTCTCGTTCCGCCGTTTTCCGTGAAGCGGGGCCTTGGGAATTGCCCGACTTTCGCATAGATGTCACCAGTTAAGAACGAGAATTAGAAACAATGGGCGACAGGAACAAGGCGTTAGCGCAAACAGGCGCCAGCGAAGGCGGCATAGGCGCGGCGGCGATCATCGCCGTCGCACTACTGGCCGCTGCGCCGATAGCCGCAGTTCTTTCCGGCGCATTTGTCTCCGGCGGCGGCGATGCGCTGTCCCATCTCCTGAGCGTCAACGGGATTCGTTATTTTACGACGACCCTGATGCTGTGCCTTTTTGCAGGGATCGGCGCGGGCCTGATTGGCGCCGTGTCCGCGTTACTGATTTCACTCACGGATTTTCCGGGAAGGCGGGCGTTCGCGGTCGCCCTCGTCCTGCCCTTCGCAATCCCCGCCTATGTCGCGGCCTACGCCTATGGCGACCTTCTCGGCCCCTTCGGCGCCGTCGCATCAATTACCGGCGCCGCGAGCCTGCCGGAGATCAGGTCGCTGGCCGGCGCCGCATTCATCCTGATGCTGACGACTTATCCTTACGTCTACCTCGCCATGACGGCGGCATTATCTTCTCGCTCTGCATCGTTGATGGAAGCCGCCCGCGCGCTTGGCGCATCGCCTCAGCGCGCTAGCCTTGGTTTGTTGTTATCGGCGAGCCGTCCGGCTTTTATCGGCGGACTTGCATTGGCGTTAATGGAAATCGCTGCCGATTACGGCGTCGCCGACTATTTTGGCGTGCAGAGTTTGAGCGTCGGCATCTTCCGCACCTGGTACGGGCTTGGCGATTTAACTGCCGCGACGCAGATTGCTGCGGGGCTGTTTCTGGTCGCGATGTTCCTCACTCTTATGGAAAGCGTCAGCCGAAAAGGGCGCGCCGCAGAAGACGTTCGCGCTCACCGCTCAAGCAAGCGATTGAAACTTTCCGTCGGACACGCCGCCATAGCGATTTTACTCTGTGCAGCACCAGTGCTGTTTGGCTTTGCCGCGCCGACCGGCGTTTTGCTGGCGAAATTTGACCCGAACCTTTCCATCGGCGCAGGGCGCGACCTTGCTTCATCGGGGATCAATACGGGCTTAATCGCCGCGGCAGGCGCAAGCATCGCCATGCTGATCGCCGTCACGCTCGCTTATGCAGCGCGGCGCGCGCGCGGAAGCATCGCAAAATCCTTGATGCGCATTGCAACGCTTGGTTATGCGGTCCCCGGCGCCGTCATGGCGATTGGCGTTCTCGCATTGACGGCATTTGTTGCACGCACGACCGGCATCGCGCTTGCCGGCGGGATCGGCGCTCTGCTTTACGCCTATGTCGCCAGATTTCTCACGGCGGGTTACAATTCCGCGGCTGGCGGCCTTGCGCAGATCAGCCCGCAGATGGATGCCGCCGCACGCAGCCTCGGCGCCGGGCCGTCGCGCACCATCGCCAGCATTCACTGGCCCATGGCGCGGCTTTCGATCCTCGCAGGGGCCGCGATCATCGCCATCGACGTCGCCAAAGAATTACCGGCGACGCTTTTGCTACGCCCGTTTAACTTCGAAACGCTCAGTACGAGGATTTACCGGCTGGCGTCCGACGAGCGCCTTGCAGACGCGGCGCCGGCGGCGCTGATCCTGATAGCACTCGGGCTCGTTCCTGCGCTGACCCTCAGCCTGATCGCCGACCGGAACAACCGGGAAACAAAAACGCCCGCCAAGGATGAACCCCTGGCGGGCGCAAGAGCTGGAATGACGGCTTGATTTATTCGCCGCCGCGGTAGGCGTGCGGAAGGTCGCCGCGATCAAGATCGCGATATCGCTCCATCAGCATCTGCTGGCGGTTGTTGAGGTCCTGCGGACGGCCGTCGATAAACACAGCTTCCGGCTGGGACGTCACCTCCAGGGGATCACCGTCCCAGATGACAACGTCCGCCGCCTTGCCCGGTTCAAGCGTGCCGAGCTGCGCCCCGACACCGAACATTTCCGCCGGGTTGCGTGTAAGCGCGGCAATCGCCGCATCGTAAGGCAAGCCTTCTGCAACTGCATTGCCGGCCTGCTGACGGATAAGGCGCGCATTATGCGTGCCGTCAAAAAACGCGAGCTTTACCCCTGCCTGATGCAGGCGCGCAGCGTTTTTGAGCGTCGCATCAATATCCTCGAATTCGCTCGGCAAGTTTGTCATACCGGAAATGATCACAGGGATATTCGCCGCGGCAAGCTCACTCGCCACCCGCCATCCTTCCGAAGCGCCGATGATGACGACCCGCAAGCGATAGGTGTTTTTAAGCCTGATCAACGTGCGGATGCCCGTTGCGCTGTTGATGCGGACGATCAGCGGCTGCTCGCCGCTAACAACCGGCCCGAGGGCCTTCAGATCCGACAATGCGAACCGGTCTGAATGCGGCCGGCGCACATAGTCGTTTGGATTGGCCTGATAGGATCGCGCCTCGTCGAGATATTCACGCAAGACTGCCCAGGCGCCGAGACGCGTATTGCCCGACCTTGCCGCGCCGCCGGAACCCATCACCGCAACCTGCGCCGCATCGGCGCGGGTGATGGAGTTCGGGCGGCCGGAAAGATCGATCACTGCGGCCTTGCCGCCAAACAGCGCGTCGCCGGCGTTGGGCGCGGAGAGCGCCCTAGTTACGCCCGCCGCCCTGTTTACCGGGATCAGCGTTGATCGTGGATTAAAGGCGTCGACCGTATTCAGCGCTGCGCCGAGCGGAAAGCCGACATCAGGCGTTGAATCGTTCGAGTCGCTGACGGCGCCGATTTCAACCAGTCCCAGACTGGTATAGCCGGCAATCAATCCCGGCGTGACGATCTTGCCGGAGGCGTCGATGACCGTTGCACCGTTCGGAGCAGAAAGATTGGCACCGACCTGAGCGATGCGTCCGTCACGAATGATGACGTCGCCGTTTTCGATAACGCCGCCCGAAACGGTATGCACCGTCCCGTCTATGATGGCGACGGTTTGTGCAGACGCTGCAGCAAACATTGCTGCGCCCGCAGCGGCGAGACTGGTGAAAGTTTTCATGATCGTTCCGTTCATTGTCCCGCCCCTCCGGTAAAGCCGTTGTCATGCTGGCCGATTTCGAAATCCATGCGTGGTGAAATCGCCGGATCCGACCGGTCGAACATAAGGGCCCCGTCGATGTATACTTTCTCGGCCTTGGCGTAGACGGAGAACGGGTTCTGGTTCCAGATCACCACATCCGCCATCTTGCCGGGTTCGAGCGTGCCGGTGTCGTCAAGAATGCCCATCGCTTTCGCCGGGTTCGACGTGATCCACGAAATCGCAACTTCCGGGGCTATGTCGATACCGATGCGACGGCCGGCGGCCATCGCTTTCGCCGCTTCCTGATTAAGTCTTTGAATGCCTTCGGCGCTATCCGAGTGAATGACGGCGCAGCCGCCGGGCTGCGCGTGCACCAGCGCGGCGTTCTCAGTCACCGTGTCATAGGCCTCGAGCTTGAAGCCCCACCAGTCGGCCCAGACCGCCGCACAGACGTCATTTTCCGCGAGATAGTCCGCAATCTTGTAGGCTTCGATAGCGTGATGGAAGGTCGTCACCTTGTAGCCGAACTCCTCGGCCATATCGAGAACCTGCACCATTTCATCGGCGCGGTAGCAATGCATGTTGACGCGAATATCGCCGCGCAGGACGCCGGCCAGCGTTTCAAGTTTCAGATCGCGCGCCGGCGCTTCGGGCGCATCGCCCCTGTCATCGCTGTCGTCGTTTTCCCATTCTTCGTAGCCGTCCCAGTAATCGTCCCACTTCTTTTTATAGCCTTGCGCCTCGATCCACGCCGAGCGGTAGCCCGCCATGTTGCCCATGCGCGTATCGGGACCGCCGCGGTCGCCATAGACGCGCTTCGGGTTTTCGCCACATGCCATTTTAAGCCCGTACGGCGCGCCCGGGAATTTCATTCCCTGCACGGAACGTGATGGTACGTTCTTGATAATCGAGGATCGCCCGCCGAAAAGGTTCGCCGAACCCGGCAATATCTGCAGCGACGTAATCCCGCCCGCAAGCGCGCGAGTGAACCCTGAATCCTGCGGCCAGATGGAATGCTCCGCCCACACATAGGCCGTGTTTGGCGACACGATTTCATTGCCGTCTGACGTTGAGTCGTTTGACGGCGAAGGATAATCGCCAAGATGAGAGTGAATGTCGATGACGCCCGGCGTCACCCATTTGCCGTTTGCATCGATCGTCGCCGTCCCCTCTGGGACCGTGATGGCCGCGGCAGATCCGACCGCCGCAATCTTGCCGTCCTCAAGCAGCACCGAACCATTATCGATACGCTCGCCGGTTCCCGTGAGCAACGTGGCGCCAGTGATCAAAACCGTCTCGCCCGGATAGCGTTCATAGGTCGATGGATAGGGGTCGAGAGGCGGGCGCACAGCGCCGCCTTCCTCTTCGTCTGCGCCGGCCGAATTGGCCTGATTTGTTTCCGTCGCCGCGCCTTCCGCGGCGCCCTCATCAGCGGCATCATCGCCCGTATTCTGCTGCGAGCACGCGCCCAGCATGAGAACGGCGAGCGCCGCCGTCCATCTCCATTGTCGCATAATTCCCTCAAAGTGCTGCGGGCGCGCTTCGACTCGCCCAAAGATATGTCATAAGACTAGCGTAAAATGAGCGCGCGGCCACCCTGCGCCGCAACATTGAAGGCGCAAAAATTTTTCAACTGGCGGTAGGGGATTTTTCATGAATAGAATCACACGGCGCGGCGCGCTTCTGTCCGGTCTTGCTGTCGGCGCCAGCTCGTGCGCCTCAACGCCGAAAATGACGCCGTATGTTGCAGTAAACGAGGCCGCCACTGGCGTCTTCGCGCACGGCGTGGCGTCAGGCGACCCGGCTGCGACGTCTGTGGTGATCTGGACGCGCATCTCGCCACCTGTAGGTGCTCGGCTGGTCCTGCCTGCAAAAGTAGTTTGGGAAACGGCTGGCGACGAAGCTTTCGCAACAGTGTTATCGAAAGGCGAAACCGAAACCGGCCCATCAAGGGACTGGACCGTCAAAACATTGCTCACCGATCTGGAGCCGGGCAAAACGCTATTTTACCGATTCCGTTTTCTCGATGCCTACTCGACGGTCGGCCGCACGCGAACGCTGCCGCAAGGCGCTGTTGACGCCGCACGTTTCGCCGTCATGTCATGCACGAATTATCCGTTCGGCTATTTCAACGTCTACGACCTTGTGGCGCGTGAAGACGATCTCGACGCGGTTATTCACCTTGGCGATTACATCTACGAATACAGCCGCGAAGGGTACGGCGGAGAGGTCGGCGCCGCGCTTGGGCGCAATCACGAACCCGCGCATGAAATTGTCAGCCTTGCCGATTACCGTATGCGGCATGCGCAATACAAAGCCGACCCGTCAAGCCGTGCGATGCATGCGCGCCATCCGATCATTCCCACCTGGGACGATCATGAAACGTCGAACAACTCCTGGAAGGACGGCGCGGAAAATCACCAGCCAGACACCGAAGGTGAATGGAACGCGCGCCGCCGCGCTGCATTGCAGGCCTATTACGAATGGATGCCCGTGCGTGAGCCGGACATGGGGCCGGAGGCGTTTTTCCGGTCGTTTTCCTATGGCGATCTTCTGACCGTCGCCGCTATCGAAACGCGACTGATGGCCCGCGCGCGGCAGTTCGAGTACTCCGAAATCATTCCGACCCTTGAAACGCCGGAAGACGTCGAGCGTTTCAAAAGCGACATCTTGTGGGATGAAACCCGCGAGATGCTCGGCGCGGCGCAGATCGACTATCTCGACAGGACGCTGCGCAATTCCATCGCCAGCGGCCAGCCATGGCGGCTCATCGCCAACCAGATCATCATGGCGAAAGTGACCGCGCCCGATCTGACGCCCCATGTAACCGAAGAAGATATCGCCGCGCTTGAGCAGCAGTGGAACCAGGCGCGGGCGTTCGTCAAATCGTCTGCGCTTGGGCTCCCGACCAATCTCGACGCGTGGGACGGCTATCCCGCAGCCCGCGAGCGGTTCTACGATCTGACGAGAAACGCCGGCGAGGACGGCATGATCGTCGTCACCGGCGATACGCACACATGGTGGGCGAACGATCTCGTGGACCGCAACGGGACACAGATGGGCGTCGAACTTGGAACCCATTCCGTCACTTCGCCGTCGCCTTACCGGAAAGAATTCCTTGGCGGCAAGGGCGCGGAATACGCGCTTCTCACCAATCGTGACAATGACGACGTGCGGTATCTATCCGGCGAGAGTCACGGGTTTATTCATCTGACTGTCACGAAAGAGTCGGCACGCGCAGAGTTCCGCGCCGTCGATACGATTGAAAGCGGCGACTATAACGCCTTCACACAAGCCGCGTTCGACATCGAGAAAAAGAAGGGCGCTGCACGTTTCACGGACGCCGACGGACTTGGCTTTAAGGAAGGATTCCTGTTCTAAACCATGGGTTGGATCGTGCAATCCGCTTTATACGGAAATAAACACGATAATCAGCGCCGCCTGCGCAATCTGATGCTGTATTCAGACTTGCTTTTCTTCACGGCTCGGCGATCATTGCAAGAAACGGGAGGGCCTTTTCATGCTTGCTGCGCCGCGACAGGACCGCTTTGAAAGTCTCGATGTCTTGCGGGGCGTCGCCGTCCTCGCCATTTTCGCCGTAAATATACAGGCGATGGCGCTGCCCGCTGCGATGTTCGCTAACCCTTCGCTTAACACCGAATATTTCGACGCGTCTGGCCAAAAGCTCTGGTCATTTGTTTCCACATTCATCCAGTTCAAGTTCATCACGATCTTTTCCGCCCTCTTCGGCGCGGGGATCATCCTGATGGTGGGCGAAGAAAAACCGTCGGAGAAATTCGGTGTTCATTACAAGCGCATGATCTGGCTGTTGCTGTTCGGACTGATCCACGCCTTTGTCATCTGGTTCGGCGACATCCTGACGCCTTATGCTGTGGCCGGCATGATTGTGGTGCTCGCGCGCCGCTGGCGGCCTGGCACACTCTTTATTGTGGGTTTTGTCCTTATCGCCCTTGCATTTTTATTTCAGGCAAGCATGCATCTCGCGCCTGAAGATGCGCGCGAGGCCATGGTGAAACAGATGTGGTCGCCGCCGCCCGAAGTGATCGCCCATGAAATCGAGCGTTACACTTCGCCGTTGTGGGAACGGCTGCCCGATACGGCTGGCAATGCGATACTATTCCAGCTTGTGCAGACAATCATGCTCGGCCCGCGCAATATCGGCGTGATGATGATCGGCATGGCGCTCTTCAAGCTCGGATTCTTTACGGCGGCCTGGCCCATGATGCGCTATCTTGTATTCGGCGCTGTCACGCTGGCGATCGGCGGCGGCGCCTCGGCTTACGCTACAGCAGAATTTTTCCGGAACGAGTTCGAGATGTTTTCACTGTTCAATGGTCAGGCGGCGCTTTACTGGGGCAGTCTGCCGCAAGCTTTCGGTTACGCTGCACTGGTGATGGCCCTCTGCAAAATTCCGACCCTCGGGCTGCTACGCGCTCCCTTTGCGGCGGCGGGACGCATGGCGCTTTCGAATTATCTCGCCTGCTCGTTGATTGGCGCGTTTTTGTATTACGGCCCGCCCGGTCTCGGCTTGATGGGCTCAGCGAGTTATGTAGACCTTGCAAAAACCGTCGGCGCCGTCTGGGTCGCCACGCTTATCTGGTCGCCGGTCTGGCTTTCGATTTTCCGGTTCGGGCCGTTTGAATGGTTGTGGCGATCGCTGACATACGGCCGGCCCCAGCCGCTACTGAAATAGAGGTATCCCTTTGCCGAAAGAAGACCTGATCGCCTACGCCGCCGCGTTGCCGAAGGCGGAACTCCACCTGCACATCGAAGGAAGCCTTGAACCGGAAATGCTGTTCAAGCTCGCCGGCCGCAACAAGGTCGATATTCCGTTCAAATCCGTTGAAGAAGTACGCGCCGCCTATCAGTTCTCGAACCTGCAGGACTTTCTCGACATTTATTATCAGGGCATGAGCGTTTTGAGGACTGAAGAGGATTTCTTCGACCTCACCATGGCGTATTTGAACCGCGCGCGCGCCGACAATGTTCGCCACGTTGAAATCTTTTTCGATCCTCAGGGCCATACGGAACGCGGCGTGTCGTTTGACACGGCGATCGGCGGCATTCTGACGGCGCTTAATCTCGCGAAATCGGAATTCGGCATGACCGCGAAACTCATCATGTGTTTCCTTCGGCATCTTTCCGAAGACGACGCCTTCGAAACCTTGAAACAGGCGGAAAACTGGCTCGACCGGATCGAAGCGGTTGGGCTCGATTCATCGGAAGTCGGCCACCCGCCGTCGAAATTCGAACGGGTCTACAAGGCGGCGCGGGAACGCGGGCTGAAACTCGTGGCGCACGCTGGCGAGGAAGGTCCGCCGGAATACGTGCATGAAGCGCTCGACCTGTTGCACATCGACCGGCTCGATCACGGCAACCGCTCGCTGGAAGACGACGCGCTTGTCACGAGGCTCGCAAAAGAAGAGATGACGCTGACCGTTTGCCCGCTGTCGAACCTCAAACTCTGCGTCGTCGATGATATGAAAAAGCACCCGCTGAAACGGATGCTTGATCTCGGCCTTCGCGCGACAGTGAATTCTGACGATCCATCCTATTTTGGCGGATACATGAACGACAATTTCAAAGCGGTGATCGAAGCGCTGGACCTGACGCGCGCCGACATCAGAACGCTCGCGAAAAACTCTTTCGGCGGCTCGTTCCTGTCCGATGGCGAAAAGCGCGCGCAGATCGCGGCGGTTGAGATGGTATGAGCATTGTTAGGTCGTTTTGTCTAAAGTTTTTTACGGTAAACGTAGAATAATATTGTTATCGAAATTACGACGATGAAAATTCCTATTGGGAATAAATAGCTTCCTTTGATTGGAACAAGCATCGCTGACCCAATCGCTAGAAACACAATTAATAAAACTGATAAAGCCTTCTTCATCGGCCCCAATTTTCTACTTCGGCTACAACATAGCAAGCGATGATACTTGTTGCAGCACGTCTATAGGGGACCGGCGCATAGCTATTTTAATCGTTATGAATACGGCTGATCTTTGAACCTTCGAGCGACAGATTATACATCAGGCCCCGGCCGTCGAAGACAAACGCAACAATCGGCTGGCTCAAGAGCGTCGCATCGATGGAGCCGCCCGCATCGAGCGTCACCACAGTCACCGAGGCGTCAACACCGATTTCCCAGCCCTGGCTTTTGCGGAATTTTTCAAGCGCCTGCGGATCGAGAAAAACGATCATCTGGCGGCGTTCCTGCGCGCCGAGTTGAAAGCCGATAGATGCAGCCGCCGTCGAATAATAGGCGACGGACTGCCCGCCGATCCTGAGCGCGCCCTCGCCATATTCGCCGCCAATGCCGATGCCGGCCTTTTTGACGGACGGAAAAACCAGCACACCCGATGCCTTTGACAGGACTGCGTCGGCGCCGGAAATGGTGTCGCGGAATTCCGCGAGCGCGCGATCAGTGCGCCGGTCAATCTTTTCTTTCGACGCAGCGTTCGCCGCGCCCTGGACCGCGGCAAAAGCCGCCAGCAAAACAAGAAACGGGCGAATGAGGCGGATGCCGGTCATGGAATGTCTCCCTCAGTATGTCGGGCCAGCACCTTATACGCCCATTTCGGCGAGAATGGGGCGGCCCGGCGTTACAACGACTTCACAAATGATCCGTTAACGCAAGATTAACGCCCGCCCGGCCCCGCCGTCAGCCGGTGCATGCGGTCATAGCCGAAACCGATCTCTTCGGTTCCGTTTTCCTGACGGATTGACGAGATATTCGCGTTTTCGAGCCGGATCGTAAAATACTGCTCCTCCGATGCGGAGGCTGACGTGTCGGGCAACTCCAGAGTCAGCGAGGTGATCTTCAGTTTTTCACGAAAAGCGCGCGCCAAAACCGGCGAACTTTTGTCGATCCGTTTTCTGATGACGATCGGCTCATAGGTGCGCCTTCCCGTCGCCTGCGCGGACGATGCATCTCGCGGCGAAATGACTTTATGATCCCAGCCCCAGATTTCCATAGCGCCCTCGCGGCCCGCAGCCGTGGCGTCGCCTTTAACCTCTCCGATGCCTTCGATTGAAAGCCGCATGTAGCCTTTGTCTTCAGCGCTCGCCGGAGAAAGGCTGAGCGCGCCTAACGCAACCAGAACTGACAGAATGAATGTTTTCATCGTCGGCCTCCTGTTGTTTTGAAACCGTCAGGGCGTTACCGGCGCCCAGTTGTCCTGACCGGTAATGCCGCCGTCTTCATAAGTGTGCGTGATGGTCTGATAGGAAAACCCGATGGTCGCGGTATGCGGATCGGTGCGTTCTTCACCGGAGTTGATTTCAATAAACGCTACCGATGCGTTCTGAAGTTCGATGGTATAATATTGCAATTCCTTGCCGGAACGGCTCGGCTCCCACATCTCGAGGCGGAACTCAACAATATTCTCGTTGTTCGCGAGCGCGTTGAGCAACAGCGGCGTGCTTTCCTCAAGCTTCGTTGTGACAACGAGCGGCTCATGCTCGCGTACGCCGGTCGCCATGCCGGTTGCACCGTCAATCGGCGCTTCAATGCCATGCGAAAACGACAGGACTTCGATGGTGTCTTCGCGGCCCGCCTGCGTCACGCCGCCGTCGATCTGACCTTGCGTCTCGCCGGTAACGCGCAAATAGGAATTGAGCCCCGCGCTGGCCGCCGCCGGAAACATGGCGAGACAGGCGGCAACCACAGCCAATATAAAACGTTTCATGAATTCTCTCCCCGTTCGACAGGCCTTGATCCTAGCACGGGGAGAGAAAATTGGCATGACAAAGCCTTAAGCCTTCCAGCTGGCGATGATTTCCATCACGGATTCAATATCCAAGCCGGATTTTTCGATCCATTTTTGCGAAGGGCCTCGCCAGCGATGGGCCGACCAGTCGACGGCGCCGTTCTTTTTGAACTTGACGCCTTCGGCTTTTAACAGCCTGCGCTGTTTTTCCGCGCCCGAATGATCGGCCATTGCGCCGGACGACGTGATGATGCGATGCCACGGCAGGCCCTTCGGCGCGTTGCGCAATGCGCGCGCCGCCTGACGCGGCCCCGCGCCGGGAACAAGGCTCGCGATCATGCCGTAGCTTGCAACTTCGCCTTTCGGCACTTCGCGAATGAGGGCGTAGATAGGGGAATAGTCCAAGGTCATGACGGCATTTATGTTGATAATTGCAAAATGACATGGCCTTTTTTCTCGCCGCTTCCCACATAGCGATGGGCTTCGACGATTTCATCAAGCCTGAAGCTTCGGTCGATGACGGCCTTTAGCGAGCCCTTTTCAACCATTTCCTGCATCGCCAGCAAATCCTCGGCACTTTCCTTGGCGAGCTGAAAAAGAACGCGCTTGCCGCCTTTCTTGCGGTTCGACCAAAAACCACGCAGCATGGGCAACGCTTTCGGATTGGCGAATATGTAGCGGCCGTTCTCGCTTAGCGCTTTCATGGAACGCGAAAACGAGCTTTTGCCTATGACGTCCAGTATGACGTCATAGGTGACGCCGTTCTTCGTGAAGTCGTCACGCGCATAATCAATCACATGATCCGCGCCGATGGCGCGCAGCATGTCGAGCTTGCCTTCGCCGTCGACGGCGGTCACTTCGGCGCCGTCGCGCTTTGCCAATTGCACTGCTGTCGTGCCGATACTGCTGCCGGCGCCATTGATGAGAATTTTCTCGCCAGGCTGCAGCGCCGCTTTCCTGATGAAATGCAGCGCATTAAGGCCGAAAGCCGTATATGTAACTGCGTCTTGATAGGACACGCCCTCAGGCATAGGCGCAATGATACTGTTTTCGCTCAAACATTTATATTCCGCATGGGCGCCGAAGCCCTGAATGGCAGCGACGACTTTGTCGCCCGGCGTATACGTCGTTATGCCTGATCCCACCGCCTCGACCTCGCCGGCAAGTTCCTGTCCGAGAATCTGAATGTATTTTCTCGGGCGGAATACGCCGAAGGCGAGCCGTAGCGGCAGCCAGAGCCAACCAGGGAAAGTAAAGCTCCTTGTCTCACAATCAGCCGTCGCCACGGTCGATGCCATGATCTTGATCAGAATCTCGCCGCGCGCCGGCGCCGGCTTTGAAACATCTTCGATGCCCAATACTTCCGGCCCGCCATATTCGCGATAAACAGCGGCTTTCATTGTTTGAGGCATGAAAAACATTCCAATTCGGCGTTAGTCAGCAGAACGGAAAGTTTTATTCGTGCGGCGCCCGACTATGCAACCTCAAACAACCCGGCGGCTCCCTGGCCGCCGCCGACGCACATGGTGCAGACAACGTATTTGGCGCCGCGGCGTTTGCCTTCGATCAGCGCATGGCCGACCATGCGCGCGCCTGACATGCCGTAAGGGTGGCCGACGGAAATCGCGCCGCCATTGACGTTCAACAATTCGTCCGGGATGCCGAGCTTGTCGCGGCAATAGATAACCTGCACGGCGAAAGCCTCGTTCAGTTCCCACAAGCCGATGTCGTCGACTTTAAGGCCGTTCTTTTCGAGCAGCTTTGGCACGGCAAAAACGGGACCGATGCCCATTTCGTCCGGGTGCGTGCCGGCGACCGCCATGCCGCGATAAATACCGAGCGGCGATAGCCCGCGTTTTTCGGCTTCCTTGCGTTCCATGACGACCGCCGCGCTGGCGCCGTCCGATAACTGCGATGCGTTGCCGGCGGTGATGTATTTGCCTTCTTTCACATGCAGGCCGCCATTGAACACCGGCTTCAGTCCCTTCAAGCCTTCAAGCGTCGTTTCCGGCCGGTTGCCCTCGTCCTTTTCGAGCTTTGTCTCGACGTCAGAAACCTCACCGGTTTCCTTGTTCATGAATTTCATCACCGAAGACATGGGAACAATTTCATCGTCAAACTTGCCCGCCTGTTGCGCCGCGTGGGTGCGCTGTTGCGACCGCAGCGCATATTCGTCCTGCGCGTCGCGGGAAATGTTATAGCGCTCGCCGACAATTTCCGCCGTTTCAATCATCGGCAGATAGGTTTCGGGCAGGTTTTCCATCAGCCACGGATCGCGAATGACGAACATGTCGCCAGTCTGGTTCATGGAGATCGATTCAACCCCGCCGCCCACAGCGATCTGCATATTGTCAACGACAACCTGCTTCGCCGCGGTCGCAATCGCCATCATGCCGGAGGCGCATTGCCGATCGATCGACTGTCCCGGCACGTCATGGGAAACACCGCCGCGAAGCAGCGCCTGACGCGCCACGTTCTGAAACGCCGTTCCCTGTTGCAGCGCCGCGCCGAAAACGACGTCCTCGACTTCCGCAGGATCAATCTTCGCCCGCTCAATCGCATGTTTGATAGCGTGGCCGCCAAGCGCCTGTGACGTCGTGTTGTTGAAGGCGCCGCGATAGGCCTTGCCGATGGGCGTGCGGGCGGTCGAGACAATAACAGCTTCTCTCATGATCGTGGCTCCTTAATGCTTTTGCGCTTTCGCCATGAAGTTGGCGATGGGACCGGACGAATTGTCGTAGTAATGCACATTATCCTTCGATGAGATTTGATCCCATCGTCTGGATATTTCTTCGGGCGTTTGCGCGTCTGGCGGCAGAAATACGCCGTCGGTTTCCACCATATAGGCTCGCGCATAGCCGCCGCCGGCGCAACTCACAATCGCACGTGACGGCGCCTCGTCGCTGACGAGATAAAGCATTGCCGCCGTGATCGCTTCCGGTGTCAGCTGCTCCAGCACCGGTTCTGGAATGCCGAGATCTTCGGTCATGCGGGTTTTCGCGGACGGCGATAGCACGTTGACATGGATGTTGTATTTCGCCCCCTCAAGATGGAGCGCGTTCATGATGCCGATCATGCCCGCTTTCGCCGCACCGTAATTCGCCTGTCCGAAAATGCCGTGCAGCCCCGAAGGCGACGATGTAAAAATCACCCGGCCGTAATTCTGTTCACGCATGACCGGCCAGACAGCATGTGTACAAATCGCCGAACCGGTCAAATGCACGTCGATAACGGCCTTGAAATCCTCCAGCGTCATCTTGTGAAATGTCTTGTCGCGAAGAATGCCCGCATTATTGACGAGAATGTCGACGCGGCTCCACTTCTCCATAGCGGCTGCAATCATACGCCCCACTTCATCGGGTTTTGTCACATTCGCGCCGTCGGCAATGGCCTCGCCGCCGGAGGCGTTGATATGGTTTGCGACTTCCTCAGCCGCCGATACGGAGCCGCCCGAGCCGTCCACAGCGCCGCCGAGATCATTGACGACGACCCTGCACCCGCGCGCCGCAAGCGCGATAGCATGAGATTTTCCAAGGCCGTTGCCGGCCCCGGTGACGATGGCGACTTTGCCGTCATAGTTGATAGACAATCGAACTCTCCCGTTTTAGCGGACAGTCACTTCTGACTTGATGGAATTCGCAATGAAGCATTCTTCATGCGACAAGTGGTGCATTTTTTCGAGCGTTCCGGCGTCAACGATTACGCCTTCAGCAAACATTATTTTCGGATGGAGTTCCACGCGCGTAACGGCGAGACGTCCGCTCTCGTTCCTTTCCATATGGCCGATGGCTTGGTCTTCGTATGAATCAACCACCAGTCGCTTTCGCGCAGCGATGGCGAGAAACGTCAGCATGTGACAACTTGCAATTGCCGCCACAAACGCTTCTTCGGGATCGACGCAGGATGGATCGCCAAGAAAGGCGGGCGCGGCGGCGGCTTTCACTTCTTCGCCGTTGTCGAACCGCCAGACATGGCTGCGGTTATAATCGTCGTAAGCGAAACTTTCTGTTTCGCGTTTCCAGCGGATCGTCGCAAGGTGTTCTGACATCAATTCACACCAATTGCCCTAAACCATCTGCATGGTCAGCCATTCAGCCACCAGCGCCGGTTTTACTTCGCCTTCGATCTCGACCTTGACGGCGTATTTCAGCGACCATTGGCCGGGAACCCGCTGTTCGGCGGACATGAGCGAGAAGCGTCCGCGGATGCGCTTTCCCGATTTCACCGGCGTTGAGAAGCGCACTTTTTCAAAACCGTAATTGACGCCCATCTTGATGCCTTCAAGGATCAGGACCGTTTCACGCGCCAGATGCGACAGCATGGAGAGGGTCAAAAATCCATGCGCCACCGTCGTGCCGAAGGGCGTTGCTTTCGCGGCTTCCGGGTCGACATGGATAAACTGATGGTCTTCGGTTACGTCCGCAAACTGGCTGATGCGTTCCTGACTGATCTCGATCCAGCCGGAAACGCCGACTTCCTTGCCGACATAATCCCTGATCTGATCCGGCGTAATCACAGGCATGTTTTGATTCCTCAGTAACCGCGCATCTGCGCAATGCGGTCGGCGTGAAACGCCGGGTCGCCGAACATTTCCTGCGCCACGCGAATACGTTTCATGTAAAACCCGATGTCGTATTCGTCGGTCATGCCGATCCCGCCATGCATCTGCACCGCCTCCTGGCTCGCGAGCTTCGCAACCTCGCCGACCTTGGCCTTGGCCAGCGAACAGACCGGCCCGGCGATGCCGTAATTGTCGTCAAGTTCCTGCAGCGCTTTCAAGACGACCGATTTCGCAAGTTCGATTTCCGAATATAGATGCGCCGCACGATGCTGCAGTGCCTGGAATGTCCCGATTTCGGTCCCGAACTGTTTGCGCTCTTTGAGATAATCGACAGTCATTTTGAAAGCGGCCTGCGCTGCGCCCGACATCTCCGCCGCAAGCCCGGCGCGGCCGGCATTCAGGACGCCCTCAAGCGCGCCATAACCGCCATCGACCTCGCCGAGAATGTCGTCGCCTGTCGCTTCCACGCCATCAAACTTGATGCGCGCTGCGTTGCGGCTGTCGACCATCTGAGTCCGCTCGGTCTCAACGCCTTTTGCTTTCGCGTCGACGAGAAACAGCGTGACGCCCTTCATTTCGCCCGGCGCGCCGGCCGTGCGCGCCGCGACAATGATCTTGTCGGCAACATGACCGTCGGCGACAAATGTCTTGTCACCGGATAATTTAAATCCGTTGCCGTGTTTTTCCGCCGCCATGGCGGTTTTCGCGGGCCCGTGTTTTGCGCCTTCATCAACTGCAAGCGCATACAGTAAATCACCGGCGGCGATTTTCGGCAGGCCTTCCTGACGCTGCGCGTCGCTGCCGAGTTTTTTGAGCGCCGTTGCGGCAAGGATCGACGTCGAAAGATAGGGCGAGGCCGTCAGGGTGCGGCCCATCTCCTCCGCCAACACGCCCGCGCCGACAAAACCAAAGCCGGAACCGCCATATTCCTCATCGACGATAATCCCGGCCCAGCCCATTTCCGCCATCTCTTTCCAGAGATCGCGGGAAAAGCCGTCCGGATCGTTTGTGTCGCGCAACTTCCTGAGCGCAGCGACCGGGGCTTTTTCATCGAGAAATCCGCGCGCCGAATCACGCAGCATTTCCTGTTCTTCGGTCAGAATAAGAGGCATTTTATTTCCTTCACGCACCCGGCAGTTCGAGAATGCGTTTTGCGATGATGTTAAGCTGGACTTCCGACGTGCCGCCTTCAATGGAGTTGGCTTTGGTTCTGAGCCAGCCGCGCGCGAGCTTGCCGTCCTTTGTGCGCTCGCCCTCCCATTCGAGTTCGTCAGAGCCGCCAGCGTCCATCATCAGTTCATAACGCCGCTTGTTCAGCTCGGTGCCGTAATATTTGAGCATGGACGAATTGGCGCCGGAGCCCTGGCCCGCTTTCGCCTCGTCCTTGATCCGCTCCAGCGTGAGCATGAACGCCCAGCCGTCAACGTCAGCCTGCGCGATTTTCGCCCGAAGCATGGAGTCGTCGAGGCGGCCGCCCGCATCGAGGCCGGATTTTTGCGCTGCGAGTTCGCCCGGGCTGCGCGCGGCGAATAACGACGCCGATCCGCCGCCGCCGATCATTTCGCGCTCATGGGTCAGGAGATATTTGGCGACGTCCCATCCCTTGTTAAGCTCGCCGACAATGGCGGAAACGCCTGGCGCATGTTCTTTCGGCGCTGTAGCATCGTCGAAGAAAGTTTCACAAAACGGCGACTTGCCGGAGATCAGTTTGATCGGCTTCGTTGATACGCCTTTCTGATCCATGTCCACGAGAATGAAGCTGATGCCGGTGTGCTTGGTCGCTTTCGGGTCAGTGCGTACAAGAACGAAAATCCAGTCAGACTCATCGGCGTATGACGTCCAGACTTTCTGACCATTGAGCAGCCAGTGATCGCCTTTGTCTTCACACTTGCATTGCAGCGACGCGAGATCGGAGCCGGCATTCGGTTCGGAATATCCCTGACACCAGCGGATTTCGCCCCGCGCAATCGGCGGCAGGAAATGCGCCTTTTGCTCATGCGTGCCGTATTTCAACAGCGCCGGGCCGAGCATCCAGATGCCGAAGCTTTCAAGCGGCGAGCGCGCCTTGATCGCGCGCATCTCGGCTTTCAGAATTTTCACTTCTTCCTTGGAAAGCCCGCCGCCGCCATATTCCTTTGGCCATGCGGGAACGGTCCAGCCCTTCTCGGCCATGCGACCCAGCCAGGTTTTTTGCGCTTCGGATGCAAATTTCCAGCGCTTGCCGCCCCAGCAGATCGAGTCTTCGCCGCCGGCGCCGGCGTCGCGCATTTCCTTGGGGCAGTTTTCTTCAAGCCAAGCTCGTACTTCTTTGCGAAAAGCTTCCAGATCGCTCATGGCGTTTCCTCTCTTTTACACCGCCAGCGCAGGCGGATGCTCCAGCGCGATTTTTCGCACGGTGATTTTATCAAATTTCGCCGTACCCAGTCTGGGCAATGGCGACGGCGAAATCCAGATGCGTTCGGGCGTTTTGAAATCCGCAAGCTCTGCGTTGATGAACTTGCGCAATTCGGCGGGATCAAGGCTTGACCCAGGATTGGGATAGACCACCAGCCCGACCCGCTCGCCGAGCTTTTCATCCGGCACGGAAAACACGGCTGCCTCAGCGACGGCGTCATGCTCATAGGCGCGGTTTTCAACTTCGATACAGGACACGTTCTCGCCGCCACGGATGATCATGTCCTTGATGCGATCGACAATGTAGACAAAGTCCTGCTCATCCATTTTGCCGAGATCGCCAGTGCGGAACCAGCCATCAGGCGTAACGGCCTTCGCCGTTTCTTCCGGCAGGTTATGATAGCCGCGGAAGTTCGCAGGGCTTCTGATCCAGATTTCGCCCACCTCGCCGCGCTGTACTTCGGCGCCGTCTTTCATGATCTTGATATCGGTCAGGGGCGGCACGGGACGGCCGGTTGAATCAGGGCGTTCCTGATAAAAATTCTGCGATATCACGCAGCCGATCGCATTGGTCTCCGACAAGCCGTAGCCGGATGACGGGTTGGCGTTCTGAAACTTGGCTTTGAGCTTTTTTACATGATCCGGCGGGCGTTTCGCCCCGCCCGCGCCGATATCCATCAGGGTCGGCACGTCCGCCGGGTCGACGCTCTGGATGAATTCGTAAGACTGGCTCGGCACGCCGACAAAATTCGTCAGCTTTTCTTCGTTGATGATCCGTGTGGCGTCTTTTGCATCCCACCGGTAAATAATCGCAAGGCGTCTTCCGATAATCATCGACATCATGAAAATCGAGTGCGAGCCGGTGACGTGGAACAGCGGCACGGCGAGAAGAATGCCGGGATTCTCACCCATGGGGCTGACGCCGCCGCGCGCTTCGGTCAGCGTGTTGACCACAAACCACCACGACCAGAGTGTTGAAATCGCCCCGCGATGGGTGAGCACCACGCCCTTCGGCTGCCCGGTCGAGCCTGACGTATAAACAATCGAAAAATCATCGTCGGGATGAATGTCCGCCTGCGGTTCGGTTTCGTTCGCCGAACCGGCGAGCAGATCTTCGTATCGGTAATCAGCCCCTTCACCCTCTTCCCGCGCGAGGATGAGCGTCAGGCCCATGCTTTCGCGCAAGGGTTTCAGATATTCGAGGCGCTTTGCGTCAGTGATGACAATTTTGGCGCCGCTGTCCTTGAGGCCGTATTCAAGCTCATCGGCCTTCCACCACGCATTGAGCGGCACCACCACGGCGCCGAGCGAAATGATCGCCATATAGGCGATGCACCATTCCGGGTAATTGCGCATGGCGATGGCGACATAATCGCCCTGTTTGACGCCGAGCTTATCCTGAAGCGCGTGGGCGAAGCGGCAAACGCACGACCACGTCTCTGCAAAACTCAGCCGCTCGCCCTCGAAAATCAGAAAATCTTTGTCGCCGAATTTGGCGCTCGCGGCGAAAATCTCCCGCAAATGCCGGGGGGCATTTGCAAAGACACGATATTTGCTGCCGCGAATCTCAGCCTCGGCGATGGCGAATTGCGGATCGGTTCCGGCCAGTTTCATCGCCGTCTCGATCAGCGTTTCAAGCGAGAGCGGCGGCGCATCGGCCAGCGGGTTACTCATCCCTGACATCGAATTCCTTTTTGCTTTGTTTGTCAGATTGTCTAGCCGAGAGGACGCCCGGACGGAACAACCGCCTGCAGTTCCTCCGGTTAACTCTGGGCCAGCCTGTTCTTTATAGTCTCCGCGGTTTCGCGAATATTCCGCTCCACACCGTCAGGGCGGCCCTCAGCCCGCCAGAACCCGTAAAGCGCGACTGCATAGACCAGGACCCCGAGAACGATATCTGCGATGAGGCGCAATGCCGGTGCAAGGTCTTCAACGGCCGCAAAATGGGGGCGGACGAAAATGAACCACGCCGCCATCGCAGCGACGGCGCCGAGCGAGCGGCGCGCCGCCAAAAGCGGCTGCCAGAACATGGCCCTGCTCGCCCGGGCGTAAAGCGCGAGGTTGAGGGCCACATGAAAGAGACCGGTGACGGCCACCGCAATGATCGCCCCGCGCAGGCCATGAGCGAGCGCCGCCCAAATAAACACCGGCATTCTCACCAGAAAGAAAACAAGCTCACGGACGAAAACAAGGCGCGTGAGCCCGAGCGCGACGGCGTAGGATTGCGTTGCAAAGAACAGAGACTGCAGCCCGATGACCGGCGCCAAAAGCGCGATCACCGGCGCGGCGGCCGCCCACTTCTCGCCCAGCACGACGCCGGTGAAATCTGTTGCGACAAAGGCTAGACCGAACGCCGCGGGCATGGCGAAGGCGCCGAGTGCTTCGACGCCGCGTAGAAATGCCTGCCGCATCCGCGCGGCGTCGCCCTGCATTTCCGAAAGCCCCGGAAAGATCGCTCGCGTCAGCGGCATGGCGATCTGCCCCGCCACCATTTCCGAAAGCTGAAACCCGAGGAAGAAAACGCCGGCCCCTCCCGGCCCAATGATCCTGCCCAAAATCGGCACGTCAAGCTTGTTATTAAGCGCCGCCATGAAACTTACACCGCCAAGCCAGCCGGAAAACCCGATCAGTTTTCGGAATGACTTGAAGGATAGCGACGGCGCATGGGGCCGAAGCACGTAGGAAAGCACAAGCTGAACCAATGCGCTCGCCAGCATGCCGAGAATAATCGCCCAGTACGTGCGGAAGATGATGGCGATTGTCAGCGAAACGCCGACGCCGATCAGACGGTTGATGATCGTCACGATAAATTCGCGGGAGAATTTCAGTTCCCGCTCGAATTCGTAGAACTTTGGATTGAGAAGTCCGAGAAGAACCGGGAACACCGCAACGCCGGCGAACGCCCAGAACATGCGCTGGTCGCCGTAAAACTCCGCAGCGAACGGCGCCGCTGCGAAAAGGAGCGCGCCGATCAAAATGCCGCGGATCAGCGAAAAGGTGAAAAGCGTATTCAGATCGTCCCGGTCTGCATCGCGAAACTTAACGACTGCTTGCGACACACCGATATCCGAAAAGCCCTGCAAAAGTTGCATAATGATAGTCGCGGTCGCTACGATGCCGATGTCCTCCGGCACGAGCAGGCGCGCGATGATGATCGTGTTGACGGCGCCGATCAGGCGCGCAAACAGCCCCGCCCCCATGATCCAGGCGGCGCCGTGGGCGACACGGGTCGCAAGCGTACGTTCTTGCGGATTGTCCTGCGGGTCAGACATGGCGAAATCGTTTCAGCACATCGAAGCGCTTAACCCGGTTTGACGGGGTTGGCGACATTTCGTGCATTTGAGGCCTTGCAAGGGCGGGCGCGGCGCTTAATGTGCGCGAAACCTTAAAAACACTGGTGCCCGATGCCGCATTCTTCCGCCCTGATGACTGTCATGATCAACGCCGCCCGCAAGGCGGCGCGGGCGCTGGTGCGCGATTTCGGCGAGGCGCAGGCGCTGCAGGTCTCACGAAAAGGGGCCGCTGATTTTGTCTCCCGCGCAGACTTGAAGGCTGAAGAGGAACTCCATGAGGAGCTCTCCAGGGCGCGGCCGAAATACGGCTTCGTCATGGAGGAAAAGGGTGAGATCGAAGGCGCCGACAACTCCAACCGCTGGATCATCGACCCACTCGACGGCACCACCAACTTCCTTCACGGCGTGCCGCAGTTTGCGATTTCAATCGCACTCGAACGCGACCGGCAACCCTATGCCGGCGTCGTTTATAATCCAGTCACGGACGAGCTTTTCTGGGCGGAAAAGGGTGAGGGCGCCTATCTCAACGATCGGCGTATTCGCGTTTCGGGGCGCACGGACCTCAGCACCTGCCTGTTTGCCTGCGGCCTTCCCTTTGCCGGCCGGCCGGGACGAAAGCAGGCGCTCCACGAAGCAAAACGCGTTTTAAAAGAAACTTCAGGCGTGCGCCGGTTTGGCGCCGCATCGCTCGATCTCGCTTACGTGGCTGCAGGACGGTTTGACGCTTTCTGGGAACGCAATCTCAATATCTGGGACGTTGCCGCCGGCGCATGCCTTGTTCGCGAAGCGGGCGGCATGATAAGCGAAATCGAGGGCGGGAAAAATTTCCTCACCGCCGGATCGATTCTCGCTTCAAATCCGGAAATTTTCGAAAAAGCGAAAGCGTTGCTCAAAGAGTAGCGTAGCGCATCACACGCACATATAATGACGATAGCGCCAGCGGACTTCATGCGGATTGGCGGTTTCGCCATCGTAAACAGCACGCAGGCCGTATGCTGAACAATGACTTTCCGCTTCCGCCTGCAAATCATCCGGATCGAAATCGTAAGGGTCGTAGGGAATTGAAATGGACTCGTCGCCGTAACGGGGCCCCGGATCGGACGCGCAGGCCGCGATCATCGTCAGCCCTGTACATGCAAGAAGAATTCGAGCCGGAAAATTCATAACGCCGCCCTCCCCGGCGCTGTGAAATGCGCCTGAAGCCGCCATGGTAACAAGCCGGGAAGAAATTAAAAAGAGCGCAAGGAGGGAGAGAGGGGCTGTACCTTGCGCTCTTTCTCAATCGGGGCTGGCATTACAGCCCCGTTATTCGCTTTTAGGTTTCAGGTTCGGCGCTTAGGCCGCGTCAGCGTCTTTCAGGATTTTGACGTTGCCGGCTTTCCCGCCGGAAATCGAAATCTTGCGCGGCTTGGCCGATTCCGGGATTTCCCGGCGCAATTCGATGTTCAACAGACCGTTCACAAGGCTGGCGCCGGCGACTTCCACATGCTCGGCGAGCTGGAAGCGGCGCTGGAACGAGCGCCCGGCAATGCCCTGGTGCAGGAAGCTGCGGCCGTCGTCGCTGTCGGCGCGGTTGCCGGTGACGGTCAGGGTGTTTTCGTGCAGCTCGACATCAAGCTCGTCTTCGCCAAAGCCGGCGACGGCAAGCGTGATGCGGTAGTCGTTTTCATCAACCCGCTCGATATTATAAGGCGGATAGCCGCTGGTCTCGGTCTTGCCCATGGTGTCGAGCAGGTCGAAGACGCGGTCAAAACCGACTGTCGAGCGGTAAAGGGGGGTAAGGTCGTAAGTACGCATGTGCTTGTTCCTCCTTTGATCAAGCGAGGTTTAAGACGCGATGCCACCCGCCGGTTTGGCCGGGAGAACGCGCCCAGTATTGCGATCGCCAAATAGCGACTAACAGAGCCTTTTGGGCCTCCGTCACCAACGGAGATAGGGGCCGATAAAACGAGTTCAAGAGCCCGTCAGGTCGAAAATCGCGCATTAGACGCCCGTCAAAACCATGGTAAAGCGGGCTCCTTATTACGACGGGAGCGATATGATGAATTTACGTAAAACCTTGCCCAGGACCTGGGCATGGGGCCTTGGTGCAATGGCTCTGACCTTGAGCGCCTGCGGCGGCGGAAACGATGCGGCTCAGACTTCCGAAACGGTCGAAACCGAAGCCGCGCCACAGGATAACGGTGCGCGGCTTGATGCTGTCCTCGCCGGCGACCATCGCAGCGACGAAGAAAAAGCCCGCGACCAGCACCGCCACCCCAAAGAAACACTCCTGTTCTTCGGCATTGAGCCCGGCATGACCGTGGTCGAAATTTCGCCCGGCGGCGGCTGGTACACGCAAGTAATCGCGCCTTATCTCAAAACCGGCGGCGGCAAGCTTTACGGCGCAGGCTTTGCGCCCGACGGCGCCAGTGAACGCGCCCTGGCGGCAACCGAGACATTCCGCGAAACCTATGTGGAGCAGCCGGAGATTTACGGCGATGTGGAGCTGACATATCTCGGCGAAGGCCATCATATTGCACCGGCAGGATCGGCGGATGCGGTCGTCACCTTTCGCAATATTCACGGCTGGCGCGACGACGGCCAAGCGGCGGCGTACTTTGCTGAATTTTACCGCGCGCTGAAGCCGGGCGGCGTTCTCGGCGTTATCGACCATCGCGCCGACGGCGCCGACCTGCCGCGGGACGGTTCATCCGGCTATATGTATACGGACGATGTGATTGCGTTTGCCACAGAGGCCGGGTTCGACTTCGAAGCGGCGTCGGAAATCAACGCCAACCCCGCGGATACGAAAGACCATCCGTTTGGCGTGTGGACATTGCCGCCTGTCCGCCGGTCTTCAGAAATCCGCGGACAGGACGATCCGGATTTCGACCGCAGCGCATATGACGCCATCGGCGAAAGCGACCGGATGACGCTGAAATTCCGCAAACCCCTCGCCGCTGACGGCGCGCTTCTGGAATAAGCGTTAATGTCCGGCGATAACGGAAACCCATTAGCCGAGGCGGCGAAAAAATCCTTCGCCGCCTCCTTCGGCGCCGTTTTGCAAATCGTCCCGGACGAAGGCAAACCGTTGTGGATCGACGGACGCGCCGCACCGCCGAACATTTCTGATGCCGCACCCAAAGACGCGGAAACGGCATGCGTTCTTTGCAGCCGGCGCGATTCTCTCGTTCGCGCGTTCGCCAACAACCGGGCGTTTGAAAGCGCCTATGTGTCGGGCCGGATCGCTGTCTCCGGCGATATGAGCGTCATGGCGCGGCTTGAACTCGGACCGAAAAAATGAGCCGGTTTTTTGAAATAGAAGGCAACCCAGTTCCTGACAGCGCAGAAGTTTTTGAATTCAAGCCGCCAGACGGCGCCAAACTCAGAGCTGCGTTTTTTCCCGCTGACAATGCACGCGGCACGGTCATTTTGATGACCGGCTGGTCCGAGTTCATCGAAAAATATTTCGAAACCGTCGAGGATTTGCGCGCGCGCAAGTTCAACGTCGCCATGATGGACTGGCGCGGACAAGGGCTTTCGGACCGGGAAACCGCTCCGCGCACGAAGTGGCGAGCCTTCTTCGCCGTCCTGCGCGATGATTTGCGTCTTTTTGTTGAGGCGCACGTCAAGCCGCGCTTTGGCGGACCTTACATACTGATGACCCATTCTATGGGCGGCATGCCGGCGCTGATGCTGCTCGCCTCAGGCTATCCGGCATTCGAGCGAGCTGTACTTTGTGCGCCAATGACGCGGCTTTTCCCCGAACCGCAAAACAAAATGACTGGGTTCGCCGCCGCGCTCGCCAGCGCCATCGGCATGGCCGCGAAGCCCGTCATGCGCACAACGGATCACGCCGACGTTTTCGAGGACAACATTTTCACCAGCGACAAACGACGGCACGCCCGGTTCCGCGACTTGCGCATTGCTGCAGGCGAGTCCGCCAACGACTCACCGAGCTATGGCTGGGTGAACGCCGCCATCAAGGCGAGCGACGCCATCCATGCGCCGGGCGCCCTTGACGGCATCGAAACGCCGACGCTCATCATCACCGCCGGCGCGGAAAAACAGATCGACGGCGCCGATCACGCCGAAATCGCCGACAGGAACGACAACATTTCGCTCGAAACCATTCCCGGCGCGCTGCATGAAATCATGATGGAGCGCGATGAATTACGTAGCGCTTACTTCAAGGCGTTTGATGCGTTTGTTGCGCCGGTATTTGGCGGCTAAATTCTGGAGGCATAAGCGTGCGCAATTTTTGGTTGACCTGTTGCGTTCTGTTTTTACTCTCGACAAGCGGCACAGCAACGAACCTAAATATTGAGGAAGCTTCATCCGAAGATGATGAGTTCATAATGCTTTTTTTCGTTTTACCCGTCCGAAGGAATATGCACCTCTGAAACTATTGAATTCGTAGATCTTGAAACGCTGACCAGAGATTCAAACCGATTTTTTGGAGAACGTGTTTCTACGGAAGGTTATTACAAGGCACGCGCACTATTTTTTCAGAAAGCGGACCTTAAACGATTGCACCCTTCTTCAAATAACGCCTCGTCGAAACGTCGCCTTGGCGTCTACGGCAAAGACAGCACCATGGAAAAACTTCACGAACTAGAAGGGCGCAAAGTGAGGCTGACAGGTTTAATTTCTGATTGTTCACAAATAGGCGGCCCTAACACAATGGTCATGGGCTACTGTCACTACACAAGTGGACCTGTAATCGGCTTACTCTCGTTTGAAGTACTGAAGTAGCTAACCCGCCAGCAATCCAAGGGCCCTTCCATGCAGCTCCGGCGTTGCGGCGGCGAGGATTTCACCGCGATCGTCGGCGCCGACTTTCTCACCGCGCCAGTTGCTGACGGCGCCGCCAGCGCCTTCGATCACCGGCACAAGTGCAGCATAGTCATGGCGCTGCAACGACGTTTCCAGCACGATATCAAGCTCGCCAATCGCCAGAAGGCCGTATGCGTAAGCATCCATCGAATAGCGCGCGACGCGCGACGCGGCGGCGACGCGCAAATAGGCCGCCGCCTCGTTTTCGGTGAAGTAGCCTGTCGCCAGCGGATCGGTGGTTGAAATCCGCGCCTTTGAAATATCTGTGAGGCCGCTCGTTCGTACTGTCTCGGATTTCCCGCCCCGCGCATAGCGCGTTACACCGTCAAATGCGATCCAGCGTTCATCCGTAAACGGCTGATCGATCAGCCCCAGAACATGCGCGCCCTCATATTCAAGCGCGATCAGCGTCGTCCAGGTCGCGCCGCCGCACATGAAGGCGCGGGTGCCGTCCACCGGATCGAGCACCCACCGCCAGGGCCCCGCGCCTTTGCGCTCCCCGAATTCTTCACCAAGCACGCCGTGGTCAGGATAGGTTTTCTCGATCAATGCGCGGATTGCGCGCTCGCCCTCGCGGTCGGCGTCGGTGACAGGATCGAAATCATCACCCGGTTTTTCCTCAAGCTTGTTGACGATGCTGGCGCCGCTGCGAAACCGGGGCAGCGTTTCATGACGCGCCGCATCGGCCAGCTCGCCGGCGAAGGCCGTAAATCCTTGAAGTTCTTCTGATGAAAAAGGCATAGGGCGGCGATCATGAAGACCGCCGCCCTATTGTGCAAGAAGGAGAGTACAAGCGTTAGTCGTAGTGAAATCAGCCGTCGTTCGAGAGGGCGCGGGCAAGATCAAGAAGCCGGCGGCGCGGCTCTTCATCAAGACGGTAGTAATAACGTACGAGGTCCATGGTTTCTTTTTCGTCGAGAAGCCCTTCGGCCGGCGCTTCGGCAAAGCCGTATTCTTCCCGCAGGTTCATATCGAGTTTCGGCTCGGCGCCGTTCATGCCGTCGAAAAAATAGGAGATCGAAACTTCAAGCGCTTTCGCCAGCGACCACAGGCGCGAGGCGGAAATCCGGTTCGACCCGCTTTCATATTTCTGAATTTGCTGAAAACGGATATCGACCGCCTTGGCGAGCTTTTCCTGCGTCAGCCCTAAAAGCCGTCGCCGCTGCCTGAGCCGTCGCCCCACGTGAACGTCAATCGGATGCGCCATTTGTCCCTACTCCACACAATACCGCGCTCCCCCTAGTGCGCGCGGCGTTTCTTTTTCGTGTGGTGGAGAACGCAAGGCCCGTGCCGTAGTGGTGAAACGCCCCGGATTTTCTCGCCTCAAAGGCGACTTCGTCACGTCAGGGATGTAATCGGGACGGCGCACGCAACATGGCGCGTGCAAAAAGCGTTTCAGAAAAGGACAGGATCTTCAGTCGATCATCCTCGCCGAACGCAGCCAGAAATTTTCATCGAAGCCCGGCGTTTCGAGATTAACGATAAACTGGCGCGACGCCGCTTCCCATGAAAAATTCTCCGCCCATTTGCGGCATTCTTCCGGATTGCGGTTTTCATATGCCGTCATACAGGCTTTGGTTAAATCCTCGTCCATGGCGCCGCAGCCGGCCGGCGCGCCGTCGAGAATTTCCAAAGGCCCGCGCACGGGATAGGCCGCCACCGGCACGCCGCAGGCGAGCGCCTCGACGTTAACCAGACCAAACGTATCGGTGCGCGAGGGAAACACGAACACGTCAGACGCCTGATAATATTGCGTCAGTTCCTCACCGTATTTCGGGCCGGTAAAAACGGCGTCCTTGTATTTTGCTTCAAGCTCTTCTCGCTGCGGCCCTTCGCCGACGACCACTTTCGTTCCCGGCAAATCGGCTTCGAGAAAATCCTCGATGCTTTTTTCAACCGCCAGACGGCCAACATAAAGAAAGATCGGGCGTTCGTGGTTGTCGAGAAACGCCCTGTCGCCAGGCGTAAACTGTTCAAGATCGACGCCGCGCGCCCAGAGTTTCATCTTTGTAAAGCCGCGCCCGGTTAACTCTTCAACCAGTCCCGGCGTCGCGACCATCATGGTCTCGCCGTCCTTATGGAAGTCTTTGAGGATCCCATAACCCCAGCTTGTCGGCACTTTCCAGCGTTCGTTGGCGTATTCGGCAAAGCGCGTATGGAAACTCGTGGTAAACGGATAGCCGCGGCGCTTGCAGAAACGGCGCGTCGCCCGGCCGATGGGTCCCTCGGTCGCGATGTGGATCGCATCCGGCTGAAAGTCGTTAATCATCTTCGCGACTTTGCGGTTAGGCAAAAGCGACAGGCGAATTTCCGGATAGGACGGCAACGGCACCGAACGGAAATCATTCGGCGTGATGTAAAGCACTTCATTGCCGAAATCGGTGAGGATCTTGCCAAGCGTGTCGAGCGTCCTGACGACGCCGTTGAGTTGCGGCTTCCACGCGTCGGTGGCGATCACGACTTTGAGCCCGCTTTCGCCTTTGGGCATGTCGAAGCGCTGCTTCACCCGGGTCAGCCGCCCGACGCCGGATCCCAAGCGCCTTAATGCGCTCTTCTTCTTTTCCGTCTTTGGGGACGGCTGGGCTTTATCTTCTGTCATGAAGGCCTGCTTTTTGGTCTGAGAGGCGCGTGGCGTAGTCTACCTGCACGATTTTGACAATCTGAAGCCCGGCGTGATGCGGCCGGAGGAGCCGAAAGCCCCGCTTTTGGCGAGTTGTCAATATGTGCAACTGCGAAAAATATATGGTGCAGTGCAGTATTTATTGTTGCAACGCAATATTATCCGCTGTTATATTGAAGTCGCAGCGCCTTGCGCTGCATGCCCAGTTCTTGGGCGTTTCCTCCCTAACAACTTCAGGCCGCGGGCTTTCCGCGGCCTTTTTTTGTTCCGCGAGCGCTTATTCGGCGGCCTGAGGCACGGAGAGACCCTCACCATGAGAGGAGACCAATCGCTCGATCAGAGCGGTCATGTCCCGGCGTAGCGCCTCAAATCCGTTGGTCCGGGCAATCCTGCGTTCATCGAGATAAAGCGCGCGGTTGATCTCGATCTGCAGGACGTGGACGCCTTCGCGCGGGCGGCCATAGGACGAAGCGACATAGCCCCCGGCATATGGCGCATTGCGGGCGACCTGATACCCAAAGCTGCGCAGGGCGTCTTCGGTTTCCGCAACAATCGCGGGATCGCAGGACGATCCGAACCGGTCGCCAAGGACAAAATCAATGCGCGGCTCGCCGGCGCGGAACGGCGCGCCGCCCGCTGACGGCATGGAATGACAGTCAATTACCACGGCGACGCCAAAGCGATCGCGCGCAGCATCAATCAGGCGGTGCAAGGCCGCGTGATAAGGATCGTAACACGCCGAAAGCCGGCGCTTGGCGTCGAAATAATAAAGCTTGCGCGCATAAATATCCTGCCCGTCGGCGACGATCCGCGGGATGACGCCAAGCCCGGCGATCACCCGGCTCGAACGCGTATCGGCGTGTTTCGGCACGTCATCGGAGAACATGCGCGGATCGAGTTCGTCTCGCGCCCTGTTTACGTCCACAAAGGCGCGCGGGAACAACGCCCTTAACAGCGGCGCGCCGAAACGCGGCGCCTCGTCAAACAGAAGGTCCACATAGGAGTCTTCGGACTGGCGTAACGCATGCCGGTCAAGCCGAGAATTGCGTAACAGCTCGCCCGGATAATCGCGGCCCGAATGGGGCGAGGCGAAGATCACCGGCGAAGCCGCCGGGCTCGGCTCCAGCACCTCCACCGCACGGCGCGATGAGAACAGATCCTGATGTTTAGACGTTGACGGCATTACGCTTCCAGGCTTGCAAACAAAATGACATCCGGCATGTTAACGTGAAGTTGCGACGCGAGTTAAGGCCATATCGTTAATGGGGCGCAAGGCGGAGCGATTTTTGCAGAGAGTTTCCCCTAATAGGGGACAGCGGCGCCCGATTCCCTATATTGGACGGATCGGGCGCAGTCGGTTCGCCTCTAGTTATTGATGAGTTAAAACAAAGGTTCAGCGTATATGGCGGCGATTTTATTGGCGGAAGACGATGATTCCATGCGCCGGTTCCTCAAAAAGGCGCTGGAGCGCGCCGGTCACTCGGTGATCGACGCGTCTCAAGGCGACGAGGCCCTGACCGAGCTACAGCTTCGGGAATTCGACCTCCTGTTAACCGACATCGTGATGCCGGTGATGGACGGGATCGAGCTTGCTCGCCGGGCGGCGGAAATCGATCCCGAAATGAAAATCATGTTTATCACCGGTTTCGCCGCGGTGGCACTCAATGCCGCCAATCAGGCGCCGGAAGACGCGAAAGTCCTGTCGAAACCGTTCCATCTCAAAGACCTCGTGCACGAGGTCGAACGCGTCATCGCAGCGTAAGCACCGCCCCTTGCGCCAGACTTGCGCGCCCGGATTTTTCCCGTTAGAGACCGGCCCTTCGAATTGGCCGCCCCTGCGCGCATTGCGTGCAACATATGTCAGGCCGTTCGGGCGCATAGCTCAGGGGTAGAGCGCTACCTTGACATGGTAGAGGTCCGTGGTTCGAAACCACGTGCGCCCACCATTCGAAGCTGGTCTGCCGGAGGCAGAATTTTTGATCCGGTGAATCAAAAATAGGCGGAGAATGCCCCGGCAGGGGCCTTCGCCGACTAACGTCGGCTTCGGCTTGGCAAGCCAGCTTATTTCTCAAACCATACTGGATATTTGCATCAAGTCAGGCGAAGGCTGTCGCGCCGTAGCTTCAGCGGAGGCGGACGTCATAAAGTATGTCTATATTCTTCAGAGTATAAATTACCCGGAACGTCATTACACCGGACGAACAGATGATTTGGACAAACGTATCGAAAAACATAACGCAGGGCTCGTCTCGCATACCGCCAAATTTGCGCCCTGGAGGCTACAAACGCATATTGGCTTTTCCGATCCGCTAAGAGCTGTTGAATTTGAAAAGTATCTGAAATCAGGTTCGGGACGAGCATTTGCAAAGAAACGCCTTTAACCTTTTTCTGACTACCTAACCTAAGAAACACACGCCCCGGACGGAGAGCACAAACGAATGCGCATCGACCGTCGCGGCCAGCGCGTCGCCATACGCTCAAACGGGATGGTTTTGACGAACATATGCGTCAGTTCCGAAGTATAGGCGTAATCGATCTCGCTGACGATGATCGATGCGCCGGCGTCGATCAGCACCGAAGACGGCAGATCGTCATACGCTGATCCTTGCGCATATGGCGTCCCGCCGGAATTGTCGCGACTCCACAACACTACGGGATCGCCGTCTGCATCGACACCGACGCTCACCAGCCTAATCGTTGCGGGCGCGCCGCCCGCCTCCATGATCTGCTCGACGCCTTCAAAAAGATCATCGACTTCTGATGTTTTGATCTCGAGTTCTTGCGCTGCGAGATCGGCGAGCGTTTCCGCCGCCACCGTCACCTGCCGTGAGCGCGCAAGCCCGTCGGCGCATTCTACGACGCCGAAAAACAGCGCAACCATAATCGGCGCCATCAGCGCGAATTCCGTCGCTGCGACGCCGGAGACGCACGCAGCGAACCGTTTTTCGCGGCGCGAACACTTGTTATCCATTCTGGCTGCCCCCGAACGGTTCGTTACGGAAGATGTTGACGGAGATAATCTTGCGCTCGCCATGTTCGGTTTTTTTGAGATTGAGCCCCAACCCCGGATTGACTGGCTTGTAGAGAAAACAAACCCGCACTCGGATAATGTCGCGCTGGCCGCCAAAATCATTCTGGTCGAATTGCGCGCCTTCAATCGACGGATCATTCCTGTCGCGACAGACAGGATCGGACAAATCCGCTGCAAGCGCGCCGAAGGACGAAAAACTGGAAATATCGATGGTCAGCTTGTCGTCGCAGGCGCCGAACTGATCGACAACACGACATATCTCATCGAAAAACGCGTCTCGCGACATGCCGCTCGATTGCGCCTGTCCGGTGCGGATCAGGTGCGCCGCATTCGCAGTTGCCTGCTGCACGCTGTTGGTGACGAAAAAATACCATCCGGCTTCGATGATGGAAAAGACGAGCGCCAGAAACACTGGCGCCACAATGGCGAATTCGACGGCCGCGGCGCCACTCTTGTTCCGTAAAATGTTCCGGCGTTTCGCCAGTCGCATAATGCGCGCCCTTGCGGCCTCGCCGCACCAATAATGCGCGGAAGCGCCAAAGGACGCCCGCTTTCACCATTCCGGAATGAATTACGGGATTTGCGGTTAATGTTCCCTCAGGAAACATCGTTAATCAAAGAAAAAGCGCCCGTTAAACGGGCGCTTTTTCAAAAATCGTACTTAACGAGGCGTTAATCGAGATCGTTCTGAACTTTCTTCTCGATCACGTTTCGCCCGATATTTTCTTCCTGGAGAAGCAGACGGATCATCGCGGCGCCTTCCTCGATGCCAACCTGATGCCGGGCGAAGCCCGTAGCGGTTTCAGGGGCATGAACCGGCTTGCCGGTAAGATTTTGCGTCACCTGCTTGTTCAAGTGAGAAGCAGACATATCGCTTGCATAACCTTCAAGGCTAACCGTCTGATGCGCGGAAGCAAGTTCGCTCGCAAACATTTCCGCCGTCGCAAGGAAGTTCAGCATCGACGAGGCGATGTTGCCGCGCGGAATGCCGTAATCGGAAATGTCATAGCGGCTGATATAGGCTTCGCCGTCCTGATCGACGCCCACCGTCACAAACGGAATGTTCGAGTTGAACGCCTGAACAGTCTGCGGATTAGGATCAACGCCGCGGAAAAACGTGACCGCCTGCATCCCAACGCAGCCATTGCTTCCCTGACATGCCGTAAAGAAAAGAATGAACTGCGTCGAACCGCCGGCGGCGATAATATACTGCGCGCCGTTATCGAGCTGGCGCACTTCCCACGGCATGCCGAGCTCGTTGAGCACCGGACCGACCGTCTGCACGCTGAAATTTTTAACGATGTTAGTCGGGTTCGCGAGGCCGGAGCCCGAAGAGCCCATCTCGTTCTGCGCGTTCGCGCCGCTCATCCCTGCCGTTAGCGCCAATGCGGCGGCGCCGAGTGCTGCAAATACCGGTTTCATGACCCCTCACTTATCCCCGTGACTACTGAACATGGACCTTAGCCGCTCAAAGACCTCAAGGTCAAAACCTCAATTTCAGCGCCATTATCACCGGAAATCGGGGATTTTGGGTGACATCGGGGCAAAGGCGTGGTTAAGCGCCACCCTATGAGCCAACCATCTGAAAACATTAGCCCTGCCGCGCCGGGGCTCGAATCGCGCAAGGCCGCGCTTGAAATCCTCGACCGTATCGCGGAGGGCGCCGCCCTTGAGGACGCGATCGCCAAGACGCGTCCGTTTGAGCATCTTGAGGGCCCCGATCGCGGCTTCGCACGAGCGCTGGTCAGCGAGACATTGCGCCGGCGTGGGTCCATCGATCATGTGATCGGCGGGTTTCTCGACAGGCCGCTGCCGAAAAAATCAGCGCGGGTGATGGATATTCTTCGCATCGCCACGACGCAGCTTTTGATCCTTCAGACGCCGCCGCATGCGGCTGTCTCTACATCGGTCGACCTTGCCGCCGACCGGCGCGAGACGGCGGGCTATGCAAAACTCATCAACGCTATCGCGCGCAAGATCGGCAAGACCGGTCCGGAAACTCTGGCGAAGCTCCCCGCCCGCACTGATACGCCGTCATGGCTGTGGCGGTCGTGGGAGCGCAGCTTTGGGCCCGTCAAAACTCGCGCCATCGCCGAAGCGCACCGGATTTTCGCACCGCTTGATATCACCCTGAAACCCGGAGAGGACGCGCAAATCTGGGCGGATCGTCTTGGCGCGGAGCTTTTGTCAACGGGCTCATTACGCATCGCGAAAGCCAGCGATGTAACCGCGCTTGACGGCTTCGATGAAGGCGCATGGTGGGTGCAGGATACGGCTGCGAGCATGCCGGTGCGGCTGTTCGGCGATGTCGCCGACAAGCGTGTTTTTGATCTCTGCGCGGCGCCGGGCGGGAAAACGCTGCAACTGGCGGCGGCTGGCGCAAGTGTGGTCGCCGTCGATAAATCGGGCGCGCGGCTTGAGCGGGTGAAAGCAAATCTCTCGCGCACGAAACTGACCGCAGAACTTGTCGAAGACGACGCCTTGCGCTTTCACACGTCTGAAAAAGCCGACGCGATCCTGCTCGATGCCCCTTGCACAGCGACCGGCACGATTCGACGCCATCCGGACATCCCATGGTCCAAGGGCGAAACGGCGCTCGCCGCCCTCGCCGAACTGCAATCGAAAATGATTGATCACGCCCTGGCATTACTGAAGCCCGGCGGCGTTCTCGTCTATTGCGTTTGCTCCCTTCAGCGGGAGGAAGGCGAAGCCCAGGCGAAAGCTGCGCTGGCGCGCCATGCGTCGCTGGAACGCATCCCGGTCACAGCGGAAGAGACTGGCGGCCTTGCCCAGGCGGCGCTCACCCGCGACGGCGACTTACGCACCCTGCCCTCCCTACTGGCGGACAAGGGCGGCATGGACGGGTTTTTCGCGGCGCGGTTCCGGCTCAAAGTGTGAGCGGGCTAAAATTCGCCTAAATTTGAAGGCGTTAACGATCTTCATCTCGTCGAAAATCGGTCGGAGCCCTTACGAAATCCCTTGATTGCCGACGCGGGGACCCCGATATTACACAAGGATTTGAAGGGGCGCACCGCCCCCGATAAAGGCGAAACGAAAGGACGAAAGTCTTATGAACGAACCTCGCAGACAATTTGGCTCAGTCGCCGAGACCGGCAGCGTCGCGATTGACCAGGGCCTGCGCCAGTACATGCTTGGCGTTTACAACTACATGGCGCTCGCCGTCGCCGGCACGGGCCTGTTCTCCATGCTCATGGCGAGCAATGAAGCGCTGATGTACCAGATTGCAGCGACGCCGCTCAAATGGGTCGGTTTCGCCGGCATTCTCGCTATCGGCTGGTTTTCGCCGCGGCTGATCATGGGCGGCTCCAAGGCCATGGCCCATGGCGCCTTCTGGCTCTACGCCGCGCTCTGGGGCGTAATGATCGCGCCCATGCTGTTCTTCTTTCAGCAGGCCGGGGCAGCGCAGGATATTTACCGCGCGTTTTTCATCACCGCTGCGGTCTTCGGCTCCATGAGTCTTTGGGGCTATACGACTAAGAAAGATCTCTCCGGCTGGGCGAGCTTTCTATTCATGGCGAGCATCGGCCTCCTTATCGCGATTGTCGTGAACGCGCTGATCTTCCAGAGCACGATGATGAGCCTCATCACGTCATGCGGCGTTGTTCTGGTTTTCTCCGCCGTCACCGCCTGGGAAACGCAAGCAATCAAATCATGGTATCAGGAAGGCAGCTCAATGAATGAGCGTACGTCAATCTTTGGCGCGTTCATGCTTTACGGCTCATTCGTCACGCTGTTCGTACATATCCTGAATATTCTCGGGATCATGCGCGACTAGCCATACAACGCATGCACGAAAAACCCCGCCCCCCGTTAAAGGGTAATGTGGCGGGGTTTTTTATTGGCCTGACCTGCTCGTGACCGGACGTCAGGGTTTTGCGATTTGCCGCCGCCGGAAAGCCGCCCTAAAGTCCCGCCATGTCAGTACGTGATTGTTTTGAACTTCCTGTTACCGGCGCATGCGCGCAGTCCGCGCGTGGTTACAATGACTATGTTTCCGAATTTTTGAGCTATGGCGCGAATATTCGCGGGCTGTTCGCCATCGCCGACGCGAACGAAGGCTCAGCCTTGATCAACGCACACGCCGCGGCGCTGCATCTTGCGTTCGAGGGCGCGGAAGGCTGGGCGGCGGCAACACCCTATCTCGCGCGCATGCAAACGACCGAAGACAAGGCGACAGATCGCGAGCGATTGTTCTGTTCAGCGGTCAGCGCGTGGGCGGCGCAGGATTTCAATAAAGCACTTGCGCTCATCGACGAACTCACTGTGCGCTGGCCGGCGGATTTATGCGCCATCAAATGGGGGCAATATCACGCGTTCAATCTTGGCGATCAGGCGGCTTTATTACGGCTCGGTCAGCGCGCCGCCATCGTTCACGAAGAAACACCTTATGCACACGGCATGATCGCCTTTGCGCTCGAACAGAACCATCGATTGCGCGAGGCCGAAGAGGAAGGTTTGCGGGCCGCGGAAATCGCCATCGATGACGCCTGGGCGCATCATGCGGTCGCCCACGTTCTTGAAACCGAAGGGCGCGCCAAGGAAGGCGCGCGCTGGCTCGATCACTGTGCGCATACCTGGGAGAAGAAGGGCGTTTTTATCCGTGATCACAATTGGTGGCATGCGGCGTTGTTTCAACTTGCTCTTGGGCAAGAAACGGAAGCCCTCAAAATTTTCGACAAACGCCTTTGGGGCGCGTGGCCGGAGTTTCCGCAGGAACAGATCGGCGCCGTTTCCATGCTGTGGCGGCTCGAATTGCGCGGGCTGGATGTTGGGGAGCGCTGGAAACCCGTCGTCGAACAGGCGCGCCGTCGCGCCGGCGAACATTACTTCCCATTCCACGACCTGCATTATCTTTACGCGCTAGCGCGCGCCGGAAACGACGGCGAAGCAGGCGCGTTCCTCACCTCGCTGAAATCGAAAGCTGAAAACGCGTCTGGCGATGCGGCGTTTGTATGGGGCGAGGTTTGTGCGCCCGCTGCGGAGGCGATTGTCGCATTTGCATCAGGTGACAGAGCGTTCGCCGCCGTACGGCTTGCGCCTGTCCTGAGCAACCTCCACCGCGTCGGCGGCAGCCATGCTCAGCGTCATGTTTTTACGGAAACTTATGAAGCATGTGTTGGCATCGACCGCGCCGCTGCGCTCCGGCTCTGACGGTCGTTACGTCGCCAGTTTCAGTTTCTGACGGTCGAAAACTTTCAACACCTGCGCGAGGTCATGGCCGCGCTTGATGATGGCGCCGGTCATGGAAACGACCACCCATGCGCCCTGTTTCTTCGCCAGCGCCGGACGCTTTTCGATACGATAGAGCGGCAATTCCGACGCGCGCCGGAAGATCGAAAACACCGCCGCATCTTTCATGAGATCAATAGCGTAATCGCGCCATTCGCCGGCGGCGACGAAATAGCCGTAAACGGCGAGGATGCGGGTGAGTTCGCTGCGGGAAAAGGCGACCGGGTCGGGCCGCTTCATCGGCTGTTGGGACAAGGCCTGAGTTCGCATTGCGTTTGAGTTTCGCGCGGCCCGGCGGCGCCTGCAAGCCCCGGGCGCTCACGAAAAGGGGAAAATCATCCTTAAAATCGCCTTAATTGATCCTGATCTCCGCCCCAATCCGCAGCCAGATTGGATCAGAGCCGGGCGGGTGGTTCGGCCGGAGTTTCCGGTTTTAACCATCGCCCCCAGCCCCCGGGAGATTTGGCCTTATCTCTCGCCCGGCCTATTTCTTTTTCTGATTACCCTTCCCCAAGCTTGACGCATGCGCCCGGACACGGTGAGACCCTGATCTCGCTTTCCCGGGGACTGCTTCGCCCATGTCGTCCGTCATCTCCGTCGCCTTGCCGGTCTTTGCCATCATCGCCGCGGGTGTTCTCGCCGGGCGCTTGAAATTCATGACGGCGGAAGATTCCGCCGCGCTCAACAAATTCGTTTTCCGGTTTGCCATGCCTGCGGCGCTATTCGGTCTCACCGCCGGAACGGCGCCGCCCGGACGCGAGGACCTCGCCATCATTTCCGTCTATGCGGCTGCAAGCCTCGCCGTGATTTTTGGGTCATATTTTGTAGCAAGGCCGTTATTTAAACTGTCGAAACAGGAATCCGGCGCCCATGCTGTTGCTTCGACGCTCGGCAACGCGGTTTTTCTAGGTTTGCCGGTCGCTTTATCCGTAGACGGATGGGCGCGCCCTTTCGTAACGCTGATGCTGATCGAGGGCACGATTATTGTCGCCATCTCAAGTGCCTTGATCGCGCCGCGAAAGGAAGACGGCTCAGCGCTGACGCGCCTAAGCGAATTCATCATGAAACCGCTGAAAAACCCGCTGGTCATCGGCATGGCGGCCGGGTTTGTTTATTCCGCTATCGGGCTTCCCTTTTCCGGGCCCGCCGAGACATTCTTTTCGCTACTGGGCCGCGCCGCCGGGCCGACAGCGCTTTTCTCCCTCGGCCTCTTTCTGATCACCAATCCGATGCCTCCGGCCGGTTCCGTCGCGGGCCGCGTCGGCGCGATTGCGTTCGCGAAAATGGCGCTCTTGCCGGCCATAGCGCTCGGCCTTGCCGGCGCGCTTGGGCTCGATGACCCTGAGTATTGGGGGGGGCTGGCGCTGTTCGTGTTTACGCCGTCAGGCGTCGTTTCCTTCGTCCTTGCGAGCCAGTCCGGGGTCTACAAGACCGAGACTGCAGCAGCGGTGAGCTTGACGACGCTGCTTGCTATTTTGACGATTTCAGGCGTGCTGGTGGCGTTTGGGTGAAATCGAAATCGGGGTATTAGCGGTTCATGGGGAGACTAGTTGAAATCGCCCACTTTTATGATCCCGAGGAAGCCTATTGCGCTAAAGGTTTTTTGCTTGCGCACGGCATTCAGACCATTTTTCAAAATGAACACTACGTGACCGTTGATCCGGCACTTCGATTTGCGCTCGGCGGATATCGAATGCTGGCGTTGTCCGAGTTTGAAGAAACCGCCAGAGAAGCATTGGAAAGCATTCACGGTCAGGCGGGTGAAGACGATCCAGACCCTATTCAAAAAACCCCACACAACTGGTTGTGGCTTCCGATCGCCTTCCTTGTGGGGATTCCTTTTGTCCCGCTGTTGAAACCGAAATGGATGTTGCCGTTCCAATTTCTGATACTCGCCACAATAGGTCTGTTCCTAATAATTTTTATGAATCGCAATTTTATTGCGTACTGGTTCCTTTATTAACCCCGCGCGAGAACTTTCTTCACCGCCTCGACAAGTTCACTGCGCTTCGCCGAAAACTGCGCAGGCTGTTCCTCGCGCCATGCCTTGTTATCTTCGATAGACTTTGAAAGCTCTGCGCCTTTGACGAGATCCTTGATGGTGACCTCGCCTTTTTCGCGCTCATCCGGTCCTTGAATAATCGCGACGGGCGCGGCGCGCCTGTCGGCGTATTTCAGCTGCTTGGCGAAATTCGACCCGCCGAGATAAACTTCTGCGCGAACGCCGGCGGCGCGCAGTTCCGCCGCCATTTGCTGATAGTCTGCCATCCGGTCTTTTTCGAGCGCAAGCACGACGACCGGGCCTTGCGCAACTGATGCCGACGCATTTTTCAGTTCCAGCGCTGCAAGCAGGCGCGAGACGCCGACCGATACGCCCACGGCGGGCACTTCCATCCCCTTGAAGCGCTTGACGAGGCCGTCATAGCGCCCGCCGCCGCCGATGGAACCCATCTGCACCGGCCGGCCTTTCGCATCGGTCAGCGTCGATTTGAATTCCGCCTCGAACACAGGGCCGGTGTAGTAATCGAGCCCGCGAATGACGGAGCAGTCGAAAATTATACCCCGCGCATCGAAATCCGGGATCGATGATTTGATGCCGTTGAGTTCGTCGAGTCCTTCGGCGCCGTTCTTCGTATCACCGAGAATTTTTGCAATCACCGCCAGCGGATCGTCGCTTGAGTTTTCTGGGCCCGACTGCAGGAACGACAAGACGGTTTCGATTTTCACGTCATCGAGCCCGGCGCCGTCGGTGAAGTCGCCGCTCTCGTCCTTGCGCCCCGGCCCGAGCAGCTGCGCAACGCCCTTAGCGCCGAACTTGTCGAACTTGTCCATGGACCGCATGACGGTGAGGCGCGTTTCCAAATTCACCTCGCCTTCAAGTCCGATCTTTTCAAACAGGCCGTCAACAATTTTACGGTTCGAGACGCGAATGAAAAAATCATCCCGATCAATGCCCGCCGCCGCAACGACGTCCGCGAACAGCGAGCAGATTTCCGCATCTGCATAGGGCGCCGGCGCGCCGACCGTATCAACGTCACATTGCGTGAACTGACGGAAGCGTCCCGGCCCCGGCTTTTCGTTACGCCAGACCGGCCCCATCTGGTAACGGCGGAACGGCTTCGGCAGCGCGTCGTAATTTTCCGCCACATACCGCGCCAGCGGCGCCGTCAGATCATAGCGCAGGCTCATCCACTGTTCGTCGTCATCCTGCAGCGAAAACACGCCCTGGTTCGGCCGGTCCACATCTGGCAGGAACTTGCCGAGCGCATCGGTATATTCAAACGCTGGCGTTTCCAGCGGGTCGAACCCCCACGCCTCGTAGACAGCACTAATGCGCGCCAGCATCTCGCGCTCGGCGACGATTTCAGGGCCCAGCCGGTCGCGAAACCCGCGCGGAATGCGCGCCTTGGGGCGGAATGTTTTTTCTTTCTTGGCCATCAGGCGGGGGATAGCCGATGCCGCGAGAGGGGGCAATGCAGGGTCGCGCCGCCGGTTGAGATGCCCGCCGCTTCGGCCCATACTTTCCGTCGATAAGGGGAGAAGAAAATGAGACCATTGAATTTCGCATGGGCGCTCGGCGCGCTGGCGCTGTTCGGTTGCGGCGGTCCCGTACCGGACGGCGTTTTCCTGACCATGACCGCCTCCGGAGAGGGCGTGAAAGTCGAGGGCTCGATAAACGGCAAACCCAACGAGTTCCTCTCCGGCGGCGAAGGGGGTTCGCTGGTGACGTCGATGCCGCTGAACAGGTTCGTTCACGAGGGCGAAAACGAGGTCAGCTTCGTCCTGAGCCGCGCAACCGATGACGAGGAATTCACGCCATCATTCCGTGCGGTGCTGGAAGTCAGCATCAAAGGCGAGATTGTCGATTCACAGGCCCCGGGTGAGCGCGTGATCATCGACCGGCAGATGACGGATGAAGAAGCCGCCAATGTCGCCGCGGGTGAAACCGTAACCATCACCGAAGGCTTTACAGTCGACAAAGCGAAACTTTCAGAACTCGCCGGGAAATAGTTACTGATTTTCCGGCGATTTAATAGGGTCGACCCGTTCTATAATGATCGGGTCGATGGGCGCTTCCGATTCAAACGGCCCGCCGGGCCCGGTTGAAACCGCACCGATTGCGTCAACGACCTCGATACCGTCAACAACACGCCCGAAGACGGCGTATCCGTAAAGCGGCAAGCCCTCGACAATCTTGTGATCGAGTTTTTCGTTGTCAGCCAAATTGATGAACCACTGCGCCTGCGCGCTCGCCGGGTCGTCGCCGCGCGCCATGGCGATGGTTCCGCGCTCATTCTTGAGGCCGTTGTCGCCTTCGTAAGCAATCGGATCGTTTGGCGGGCGTTCCGTATAGTATCGCGAATACCCGCCGCCCTGAATGACATAGCCATGCACCACGCGATGAAAAATCGTGCGGTCATAGTGGCCTGATGTCGCGTAACCAAAAAAGTTTTCAACCGTGACCGGCGCTTCTTCCGGGTAAAGCTCAATGACGATGTCGCCCATGGATGTTTTGATCTTTGCATGGGTTGCATCCTGAGCGCCTGCAGACGCTGCCAAAGCAAATGCAACCGCGATGAATGCACCGATCCTTCGAACAAGCATTTTTAAAAACTCTTTCCGTCCACCTGTTGCGGCTGAAGCGCGGACAAATCCACATTCTCGACACAGCGCAAATTCACCGCCGCCATCTCCCCGCCGTCCGGGTGCTTGCCCATGCCGAAGGGCTGAACGCCGCAGGCGGAGCAGAAAAGATGGCGTATCTGCTTTTTGTTGAACAGATATTCGGTAAGTTTGTCCTCGCCCGAAACGATCTTGAAATTTTCAGCCGGCGTGAAGGTCAGCACAAATCCTTTCATGGCGCAGTGCGAACAGTTGCATTCCATGGTGCTGGCAAGATCGACGCTCGCTTCAAACTTAACCGCGCCGCAATGACAGCCGCCCTGCACATTTGTCATATCAGCCATCGCCATCCTCTCTTTTTACGCCGCGCAATTGATTGATGCGGTCAATGAGACCATTGGTCGATGCATCATGCGCCGTTGCCGCAGGTTTTTCCTCGCCCGGTTTTGCAATTTCAGGCAGGATCGCCTTGGCCAGCGTCTTGCCAAGCTCGACGCCCCACTGGTCGAACGAATTGATCCCCCAGATGACGCCTTGCACGAATATCTTGTGCTCATAGAGCGCGATCAGCGCGCCCAGCGTTTCGGGCGTCAGCTTTTCCAGCAGGATGGAATTCACTGGCCGGCCGCCGGGAAATGTCTTGTGGGGCGCGAGCCGGTCAATGTCCGGCCTGGCGTAGCCTTCCTCCGCCATTTCTTCGCGAACTTCGTGTTCGGTCTTGCCGCGCATCAATGCTTCCGGCTGCGCCAGAAAGTTAGACAGCAGAATTTCGTGATGGGCGCCGGCTTCCGACTGGCTGATCGCCGGCGCGATGAAATCAGCGGATATCAAATCCGTACTCTGATGCAAGAGCTGATAAAATGCATGCTGGCCGTTGGTGCCGGGCTCGCCAAATATTACCGGGCCGGTTGCAGCATCCACCCGCGCGCCATCAACACTAACACGCTTGCCGTTCGATTCCATATCCGCCTGTTGCAGATAAGCCGGAAGGCGATGCAGATGCTGGTCATAAGGCAGGACCGCATGGGACGCGGCGCCGAGAAAATTCCTGTTCCACACGCCTGTGAGCGCCAGCATGACCGGCATGTTCTCACGTAGCGGCGCAGTTCTGAAATGCTCGTCCATTGCATGCGCGCCTTTAAGGAGCCTTTCGAAATGTTCGAACCCGACCTGAAGCGCAATAGAAAGGCCTATGGCGGACCAGAGCGAATAGCGCCCGCCGACCCAGTCCCAGAAAACGAACATGTTTTCCTTGTCGATGCCGAAAGCCTCAACCGCGCGTTGATTGGTGGAGAGCGCAATAAAGTGTTTGGCGACGGTGTTCTCATCGCCGCCATTTTCCAAAAACCACGCCTTTGCGCTGGCGGCATTCGTCATGGTCTCCTGTGTCGTGAATGTTTTTGACGCGATGACGAACAACGTCGTTTCCGCATCGCATTGCGCGAGCGTGTCGGCGAGATGCTGTCCGTCCACATTGGAGACGTAAAAAGTTCGGCGACTCTCGATCCAATAAGGCCGAAGCGCTTCCGTCGCCATCAGGGGGCCGAGGTCTGAACCGCCGATGCCGATATTCACAACCGTATCGAACGGCTTGCCCGTACGGCCTTGTCTCGCGCCGGAATGAACCGATGCGACGAAGGCTTTCATCTTCTCCCGCTCGGCGCGCACCTTCAGCGAAACGTTCTCACCGCCGACGTGATAATCGCGCATGGCGAAGTCGCGCAGCGCCGGATGCAGGACGGCGCGCCCTTCGGTAGTGTTGATCGGCTCCCCGGCAAACATACGCCCTCTGGCGCCTTCGACCTCCCGCACTTTCGCCAGCGCGATCAGATGATCGACAACGTCTTCAGTGATCTTGTTCTTGGAATAGTCAAGAAAGAGCCCCGCCGCCTCAATGGAATACCGGCCGAACCGTTCCGGGCCCGTCTCGAACAAAGCCTTTGTCGCGGTGTTCTCTAGCGCTTCGGCGTCCAGCGTCAGCGCTTTCCATTCCGGCAGTTGCGATAATGAAGTCATCAAGCTCTCAGGATCAGAGCCCCCATGCGGGCGGTCACTTGATACGGATTTTATCTGTCATCCTCAACGCGTTTTAAGAATAATCCGGTAAACGCGGAAAAATGAAAGCTCCAGTTGCGTCCCCGGCCCCTGCCGTCAAACGGCTTTTATCAAGTCTCGCGGCAATTATCGCCGTAACGACGATTTTCGGCGTCAAGGCCTATGAAATCGAGCAGCGGACCCTTGCAGCGCAGGCGAGCGAGGCAAGTAAACTCGCGCAGGCGCGCCTAGAGACCAGCTCCTGAAACCGCCTCGCGCACGGCTTTCTTGGTTAACGGAATGTCAAAAACATGCGGCTCTTCGCCGGGCGTATAATAGACGTATAGCGGCACGCCGCTGGCGCCGAAGCTTTCCAGAGCCGCTGTGATTTCCGGATCGCGAACGGTCCAGTCTGCAACCATGAAGACAGCGCCTGCATCGGAAAAGACCTCCGCAACCTCACGGTCCGAAAACACAGTCATCTTGTCGAACTGACAGGTCACGCACCAGGCGGCGGTGAAATCGATGAATACCGGAATATGGCTAGCGCGATAAGCGTCGAGTGTTTCCGAATTGAAAGGCTCCGCAGTCATGGCGCCGTATTGCTCACCATTTTCGACGCCCGCGCTCTCCGCCGCTTCCAAGGTGAACAGCGGCGCGATTGCAATCAGCGCTGCGAGCGCTGAAACGATCCTGAGCACAAACGCCGATCGGCCGTCGCCCTTGCTGCGCTCGAAACTCCAGGCGGCAAACGCCATAAAGACGGCGCCGCCGAGTACGGCGCCGAGCCCCGCGCCGACCGCCTGTTGAGCAAGCACCCAGATGAAATAAGCGGCGGCGGCAAAAACTGGAAACGCAAGCGCCTGTTTGAAGACGCTCATCCACGGGCCGGGCTTGGGCAGATGACGACCAAGACCGGGCGACAGCGATAAAACAAGATAAGGCGCAGCGAGCCCGAGCCCCAGCACCGCGAAGATCAAAAGACCAGCAAACGGCGGCAGGATCAGCGCCGCGCCCATGGGTGCGCTCAGCAACGGACCGATACAAGGCGCCGCCACCACCACAGCCAGCGCGCCCGTGAAAAACGCACCCGCCACGCCGCCCTTTTTCGTCAGGCTTTCGCCGCCGCCGGCAAGGCTTTCGCCGACCGTAAAGACGCCGGACAGGTTGAGACCGACAAGCAACAGAATATAGGCCGAAAGCGCCACAACCCACGGCGCCTGCAAATGGAAGCCCCAGCCGAGCTGTTCGCCGCCCGAACGCAACAGCAACAAGACGCCGCCAATCAACAGAAAGGTCGCCAACACGCCCGCCGTATAGAGCATGCCGTCGCGGCGCACTTCCGCCGGCTTTTCTCCCGCGCTGCGCATGAATGACGCCGCCTTGATGAAGACGATGGGAAAGACGCACGGCATGACATTCAGGATGACGCCGCCGAAAAACGCGAATGCGAGCAGCAGCGGAATATTTGTTGGCGCGGTGCGTGCGGCGATCTGCAGCGCCGGTTTGACGATGGGCGCTGGTACGGCGGCAGTCAAAGCATAGGCGCGGCGGCCACCGTCTGAAGCGCGAAAGGTCAGAACGCCGTCGAGCGTGCTTTCATCGTGGCCGTCAATCCATCCGGGCTTCATGGCAATGACCAGGTCGCCGCCGTCGTTCGAAACCGTCTGCGCAGCGGATGGCTCCACTAACCCCTCGCGCGCGACAAAAAAGAACGCATCCTGTTCTGTAAAATTTTGAGGCCTTGGGAGACGTAAAACATAATTGCCGCCGGAAACGGCGAATACGGCGTCGGTCCGCAACGGCAATGGCTGTGCTGCCCGCGCCTCGGCGAACAATGATGCAACACCAGAATCAATATCGGCATTATCGACAACGGGAACTGAAAACGAAAACTGCGCCTCTTCGGGCACGCAGATATCTTCGCAGATCTGCCAGCGCGCATGAATGGCGACGTCTGCATCGGTTCCCGGCAGCACGTTATCAGGCGCCGTGACAGGCACGAGAAATACCGGCGCGCCTTCATGGGCGTAGCTGGCGAGCGGGCCGACAGGAATATATTCCGGCGCCGGATGAACGATATCTCCCGCAGAAAACCCTTCCGGCAAATCCCAATCGAGCTCAAGTTTTAACCCTGCGTCACCAGGGTTGATCCAGAAAACGTGCCACCCCTCGCGCAATTCCTGACGTACGGCGAACCAGACGGTTTCTCCGGGAGCAAATCCGTTCGTCTCTGCGATGATTTCGGTCGTCGAATATTCATTTTCGACGACGGTTTGCGCGCACGCAACGCTAGCGCTGATCAGCAGCGCCCCTAATACCGTTAAAAGCCGAACAAAGCTCATACCCATCGTAGTACCCAAGCCCATGGCGCGCGCCAACTCCAATTTACGCCATTAAGGGACCGTTCCAGAAATCGTGATGGCTCTACAATGGAAAAAGGCCGGACATTCAGTCCGGCCTTTCAACACACATTGCCTGCGGTGATTAGTTAACAATCTGCGGCTTGAAAATATCAGCCTCAGTTAGATTGAAACGTCTTGCGCGCCGCTGCAGCAGTAGGCGCCAGTTGCCCATGGACATGATAAGCGCATAGGCAAGGGGCAAGAGGCCGCTCTTGCGAAGCTCAAGAAGCTTGTCGTCCGGCACTTCAGCAAGCTTTTTTTCATCGACACAGAAATACTGTGCGAAAGAAACAGGGTCGGTTGAACCCTGCGGCGTATACTGCGCCGTCTGCGGTTGTATGATGTCCAAATCCATCAACGTCTTTGCGAACTGGTCCGTCATCTGACGGTCGCGTTCGTAGCCTTTGCAATATTCAACCGCCGACTTGGCTTCCTCAGTCAGGTCGCCGTCCTTGAACAGTGGAACACCGCCATCAGAAGACAATCCTTCAAAAGCGCGATCAATAACGATCGCCATGCGATCGCCGTTGTTTTCCGCCGCCAAACCAAACGGGTACCGGCGCAGGTAACCCGGAACATATCGGGTTTCTTCCCACTTTCCATCGTCGGTAACGAAAAGGTTGATATCATCGAAGAGACCGGTAACGGCCAGAAGCTGCGGCTGTTCTTTCGACATGAAAATCAGCGGATAATCTTTCATCGCCGCCGGAATTTCACTCAACGTAACTGGAATCGCCCGCGCTTTCGAGGCGAAGGCGAACGGCTGCGACGCCGGCTTCATGGTGAGTTCGCCATGCTCTTCTTTCATCAACAGTTCCGGCTTTTCATAAAGAAACATCTTGCCGGTAATTTGCGGTACGGCCTGCGCCTCGCTCATTTAGAAACCTTTCTTATTCTTCAGTTCTGGGGCGCATCATGACGCCGCCGACCCCCTCCGGGGCGGTCCGCGCGCACGCTTAGCAAAAAGCCTTCAAAGCTCCAACCCTGAAGTCCGCGCGGCCCCATAATTCAGCTGGAACATGGCGCCTGCGCCACAAAATCCGCAACTTCCGCCGGCTTTTCCATGGGCGCCAGATGGCTTACCCCCGCCGCAACCCTAAGCTGCGCGCCGAACCGCCTCAGTTTCTCGCGCGCCGCCAATGATACTGTCGAGGTCAGGCTATCCGCCACATAAACCTCGACTGGAACCGCAACGTCTTTCACCGCGCCCCAGAAATCGTTCGCCTGGGCCGCAAAAGTCGCCGCCTCCCACCGGGGGGCGCAGGAGAGCCGGACGCCGTCATCGGTTTCTGTCAGACCATCCTCGAGATAATCGGAAAGAGCGCCCGCCGACCAGCTTTTGAACAGTCCCTTTCGTCCGTAGGAGGCGACAACCTCGGACCGTGCAGACCATATCGCGCGGCGTCCTGCAGCCTTCGAAACAAGGGACATTCGCCCGCGCAGAAGCGGCCATATCGGCGTCGCCGCCAGCAAGGTGAGCCTTCGCGGCATCGCTACAGGCTCTATCAGCTTCAGACAGGCGACATCATTTCGGCTCCGGGCCGCCATCGCCGCCGTCACCCCGCCCATGGAGTGACCGGCCAGCACCCATCCCTCCCGTCGTTCCGAGTCTAGAAAAGCACCGATGTCTTTTGCATATATGCGCCATGATCTGAGCCTGCCGGGGTCTGACGGCAAAGTGGTGCGCCCATGGCCGCGCATATCGAGGGCGTAGATATCAAACCCGTCGCTCAACATCGCCAGCATCTGTTTGTAGGCGGAAGCACAAAAGCCGGTCGCATGGCAGAACAGCAATGGCGGCTTTCCGGCGTTTTTCCATCGCCATCCGGCCAGCGCGCCATCGCCGAGCGGCGCCGTAAACCGTTCAGGAAAAATTTGCGGGCTTGCGGTCATTGTGAAGAAAATGGCGCCCTATTCGCGAACATCAATGATGCTTCGCAGCTAGTTCAAAAAGCGTACGCATGTGCAATACGTCCGGAATAGCACGATGGGCGCGCGGTGCCCGTTTGTTTGCTTCTTCAACGAGGGCGTCCAGAATGTCTTTTGGCATTTTACGGAAGACGTCGTAAAAATCGCGCAAGGCGAATTTCTGTTTCACCCCTCCCGCCTGAAAAAGGCGATAAAACCAGAATCCGTCCCAGTCCGGCGCATCTGAGTAAACGATTTTGTCACTGAGCGCGTCATTTAAAGCGCCGCACACTTCCTCGGCGGCGACGCCTGATTTTAACAGCTCCTCATGTGCAACGCCGTGCAATTGAAACGCTTTTTCATCCCATTGATCGAGCGGCCATGATGAGTCCGGCCTGATCAACATAGCTTTCGGCGCGCCGGCGGTAAAACACCAGCCGGCTTCGATGGGCCATGATTTCGCCCCGAGACCGGACGCTTCAAGATCGATGAACGCAATATTATCCAACCGAAAGGCCGACCTGTTTTGATGGGTGAAAACTATGGCGATTATGGCTTGTTCGCGCCGCCCCTGCAAAATAAATGTGGCGAGGCAATAAAATGAGCGCGTTAAATGGCTAATATTCTGACGATTGACACGCCCGGGCGCGCATGCGTCGACATCACCGAACGCGTTGCGGCAATTCTGGCGCAGTCGGATTTCAACAGCGGCGTAGCGCATCTGTTTATTCAGCACACGTCTGCTTCCCTCACCATACAGGAAAACGCGGACCCTGACGTGCGGCGCGATCTTCTTTCCTGGCTCGACCGGATCGCGCCCGAAAACGGCCCATACATCCATACCTCAGAAGGCCCGGACGATATGCCCGCGCATATCAAGTCGGCGATCACATCGACATCATTGTCTGTTCCATTTGAGAACGGACGATTGCTAACCGGAACATGGCAGGGCGTGTACGTAATTGAGCACCGCCGCCGCCCGCATCAAAGGCAGGTCGTTGTGACGCTTTTACCTAGCGGCCAATCGTATCTTTAGGCTTGAAAACACCGCTTTCGGGATCTTGTTCGTAATCGATCACAGCGGTTGATTTTGCTCTGCGCGCCGTGCGGCGCATTTCGGAAATCGCTTCACGCAAAGGACGGGAACGACGCTCCGCATAGCGATAGAGCGCAAGGGCGCCGACAGTAGCGACGACGGTGGCTGCCAGTGTCGTGACTGCGCTCATCTTTTACCTCTCCTGCTCAAACAGAATTCAATCAAAGGCCGTATCGGGCCCAAAGCGCGCGCCGCTCGCTCGCCGCTATCAGTTCTTCTGCATCGATCAGCGACGGCGGCGCGCCGAATCCGGGACTACGCTCCTCGCCGCCAGTCAACAGCTTTTTCAGCAGCGAGCCGGCTTCAGGCGAGATACGCTTGATCTTAACATCCTCACCGAACTTTTCGCGAAGAAAATCGCCGAGTTGAGCGATTCCGTCGATAAGACCACGCTCCTTGGCGGCCGGGCCCGTCCAGATCGCGCCCGAAAAGAGTTCCGGGTCGTCTTTCAGCTTGTCGCCGCGGCGATCCTTGACCAGCGCTTTGAACTGCTCGTGCAGGTCGGAAAGAATCTTTTCAAGGCGTTCTATGTCTTTCGGGTCTTCCGGCTGAAAGGGGTCGAGCATCGATTTGTTTTCACCCGCCGTATAAACCCGGCGCTCGACGCCAAGACGGCGGATCGCCTCATGAAATCCGAAACCGCCGGAGATAACGCCGATCGAACCGACAATCGAACTATCGTCGGCGTAAATTTCATCGCCCGCCAGCGCGAGAATATAACCGCCAGATGCACCCACGTCCTCGATGAAGGCAAGCACCGGAACTTCCTTTTCCTTTGCGTGGCGACGAATGGCGTTCAAAATCAGCCGAGACTGAACCGGCGAGCCGCCGGGCGAATTGATTGCGAGCGCAACGGCGGAAAGTTTTCCCGGCTTGAACGCCGCTTCGAGACTTTTTTCGAGCCGTTTAAGCGACATGCCCTTTCGGCCCGGGCCGCCGGCATCGCCGATAACGCCGGAAAGATCGATCACGGTGACGAGAGGCGCTGCAGGCCCAGTAAACGGCAAAGCGCGCCAAAGAGCGCCAATGGGTTTCAAAAAATCAGTCATCGCAGGCAAGTAGGTGTATTCAGGCGACTTTTCAATCCGGGGAGACGGGTGCAATCCGCCTGCTAGAGCGCTGATTCGCCGCTGATATGACGGCTGCTGCTCGCTTGACCGCGCGGGCGCGGGCGACCAATCTGCAGTCGTTCGCGGGTATCAGGAAAGGTTTGGCTTTGGGGTTAGCAGCGACAGCAAATGAGGCGCTTGCCAATTCCCGCACGGTTCATGAAGCCGGGCGCGAGCGGGACTTTTTGACCGCGGTCGCCAATCTGCAGTCTATGACCAAGGCTGACCTTGAAGCGGTTAATGCGGAAATCCTGAAACGGATGCAATCGCCGGTCAGCATGATCCCCGAACTTGCCGGTCATCTGATCAATGCAGGCGGAAAGCGGCTGAGGCCGATGCTGACGCTCGCCTCGGCGAGACTGTTTCACTACCAAGGCGCCGATCACGTCAAACTCGCGGCCGCGGTTGAGCTTATTCACGGCGCCACCTTGTTGCATGACGACGTCGTCGATCAATCGGCGTTGCGGCGGGGCGCCAGCACTGCAAATATAATCTGGGGCAACAAGGAAAGCGTTCTCGTCGGCGATTTCATTTTTGCGCGCGCCTTTGAACTGATGGTCGAGGCGAAGGATTTGCGCGTTCTCAAAGCGCTGTCTCACGCGTCCGGCGTGATCGCACAGGGCGAAGTGCTACAGCTGACGACGCAGAAAAACTTAAGCGCCACGTTTGAAACCTACCTGCAGGTCGTGGAGGCGAAAACGGCGGCGCTGTTCGCCGCGGCGACCGAGGTCGGCGGATTGATTTCTGGACGAACACGCGAAGAAGAAGAAGCCGTTCGCCAATTCGGCCTTAATTTCGGCGTCGCTTATCAGCTGATCGACGACGCACTTGATTACGCCGGTTTCGAGGCCTCTCTTGGCAAGACCGTAGGCGACGATTTCCGTGAAGGTAAAATGACCGCGCCGGTCGTCTTTGCGGTTGCACGCGCGCGTGAGCATGAAAAACCGTTCTGGCGGCGGACTATCGCCGATGGCGATATTCGCGACGGCGATTTTGAACAAGCCCGTGATTACATCGAACGCGACGGCGCCATTGAAGATACGATCTCATGCGCGCGTGACTATGCAGACAAGGCACTCGAAGCAATGGCGAGCGTGCCGGAAAATGAATTCTCAAAAGCGCTCGAAAACCTGGTGGTCACCTCTACGGCGCGCGCCGTCTGATCGCCTTATTCCGCCGCATGCAATGATGCATCGTGCATTTCACGTTCCGCCCGGGATACGGTCCGAGGTTCCTTACTGAAATGGCCGTCTGAAATTGCGTGCCTGTGAATGAGCGTCGCGCCGACGCTGAACGCCGCCGCCATCAACGCCGGCACAAGCCACTGCAGTGAATAGGGCAGTGTCAGCAGCAGCACCGCTGCGCCGGCGGACAAACTGACCATCCCCATATAAAAAACCGCGACGGCGGCGTGCGATGCGCCGCTGCGGATCATCAGCTGATAAAGATGTTCGCGGTGCGCCTCGAAAATGTTCGAGCCACGGATCAACCGGCAAACAAGCGTCCAGATAACATCAAAAATCAGCGGCGCGAAGATCACGGGCACGATCAGTGCGGTCATGCGCCCGCCGGTCCAGTTGACGCCGAGAACGCCGAACGCCGCGATCAGAAATCCTAGTGATTGGCTTCCATTATCGCCCATGAAGAGTTTGCCGCGTTTGAGATTTTGCGGCAGAAACCCGGTGGCCGCGAGCGCCAGCAAGAAAGCTGAGGCAAATAACAGACTCGCCCCCGCGCCGCCCGCGATCACCGAAATCCAGGCGAGGCCCACCGCCGCCGTTCCCGCCGCAAGGCCGTTCGATCCGTCCATGAAATTGAATGCGTTCATGAAACCGACAATCCACAGGATTGTCACCACCACACCCCATAAAAGCGGCAAAGCCACATCGCCGAAATAGGGAACGGGGAACGTGAGAAACGGACCGAACAAGCCGGTGAACGCCGCCGCAACGATAACCTGACCAAGAAACTTCCATGCCGGCGAAAGCCCGGCGCGGTCATCGATAAGCCCGATGCCAAGCGCGGCCGCCGCAAGCGCCGCCATCAATGCTGCCGAACGGGCAAGATCAACGTTTGAAGAAAACGCGCCGATAACAAAAAGGCCGACCAACCATGCGCCGATAATCGCCAGCCCGCCAATGCGCGGGGTCGCGAGCGCGTGGCTGGAGCGATCATTGGGATGATCGAGGAATCGCCGCGACTGTGATGCAAAAAGGCTCGCGCAATAGGCGAAAGCGACGGTTATGGCCGCGGCAGCGGCAAGAATGAAAGGCTCGATCTGGATCGTGTTCATCGCATCCGGCTTTCTCAGGCCAGCGGTTCTTTAGCGCACATGGAGCGGCGACGCCATGGCCCACCAGCCCTTCCCCGTGGCTTTCCGGGCTGCTCTCGTCGCCGCTGCGCCAGAACTGAACAATGAAAAACAAGTTGCTCCGCTGCCTGACATCCGCGCCAGAAGCGCGCCCGGCGCCGCGGCCAGCATCGAAATGACATCGCGGATCACCGGCGCATGATCGCAGGCATAAGATTCGAGATCGTTGCGAGAGTTACTGAGAGCGTCAACAAGCGTTTCATACCCGGCCGTTTGCATGCGGATGACTGCCGGCTTCTGCGGCGCCGGGTTTCCACGATCGAATGCGCGAAAGACAGGCCCCGTCGGCATCGGAACGCCAGGATTGACAAGACAGCACCACAAAGGCGGAAGGCGCGGCCCCAACTCTAATTTTTCACCGGCGCCGGATACGTTTACAGGTGCGCGAGCAAGACAGGCTGGCACATCTGCGCCGAGTTTAAAGGCAATGCGCGCGAGCGTTGCTTCTGAAATATCGATATTCCAAAGCTGAATTAGCGCGCGCAACGCAGCGGCGGCGTCCGCCGACCCGCCGCCAACCCCCGCTGCAACGGGAAGGCTCTTTTCGAGCGTAATGGCTGCGCCCGACTTAATGTCAGCATGATCTTGAAGGCTCTTCGCCGCACGCAAGACTAGATTATTTTCTATTGGCTCGCCTGCAAGCGCCGGGGCATAAGGCCCGGTGATCTGGAGAGACAGGCCGCTGCTTTTTTCGGCGCGAATTTCATCGCCGCCTTCGGCAAATACAAAAAGACTGGCAAGCTCATGCAGCCCGTCAGGCCGCAATGGACCGATATGCAAATAAAGGTTTATTTTCGCAGGCGCGCTTTCGGCAATCATTCGGAAAGTTCCGGCAGCCCTTCTTCAAGCTTTTTTTCTATCGAATCGCGCAGCTTATTACTGGGATCGAGTTCCAGAACCCGTTCCCACTGATATTTGGCTTCGATCTTCCGCCCCAGGCGCCAGTAAACATCGCCAAGATGATCTGTAATCGTTGGATCTGCAGGCTCAAGCGTCGCTGCATGCTCAAGATGACCGACGGCATTCTGGAAATCGTCGCGCTGAAAATAAGCCCAGCCGAGGCTGTCGATATAGGCGCCGGAGTTTGGCTCAAGGGCCACCGCCTGTTCGATAAGTTCAAACGCCCGGTCGAGATTTTCACCGCGTTCCGCCCAGGAATAGCCGAGATAGTTGAGCGCCACCGCTTCTTTCGGTGCGATTTCCACCGCTCGCACAAGGTCAGGTTCGGCCTTTTCCCATTGATCGAGCTCAAGGCGCGCCGCTGCGCGGGCTACGAAAAACCGCCATGCGTCCTCCGCCGGTTCTTCGGGAAGCTCAGCAACCAGGCCGTCATAGACTTTGATCGACTCTTCGTAACGCCCTTCACGGCCGAGGAGATTGGCGTATTGGAAACGCGCTTCTTCGGCAGCGTTTGTGCGCCGCGACGCGTAGCGCAAAACTTTCAGGGCCTCTCCATCACGGTCACGCTCAAGCAGGCCGGCTGCAATGTCGATCTGCGCCTGTTCAAAAAACGGCGATGACGGCGGAATTCTCTTAAACATTTTTATGGCGGTTTCGCTGTCGCCATAAATGTTCAAAATACGCCCCGCGAGCCATTGCGCATGATCGAAGTCAGGATCGAGATAAAGAGCCATCTGGATGAGCGCGAGCGGCATGTCGTAATTCGGATCGCCAATGCGAAACCCGGCTTTTTCCGCCGCACTGCGCTGTTCTTCGATCTGTTCAAGAATAGCTTGCGCGAACGAGTGAAGCGCGATGGCCGCGCCCTCGGACGGTGCGGTATTTGCGAAAGCGCGACTTGTTTTTTTCTTTTCAGCCCGTGCAAGCCCTTGCTTTGCCAAAACGCGCGCCAGCCCGCGGTTTTGGGATACTTGCCCGTAAAACGTGGCAGCTGCATCATTCTCACCGTGACGCTCTAGAAATGCTCCGTACGCGTTTACGCCGACAAGTCCGCCATAGGTCGCGAGCGACAATTGATGCGCTGTTTCGGCCTCGTCTATCAGGCCGGCTTTTTCAAACAGAAGCGCCTGATGCAGCGGATGAAATCCGCGGAAGGTTTCCTTGTCCTGTTGTGCAAGAACCTTGAGCGCCGCTTCCGGGCTTTGCGATCCGGCAATCGCCCACGCATCAAGAATCGTCATGGGGGCAGCAAGATAGGAAATCTGCGCGTCCGCGGCGAGCGCGTCATGCGCCTTTGTATATTCGCCGTGATGGATCGCCTGCGCCGCCATTGTCAGGCGCGCAAGGTCGTCATCCTGCGCTTCTTCGTTCTCCAGAATTTTAATGGCGAGAGGCGCGGCGCCTTCAACATCGCCCGAAGCGAGCTGATACAAAAATGCGCTTCGCAGGACTTCATCGGTTTCTGCAAATTCAGACCGCGCGCCTTCAAAGGCGGTGGCCGCTGCGCCGACCTCATTTGTGCGCGCGGCAAACCGGCCGGAAAGATAATCGCCGACAACGGACTCTTCGGGCGGCGCGCTCGCGCAGCCTGCCGCCGCGAGTAACAGAACACCGGCGAACTTTACTGAAAACTTGCTGCGCAACACGAAAAACCGTTCCTTACATATTCGGATAGTTCGGCCCGCCGCCGCCTTCGGGCACAGTCCAAACAATATTTTGCGACGGATCCTTGATATCGCAGGTTTTGCAATGAACGCAGTTCTGCGCATTGATCTGGAACTTCGGATCGCCGCCGCCTTCTTCCGTTACAACCTCATAAACACCCGCCGGGCAATAACGCTGCGCCGGTTCGGCGTATTGAGGCAGATTAACGCCGATGGGGATTGATGGATCCTTAAGTTTCAAATGCGCTGGCTGGTCTTCTTCATGATTTGTGGCGGAAAATGCGACATTCGTAAGGCGGTCAAATGTGGTCTGGCCGTCAGGGCGCGGGTAATCGATGGGCTTGTGCTTAGTGGCCGGTTCTGTCGCTGCGGCATCTGATTTGCCATGATGCAGCGTGCCGAAAAACGAAAAACCCGGCACAATTGTAGTCGTCCACAAATCGAGCCCTGAGAGCGCAATGCCGCCGAGCAATGTGCCGAACTTCGTCCAGAGCGGCTTGGCGTTACGCGCCTTGAAAAGCTCTGCCCTTACCGGCGAGACGTCATAGGCGTCTTCATACGCCGTCAGTTCGTCGCCTTCACGGCCTTCCGCGATGGCCTCAAACGCCGCTTCCGCCGCCATGACGCCGGTTAGCATCGCGTTATGATTGCCCTTGATCCGTGGCACGTTGACGAACCCGGCCGAGCAACCAATGAGCGCACCGCCTGGGAACGTCAGCTTCGGGACGGACTGATAACCGCCCTCTGTAATCGCGCGGCTGCCATAGGCGATGCGTTTGCCGCCTTCGAGCAGTTCAGCAATTTCCGGATGCGTCTTGAATTTCTGAAACTCACCATACGGATAAAGATATGGGTTCTTGTAATTCAGATGAACGACGAAACCGAGCGCAATGGTGTTGTCATTGTAGTGGTAACAAAACGAACCGCCCCCGGTATCGTTCTTCAACGGCCAACCGAAAGTATGCTGCACATGACCGGGGCGGCTTTTCTCCGGCGTGACTTCCCACAGCTCTTTCAGGCCGATGCCGTATTTCTGCGGATCACGCCCGTCCGACAGGCTGAAATGCTCGATGAGCTGTTTCGCCAGCGAACCGCGCACGCCCTCCGCGATCAGCACATATTTGCCGACCAGCTCCATGCCGGGCTCGTAGGAATCTTTTTTCTGGCCGTCCTTGCCGATCCCCATTTCGCCGACGACAACGCCGCGCACGGAACCGTCTTCGCGATACAGTAATTCCGACGCCGCCATGCCCGGATAAATTTCAACGCCCAGACTTTCGGCCTGCTCAGCCAGCCAGCGGCAGACATTGCCCATGGACACGATGTAACAGCCATGGTTCTTGACCATGCCCGGCATGGCGAAAACCGGCAGCGCCATCGACCCGCTCGAACCCAGTACCTTGAAACTTTCGGATTTCACGGGCGTGTCGACCGGCGCGCCCGGAAGATCTCGCCAGCCCGGCAGGAGGAGGTCAAGTCCGGAAGGATCAAGGACCGCGCCGGAAAGAATATGCGCGCCAACCTCAGAGCCCTTCTCAACGACAACCACATTCATGTCGCCGCCTTTTTCAGCAGCTAGCTGTTTCAGCCGGATCGCTGCGGAGAGACCGGCGGGACCCGCACCGACGATAACAACGTCGATTTCCATGGCTTCGCGCTGGGGGGCTTGTTCGCTCATTCGTCGCCTCGTTTGGCCTCAAAATCCTGTCTTCTGGCGCGTTTCTGGCAAAAATCACCGATAAAAGCCATGTTATTAGGCATGCCCCGTCGCCGCAGCAGTTTATAAGGGCCTGAAATGGCTGCAACGCTCTTCATCTCATACTGCCTGGTTTTCACCGCCCTGCTCGTTTTCGCCGAATATCGGGACCTCCCGCGTATTCGCTGGATCGCAAAGCCATTGGCGTCCGCCTGCTTCGTTTTTGCTGCTGTCTCTGCGGGCGCACTCGATAGTATCTATGGCGTCTGGGTTCTGGCTGCGCTTATCCTGTGCATGGCTGGCGATATATTGCTGATCCCGGCCGGCTCACGGACTTTTCTCGCCGGAATGGGCGCTTTCGCCCTCGGCCATGCAGCTTACATCGCTGCTTTTGTTTCAGGCGGGCCTGATTTCGGGATCGCGTTTCTCGCCGCCGCCGGCGCCATGGTAATCTTCGCCACGCTCGCACTAATCTGGCTATGGCCACATCTTGGTTCGTTCCGATGGCCGGTGACCGGATACGCCGTTATCATCGCCGTCATGGTTGTGACGAGCACGCTCGCCTCGCTGCCTGGCGGCGGCTCGGTCGTCATGGTCATTTTGGGGACCTTTGCATTCGCCCTATCCGACCTTGCTGTCGCCCGCGAAAAATTCGTGTCGCCGAATTTTCTAAATAAAGCTTGGGGCCTGCCGCTTTATTACGGCGCGCAGCTGGTGCTGGCCGCTTCCGTTTGAGCAAGCTCTGCTGTTAAGCTGTAGCTTATGGTGGAGCCATCCGAAGAAAATGCCGCGCGGGCGCTGTTGCGCTGGTATGCCGACATGGGCGTTGACGAGAGCGTCAGCGCCAGCCCTTCGGATTTTTATTCCTGGCGCCCCGCCCCGCTTCCTGAAAAACCACCGGCGCAGCCAAAACCGAGAGAACAAGCGCAAGCCGCTGATCCGGTAGAGATTTCCACAGACGAAGCGATTGCCGCCGCTGAACGACTCGCCGCCGCCTGCGACACGTTCGAGGCGCTCAACGCAGCTGTCAGGGCATTCGACGGATGCCCGCTAAAGGGAGGCGCTAAGAACACCGTTTTCACTGACGGCGTACCCGGGTCGGACCTCCTCGTCATCGGCGAGGCTCCGGGGCGGGACGAGGACCGGCTCGGCAAGCCTTTTGTGGGCCGCGCCGGGCAGCTGCTCGACAAAATGCTCGCGGCCATCGGGCGCTCTCGCGATACTAATACGTTGATTTCAAACGTGATTTACTGGCGGCCGCCCGCCAACCGGACGCCGACGGCTGTGGAAACCGCAGTTTGCCGGCCTTTTGTGGACCGCCTGATCGAGATCACCGCCCCCAAGGCAGTGATGATCGCCGGCGGTGCGCCGTTACAAGCGCTCTTGGGCGTTACTGGCATCATGCGCGCAAGGGGCGTCTGGCGCGAATTAGAGACAGCTGGGGGGCTCAAGGTCCCCGCCCTGCCGGTTTTCCACCCGGCGTTCCTCTTGCGCCAGCCCGGCTCCAAGCGGCTTGCCTGGGCGGACCTCCAGAACCTTGAACGGCGGTTAAAGGAGCATTAACCGACATTACGATATTCTTAGGTGTAAATTTCGGGGCGTTGGGGATTTATCTCCATCTTTTAATCTTTGGCGGCGAAACGGCCGCCATGCCGCAGTGATCAAGCGGTGCGTAAGGGTTTTGAGGATGATGTTGCGGCTTCAGTCTTTAGGTTTTGGGTTTGTGTTGATCGCCGCGTTTACGGCTCCGTCATTTTCAGCAGCACAAATTATCGAGCCCTCTGTTACCGGCCCTGCTATTGCACCCATTGAAACGGATGCGCCTGCGCAAATGCGGGTTTTGAGCGAGGCCGACGCTGCGCTTTACCGCGATATATTCGATCTTCAGAAAGACGGCCGCTGGGCCGCGGCTGACAAGAAAATCGCCGCGCTCGAGAACGATATTCTCCTCGGCTATGTGGAGTATCAGCGTTACATGCATCCGACAGCCTACCGCTCGCAATTCAGCGAGCTGAAACGCTGGATGTCCTATTACGCCGATCATCCGGAGGCGGATAAAATATACTCCCTTGCCCGCAAGCGCCGCCCCGGCGGACAATCAAATCCCGTTCGGCCGATCCCGCGCAAATGGAAAGCTCTGGCCGAAAAGGAATTGCACCCGGACCTCATCGCCGACTATGAACGCACCAGCAAACCACGCCTTAATCGTATCGAAGGCCGCGTGCGTTATCTTTCGAATAAATCGCGCGCCGTTGAGGCCTTGCGCGAAATTGAAGATCACGTGAAACGAGGAACTATCACCGAGCGCCAGTTCGACCGGATGCGTTCATGGATCGCGGCAAGCCTTTATTATCAGGGCTATGTGGAAACGGCTGAAACGATCGCCAATGAAGCCGCCGCGCGAAACGGCGAAAGCGCGGTCCTCGCCCACTGGATCGGCGGCCTGATTGAGTTCCGCAACGGCAACATTGCAGCGGCTCACAACCACTTCTCGTCCATGGCCGCTGTTCCGTATCAGGAAGATTCGCTGCGCGCCGCCGCCGGGTTCTGGGCCGCGCGCACCGCGCTTGCCGGTGGTCATCCGGCCGACGTCACCCCCAATCTTGAGATCGCCGCGGCGTTTCCGTTTACATTTTACGGGCAACTCGCACTGGCGCAGCTCGGCCGTGACTATGAGTACAACTGGACCACGCCGTCGATTACTCAAACTGCCTTCAACGATCTCATAGAAAATGAGCCGCGCATTAAACGCGCCGTGGCGCTTGTTGAAGCTGGTCAGAAATCGCTTGCCGACGTGGAGTTGCGCTGGGTGAACGGCTCTATCGAGGACGACAAGATCGCGGGCCTTCTCGCCGTCGCCATGACGCTCGGCCTTCCCGCCGCACAAATCGACATTGCGCTTTCAGGCGAGGGCCGCGAACTTGAAGCTGGTCTTTTCCCTGTGCCGGATTTTACGCCCGAAAGCGGATTTAAAGTCGACCGCGCGCTGCTTTATGCGCTGATGCGCCAGGAATCGAAATTCAAGACAGACGCCACCAGCCGCGTCGGTGCGCGCGGATTGATGCAGCTGATGCCGCGCACGGCGAGCTTCATCTCCGGCGACCGCAGCCTGCAGCGCGTTTCCGGCCGAGAGAAACTTTACGATCCGTCGTTCAACATGGAGCTTGGCCAAAACTACGTCGATCATTTGATGACGAGGGCGGTTGACGGCGACCTTTTCCATCTCGCCGCTGCTTACAATGGCGGACCGGGCAATTTGCGCCGCTGGAAACGTGACGTGGAGATAGAAGACCCGCTGCTTTTCATCGAGAGCATTCCCAACCGCGAAAGCCGTGACTTCGTCGAGAAAGTACTGACGAATTTCTGGGTCTATCGCGCCCGCCTCGGCCAGCCGGCGCCGTCACGCGAGAAAGTCGCCGCTGGCGAGTTGCCGCTTTACGAAGCGATCGATCAGATTGCCGGACAGACGGCGCAATAACGATCTTTCTTTTCCAACGAGTGCGTGGCGGGACATGCCTCGACCATGAACCGACGACGGCACCAAATCACGGATACCATGGCCGATCGAGCTTTGCTTGCGGCCCCACATCACGAAATACCTGACAAACAATACACCCGGCGCAAAGCGTTATAAGCGCGCCCAATGATGCGCTATCAGCCTCAAAAGCATAAAGCCTGATTAATTCCCAAAGAACGCCTGAGCGCAGTTAAAGAAAACACCAAGAGACCATGCCGGCGCATGGCGGCGGCGCCAAAAGCGATAATGGCGTGGCGGAACTCCGTTTTCATCTATTGTGGATGGATGCGCCCTAGCGCCCCGAGAGCACCGCTGAGAATCGCGGCACCTGCAGCGGCAAATAACAGTATCTATTTCAGGCAGCATAATCGGCGCTACAGTGCGGAATGGCACGCAAATTTACAACGCCGTAGTGTGGTTAAGAATGAATGGGCCTTATTCAAGCCCCATCACGCTCATGATGGCGGGGCCGAGAATGACCGCAAAGAGAACCGGCAGGAAGAACCCGATCATCGGCACGGTAAGTTTCGGCGGTAGGGCCGCGGCCTTTTTCTCCGCTTCCTGCATGCGCATGTCGCGGCTTTCCTTCGCCATGACGCGCAGGCTTTGCCCCAGGGGAGTACCGTATTTTTCTGACTGAACAAGGGCCGTAACAACGCCTTTGACCGCGTCAAGGCCGGTGCGTTCTGCAAGGTTGATGTAGGCCTGCTTGCGCTCCTGCAGGTATGAGAGCTCTGCCGTCGTCAATCCCAGTTCTTCGGCAAGCTCGGTACAGTTCGGGCCAACTTCGTCGCCGACTTTCTGGAATGCGGCTTCAATCGACATGCCGGATTCAACGCAAATCAGCAGCAAGTCGAGGGCATCGGGCCAGGCCGCCTGAATCTTCTGCTGGCGTTTCGAAACGGCATTCGAGATATAAATGTTCGGGAGGTAAAAGCCGCCGAGGAAACCGCCGATTGTCGCAAGCAGCCGCATAAAGCTGTCGTCAATCGCATTCAGTCCATAAACATAAATGCCGACGAGGATCGCCATCACAAATGGCAAGCCAAGGCGCGCCGCCATAAATGTGAAGACCGGGCCCTGTCCGCGATAGCCCGCCATCATCAACTTTTTGCGTGCTGAGTCGGCGTCGAAAACCTCAAGCAGTTTGAGACTTTCTACGATCTCCTTGATCGCGCCTTGCGGAGAGGTGTTGCGCAGACCCTTTGTCGTCGATTTCTTGGCCAATGCTTCGCGCTGCTGCTTGCGCAGATTATCGCGGTAATTGCCGACGGATTTCATCCGCTCCTTCAGCTTGTCCTTGACGAGCAAGGGCTCAAGAATCGTGAAAATAGTCGCGATCGCCGCCAGCGAAACAAGCAGCGCGATCTGGAAATTCCTGTCAGTGACGGCGTCGATGATTGCATTCATTGGAGTCTATACCTTGATCTTCATCATCTTCTTCATCACGAGGATGCCAGTCATCATCCACAATCCGGCGCCGATCAGAATGAAATTGCCCATCTTTGTCGTAAACAACGGATCAAGATAATCCGGCGAAGAGAGCTTCACGGCGCCCATCACAAGAAACGGCAGCGCGCCGATAATCATCGCAGACGCTTTGGCTTCGGCGGAAAGCGCCTTGATCTTGCCGTCCATCAGCTTGCGGGATCTCAGAACGCTGGCGAGATTGCTCATCGCTTCAGCGAGGTTACCGCCGGTCTTCTGCTGGATCATCAAAACGATCCCGAAGAAATTGACCTCCTGCAGCGGCATGCGTTCATACATACGCTCCAGGCCCTGCTCCATGGACAAGCCGACACGGATGCCCTCAACCAGCATGTGAAACTCATCGCAAACCGGCCGCGGCGCTTCGCGCGCAATGATTTTCAGACACTCGTTGACTGGCAAACCCGACTTGACGCCGCGAACAATCACGTCGATCGCGTTCGAAAACTCGTCGACGAATTTCTTCTGGCGCCGGCTGCGCAGAAAGTTGACGACCCAGCGTGGAAAACCAAGGCCGCCAATAACGAACAACAGGCCGGTAATCCAGAGCTGTTGTCCTGAAATCAGGCCAATCAGCGCAAAAAACGCCGCCGTTACCAGCGAAGCAATATAGAAATGCTTTGGTTTGACCGGCAGGCCTGCCTGGTCGAGCATTTGCGTCAACGTCAGACGCTTTTTCTTTTTGAGATTCTTGGTCTTGTTATCGAGCGCTGCGAGAGACTCGGCGAGTTTTTTACGGCGCTCCTTGCTTTGCGCCTCGGTATTGCCGCCACCGCCGCGTTTAACGGCTTTTGCAGTATTCAATGAAGAAACGCGCTTGTTTGCCTTGTCGCGTTGACTTGGCTGAAATAGCACAAAGGCGAGCGCGCCGAAGGCAACGAGACCCAGAACCAGAACAATAAGGACCTGCTGATCCATGAACGCTTACTCCGATGCCGCGTCGAGCGCCGCCGCTAATTCCGCTTCCTTGCCGTAGTAACGGGCGCGGTCCCAGAACGCGGGACGCGCAATACCTGTCGATTTGTGCTTGCCGACGATCTTTCCGTCCGCGTCCTCGCCATCCATGTCGTAGATGAACAAGTCTTGTGTGATGATCGTGTCGCCTTCAGTGCCGAGCACTTCCGTGATGTGCGTGATGCGGCGCGAACCGTCGCGCAGACGCGCGGCCTGCACAATGACGTCGATCGATCCGACGATCATTTCCTTGATCGTTTTCGACGGCAGGTTGTAACCGCCCATGGTGATCATGGATTCAATACGCTGCAGGGCTTCGCGCGGGCTGTTTGCGTGGAGCGTGCCCATCGATCCGTCGTGACCGGTGTTCATGGCCTGAAGCAAGTCAAACGCTTCAGGGCCGCGAACCTCGCCGACGATGATCCGTTCGGGACGCATACGCAGACAGTTTTTAACAAGGTCGCGCATGGTCACTTCGCCCTGACCTTCGAGGTTCGGAGGCCGTGTTTCGAGGCGCACGACATGCGGCTGCTGCAATTGAAGTTCCGCCGCGTCCTCACAGGTGACGACGCGTTCATCATGCTCGATAAAACCCGTCAAACAGTTCAGGAGCGTCGTCTTGCCGGAACCGGTACCGCCGGAAATCAGCGTGTTAATCCGGCAATGACCGACAATCTCCAGAACCTTCGCTCCTTCCGGCGTAATCGATCCGAAATTGACGAGGTCCTGTATGCGCAGCTTGTCTTTTTTAAACTTACGAATGGTGAGCGCCGCGCCGTCGATCGAGAGCGGCGGCGCAATGACGTTCACACGTGACCCGTCCGGCAGACGCGCGTCGCAGATTGGCGAGGCTTCGTCAACGCGGCGGCCAACCTGACTCACGATGCGCTGACAGATATTCATCAGCTGCGAATTGTCGCGGAACCGAACGTTTGTCAGCTGGATCTTGCCGCCGACTTCGATGAAAACGCGTGAGGATCCGTTGACCATGATATCGGCGATATCGTCGCGCGCGAGCAGCGGCTCGAGCGGGCCATAGCCAAGAACGTCGTTACAGATATCCTGCAGAAGCGATTCCTGTTCTGCAATCGACATCTGGACATTCTTGATCGAGATAATCTCGTTGACGATGTCGCGGATTTCTTCAGCCGCGGCTTCCGTATCGAGCTGCGCAAGCTGCGACAGGTCGATGGTGTCGATCAGCGCGTTGAAGATCGTCGTCTTGGTCTGAAAGTATTCGTCCGAACGCCCGCCGATTTCAACCGCTTCAGGCTTTTTGGCGGACGGCGTCGCAACGCGCGGCGGGGCCGGCGGCTGTGAAGACTTCGCTTCAGACCTGGCCGGTTTTTGCGCCGGTTTCGGCGCAGGCTTCTTAGCGGCTGCCGGCGCAGGCTTCTTCGCGACCGCCGATGATTTCGGGGCCGCCGGCGCTTCCACAGGGGCTGTTCTGCGTCCGAACATCGATCACCTTACCGTTTCTTTTTGAACATGCCGGCGAGGCTGAACTTCGGACGTGCGATGTTCGTTTCCGCACGGCCGAGAAGCTGTCCGGAAAGCTCGCGAAGCGATTGCGCCGTCTTGGTCTTGCCGCCGACTTCCATGATCGGCGCTGCATTGGTCGCCGCGGCGCCAAAGAGCTGCGGATCCCACTGAATGACCTGCGCCGGCTTGATGCCTACATGTTCGGCGAACTGGTCCGCCTGCACCGCTGACGTTTTCGGATCGAACTGATTGATGATTAGCGTCGGTGCAGCGTCATTGGGACGCGCGGCGCCGAGAATATCAATCAAGTTTTTCGTGTTCCGGAACGATGCGAGGTCAGGCGTAGCGGTAATGACGATCTCGTCCGCCGTCATCAGGATACGCTTCGACCACGTGGTCCACATATGCGGCACGTCAACGACGATCGTCGGCGCGGTACCGCGCACAACGTCAAGAACCGTCTCATACGCTTGATCATCAAGATCAAAGTCGCGATCCAGCATCGAGGGCGCCGTAAACAGGCTCAACCGGTCAGTATGCTTCTGCAGCAAGCGATCAAGCAGCACATCGTCAAGGCGCTCTGGCGAGCTCAGCGCTTCAACCAGGCCAGCCGAGGCTTCCTGATCGAAATCGAGGCTCGCCGTCCCGAACGGCAAATCAAGGTCGAGAATAACCGTATCGCTCTTGAACTCTTCAGCCGTACACCAGCCGATATTGTGAGCGATGGTGGAAGACCCGACGCCGCCGCGCGCGCCGACAAATGCCATCGTCTTGCCAATCGGCGGGGCCGACGGATCGACGTAAAGGTCGGCGACTGTCTTGATTATCTGCAGCGGCGAATGCGGGCGTACAATATACTCGCTTACGCCCTGCTTGATCAACTCGCGGTAGAGAATGATGTCATTGATTTTACCGATGATGACAACCTTGGTGGACGGGTCGCACACTTCAGCAAGCTCACCGAGCTTGGCGAAAATCTCTGCACCGCTGGCGAGCGTTTCAAGAACGATCAGGTTCGGCGTCGAAGCCGTCTGGAAATGGTCAATCGCCTTGGCGATGCCGCCCATATGAATGGTGAGATGCGCCTTTGAAAGACGGCGGTCGACCGACGCTTTTTCCAGAAGCGCGGTTGTTTCCGGCGTTTCGCAAAATGCGTGAATAGAGATCCGCGGAACCGGCCGGTGATCAACATCTTCCTCGCCGAAATCGGAAACAGCACCGCCGTAGTTTTGCTCTTCAAGAGCGCCAGCGCCGGTTACAGCGGCCGCCGCCACGAGCGCGCCTTGCGACGCTGAAACAGATTGTTCATCGGCAGCCGAAGGTTCATCTTCGCCGAACGCCTCTTCAATGGCGAATTCTTCGTCGTCAGCTCCGACTTCTGGTTGTTCGAACGCGCGCGTTTCATCAAATGCCGCTTCGATTTCCTGAAGGTCTGCAGCAGAAAACTCATTTTCGCCGTAGTCAGCTTCCACCGCGCCGGTTTCATCATCGGCAATTTCATCTTCCAATTCTTCGTCGTCGAAGAATTCATCGCCAAAGTCTTCTTCCCCAAGAGCGGCGAGTTCTTCATCTGAAAGCTCTTCACTCAACCAGGCGTCATCTTCTGCGGAAGAATCCATGTCGGTTTCAAATGCTTCATCATCCTGCTGGCGGGCCCCAGCGGCCGGTCCGCCGTCCGCACCAAGACTCGCCGCGCCATCGGCGACGCCCTCTTCGTCTTCAGCCGTCTGATAAGCTGTTTCAGCAGCGTTTTTCATTGTCTTCTCCCTCGAGCTCCCCTTTAAGCGCTCAACTATTGTCCAGACGTCTCAGCGTTAATGTTGCTGTCCACCTCAGACGAGGTAAGCTCACCTTCGCGATATTTCTCAATCGCGCGCACCGCCGATTGTCCGTCACGAGGATCGACATCAGCCGGTGCAATAAGATCATGCGGATCGGCGATCATCGCCGCGTAATTGTTCATCGTCGCGCAGCCCATATTCGGCGAACGCAAATTGCGGTAATCGCGGCCGCGAAGACCTTTCCAGACGCCGCAAGGGCTCGCCGTAGCGACGTAACGTGTAAACGACATGATGATTTCATTGTCGGCGTCGCCTGTCCGATAGGTTGCGCCATGAATCGCCGACCACGGAACGCCGGCGTCATGCAGCGCCTGGCGGATATCTGCAGATGCTTCATGTCCGTCATTATCGTTTCCGGCGCCGGACGGTCCGGTTACGGTCAGCGGCCCGTGACCATTCGTCATGTAGGAGTCGGCAAACGCCCGAAGACGCGCGCGATCCATGTTGGACAGGTCCGTTGTGGTTGGATCGGTCGCGATGGTGAGCGTCACCACCTGACCGTCAACGGCAATCGGATGCTGCTCGGCGATCGACAGCGCCTGCTCAGCACCGTTAAACATGCCGCCGCCGCAGGCCGCCGTCATCAGGGACGCGGCGGAAAGAAGCGTAACTTTGTAAATGTTCGAAGCCATGACGTCTTTCCTATCAATCCAGAATGAAACCCATCGGACCTTGCAGCGACGCCTCATTGACGCCGGCGCCCGCCAGTCCGTAGGTGGAAACGATTTTGCCGAACAGGATTGCTTCCGCATCGCTTGCGGCGACAAATCCCTTGCTCGGGTCGAGCAGGTTTGATTCATGCGTAGAGTTCACGAGATAAGGCGTCACGATAATGACGAGTTCTGTCTCGTTATTGGTGTAGTTCCGGCTGCGGAAAAGCTGGCCCAGAACGGGTACGTCCTTGACGCCCGGCACGCCTTCGATCGTCGCGCGCATGTCTTCCTGCAGCATGCCGGCCATTACGAGGCTGCCGCCTGAAGGAAGCTCGACCACTGTATTGGCGCGGCGCACCGAAAGGCCGGGGATCGAAAGACCCGCCGTCGTGATCAGGTTGCCGTCATCATCCACAGTTGTCGCGCCCGGGACAAAGAACGCATTCTCTGTCGTGATCTCGCTGACTTCCGTTGAAATTTTCAGGTTGATTCGGCCCTTGCTTAGAACCAGCGGCGTAAAGCCCAGGCCGACGCCGAATTCCTTGAACTCGATCGAGATGACGCCGTCATCCTGACCGACCGGAACCGGAAATTCACCGCCTGCGAGGAAGCGCGCCGATTCGCCGGAAACCGCCGTCAAGTTCGGCTCGGCGAGAACTCGCACGAGACCGTTTGATTCAAAAGCCTGCAAAGAGCTGTCCACAATCTCAAGGTCGCCCGTATTCACCTTTGTGCCCGCCAGGCCAAGCCCGCCGTTTGTTGCAATAGAATTCAGCGCTGCAAAAGAAAATGCGGCGTCGGAAAGCTGAACGGTTCCGCTTGTGGATACGCCGAGCTGTTTCAGGAGCTGGCGCTGCATTTCAACAATGCGCACCTTCAACATCACCTGTTCCGGATCGCGGATGGAAATCATGTTGATGACTTTATCCGGACTGCCGACAAAGCGCCCCGCCAGTTCCGAAGCGTTCGCTGCTTCGCTGGCCGTCTGCGCCTTACCGCGCAGAACAATGTTGTCGTTGATCGCTTCAGCCTGAATTCGGGCATCCGGCATGACGCGATTGATCAGGTTCGTCAGTGCGTCCATATCGCGTTCAACCTGGATTTCCAGATTGAGAATCTGACGGCCGCGCGCATCAAAGAAGAATGCGTTCGTCTGACCCGTCGCCAAACCAAGCAGGTATACGCGTCGTGGCGAGCGCACGACTGCATCAACAACGCTTGGCTGCGAGACGAGAACGTCCGCCGCATCGCGGGGCAACTCGACGATCGCCGCCTTATCAAGCGGCAGCACAATGCTTTTCGACACGACGCTGTCGCCGCCCATGTCGATCTTGACAGGGTAGGCGCCAGTCTGCGCCAGTGCAGCGCCTGCAGCACAAAGCGCTGCTGCGCCGGCAACCGCCGCGAGGGCTCCTGCTTTTTTGATGACTTTAACTAGGACTGACATTTCGACCCCCTGGTCAAACAATTTCTTACGAGCGGCCATAACGGATCACACTCACGTTGGATGAACGCCGCTCACTCGCCTGAACTTCGGTTTCCGGCTTGAAAATGCTGCGCAAGACAAGAGTTAAAGAACCGGCGCTGCGCGCTGACGTGAATGACTCCGCGTCAGACGGCGAAAGTTCCAGCGTTACGTTGGCGCCGTCGATATGCGCTGTTTCCGTATTCTCCGAGTAAAGCGTGTTCACTGCGAGAACGCGCACATCCTTGAATATTGTGCGCGCGCCTTCGCCGCGCCCGTCGCGCCCGGAAGAAAGAAGAATATCGACGCGGTCTCCAGGAAGAATAAATCCGCCGGATGACGTTTCCGGTGAAACACGCAACGTGACGGCGCGCATCCCCGGCTCCAGGATCGCAGCCATAAGACCGGAAGAACCGGCGCGCACAACCTTTGCATTTACAATAGGCTCGCCTGTAACGATGAGCGAACGGGCAACTGCACTTTCGAGATCTTCGCGCGCTTCGGAATTCTCATCAGTGATGAAAGTGGGCTGCACCGCTTTTTTCGGCCACGCCACCCACGCCGTATCTTCAAGAGACAACCGCTGTCCGCGTAGGATATCTTTATTGGACACCAGAACGCGAACTGTTTCTTCGCGTACAGGTTCGACAATTTGCACGGGCGCAATATCGTTATTATCGCCCAGCATGAGGAAAAATGCGCCAGCGCCGGCGACCAGCGCCACGCCCAGAATTGCAATTCGACTTACGTTCATAACGACCCTGCCTGACTGTTACGCTCCCCACACAGAACGCCTTCGATCTTATGGTGAGCGAAACTCCTCAAAACTCTGTTAACCGAACTTGTTAACCGCCAATCACCAATTGGAAGTATGGTGTTTGCGAAAAGCTAAGAAGTGCGCCGCTGGCGATAGCCACCGCGTAGGGCAAATCTTTCTTTCGCTCATGTAATCGGATTAACCACGGCGCGTGCGCGTAAACCGGCAGCACGGGAAACTTACGAAACATCCCCATCGCGAGCGCCAGAACAAGCCCCGATACAGCGGTGTTGAAAAGAAAAATTCCAAGACTGCTCAAACCCAGCCAAGGCGCAGTCGCTGCAAACAACTTGGCGTCTCCGCCGCCGATGATCTTGAGCGCAAAAAGGGCGAAACCTATTGTTAACGCCGCGGCGCCGATCAGGGCGCCTTCGACCACAACATGCGGACTGGCGCCAATAGCGAAGCCCGCTGCGGGATAAACCGCAATCAGGATAATCGAAATCCAGTTCGGGATTTTGAATTCGTAAATATCGTTCGCCGCTGCGATCAGTAACGCGGCGGGAAATACTGATAAGAGAAGGTACGCAATCACGCCGTGGCCTCCGGGAAGTTCTTTCAAGAAGCCTACAGGGCGCGGTCTTAATGTTCCGTTAGATATAAACAAAAAAAGGAGGCCAAAAGGCCCCCTTTTTGTATTATCGGTTTGACGTTCCGATCTAGACGATTAAGCACCGTCCAGGTCGCTTGAAATTTCACTGAACGTCGTGCTGAGCGAACCGCCAACCGCACGAATTGCGGCGATGATCGCAACAGCAATAAGAGCAGCGATCAGGCCATATTCGATAGCCGTCGCGCCGTCCTCATCAGCTTTAAAACGCTTGATAAGAGCTTTCATTTGTCGACTCCTGCTTACTCTTCACTTGCACCTCTGAAAGAAGATGGTCCCCCTTCAGGCTGGTTCATCTTCGCTGGCACGCGTAAATAAACAATAAACGAAATATATTTTTTGTCTGTATACGTATTATGGTTAACAGGCGTTAACCCTAGCTTGCAAGTTGATTCAAGCGCGCCATATCATTGACGATCAGGCCTGGATAATCACGCTGTGCAATCCCTTCCTGGATCAACACCGCAACCGCGCCAGCCGCTGCGGTTTCATCAACGCCCGCACTATCCGCCAGCTCGCGATGTTTCGGCATTTTTTCAATGCGCCAACGCCCATCCACCGGATCGCGCGAAATACATTTCAGGAGCGCAGCGTAAACCCGCTGTTCAGGCGCAGCCTCAGCTGTTTTCGCCTGAAGCCTGAAAGCCGAAAGTTGCTCGGCGAGATAAATGGCGGTATTACGCATGAGCGATGGCCGCCCGCCTGCAAGAGACCGGAATTCCGCCGCATCCATCACGACAACATCGGTATCCTCTGCAGCATTCACAGCAATTTGCTGAAAACTTGAAGGGTCGGCTTCTGATATGGCGATCTCGAGACCGAAAATTTCGTTTTCACGGACATCCTCAATCAGCATTGCGCCCGTTGAACCATCCGTCACTGAAACACGCAAGACGCCGGAAAGGACAACGAGAAATTCGCCGCCATCATACTGACCAAGTGAAAAAACCGTCTGTCCGGCGCTGTAGGTCCGGCGCTCGCTATGCTCACACAAAATGGAAAGAACCGCTTCGGGAAGGCCTTGAAAAGGCGCAATCGACGAGAGCGTTTCGACATAGTTATCGCCAGAGACGACGGATTCTTCGATCGAGACTGCAGACATCGCTTACTCCACGAGCAGCACGGTCATTAACAGCGCGAATTTAAGGTCCGGTAAAATTTAGTCCCCTAAATTATCACTGTTTCCCGGAAATACGCCGGGATCTTTTAAGCATTCCTTGACTCCTCACGCATAGGGTAAAGGAAACCTAAGTTAGAGGATGATCCCATGCGCAGGATTTTCACCGCCGCCATCATTTTTATCGGCGTCACACAAACGGCCTCCGCTGAGCAGCTTTGGCTGACGATGGATCAGGTTCGTCCGTTCAAACTCGAAAGCCCGGCGCAGAGCATTGTTGTCGGCAATCCGGCGATTGCGGACGTCACGGTTCAGGACAGCACCAATGTGCTGCTGTTCGGCAAAGCGCCCGGCCTCACCAACATCTTCATTTTTGATGAGAATGGCGAAGCTGTGAAGAATCTCGTTATCCGCGTCAGAACGCCAAGCTCGGACATGCTGACCGTTCACCGCGGCGCGGCGCGCACGACGTATAACTGCACGACCAACTGTGAAGCCACCGTCACCGTAGGCGACGCGGCGGAAACATTCTCCGGCGTATCATCACAGGTGCAGACGAAATTCGGTCAAGCCTCCAATCTCTCACAAGGCGGCGAGAACTAATTCGTTTTTTGCAGGCGTTTTACGAGACGTCAGCCATCTCAAAGTTATAGATTTGCGGACGCTCCTGCTGGCGCAGGTGTGAACGGCACCACGCGTCGATCGAACGGGCCGTTCTTTCGTTTGGTGACGCATCTCTTTTCAAAACAATATGCGCGACCAGACGGCTGGCGCCATCGCCCCTGCGTCCGACCGAAACCGTGCAGCTCTGGATTGAAGGGTGCGCCGTGAGCGCCAACGCAACTGCATCGGGAAACACATTAACAGCGCCGATTTGAACGGCCCCGTCGCGGCGGCCGGCGAGCGTGAAATTCCGCTCCCCCTTCCACTCCAGCGCATCCATCGGCTCGACAAGCTTTTCAGTCTTGTCGGGCCGGGTTCGCGAAAGCACGTCCCCTTCCCGTTTCCAATGGTCGAACAGGACAAACGCTTCGCCAGGCGTATCACGCCATGCAATAAGGCCGGTTTCAGTTGAGCCGTAAAGCTCGCGAAGAACGCCAAACCCGCTGTTGCGCATCTCCACCGCCAGATCCGGCGTCATCGGTTCCCCAAAAGAAACGGCGAGCGTGTTGTCCGGCGCCTTCAGATGTTCCTGCATCATGTATCGCCAGAGCGTGGGGGTCGCGACCAGCACATCGCCAAACAGAAGGTTTTGCGATAATGCTTCCGGCGTCATGCCGCGCGCGTCGACAGATTCTATGCCCAACAGATTTGGCGTCAGGATAGAGAGTTCGAGACCAAGCAGGCTATGCGGCGCTACAAACGACAATAACCGGCGGCGGCCATAAAGAATGTTTGCCGCTGCCGCCGCGTCCTGAAAGATTTCATCTGAATTATGATGGTAAGCGATGTCGTCGCCACTGCGCGCCGCTGGCTTGAATGAAAAGCGGGCAAGCCTTTCCGACACGCCTTTTGCGAGATAACGCGCCCAATCTTCAACCTTTTCTGCCGGCGCGTTCTTGAGAAGCCTTGCTTCAAGTCCGAACAACGCCGCCGCGCGCTCAGCGCAGGCGGCCCTTTCCTTATCGCTGAGCGCAAGTCCCCCGGCGCCTAAAGGCGCATTGCCCGTCCAAGAAGCGACAGTAAGAAAATCCACATGACGGTTGAACCGGCGTGCGAGCTCATCAGCGGCCGCGGCGCCGATGACTCTCGCAATCTGTTCCTGTGTCAGGGAAAAGGATTTCAACGCTTTATCCGCCGTTTAAATCACGCTCTACCGCGTCGCTATAGCATGATTGCAAGCGTTTCATAATCTCGCAAAAGGCGGGGTCCAGCGTGTGCGATCCGCCCTTCATTAACGCCGGGCGAAGGCCGAAAAGGCTGTTGGATAGGAACAGCTGTGCATGTTTAAGCTCATGTCGCTCAATCTGCGTTTCCACTATCGATACGCCGGTATTGCCTGAACACTCCAGCAGCACTGATCGCGCAACGCCCGCAAGCGCACCCTCCTCCAGAGAGGGCGTCCTTATGGATTTATCAGCCGTGACAAGAAAAATATTGGCGGCCGACGCGCAGGCGATGCGGCCTGTTCCGTTCAACATGACGGCTTCGTTCGCGCCAGCGCTAATCGCCTCGTCGCGCGCCATGACGTTATCGAGATAATTGAGAGTCTTGTGGGATGCCGCCAGGCTGCGTTCAGCGCGGGCGTGCCGGCTTACGATCAAAGATGCAGGCTTTCTGTGTGGGTCATATGGCGCAACAGTAATGATAAGCGTCGGCTGCGTTATACTCGGCATCTCAAGGCCGCGCGCGCCGGCACCGCGTGTCAAGGTTATACGCGCCGAGGCCTGCCTTTGATGCACGCTATTTTTCACAGCCAGCACTCTCAGAGCGTCCCTTATTTCATCATCGGAAAACTGAAGTTCTATTTTTAATGCCGCGCTGCTCGCCCGCAGGCGTTTAAGGTGACGCTCAAGAAACACTGGCGCAGCGCGATCAAGCAAAAGCGTTTCAAACAGGCCGTCGCCTAGTAAGAACCCTCGATCGGCAATGTTGATCGCCTGCGGGTCATCACGGAATTCACCGTTCAGCCAGTACGTCATAACTGCTTCATGCCCTGCAATAGCTAAGAAAATTATGGATGATCCGCCGCCCGTGCGGCGTCAACAGCGACTCCGGATGAAACTGAACACCAAACCACGGACGCGTTTCATGCGCCACGGCCATCAGTTCTCCATCTTCGCTCCAGGCTGTCGCGGTTAACGCCGCCCCTTCCGCCGGAACCGAAACAAGTGAGTGATAGCGCCCCGCCATCATCGGAGATGGGACGCCGGCAAACAGACCCTCTCCATTATGGCGAATTTCACTTGCCTCCCCGTGCAAGGGGTGGCGCGACCGAACCGTCTGGCCGCCAAACACTTCAATCAGGCACTGATGGCCAAGGCATACGCCGAATAGCGGAACCGACGGGGCAAGCGCACGAATAACATCCATTGAAACACCGGCGTCACTCGGCCGCTTTGGGCCGGGAGAGATAATGACGCCTTGCAGATTAAAACCTATACACTCATCTGCACTAGTGAAGTCATTGCGCATTACAACGGCCTGCCGGCCCGCCTCGCGAACATACCGCGCCAGATTGTGTACGAACGAATCATAATTATCGATGACGAGGATCATGACAGATCGTCCGGTGATAACCCGAGCACGTTGAACGCCCCTGCGGCCTTGACGATTGTTTCTTCATACTCGCCGGCAGGATCGGAACGCAGTGTTACGCCGCCGCCAACCGGAATGACAAGCTTTTCGTTTTCAGCAATCAGCGTGCGGATGGCGACGGCAAAGTCCGCCGCGCCGCTATCATCTATATAGCCAATGGCGCCGCAATAGGGCCCACGCCCGGTTTTCTCGATACGCGCGATGGATTTCATTGCTTCGACTTTTGGAGCACCTGTTACCGATCCACAGGGAAACAAGGCAGCGAACACATCGCCAATACCGGCGCCAGAATACAGTTCGCCGCTGATGCGCGATACAAGATGATGAACGTTTGCAAGGCTCATCAAATCGCAAATGGATTCTTCCCTGATCGTTCCGTCCATGCAAACCCTGGATAAATCATTCCGCAAAAGATCAGCTATCATTATATTTTCCGCGCGGTCCTTTCGATCCAGAAGCAATTCCTGCGCTAATAATTTATCCTGTTCGGGTGTTCCTCCGCGCCGGCGTGTCCCTTTTATCGGCTCGGCGACAATACGCCGCCTTTCGCCTGCCGCCGGCGAAATCCGAAAAAACCGTTCCGGCGAATTTGAAATGACGGCGACGCCAGAAAGCTGCAACAGCGCGCCGAAAAATGCGTCGCTACGCGCCGCCAGCCGCCGGAATATGTCGAAAGCATCTAAGGTTTCAGAAGAAACCGCTGTGATCCGGTGAGAAATATTCGCCTGATAATAATCGCCGTCGAGAATACTCTCGATAACTTCCGATACGGCGGCTTCATATCGTGACGGCGAAAAATTCGAGTTTACAGAATGAAACAAAAACGGATGTTCCGTTCTCATCTCCCTTTGTGTTCCTAACGCGCGCTCTAGTCGTGAACAGGCCGCCTTATCCCTTCCTGCAATATAGGCTCTCTTCTCGAGGCGAGAAAACAGCGCCGATGCGTCATAAACGCCAAACGACACATCGGGAAAAGCGTACGGCGACGTCGGCAGTCTGTGTTTCGGCTCAACATGCCGCGCCGCTTCATAACCGACAACGCCAAGCACGCCCGACATGAACGGAAACCTGAAATTCTCAGGCTCACGATGAATCCTGCGTTCTTGGAGAATTGAATCCAACGCATGAAATGGGTTTCCAGATTCCGCGTTCGCTTCGATGACTGTCGCCGGAAACGCCGTGATGATGGACCATTCGGCGCCGGCGGATAAATCGCCGCCGTGGAGCAGATGAGCATGCGCCTCGCCCGCCAGCGGCGCGAAGGCGTCAAACGGTTTTCGCCATTCGATTTCGGTCACATGCATAACCGCTCTCCTAGCTGGCCGATTACCTTATGAAAAGCGGCGCTGGCCTAACGGCGCAAATCGCCCTATCGCGTTGGCTGTCTTTGGGAGAACCAGCGATGGCGCGCGGGGCCGGACAGGGCATGGCGAAAACCTTTTACAGCCTGGCGGTCGCCGTTCTCATCGGCTTTATCGCCTATATCGGCCGGGGCGTGATCATCCCGTTCGTGGTTGCCGGGTTCCTCTGCTTCCTGATTTTCACGCTGAAAGAAAATGTGCGGCGCATTCCGGTTGTCGGTCAGTATATGCCGGACTGGACCGGCTATCTGATTGCGTTCGTCTTGATCGGTCTCGGGCTGATCCTGTTTGTGGAAATCATCCGATCAAATGTCGAATCTCTGCTCAATTCATGGCCGAGTTATGAGACACGATTGCGTACCCTTGCCAGCGACGCCATCGCCTATTTCAAGACCATCGACTTCCTGCCCGTCGAACTACTGAACAGCGTTCAACAGATACAGCAATCAGCGCTCGATATGATCCCGCGGCTCCTGTCGGAAGCGGCAAACAGTTTTCGCTCTCTTGCATCCAACTTCCTGACCTTTATAACGGTCATTCTGTATCTGGTTTTTATGCTGATCGAGCGCGGCCGAATCTTCAGAAAGATCAGCCTTCTTGGCGCCGACGAACATCAACGGCGCGTTATCAACGAAACAATTTCGGATATCGGCGTCATGGTGCGCCAGTACATTACTGTCAAAACCGCCTCAAACCTAGTCACCGCGGGCATCAGCTATGTGATCATGCTGATCATCGGCGTGCAGTTCGCCGGGTTCTGGGCGCTACTGATCTTTGTCCTGAACTACATCCCGATTTTCGGCGCCGCTTCGGCGATTACGTTGCCGGTTCTGTTGTCGCTCGTGCAGCCGGACGGCGGCGGCGTCAAGATGGCGGTGATCGCTGCAGTCAGCCTGATCGGCGCAGAGCAGATCATGTCCAACGGCATCGAACCGCGCATTGTCGGACGATCGCTGAATTTAAGCCCTCTCATCATCCTGTTTACACTGGGTGTTTGGGGCTCGATCTGGGGTTTTGCGGGGCTGCTTTTGAGCGTGCCGATTACCGTGACCGTGATGATCGTCTTGTCGCAATTTGAATCGACGCGCGCCATTGCCATTATGATGTCTGACAATGGCGATATTGCCGAGATCAAGCACCCGGCGGCGCCAGCACTGCCAACTGCAGCATCGTAACTTTACGAAAGCGCGGATTTGATTGTTTCTGCAAGGGCCAGCGCTTCTTCCCGGCGCCCCGAGCCGCGTCGCCAGGCGACGCCGATTTTTCTCGACGGAACGGGCTTGACGAACGGGATGACTTTGAGTCCCGCGCCCTTGCCGAGTCCCGCCTGCACCGCCATGTCCGGCAGCAGTGTAGCGCCAAGCCCGGACTTCGCCATTTCCGCCAGGGTAAACAGACTTGTCCCGCCGAAAGAGGCCGCCGCGTCGCGGTCGCGCAATTCGCACGCGTCGATTGCGTGCTCCCGCAAACAGTGGCCGTCTTCGAGCAACAAAAGCTCGCACCCTTTTATGTCTTCACGTTTAAGTGACTTTTTATCCGCAAGCGGATGATCGTTGGCGCAAGCGAACCAGAACGGATCAACACCAATCTCAATCGAGTCAATGCCGGGCAAGTCATACGGAAATGCAAGGATAGCCGCATCGATCAGACCCGCGGCAAGCCGCTCCGCCAACGTCGCCGTCAAATCCTCGCGCAGATAAAGCTGGAGTTTTGGATACGCTTTCTTCAACGCTTTGGCGGCGCGCGGCAGCATGAACGGCGCAATGGTCGGGATCACTCCGAGTGTAAAGGATCCTTCGAGCGGATTGCGGCCGCTTGCCGCACACACCAGATCCTCGGCGCCCGCAAGCAGCGATGGCGCACGCGCTGCGACTTCCTCGCCGGCCGGCGTAAGAGCGAAAGCGCGGGTCGAGCGGTCCACAAGCTGCTGATCCATTAAGGCTTCCATTTCCTTAATGGCGGAAGAAAGCGTCGACTGCGAGACGAGGCAGTCCTCGGCCGCTTTGGAGAAAGACTCCCGGCGCACAAGCGCCATAAAAAACTGTAGCTGGCGTAGGGTGGGTAAGGGCGTCATTTCATTGGCCTTTTTTGATCGATAAATTCGATTTATTCAAGAAATATAATCTATTTGATTAATTTTCCAAGAGCGTTATGTATGCCTCGCGCTTCAATTGAAGCGGTAGAGTTTCACATATTCAAATTCAAAGGAGACAACGCATGTTAGGCGTCGGCGACAAACTTCCCGATTTTTCCGTAGTGGGCGTCAAGCCGGGTTTTAATTCTCACGAAGAGAGCGGCGCGTCTGCGTTCGAAGACATCACGCAGGACAGTTTCTCCGGCAAATGGAAAGTCATTTATTTCTACCCAAAAGACTTCACATTTGTTTGCCCGACCGAGATCGCTGAATTTGGCCGTCTTGCAAAGGAATTCGAAGACCGGGACGCTGTTGTCATGGGCGGCAGTTCCGACAACGAATTCTGCAAGCTCGCCTGGCGCCGCGATCACCCTGACCTCGACAAGCACCCGGCATGGCAATTCGCCGACACCACCGGCTCGCTCATCGACGGTCTCGGTATTCGCGCGCCGGAGGGCGTCGCTCTGCGCGCCACATTCCTTGTGGACCCGCACAATGTCATTCAGCATGTGTCGGTGAATGGCCTGAATGTCGGCAGAAACCCGCAAGAAACTCTGCGTATTCTTGATGGCCTGCAGACGGACGAGCTTTGCCCGTGCAACCGTCCGGTTGGCGGCGATACGCTCTAATACCATGCGAAATTATGGGCGCGCGCGGTACTCATAGCGCCGCCGCGCCCTTTTTGCATCCCGCAACATGAAAAGGAGATCATCATGAGCATTGACGCGCTACGCGACCAAATCCCCGATTACGCCAAAGACATCCGCCTTAACCTCGGTACGCTTGCATCGGAAACTACGCTTTCCGATCAGCAAAAATGGGGCGCGTTTCTATCGTCCGCCCTCGCTTCCGGCAACGCTGCGGTTATCAAAGCAATTTCCGTGGAAGTCGAAGGCAAACTATCCTCCGAGGCAGTCACAGCAAGCAAAGCCGCCGCGGCGGTCATGGGCATGAACAATATTTATTACCGTGCGACGCATTTGATGTCGGAAAAGACATACGGCGCCTTGCCGGCGAAATTGCGCATGAACGTCATCGGCAATCCCGGCGTCGACAAAGTTGACTTCGAGCTTTGGTCGCTCGCCGTTTCTGCAGTCAATGGCTGCGGCATGTGTCTCGACGCACATGAAAAAGTCGTTCGCAAAGGCGGGCTGACCACCGAGCAGGTGCAAACAGCACTTCGCATCGCCGCTTCAGTGCATGCCGCCGCCGCCGTCATGACAGGTGAAGCAGCGCTTAAAAACTGAGTTTTGTCCAGCCTGCATTCTCTCTCCCCTATAGGCTGGCGAAAGCAGCGGGTCGGCGTTAAGCTGGCCCGTTATTCGAATTCGGGAGGCTTCCTTGAGAAAATGCGTTTCAATCGCCGCTATCGCTACAGCGTTCGTTTCATATCCTGCTGTTGCTCAAACCATAAATCCTATCGACTATTGCCGCGAGAATGCTGCTGACAAGGACGCGCAGATCGCCTGCCTTGAAGCGGCTGTGACGGGCCTGATGAGCCGGGGCGGGGCACCTGACACTGAGGCCATGGCGGCAGCCGCAGCAGCGCCGAAGCAGTCGGGACAAGCGCCTCATGAAGAGGCCCCATCTGTCGCGGTTGCAGAAGCGCCTGAAACAACCGAGCCTGAAAAACCTACCGGCCTCGGCGCCGAACAGGTCATGGCTCGTCAGACTAGCGAAGATGAAGATGATGACGACAAGGACGCCATTACAGTCGCTATCGCTGATTTTGCAAAAACGAATACCGGTCGGCTAGTTATCGTACTGCAAAACGGCCAAGTTTGGCGCCAGGTCGAGGGGGACACGCAAGACCTCAATCTTTCCCGGGGCCGAAAACTGACCGCGGAAGTCTGGAACTCCAGTTTGGGCGGATATAAGCTCCGCATTACAGAAGCGAAGCGAACGATCCGCGTCCGTCGCCTTCAATAGCCAGAACGAAATCAGCGTCATTAATAAAAAAGCGGCGGAGAAAATCTCCGCCGCTTTCCTTCGTAATGTTCGCTCAGACTAGAAACGCTTCGTCAGGTTAACGAATGCGCGCCGGCCGATCAGGTCATGACCCGACTGAACGACGATGTTCATGCGCGAAGAACCTTCGCCCTGGTCGATAAGCGGCGGGCGCGTATCGAAGACGTTGTTGATGCCGGCCGTAACCGCCCAAGAATCCTGGTTATAGGTGAGCGAGAAGTCATTATAGAATCTCGATCCGCCAAAATCCTTGTCGGCGCAGGCAACCGTGGCGCCCAGGATACCGCAAGCAGTGCCTGTCGCACTTCCCATCACAAACGCGTCGGTATCGTCCTGCTGGAACGAGTCGATGTAGCGCGTGCGCCACAGGAACGACCAGTTGTTCAGGCCAATATTCGCGGTGCCGATCCCGGACCACGCCCCGTTGCCAAGCTCGCCGACATTATCGTCAATCGGAGAGTCCGCATCAATTTGGACGAGCTGCTCAAGATAATGAGTAGCGCCGAGGTTGTAGCTGAAAGTCGCGCCCTCAACGACGCTGTCCAGATCCGCTCTGAACCGTGCGTTGAAGTCGAGACCCGTTGACGTGTTGATACCAACATTCAGGAATGGCACATCGACATTGGCGAGCGTCGCCGTCGTCGGGTCGCCGGTATTTCGTGTAACGAAGTTACACAACGCGCTAGCGAGATTCGGCTCGTCGTTGTAACAGCCGGTCAATACTGTTGCTGCGCTCGTTGCAAGGATCTGGTCTTCGACTTCAATGTCAAAATAAGTAACGGAGAAATCGAAATCCATCGTATCGCTAAACTGCGGCGAAAAGACGAGTCCCGCCGTAAACGATGTTGAGGTTTCAGGACGCAGGGCCGTGTTGCCGCCCGTGGTCGTCGTGATACCGGTCACCGCCAGAAGGCCGAGCGCGGTCGGATCAGCCCCGTCGGCGAAGCAGTTGTCGAGCACAATCTGCGGCCGCGGGTCCATGCCGGGAAGGTAGTTGTTCCCCGCATCCTGAGCGACCGTCGGAACGACGCAGGGGTCGTTGCCGCCGCCAATCGTGCCGGTGGTGCCGGCCAGGAACAGCGCCCGAAGATCCGGCGCCCGGAAAGTGGTGCCGTAAGTGACCGATGCCCGCAGCCAATCCGACGGACGGAAAGAACCCTTCAGACTGTAGGAGAAATTGTCGCCTGCAATCTTGTCATCCGAATAGCGGCCGGAGAAGTTGAGCGTAATCTGCTCGATGACCGGAACCTCGACCTCGCCAAAGATACTCCAGATCGAATTGGTGCCGTTGGTGTTACCCTCGGTATCCGGAATTTCCGACGCGGCTAGGCCCTTAGTGCGGATCAGGTCGTTTGACGTGCTGATGCTTTCTTCACGAACTTCACCGCCTAAAGCAGCGCCGACAGTGCCGCCGGGCAGTTCAAACAAATCGCCCGTGATAATGGCGTTAAAGACACGCGTTTCAAGTTCCGTCGTATTGATGGAAGTACCCGAAACGAAGTCAGTTTCGGCTTGCGTTGCGAATGTCTTGTTGCCGCCCTGCGTAGTGAACAGAGATGGCGCAAACCAGTTCACGACGACGCAGTCAAGCGGCGTCAGGAAACCGAAAGACGTTGCCGTACGTTCAAGTCCGCAAATCGGATCTCCGTCCGAGTTCAAGCGCAACGTATCGAGCGACTCGCGAATAGCGAACTCGTCCAGGACCGGCTGGTGAGCGACGCCATAGCTGCGGTCGTAGCTACCATAGATGTCGTAGGTCCAGTTGTTCTCCGCAAACCAGCCCACAGGGATGTCGCCTTCGATGCCGGCGACAAACCGGAAGTTGCTGACGTCAGAGAAACGACGCTGCTGAAGCGCCTGGAGTGAATACACCGGCAACGCATCAGCATCGTCGAATGGGCTCAGCGGGTTATCCACAAGAATTGGGGCGCCTGAGCCATCAACGATGATGTTTCCGTTGACGTCTTCCTGCGGAATCATCGCCGGAACGCCAGGGAAAACCTGTTCGTCTGTAAAGATACCAACAGAGTTGCGGGTCGCATAGGACGCTTCGAAATACACTGTATCGCGGCTGAAGATATCGACGTCGTAGTTACCCGTGGTGTACAGGTTCATACGCTCGATACCCTCAAGCAACTGCGTCGCCGCTTCTTCATCCTGAAGATTGTAGACCGGATCCAGGGCTGAATTGCCCAATGGCGTGCCGGCACCCGTTGAAAAGTTCGGGTATGCAGAGTTGCTCATGCCCGGCGTGTTGTACACGAACCCTACGCCGCTAACGAAAACGGCGTTGTCCGGACGGCCGTCGAGACAGACCGCATAGGTCTCACCGTCGGTGCCGACCTCAATGTCCTGGAGACAGCCCGTTTCAGACCGAGCCCCGGCACGAACGGTATCGCGGTCGTAAAATTCGCCCGCGACGGTGATATTGCCGCGGTCGCTCGATGCGCCCGCAATGAAATTCACCGTGCTTACGCGCCCGCCGTCCTTGAACGGGAACGACAGGTTGGTGTTGATCTCTAAACCTTCAAAATCGTTGCGAAGGATCATGTTGACGACGCCGGCAACAGCGTCGGAACCGTAGATTGAAGACTGGCCGTCGGTGAGAATTTCAACTCTCTCAACCATCGCGCTCGGCAAAAGGTTAAGGTCAGGCGCAATCGGCGCGCCCCGTACGCCTGAACGACCCAAGCGGCGGCCGTTGACCAGCAGAAGCGTAGAGCTGGCCGGGAGGCCGCGTAGTGCGATGTTATTCGAACCAACACCGCCTTCGCTGATACCTTCGACGGCAGCCGTCGGCGAACCAGCGTTAACTGACCCGTCGAACTGAACGCCTGAAACGGTCGGCGATTGCTGAATCAACTGACCGATATCATAGAAACCAAGAGCGCGCGCCTCTCCCGCATCAACGGTCTGCAGCGGTGAAATTGACGTAAATTCATCGCGTCGAATGCGTGAACCCGTAACGACAATCCGATCGCCCTCTTCAGCCGCAATATCATCTGCATCCTGGATTAGCGCGACATCGGCTGAATCAGCCGCAGCTACAGGAGTTACGAATACCGCCGCAGCCCCTGTCAGGATTGTCGATCCTAACAATGATCGACAAACACTATTTCTTCTCATTTTTGACCTCCTCGTTTTAAACTCAAGCAGCACGATGCCGCCACTCGGGACAGACATCGCTCACTGCAACGCGCGGAAGATTGCCCGCATATGTTGGATTGCGCCCCGAATTAACCCTAACGCTATGATCGTTGGTGAAATTTGGTCAACAGCTTCGCAGTTTATCGCGCACGTTTCGCAGCGCAGCGTACCAAAATAGCAACAACTTGGCGCGGGAAATTAAGCAAATTGAAAGGAATCTTAACAAAGTACTAATCGAAATATATTGTGCGGCGCACAATATATTTCGCTCTGAGCATTTAGATATTGAGCATCTGCAACATATTGCCTCTGGCTGGGATATGTATGAAGGATTGAGAGAGAATGCCCGGGCAATTCGACCGCGCGACATTGGTTAGACGGCATGTATGGCGGATAATATACAATTCAAAACCATAGAAATCCCGTTAGACACTGAATTAAGCGTTCGCGCACGTTACTACAGCGGCGGCGATAAAACGCCCGTCTTGTGCATTCCGGGCCTTACGCGCAATGCGCGCGACTTCGAGGATCTCGCACCGAAAATCGCAGCAACCGGCCGAGGTGTCGTGGCCGTTTCCCTGCGCGGACGGGCCGATTCGAGTTATGATCCAGCGTATCTCAATTATCACCCCCTCACTTATCGGGACGATGTCTTAAAGGCGCTCGACGCGCTTGAGATCGGAAAAGCTGTTTTCATCGGCACATCGCTCGGCGGGATCGTGACGATGCTGACGAACCTGACGGCGCCGGAGCGCGTGCAGGCGGTCATAATTAATGATGTAGGGCCGGAACTCGCGCCGGAGGGCCTGGCGCGCATCGCAAGCTATGTGGGGGTGGCGACAGGCCCTGCTGCAAATATCGAGGAAGCCGCCGCACGCATCAAAGCCATCAATGAAGTCGCTTTCCCGGGAAAAGACGAAGAATTCTGGCTCCCCTTTGCACGCCGCACATTCCGTGAAACCGATGACGGACAATGGATGCTGGATTACGACCCGAATATTTCAAAGGCGCTGATGGAGGTCGGCCCTGCGCCGGACCTCTGGCCCGCCTTCGAAAGCCTGAAGGGCAAACCGACGCTTATCGTTCGCGGCGGGATCAGCGATTTGTTGTCGCTGGAAATCATGGAAAAAATGCGCGGCGCGCATCCGGGGTTTGATTACGCTGAAGTGCCGAATGTCGGTCACGCACCAATGTTGACGGAACCGGCGGCGTGGGAGGCGATTGAAAAATTCCTTAACAGGCTGGACTAAACAGTCTGCCCGTGAATGCCGCACTCGGTTTTCGCGGCGCCGCGCCAACGGCCCGCGCGAATATCGTCGCCGGCGGCCGGATGCGTGCACGGCCAGCAGCCGATGGAAGGATAGCCCTGCGCCGTCAACGGATGCGCCGGCAGATTATGGATCTTGAAATAGGCGTCAATGTCCGCCTTCGACCAGCGGATCAGCGGATTGACCTTGATATGCGCAGGCGCGGCTTCGAACGCCGGCAGATTAATCCGCCCGCCGCCGTGAAACTGTTTGCGGCCGGTGATCCACGCATCGAATTCCTGCAAAGCGGGCGCGAGCGGTTCCACCTTGCGCAACGTGCAGCAAGCGTCGGCGTCACGTTTCCATAAATCGCCGGACGGATCGCGCGCTTTCAACGCGCCGTCATCAGGCCGGATATCACGAACAGCCGTCAGCCCGAGCCTGTCAGCCAATTTTCTCCGGTAACTGATCGTTTGCGCGAAGTGCTTGCCGGTTTCGAGAAAAACCACGGGCGTTGATTTGTCCACCTCAGCAACGAGATGCAAAAGCACCGCCGATTCCGCGCCGAAAGAAGAAACGAGCGCAATACGGCCAGGAAACTCCTGCCTGATCGCCGCGCGCAGAATTTCAAGCGCATCATCCCCGGAATGTTTCATGGCAAGCCGCCTTGCATTCGCCTCAAGGTCGTCATTGGCGAACGGCGCCGGTTCGGCCGTCAACGCGGCGGCGGAAAGGCTCATCAAAACTGCTCCTTTACGCCGCCGCTGCGCGCGCAAGACGCTGACGCCACACCGGCGCCGATGCATCCGCTGCGGTCTGATAGGCAAAAGAAAATTCTTTCAGCGCCGCATCGGCGCCGGCCGCATCATCGCCCGCAAACTCGAACGCGTTGATCCCGCAGCGAACCATGAACAAAAGCTGGTCGCGCAGAATATCGCCGCGCGCGCGAATTTCGCCGGTGTAACCATAGCGTTCACGCAGCAATCGCGCCTGGCTATATGCGCGCCCGTCCTTGAACGCCGGGAAATCGAGGATGATGACGCTAAAGCCATGTAAATCGCATTTGATGTCTGCGAGCGGCGTGTTGTTGCTGATCAAAAGCGCTGTCGCGTCAGCGTGACCTTGCGGATTGTCGCGCCACTCATCGAGCGTAACTTCCTCTAGTGGTTCTTCGAGCGCAGGCATGAGGCGTTCACGGTTGAGTTTAAGCAGCTTCATAGAGCGCCTCCTTGAAAGGTTCCGCGCCGAGGCGCCGGTATGTATCCAGGAATCGCTCCCTGTCCTGACGTTTTTCGCGATAAACGCCGACAAGCTTTTCGACAGCGTCCACGACTTCATCGGATGAAAGCCCGCGACCGGCGATTTCGCCAAGCGACGCGTCTTCGGCGCCGGAGCCGCCGAGCGTTATCTGGTAAAACTCCTCGCCTTTCTTATCGACGCCGAGAATGCCGATATGGCCCACATGGTGGTGTCCGCAGGCGTTGATGCAGCCGGAGATTTTTATCTTCAGCTCGCCCAGATCTTCCTGCGTTTCGAGATCGGCGAACCGTTCAGCGATGCGCTGCGCAATCGGGATCGAGCGCGTATTCGCGAGCGTGCAGTAATCGAGACCCGGGCAGGCGATGATATCGCTCACAAGACCGATATTCGCCGTTGCAAGCTCTGCATTTTTCAGTGCTGTCCAGACCGCGAAGAGATCGTCTTTCTTCACCTGCGGCAGTACAAGATTCTGCTCATGCGTCGCACGAATTTCATCGAAGGAATATTCTTCTGCGATATCGGCGACCGCTTCCATTTGCACATCGGTGATATCGCCGGGCACGCCGCCGATCGCCTTTAGCGAAATATTGGCGATGGCGTAGCCGGGTATTTTATGCGTAACCACATTGGTTCGGACCCAGCGCGCGAAATCGGAATTCTCCTTCCTACGCGCTTCGAGCGCCTCACTCGCATCGGTCAGTTGTTCAAACGTCGGAGCTGCGAAATAGTCGTTGATGCGCTTTATTTCTTCGATAGGAAGATCGATGCCGCTGTCTTTGATCTGCACCCATTCATCCTCGACCATCTGCGCGAAGTTTTCTGCGCCCTCGGCATTGACGAGTATCTTGATGCGCGCCTTGTAAAGATTATCGCGGCGCCCCTGCAGGTTATAAACGCGCAGGATCGCTTCAAGATAAGAGAGCAGATATTTCTTCGGCAGGAACTTGCGGATTGTGTGACCCACATACGGCGTGCGCCCAAGCCCGCCCCCGACAATGACTTCGAAGCCTGTTTCGCCTTCATCGTTCTTATGAATCCGCAAACCGATGTCATGGACCTTCACAGCGGCGCGGTCATGATCGGACGCCGTCACGGCGATCTTGAACTTGCGCGGCAGGAAAGAGAATTCAGGATGGAACGTCGACCACTGCCGGATCATTTCCGCATAGGGACGAGGATCCTCGACCTCATCCGCTGCAGCGCCGGCATACTGATCGGAGGTGACATTGCGGATGCAGTTGCCCGATGTCTGGATCGCATGCATTTCGACTTCGGCGAGATCGTCAAGCAGGTCGGGAACATCTACAAGCGCCGGCCAGTTGTACTGAATATTCTGACGCGTCGTGAAATGCCCGTATCCGCGATCATATTTGCGCGCCACATGCGCCAGCTTGCGCATCTGCTTTGACGACAGCGTTCCATAGGGAATGGCGACACGCAGCATGTAAGCGTGAAGCTGAAGATAAAGTCCGTTCATCAGCCGCAACGGCTTGAACTGGTCTTCCGTCAGTTCGCCGGAAAGGCGCCGCGCTACCTGACCGCGAAACTGCGTAACACGCTCGGCGACCATGGTCGCATCGAATTCGTCATAACGGTACATCAGGCGGCCTCTAATTGTTCGATCGAAAGATCGCGCTCAACGCGGCTAACCCATTGCCTTACCGCCGGAAATTCCGTGAGCTCAAAGCCGCCTTCATGCGCAACGCGGGTATAAGCAACGAGAGCAATGTCGGCGACAGTCAGCGTTTCGCCGACGAGATAGGATTTACCTTGCAGCGCCAGCTCCATCTGCCCGAGTGCTCGGCGTCCCTTCGCAAACAATTGCGGATCGATTTCCTCGTCGTTTTTATTCAGGAAGGATTTTTGGAAACGGCGCACGGCGATGCACGGTTCGTGGGAGTACTGTTCCCAGAACAGCCACTCATCAACTTTGGCGCGTGCATAAACATCGGTGGGCAGGAGCGCGCTGTCATTAAGGCCCGCAAGATAAACTATGATCGCATTCGACTGCGAAAGCGTGCGCCCGTCAGCCAAAACGACCGTCGGAACCTGCCCGGAAGGGTTGAGCTTTAAAAACTCCTCCGTGCGTGTCGAGCCGGAAAGTACGTCCACGTCGATCCATTCATAATCGACGCCCAGAAGCGCCGCCGTCCATTTGACTTTCAGGCAGTTGCCGCTGCGCGCATCGCCGTAAATCTTGAGTTTCGCCGACACTTAAGCCTCCGCCCGGTTGAGGTCTTCGCGCACAGTGGGCCCCTTACGGCGGATCGATTCACGCAAGGTTTCGCGGCCCGTCAGCGCGCCGTTTTCCTCAACATCGACGAGATAAACGTCAGCGATTTCCGTAACCCGCGCCTGCGCGCTCGCGAGCGCCGATTTTGCGTCAGGGTCTGCAAATTTTGCAGCTTCAGAAAGCGACGTTGTCCAGCTTTCGCCTTCGTCAAGATAAACGACGGCGCCATTATCAAGACGGTTGGCGGTTACGATCTTCATGCGACCAGCCTTTGCTTGTCAGCGATGGAAAGAAGCGTTTCACCATCAGCAAGCGCAGCGACTTCGCCGATGACGAGCAGCGCCGGCCCTGTGATCGCGCCGGCGTCGATCAGCCGGTCAAGTTCGCTCAAGCGCCCTTTGACGATTTTCTGGTTTGCCCGCGTGCCGTTTTCGATCACTGCAACGGGCGTAGACGGCTCGCGGCCATGTTCGATGAGCTTTGCAGCAATCGACGCTGCTTTCGAAACCCCCATGTAAACGACAAGCGTATTTTTAAGCGCCGCCAGCGCCGACCAATCGATAGAAGGATTGGGGGCGGGATCGGCCTCCCCTTTCGCGTGACCGGTCACGAAGGTGACGGCCTGGGCATAATCGCGATGGGTAAGCGCCATGTTGGCGCTGGCGGCGCATCCGGTCGCGGCGGTGACGCCGGGCGTAGCGAAAACGGGGACTTTAGCGTTTCGGAGCGCATCGAGCTCCTCACCCCCGCGACCGAAAACGAACGGATCGCCGCCCTTGAGGCGCACGACCGTTTTTCCTTCACGCGCCAAGGCAATCATGCGCGCTTCAATTTCTTCCTGCGGCACGGCGTGATTGGATTTCGCCTTGCCTACATAGAACCGTTCCGCATCTCGCCGCGCCATGGACAAGATTTCATCGCTGACGAGGCGGTCGTAAAGAATGACATCCGCCTGCTGCAGCAAGCGCAATGCTTTTATGGTCAGCAGCTCGGGATCTCCCGGGCCGGCGCCGACAATATGAACGACTCCGGTTTTTTCTTCCGCTTGCGGACGGTTGATGAGCGCCAGCATTTGTTCGTGCGCGCCTTGTTCTTCACCCGTGAGGACCTGCGCCGCAACAGGACCGTCAAAGAATTTCTCCCAGAATGCACGTCGCTCGCTGGCGGGAATGCGCGCCTTGACCGACGGCCGATAGCTTGCCGCGAAATCGGCGAGCGCGCCCAATCGTGCGGGCAGCAACGCCTCGATGTCGGCGCGCAGCTTTTTCGCGAGCACCGGCGCCGCACCGTCCGTTGAAATCGAAATCGTCACCCGCTCGCGATCAACGATCGACGGCGTCGTGAAATCGCAGAGCGCTGGCTGATCAACGACGTTAAGGAGAACACCGCCCATGCGCGCAACGTCAGCCCAGCGCCGGGCGGTCGCTTCATCCACATCGGCGATGAAGACCATTACTGACGATTCTACATCTGCAACCGTCGGCTCGCGCTCAATCAGTCTCGCGACCCCATCTAGCTCAAGCTGTAGTTCAGCCGCGATTTTCGGCGCGATGACGGTCAGGTCCGCATCCGCCGCCAGAACCAGACGCGCCTTGGCGAGCGCTGCCGGCCCGCCGCCGATAATCAGGACCGGGCGGTTGTTGAGATCGATATGAGCCGGAAAGCTTTTCATTAGATTTTCTAATTCAAAAGTTAGCTGAACATGTCCGACTGATTGGCAGGACGGAACCTATGCGTAAGGACGGAACCTATGCGTATAAAAAACTCGCTACAATCGAATATTTCTGGTCAAAATATTAGGATTTCTTCGCTAGGACAGCAAAGTGGCGTAATTTCACAAAATTAGCTTTTCTAATCCATCTTTCACAACATGGTGACTTGTGCTTTTTCTTAATAGCATTAGTAAAGCTAACTATATAAAGCGCTGCCTGCCGGAGAGAGGGCCCAGAAAATGAAGCAGATGCCGCCATTGAATGCGCTACGCGTGTTTGAAGCCGCCGCCCGCCACTTAAGTTTCACTAAAGCCGCCGACGAGCTGCATGTGACGCCGGGCGCGGTCAGCCAGCAAATCAAGGCGCTTGAGGACTTTTTGCAGACCCCAGTTTTTCGCCGCCATAAGCGAGCGCTCTTGCTGACAGATGAGGCGCAGGCCAGCCTGCCGATCCTGCGGGAGGGCTTCGACAAGCTGGCGGAAGCCGGGCAAATCCTTGCCAAGAAGGCAGACGCTGGCCGGTTGACCGTTTCGGTGGCGCCATCCTTCGCCTCAAAATGGCTGGTGCCGCGTCTCGACCGGTTTCAGGAGGCCCACCCCGACATCGACGTCTGGGTTTCCGCCGATATGAACGTGGTCGATTTCGCTGTCGACGATGTGGATATCGCCATCCGCTATGGCGGCGGCAGATATGACGGCCTCATTACCGAGCACCTAATGGCGGAAAAGATCGTCCCGGTTTGCAGCCCGCAGCTCCTCACCGGCGACACGCCGCTCAAAAAGCCCGAAGATCTGAAGCTCCACACGCTGCTGCACGACTCGTCCACAGAAAAAGATCCGGGCTGCCCGACATGGCCCATGTGGCTCAAAGCCGCCGGCGTCTGCCACAAGCAAGGCGAGCGCGGCCTCAAATTCAATCAGTCGAGCCTCGTCATTGAAGCGGCCGTCGCCGGTAAAGGCGTCGCGCTGGCCAAAGCGGCGCTTGCGCTTGCGGATCTTGAAGCTGCGCGCCTTGTCATTCCCTTCGACCTTACGACGCCTACGGAGTTTTCCTATTACGTCGTACACCCGCCATCGAAATCGTCATCCCCCACGGTCAAGGCGTTCAAGGCGTGGGTGCAGAACGAAGCCGCAGAAAGCGCCGACGCGTCTGACGCACAGGAAGCAGCAGCTTGATTTATCTGCTTGAAATGCAGCGTCTCGCGCTCCGGGGGAGAACGCGAGACGCCTTCTGAAGCGGCCCTAAGGCGGGGGAGAGAGAAACCGGGCCGCTTGTTACCTTCAAGATAGAAAAGAGCGTGGCGCCATCAAGGCGGCCTAGATGACAAACGCGTTAGGCGCTTGAATTGTGAACGGACCAGCGGTGCGGCGTTCAGTCGCCCGTTTGTCCAAGCTGATCGAGACAGTCGCACACCGCCTCTATCGCCAGTAATGTTGACGCATGCCGCTGCGGGTAATCGCGAATGGGCTGCAACATGGCGAGGTCACGCCAGCGTTCGCCTTCAGGCGCCTCGCCGCCCTCTTTCAACATGGCGCGCAACTGATCGCGCAATGTATAAAGTTCAGCTGCGCCAGCGCCGACAATGTTGCGCGCCAAAATTGACGCTGACGCCTGGCCGAGCGCGCAGGCTTTAGCCTCCATGCCAAATTCGGAAACAACGCCCTCTTCCATCGACAGGTCAACCGTCACTTCCGAACCACAGACGCGGCTGACTTTCGTCGCCGACGCCTGTGGCGCATCGAGCCGACGCGCCGGCGGGATCGCCGCCGCCGCGTCAAGCACGCCATTAGTATAAAGGTCGCTCAGCATTCGCTCTATTTGGCGCCTTTTTACGCCAAATCAAACAGCAGAATTTCCGTATCCGCGAGCGCCTTGAACGAGAGCGTTTTTTCATCCTCAATTCTGGCGCCGTCACCAGCCTGCATGATCGAACCTTCGGGCAGCTCGACGCCGCCGCGCGCAACCTGCAGCCAGCCGGCGCGGCCGGGACGGAACTCATGCGCGATACTCTCCCCTTCGTCGATCACGGAAGCATAAAGATCAGCATCCTGCCTGATCTGAAAAGACTCATCGCGTCCGTCGGGGGAAGCAATCAGATTCAACCCGCCCGCGCGCGCATCGCCGATCTTACGTTCTTCATATCGCGGCTCGGCGTTACGAACGTTGGGCAGAATCCAGATCTGATACAGATGTGCGGGATCTTTATCGGAAGCATTGAATTCCGAGTGCGTGACGCCCGAGCCCGCTGACATGTACTGCACCATGCCGGGCGTTATGACTCCGCCGCCGCCAGTTGAATCCTTGTGCGCCAGCGCGCCCTCAAGCACATAGGTGATGATTTCCATGTTGTCGTGCGGGTGCGTCGGGAAACCGGCGCCCGGATTGATTCGGTCCTCGTTCATCACCCGGAGACTGTGAAAGCCCATATGATCCGGATGGTAATAGTTGGCGAAAGAAAACGTGTGGCGCGCATCGAGCCAGCCGTGATTGGCATGGCCGCGATCGACGCCTTTTCGGATGGTGATCATAAAAGCTCCTTGCCCAGAGCGATGAAAAACCGCCTCAGGGCGTATAATAACCGTCAGCAGACGGCGTCAGGTTGTACATGATTACCGTCTATCTGGTGACACAACATGCCGGAGAAAAGGGTCGCTTCTTCACGAGAATGAGAGCGTTCGCCGCTTGGAGCGGGCGGTTCGCCGCAAGGGATGTTGCGGCATGCGCCTCAGCCCGCCATGGTCCGGACCGGCGAGCGCGGGAGAAAAGTTGCGTAGCGCTAAGACGGTCCCTTAAGGGGCATTAGACAACATCCCGCTCTCCCTCGCAGAGGGCATAAGCCTTCAGCGGTCTTGGAAAGAAAGGGAAACACACATGTCATTATTCACATCTGCAAAAACCGTTCTTATTACCGGCGCCGCCGCACTGACTTTCGCCGTTGCGGCGCCAGCGGCAAGCGCCCATGACTTCGATAACATCTCGATTAACGGATTTAACTTCGATTTCGACAGTGAAGACCTGCTTCAGTCGCTGATCGAAATGGACGCCGAAGACATTGCCGAAATGCGCGCTGATCTTGCAGAAGCCCGCGTCGAAATCCGTGACGCCATTGGCGAAATCGCCGACGCCCGCGCTGAAGCGGACAAAAACGAAGAACTGAAGCCCATCATCCTTGCCGCCCTCGCAGAAGCCAGCAAGGAGGTCGAAGGATCTGTCGGCGAAGCGTTCGCAGAAGTGCGGACCGAACTCGACCGCGCCGAGAGCGAGCTTTCGGATTTGCGCTCATCGCTCGATGAGGCCGAATTCAACGAAACCAAAGACCTGATCGCTTTTCTGCGGTCTGAACTCGTTGAATTTGAAGTGGCCGTCGGCGAACTCGTTGCCGCAATGAAAGCCTAAACATACGAACCACCAAACTGCGGGCTGGCCGGCCAGACGCCGCCAGTCCGTTTTGTTTTGCTGTAACCCGAAGCAATAAGCAGCATCACTGTCCTTCGCGACGATCATTTTCTTCATCCTGAGGAGCAAGCCGAAGGCTTGCGTCGCAAAGGGCGAAGAAAATGATCCCTCAGGATGAAGTGATGCTGCTTATTGCTTCGGGCTCTACATTCGCGAAAACCCGCGAAACGGCAAATCGGACGGACGTTGAAGCCAGTTGTCTTCAAGCCAGCGTGCACTCCCCTCCACAATATGCAGCGTATACGCGTGTCTTGAGAATTGTGACCGGTTCGGCCCGCTCATATGCGGCGCGCGGCCGTGAAAGACGACAAGATCGCCGCGCTTCGCGGGCGCCGGCACGGGCGCGATATCCGGAAACGGCGCATCATCGAGCGTTATCATTTCCGCGCCGCCGCCTGCTTTCCGCCGGTTACGTTCGCGCAGCGGGCCCTTATGGGCGCCAGGCAGAAAATTCATGCAGCCGTTTACAGTTGTCGCGTCATCAATGGCGAACCATAAACCGATGCAGCTTTCAGGCTCCGTATAAATGAATGTCGAATCCTGATGACAGACCACCTCGCCGCCAATGCCGGGCGGTTTGAAAATATACATGGATTGAACGAGTTTCGGATCTGCAAACCCCAACGATGCGACAAGCTTTTGAAGTTTAGGTGTTCTTGAAAAAGCATCAAAAACGGGATCGAGGTCATGCATGGCGTGACCGATCTTGTTGATGGAGTTTTCTTTCGCCTGTTTCAGCCTGCCGGCTTCATCAAAGGCGCCGTCTTCAAAAAAGAATCGCACCGCGCCGCCGGATTCAATAAAATACTCATCGCTTTGTTGCGCATTGGTGAGTGTCGAAAAAACGGTGGCGGCTTCTCCGGGCTCGAATGCATCGACCAGAGAAAGCGTATGCGCACGCAATTTTTCACACGCATCGGGTTCCGCAAACCCGCGCAGAACGACGACGCCCGCTGTATCGAAAGCCGCGCGCATCGCATCATCCAATACGCCGTCATCGGGCGCCGAAAATGCCGGAAGGTTATTAGACTCAGCTGCTCTCATAATAAGACTGATCCTTGCCGCGCCGAGCGCCTATTTTCCCGGTAACAGGTCCTGCACTTCAGGCATCGTTCCCACAGGCGCAAACACGATGATTGCAATGAGCAGGGCCAATAACGACGCCAAAACCGCCGTATTGATTTTCAGCGCCCGGCCCGCCTGTTGCTTTTCAAACCACGTTCGCGGCCTGACGCCTTTGTAAAAATAAACGCCCTGCGAGGCGATCATGATGCAAACGACGTTAACAGTCAGCAACAGCACCGCCCGTCCGAAATAGCCGATCTCGCCCGCCCCTAAAAAAATACCCGCCGCGGCCGCTGGCGGTAACAACGCCACGGCCACCATCACGCCCACCAGCGCCGCCGAGATGCCGGTGACGATCGAAAGCGCGGCGGCCACGCCGGCGGCCAGCGCCAGCACAACTGAGTCCAGCCCGGCGACAGTCCGGCTCATCAATTCGTTGCTGTCCGTATTCACGCCAAGCGCCATCCCCATAAGGACAGCGACAAGAAACCCGACAAGCAGCCCGGCGGCGGCGTTTCTGCCCGCCCGCGTCAACAGCTTAAAATCGCCGAGCGCAACACCGAATGACACCGCAAGTATGGGCCCCAGAAGCGGCGCGATCACCATGGCGCCGATCACCGCGGCCACATTGTCCGCATGCAACCCAAGCGCTGCGACGATGGTGGAAGCGAATGTCAGAACGAAAAAATCGGAACTGAGCGACGCGCCTTTGGCGACGTCGTCATAGATTTCCTCCCGCAAGGCGCGTTTTTCCTTACGGTCCGTTTCTGCATTGTCGGCTTCATCGTCTTCCGGCTGGGGCGCCGTTGCTTCGACCGGCAACACGAGGATGCGCCAGTTGTCTTCGTGATCGCAAATTTCCTGGAGCTTATCGACGAGGCTTTGCGCGCCACCTTCCGCAAAGAAAGCCCGGAGCACGATACAATCATCGTCACCGGCCTGCGAAAAACGGAAATGCGTCGGGTTGGCGTCTTCTACGGCTTTTTTTGTCGCTTCTTTTTTTTCCGCCGGAAAGATCGCCTCGATCAATCGCATCTGTTATTCCCGCCGCCATGTCGCGCCGACGGACCCGTCTTCGATGACGATGCCTTGCGTCGCCAACTGATCACGAATCTCGTCGGCGCGGGCGAAATTTTTCGCCTTGCGCGCTTCGGTGCGTTCAACAAGGAGGGCATCAATTTCTTCGGATGTAGGTCCATCGCTCCTCGCGCCTTTGAACCATACCGAAGGCGCAACATTGAAAAACCCGAGCAGCCGTCCGGCGTTACGAAGGCGCGTGATCGCATTGGCGCGCGCCTCACCTTCCATTTGGCCGGCAATGTCGCGCAATTCGTGCAGCCCCGCATAGGCTTCCGGCGTATTGAGATCGTCATTGAGCGCCAAGACTACACTCTCCGGCGGCACGCCGGTTTCATCCGTGAATTCAACTTCCTCAAGCAGGCGGTAAAAGCGGTCGAGCTGTTTTTTCGACTGTTTCAGCAGTTCTTCCGTCCACTCAAGCGGCTGGCGATAATGCGCCGAAAGCAGCGCCCAGCGCAGCACTTCGCCATGCCACCCATGCTTCAGCAAATCATGCGCGAGCACGATGTTGCCAAGCGACTTCGACATCTTGTCGCTTCCCATACGGAGGAAGCCGTTATGCATCCAGTAACGGGCGAGCGGTGCGCCGTCATGAACGCAAGCCGCCTGCGCGATTTCGTTTTCGTGATGAGGAAAGCGCAAATCCTGTCCGCCGCCATGAATGTCGATGGTTTGCCCCAGCTTCGCTTCGATCATTACCGAGCACTCAGTATGCCAGCCCGGCCTGCCGCGGCCCCAGGGGCTGTCCCATCCGGGCTCGTTGTCATTGGACGGTTTCCATAAAACAAAATCAGCCGGACTTTTCTTATAGGGGGCGACTTCAATGCGGGCGCCGGCGATCATTTCGTCGCGATCAACGCCAGACAGCAAGCCATATTTATCATACTGATCGACGGCGAAAAGGACGTGTCCCCCAGCTTCGTAAGCGGCGCCCTTTTCGACCAGCGTTTTGATCATGGCGACCATTTCCGCGACATGGCCCGTTGCTTCCGGCTCCATTGTCGGGGCAAGCACGCCGAGCGCGCCCATATCTTCGCGATAGATTTTCGCAAATTTTTCCGTGATCGCGCCGATGGGCTCGCCGGTTTCCTGCGAGGCCTTGATGATCTTGTCGTCGATGTCTGTGATGTTGCGCGCATAGACCACGTGATCGGGGCCATAATGATGACGCAGCACGCGATAGAGCAGATCGAACGCCACCGCCGCGCGGGCATTGCCGATATGGGCGTAGGAATAGACCGTCGGCCCACAGACATACATGGTCACCCGCTTCGGATCGGCGGGGGCAAACGCGCGCTTTTCGCGCGCCATGGTGTCGTAAATCGTCAGCGGCATGGGTTCGGCTCTATTCTCGCCGCCTGTTGCTAGCCCCCACCGCCCGTTTACGCAACAAACGCTGACGAATTGCCCCCTGTATTTCGTGCTGGCCGCTGCTAGTTTAGCGGCATGACCAAGATCGAATTCACATCGCCCGACGCCGTTGCGGGCGACATTGAGGACACGACCGAGTTCGCGCCGCGCTTTGGCGCTGACGGACTGATCCCGGTCGCGACCACAGACAAGGCGACGGGCCGGCTATTGATGCTGGCTTATATGAATGCCGAAGCGCTCGGCAAAACCATCGAGACCGGCGAGGCGTGGTACTGGTCGCGGTCACGGGGCGAGTTTTGGCGCAAAGGCGCGACTTCGGGGAATAAGCAATCCGTCATCGAAATCCGCACGGATTGCGATCAGGACGCGATCCAGCTCGTCGTTGAACAAACCGGCCCCGCCTGTCACACTAATCGGCAGTCGTGTTTTTACCGGATTATAGCAACATCTGGAGGCGTAAAACTTGGCTTTGCCGAATAAGGCCGCGCATTCACCGTCCTCAAGGCTTGGTGAATAGGTCCCTGTAGCGATAGCCGACAAGGTAAAACAACACCGCCGGATAAAGCAGGGAAAAAATCGACATCACCCCTAATGGAAACTCGTACTTTCCATATATCAGCGTCGGAAGAAATGCGCCGATTGGTAATGTGACACAATGGAGCATTGCTGCGCCGCGGCCCCATCGTTTTGACTGCCGGAAAATGCCTGCACCTGAAACAAGCAGCAATACAATCGCCAAGAGCGGAAAAATGAGACCGAATGCGATCAGCGCAAACCAGTCAGGTGCGCGAAGGTTATCGAAAACAGCGATGAAGCCTATCACGCCAAGCACACCTAACGTCAGGTTGACGGTTCCTAAAATTGTTAAAGGCGCCGGCCTGATCAAATTGCAACCTCCTCTATCCCATCCCGCCGACACCATTCCTGTTCGAATGCTTTCGGCTGTCTGTCCAGTAGGTCCAGAGTGCAAGACCGATCCAGGCGCCGTGAAACATAACGCCGAACAAGAAGACATAAATACCAGCAAACGGCCCAACCGTCATGCGGTTTAAAAACTCCGAAACCGACGCAACCGGCTCCGGGTGGATAATTATTTTCCCGACATAGGCCATGGCCTGAAAACTGAAGATCCACATGTAATTGCGCCGCAAGCGCCGCCCCATGGCCGTCCAAAAGCCAATATGATATTGCGGAGATAAATAGTCCTTACCAAGAATATCCTGCCACTCGCCGGGCTTCGGTCGGGAGGAACGAAACAGCATGGGCGCATAAAAATTCGTTTCGATCCAACGGCAGCGGGCGCGCCAGACGTTGAAAAAACGATAACGCCGCGATTCCAGAATAAGAAACATCGAAATCAATATGCCGACGAGCAACAGCGGCAATGGTGACGCGCTCGGGGAGGCGTAGGTCACCGACAAGGCGATGCCGAGGGTCACCACCGACCAGTTTGTCGTGTTATCAAGCCGCGTGCGCCAGATGGTCGAACGGTAAACCTCGCCGCGATAAAGGTGCGCCAGCGCGCCGATCTCGGCGTTGTCGAATTCGTTGCCGGTGCCGCCGGGCGGCGATTGCCAGTCTTCCCAGTCTTTTCTCATTCAAGGCTCGCAAGCATGACGGTATTGTCGCCGCATTCGCCGCCTGAACACAAGCGGCTCGACAGGGCGTCTATAACAGATTACCCGGCATTCATGACTGTTGCATCATCAGAGCCTGCGCCGGGCGGCGTTTCCTACGGCGAGGTTCTGCGTCTCGCCTGGCCGGCGTCAGTGGCCGCGTCGGTCACGCCGCTGCTCGGCGCTGTCGATGTCTGGGCGTTGGCGCAGTCCACAAGGCCGCTCGATATTGCTGCTGTCGGGCTGGGGGCGGTCATCTTTTCCCTCGCCTACTGGACGTTCGGATTTTTGCGGATGAGCGTCGCCGGCCTCACCGCGCAGGCGGTCGGCGCCGAAGACGAATCCGAAGCACGCGCCGCGCTGGCCCGCGGCGTCATGATTGCGGGCGGTATCGGCGCAGGGCTGGTTCTCCTGCAATGGCCGATCGGCGTCATCGCGTTCAAGCTGCTGGCGACAGGATCAGAGGCAAGCGCCGAGACGCTCAGCGCCGGGCGCGATTATTTCAATATACGCATCTGGGGCGCGCCGTTTGCGCTGGCGTCCTATGCCGGCTTCGGCTGGCTGACTGCGCGCGGACGGACTGACTACCTGATGGCCGCAAGCGTCTTCATGACGGCGCTGAATATCATCCTCGATTACTGGTTCGTCGTCGGCCTCGGCTGGGGCGCCGCCGGCGTCGCGGCCGGAACATTGATTGCGGAAGTGGCCGGCTTTTTTGCGACGGCTGCGTTCGTGCTGATTATCCTGAAAGACCATGGCGGCGTGAAAACAAGCTGGCGGCCAAAAGAGTTCTTCATGGCGTCACGACTTAAAAAAACAATCACGATCAATGTCGATATATTTGTGCGCACATTGCTCCTGGCTTTTTCTTTCGCATGGTTCGTACAGCGCGGCGGCGCCTTCGGCGATGTAACGCTTGCCGCCAATCAGGCGCTGTTGCAGCTCTTTCTCTTCACCGGCCTCGCCCTCGACGGTACGGCTATCGCCGCAGAAACGCTCGTCGGACAGGCGCTGGGAGCAAAGGACCGGGCGCGCGGAATTGCGCGATATAAAAGCGCTGTACGCCGCACGTTTGAACTGGCGACAGCAGCGGCGTTTCTTTTTGTCGCTTTTTATTGGCTTGCAGGGGACGCGCTGATCGCGCTGTTGACGCCGGAAGGCCCGATCCGCGAAGCGACGCAATCCTTTATGCCGTGGGTAGTCGTCAGCCCGCTTATGGTAGTGCTTGGCTTTCAGCTTGACGGAATTTTTGTCGGCGCCACGCGTTCGCGCGAACTGCGCGACGCGATTATCGTTTCGACAATCATATTTATCCCGGCTTCGCTTTGGCTGGCAGGGCCGTTCGGCAATCACGGCCTTTGGCTGGCGTTTTCGGTTTATTTTCTGATCCGCGCCGTCGCACTCGGAATTTGGCTGCCGCGCATTCGGCATTCAATCGAACGTCAGTGACAGCCTGCGCCGACGGCCTCAGCCACCGTTTCAAATCCGTCTGCTTTCAAAAACGACGGCAATTCGTGAAGGATGCGCGACGGAAGCGACGGCCCTTCATAGATAAGCGCCGTATAAAGCTGCACCAGCGACGCGCCGGAGAGAATTTTCTCATAGGCATCGCGGGCAGAGAATACCCCGCCGACGCCGATCAAGGGAATCTCTTTTCCAAGGGCGCGATGAAATTCCTTCAAAAGCGCCGTTGAAGGCGCGAACAGCGGCGCGCCGGAAAGGCCGCCCGTTTCCTTTGCGGCTGCACTGCGTAACGTATCCGGGCGGGCGATAGTTGTGTTGGAAATTATCAAGCCGTCCAGCTTCATATCCTTCGCCACCGAGGCAATATCCGCCCTGTCTACGTCAGTGATGTCCGGCGCAATTTTCAGAAATACTGGTGCGCGCGGCGCATGGCGATCACGTGTCGACAGCACACGCACCATCAGCGCTCTCAATGAGGCTTTGTCCTGAAGCGCGCGCAGTCCTGACGTGTTCGGCGAAGAAATGTTGACGGTGAAGAAATCAACGAGCCCGGCGAGCCCTTTAACGCCTTTAACGTAATCTTCCGTACGGTCTTCGCTGTCCTTGTTGGCGCCAAGATTGGCGCCGACGATGCCGGACCGAGGTCGCGCCTTCAGGCGGGCGGCGATAACCTCAAGACCATCATTGTTAAATCCATAACGGTTTATGACAGCAGCATCGGCGCGCAAACGGAAAACGCGGGGACGATCATTGCCGGCCTGAGGGCGCGGCGTCACGGCGCCGATTTCTGCAAACCCGAACCCGAGATCGAGAGTAGCATTCGGCGCCTCGGCGTTCTTATCGAAACCCGCGGCAAGACCTAGCGGGTTCGGAAAATCGATTCCGGCGACACGGATGGATAAGGATTTATCCTCGATTACCGCTTTCGGACCCAACCCGGCCCTCAGCATACGCACTGTCAGGCGATGCGCTGTCTCGCCGTCAACAAGGCCCATGGCCTTTGAACCAAAGTCCGCCAGAGACATAGACGGCTTCACAAGCGGTCACCGAACTGGAAGCCGGCGCCGGATCTCTCAAGACGAATGACCGCCGAGACATGATCCCGGCTGAGATCGCCATAAAAATGCGGAAACGCCTCCCCGCGTTTTGGCGCCAGTTCGAATTTCACGTCGGCGGCAATCGGCTTCAGTGGAATTTCAAGCGCCAGCAAATCCGTTGCGCCGCTGAAATGCAGGTTCGCAGTGTCCAAGACCTGCGCGCGCGTTGACATGTGAAAATACCCGTCGCGCTCATCAATATCGCGTCCCGGCACGGCGCCGCTTTCCTGCGCCACGCGCCACTCCTCAGCGCTTGCGAGGCGATAGACGAACTCAGGGAAAGTTTCTGTCGGCATGCCTTCCGCGTAACCCGGCTCGGCCTTTCGGTCCAGAGTCAAGCTGGACAGGCGGCGCCAATCGCAGACAAATACGGGCCCATGAAACCGATAAGAATTCTGATGGGGCTGGCTTTCGCCGCCGCAGCGGGCGCAGGCGCGCAGTATGGCGGCCTCCCCGAACAGGTCGTCGCCACCATCGCCATTACGGCGCTCACCGCCTTCTGGTGGGTGTCCGAAGCCCTGCCAATCCCGGCGACGTCGCTCGTTCCTTTCGCGCTTTTCCCGCTGGCGGGCGTCCTCGACCAGCGCGCCGCCGCTGCAGCGCTCGGCAGTTACGTAATCGTTCTTCTGATGGCGTCGTTCATGTTGTCGAAAGCGCTCGAAAAGTCCGGCGCGCATGAACGGCTCGCCCTTTACATGATCAATCTTGTGGGAACGTCCGGCAGGCGCCTCGTTATCGGTTTCATGATCGCTGCCGCGGTTTTATCCATGTGGATCTCGAACACGGCCACGACTCTAATGCTCGCGACCATGGCGCTGGCGATATTGGCGCGTTCGGACAATCCGAAGCTGGGGCCGGCGCTGCTGCTCGGCATCGCTTACGCCGCCTCCTTCGGCGGTACAGCGACACTGATCGGCACGCCGCCGAATCTCATTTTCGCTGACAATTTTTTGCAGGCGACCGGCGAGGAATTTTCCTTCGCACGCTGGATGTCGATCGGCGTTCCCATTGTTGTCATTGGCATTCCGGTCATGGCGCTGTGGCTGACGCGCTCCATGGGCGGGGTCAAGGCGCCGGAACTGAGTGATCCCGGTCCATGGCGCAAGGATGAAGTCCGCACCATGATCGTATTCGCCATCGCCATCGCGTTATGGATCACGCGCGCTGAACCCTTCGGCGGATGGTCGGGCGCGCTCGGCATGGAAGGCGCCGGCGATTCCACTGTCGCCGTTTTCGCCGTCATCCTGATGTTTCTCGTTCCCGATGGAAAAGGCGGTGCGCTTCTGGACTGGAAATCGGCCGGCGATATTCCCTGGGGCATGCTGCTGCTCTTTGCCGGGGGTATCTGCATCGCCAGCGGGTTCCGCGCCAGCGGGCTTGATGTATTGATCGGTGACCAGCTTTCCGGCTTTACCAATATGCCGGTCTTTTTGATGATGCTGGGCCTGTGTCTGTCGGTCACGTTCCTGACGGAAATGACATCGAACACGGCGACCGCCAACTTGCTGATGCCGCTGCTCGCCGCCGTTGCGGCCGGGACCGGCGTCAACCCGGAGCTTCTCATGATCCCGGCAGTAATATCCTGCTCCTGCGCGTTCATGCTGCCCGTCGCAACGGCGCCGAACGCCATCGTCTACGGCACGGGCCGTGTTTCCATCGCCCGCATGGCGCGCGAGGGCGTCATGCTCAACATCATCGTTGCGGTGATTGTTTCCAGCGTCTGCTGGGTGATGCTGCGCTAGGCAGTCCCGTTCACCGTCATGTGCCTCGCCCGCGCGGCATGTTCGATCGCCTGGGCGCCCTCGTCCTCGACCTTCAGTGCGTCGCGAATGAGTTCGAGGATTCGGATTTCAGTAACATCGAGATTTTCGTCAGCGGTCACGACGTCGATCACGGCGGCATAGGCCGTTTCGCAAAGAAAGGACGGTAATGCTTTCGCGCCAGCTTCGAGCACCTTGTGGAGACCTCCATCGGACGACATCAGCGCGCCGCAGTTTTCCGCGATTTTGACAAGGCCCTGCTCATCCTCTTCGGAAAACAACGGAAACGAACGGACCACGCGGCCGATCGTACGCAGCTCCGCATCGTTGATGGCGCCGTCCGAGGCGGACGCCAGCACCATGAGGTAGATCACTGCCTCCTGCGGCGTGAGGGAAACGACACCTTCGGCGCCCATAATGCGCTCCTTTTCGCAATGTTGCACGGAAGCTAGCGGCGGACAGCGCAAACGGCAACCTCGCGGCGTTTAACGCGCTGCTATAATGATTGACCTTCAAGCCGCGGACGTTAAACCTCCGCCGCTCGTATAATGCTCGGAAATCGTCTCATGACCGCTTTGCAGATCAAATCCTTCACCGCTGATGACGCCGCCGCCGCCAAGACCTGGCCGTTTCAGGAGGCAAAGGCGCTCATCAAACGGCTGGAGCGGGTGAAGAAAGACGGTCCCGTTGTGTTCGAGACTGGATACGGCCCCTCCGGTCCGCCGCATATCGGCACGTTCGGGGAGGTGGCGCGCACCACCATGGTGCGCCGGGCGTTTGAATTGCTGACGGGGCGCGAAACGCGCCTCATCGCCTTTTCCGACGACATGGACGGCATGCGCAAAGTGCCGCCGCAGGTGCCCAATCAGGAGCAACTGAACGAATATCTGCAAAAGCCGCTGACCGACGTGCCGGATCCCTGGGGCAGTCATGAAAGTTTTGCGCATCACAATAACGCCAAGCTGCGCTCATTTCTTGACGAGTTCGGTTTCGACTACGAATTCCTTTCATCCACCGAGTGCTATCGTTCCGGCCAGTTCGACGACACGCTGATCCGTGTGCTTGAGCGTTATGACGCGGTGATGGACATCATCCTGCCGACGCTTGGCGAAGAACGCCGCGGCAGTTATTCACCGATCCTCCCCATATCCCCTTCGACTGGGCGCGTTCTCTATGTACCCATGCTGGAAATTGACGCCAAGAAAGGCGAAGTCGTATTCGAAGACGAGAACGGCGAGAAGGTTCGCACCTTCGTGGGCGGCGGCGCGACGAAGCTGCAATGGAAGGCCGACTGGGCCGGGCGATGGTTCGCCCTCGGCGTCGATTATGAAATGTCTGGCGAAGATTTGACGGAATCTGTTCGCCTGTCAAACCGCATCGTCAAGGCGCTGGGCGCCGAGCCGCCGGCCGGTTTCAACTACCAGCTCTTCCTCGATGAGGAAGGCAAGAAGATTTCAAAAACCAAGGGCAATGGCATCGCGATTGAGGAATGGCTCACCTACGCTTCGCCGCAGAGCCTTGCGCTTTACATGTTCCAGAACCCGAAAGCCGCAAAGAAGCTTTATTTCGACGTGATCCCGAAGGTCGCCGACGAATACTGGTCACATCTGGAGAAATATGAGGGCCAGGAAGGCGCCAAGGCCCTCGACAATCCGGTCTGGCATATTCACGAAGGCAAGCCGCCCGCCGTCATGCCGCCCGTGAACTTCGCCATGCTTTTAAACCTTGTGAACGCCACAGGCGGCGCGGACGAGGAAGTGTTGCGCGGGTTCATCCGAAAATATCGCCCCAACGCCTCGGAGGCGGAATTTGCCGAGACAGCCGAACTCATAAAATTCGCCGGGCGATATTTCGAGGCCTTCATCAAGCCGAACAAGAAGTATCGCGCGCCAAGCGAGAAAGAACGAGCCGCGCTCGAAATGCTGTCGGCGCGCCTGAAAGAGATCGGCGATGGCGGCAGTGAGGACGACTACCAGACCGCTGTTTTCGACGCGGGCAAGGCCCAAGCGTTTGAAAACATCCGCGACTGGTTCAAGGGGCTCTACGAGGTTGTGTTTGGCCAGGAAGCGGGCCCGCGTATGGGCCCGTTCGTCAAAATCTATGGTGCGGGCGCCGCAGCGGCGCTGATCGATGACGCGCTTGCGCGCGGATGATTCGAAATTCGCTCCCAATCACAAAACATACATCGCGTAGCACAAAAAACTAACAACGCCGCGCGCGATATCTTCACATTAAAAATTTAGCGCTCGGCAATGTCGATTGCCAAGAAGTAAATTTTATAAACACCGCTTGCGCGAAAGCGCTAACGACCCCCCATCAAACGCAGCGCACTCGCGCTTTGTTGGCAGAACATTCCAAACGCTGTGAATGCTCGCAGAGGCGGGGAAAGATTGCGGCGAAAATTGGGCCGGGTCCGGAGCGATATATTTATCGCAACGCAACGCGATTGATGTTATATTATTCAGGCAAACGAAAAACCGAAAACGAATTGTTAGGGGCCTTCCGGTTAACCTTATTTTGTACGCCTTTGGCGTGCGAATGGGCGGAGTATTGGCCGGTACGAAGACGGAGTGACGCCAACAGGCACTAAACGCGGACAGGTTGCGACATGTCGAGCTCAAATCACGAAGAAGCGATAAAAACGGAGGTTCAAAAACCTTGCGACGCTTTTTCTACGCTCCATATCAGAACAGACAGCCAGTTTGCGTCTCCGTTGAACGAAGGTTTCAAAGTCGCCGTTTATGACGGCGCAGCATTGAAGGTAAGGGCGGGGCGCTGGGCATGAAAGCCGGCGCCTTTTTTATTCAACCAGCGGGGACGCCTTAAGTAAGGCGGGTAAACAGTGAGCGTGCGACCATGACCGAACAAAGTCTCGATGTCTTCGACGTATTTTCGGAGAACTATACCAAAGTCAAACAGGAGGCCATGAGCCTCAGGGATTATCTGCTCGCAGCGCGCGACGATGAGATGCTTTACGCGTCGCCGGCCGAGCGCATGGTCAAGGCGATCGGCGAGCCGAAACTTGTCGATACGTCGAAAGACCCGCGGCTTGCACGCATCTTTTTCAACCGCACGATCCGTCAATACGACGCGTTCGAAGGCTTTTACGGCATGGAAGACACGATCGAACGGATCGTTTCGTTCTTCCGGCACGCGGCGCAAGGCCTCGAAGAAAAACGCCAGATCATCTACCTGCTCGGCCCGGTAGGCGGCGGCAAATCCTCGCTCGCCGAACGCCTCAAAGACCTGATGGAAGCGCACCCCATCTATGTCCTCAAGGCCGGCAACGAAATCTCCCCAGTATTCGAAAGCCCGCTTGGCCTCTTCCAGTCGGATGAACTGAAAAGCCTGCTTCAAGACAAGTACGGCATTGAAAAGCGCCGCCTCGACGGCCTGATGAGCCCGTGGGCGGTGAAACGCCTCGACGAATTCGGCGGCGACATTTCGAAATTCGAGGTCGTTCGCCTTTATCCGTCGAAACTGCGCCAGATCGCCCTTTCGAAAACCGAGCCCGGCGATGAAAACAACCAGGACATTTCGGCGCTGGTCGGCAAGGTTGATATCCGCAAGCTCGAACATTTCAGCCAGGACGACACCGACGCCTATTCCTATTCGGGCGGTCTTTGCCGTTCGAACCAGGGGCTTTTAGAGTTCGTGGAGATGTTCAAGGCGCCGATCAAGGTGCTGCATCCGCTACTGACGGCGACTCAGGAAAGCAACTATGTGGGCACCGAAGCGCTCGGCCCCGTGCCCTTCCAGGGGATCATCCTGGCGCACTCGAACGAAAGCGAATGGCAGCAATTCCGCAACAACAAGAATAACGAGGCGTTCCTCGACCGCATCAACGTCATCAAGGTACCCTACTGCCTGCGCGTGACGGAAGAACAGAAAATCTACGACAAACTGCTCGCCCATTCGGAACTGGCGAACGCCAACTGCGCGCCGGAAACGCTCGACCTGCTCGCACGCTTTTCAGTGCTGACACGCCTGCGCGAGCATGAAAACTCGAACCTCTATTCGAAACTGCGCGTTTATGACGGCGAAAAGCTGAAGGACACAGATCCAAAAGCGAAGACTCTGCAGGAATACCGCGACGCCGCCGGCATCGACGAAGGCATGGACGGCATTTCCACCCGTTTTGCTTACAAGGTTCTGTCGGAGACGTTCAACTTCGACACGGACGAAGTCGCCGCCGATCCGGTGCACATGATGTATGTGCTGGAGCAGGCGATCAAGCGCGAGCAATACCCGGATGAGACCGAGAAGCAATATCTCGATTTCATCAAGTCGGAACTCTCGCAGCGTTATGCGGATTTCATCGGCAAGGAAATCCAGAAAGCCTATCTCGAAAGCTATGCGGAATACGGCCAGAACCTGTTCGACCGTTACATCGCCTACGCCGATGCGTGGATCGAAGATCAGGACTTCAAGGATGCCGATACCGGTCAGCTTCTCGACCGCGGGACGCTCGATCAGGAGCTTTCGAAGATCGAAAAGCCGGCGGGCATCGCCAATCCGAAAGACTTCCGCAACGAGGTCGTGAAATTCGCGCTGCGCGCCCGCGCGGCGAACGAAGGCAAGAATCCGAAATGGACGTCTTACGAGAAACTGCGCAATGTCATCGAAAAGCGCATGTTCTCCCAGGTCGAGGACCTGCTCCCGGTCATCTCTTTCGACTCGAAGAAGGATTCCGAGACCGAAGCCAAGCACGATAATTTCGTCGCCCGCATGACCGAGCGGGGCTACACGCCGCGTCAGGTCCGCCGGCTCGTCGAATGGTACATGCGCGTCAACAAGGCGGGATAATTGGAGGGATTAGGGAATAGGTTTTAGGGATTAGAGTAGACTGGATTCCCTAATCCCCAATCCCTCACCCCTAAAACCTCATTATGAACTCATTTCATTTCATCGACCGGCGCAAGAACCCCAAGGGTAAGTCCCTCGGGAACCGTCAGCGGTTCCTGAAACGCGCCCGCGCGCAGATCAAGGAAGCGGTGAACAAGTCCCTGCGCGACCGGTCGGTTAAGGAACTCGACAAAGGCGAGAAAATCTCGATCCCGTCGAAGTCGACCGCCGAACCGCGCTTCGTCCATGACCGCGAAAAGGGCGAACGCGAAGTTGTGCACCCCGGCAACAAGGAATTTTCCGCCGGCGACAAGATTAAAAAGCCGCCGAAAAGCGCGGGCCGCGGCAAAGGCAAGGAAGCAAGCGATTCTGGCGATGGCGAGGACTCGTTTCAGTTCACGCTGACCCAGGACGAGTTTCTCGACATCTTTTTTGAAGACCTCGAACTCCCCAATCTCGTCAAACGCTCGCTGAAAGAGATCAAGGCCTACGCCTACAAGCGCGCCGGCATCACCGTCGCGGGCTCGCCCACCAACATGAATCTGATCCGCACCATGCGCAACGCGCACGGACGCCGCCTAGCGCTCAAGCGCCCATCGACGCGTGAGATGAACGAACTGAAAGAGCGCCTGTTCGAACTCGAACGCATTCACGCGCCGAGCGAAGAAGAAATCGCCGAGAAAAAAGCAATTATCGAAAAGCTCGAGGCGATGGAAAAGCGCCGCCGCTTTACGCCGTTCATCGATCCGCTCGATTTGCGCTTTAACGCCTATGAGCCGACGCCGGTGGAGACGACCGCCGCCGTCATGTTCTGCCTGATGGACGTTTCGGGCTCCATGGGCGAGCGCGAAAAAGATCTCGCCAAGCGTTTTTACATGCTGCTCTATCTGTTCCTCAAACGCCGTTACGAGCGCGTGGAAGTCGTCTTCATCCGCCACACCCACCACGCCGAGGAAGTGGACGAGGAAACCTTTTTCTATTCACGCCAGTCCGGCGGCACGGTGGTGTCGACCGCGCTCGATAAGATGCTGGAAGTGCAAAAAGACCGTTTCCCGGCCCATGAATGGAACATTTATGTGGCGCAGGCCAGTGACGGGTTTACGCAGTCGGGCGACGCCAAGCGCTGCGTTGAGATGCTGAATGAATCGGTGATGCCGATTTCACAGTATTACGCCTATATCGAAATTCTCGACGAACGTGAGCTGGAAGTGTTCTCCGACGCCGATTCCGGCGCCGAACTCTGGCGCGCCTATCGCACCTTCGCCCCCGCCTGGCCGAATTTCGCCCAGACACGCATCGCAAGACCGCAGGACATTTTCCCCGTCTTCCGCGAGCTGTTCGCCAAGAACGCAAAGGAGGCAGCGTGAGCGCTCAACAGGCACTTACAGCAACTTTTATAACCGTGATAGGATCAGCGCTTTTGTCTTGGGCGTGGTTTTCCTTATATCACGGCATGCAAAAAATAACGGCTGGTTGGTTTTCTGACCGCATGCACCGTTCATTCTTATGGATGGTTGTATTTTTTATAGGGTTGCCATTTTTTTTTGCTCCAATAGTAGGAGCGCTATATTTTATTGGCTTTGATCTCCTGCGAGGGGCGCCAACAAGCATATTTGCAATCGCTCTGATTTTTTTGGGTTCTGCATCGCTATTTTTAGGATGGCTGATTTCATATCTCCCACAACGAGAAACACTTAAAAGAATTGGGGCATGGGGCTGGCCTGACAATGATGGCGGGGCTGAGCAATGAGCGAAGCTGCAACCGCATCCCCCCTGCTCTATTCGGAAGCCGACTGGGACTTCGATACGCTCAAACGCGCCTATGACGCGATTGAGGACATCGCGCTGAACGATCTCGGCCTCGACGTCTATCCGAACCAGATCGAGATCATCGCGTCGGAACAGATGCTCGACGCCTATTCCAGCCACGGCATGCCGCTGATGTACAAGCACTGGTCGTTCGGCAAGCACTTCGCCCGCGACCAGATGATGTATCAGAAGGGCTATTCCGGCCTCGCCTATGAGATCGTCATCAACTCAAACCCCTGCATCGCCTATCTCATGGAAGAAAACACCATGACTATGCAGGCGCTGGTGATGGCGCACGCCTCGTTCGGGCATAATCACTTTTTCAAGAACAATTACCTCTTCCGCCAATGGACGGACGCCGACGGCATTCTCGCCTATCTCGACTTCGCCAAGAAATACATCGCCAAATGCGAGGACGAATACGGATTTGAAGAAGTCGAGGCCGTTCTCGACGCATCGCACGCGCTGATGGATCAGGGGGTTTTCCGTTACAACCGCCCGCCACGCCTGTCGGAAGAAGACCGGCTTGCGAAAATCGCCGCGCGCATCCGCCACGAAGAGATTAACTTCAACGACATTTGGCGCACGCTGCCCAACGTCGAAGAACCCGACGACGAAAAGGAAGAACGCCAGGCGGAAGTCCGCAATATCAAGCTGCCCGAAGAAAATATTCTCTACTTTATCGAGAAGGCCTCGCCCGTTTTGCGCCCGTGGCAGCGCGAGCTGGTGCGCATCGTCCGCAACATCGCGCAGTATTTTTATCCGCAAAAGCAGACGAAAGTGATGAACGAGGGCTGCGCCACGTTCGTCCACCACTACATCATGAACGCGCTTTACGATCGCGGACAGATCACCGAAGGCGCGATCATGGAGTTTCTGCACTCCCACTCGTCCGTCGTCTTCCAGCCGGAATTCGACGATCCGCGCTACTCCGGCATTAACCCTTACGCCCTCGGTTTCGCCATGATGGAGGACATCAAGCGCATCTGCGAAGACCCGAAGCCGGAAGACCGCGAATGGTTCCCCGAAATCGCCGGCAAGGCCGAGTGGCGTGACGTCCTGAAAGACGCCTGGGCGAATTACCGCGACGAAAGCTTCATCCTGCAGTACCTGTCGCCGAAAGTGATGCGCGACTTCCGCCTGTTCGCACTATCCGATATCGCTGAAGAGTCTCACGTCGAGATTTCAGCTATTCACGACGAACGCGGCTTCCGGCGCGTCAAAGCGCAACTCGCCTCAATGTACGATCTCGGGATGCACGAGCCGAACATTCAGGTTGTCGGCGCCGATCTCGACGGCGACCGCGAACTGACCCTGCGCCATGAAGTACACAATGGCCGCCTGTTGAGCGACAAGACCAAAGACGCTGTCCTCACGCACATCGAAACCCTGTGGGGTCACGAAGTGACGCTGGAAGAAGAAACGGCCTGAATTCAGGCGCCTACTCTTTCGGAATTCTCGCACCGCTAATGATAATCACGTGGCCAACATCCAGGGCCGCCGGCGCGATGCCGTTGCCGAGCATTTCGTTGACGATAAGATCAACGCGCCCGTCATTGTTCATGTCTGCGGAACTCGCGCTATACATCAGGACATCGCCGTGATCTTCGTCGGATGTTTGGCCGTAGGCGCCGAAAATATCGGTGATGCGCACAGCCGTGGGGCTGGGTTTCATTCCGTCCTGAAGGTCCACCGTTCCCGGCCAGTTTTGCGCCTGTCCCCACACGACATGGATTGTTCCTGCGCCCATTCGCCCAAAGGGATTAGCCTTTGGCGAACCAATCGCGACATCGTCGAAGCCGTCATTATCGAAATCGCCGTGGGCAGCCGTGTCGCTGGAGATCGCCACGTCCTCCGGCCCATAAAACGTAGTCCATTCGATATCGCCCGGCACGGAGCCCATGTCGAAACTGCGGTTCTTCAAATCTGCCGCTGAATAAAAAACATGGCCCAGACCGCCAAAGGGACGGTCCAAAGGCTGTCCGGTAATGTCGCCTAGAAACAGGTCCGCTTCCATATCGCCATTGTAATCGAGCCCGCCAAGAATTTCCTCGCCGAGCCGATGGTTCGAGAACTGACCGGTGACTGTACCGCCGTCGATCCTCGTGTAACTCATGGGCAGGGAGCCCATGGTAAAGGTTAGGCCCGACGGCCAAGGCGACCCAACAGGAACGTTGTCGTCCCACAAAATGAATACGGCGCCGCCATTGTTGGCCCCGCTGCCTTCCGCCGAGCCGGCCGGCGCGCCTTCCGCAAGCAATCCGCCGGCGGCCCGATTAAGCGACGCCGCCGCCAAAACCTCGGCGCGCAGATTACCGTCGAGGTCCGCCACAGCGAGCGTCGATCCAAGGTGGAAACGTTCGCTGCCTGCCGGCGGCAGAATTTTGAATATATGACCGGCAATCGCTGTTGACCCGAAATCCGCCAGATCAATCGTCAAATTCGCATTCAGATGCGAGCCGCCGCGGACCACATAAACGGCGCCGGCGTTTGTCGCCCCGCCATTATCTTCCTGATCGGCGCCAACAGCGAGATCGTCGACGCCATCGCCGGAAACGTCGCCTTCACGCATCCAGAAACCCATTCGGTCAAGCGCTGCGGCGCCAACGATGTTGACGATTTTTACTGTTCCCGGCGGTGAGCGCAGGTCAAGCGGCGTGCCGTTGGTCGCGAGGTCGCGCAGCTCGGGCCCGCCGACAATGATCGTCAGCGCCCCGGCGCCAATCCGGTCTGGCGAGGAGGCCCTGAAATTCGGGCGGCCGATGATGAGGTCGCCGACGCCGTCGCCCGTAAGGTCGGCCATCCAGACTTCGCCGCCGGTCGCCTCCTGAATTCCGTCGCCATAAATGGTCAATACACGGACGTTAGCCATTGCGAGATCGATATCTTGCGTAAGCTGACTGTTTCCGAAAATCAGCTGCACGCTTCCTGCGCGCGTGCGGCCCAGAGGAGAGCTGATCATGCTGGCTCTGGCGAAGTCGAGATGGCCGTCGCCATCGACGTCATACCCACCTGCTACGGGCAATCCGAAGCGCCCATTGCCGGAAGAGCCGTTGCCATAAGCGCGCAGCAATCCATCGCCGCTGGCGACGCTCAACAAGTCCAATGTCTGGTTTGTGGGCGGCGGCGGAGGTGGCGGGGGAGGCGGCGTTGGCATCGCATCCGGCTCGCCATCACCACAGCCGGCTAACACCGCCAGACAAAACAGCACCGGCATTACAGCAATAAAACGGAGTAATTTGCGCATAACAACCTCGTATAGAATATTGCACGGTTGCTGGGTGCTGTCGAGAAATCAGGTTAGATTGTCAAAAAGCATATGCGGACATTGACAACAAAAAAACCGCAAGACGAAAGCGAGCAGAAACTTGTCCGCCTATTAATTTACTCTTTGTCGCGCCCGAAATTGGGAACGTCTTTTTCCTGCCCCGCATCAACAATTGCGCGACGCAGCGAACGACCGCGGGCAAACGCATCTTCGAGCGCCTTGCCGTCGCCCCAGCGGATTGCACGCTGCATTACGGCAAGTTCTTCGGAAAACCTTCCCAATACTTCGAGCACGGCGTCCTTGTTCGAGAGAAATACGTCGCGCCACATGATCGGGTCAGAAGCGGCGATGCGGGTGAAATCGCGAAAACCGCCCGCGGAATACTTGATCACTTCGCCATGGGCGACGCTTTCCACGTCGTCCGCTGCGCCGACCAGCGTGAATGCAATCAAATGCGGCAAGTGACTGGTGACAGCGAGTGCAAGATCGTGGTGTTGAACATCCATCACCTCAACCAGCGCGCCAATGCCGATCCATAAACTTTCGGCTTTTTTGACTGCGGCCTGGTACGCTGCATCTTCGCGCGCGAGCGGTGTTAAAATACACCAGCGATCTTCAAAGAGCGATGCGAAGCCGGCCTCCGGTCCCGATTGCTCCGTACCGGCGACTGGATGGCACGGTACGAAATGTAATCGATCAGGCAGCGCCGCCGCCGCTTTCGCCACCGAACCCTTTACCGAGCCCACATCGATGATGAGTACGTCATCCGGCGCTGAACTCGACAGCGCTTCGCAAACCTCGTTGATGGCGCCGACCGGCGTTGAAAGAACGATCAGGTCGGCGCCTTTTACGCCCTTTTCTATCGTCGTTCCGCCATCGTCGATGACGCCGATTTTCTTTGCACGCGCAATCACATCCGCATCGCGATCGACACCGATAATTTCATCCGCCAATTTGCGCTCACGAACGGCGCGGGCAAGCGATGAACCGATCAGACCCACTCCAACGATAACAACACGATCAAATTTTACTTGTTCAGTCACGGGAGAACTTTTCTTTGAGTAGCTCGATCAGCTTGCGATTGGCCTCGCGTGTTCCGATGGTAACACGCAGATAATCATCAAGCTTGTAAGGATACATCTCGCGCACGATGACGCCGCCCTCTTTCAAATAGCTGAGAATATCATCGGCATTGCGCCCCGGCTCATTCGGAAACCTCACCAGAATAAAATTGCCGTAGCTCGGAATATAATCGAGCCCCATGCCGCCGAATTGTTGCTGCAACAAATCTCGTTCTTCACGATTGTGCGAGCGGTTGCGCTCGACAAACGCCTGGTCGTCAAGCGCTGCAACGCCCGCCGCCTGCGCCGGCGCTGTTACGTTGAACGGACCGCGAATGCGGTTGAGCACGTCGGCGACCGCAGGCGGGCAATAGCCCCAGCCGAGACGCAATGCGGCAAGACCATAGATTTTCGAAAATGTGCGGGTCATGACAACATTTTCGAATTCATTGACCAGCCGCTCGCCAGCCGAATAATCCAGCGCCTCCATATACTCGGCATAGGCTGCGTCGATGACGAGCAGCACGTCATCCGGCAACGCCTCGCGCAGACGGCGCACCTCCGCTTCAGGCAGATAGGTTCCGGTCGGATTGTTCGGATTTGCAAGGAAAACGATTTTCGTGCGGTCATCGACGAGCTTCAGCATTTCATCGATGTCGGCCGTCAGGTTTTTCTCCGGTGCAAAATGGGCTTCGGCGCCGCAGGAAAAAGCCGCGAGCTTGTAGACCAGAAATCCGTGATCGGACTGGATGATATTGTCGCCCTCGCCGGCATAGGCTTTGGTCAAGAGCTGCAGAATCTCATCCGACCCGGCGCCGCAAACGATACGCTCTGCTTCCAGACCGTAAGTTTCGGCAATCTTTTCCCGCAAGGCGCTCGCCCCGCCATCAGGATAAAGATGCAGCGATGCGGCGGCTTCATCATGCGCTGCGCGCGCCTTGTCGCTCATGCCGAGCGCCGACTCATTCGAAGAAAGTTTATAGAGCTTCGATGCGCCGGGCGCAGAAGAGGAACCGGCCTTGTAAGGCGTAATATCTAGTATCCCGGGGCGCGGGCTTGGAAGCGGCATGAACTTGAGACCTCAACGAATGCGTCCGCGATATAGCGGTCTCAAAGCCGCACACGCAACCAGCCGCCCGTTATGAATACCTGTTTCGCGCCAAGTTTCTGCGCGCCGGCTGGGGCGCGGCTATCGTCGGACGCCGAACACGAGCGCCCGCAGGACGCACCAGCCCCACCGGCGCCAGCATGTCTTTTTCCGCCTCAACCATCAAAACACCGCCGAGCGCCGGCCAGACCCTTGCTCCGGCCCGCTCCCATGTGCGCGCCGCTTTCAGCAGCAGTTTTGATCGAAACGGCGGAAAGAATAGCGCCGTATCCCAATATCGCGGGCGAAACATCGCCTCCCGCAACAGCACGTCAAGTCGGCGTTTGAGATAAGGTCTTCCCGCGGCGAATGGCGTCGTATCGATCACGGACCACAGACCCCGCCGGTGCGAAGCGACGATGATGACCCGCCCGCTGTCTTTCAGAACGCGCCAAACTTCTCGCATCAGCCGGTGCGGCGCAGGCGCTTCCTCAAGCCCATGCACGATCAGCAAGCGGTCGAGGCAAGCGTCTGGCAACGGCCATTCCTGCTCGGCTGCGAGACAGGCGGCATTGGCGCCATCAGCCGGCCAGCGGATAATGCCCTGTCCGCCGGGCGCCAGCGTAAAGCGCCGCGAAGCAGCAGAGAAAATCTCAAGGTAAGGATCAGCGTAACCGAACCCCGCGATCTCAAGCCCTTTGCCGTCACCCCAGACTTCGGCGAGGCGCGACACAACGGCCAGGCGCGCCGTCACGCCAAGCGGCGATGCATAGAACTCATGAAAATCGAGAATATCCGTTCGCATGGATAACGTGACGCGCCTTGCTGTTTTCTAAATTAGGCCACCCTTGTTATGCTTGCGCCCGCAGCATTTGAAAAGGCGGCTTCATGGCCATCGAGATAAGACAGTTTCCCTGCCTTTCCGATAATTACGGATTTTTGATCCGCGATGCGGCGACCGGCGCGGTCGCAACCATCGACACGCCGGACGCCGCTGAAATTAACCGCCAGCTCGACGCCGCAGGCTGGCGCCTGACGCATATTCTCAATACGCACTGGCATCCCGATCACGCTGGCGGCAATCTTGCGCTTAAAGAAAAGTGGGGATGTGCAATTATCGGTCCCCGGGCGGAAGCCGAAAAAATACCCGGCATCGAAACAGAAGTCGGCGACGACGACATCGTCGAACTTGGCGCTTCTCATGCGCAGGTTTTCGATACCCCAGGACACACTCTGGGACACATCATTTACTATTTCGCGGATGATGGCGCAGCTTTTGTGGGCGACACGATTTTCGCCATTGGCTGCGGGCGGCTGTTTGAGGGAACGCCCGAACAGATGTGGCATTCCCTGCAAAAAATTACCGCCCTGCCGCCGGAGACAAAACTCTACTGCGCCCATGAGTATACGCAGGCGAACGCCAGATTTGCGCTTTCGGTCGATCCGGAAAATGCTGCGCTTAAAGAACGGTCGAATGAAGTCGCAGCGCTCCGCGCGACGAACACGCCGACCGTACCGACGACGCTTTCGCAGGAACTCGCAACGAATCCTTTCCTGCGCGCCAGCGATACGCGCTTGCAAAAAGCTATCAAAATGGAAGGCGCCGGCGCGGTCGAGGTGTTCGCGAAAACTCGCGCGCTCAAAGATTCGTTTTAGCCGCCCGCTAAACGGCGATTTTCTGCTCTACCAGCGTCTCTTCGGCGTAACCCCGTTTGGGCATTGAGTATTTCTTGCAGAAGCCCAGTAGCCTGCTGATGACGACGCTGTTCGGCGTGACAATGCCGGGATCTGTTGAAACGACGCAAACGGCCGCTACGACGTGGTCATCGATTGAGATTATCGGTGCGGCTACGGCATAGCGCCCGGACAACAATAAACTTTCCGAACTGGCGTAGCCTGCCTTCCGTACATTGCTCAGTTTCAGGCGTATTTCATCAATTTCTTGCGCGCTTTCTGGCGGACGGATCGCAGATTCCCCGCGCAACACGTTTTCAACGAGCGCTTCAGCGCCAAAAGCGAGAAAAACCTGACCAACAGCCGACGTAAACACCGGCAAGGACACGCCGGGCCCTATCATGGATGCTGTGGGGTTTTTGCACCGTTCAAAGCGAACGATTGTAGGGCCAAGTTTGCTCCAGACGGTGATGTAGCAATCAGCCTGAAGCTCGTCAGCGAAATACCGAAGATCGTCGCCAGCACGATTGATGACGTCGACGCGGTTCACCGCCGCCAATCCCAACTGCATGGCGGCGGCGCCAAGATCATAACTTCCTGACTTTTGCGCCTGATTCAACAGCCCGCAGGCGCAAAGACTTTGAAGATAGCGGTGTGCCTTGCTGGCCGAGACGCCTGCGCGGCGACCTATTTCCTTTAGTGAAATCGGTCCATGGTTTCGCGCCACGACTTCCAGAATCCTGAACGCGTTGCTGACCGATTTAATACCGGCAGAGACATTTATAACGTCATCCGTCATTACAGCTCCCCTAAATTTGGAGCGCCCTGAATCAGGGCGCTTTCATCCCGTCGCGCCGACGCACATATTCGTCAGGCGCGCGCCCAATACGCACATGGCACTGTGGAACTTTGTGAAGCTTGCTGCCTCGTCCCAGACGTTCTGAATGGGGAATAAGCGGCCTTGTAATTGCACGATTCAAAACCAATCATGCATAGTAAAGATATTCTATGTTTGTAAAAAAATAAAGAATATTTTCTGTATTATCATTTTTCCAAATATTACCACAGACTTCAATATAGCAGGATCCGTTTACTGCACCAGAACGGCGTAGTCGCATTTCACGCCATTCACCCGGAAATCGCCTTCGCCAAGACTAACGCCCAAAGCAGCTAGAATCTGATCCGCGACGCTGCTGACCGGCTCCGTCAGCACACCGAGCCCCTCACTGACAACATCGCCTGTAATGAGGCGGTCCGTCAGGCTCAGCCCCAGCGCATTAACTTCCACGTCGAGTTCCTCAACCAGGTTTTCCATCAAAAGATCAATCGCACCTTCCGTGCGCGTTGTTTTGATGACGCTGTTGGTGATGTCGCTCCACGTAAAATCCAGCGTCTGCGCATAAGGCGCTTCGGTTCCAGCGTGCGCCTTGCCGAATACCGAAAGGGCTGAAGCGGAGACAAGTTGCGCTTTTTTGACATTGTCGCTCATGAAGGAAGGTGAAACATCTACTTCTCCAATCCAGGCATCCGCGACAGAAGAAGTTCCACCCAGGTGAACGATGACGTTTTCTACTTTTCCGCCAGGACAATCAACACCTTGAAGTTCGCCGCTTGCCCGCGCCAATTCCATGTAAAGTGGCAGCTTGACCGTGGCCGCAGAAAGCAATCCGTCACCGCCGACAGTTGCCTCGATAAAAACGCGCGCCTGAACGTTCGAGACCGTCTGGCCGCCCTGCCCGACAGAAAGCCACGGCGAAGACTGCATTGGCTCTCCGATCTCAACGGCCGCGATCAGAGACAAAAGCCCCGGCGCCGCAGCCGTAAGATCAAGGTGAAGCAATCGCTCGCCATCTGCGACCACTGCATTTGCCAGCACCAGATCGAACGCACTGACATAAGCAGGGAAGCCGGCGCCCACGGGCTCGCCGAGCGAAACGACGCCTGCCGGCCCCAGATCAATCACCTTTTCAAGATCGATCTCGCCTCCGAGCTTGTGAAACGACGTGAGAAGGCTCGAAAGCGCCAGCGCAGCGGGTCCGCTTCCGCTGACCGCCAGCATTGCATTCGCTACTTCTGAAAGCGTCGGATCACTCTTCAAGACATCGTCGTACTGACCGGCTTCGATATCCATCTCTGACGCAAGCGCATTCAAAAATCCGAAGACTTCGATCTCTGCATCCATCAGCCCGTTATAGTCGAGCGCCGAAAGCGCAATCTCCGTACCCGTCAGCGCGCTCAGCAATTCGTTGAGCAAACCGTCGTCAACTTTCGCCAGACTTGAGCCGGCCGAGAACGCCGCAAGCGCGCGGCGACTTGCGGTCGCGCTGACCATCACCATGGGCGCTTCAAAAAAATGGTCGACGAAATATAGATCGCCGCGTTTTTTCATGTTGACGCGCGCAGCATTGTACGGCGTCTGATTCGGAACAAACCGCGTTTTGTAATTCTTGTCCGGGTCCGGCATGTATCGGCCCGGAATAACTTCGAACTGGGTTTTTGTTTCTATGGCCCTGATTTTTTCTTCGTCTTCAAGCTGGCCCATCTCCACGGAACTGATCACATCATAACCATTGATCGACAGAATTTCGCGCGCGGCGCGTTCCGGATTCGAAGACGCCTGCGCAGCAATGATCGCCGCAATATCGGCGATGCCTTGCGCCTTGCGCCGTTCAGTAAACAGCATCATCAAATCGACGCCAATACCGAGGCACAAAAGCGCGACTGGCAAAAATATTGAAAACATCAGAGCCACCGCTCCGGAGCGGTCGCGCATGATGTGGAACGCGCCGTTCATAAACCGGATCATTGCACATATCCCCCGTTGACGATTGTTGCAGACGCCGTAATCGTTTTGCTCGGCATTGGCGCAAATTCCGAAAGACCCCATATCGGCAAACCGCTTGCATCATAGGAAATCTCAACCACGAACTGGTTCGCCGCGGTCTCACTGTCTCGAACCGAGATTTCCAGATCCTCTATTTCAATAAACGCGTAATTGCCGACATTGAGCACGATAAAATTCGAAGCAATTACCTGACGTTCCTCTTCCGAGGCGCCAGGTATTGTCGCGCGGGCGACATCGGATGCAAGCTGGCGAACGCTGTGCGCGGCGCCGAGATAAATTCCGAACCCCAACATGCCGAGAATCATCAGCAGAAAAACCGGTGCGACGATTGCAAATTCGATCGCAGCCGTTCCGGAACGATCCCGGCTGAAGCGGCATGCACAACGATTTCGCCGCCGCTTAAACGCCTCCGCTCGATAACATGCCATGAAACGCTCCCGCCGCTTTGATTTACAGAATGCATGCGGTCTGCTAAAGATTTATTTATATTGTCGGTAAGCGGATGAATAATTTTAGCTTGGCGGCGCAGGCCCTTTATCAACAAAAGCGAAATACGTTCCATATTCTGAAATCCGTGTGCTGATGTTTTTCATAAGGCGCAATGCATTCTTGATTAAGGCATGGACGGGCGCGTTTTCTGAACCCTTTTTCGACACAGGGTATCGCTCCCCCATTTCGGAAACCCGGCGAGCAATCTCCGTAAGGCGAACGAGAAATCCGCCTGCCCTACGCCAAAGCCGGCCCCCATATGCGTCTGATCGGCGGGCTGTTAGGTCACCGCTCTGCACGCTCGACTGAGCGCTACGCCCATGTAGATGTAGACCCCTTACGCGCAGCGTCAGAAGCAATAGGAAGACGCATTGCCGACGCTATGGCAGACTGCGGGTAGCCGAAAATAGGCTGGCTTTGCGAGCAGAAGCGGTCATAAAATTTGTTCGCCCCTTCCCAATTTTAACATGTATCCTCCGGTTGGAATTTTGCGTCCAAAAAACACCGCGTCAAAAATTTTCACTAACGGTGCAGAAGCTTACGGCGCCGCGCAATGTCAGGCTCGATTTATTCCAGGGGATATTCCCAAATTTTATATCTTGGAATTCTGATTGGCTTGGGTGGCTCAAGTGGCGAGGTCTCGCGTAACGTGCGGTTTGGGCCACAATTCAGGTTGTGATTGGTGGAATTTGTTCCTTTGGTGAGACCGCCTCAAAAAAAAATACACCGCTTTTTGGCTTGTGTTGTTTTTTTTTACAATCTCCAGTAACGCGTTATTTTTCTTCGGTTAATTTTCTGATCTTGGGCTATATCGCCTTCTTTTGTCAGCTTCGTTAAGGCTAATGGCAAGAAAATTGCTAGGTAGAACGAGATTTCTGGTGAATAGTGTCCTCCTACCGAATTGGGGAATTCGGGGGAGGGGTAATGGTTGGCCTTGGCGGTCTGCCGCCCAAGGCCGGATTCGGGGGAAATTCGGGCGGGCGTCACGCATTAAATGGAGACGGTTTTCGTCAGGATTCGTCGCGCACGGACCAGTTCCTTAAGTGGCTTTTCAAATCTGCGTTGCAGGTCTCGGTGTTTCTGGGTTTGCTCCTTTTGGCGGCAATCCAGTCGACTCCAGCCCATGCGCTCGGTCCCAGTGATATAAATCTGCGCCTTATTACAGGTGATGACCTTTTAGGCGTTCAGGAGCTGACCCCCGACAGCAATCAGTGCCCTGCGCAAGGTCCGGTTGCGGCTTTTGTCGCTTACGAAATTACGAATACGTCTGGCGGATCGCTTTCAAGCGTTCAGGCGACCATGAGCGGGCTCGATACAGGACAGGGCTTCGGCTTTGGCAACGGGCAACCCGCGACTATTGTCGTTGGCGCTATGGGCGCCGGAGAGAGTAGAGTCGTCTCATGGTTTGTCGCGCATCCTTGCGCTGGCAACACGCCCGTCAGCGATGCGATTTCAGTTACAGTGAGCGATTCCGATCCTGGATCGATGATCACAAACCTGGTGCTCGAAGCGCGCTCCTCGATCAGTTCCAATGCCGGCGGCGTTGTCACGTCCATTGCCTACTCGCCCAATCCAGGCGCTGTCGGCGCCGATCTCTTTCTCGAAGTCGATCACAGTTTCGGAAACGTCCAGAGCGGCGATCAGTTCATTCTCCAGCCCGCTGGCGGGTCCATGGGCTCGCTCAATTCGCTTACGGGCTTTCGCGCGGATTGTTATGAATTAATTGGTGTCGAAGTTCTGTCGTCGACGATTGACGCTGTGCCCGCCGGAACTGCCAATCAGATGTTTTTCGTTGCGGGAGCCTCCCAGAACGGAACAGGATTTCTCGCTAGGGTAAGATATATCTTCATTCCACTTTGCGGGAGTGTTGGCACCACATTTGATCCTTATGCGCAAGAAACCAGCGGAAACGCCAATCTTAAGTACACAAATGGCGGCACCACCGCGATTGTCACCCCGCCCGAGATTTCGGTTCTGATCGATAAGGTCGCTTCGCCGGGCAGTTTTGCTTTCGGCGAGGGTGGAACGGTCACCTACACGGTTACGTTGACCAATACCGCCCCAGCGGACGTACGGATTTCAGAAATCGAGGATATCCTGCCGGCTGGGTTTGTATTTGACGCTATTAGCGCCGGGAGCGAGGTAACTTCTGCAAACTCGCTTTCTGTTCCCACGAATGGCGATACCGGTACGATTACTTTTGTCGCCGACGGCATCACGACGGGCGATCCATACCTGATACTCGCGAATGGCGGGACGCTGACGCTCATCTATACGGTGACGGTTCCTTCCAATCAGGCTGTCGGCGCATACGACAATTCGGTGACGGCGAGGGTTGGCAATGAAACGGTCGGTCCCGCGAGCGACACCGTTACGATCACGCCGATTAACGTCTCAATATCGAAAGCTGCAGCGCCCACGAATTTTGTTGAGGGGGCGGGAGGAACCGTCACCTATACGGCGACCATTACCAACAGCTCCACATCGTCCGTATCGCTCACGGAAATTGAAGATGTGCTTCCCGTGCCGCTTATCTTCGACTCTATCGTCGATGCGTTGAGCGACGTAGACGCCGGCGACCTTTCTGCATCGCCGTCCAATGGCGACGGCGGCGCTCTGACATTTGCCCTGGCGAGCCCTCTGTCGATTGCTGCAGGGGCGTCCATTGATTTCGTATACACGGCCACTGTGCCGACGAATACGGGCGTCGGCGATTACGACAACGCGATTACTGCGCTGGTCAATGGCCAATCCATAGGGCCTACGACTGCAAGGGTATCTGTCACGCCGCTTAATGCATCGATCTCGAAGGTCGTCACCCCGACAAGCTTCGTTGAGGGAGCGGGCGGCGCAGCGACCTATACTGCTACCATTACGAATAATTCGGCTGGCGCGATTACGCTGACCGAGATCGACGATGTCCTGCCGTCGCCGTTCACCTTTGGCGCGATTGTTGACGCTTCGAGTGATGTTGATGCGGGGGATTTATCGGCTTCACCAGATCTCGGCGACAGCGGCGCGCTGAGTTTTGTTCTGACCAATCCGCTCAGCATCGCGGCGGGCGCATCCATAAACTTCGTTTACACAGCGGATGTACCGACAAGCACTGTTGCAGGGACATATGATAACTCGATTTCTGCGGTCACAAATGGAACGACAATCGGTCCTGCCGTCGCCCGCGTCACTGTAACACCGCTGACTGCAACTATCAGCAAACTCGTTACGCCGACAAGCTTTGTTCAAGGGTCTGGCGGCACTGTCACCTACACAGCGACGATCACGAACTCCTCCGCTGCAGCGGTATCGCTCACGCAAATTGAGGATGTGCTGCCTTCGCCGTTCACTTTTGGTGCAATCGTTGATGCATCAAGCGACATCGATGCGGGCGATCTTTCCGCAAGTCCGTCTAATGGCGACGGCGGCACGCTGACCTTTACGTTAGCAGCGCCGCTAAGCATCGCGGCAGGCGCTTCCGCAGACTTCGTCTATACGGCCAACGTGCCAGCAAACACAGCGGCGGGCGCCTATGACAATTCGATTACAGCGGTTGTTAACGGATCGACGATTGGACCGGCGGTCGCCCGTGTTACGATTACTTCCCTCAATGCGACCATTAGCAAGTCCGTTACGCCATCGAGTTTGGTGGAGGGCGCCGGCGGAACCGTCACCTACACATCCGTTATCAACAACAATTCTGCCAAGGCGGTATCGCTTACCAGGATCGACGACGCCTTGCCGTCGCCCTTTACGTTTGGTGCGATCGTTGACGGTTCGAGTGATGTCGATGCAAGCGACCTGTCGTCAGGCCCAACAAATGGCGATGGCGGCGCATTAAGTTTCATTCTCGCCAGTCCGGTCAGCATCCCCGCCGGCGGTTCTGTGATGTTTGTCTACACTGCGGAGGCGCCGATATCGGCAGTTGCAGGCAATTATGACAACTCTATCACGGCTGAGATTAATGGAGCGACAATCGGTCCGGCGGTCGCCCGTGTTACGATAACGCCGCTTGCAGTTGCAATTCAGAAGACCGTTAATCCCACGAGCTTTGTTGAGGGCGACGGCGGCGTAGCAACCTACACCGCGACCATAACGAACAATTCTGCGGCGGCTGTCTCCCTGACGGAGATTGTCGACGATTTGCCGGCGCCTTTCACTTTCGACGCCATCAACAACGCCGTGAGCGATATTGACAGCGGAGACCTCTCCGCCAGCCCGTCGAATGGAGACGGCGGCACGCTGACATTTACGCTTACAAATCCACTTAGCATTGCGGCGGGCGCGAGCGTCGCCTTCGTTTATACAGCGACCGTTCCAACCAATGCAGCAGTCGGGAACTACGACAACTCACTGACAGCAGAAGTGAACAACACGGAAATTGGTCCGGCTGTCGCCAGAGTCACGATTACAGCAGCGCCGGTGATTGATGTTTCCATTACCAAGACGGTCAGTCCTACGAACTTCGTGCAAGGGGCGGGCGGAACGGTTACCTACACGGCGACAATCACCAACAACTCAGCGGTTGCAACCGATCTCACGCGGGTCGATGACGCTCTGCCGTCGCCGTTTACATTCGCCGCGATCACTGATGCAGTCAGCGATGTCAACGCCGCTGATCTGTCAAGCGCGCCCGGTTCGGGGGATACCGGCGCACTGGCATTCGTTCTCGCGGCGCCGGTCAGCATTGCAGCCGGCGCATCAATAGATTTTGTTTACACGGCGAATATCCCGACGAGCGCTACTGCGGGAACTTACGACAATTCCATATCGGCGGTGGTTGAGGGCGAGACCGTCGGCCCCGCGATTGCGCGGGTTACGATTACACCCTTGACAGTCTCGATTACGAAATCGTCAACGCCGAACAGCTTTGTGCAAGGCGCTGCAGGACTCGCAACCTACACGGCTACAATAACGAACAATTCTGCGGCGGCGGTGTCGTTGACTCAAATAGATGACGCGTTGCCGGCGCCTTTCCAGTTCAACGCGATTGTTGATGCGTCCAGCGATATTAATGCTGGCGATCTTTCCGCAGGTCCTGCGAACGGCGACACAGGGGCGTTGAGCTTCGTCTTGACAACGCCACGCAGTATCGCAGCGGGTGACTCCCTCGATTTCATCTATACCGCAACTATTCCGACTTCAGCTTCCGCTGGTAACTACGATAACTCGATTTCTGCCGAAGTGAACAACACCACGATCGGCCCTGCGACGACGCGTGTGACGATCACGCCGCTGAACGTGACGATCCAAAAAATCGTGATGCCAACGAGTTTTGTCGAAGGGGCCGGCGGTGTCGCAACTTATACCGCGACAATTTCGAATAATTCCGCGTCGTCTGTATCCTTGACGCAGATTGACGATACGCTGCCAGCGTCATTCGCCTTTGCCGCGATCAACAATGCCTTGAGTGATATCGATAGCGGAGACCTTTCGGCGAGTCCTTCTGCAGGCGCCACGGGTGCGATCACTTTCATTCTGACAAATCCGTTATCGATACCCGCCGGCGGCTCTGCGACGTTCACTTATACTGTGAATATTCCCACTTCGATTGCTGTAGGTCAGTACGACAACGCCATCACGACGCAGGTAAACGGCGACACGATAGGACCGGCAGTTGCCAGAGTGACGATTACGCCGCTTTCGGTAGGAATAACGAAATCAGCAACGCCCTCATCTTTCGTCGAAGGCGCTGGTGGCTTGGTGACATACACATCGACCATCAGCAATAATTCCGCACAGGCGGTATCGCTGACGCAGATTCAGGACGCGTTGCCGGCGCCGTTTACCTTCGGCGCCATCGTCAATGCTTCCAGCGGTATTGACAGCGGCGACCTGTCCAGCAGCCCGGCAAACGGCGCGACGGGAGCGCTTGTCTTCATGCTGTCGTCACCCCTTTCCATTCCGGCAAACGGATCCGTAACATTCGTATACACTGCGAATGTTCCCGCCTCTGCCGGGTCAGGCAATTACGATAACTCGATTACCGCCCAGGTTAATGGTGAGACGATCGGCCCGGCTGTGTCGCGCGTCGCCATCACGCCAATCGTTACGTCAATTCAGAAATTCGTTACGCCATCGAGTTTCGTAAAAGGAGCAGTTTCAACCGTTACCTACACGGTGCGGTTCACCAACAATTCCAGCAGCGCTGTCGATCTGACTGAAGTCGACGACACTCTCCCTGCTCCATTCACATTCGCCGCCATCGACGGTTCCAGCGATATAGGCGGTAGCGGCGCCGCTCTCAGCGCCGCGCCAAGTCCTGGCGATGCCAATCTCAGTTTTGTACTTGCAGCGCCGCTCATGATTGCATCGGGAGCCAGTGTCGATCTTGTCTATTCCGCCAATGTGAATAACGCCTCTCAGGGAGCTTACGACAATTCGGTTACTGCGACCGCAAACGGCGTTGAAATCGGACCCGCGACGGCGCGTGTCACGATCACGCCGCTACTGGTCGACATAGAGAAAGAAGGAACGCCCAACAGTTTTCTCGCAGGCGATGGCGGCGAGGTCATCTATACGACGACTATCACTAACAATTCCGGCTCGACAGTCACCTTAACGGAAATCCAGGACACTCTGCCGGCGCTCTTCGAGTTCGTCGAAATCGTCGACGCCTCGAGCGACATTGACACTTCCGACCTTGCCGGCGGCGGACCGTCGTCCGGAGCGACAGGCACACTCATCTTCGGTTTGAGCTCGCCAAGAATGCTAGCCTCTGGCGAGTCGGTGAATATCACTTACAAAATCGACATCCCCCAATCGACGCAACCTGGCGCCTACGACAATAGCGTCGTCGCCATCGTGAACGGCGAAACAGCGGGGCCGGCAACTGACCGGGTCATAATCAGTCCAAACGAGACTAATGTTACCATTAGAAAAGACGCCTTGCGCAGCAACGTCTCGCTTGGCGATCTCGTTCCCTATCAGGTTGAAGTGTTCAATAACGACCCGATAGACCGCACGGATGTCGCGATTGTCGATAATACGCCTCTCGGTTTTTCTTATGTGAGTGGCACAGGCGCCGTTGACGGCGTCTCACAGGAACCCATCGTAAATGGCAGCGAGCTGGTTTGGGGCGGGCTCACCCTTCCTGCAAATGGATCTGTCGTGATCGATATGTTGCTGAGCGTCGGGCCGAATGTCCGCCCTGGCATTCATGTTAACAGAGCGTTTGCCCGGCAGTTCGAAACGCGGATTACTGAAATTGCCGAAGCTGCCGTGGTCGTCGTTGTCGACCCGACATTCGACTGTGCCGAGGTCATTGGCACAGTATTCCCCGACTACAACGGTAATGGATATCAAGATGAGGGTGAAGTCGGTTTGCCCGGCGTGCGAGTCGTGACCGTGAACGGCCTCCTCGTTACAACGGATGAGTTCGGCAGATATCATGTCGCGTGCGCCGCCGTGCCCAATCCCCGCATCGGATCGAACTTCATTATGAAGCTTGACGAGCGAACCTTGCCACAAGGCTTTTATGTGACGACCGAGAATCCGCGGGCCATTCGCCTGACGCGCGGCAAGACATCCAAGCTGAATTTCGGCGTTTCCAAAAAGAGCGTTGTCGAGGTGAAGCTCAACAATTCCCCATCGCCTAAATTGACAAATGCTACGCCGTTGGAAACGAACGGCAAAGTAGAAACGCCGTCCGAGCCTCGGTATGACAGTCCGGGTGCAACGGCTATCTTGATAGACGAAACAGGCGGCGGCGCTTTAAACAATCTTGAGCCAGGAGAAAGCGCGAATAGCGTCGGTCATGTGATTGAAACTGGGCCAGGCGGCTTGTCGCCCGAACAACTTTCGGCGCTCGTTGAAAAACTCAAAGAAAATCCAAGTGAATTGCGGATTACTTACTCCGCTGATCCCGATGAATTCTCATCCGCCCAGGCCCATGCTCGGAAGATTGGCGAGGAAATTTCCAATGAATGGCAAGCTTTGGCTGACGCGCCGCCGCTCACTATAGAAACGCGACTTCAAGGAACGATCGGCGATCATGTCTCCGGTCCAGACAATAGCGTTGAAGATTTCATTTCAATGTCCTTCGACGGGCTGAAAGCAAAGCCAATTCTGAATGTCGATATCGACAATGAAGATACAAGAGCCGTAGCTGGAACAGCGGTCGATTTTGTTGGGTATTGGAATTACGGATACTGGATCGACCATGCCGAGGTGCGCATATTTAATGCGGACCAGTCAGATTACGAGAGTCCAATGGCGATTGTGCCCATGACCTCCGGGCGGCGCACGAACTGGCATCCGGAAATCACGCCGCCAGGTCAGCTGCAATACGTGCTGCGTGTATATGACTCTGAGGGCCGGTACGATGAAACCCAACCGAAGCCGCTCGAATTTATCTCGGAACCTGTGTCCAATACAGGCGAAACATCTCTACATACGTTGCGCGGATATGGCGTAGACTTGACACGAGTCCGCAATATTCCAGTTGATGGCGGCACGATTACTGTGTTCGGCAAGGACCTGCCGGCAGGAACGGACATTTTGGTTGGCGGTCAGCCTACGCCGGTGTCCGAAGAAGGAACGTTCGTTCACGAAGCGATTTTTCCAGCCGGCAATCATGACATAGACGTCACTATGCTTGCCGGCGGGCGGGCGGCATACCGGCTGCAAAGGACCGCATTCATTCCGAAGGACGACTGGTTCCTTGTGGCGTTGGGCGACCTGACTGCGGGTAAGAACTTCAATCGCAGCGAACTTGAGAGCCTGACCGGCGACGACAATTTCGACGATACCTATGTTCACGGACGCGCTGCATTTTATTTGAAGGGCAAAATCCGGGGCAAATATATATTGACCGCGGCTTACGATAGCGGAGACCCGCTCAACGCAAGCGGTCCAAGTCAGCTGTTGAGGCGCCTCGATCCAGAGCGGTTTTATCCAGTGTATGGCGACGACAGCACCGCGACGCAGGATGCGCCAACCCGAGGAAAGTTTTATGTACGTCTCGAGCGCGGTGAAAGCCGAATTCTTTGGGGCAACTTTGTCACCAAATTTGTTGATACCGAACTATCGCAAATGGGGCGCGGTCTTTATGGCGCTTATCTTAGGATATTAAGCCCCGAAACGACATCGTTTGGCGAGGCGCGTTATCGCGTAGAAGGCTTCGGCGCCGAGCCGGGCACTATTCCGGCGCGTGAGGAGTTCCGGGGTACGGGCGGTTCGGTCTTCTTCCTCGAGCGCCAAAACGTTGCAGGCGGCTCAGAACGGATCAGAATAGAGACGCGGGATAAAGACTCCGGTTTAATAATGGAGAGAAAAGACCTTGCGCCCGGCAAGGATTATGATTTCGATTACATTCAGGGCCGTGTTCTGCTCAACCGGCCGTTGAGCTCGACGGTGTTGGATGACTGGCTCGTTCGCGATGGCAGCTTGTCCGGCGATCAAGTATTCCTGGTTGTGCAATATGAATATCGCCCCGGAATTGGATCATTCGAAGGAATGAGCGTAGGCGGGCGGGCGAGCGGCTGGCTTGGCGAGACGTTGCAGTTAGGCGTAACGGGACAGAAAGAAGAAACCGGCGTGGCCGATCAGCAATTGCTCGGGGCCGATGCGAAGATACGAATTGCTGATAACACTTATATTGGCGGCGAGGTTTCGCGAACGCGCGGACCGACATTTACGAACAAATCATCGATTGATGGCGGTTTTCGTTTTAGTCCGCTCTTGCCCCCCGGAGATCTCGAAGAGGCGTTCGCCTATCGCCTGGAAGGCAAGTTCGATTCAGCCGACTTTGCTGGACTTGGCGAAGATACGAAAGTGTCTACCTACTTCGAGCATCGCGACGCCGGGTTCGCCGCCCCGGGACGATTAACCCTGCGTAATACCGATCAATGGGGCGTTGCGTTGTCGACATCATTACCCTTTGGTCTCGATCTCGCGGCGGAGTACGACGCCTTGGAAATCGAGGCAGGCGCCGAGCGCACGGCACTCAATGTCGATCTCAAACAACACTTCGGCGAAAATTGGTCGCTCGGTGTTGGATGGCGTTTCAGCGAAATAAACAATCCGCTATTCCCGACATCCGCGAATCAGGGGCAACGCAATGACGGCGCCGTCCAGTTAGCCTATGACGACCATGACGACATCAATATATACGCCTTTGCACAAGGCACGTTGAACAACGACGATAACCGGACTCGTAATGACCGCGTCGGCCTGGGTGCGAAAGTGAAGGTTACGAATTCACTTGACTTGAATGGCGAGGTATCGACCGGGAATCTTGGTCTCGGCGCGTTGGCCGGACTAAATTATCGGCAATCGGATAACGCGCAGTATTACCTGGCTTACGAGCTTGCTGCAGACCGGGTCGATACTGGCGCGAGAGCGCACACGCCGATTGACCTTGGCGGCGGGTTCTTAACCTTGGGTTCAAAACAACGTTTGTCAGATACTGTGAGTGTCTATGGCGAAGAGCGTGTTCGCATGGGTGAGGCAGCATCCGGGGTAACGCATGTATATGGCGTCGATTACAATCCGGATGAAAAGTGGGTTTTTGGCGCAAGTATTGAAAACGGCGCCCTTGAGCTTGCCAACACCGGAAATAAAATAGAAAGAACGGCAGCGACATTGACCATAGGATACAGCGATGACGGCGCATCGTTTGTCACATCAGCTGAAATACGTCTTGATGACGAAGCCGGCGAAGATCGTTCCACCTATGTAAGCCGCAGCACGCTGGACCTTGATGTTGACGATGACTGGCGCTTCATATCGCGCTTGAACATGCTTTTCAGCGACAGCGAGAAAGGCGAATTCTATGACGGTCGATTTATCGAAGCGTCCGCGGGTTTCGCCTATCGCCCAATCAAAAACGATCGGTTCAATTTGTTGAGCAAATACACGCTATTTTATGACCTTCCGAGCCCAGGTCAGATTGCATTCGACGGATCATTGGCGGACTATAAGCAACGCAGCCATATTTTCAGCATAGACGGGATTTATGATCTCAATACATGGTTGTCGGTCGGCGCCAAGTACGGTGTCAAGATTGGAAAGCTTACGAGTTCGCGTGTTAGCGATGACTTTTTCTCCAGCACGGCGCATTTGGGCGTGGTCCGTCTTGATGCTCATTTTGTTCATGACTGGGATTTCATGATCGAGCGGCATTATCTCAGGGTTAACACTGCAGATGATGGCGAATGGGGCACATTATTGGCCATCTATCGTCATCTGGGCGATAATCTGAAGATTGGCGCTGGATATAATTTCAGTAACTTTTCAGGCGACCTTACCAATCTCGACTTTGACGATCGCGGCGTCTTCGTGAACATTATTGGAAAACTTTAGCAGACGATGCGATTTTAAAGGTGCTGGCGGGGGACTTTCAGAAACGCGCGCCCGGTTTATTTAGCTTTGGGCTTTGAAACTCACTGCGCCAGACGCCAAATGTGGGCCTCAAAAACAATATATGGTGAAGCGGGGCATAAGGTCGGCCGAGTTGGCCGACGAAAAATCCGGCGTCAGAGCATTTGGAGCGGCGGGATGGGGAGCTATGAGCGCCGTAATTGCTGGTTTAACCGGAGCGATAGTAGGCGGCGCACTCGGCGGCAAGGACAAGAGAGTTGTGTTTGTCACTGAATTTAATGGCGAAAAAATTGCTCGTTGAATGCGACAAGATAACTTGGACGAAAATTATAGCTCAACGATTTTAAATAGGCGCTTAGTTCGTAAGCGCCAAAAATGCGCGGCAGAAATGTCGCAGAGTCTAGAAAGCGCCTATCGCGCATCTCGCATTACCCGAAGCATATTTTCTACTTCCGTAACCCGTGCAAACTTACGAAGCGAATTTGCGCGTTTCCATTGGCTGCTGTATCCGCGCCGATCGTTCAGCAGGACATCAGCTATCAAATCCAGCAATCCGTCTACTGCCCAGTCTGGCAATTCAAGCAAATGATCACGATGCGCCCTCACCGCTTCAGCTAGCGCTAAAATGCTTCCAGTATTTGCCCACGGCTCGAATGGCTCGGGGTATTACAATTCCGCCAGATGGTGCTCCTCAGCTTTTTTTGACTCCGCCATGCCGACCTCCAACATGTCGATCTTCTCGGCTCCAGCTGTAAAAGCAACTCGTGATTGCTAGCGGCCGTTACGAGCCAAAATCCGCGCACCGGAAATCCGGCTAACTCTTTGATACTTCAAATGGAGCGGGTGAAGGGAATCGAACCCTCGTCTTAAGCTTGGGAAGCTCCTGCTCTACCATTGAGCTACACCCGCAGCGCCGCGGCCGGGCAATTCGCGCCTGACGAAACTGGGCCGCATATCTCGCCCGGGCTTTCTGAAACTGCCTTCCTTATTCGTCAAGCCGCCGCTTTTCGGCCGGTTCGGGGCCGAAAAGGCCTCGACGGGGCAGGCAAATCTCTCCAAGAATTCATGTGGACCGGCGGGCGCCGCCATCTTTTTGCCCGCACGAACAGTCTTATTTATGGCGCGAAACGGCGAGGGGCGTCTCCCCGCGCCGACGCGGAATTCGAAAGGAGGCCGGTATATGACACGGCTATTAAGCATTCTCGGCGCATTCGGCGCAGCGATCATGGTCGCGATTGCGCCCGCCGCTGCGGAAACCAAACAGGAAAAGGCCGAAGAGCTGATCATCGACGCGGCGGACACGGTCAGCTACTTCGCAAATGACAGCGCATTCGAGCCGCTCTGGGATGCGGCCGATAACGCGAAAGCCATGGTGATCATTCCGAAATCGCTGCGCGGCGGCTTCATTGTCGGCGCATCGGGCGGCAATGCCGTCATGCTGGCCCGCAATGACGACGGCAGCTGGTCCGAACCGACATTTTTCACCGTCGGCTCGCTCTCGATCGGCTTTCAGGCCGGATTTGAAGGGTCTGAGACGATCCTGCTCGTTATGACCCAGCGCGGCATGGAGCATTTGCTCTCGACCACCGTCAAACTTGGGGCTGACCTGTCGATTGCCGCCGGACCGATCGGCGCCGGCGCGAAGGCGCAGACCGTCGATGTGCTCGCCTTCTCCCGCTCGCGCGGCCTTTATGGCGGCATCAGCCTTGAGGGCGCCGTGCTGAAATCGCGCGGCTCGTGGAACCGCGGCTATTATCAGGCCGATGTGACGCCCGCGGATATCATCTATCGCGAACGGGTTTCGCGCCCGCAGTCGGCAGTTTTGCAAAATGCCGTCTGGGCGCTCGCCCACCGCGACCAGCCCGCGCTGGTGGCGCCGTTGCGGCCGGCAAGAACGGATCCGCTGACCGGCGAGCCCCTGCCCGCCGAACCGGCTTATGAAGACGACGCTGTTTACGGCGCGCCGCTCGACCCGATTGAGAGCGAGTAAACAATAGGCGCTTACGCCGAATTGATTGGGTGTGAAACGCCCGCCGGTTGCCGCCGGCGGGCGTTTCCGCGCAAGCTGGCTCAAGATTGAGACGGGAACCCTATGGACGGCGCAGTGACGCCCCTCAGTTATCGGGGCGGTAAATTTCAGCATCCTGACAAAACCGCTGACGGCGCGGCGCGCGCATCGGTTCCGCTCGCCCGTCTTGAAACCCTGTGGGTGAACACCGGCACGCTCTGCAACGTCGAATGCGCGCATTGTTATATTGAGTCCTCGCCCGCCAATGACCGCCTCGTCTATTTGACCCTGAAAGAGCTTGAACCGTTTCTGGATGAGGCGCGCGCCATGGGCGCCAGCGAAATCGGCTTCACCGGCGGCGAGCCGTTCATGAACCCGGAAGCGGCGGCGATGATCGGCGGGGCGCTGTCGCGCGGCTTTGATGTTCTCGTTCTCACCAACGCCATGCGCCCGATGATGCGCCCGCATGTATGCGCGGAACTGCTTCGGTTGCAAAATGCTTACGGCGGAAAACTGACGCTGCGGGTTTCGCTCGATCACTACACGAAAGAGAGCCACGATGAAGAACGTGGGGCCGGCGCGTTTGCTGCAGGCCTCGACGGTTTGTGCTGGCTCATCAAAAACAAATTTCAGATAAGCATTGCGGGACGCACCCTCAGCGGCGAAAGCGAAGGACAAGTGCGCAACGGATTCGCCCGCCTGTTCGCCGAACAGAAAATTCCGCTCGATGCAAACGATCCGCATCAACTGATCGTTTTTCCCGAAATGGACGAGCGCCGCGACGCGCCCGAGATTACCACCGATTGCTGGCGCATTCTTGGCAAGGACCCGCGCGACGTGATGTGCGCCAGTTCGCGCATGCTGGTGAAACGCAAAGGCGCCGCGAAACCGATCGTCCTCTCCTGCACGCTGCTGCCGTACGACGAACAGTTCGAAATGGGCGAAAGCCTCGCCGCCGCCGCAGCCCCGGTAAAGCTCAATCACCCGTATTGCGCGCAGTTCTGCGTCCTTGGCGGCGCAAGCTGTTCGGGGTAAACCGCGCCCATGCCCGATAAGCCGAAAGAAATCGCGCTGGAGGACCGCGCGAGCGCAGGCGAAAAGCTTTTCTCGCCGTCGACGGCGAGAAATCGCGATCCGATCCGCTACGTCTTCCTCAAAACCATGCCGGCGAGCGGCAAAATCCTCGAAATCGGGGGCGGCACGGGCGAACACGCGGCTCATCTCGCCGGCGCGCTGCCTGAAGTTCAATGGCATACGGGCGATCCCGATCCCACGTCGAGAGGCTCGATCGCTGCCTGGATCGCCGACGCGAGGCTCGCCAACCTTTCCGGCCCGCACGCCATCGACGTGACCGCGAAGGAGTGGGGTGTTGAAAAAGACGCGCCGTTTGATGGGCTCGTTTCCATCAACATGATCCACATCGCGCCGTTCGCCGCCGCCGTAGGATTGTTCTCGGGCGCCAGGCGCCTCCTGAAGCCGAGCGGCAAGCTCTTTCTTTACGGGCCTTTCGCGCGAAAAGGCGTTCACAGTGCGCCTTCCAATGCGGCGTTCGACGAAAGCCTCAAGTCGCGCGACGCGCGCTGGGGCGTGCGCGATCTGGAGCATGAGATCACGCCGTTGGCGCAAAAAAATTCTCTCACGCTCGACGCCGTTGTGGAAATGCCCGCGAACAACTTGTCCGTGATCTTCAGGAAAACCTGACAAGTATTTGAAATTCTTTGCGCCGTTTTTCCCCAAAACTTTTTCCGAAAGATTGTGGAAAAGAATGATTCGACGGAAGTCAATAAGTTTGTATTCTGATCATGTTCCGCGGCCCTATCGACAAATCGTCGCGTTTGCCTAGCGGCGGGTTGGACGGGCGGAACGAGAACAGACGCTGGCCAAGTGCAACGCTCAGAAGCACGAAGGCGAAGGGAAACAAAGGTAAGTTTCCTGCGTGATGGACGGACCTGAGCGGTTCGGCCTCGCACGTAAAGCCGAAAGGCGGTGCGCAAGCGAGGAACCGGTATCGCCGTGAGCAGCGGGCCAGCTGCAAATCGGCGCGCGACATCGAAGTCTGGCGGAAGCGCAAGCGGAAGCATAGGAAGAGGTGGCGCGGATCTGAAGGACGCGAAGTTGCGGACATGGCGAAACGCAAATGCCGGCAGCCACGACCCGAGCAGCGCGCCCGAAAGGTCTAGTGAGTGAAGACGGATACGGAAACGGGTTCGTTTAACGCTTGCACTGGAACGCACTTGAATTCTCACTGGATTGGGGTGTGCTCCGGATTTTCCGCGAAAGCGGGAAGAAAGGGCGTCGCTTAAGCGGCGCCCTTTTTCTTTGTGCGGCGCTCTCGTGCGCTTTTCATCGCAAATGTTGTACAACCCCGCCCCGCGCGCCTCGTCTCTTTGGCCTGCCGCAAGGGCTGCAGCGAAATGTTGTGCAACTTCGCCACAATGTTTGTGCAACATTTTTGTCTGATAGAGTCCGTCCTTCGTCTGAATTGTCATTCCGGATGCGCGCGCAATCACAGCATGCATTTTCGCACGCCTGGGCAAGACAGATTTTTTCACAGAACAATTCATGGAAGGCATCATAAGGCCTCCCGAACCCCCGTGGATATCTATCCACCAACACTGGGATTCCTGTCGATTTTCATCACAAAGGATGTAATTTCGAAGCGCTCGGTCGCGCTATGCGTGTTTTTCATTCCGGTTTGCCGGGACGTAGATGAGCCTGATCACGCCCTCGCCGATCACATCGCTGGCCACAAGACGAAGCGGCGGCCGGGCGGCGGCGAAGAACGGATTGCCGCGGCCAAGCACGACCGGGTGAAGATAGAGACGATACTCGTCAATAAGGCCAAGTTCACCGAGGCTTTGCGCGAGGTCCGGCCCGCCAATTTCGATTTCGCCGTCTTGCTCGTCTTTCAGCCGGCGTATCTGCGCCTCGACATCGCCGGTGACAAGCGCAGCGTTGGCGCCTACTGACGTCAACGAACGCGATACGACCCATTTCGGGTTGCTTCTCCACGCCGCCGCAAAGTCATGCTCCGCAGCAGTCCATTCGGGGTGGTCTTCATCCCAATAGCGCATGATCTCGTAAAGGCGGCGGCCGTAAAGGCTGCCGGCAAGCCCGCGCGTTTGCTTAATGAAATGACGAAACAACACTGGGTCGGGCGCAAACCCGTCATGATCGACATAGCCGTCAAGCGACACGTTCATTCCGTAGAAAAGTTTCGCCATGCTTACCTCTCCATCGGGGGTTCGCCAGGATAACCTGAGCCGCCCTTAATGACGAGCCGGGAACCGCCCCGCGATAGCGATCCGCAAAAAACGTATGGAAGGACACGGCAACTGGATGAAATATGAATGTTCAGACTTTGTGTAGCGTATACTGCAAACAGGAATCCGCATGAGCGGCGCAGATTTGCAGTTGATTGCATTTTAAATCGGACAGTACGCCGGAAAGGATCGGCCATGAGAAAATTGATCGCCTGGAACGTCATGACCCTTGATGGTTACTTCGAAGGCGCCGGCCCCTGGCAGCTCGACATGCACGGCACGGTCTGGGGCGAGGAGCTGGAGGCGTTTTCACTTACGCAAGGCGCGGAGATCGGCACGCTTCTCTTTGGACGGCGCACCTATGAAGGGATGCGCGACCATTGGACGAAGGAGGAAGGCCCGATCGCCGAGATGATGAACAGTATTGAAAAGGCCGTGGCCTCGCGAACGCTCGAGGAAGCTGATTGGAACAACAGCCGGCTGTTAAAAGGCGAAGCGGCCGATACGGTCAAAGCGCTCAAGCAGGAAGACGGCAAGGACGTGTTCGTCTTCGGCAGCGCCGATCTTTTGGCGACGCTGATGGCGGAAGACATGGTGGACGAATACCGCCTTTGCCTTGCGCCGGTTGTGTGGGGCGAAGGCGCGCCGCTGTTCAAACCGTCAAGCGGGCGCGCGCACTTCACCCTGCGGGAAGCGCGGCCGCTCAAGACCGGCGGACTGATCCTGCTTTATGAACGAAAGCGCGGGTAACGCGCCTCCCCGCATTTCGCCGTTATGCAGGCCGGTTGTTCACATTCGTTTCTCATGGGTTCATTCGCGCCGCCCAGCCAGTTTTTTTTCGGCATCTGTCTCTCAAGCGGGTTTTTCCAGAATTTCATGTATCGCCGGTTGACAACATACCGACTGGTTGGTATTGAATAGCCAACAGGGCGACCGCAGGCAAAGCAAACCAACCGCGCCGCCGGTCAGACAAGAGCACAACTTCAAAACTGAAAGGCCGCCACATGCCAAATACAGTCAGCCTCCACCGCGTCATCGCCGCCAAGCCTGAAAAAGTTTACCGGGCGTTCCTTGAACCGGACGCCATCGCCAGTTGGCTGCCGCCTTACGGTTTTCTCTGCACCGTTCACGAACTGGACGCCAAGATCGGCGGCAGGCACAAAATGTCGTTCCGGAATTTCACCACCGGCAATATTCATTCCTTTGGCGGCGAGTATCTGGAGCTCGTGAAGGGTGAAAAACTCGTCTACACTGACAGCTTCGACGACCCGAACCTGCCCGGCGAAATGAAAGTCACTGTCATTTTGAAGGCGGTATCGGTCGGCACGGAAATGACCGTCGAGCAGGAAGACTTACCGGACATGATCCCCGTTGAAGCCTGTTATCTCGGCTGGCAGGAATCATTGCGAAAACTCGCAAAACTCGTTGAACCGGAAATCAATCAGTAAGCGGAGAGAGGAGAAACCCATGACTGATAATAAGGAACTCGTATTGGAGCGCGTTCTCAACGCGCCGCGCGAAAAGCTCTGGCGCTGCTGGACCGAAGACGCGTTGTTGAAACAGTGGTTCTGTCCGGCGCCATGGTCCATTGCCGAAGTCAAGGCGGATGTAAGGCCAGGCGGAACCAATATGTTCGTCATGCGCAGCCCGGAAGGCGAAGAGTTTCCGAACTCGGGCGTTTACCTCGAGGTCGTTCCCAACGAGAAAATCGTCTTCACCGACGCCTATACGAGCGCGTGGACGCCATCGGAAAAACCTTTCTTTACGGGCATTGTCACCTTCGAGGATGCTGGCGGCGGCAAGACGAAATATGTCGCCCGCGCGCTGCACTGGACCGATGAAGACCGCAAAAAACACGAAGAAATGGGCTTTCACGAAGGCTGGGGCAAATGCGCCGAACAGCTCGAAGCTCTCGCGCAGACACTCTAAGGGACATGCCGTAGCAGCGGCTAACGGAAATGCTTCGAGAGCTTCAGACCCTGGCCCTGATAATTCGATTTGAGGTCAGCGCCGTATAGCTGCTCCGGCCGCGCCGACATTTTTTCGTAGACGAGCCGCGCCACAAGCTGGCCGTCCTCCAATACGAACGGCGCGTCGTGGCTTCTCACCTCCAGAACGCCGCGCGAGCCGTTGATCCCGGTCTCGGCCCAGCCGAAGCCGGGGTCGAAAAACCCGGCGTAATGCACGCGAAATTCGCCAAGTCCCGGGCTGATGGGCGTCATCTCCGCGGCGTAATCGGGCGGCACGCACAGCGCTTCTTTTGACGCGAGAATATAAAACTCATCCGGATCGAGAATGATAAACCCGGCGCTGGGCGCAGTAATCGGCTCGAAATATTCATTCGGATCGAGCGCAGCGACCTTGTCGACGTCAATCAGAGCGGAATGCCGCCGCGCGCGCCAGCCGATCATGCCGTCATCACGCGCCAGCGAAACCGAAAGGCCGAGCCCGCCGGAAATATCCGCAGACCCTTCCACAAGCGCAGAAGATTGATGCAATTTTTCAAGCGCGGCATCGTCAAGACGATAACGCCCGGCCTTCAGCCGGAGCTGGTTGAGGCTCGAGCCGGACCGCGCCAGTATGGAAAATGTCCGTGGACTGATCTCTGCGTAAAGCGGCCCTTCATACCCGGCCGGAATTTCATCGAACGCCGCGCCATGGTCGGTTACAAGCCGCACGAAGACATCAATCCGCCCCGTCGAACTTTTCGGATTGGCGGCGCCTTTCACGTTATCCGGCAACTGAAGCTGCTCGTTCAACTCCACCAGATAGACGCAGCCGCGTTCGAACACGGCGCCGTCGCTCAAGTCCATCGCCTGCATGGCGAGACCGTCATTCAGCCGGTCTTTAACGGTTTTTTTCTTCGACGGAAGGAACGACGCGCGCACGCGCCAGGCGCGAGGGCCAAGCGTCAGGTCCAGACTTGCCGGCTGCAGGCGCGCGCTATCGGCGCCCGAAATGGCGCCATTATCCATCAACGCGGCGATGGCTTGCGCCGGCAACACGCCATCGTTGTAATTTTCGTCTGTCATCAGGCTCGTTTGCACGGCCCTCCCGCTATTGGCAAGAGGATGATGCGTGCAGGCGCCGGCTGCTTTTCCCCGCTTCGTTGAATTTCACCCTATGGCTGGCGCTCGCCTGCGATGCAGATTAGATTGCGTTCAAAAGCGGAGTTCAAGCTCATGGAGCTGCAGGGCGGCGCAATGGCCGGTGGCGATCGCAAAAACGAGATTTACGAGCGCGTGACTCGCGGCATCCGCGTCAGCGTCAGTCCGCATTATCTCGAGGATCAGTCGGACCCTGACGAACCGCGTTACGTCTGGGCGTATACTGTTCGCATCAACAACGAATCGGAAGCGCAAGTGCAGCTCAGGACCCGATACTGGCGGATTACCGATTCTCGCGGGCAAACCGACGTTGTCGCTGGCGACGGCGTTGTCGGAGAACAGCCTGTGATCCGCCCGGGCGAAGGGTTTGAATATACGTCCGGTGCTCCGCTCGCGACGCCGTCCGGCATGATGGTCGGCGCATACGGCATGGAAACCACCGACGGCGAAGTTTTCGACGTGGATATTCCCGCCTTCTCCCTCGACAGCCCGCATGAATTGCGTCAAATCCACTAAAACTGCGAACGCTTGATCGCTTCCTCGGCCGTAAGGGTTGATGAACCCCATGCTGAATCTCCGTCCCGTTTTTCTTGTCACGGGCGCGCTTGTGGCCGCGCTTGGCGCCGCCATGCTGATTCCCATGATTGCAGACCTGCTTTCGCAGGACGCCGTTCATCGCGCCGACTGGTCTGCTTTTGCTGTGGGCGCAACGGCGGCGATTTTCATGGGCGGCGGCGCCCTCGCCGCAAGCTGGGGACGCATTGATTCTATCGGCGTACGCGAAGGATTTTTACTGACCGGCGTGAGCTGGCTGGCGCTCGTCATCTTCGCCGCCGTTCCGCTCGCGCTCGGCGGGCTGAACATCGGTTATGTGGACGCATTTTTCGAAGCGATGTCCGGCCTTACGACTACGGGCTCGACCATCGTCACGCATCTCGACGACGCGCCGCCGGGCGCGCTTTTATGGCGCTCAATGCTGCAGTGGTTCGGCGGCGTCGGCATCATCATCATGGCGTTCGCCGTCCTGCCGGCCCTCAAAATCGGCGGCATGCAGCTTTTCAAGAACGAGGCGTGGGACACGTCCGAAAAATTCATGGCGAACGCCGCAAATTATTCCGTCGCGCTGTCGCTGATCTATTTGTTCTTTACAGCGCTTTGCTTTTTCATGCTGTGGGCGTTTGGCATGCCGGCGTGGGACGCGGTGAACCACGCCATGACCACGGTGGCGACCGGCGGGTTTTCCACAAAAGACGCATCGCTCGGCGCGTTTCTGACGGTCGGCCGCGCGCCCCTCGATCTCGTCGTCACCGTCTTCATGATCATCGGCTCGTTGCCATTCGGGATTTTTCTGGCGGCGATCCTTCGCGGCGCGTGGACGCGGCTTTTCTCCGACAGCCAGATCCAGTTTTTCCTCACCATCGTGGCCGTTCTCACAATGGTGATGATGTTCCGCGTTCTGGACATCTTCGACAATGTGGACGTCTTTACGGCGTTCCGGCTCGCGATCTTCAATGTGGTGTCGATCCTCACCGGCACCGGCTACGCCACGACCGACTACAACACCTGGGGGCCGTTTGCAGTCGGGTTTTTCTTCTGCATCATGTTTATCGGCGGCTGCGCCGGGTCGACCTCATGCGGGATGAAGGTCTTCCGCTTTCAGGTGGCGTTATCGGCGCTGGTCGTTTACGCAAAACGCCTTGCTCATCCGAACGGCGTTTTCGTGGCGCGCTATAATCACCGTCCGCTGACGGACGATGTCTTCGTCTCGGTGTTGAGTTTTTTCTTTGTCTACTTCGCGACCTTCGCCAGTCTCGCCGTTGTACTTTCCGGGCTTGGCCTCGACACGCTGACGGCGATTTCATCAGCAGGATCGGCCATCGCCAATGTGGGGCCGGGCCTTGGCCCCATTGTCGGCCCCGCGGGCAATTTTTCGAGCCTGCCGGATGCCGCGAAACTCGCCATGAGCGCGGGCATGCTGCTCGGCCGGCTCGAGTTTTTCACGATCCTGGTAATTTTGTCGCCTGCGTTCTGGCGCGGGTGATGAAAACTTACCCTAAGTGACCCATAAATCTTGAAATCCGAAAAATTCCCAATTCCCTTCAGCGTCTTTCTTCAACAAATAATAGCTGCCGGCTGCGCATAACGGTCCGCAATCATATGTGACGTACAAAACCGCGTAATCACCAGCGTCGGATATACCGACAGGGGACACAGCCCAGACAGATACGAATGCATCCGGCGCATCCGACCTGGAAAGTTCATAGTCCAACAATTCTATGGAGCCGGACCAGAACGCGATATCGTCGTTTTCACGATCGAAACAATTGATCACCGCATATTTTGTATCATCCTTGACATCATCAAAAAAATCAGACGTATCAACATAAACCTCTTTGAACACTTGTCGTTCGTACGTCTCGCCCTCAGGATATTCTACTGTTTCTGTCTCGTCTGTCGGCATTCTGAATGTTGAGGGCGCGGCTTCGTCAGAAGAGTCTAAAATAATAATAGGTCTATAGGTGACTGTAAGTGGGCGAAGAAATATCTTCCCACTGTCTTCTCGAAGATGCCTGAACAGATCCACGTAAACTGTACACGCCGCCTCCAATGGCGAGGCCGCTTTTCTGATCTCGCGGTCTCCTTTAAACTGAAGGCTTATGCGCTCAAGCTGTAAACGCACGTACTGTTTGACGCGATAATATCGCCGGTCAAAGGCATCGCTCAGCACCTCCCGCCAGCTATCTTTACGGCACTCCGAAAAATACGTCTTCGTGAGAAATGACTTCAGGGATTCAAGACGTTTGTTTTCAAAATCACGCCATGAGGACAATATTTTGGTAGCCGGGCAATATCCGCGCTTCTCAGATAACTCCAGATAGGACACGGCCATTTCCAGATCGGGTTCAACGCCCCATCCATTGGCGTAAATTCTGGCAAGATTAAATGCAGACATGTAGTCACCTGCTTCTACGCCCCGCTCAAACCACTCGCGTGCGTTGTCGTAATCTTTTTCAAAGCCCATACTACCCTCAAGGTAAGCCAGACCGATTTCGTTCTGCGCGACGCCGCCGCCGCCTTTTTCGGCTGCTTTATACATTAACTCCAGGCCACGGCGGCGCGCGTCCTCGGCTGACTTGGCGGGCTCAAGCTTATATTTCTCACCTGTCCCACCCTTGTCGGAGTCGACCAGATACATGAGGCCCAAAAAAGCTTGCGCCCTCGCGTAGCCCAACGCTGCGCAACGCTTGAGCATGGGGCTTGCCTCAAAATGCCGTTCCACATGCGCGATGCCGCATCGATTGACGCCAATCAGCCAGACCGGGCCCGCGAGCAGCAAAAGCAGGATGATCAGCCGCACGCGCATGTCACAAGGCCGAAGTGCTGAACGTATCGCACGCCGCAACATCGCCGGAACGGTAGCCTTTCGAGAACCAGTGCTGGCGCTGGGCGGACGTGCCGTGGGTGAAGCTTTCGGGCGTCACGCGCCGTCCGGCGTTCCGTTGCAGCGTGTCGTCGCCGATGGCCGCCGCCGCCGCGAGGCCTTCTTCGATGTCGCCTTCGTCAAGCAGGTTCGAGGTGCGGTCCGCATGATGCGCCCAGACGCCCGCGTAACAATCCGCCTGCAACTCCATGCGCACCTGCAGCGCGTTCGCTTCGCCCTCGCCTTGCGCGCGCTGTTGCGCGCTCCGCACTTCGCGCGAGGTTCCCGTCACCGTCTGCACATGATGGCCGACTTCATGGGCGATCACATAGGCAGCGGCGAAATCACCGGGCGCGCCGAAGCGCTGCGCAAGCTCGGAGAAAAAACTGGCGTCGAGATAAAGCTTTTGATCGGCCGGGCAATAAAACGGACCCGCCGCCGCGCTCGCATATCCGCATGCGGAGGAAACGGAGCCTGAAAACATCACCAGCGTCGGTTCGGGATAGTCGCCGCCCGCCGCCGCAAAGAGCCGCGACCACACGTCTTCGGTTTCGGCGAGGACGACCCGCACGAATTGCGAGGTTTCATCGTCAATTGGCTCGGCGGCCTGCTGTCCGGCGGGCTGGCCCTGCAGGAGCGCCAGCGGATTGACCCCGGCCATGTAAAGCCCGGCGCCGACGACCGCCAGAATGATCACGCCGCGGATGCCGAAGCGCCCGACAATGAACCTGAGGAGCATCAGGATCATCCCGGCGCCGCCAGCCGCCGCCGCGCCGCGGCGGTCCTCAACATTGCGGCTTTGCCGCCGCCCGCGCCATTTGACCATGAATCCGCCTCCCTCGCCGCCCCGGCCTTAACCCTCGATCCCCCTCAGATAAGCCGGAAAACCGCTATTTTGTCGAGGTTTTATGCCTCCCGCGCGCCAACGCCGCTGCTTGACTCCATGGGCACCCCATAGGATTTTGGCCTCCGGGTCCGGCACAGCCGGGCTTTGGGGGAGTATCGGGGGTCCGGCCATGTATCATTCCGGCTACGCAACGAGGCTCGCGGCGGTGCTTTTTACCGCGGCGCTGCTTGGCGCGGCCATCGCCTGGCCGAAGGCCGGATCGCGCTTCGTTGAAGGCGCGGCGGACTTCGCAGCGAAGGCTGACGGCGCGCCTATGGCCGCCCGCACCTGCGCCATCGGCGAGCCGGCGCTTTCGGGGCCTTTCGCGCCCGTGGACGACGTTCTTTCGGTCTCGCCGCTGGGCGGCGTCACCGCGCCTGGCGAAACCCTGCCGGCGCCGTACATCCGTATCAACACACGCTCCGGCGAACAGGCGTTCGAACGGCGTGAAACGACTGCGCTGGCGCCGGCGCGCGCCGACATCGTCGCCATCGAACGCCATGTAGAGCGCGACCCGTACGGGCGCGCCGAAGGGCTCTCATGGACGGTGCATTTCCGTTCCTGCGAGAACATCTCATTTTACTATGACCGCATAGATGAAATTGACGCCGGAATTCTGGAACGCGCCGGCGGGCTTCGCGCTTTTTCCGAATTCGGCTCGCCCGACCGCATGGCGCTTGAAACCCGCGTGCGCGTCAAGACAGGCGACGTCATCGGCGTGAGCGACGGTTTTGATGTAGGGCTGCACGATCTTGGCGCCAAACCGGCGACGCTTGCGCGCCCTGAACGCTACCGCACGAATTCATTCGCCCGCGCCGAAGTGTTTGACGCAAGCCCGAAACTGATGGCGCTGATCACGCCGGAAACCACGAAGGCGCGCTGCGCTATCGACTATCTTCCCAAAGAACAGAAAGACTTGTGGGCGGCGAAGCTTGGCGACGCATGGGGAATCCGCAAATCAAAAGGCGACAATGCCTGCCGCACGGCGCTGGTGGATACGCCGGACGCCGCGCAGGGCGCATGGTTTACCGACGCTGCGCATAACGCGGCGACCACGAAAGTCAGCGCCATCGCGCTCTCGCCCGACTCCATTGATCCCTCCCGACTGATTTTTGCGCTGCATGGCCGTCTGCCGTCATTGACGCCGGACATGGTCGCATCTGCCAAGATGAAACCGGGCGCTGCGCCCGCCGGCGCGGTTGAAGGATTTCTTTCATTTGAAAAAGGCGACGGACGCATCAACACGCCGTTCTCGGACGTCAATGATTACAATATGCGGTGCTACCAGCGGCTTCGCACCAATTTCATCGGCCCACTGATTAACGGCGTGATCCTGCTGCAGCGCCAGCCGGACAGCGAAACGAAAGGCGCAGATATTTTGAAGATCGAGGCGCGCGGCGATGTTTCATCCTGTGTCGATCTTGCCGAACCGTGGGCGTTCACCGGAAACGAAACGACGTTTTACCGGTAGGGCGATTTCCTATTTGATCTGCATTCTGCCCATGTCGATCAGCATGAGCAGCATGGCCCCGAGCCCGCCCACAAGCCCCAGCGACAGCGCCATGCTCACTTTCTCCGGCATGAAGCCGAGCGTGTTGAACGGCATCAGCCATGGAAAGTAGATGCCGTATTGCGAGGTCTGGGCGAAGATCGCGACAAACCCGCCGCCGACGCCGAGCGCCATGGGAATGAGGAAATTGCGGAACTTGAATGCGGCCCAAAGCTGCACCGCGATCAACAGGAACGCGGAAAGATAGATGTAAGCCAAGCGTTCGGCCACCGCCCATTTCCAGTTCTTGGCGAGCAGCATCATGTCCATGTCGCCGCCGAACACTTCGTCATCGTCGCTCATCATGGTTTCCGCAAGACCGATCAGCGGCGCCGGATCGATCAGTTTGTTTTCAGGATTAAGCTGGCCCGCCAGCCAGCCGCCAAAGGCGAGAAACGCGCCGGTGAGCAAACTCATGAATGCAATCAGTCCGAGCGTCACGACCGCCTTGGCGCCGAACACCCGCCATTTCGGCACGGGGAGCGCCAGCAGATGCGCCCAGGTTTTCGGTCCGTGTTCGAGTTGCGCCACAAGCGTTGCGATGATGGTGGCGGTAAGCGGCAGCATGAATGTCGCCCAGGCAGTGAAGCCGGCGAAAAAATAAAACGGCCATGCTTGCAAACTCGCGCCGCTCGCCTGCAGCGCAAAGAACAACAACGCCACGAGGCCCGGCCCCGCGAGCGTCACGATCATGATTTTCGAGCGCTTCAGCTTGATCAGTTCGACGATGATGGAATTCAACATGATATCGGTCCCCCTTACGCCGCGTCCGAGCGGATCGTCGGCTTGGCGCCCACAAGCTGCAGGAACAACTCTTCCAGCGTCCATGGCGCGATCGCCAGATGGTGAATGTCGAAACCGGCGCCAACGAGATCGCGGTTGATTTCCGCCGCTTCTCGTTCTGCGCCGTCAGCGCTAGCCAATTCCAGCACCAGTCGACCGCCTTTCGTTTCCGCCGGCTTTCCCGCGCCGGAGAGGAACGAGGCAGCAGCAGTGGCGTCGGAACAGGCGAGTTCAAGGCGCGGCGCATGAAGACCGCGCAACTCGCTCATGCCGCCCTGAAAGACGATTTTTCCGAGATGGATGACCGCGACGTGGGAGGCCATTTGCTCAATTTCCGCGAGATGATGCGAGGAGACGAACACCGTCGCGCCGGTGCGCTCAGGCAGCGTCTTGATGAACTCGCGCATCTCGCGAATGCCGACGGGATCGAGCCCATTGGTCGGTTCATCGAATATCAAAAGCTTCGGCCGGCCGAGCAGCGCGCGCGCAAGGCCAAGGCGATGGCGCATGCCGAGGGAATATTTTCGCACCAAACGATTCTCGACATATTTCAGTTCAACCGTTTCGAGCACGCGATCGATTTCGGACTTGTCGAGCTTGAGCAAACGCCGGGTGATGTCGAGGTTTTCCCGGCCCGTCAGATGTTCGTAATGGGCCGGCGTTTCGAATGCGACACCTACGGATTTTAGCGCCTTGGTGCGGCGGTTTTTCAAGCTCTCGCCGAACAGCGCGATGCGCCCGCGATTTGGGCGCAGCAGCCCGAGCAATAACCGGATCGTCGTTGTTTTCCCGGCCCCGTTGGGCCCTAAAAATCCGAATATCGCGCCTTCCGGCACGGAAAGATCGACCCCGTCAACAGCGTTGACGCCGCGAAACCGCTTGTGCAGCCCTTGTGTCTCGATAGCGATCATAGGCCCCCGCCCTCTCCGCGCTTTCACGCAGAGCCTCCTTTTCTCATCCATTTATCACACCCGGCTTATGAGCGCCGGTTTGAATGAAAGGGTAAGGGGCGCAGTGTTGAGCCCGCAAGGCTTATTCGTTCATTGGAAGTGTTTGCGCGGTAAATTGCGGGCAATAATTAAAAATCGACAGCGCGGCCGTTACGCTCCCAGTCGCCATAGCGGGTGGGCTCTTCGCCTTTCGGACCATTGATTTCCTTCGGCCCATCGGCGGCTTTTTGCGCTTTGCGGCGTTCCTCGGCCTCCGCGAGCGCGCGACGCGCCGCGGCAGGAAGCTTTGCCAGCCGGTTTTCCTGATCATCCGTCATATTGAAGCGCTCCGGTTGATGTCACATATAAGGCCACATCTTTCACGATTAAAGGATCGACCAGACGATGAACACGCTACGCACCGGCATGCTGCTCGCCGCCCTGACGGCGCTTTTCATGGGGGTCGGCTACCTCATCGGCGGGCCGGGCGGCATGGGGCTCGCGTTTTTGTTCGCGGCGGGCACGAACGCATGGGCCTACTGGAATTCCGACAAGATGGTGCTGAAAATGTACCGCGCGGAAGAAGTCGACGAAACCCACGCCTCCGGCGCCGTCCGGCGTTATGCGAAGATGGTGCAGGAGCTCGCCGGCAATGCGCAGATTCCCGATCCGAAAATCTACATCATCGACAACGCACAGCCGAACGCCTTCGCCACGGGCCGCAATCCGGAGAATGCCGCCGTCGCGGCGACCACGGGTCTCTTGCGCATCCTCGATGAGAAAGAACTCGCCGGCGTCATGGCGCACGAGCTTGCGCATGTGAAAAATCGCGACACGCTGACCATGACGGTCACGGCGACCATCGCCGGCGCGATCACCATGCTCGCAAACTTCGCGCTGTTCTTTGGCGGCAACCGCAACAACGCCGGCGGCATTATCGGCGCCATCGCAATCATGATTCTCGCGCCGATGGCGGCGGCGCTGGTGCAGATGGCGATCAGCCGCGGCCGCGAATATGAAGCCGACCGTATGGGCGCTGAAATCTGCGGCCATCCCGAATGGCTTGCCTCGGCGCTTGCAAAAATTTCAAAAGGCGCGGCGCAAATTCCCAACGAAACGGCGGAGCGTCACCCGGAGACGGGTCAGTTGATGATTATCAACCCGTTGTCAGGGCGCGGCCGCGACAATCTTTTCTCCACGCACCCGGCGACGCAGAACCGTATCGACCGGCTGATGGACATGCGCGGCGGCGGCCGCGTACGCCTCGACCCGGACGGCCCGTCGCCGTTTGAGGGTGTTCGAAAAGGGCCGTGGGGGTAAGGCTATTTTTGGAAGCAACCTTCTTTCAAGCTAATATTTTGTGATAGCCTCGCCCCTAAATTTCAAGCAAAGAGGCTTTCATGAAATCACTGATTTTAATGTGCCTGCCTCTTTTTGTTGCCGCATGTGCGACTACCGGTAATACAAACTCCTCGATTGTCGAATACGGCTGTAAAGACGTTGTCCTTTTAGGGCGGGTCACATCCATAACCTATAGCGATAAAATATCTGAAGAAGAACGGTGTATCTATACGACAGACGGCGAGTGTATCACTTGGCGTGGGTTGTATGAGTTAGACATTACCGTCAAGAAAGTATTCATCGGAGATGAAGCAAGAGCTATAGTGCCCGCTTTTTATATTGCGCATGGTCAAATTCGTAGTGATGTGGATTTTGTGTTTGTTTTGATGCCTACTGACGAAAGATATGAATTGAAACGTGCATATATATCAGACGTAAAATCTATAAACAGTTTGGCCGAGAGTTGTTCCAGTGCAGATTAGCTATTCAATCAAACAGCTCCGGCTCGAGCGCGCCTTCGATTTTCAAAAGCCTGCGTTTCAACACAGCGCCGCCGGGGGCGGAGAACCCCGTCATGGCGCCGCCGGCGCCGACCACACGGTGACAGGGCACGACAATGGGAAACGGATTGCGCCCCAACGCCTGACCCACGCGCCGCGCATGACCCACATCGCCGAGCGCGCGGGCAAGATCGCCATATGTTTTCAACTCGCCCGGCCCGATGTCTTTCGTCAGCTCAATGACGGACAGGTCGAACGGTTCGACGCCCTCCGCATCCAGCATCGCATAGGAAAGGTCGCGTTTGCCGCCTTCGAACAATGCAATGACATCTTCGATCAACCGCGCGATCTCCGGCGGCGGGTTTTCTGTCTCTACTGCGCCCGGCGCGCGCTTTTTGAGATGCGCGACCGTTGCCGCATCGTCGCCGTGGGTGAAGCTGACGGCGCGCAAGCCGGCCGCGCCCCATGCCAGCCCGCAGCGACCGAGCGCCGTATCGAACAGGATGTATGCGTAGTCAGTCACGCTATTCTTTCTCATACCTTCATCCTGAGGAGAGTTGGTTTGGGATGGGACCCAAACCAACAAATCTTGTTAAACGGGGCCCCAACCCCGTTCAACTCCTTCGTCCTTCGCGACAAGCCTTCGGCTTCCTCAGGATGAAGGAATAATTTCGTTACGAAGGATGAACTGTTAGCAGAGTCCTAGCACGGATTCGAAACCGCCGCCGCCCGAAACTTGCTGTGTTATTGGCGCTTTGCCGCCTTGAGCGAGCTTAACTCTTTACGAATCTGCTCGATGGGAAAGCGTTTCTTCGCCCGCTCTTCCTTGGCGTCGATTATATATTCAATCTTGCGCACCCGCTCGAGCGTCAGTTCCAGAAGCTGACGGTTGTAGGCCACAAGATCGGCGAGCAGCGCGAACATCGCCGAGATCGCGCCGACCAGCATCAGGACGGCGCCGATAATCAGCGACTGGATCATGCCCGACCCGTCGCCCAGAAAATAATGGAACAGAAAACGCGCCACCGGCACGGCGCCGAGCGCCATCAGCACGAGACCGGCGATTGCGAAAACCTTCAGCGGCTCATACATGGCGTAGGCGCGCAGCATGGTGCGGCCGGTACGTAATAAGAACTGCGGGATCGACCGGAACAGCCGTGACGGGCGCTCGACTTTGTTGGTCCGTATGGGGACCGATGCGATGCGCAGGCGCCGGCGCCCCGCCTGGATCAGCGTTTCCGTCGTGTAGGAAAAGCTCGACCGCACGGTGAGGCCCATGGCCGCCTCGCGCGAAAAGGCGCGAAACCCCGAAACGGCGTCAGCGATCTCGGCTTTTGCAAGAACGCTGACGAGATCGCTGCCCGCGCGCTGGAGTTTTTTCTTGAGCGGCGAGAAATGTGCGATGGTTTCCGTCTGCCGGTCGCCGACAACGACATCGGCGCGGCCTTCGAGGATCGGTTTTACCAGCGCGGACACGTCAGCGCCGTTATATTGATTATCGCCGTCCGTATTGACGATGATGTCGGCGCCGCGGCGCAGACATGCGTCGAGGCCGCGCTGGAAACTCTGCGCCAAACCGCGATTGACGCCGTTGGAGACGACATGGTGAGCGCCCGCGGCCCGCGCCGCCTCCACCGTGTCGTCTTCGGATCCGTCATCGATGACCAGAATCTCGATCTCATCGACGCCCTCGATGGCTGTGGGCAAATCGGCGATCGTCCCGGCAATGGTTTCCGATTCGTTAAGACAGGGGATCTGGATGATGAGCTTGGTCATGCGTCCGTCGGCGTCACTGGTTTTGCAGCGATATCTAACCGGATTATGGCAAAGACAGCGTTAACACTCCGGCAATCGGCGGCGTTTAACCCTTGTAAACCATCAGGCAGCCGGAACGCGGAAACACCCATGCGCATTCTCATTGATATACTGCACCCGGCGCATGTGCATTTTTTCCGCAACGCCATTGCCGAATTCATGGCCGGCGGCGACGAGGTGCGCATACTCTCGCGCGAGAAAGACGTGACCACGCAGCTTCTCGACGCCTATGGCCTCGAGCACAAGGTGATTTCGCGCCAGCGCCCGGGGCGCGCGCAGCTCGCTCGCGAACTCGTAACGCGCATTCATGAAACGCAGCGGATCATTCGCAATTTCAGGCCTGAAATCATGCTCGGCCTGATGGGACCGTCGATCGCCATCGCCGGAAAGCTAACCAACACGCGCACGGTTGTGTTCTACGACAATGAAACGACGCATAAAATCAATCGCGTCGTCGCCCGGCTGGCGGATGCGTGGATTTCGCCCAGAGGTTTCCGTCATGACTATGGCGCAAAGCACCTGCGCTATGACGGCTATCACGAACTCGCCTATCTGCATCCGAAGCGGTTTAAGCCCGACCCCGCACGGCTTGCGCGATACGGCATTGATCCGGCGCAGCCCTATTCGGTTCTACGTTTTGTAGCGTGGGAATCCATCCACGACGGCGGCGAAAGCGGTTTTGATCTGGACGGCAAAAGAAAAGCCATCGAGAATCTTTCCCGCATGGGGCCGGTCTATATTTCTTCGGAAAAACCGCTGCCGCCGGAATATGAACCCTACCGGTTGAACATTCCGGTTGAAGACATTCACCACGCACTTGCCGGCGCGAGCATCGTCGTGGGCGAAAGTTCAACCATGGCGTCGGAAGCGGCCTGCCTCGGCACGCACGCCGTGTTCGTTTCGAAGTCCGGTCGCGGCGTCAATGACGAACAGGAAGCGCGATACGGGCTTGTGAAAAATTTCAACGGCGGGCGTCAGGTTGATGCGCTCCGTTATCTTGAAAGACTTGCGAGTGAAGATCCGATGCGCCTGAAACGCGACGCGCAGGAAATGCAGCGCAAGATGCTGGACGAGGTCGTCGACGTCACCGGGTTCGTTGTCGACTATGTGAAACGTGAAGAGGTCCGTCGGGAAAGAGCCGCTTAGCAGGCGCCTTAGCCGGAAAGCCCCATGATCGACCGCAGCTTTTCACGAGACTTTTGCTGCGTGTAGCGCTCAAGCACGCGCAAGCGCGCCGCTTTTCCCATCGCTTCCGCCCGCGCCGGATCGCACAACATTGCGGCAATGGCATCGGCCATGCCGTTTACATCATGCTCATCAACGAGAAAACCGGTTTTTCCTTCCTCAACGGCCTCGCGAATGCCGCTATGACGCGTCGAAACCACTGGCAGGCTGCACGCCATCGCCTCGAGAATAGAAACCGGCATACCCTCGACGTCGCCATAAGACGCCGTCACCGAATGCTGCAGGTACACCGACGCTTCGCGCATCTTTTCCGCCACGAATGCGTGGCTTTTTGCGCCATGAAGAATGACGCGCTCTTCAAGACCATGTTTGACGATCAGTTTTTCACAACGCGCTTTCAGCGGACCATCGCCGATCATGTCGAGCCGGGCGTCGGGAAAATCATCTGCGATTTTCGCAAACGCTTCAACCGTCACATGCGGCGCCTTTTTAGGCACGAACCGCCCGACAGCGACGAGCCGCAACGGCAAACGCTGCGTCTCCGAGAACAGATCCGGGTTGATGCCGCAGGCGCAGACGTAAAGCTTTTCCCGCGGGCATCCCAGTTCGGCGAGTTTATTCACAATGAATTCGGACGGGCCGATGACGCCCGCTGCATCCCTGAACAGTTTACGATACCGCGTGCGCCAGTACGGAAGTTTGGAAACCACGGCGGCGTCAAACCCATGAAAATGCACATAGAGCGGGACGCCCGCTTGACGCGCCGGTTTCGCCATCATGACGCCGATGAGCCCGTACTCCGTCATCAGCGCCGCCGGTTTCGTCTCCTTCAAGAACGCGACGGTTTTTTCATGATGCCCTGCAGGCAACACCGGGTGAGCGTAACGGCGCCAGAAACGTTTTGCGGTGTTGACAGTCTTTTCAATTCGGCCGCCCGCCGGAAGCGCGGCGCCAAGATCAATGCCCGAGAGCGCCGAATAAGCCGCTAAGCTTTCCGGCGGCGGCTCGTGACTGATCAGCACGGTTTCGCCGGGCGCGATGGACTGCGCATGATCGCGGATGAATGTTTCGGAGGGCTTGCTGAATGAGCTGGCCGCAATGGCGAAAGATACTTTGTTCATGACTGCAATTTATCGCCTGCGGTGCTGGTGATTACCCTCATAGACGGCCGCCGTTTACGCTTCGTTAGCGAATGCACGACCACATATTTTGTGAACCGGTTGGCGATGAACGGCAAGGCGGACAAAACCTTATGACAGCGAGCGAGGATAACACCGTCACTCTGGGCCGTCTGCCTATTTTGTTTGCCGGCGGCGGACCGATTTCACGGCATATCACAGGCGAAATCGCCGCCGCGTTACCAAGATCGAAGCAGCCGGCGGGGCTCGCTTTCCGGTTTGTCGAGAGGTTGAAAGGGAGCCAGAACGCCGTATCGCTGACGCCGTTAAGGTCGGCCGGCGTACAGCTTTTGAAAACGAATAACTGCCTCACATTTGAAATTGAGTTTCGCCCGATGTTTCCGCGTTGGCTGCCGGGCGTCGACCTAGGCGTCAAAACCATCGACATGAACTACCTGTCGCTTGATGCATTGCGCGCCAAGAATTTTCTCTACAAGCTTTTCAATTGGGCGGCGCAGATCGCGCAGATTAATCTGCATCAAAGCTTTATGCATGCAAGCGCCGTCACCAACGGCGAAAGAACGCTGGCCGTTTTGGGAAAAGGCGGCGTCGGCAAGACGACCGCCATGCTGAAACTCTGCCTTGAAGGCGGCTGGCGTTATCTCAGCGATGACCTTGCCGCCATTGACGAAAATGGCGTCATATACCGGGCGCCAGCGCGGCTGCAGATTTATGCTTACAACACGCAAAATGAAACAGCGTTAGAACAGCGCCTTTTGAACGAGCGTAACGCACTGGACAAGCTTCACTGGCGCGTGCGACGTAAAATGCTGGGCGCAAACAAGGTGAGGCGCCGCATATCCGCCGAGGAGCTTTTCGGCCTGCAAGGCGTAGCAGACAAGGCGCGCCTTACGGACCTGATCTTTCTCGAAAGACGTGACGCGCCGGGCGTCGAAATCGATGACATCGGCCACATTCAGGCCGCAGCACGCATGGCGCCAATCGTCATGGATGAAATCAAAACGTATCGCGAGAGCTATGCAGTGGCTGAAGCGACGGCGCCTGGTCTGCTGCCCGACCCGGAAACGGTGCAAGACGCCACCGCCGCCATTTTGAAAATGGCGTTTTCTCAGGCGAGCGCATACTTGATAAAAGCCGGCCCCGATACGCAGCCTGACGACCTCGCCCGCGCGATGCGCGGTATTGCGGAAAGGCCGCGCTCGGTTATTCGCGCGGCGAGCTAAGCGAAACCAACCGCGCCGACACAACACTTCCCCCCGCTGCAGCCATCGCAAGAAACGTCATGGTCATCACGCGGGAAACCGTTGCAGCGAGGAAGCCGGTCGCGGGATCAATACCGGCGATAGGCGACAGGATGGCGATCAGCGTTTCGCGAACGCCGATACCCGCAGGCACGATGCTCGCCAGAAAAGAACACACAACGAGGATCGCTGTTTGATGGTAGGCCGCGTCGACGCCGACGGCCTTGACCGCAAGCATCAACGAAAACCCTTCGATGATGATCATGACGCCGCGCATTGCCGCCGACCCGGCAACCAGCGAACGATCGAGCCGCATGGCGATCACCGCGGCGGCGCAGCCGCAAAGAACAAGCCCGCCAATCAGGGCGAACAATATTGTCAAATATGATGGTGCTTGCCCGGCGAGCCATGCCGCGGAATAACAAAACCCAAGAGCGCCCCATATGGCGGTCAACAGGAACATCAAGGCGCCGCTTTTTTTGAACGTTGCGCCGTGGGTTTTCAAAACCGCCATACGCACGGCTATGCTGCCCGGTATGGGAAGCATATTGGCGGCGCGCGTGTAAAGCGTCACCTCGATAGCGGGCAGCAATCCCACCCGAACGCCGGAAAGCCGCGCGAGAAAAATAAAATCGATAGCGCTCGCCATTATCGTGACCGGAATGGTGACAAGAAACACCAGCACCAGCGGCGCGAGATTGATGCGCGTGAGAAGATCCGGCGTTGCGCGCAGCGACAGGAACAACCCTGCACAAAACAGGAGCAGCGCCAGCACCAGCGCGATGGGCCTTAGCCGATCCTTGTATTGACGCATACGTGTGAGCATGCTCGCGAAAGGAGCCGCTATGTCCGCCTGATGCGCCGTCATGTTACTCACGCGGCTTTCTCACACTCGCTCGCCGCCGCCCTTTTGCAGATGAAAACGCGCTCACCCCGCGTCAGCGCAAACCGCGAAACGTCGGGTCCGCCCGAAACGCTGAACGAAACGTCAAAGCCCGCCTTCGCCATGCGCGCGCCGATATCGTTTCCGTAATAACGGACGTGATCGCCTTGCCCGAATTCAAGGCAGCGCCCTTTGTTCGAATTGACGGACGGATTCTCATAGGTTTCGGTCCAGGCGTCGACAATCGGCACCATCACCAACAGCAAGCCGCCCGGTTTCAGGATGCGGCGAAGCTCCGACAGCGCTTTTGCATCGTCCACATGCTCAAGAATGTGCGAGCAGATGGCGACGTCGAACGAGCTGTCCGGCAGGTCAATATTTTCGATATTGAGATGTAGATCGATGGTCCGGTGATCGCCGATATCCGCGCTCACATATTTGCTCGCGAGCGGTTCGATAAACTTGCGGACGCAATTCTCGGGCGCGAAATGCAGTACGGACCGGCCGCTAATCGCAGCAGCGTTTGCATCGACCCACAGTTTTAAAAACCGCTGGCGTTCGAGCGATCCGCATGAAGGGCATCCCGCGTCGAGACGGATTGCCTGACCGGAGGGAAAACCCGCCGGATAAAACGCGCCTTCATAGCCGCAGATATTGCATTCCCGCTCAAAACGGGCGCCGCCCGAAGCGATAAACGGCGCGACGACCCTCAGCAGTTCCGCATAGCGCCGTGCGCGGGGGCCGAGACGGTCGCGCAAGGAAATGAGCAGTCGTTTTGATAAAGCCATATCGCACGCAGGCTGCTGAAATCTCTGTGCGGAACAAAGGCTCCGCCATACATAAGGTGATACGCGGCTTATGCTTTAGAGACTGTTAACGCTTTGAGGCCGGAGAACCTCCCGTGTTGGTTAACAACAAGTTGTTAACCGGCGAAAGCTAAGGCTTTTCCCTGCGTTCATGCGAGGCGGGAGGGCCCGTTGAAATCGCCGGTTGTCGTCGCCTTGATCTTTGTTGTTGCGTGTGCGTGCGCGTTTATTGCGCCGGCAACGCCTTTCATCATTGACGGCGGAATTTATTACGACATGGCGCGAGCCATGGCCGATCATGGCGCACTGCATATCGCAGAGAATGGCGGGGTTCCCGGCGCGCCGCCGCTGACCAAATACCTGACCATCGCCCATGACGGAAAAGTCTATCCGCAATATCCGGGCGGTTACGCGCTCGCCGCGGCGCCGTTCTACAAACTCTTCGGCGTCAACGGCCTGATGCTTATGAATGCGCTCGGGTTTGCGGCGTCAATCTGCCTTACATTTGCGATCGCACGGCGCTTGTTCGATGCGCAAATCGCGAAATGGGCGGTGGTTATTTTTACTTTCGCGACGTTTGCCCCCACCTACGCATTCAGCATATGGCCGCATCAGGCGTCACTGGCGCTGATGCTTGGCGCGATTTACTGCGCCATTGCCGCGCGCGATGCGGGAACCGTAAACGCTCGACAACTCCTTTTGATTTGCGCAGGGTTGCTGATCGGCGCGGGCGTCAACATTCGCATTGACGTTATTCTCGCAGCGCTTGTCATCTTTTTCTGGCTGCGACTGTTTGCAAGTCCACGGGATCGCCTTGCACCGCTGGTGCTTTTGCTGGGACTTGCGCCCGGGCTGTTGCTTTCTGCATGGCTGAATGATTTGAAATTCGGAACGTTCACGCCGTTTTCCTATGGCCCGTCAGACGGCAATGACAGCCTTGGCAAATACGCGCCGGTGATCGCCTTGGCATTTGCCGCAATCGCCGGCGCCTGGCTATTCAATCTACGCGCGCTGGCCATATGGACATGGAAATGGAACGGTCGCGCTGTCATGTTGACGGTAGTGATATTGCTTGGGGCATTAATGGCGATCTCGCCGGTTCGCGAACTTTGCTGGCGCGTTATCACCGGTGTTTATGTACTCGTCTTTAACCTGCAGGCGCACGACGCCTATATTCAGACAGGCGTTGAGCGAAACGAATTCGGCCATCTCTTGTTCTGGGGCTACCCGAAGAAAGCGCTGATCCAGAGCCTGCCCTGGGCGCCGCTAATCATCCTTCCGGTATTTGCCCTCTTGCGCGGAAGGCATGTTCAGGCCGTATCATTATGCATGCTGGTGATTGCCGCGCCGATTGCATTTTACGCTCTCAGTCACTGGCATGGCGGCGGCAGCTATAGCATGCGTTATTTTCTGCCAGCGGCGCCGTTTATTTCGATCCTGAGCGCATGGGGTCTGCGGTCGCTGACAACAAAGGCAGGCCCCAATCGGCAAAGCGTTTTGATCGCGCTCTTTGTCACCGGCGCCCTTTACCTCAGTCTGCAGGAAATCGGGCAATTGTCAGAGCGCTTCTTCGCGCCGGCGGCGCTGTATCCGCAATGGCTGATCGCCGCCGCTGTTTTTACCGCGGCGTGTTTTACGCTGACGCGGCCGTTTGACGAACAGCCCCGCGTGATCGCCTCCAGTGTCGCCCTTTTCGCGCTGGCTTATGGCGTCGCCGTAAACCTATACGAAGAAGCCGGGAATGAGCGCACCCGCGCCGAACAAATGGCGCTTGCAGAAGATATTTCCGCGCCCTTAAAAGCGGGCTCGCTCGTCATCACCGCCAGCCCGTTGATTTTTATCCCTGCGGAGCGGCGCGGCGCGCATATTATGGTAACGCAAGCCTCGACAATTGAATCAGCGGCGCAAGCCGTGCGTGCTTTTGCCGATGCGGGCCGCTGCGTATACATTCACAATTCCCTCGCCCGGAATATGATCAGCGGGGCGCTTGCGCTGGAGATCGAGCCCGAACCGTTCTGGGCGCCCTCAGCCCGCTTTGACCACGACCCGCGCCTTGCTTTTTTCCAGCTGAAAGACAAAGGAAACGGCTGCCAGGCTGGCTGAACACATCACTTTTTACAGTATAGCAAAATAGCTCATTGCCGCCCGCTAGCGCCGGGCGTATTCTCCACTGGCGTGTACGAAACTCGGGAAGGGTAAGTACGTGACCGAAAAATTTTCGGTCGATTCATTTATCCAGCGCTCCGCAGAAGTTCATGACTTCAAGGCCCTAGTAAAACTGTTCCGGGAACTCTTTTCGGCGCAGGGATTTGAATCGATTTCTTATTATATCGTGCGCCGGTCATACCGTTCGGTATCGGCGAAGGAGGGCGCGCGGCTCGAAAAGGACGTTGACGTCGCCGATGCATTGTTCGGCCGTGGGCGGTCATTCGACTTTGATCCGGTCGTTTCCGCACTATTGGAAAAACTTGAACCGTTTCACTGGTTCATCGCCGAAAAAAACGACAATATCAGCGACGACCAGCGCCACGTTTTCAAAAGACTCCACGCGGAAGGGTTCATCGACGGCATTGCCGTGCCGGTAATGCATCGCCCCGGCGAGCTGGCGGTTTTTACGTTATCGAAACGCGGCGCGACATTTTCGTTTTCCAAAGCCGAATTGCGCAAGCTTCAAATCGCGTGTCATGCCATGCATCTGCGCAGCGAAGAGCTCATTGACGGCGAAATTGATGCGCAACTTTCAAGAAGGGAAACAGACGTCATGCGACTTGTCGCCCGTGGACGGACCAACAGGGAAATCGCGGAAGTCCTGAAACTGTCGGCGCATACCGTGGATACGCTCATCCGGCGATCTTTTTCGAAACTCGGCGTCACGAACCGGATCGAAGCGTCGATCATGTTTACATTCCGCGACAAACTGTCAGCCTGAATTTGCAAATTGTCGCGCATACGCGTGACAGACATGCGTGTTTTTACTTCCTAGATGCAGCAGCCCAGTTTGTTTCGGCTGGTCATTCTCTCTCCCCCTATGTTCAGTCGAAGCCAGCCCGCCCTGCCGCTCGCGGCAGGGCGGGTTATTCCGCACCAGCCAGAACACTGGATACTAGAAGACTGGGCGAGAGCCCTTCACGGCAGCATCTGCTGTGCGGCCATATCTCGATGCGGTCTGGACTGCAGGGCGGCTTTAAACCGGCAGTGGCTTGCTAATGACCTTTTTTTATTCAAACGCCGCACCTTGTATAAAGGATCGGCAACGCCCATTTCAGCTACAGGCGTGTTTGAACGAATATCTACATACGCATTCTGATCTTCGTTCCGCCCCCTCTAGCATATTTGACCTTGGTTTGCGTTACGGCGGTTTGCGTTACGACGCCCAAAGCCAGTCTGATCGCGCTATTGGCGTTTCCGGGCGCCCCGTCTGTAGCCTGGCCACGTCATCCACTTGGGTGACAGACAAGAGTCGCGACACTCTCTAGCAGCATTGTTTGGTCGTCAAACAGGCAGGTAGAGAAAACCTCGGCTCTGCAAATATCGCGAGAAGGTCTTGATAGAAGTTTGGCGTTAGGCCCTGCGTTCACGCATCCAGGCCGGTGCGTGCGCATATTGCTCTTTTGGAGTCTCGCTTCATGCCTGCCGCAGCGTTCGCATTTTGCGTTCAAAGATGCGACAGCCTACCAGAATTATGGGAAGTATTGGAGGCGTGGTCGAAGGACCAACCCTTTCATCCAATAGCATGTCACGTTGTTGTGCGTCGCTATAGACGAATACGGCCGCCTGAACGGCTCGAATTATCATCGCAAGCGCCAGAGGAACTCGACCCATTCGCACACGCAAAACTGCTTGCAGAAACGATGGCTGGCGACTTGGCCGTTTCGAATCCCATCGCGTTTGCCTGGGACGCATTGGTGGAAGCGGAACTCTTGGCGGATCGCAAGATTGATGGCTTGTTTCCGGCAGCATTCAAGCGCCTTGTATTTTCTCCAGCGATTGCGGCAGACGGCAATATCGGCCTGTTCACATTTATATTGCGCCCCTCACACCCCGCATTGTCGCCAGAAGCGTTGGCTGAGATCGAATTCGTGTGCCAATATATTTATCGCCGGGCCATTGCATTAACTCGGCGCGAGTTTGATGTCCGCCTCTCGCCGCGCGAAGTAGAAATCGCTTCCCGGATGGCGTCTGGAAAATCAAATCGCGTCATAGCGGCAGAGCTTGGCGTATCATCCAATACTGTGGATACGATGGTGCGCAGAATATTCACAAAACTAAACGTGGACAATCGCGTTGAGGCCGCACTTGAGTGCGTTACTCACCAGTTGATTCAACTCTAGGGCCAGTTCCCCCATTTAGGTGACAGATTTGCGCCCGAAAAAGTGATAACGCTAGAAAATTGTCTTCGGTAACAACCGTAAAATGAAAAACTTTTTCCGCTGGAGATTACCTCCCCCAATCGAAAGCGGAATGCGCCGTCGCTTCATTCTACAAATTAGCGGCGGCGCATTTACGCTGGCGTTCTAATGCGCTTCTTCCCAGTTGGCGCCTGAGCGCGCGTCGACGACCAGCGGCACCGAAAGGTTCACCGCCGGCGCCGGCGCGCCGATCATGATGTCGGAAACAACGTCGCAGGTTTTTTCGGCTTCCGCCGTGGGGCATTCGAAAATCAGTTCGTCATGCACCTGCATGAGCATTTTCGCGCTTAGCTTCGCTTTCTTGAGCGCCGCCGGCATGCGGATCATGGCGCGGCGAATGACGTCCGCCGCCGCGCCCTGGATTGGTGCGTTGATCGCCTGGCGTTCGGAATAACCGCGCATGGCCGGGTTCTTGTCGTTGATCCCTCCCACATAGGTGCGCCGCCCAAAGATCGTTTCCACGAACCCTTGCGCCTTCGCCGAGGCGATGGTGTCGTCCATGTACTGGCGGATCCCGGGAAACTTTTTGAAATAGGCGTCGATATATTCCTTGGCTTCGGTGCGCGAGATGCCGAGCTGATTGGCGAGACCGAATGCGGAAATCCCATAGATGATGCCGAAATTGATTGCCTTGGCGCGCCGGCGCACCATCGGGTCCATATCCTTGATGGGCGTGTCGAACATTTCCGAAGCCGTCAAGGCGTGAATGTCGAGTCCGTCGGCGAACGCCTGCTTCATGGATTTAAGGTCCGCGATATGCGCCACGAGCCGGAGTTCAATCTGGCTGTAGTCCGCGGAAACAAGAATGTTTCCTTTTTCATGGATGAACGCGGTTCTGATCTTTCGCCCGTCTTCCGTGCGTACCGGAATGTTTTGCAGGTTCGGGTCGTTCGATGACAGTCGGCCCGTGGTCGTCGCCGCCATGTGATAGGATGTATGCACGCGGCCCGTTTCAGGATTGATCTCTTCCGGCAGGGAGTCCGTGTAGGTGCTTTTGAGTTTCGACAAGCCGCGCCATTCAAGAATGACCTGCGGCAGGTCGTGGCCTTCTGCGGCAAGCTGTTCGAGCACGTCGGCGCCCGTCGACCACGCGCCCTTTGCCGTCTTCTTGCCGCCCGGCAGGCCGAGCTTGCCAAACAACAGCTCCGAAATCTGCTTTGGCGAACCAAGATTAAATTCTTCGCCAGCGATTTTGTGCGCCTCCGCCTCCGCCGACGCCATGCGCTGCGCGAAGTCAGACGAAAGCCTGGCGAGAACCGCCTTATCGACTTTGACGCCCTCGCGTTCCATCGAAACAATGATCGGCGCGAGCGCCCGTTCCAACGTTTCGTAGACGGTCGCTTTGCCTTCCGCGGCAAGACGCGGTTTCAGAATTTCGTACAGTCTCAGCGTGATGTCGGCGTCTTCGGCGGCGTATTTAGCCGCATCCTTGATGGCGATCTGGTCGAAAGTTTTCGCTTTTTTGCCGGTTCCCGCGATATCAGAAAACTTGATGGTCGTGTAGCCGAGATGCCGCTCGGCAAGCTCGTCCATATTGTGATTGCCCTTGCCGCAATCGAGCGCATAGGACATGAGCATGGTGTCGTCGAACGGCATAATTTTGATGTCGTAACGCGACAGGACAAGCGCGTCATATTTCAGATTCTGGCCGATCTTGAGAACGCTTTCGTCTTCGAGGAGCGGTTTCAAAATCTTCAGCGCTTTTTCGAGCTTGATCTGTTTGCCCGCGTCTTCATCATCGAGCGCGAGGCCATCGCCGCCATGGCCTAGCGGAACGTAGCAGGCGCGGCCGGCGCGCGTCGCCATGGAAACGCCGACCAGATTGGCGCGCATGGCGTTCAGACTGTCGGTTTCCGTATCAACAGCAACGATGCCGCGCTCACGCGCCTCATCGACCCAGGCCTGCAATGTTTTTTCGTCGAATACGGTTTTGTAAACCGCTTCTTTTGCTTCCGACGTTACCGCCGCGGCGCCTGTTACGCCGCCGCCGAGGTCAGCCTCGACCCGGCGCGTCAGGGTCGAAAATTCCATGTCCTTCAAGAACGTAATCAGCATGTCTTTATCGATCGGCCGAACGGCGAAGTCTTCGATCTTATCTTTTACAGGCGTATCTAACTTAAGCGTGACGAGTTCTTTTGAGATGCGCGCCTGATCGGCGAACTCGATGAGATTTTCCCGGCGCTTGTTCTGTTTGATCTCTTCGGCGCGCGCCAAAAGCGTGTCGAGATCGCCATATTCCTCGATCAGTTGCGCCGCCGTCTTGATGCCGATGCCCGGCACGCCCGGCACGTTGTCGGTGGAATCGCCCGCCAGCGCCTGAATATCGATAACATGCTCGGGGCCGAGCCCGAATTTTTCGATCACCTCTTCGCGCCCGACTTTTTTGTTTTTCATGGTGTCGAACATGGTCACCTTGTCAGTGACGAGCTGCATCAGGTCCTTGTCCGATGAAATGATCACCGCTTCGCCGCCTTCGGCCTCGACCTGGCGTGCATAGGTGGCGATCAGGTCGTCTGCTTCGTAGCCTTCAAGTTCGATACACGGCACGTTGAAGGCGCGCGTCGCATCGCGAACCATGGAGAACTGCGGACGCAAATCTTCCGGCGGCTCCGGGCGGTGCGCTTTGTACTCGGGATAAATCTCGTTCCGGAATGTCTTTGCTGAATAATCGAAAATGACCGCGAAATGCGTTGGATCATGCTCGTCCTGCATATCGGTCAGAAGCTTGTAGAGCATGTTGCAAAAACCGGAGACGGCGCCGATCGGCGCGCCATCGGACTTGCGCGTCAAGGGCGGCAGCGCGTGATAGGCGCGAAAAATGTATGCCGACCCGTCAACAAGATAGAGGCGTTTTGAATCTTTGGTTTTTGCTGCCATTTGTCGTAGCGTCCTCTTTCAAAACCAGCTCATCAATAGGAGAAGCCCCATGAAAGTTCTAGGCATCAGGTTCTGCAAGGTCACCAAAACCGATGACGCCAAAGCGATTGCAGACTTGCTTGGGGAAAAAGGTTTGGGGCTGACGCCCACGGATATGGGCGAAAGCGACGGCTTCAACGGCGCGGTATTTCCCGTTGACGAACAGGCGAAGCAGGGATTGGGGAGCTGGATCGAACTCTGGCCCGCCGGTGAAAACATGCCGGAAATGACCATGCTGCAGATTGTTGTCGATGACGCCGATGCTTTTGCGGAGCGCGCGAAGAAAAACGGCCTCGACGTCAAGGGGCCTGACGACGCCCATGGCGAGCGCATCTATTATCTTGAAGGCGCCGGCGGCCTGCCGATTTCGTTTCAATCGAAAGCGAAATAAACGAAAGGCGTCTATTCTGTTTGTCGCCCCCAAGCGGCAACCGCAGCCTGGGGAGCATCAATCACCAAATTGCCGCCAGCCGAATTCTTGCCCCAAGAGTTTGCAATCGCGACAATAACAATGTCCGTCTCCGGATATGCTGCGACACCTGCCTGTACGCCCGGTGTTGCGCCCGATATGCTGAGATATTTATCGCCAGACTCTGTCTCATTGACGAACCAGCCAAAACCCCAGCGCGATTTTTCAGGATCTATCTTCGTATAAATCATGTTCAGTTCTTCAACGCTGAAGAACCCGGGCTCAGTAAACGCCGCCGCAAAACGGGCAAGATCGTTTGCAGTCGTGACCAAGTTCCCGCCGCCATAGTTGTAACTGAAATCCCAAGTGGGAACTTCCTGTAATTCCTCAACGGGTTCATACGTCCAGACATCGATATAGGAATACACTCGCGCTTCATTTGGCGTGGGCGCCAACACATTTCCGGGCGCCATTGTTTGCAAATCGAGCGGCTCGAATATCAACTCATCCAGCACTTCCTGGATCGGTTTTTCATGTACCGCTTCCAGCACGGCCGCGATCAACGTGTATCCGGCGCTTGAATAACTGTAGGCCGTTCCCGGTTCATGAACCAGCGGCAAGTCCTTGAAGACTGTGAGCGAGTCCTGAGCGCTCCCGAAGTGCTCGACATAAACGGCTTTGCGTCCTGGATGGTTCAAATGCGTCAGACCGGCAGTGTGGCCCGCAAGGCGGCGCAAGGTGATTTCGCCGTTTTCAGGAGATGGATAATCGGGAAGATATGTTTGGATAGCTGCGTCAAGGTCAACGAGACCGGCGGAATACGTTTTGATAAGCGCGGCGCCGATAACAGCCTTAGTCACGCTCATCACCTGAAATCGTGTTTGCGCACTGACCGGCACATCATGCTCTACTAAAGCGTGACCAAGATATCGTTCGACCTCGACTTCGCCAGCCTTCATCAGGACAAGCGCAAGGCCGACATTTTCCTGCGCCTCATGCAGCTCGAGCACTGGCGCAAACACGTCGCCGGAATCCGCCGGCTGTGCGCACGCCGCCGTTAACAATGCGAAAATAAAAATTGTCCCGATACCAGCATTTAACGGGCTTACAGAGCGGCTGATCATAATTGCGGCTGCCATTCATGCCGCGGTTGTAGCTGCGGCTACTAATAAAGGACTGAAGTATTACTAATCACAACAACGCCTTCCATTCAAGCCAGACCTACTCCGCCGCGGCTTTCATGGGTGCGCGCTTCGCCGCCTCCCTGCCCGCCATCGCCATGAACTTCGCGACCTTGGGCTGGATTTCATTGCGCCAGCGCGAGCCATTGAAAACGCCGTAGTGGCCGACATTGGGCTGGATATAGTCGAGCTGCATGTCGTCGGGAATGTTAGGGCACAGATCATGCGCAGCCTGGGTCTGGCCGATGCCGGAAATGTCATCGTTCTCGCCTTCGACGGTCATCAGCGCGATGTCGGTGATCGCTTCCGGCTTAACCCGGCGGCCGTGATGCATGAAGGTTCCGTTGGCGAGCGTATGTTCCTGAAACACCTCGCGAATGGTCTGAAGATAGAATTCCTCGGTCATGTCGAGGACCGCGAGATACTCGTCGTAAAACCCGCGATGTTTTTCCGCGCTGTCGCCGTCACCCTCAACGAGATGCTGGAAATAATCGTAATGGGCGTTCATATGCCGGTCGGAATTCATCGCAAGGAAAGAATAAAGCTGCACGAACCCCGGATAAACGCGCCGCATGGCGCCAGCATAAGGCGCCGGCACCGTGTAGATCATGTTCTGTTCGAACCAATCAAAGGGACGTTCTTCAGACAGCTTGTTCGGCACCGTCGGCGAACGGCGCGCATCGATGGGACTGCCCATGATCGTCATTGACGCCGGCCGGCACGGGTCTCCGTCTTCCGCCATAACCGCAGCGGCCGAAAGCAGCGCAGGTCCGGGCTGGCATACGGCCATGGCATGAACACCCATATTCCCGTTTGAGCGCCCGATCGTCCGCATAAAGTCGATCAGGTAATCGATGTAGTCGTTGAGATCGAACCGACCGGCGGAAATCGGCACATTGCGCGCGTCGGTCCAGTCGGTGATGTAAACATCGTGATCTGGCAGCATCGCCTCGACCGTGCCGCGCAGAAGCGTTGCGTGATGGCCGGAAAGCGGCGCGACGATCAGCACGGCCGGATCGGCTTTACCGGCGCCCCTGGCTTTGTTGAGGGCGTCTTCATCGCGCACGAAGCGGAGGAGTTTGCAGAAGCTCTTGTGCTCGACCTCTTGAACCGTCACGGGCACATCGACGCCATTCACGGTCGTTGCGTTGAGGCCCCAGTCCGGCTTCGGGTAACGGCGCATGGCGTTTTCAAAAACATCAAGGGCCGCAGCGGCGGACCGCGCGACCCAGGTATTGGCTGCCGGATTGAAGGGCGAACGCCAGAATTTGGCGCTTACGCCCGCCGCAATTCGCGCCGGCGCAACGGCCGCATAAGCCAACTCATAAGCGGAGTACAACATGGAAGATCGCCGCCCCTACGCTACTGGACTGTTATGTTGCATAGCACAAAAAGTGCGCAAATCCTTAAAGAGGCGCGGACTATGCGCTTAGTTGCCGGCCGATTGCAATGATTTATGACGCTTTTGCAATATTTCGGTTTATTGACAAAAACACACTAACTTATTGATTTAATTGCATTAATACTGAATTGGCCGTTATTTTTCAATCTCGCGGCGCAGCAAGGCGGCCAGATCCTGCGGATTTGACCCGCCCATCACGGCGATCTGGGGTTGGCCTGCCCTGTCCGTAATGAAAAACGCCTGCTGGTGCTCAACCGTATATTCAAGCGCGCTTTCAGGGAGCGGGCGCTTCTGGGCAAAGACCTTGAACCCCTCCCGCGCCGCTTTTGCAGCCTCAACACTGCCCGTCAGCGGGATCAGGCGCTCGTCAAAGGAAAAGTAATCCCTGATGGTCTCCGGCGTATCCCGCTCCGGGTCGACGGAAATGAACACCGGCGTCACTGCGTCCGCCTCATCGCCAAGCTCGTTCATGGCTGCACTCATGACGTTGATATCGCCAGGGCAGACATCGGGACAGCTGGTGAAGCCGAAATAGACCAGCATCACCTTTCCCTCGAAATCCTCGTCGCGCACAGACGCGCCATTCTTATCGACGAGATCGAACTCGCCGGTGAACTGCTCCGACAGCCGCACAACGCCTTCTGTCGGAATGGGCGAGGAAGATTGCTCGCCGCCACACGCGGACAGCACAAACAGACAAAGAAGAGCGGTCATCACAGGGCGCATGGAATTCTCCAGGAAGGGTTCCAACGGAGCATTGAATAAACGCCTTTCAAACATAATGACAGACGCGCTAAAAGCGCCGAATGCCGCACGCCCTCGCCGACCGTCAAGCCGCCATGAACGCCCTCAGGGGACCAGTGCGGCTGCGGACGTTGACAGTGCTGCGATGGCTCGCCGTCGCGGGACAGACGGTTTCCATCATCATCGTGCATTTCGCCCTCGGCTTCCCGACGCCGCTGGGTTTGTGCCTCGGCGCCATCGCCGCCAGCGCATGGCTCAACCTGTTCGTCACGCTGCGCTATTCGCCGCAACGCTTCCTCAGCGACCGCGAAGCCGCCGGTTACATCGCCTTCGACATCGTTCAGCTATGTATGCTCTTGTTCTTCACCGGCGGCCTTCAAAATCCGTTCTCTGCACTGATTATTGCGCCGGTAACGATTGCGGCGAGCGTGCTGCCGTTACGGTTTACGGTCGGACTGGCGGCGCTCGCCATCGCCGGCGTTTCCATCCTCGCGCTCAACCACATGCCGATCCCGTGGTATCCGGGTGAAAGCCTTGAGCTTGCGCCGGTCTACAAGGCCGGGTTCTGGGCCGCGCTTTCATTTTCCATCGCTTTCTTTGCTGCATACGCCCATCGCATTGCTGCGGAGTCAGTACAGATGCGTTCTGCACTCGCAGCAACGCAACTGGTGCTTGCCCGCGAAGAACGTCTGGCGGCATTGGGCGGTCTCGCGGCCGCTGCCGCGCATGAGCTCGGCACGCCGCTCGCCACCATTCAGGTGACAGCAAAAGAAATGCAGCGGGAAATTGAACGCGAACTTGCTGACCATGAAGATCTCGCAGACGACGCAGCGCTGCTTGTCAGTCAGGCCGAACGGTGCCGCGATATTCTTTCGCGCCTTTCGCGACATGGCGAGGCCGGCGACGTCATGCATGACAGGCTTGGCGTTGACGATCTTTTACGCGAGGCCGCGGCGCCGTTCATAGATCAGCCGGGCGGGCCATCCATCCGCATCGAGACGAACAGTCTGGATGGCGCCAAAAAACCGGTACTCAAGCGGCGCCCGGAAATCATTTTCGGCCTCAGGAACTTCATCGAAAACGCCGCAGGTTATGCCGAAAACGACGTCTTAATATCCGCTGAATGGGGTGAAAACCGGCTGTCGGTCTCTGTCCATGACGACGGACCCGGGTTCTCCCCTGAAATTCTGGCGCGCCTTGGAGAGCCCTATGTCAGCGCCCGCGCGGGCTATCGCCTTCCGGGGTCGAAATCAGGTCTCGGCCTCGGTTTTTTCATCGCCAAAACGCTGCTGGAGGCGACCGGCGCCCGCGTCGTCTTTGAAAACAGGCATTGGGAAGGCTCGCCTCATGGGCTATCGGGCGCATGGGTCGGCGCGGAATGGGATTTAAAGGCCACGAACGCGTCGCTAATTGCTTGAAACCTGACCGAAAAAGGTCATTTATAGCCTGACCCTACATTCAGATTCACAAGATAAATTCCGCACCCATGACATCTCTCGACGACGCCCGCGACGAAGACCGATCCCTGCCGCAGGATGCAACGCTGCTGATTGTGGATGACGACGAGCCGTTTCGCACCAGACTTGGCCGGGCGCTCGAAAAACGGGGGTTTCAACCGATCCTTGCAGCAGGCGTTTCGGATGCCGCTACGATGATCAAGGAACTTGCGCCGGCGTTCGCGGTCGTCGACCTGCGCCTTGATGATGGCGATGGCCTGCAGGTGGTCGAGCATATCCGACAAAGACGCGACGACTGCCGCGTCGTCATGCTGACCGGCTACGGCAATATCGCGACCGCAGTGGCCGCGGTCAAAGCCGGGGCCATCGATTACCTGTCAAAACCGGCCGATGCCGACGACGTTGAAAAAGCCCTTTTGGCGAAACCGGGAGAGCGCCCCGACCCGCCGGAAAATCCCATGTCGGCCGATCGTGTCCGGTGGGAGCATATTCAGCGGGTGTACGAGCTTTGCGACCATAATGTCTCGGAAACCGCCCGCCGGCTTGGCATGCACCGCCGCACGCTGCAACGCATTCTCGCCAAACGCGCGCCTCGCTAGGATCAACGCGCTAAACTTGTAGCGGCCCTTGCGCGCGCCCGTACTGCGATAAAACGTTGGGCAGACGCGCCGGACAGGCAACTTCAAACCTTTACCTTGCCTCAGCGCTCGTCGATGTTACGAAGTTCGACAGCTTTATACGCAACGAAGGGGATTTTCATGCGTACGACCCTCAGCGCCATTGCCGGCGCAGCCTTTCTGGCGCTGGCGCCGCTCCCGGCCTCTGCAGCCGATATCGACCTGCCCTACGATCAATTCACGCTCGACAACGGGCTGCGCGTCGTCGTCCATGAAGACCGCAAGGCGCCGCTGGTCGCGGTTTCGATCTGGTATCATGTCGGCTCGAAAGACGAGCCGGAAGGCAAAACCGGCTTCGCGCATCTGTTCGAACACATCATGTTCAACGGCTCTGAAAATTATAACCAGGACTGGTTCGGGCCATTTGAAGAAGTCGGCGCCACGGGCCTTAACGGCACCACATGGTTCGACCGAACGAATTATTTCCAGACCGTGCCGACAACAGCGCTTGAAATGGCATTGTGGATGGAATCGGACCGCATGGGCCATCTCCTCGGCGTCCTGACGCAGGACAAGCTGGATGAGCAGCGCGGCGTCGTGCAGAACGAAAAACGCCAAGGCGACAACCAGCCCTACGGCATGATGAACTATTCCATTCTTGAAGGTCTTTTACCGGCCGAGCATCCTTATCGTCACAGCACCATCGGCTCAATGGAGGATCTTGAAAACGCCTCGCTCGAAACCGCCAAACAGTGGTTCAAGGATTATTACGGCGCGGCGAACGCAGTTCTTGTCTTGGCTGGCGATATCGATACGGCGACCGCGCGCGATCTCGTTCAAAAATATTTCGGCGACATTCCCGCCGGACCGCCGGTGACGCAAACCAAGGCGAATGCGCCAAAGCTCGACGTCAACAAGCGCGAAATCATGTACGACCGCGTGCCGCAGCCGCGCATCGACCGCAATTGGGTGGCGCCGGGGCGCACGACAAAAGACGACGTACTTTTGAGCCTTGCGACGCAGGTTCTGGGCGGCGGCAAGACCTCCCGCCTTTACAAACGGCTGATCGATGATTTGCAGATCGCAACATCTGCGACAGCACAGAACAGCTCTCACGAGTTGATGAGCTTTTATTCCGTTACTGTTGATGCAAAAGCCGACGCCGATCTCGAAACGGTTGAAAGCGAAATGGAAGCCGTCATGGAAGAATTCCTGACGCGCGGCCCGACGGCGGCAGAGCTCTCCCGCGCGAAAGCTCGCATCAAGGCAGGCATTCTAAGGGGCCTGGAGCAGATTGGCGGCTTTGGCGGCAAGGCGGTGACGCTGGCCCAGGGCGCGCTATATGCAGACGATCCGGGGTTCATCCTTAAACAGCTCGACTGGCTAGACGCAGCAACACCGCAGGAAGTCTTGCGCGCTGCGCGCGACGTCATGAACGGCGGCCACTACCAGCTGACAGTGCTGCCGTTCCCGGAATATACGACATCTGAGTCAACGGTCGATCGTTCAACCGGCATCCCGACGGTGACATCGACGCCGGACCTTTCATTCCCGGCGGTGCAGGAAACGACCTTGCGCAACGGCATGAAACTCGTTTTTGCGGAACGCCATACTGTGCCGCTGGTCGAAATCGCCGTTCAGTTCGATGCCGGTTATGCGGCCGACAGCGTCGAAGGCGGCAAGCTCGGCGCTTCGTCCTTTACTGCTTCCATGCTGGATGAAGGCACGCGCAGACGCTCCGCAACGCAAATCGCCGAAGAACTCGAAGGGCTCGGCGCCACGCTCAACGCCGGCGCCAATCTCGACATGTCGACGGTGCAGATGTCGGCATTGAAAGAAAACCTGCGCCCGTCGCTCGATATTCTGGCGGACGTCATCAGGAACCCCGCGTTTTCAAATGACGAAATCGAAAAACTGCGTAAGCGCTGGCTCGCCGGCATTGAGCAGGAAAAAGCCAACCCCATACAGCTTGCATTGCGTCTCCTGCCGCCGGAAATTTACGGCGACGGACACGCCTATGCAGCGCCGCTGACCGGCTCGGGAACGGTTGAATCGATCAACTCCCTGACGCGGAACGACCTCACAAGCTTCCATGAAAAGTGGGTGAGGCCTGACAACGCAACGATCTTTGTTGTCGGCGACACGACCCTTGACGAAGTGAAGCCGCTTCTTGAGGCCGCCTTCAGCCGATGGAACGCGCCTTCTTCGCCCGTTCCCACTAAGAATATTGCGACGGTCCAGCGGCCCGAGAGCGGGAAGGTCATTCTCGTAGACAAGCCAGGCTCGCCGCAGTCACTGATCCTCGCCGCGCATGTAGCGCCGTCTTCAAGCGCGCCGAACGAAATCGCCATCAACTCGATGAACGACATCATCGGCGGCCAGTTCTCAGCCCGGGTGAACATGAACCTGCGCGAGGACAAAGGCTGGGCCTATGGCGCCTTCACCTTCCTGCAAGGCGCCGCCGGACAACGGCCGTATATGGTTTATGCGCCGGTGCAGACCGACAAGACAACGGAGTCGCTTCAGGAACTTTTAAAAGAACTCAACGCGTTCAAGACGACAAATCCTGCAACGACTGACGAACTGCAGCGCACGATTCTGAACAATGTCCGCTCGCTGCCGGGGAATTTCGAAACGTCCGGCAACGTTCTCGGCAGCCTGACCTCTAGCGCGCGTTACGGCCGCCCGTGGAACTACCCGGAGACGGTCAAGGACAAGTATGAAGCGCTGACGATCAATGACGTAAGGGCGGCCGCGGATGAAGTCATTCATCCTGAAAGCCTGATCTGGGTTATCGTCGGCGATCGCGAAAAGATTGAAGCGGGCGTGAGATCGCTCAATCTGGGCCCGATTGAAATCAAACAAGCAAGCGATCTTTAAAAGCCCGGCGACTACAAAACGAAAACGCCGCCCTTTTGGGCGGCGTTTTTAGTTTGAACTGGAATTAAATCTTCAGGCGCGAACCATCTGGATCACTTCGTCTTCAAGCGCGATGGGTTCGCCGTCGAGAATGATCACAGTGTAAGGCACATAGCCGCCATACGTACCGTTCGGCAGGCGTGAGCGGACGCGCACGTCCACGGCCCAGCAAGGCAGTCCTTCATAACCGCTGACATCGGCGAAAACCTGATAAGGCTCGCTCGTGAACTGGTAGCGCGCGGTGCGCGGCTCGGCGAGGCGTTCCGCGAAATAGTCGATCACCAGCGCCTCGTAATCGGCCGGCGATGCGCCGAAGTCCTGGGCGGCGACTCCTGCGGTGAGCGCAATCGCAGCCGCCAGCCCGGCAAAGGCTTGTTTTATGTTCATAATTATACCCTTTCTTGTTTTTATATTTATGTCACTAAACTGTCATATATCTGTCACCGAACCTTCATGTCAAGAAAAACGGGCAACTCAGGCGTAAGGATTTCAACTTTGGCGGGAATTACGCCACCGGGGATTTTCCTTCGCCGCCGTGACCATTGAGCGTCACACCCGCCATAAAGCCGTTAACGCCTTGATATTTGCCTCATTCGCCGTTTCGCCCGGCGTGGTTTTTGAATAATGTAACTTTTCAAAGGGGTAATGTTGGCAAGGGGAAGTTAATGGCGCGCTCGCTCGAACGGTCGGTGAAATTCGTCCGGCCCGGACGCTACATCCTGAACATGCTGCTGTTTCTGCTCGGCGTTGGGGCGATCATTTATTACCTGTCGCCTTTGAGCCCGCAGCCGACGCCGCTGTTGATCGACGCCTTCAACGCCAACCCGGCGCTGAACGGATTGATTCTCGGCGTGCTCGCCATCGGCGTTATCTACAACCTCCGGCAGGCGGGCGTGATTGAGCCCGCTGTCAACTGGGTGGAAGCGTTCCGTGAAACCGTCGACCCTGGCCGCTCCCGCCTGCCGCGCGCGCCGAACATCATCCGCGCCATGGCGACACTGCTTCTTGATGCAGACAAACGGTCCGGACCGCTGTCGCCTGAATCGGCGCGCGCCATTCTCGATTCCATCGGTACACGGATGGATGAAGGCCGCGAAATGGGCCGCTACATCATGAACCTTCTGGTGTTTTTGGGTCTTCTCGGCACCTTCTGGGGCCTATTGGAAACCGTGAACGCCGTCGCCGACACCATTAACGGCCTCGCCAATACCGGCGGCGCGGCTGAAGACGCTGTCTCGCAGCTGATTGCAAACCTGCGCGAACCGCTTTCCGGCATGGGCACAGCGTTTTCATCATCACTGTTTGGTTTAGGCGGCTCACTTGTTGTCGGCTTTCTCGATCTGCAAGCCGGGCAGGCGCAAAACCGTTTCTATACGGACCTTGAAGACTGGCTTGCGGGCCGCACGGAAACCGTTCGCGCCGGCGGCAAGGGCGGCGCAAACCTCACGGCTGACGTCGCAGAAGGCGATCTTGTCGGGGCGATCCAGGCGCTCGAAGCCGCGCTCGCCGCCAACACCGAAACCCAGATCAAGGCGCAGGCCGGTCAAACGGCGGAGCTCAAGGACGAAATCAGGGCGCTCAACCGAACGCTGATCCGCGTCGGCGGCGGGGAGTAGCCCAATGGCGCGACGGCGCACCAGAGCTGAGGCCAATATCTGGCCGGGCTTTGTCGACGGGCTGTCGACATTGCTGCTGGTCTTGATGTTCGTCCTGTCGATCTTCGTTGTCGCACAGTTTTATCTCGGCGACCGGCTGCAAACCGTCAAAGACGAGCTTGCGTCCAAAGACGATCAACTTGCGCGGCTGATTGCACAGATCAATTCCCTGAACGATCAGCTTGGCCTCGCGCAGGCCGAACGCGACCGGTTGCAGCTCCAAGTTCTATCTCTGGAAGACACCATTGCACAAAAGGACGAAGAGCTGACCGGCCTCGCCGCTGCACTCGCCGCGAGTCAGTCCGCCGTTGCTGCGTCCGCTGAAGAACTCGAAGCGGAAAAAGCGCTCACCGACGAACAGAAGAGCGAGATCGCGACGCTCAACGCGCAAATCGCTGCGCTGCGCCGTCAGCTCGCCTCGCTGCAAGAAGCGCTCGACGCCGCCGAAGCCAAAGACATTGAACAGCAGGCGCAGATTGAAAACCTTTCGCAGCGTTTGAACGCCGCACTCGCCCGCAAGGTGCAGGAACTGCAGGAAGTGCGCTCGCGTTTCTTCGAAGCTTTGCGCGAAGCGCTCGGCGACCGCACCGATATTCGGGTCGTCGGCGACCGGTTCATCTTCGAAAGCGATATTTTGTTCGGGTCCTGCTCCGCGACGCTCGGCGAAGCCGGCAAGGTCGAACTCAACAAGCTTGCGACCGCGCTCCTTGATATTCAGGGCGATATTCCATCAGAAGTGAACTGGGTCCTGCGGGTCGACGGCCATGCGGACCAGTCGCCTCTCGGCCCCTCATGCCGGGCGCTGTTTGATTCCAATCTCGAATTGTCCGCACAGCGCGCGATTTCCGTGGTAGAATACCTGACAGCCCGTGGGGTGCCGGAACGCCGTCTCTTGGCCACCGGATCGGGCGCGTCGTCGCCGATCGTGTCGGGCTTTTCCGCCGCGGCGCTCGCGCAAAACCGGCGGATCGAGTTTAAACTCACTGAGCGATAGGGGTCGCTCGAAAGGGGGTCTTATGTTGAAGACGCATGTGATCGCAGGGCTTGGCGCTGCAGCGATAACGGCGGGCGCTGTCTGGGCGCAAACTGTCTGGGCGCAGACGAGTGAAGAGCCCGCTGGCGATCAGACAACGCAGCAAGAACCTGCCCGCGAAGAAATTCAGCGCACGCCGCCGGATCCGGAAGCCTTGCGTGCCGCCCTCAAGGAAAAAGCACAGCGCATTCCGCGCCGCGGTCTTGCCGCCGCCTTGCGCGCCGCGCGTGACGAGCGCGACAACCGCGCTGAAACAATCAAACGCGCGCCCAATCTCGTCGAACTGCGCGCGGACCTGCAGCGCACGGAAGCAGAAGACGCACAGCGCCCTTCCCTGCGCGAACAGCTGTCGGCGACGCAAGCCCTGAGAACGGCGCCCGTGAACGCGCCACCGCCGCCGGGTATCCGCGCCATGGCGGCCAGCAATTTACGCAACGCCGACGAGGAAGAAGTCGCGCGCGCGCGCATTCCTGTTTTGATCCCTGCGGACCCATCCGTTCGTGACAGGGTCAAGGTTTACGGGATGGAAAACGTCTACACCGCGACAGCGATCATCGACGCCGAAGCGACGCTTTCCATCACCGGCACCTGCAACCGCGTCGTCGGCGGCGATCCCGATATTGTCGAGTTTAGAAAGCGTCTCGCCGAACAGCCGCGCCGGCTCGACGGCACTGGCGCCGCCTACCACATCAGCCGGAATGATTTCGGCGTCGATCTGAGCTTTTCGAAATTCGGCTGCGGCTATGTGATGACCATTGAGTGCGGCGATCCGTCTGCGGATGAACGCTGCTCCGGCGATGAGTATATCACGACGCTTGCGGATTCGATGATCCTTGCGAATCCCGGCCTCGCATCGGGAGGCGAATAATGCGCAATCTCGAAAAAATTCTCCTCGCGTTTTTATTGTCCGCCTCTCTTGCGGCTTGCGATAATTTTTCCACCGATCCTGCAGAACCAACGGAACCCGATACGGAGGAGCCCGAGGAACCGGCAGACCCCGAGCCCGAAGAGCCGCCCGTTGAGGAGGAGGAAGACTACCTCACTGACAGGGAAGGCCGGGAATTCAGCTATGTGCCCGTGGGCGACCTCTTGCCAAATTCCGGGCCGGGCCATCAGGACACAACCATCTACCGCCCCGACATTATCTTCCCGCTTGAAGATGCGGCGTTTCTGAACAGTCAGGTCTATCGCTATGGCGGCAGCCAGGGTTCGGTAAACGGCATGGAGGGCGGCCAGTGCAACGCCGCCAATTACGAATATCCATGGCAGGATACGTTCTGCGAATCGCGTTCGCGCACGCAGATCATGTGTCCCGACGGCGGTCATGAAGGGCTCGACATTCGCGCCGCCACCTGCATCCCGCAAAGCGGCGAAACCCATTGGGCGGTCGCTGTGGAAGACGGCCGCATTGTCGGCCTTGAGGGCTCGAAATATACCGTGAAACTGCAGACCGAAGACGGCACGCTTTACCGATACATGCATCTCGACATGAGCCAGCTTGCGGTGAGCGACGGTGAGTTCGTGGTGAAGGGCCAGCGCATCGGCAAGGTCTGGAACGACTTTTTCAATTCATCGGGCGAAAGCGTTCCGACGACGTATCATCTGCATTTCGAGATGTATCAGAATTATGCGCCCGACGAAGAAACCGATCCAGTGTTCGACCAAGTCAGTCCTTACATGACCCTCGTCAACGCCTATGAGAAGAAGCTACGGGGAGAGTAATCACCCTGCGAACACCACCGCATGCATGATCCTTCCGGGCAGAAACGCAAAGCCGCCCGCGATAATCAGACCACCGATGAATATGCCCATGAACGGACCCTTGTGACGTTTGAGGTCAGCGCCGCCGCGCATCAAATAAGCAACCCCGCCGAAAATTCCGGATGCCGTGATTAGAGTGAAAACATGTATTGGCCCGAACCATTGAACGAGCGGCAAGCCGGGATAAAGCGCCGGGCGAATAAAGATACTGCTGATCGTGATTGCTGACATGAGCACGATCCAGACAACGCCGAGCGTTTTGTGCGGCAACGTCCCCTTTGGCGCCGAGAACTGAATGGCGCCCAGAAAGAATGCGGCGATGGCGGCGAAGGCGTGGATTTGCACGATCCATGGCGCGTCGAACAAAGGATGCAAGGACATTATTCTTACTCACTAGAATTCTTACTCACTAGATGAACAAACCCAAGCAGAGGTCAGCACGCAGCCTTCCCGTGTTGAGCGTCGGGCGTCATTTTTCGTCAATGACGCCAAACAAACCAAAATCTACTTTGTTTTTTAAAGTTATTTGGTTTTTATCGCTTTTGCAAGAAAAAAGCGATGCAGACGCCAAGAAGCGTTAGCGCAAGCCCGAACCAGGTGAGCGCGTATTCCAGATGGCGGTTGTTGAAGTCGAGCCGTGTCGTTCCGCCCCTCGGCCATTCGCGGCCCGGCACGGCGAACTGATCAATGTAAAAGGCGGGCGCCTCGATGCCCGCGTCCGCGGCAAAGGTCAGCGGGTCGCGCACGAACCATAATCCGTCTGCGGATTTTTTCGAGGAACGAAACCAAGAAGCAGGCGGTACTGGCTTTTCGGCGGAGCGGAAGAGCCCGGTGATCTCAGTTATTGGCGTTTCGGATGGGCGAGTTTCCGGCCACCCTGCTTTTCTGGCGTCTTGAGAAACGAACCCCCGATTCACATAGATGAATTCACCAAAATCGGCGCCAACCGGAGTGAAAACAAAAACACCAGGAACACCGTCGTAAGAGCCGAAAATATCGGCGGGTTTGTTGTAATGAAAACGACCATTCAACTTCACCGGCGTATATTCCATATCCTCGCCTGCTTCGGCGAGAGCTAGCGCTTCTTCGAATGGAATGGGCGCCGCCTCAACGCGCGCTTCAACTTTTGCGATCAGGCCGCGCTTCCATTCAAGACGCTGGAGTTGCCACGATCCAAGCGCGATCAGCACGCCCAGCGCAAGCACGGACAACACCGTCAGGACCGGACGAAAATGAAATCGGTAATCCTTGAGCATATTTAGTCTTCGAGCCGGCCCTCAGCCGCCTTGTTGGCGTATTGCAGCGCGATCAATGTCGCTTTCAAGGGCCGCAACAATGCGAGGATGGCGACGACCGTAAATCCGCAGCTTATGAGGAGCGCGACGCCCATGGGCGCGCCCCAGACAAAGCGCGCAATGAACGCCAGCGCCACTGCGATGAAGCCGACAATGAAGATTACGAACACGGCGGGCCCGTCGCCCGAATCCGCTTTGGCGTAGTCGAGACCGCACGCCTCACATGAAGGCCGGAGCTTCAAAAACCCCTCATAGAGCGGGCCCTGCCCGCATCGCGGGCATTTCCCGCCCACACCGGCGGCGTAAGGCGATACAGGCGGGTAATAGGTCACGAAAATTCTTACTCCTGAGGCGCAGGCGTCAGTTCCATCGTAATCGGCTCATCGCTTTCCGCCTGGCCGCGATGATAGGCTTTCGCCGCATCCGTCAGTCCGCGAACGGTTTTTACCTGACAGGCTTCATATTCATCACTGTCGGTTTCAAGATCGCCGTTTTCCAGAAGGCGACTGCGCACGCCGTCCGGCAGGTCCTGACACATCATCCAGGTGAGCGTCATGCGGTCCGAATCGCCGGCCCCGTAATAATAGGCGTATTCGTCATCGTCTTCTTTCGACTGCACCGCGTATCCCCCGCGCGCCACGCGGCGGAACCGCAACACGGAAGGATCCTCATCCTCGGCGAGGAAATGATAAGATCGGTCGTCCTGATACACGACGGTCAGGGTTTCACAATCACTGCTATCTGAGTCATGTGCGACGGGACAGGCGATATAATCGCCGTCGTTCAGCGGTTTCGCTCGGCCGGACTGCGCATCGAGAACCGGCAATTCGGAGACGAGACATCCGCTGAGCGCTAACGCCAATGCGCCCGCAAGAACTGTTCTGGTATTCGCTGGAGAGCGCATGGCCGCCCCCTTCTGGCTGCTGCCAGTTGAGCTTAGGACAAAAGCCCCTGATTGCCGAGCACGTAGATAAAAGCGAACAAAAACAACCAGACAACGTCAACGAAGTGCCAGTACCAGGCGGCGCATTCGAAGCCGAAATGCCGCTCCGGCGTGAAATGTCCGGCAAGCGCGCGGAAAAGGCAAACGATCAGGAAGATCGTGCCGATGATGACATGCAGTCCGTGAAAGCCCGTCGCCATGAAGAACGACGCGCCATAAATGCCGCCGCCGGAAAACTTGAACATGTCGAAGCTGAGGGCTTCATAATATTCCACCGCCTGCAGCGCCGTGAAGAATGCGCCGAGGATAACGGTCAGGATCAACCCCTGGATAAGGCCTTTTTGATCGTTTTGCTGAACGGCGTAATGCGCCCAGGTTACCGTCGTGCCCGAAAGCAAGAGGATCAGCGTGTTCAAAAGCGGCAGTCCCCAGGGGTTCAACGGTTCGACGCCGACCGGCGGCCAAACGCCGCCCGTCGCATGCACGCGGCCGTCATTGCCGATAAACGCCGGATCGCCGTTGGGATTCAGCATCTGTGTGCCGTCGGCGAGGATGACCGGATCCGACGCGCCCGGGAAAAGCGCGGCGCCGAAAAACGCCCAGAACCACGCCGCGAAAAACATCACTTCCGATGCGATGAACAACAGCATGCCGTAGCGCAGGCCGAGCCGGACGACGACTGAGGTGTTTTCGCCAGTGAGGCTTTCCTTGATGACGTCGCGCCACCAGCCGACGAATGTGATGAGGATGCCGACAAATCCGATCAGGAACAGCCAGTTGCCGCTCAAGGTAAACCACTTGGCCGAGCCGTCCTCAGCAACGCCGCCGAGTTTCAGCCCGCCGGCCGCCGTCTCCATCCAGGTCACGGCGCCGATCATCATCGCCGCCGCCGCGATCGAACCGACCAGCGGCCATGGTGATGGATTGACTAGGTGGTAATCGTGTTTGACCTCAGCGCCCGCCATGGCTCGTCCCTTTTGGTCTGACCTCAAGAATTTGAAGGATTTCTATACTGGCGCGGGCTGAAAATCCAAGCATCAGGGGCGGCGTTCCCCGCGCTATTCAGCCGCACTGTCGCCGCCGCCAGCCGCCGAATCATCGCTTTCCCACGCAAAAAACGTGTAGGCCAGCGTGATCGTCTGGACATCATCGAGGTTCTTGTCGTCATCAAGCCCGGGGTCGATGAAATAGGTCACCGGCATGGACACTTTTTCACCCGGCTGCAGGGTCTGCTCGGTGAAGCAGAAACACTCGATTTTCCGGAAATAAATCCCGGCCTTGGCGGGCGAGACATTGAAAGTCGCCCGGCCGGTGACTGGTTTGTCCGTGAGGTTTTCCGCTTCGTAAAAAGCAAGCCCGGTTTCGCCGATATGCAGCGTCTGCGAGACCTGTTCCGGCTTGAAGCGCCACGAAAGCCCCTGACCGACCGTCGCATCGAAGCGAACGGTAACCTGCCGCTGCAACGTCCTGTCCGCCTCCGCTTCAGCGCGCTGGGTTGTGCCGCCCCATCCCGTCACCTGACAGAACGCCTTGTAAGCGGGGACGGCAGCGAAAGACATGGCGACCATCCCGGCGACCACCATCGAAGCGATGAACGCAGTCTTTTTGTTTTTATCCCGTGCGGTCATGCGTTCACTCCCGCTAGAAACTTCGTTCCGCCACTGATCCGCCAATGCGCAAGATCGTCACCAGGAAGACGATGACAATGAACGCCGTAAGACCAAGCGCAATCGCAAGGTTCCGGCGTTTTTGCTGCTTCAGCTCTTCCGGCGTCAGCGCGGTTAACTGGATGTGGTCTTTCTCAGACATGGAGACCCGCAATACGTTCAACAAGAAGCGCGGCGAAAAGCGCGAAAAGATAGACCAGCGAAAACCCGAACAGTTTTTTCGCAGGGCCAAACTCGCCGGCGCCGGCGCGCAGCACGTTCCAAGAAAACCAGATGAAGCCTGCGCCGAGCAATGCGCTGACGGCGAGGTACAGCACGCCCGACATGCCGATAAAAAACGGCGCAACGCCTGCAGCGGCAAGGATCAGCGCATAGGCGAAAATCTGTTTCTTGGTTGACGCTTCGCCCTTGACGACCGGCATCATCGGCACGCCGGCGCGTTCATAATCGCCGCGCTTGTAAAGCGCGAGCGCCCAGAAATGCGGCGGGGTCCAAAGGAAAATGATCGCGAACAGGATCCAGGCCTCAAGCGGCGCCGTTCCGCTGATCGCCGCCCAACCGACGACCGGCGGCAGCGCGCCGGCAGCCCCGCCGATGACGATGTTTTGCGGCGTCAAACGCTTCAACCACATTGAATAAATAACGACGTAAAAGAAGATGGTGAAAGCGAGCAAACCCGCGGCGAGATAATTCGATGCTAGCGCGAGAAGCGCCACGGACAGCGCCGAAAGGAACCCGCCGAACGCCGCGGCTTCCGAACGCGGCACACGGCCTGCCGGGATCGGCCGCGCCGCCGTGCGGGACATGATCGCGTCTATGTCAGCATCCCACCACATGTTGAGCGCGCCCGAGGCGCCGGCGCCGACAGCAATTGCCAGAAGCGACACCGCCGCAAGCACCGGATTGAGCGCCCCCTCAAGCGCGCCGGGCGCAAGGGCCATGCCCACAAACGCCGTAAAGATCACAAGCGACATGACTCGCGGCTTTAACAGGGCGAAATAATCGCCCGGCCCTGCGAGATCGTATGTTTGAGGCGTAGTCATTGTGTCGCTCATGGCGCGCCTTATGCCCGAAAGGCGCTTTGAGGGAAATACTGACGCCGTGAAAGCAAACGGCTGCAGCGAAAGCAAATCGCCGCAGCCGCCGCCAATGCCAATCCGGTCTAGCGTCCGAGGACCGACCGCATGCCGTAAAGGATGAAAATCAGGAACATGAAGGCGATAAAATAAGCCAGCAGGTGCCCGGCCTGCAGGTTCATGAAATTCACCCAGCTTGATTCAAGCTGTACGACCGCCCGGTCGCCGGAGCTTGCGCCCTCTGCCGGCACGCCGCGAAAATAGCCTCGCAAAAACCCGCCAATGGCGAAAAGCACCAGCGCCAGCAGGGTCATGGACCCGATCTGCGTGCCACGTTTCATGACAAGCGAAGCGACAAGAACCGAACCGAACGCAATGATCAGCGCGATCCAGTCGCCCGTCAGGAACGTAGCCCGAAAAATCCCGGCGACGTCGTTGATGATGGTTTCCAGCATTACCCCTCCACTAAAGTTGCTGACGCCCAAACAAAATCGAGCGGGGCGCACCCCTGTTACCCGCGCGCACCCGCCGTTAACTATTATTAACGGATTTGAACCGGCGGGGCTAGCCGCAACAACCTGTTGAAATTCATGAAAAACCCCGCCGCGGCTTATCCGGGCGGGGTTTTTAGGCTGGACACTTTCGAAACGGATCAGAACGCCTTGGCGTCGCCCTTGTCGAAACGCGGCAGTTCGTTGAACTGGTGGAACGGAGGCGGCGACGGCAGCGTCCATTCAAGCGTCGTTGCGCCTTCGCCCCACGGGTTGGCCGCCGCTTTCTTCCGGTAGATGAAGAATGCGTCGAACATGGCGATAGCGAAAACCAGCATGCCGAGAATGGTGATGGCGTAGCCCACCGATGAGACGTAGTTCCAGTAGGCGAACGCTTCGGGATAATCGATGTAGCGGCGCGGCATGCCCTGCAACCCGAGGAAGTGCTGCGGGAAGAAGATCAGGTTCACGCCAATAAACATGATCCAGAAATGTGCGGCGCCAAGCCACTCGCGATACATTTTGCCGGTCATTTTCGAGAACCAGTAATACCAGCCCGCGAAAATCGCGAACACTGCGCCGAGCGACAGAACGTAATGGAAGTGCGCGACGACATAGTAGGTGTCGTGCATGTAATGGTCGATGCCGGCGTTGGCGAGGACGACGCCCGTGACGCCGCCGACGGTAAACAGGAAAATGAACCCGATCGCCCACAGCATCGGCGTCTTGAACGAGATCGAACCGCCCCACATAGTCGCAATCCACGAGAATATCTTGATGCCTGTGGGCACCGCGATGACCATGGTCGCAGCGACGAAGTAGGCCTTCATGTTTACGGAAAGGCCGACCGTATACATGTGATGCGCCCAGACGATGAAGCCGACAAAGCCGATCGCCACCATCGCATAGGCCATGCCGAGATAACCGAAGATCGGTTTTTTCGAGAAGGTCGAAACGATGTGTGAGACCATGCCGAAGCCCGGCAGGATCAGAATGTAGACTTCCGGGTGGCCGAAGAACCAGAACAGGTGCTGGTAAAGGATCGGATCGCCGCCGCCGGCTGCGTCAAAGAATGACGTGCCGAAATTGCGATCTGTCAGGAGCATGGTGATCGCCCCGGCGAGAACGGGCAGCGACAAGACCAACAGGAACGCCGTCACCAGCACGGACCACACGAACAGCGGCATCTTGTGCAGCGTCATGCCCGGCGCGCGCATGTTGAAGATCGTCGTGATAAAATTGATGGCGCCCAAAATCGACGACGCGCCGGCAAGGTGCAGCGACAGGATCAGCAAATCCATCGCCGGTCCGGGACTGCCCGTATTCGTCGACAAGGGCGGATAAAGCACCCAGCCGCCGCCGAAGCCAATGTTAGACCCATATCCGGGCGCAAACAGCGACAACGTGATCAAAATGCCCGACGCGCCATAGAGCCAGAACGAAATGTTGTTCATGCGCGGGAAGGCCATGTCCGGCGCGCCGATCATGATCGGCACGAACCAGTTGCCGAAGCCGCCGATCATCGCCGGCATCACCATGAAGAAAATCATAATGAGCCCGTGATAGGTGATCAGGACGTTGTAGAAGTTCGACGCCGCATCAACGTCGCGCGTGCCCATAAATGAAGTGAGGAACGTAACACCCGGTTCGGCGAGCTCCATCCGCATCAGGCCGGACATGGCGCCGCCGATGACGCCGGCGATGATCGCGAAGATCAGATAGAGCGTGCCGATATCCTTGTGGTTCGTCGAAAACAGCCAGCGAACAAGAAATGGCGGTTTGTGGTCGTGCGCGTCGTGCGAATCGGATGCGGCGTGTGCGTCAGCCATTGGTCTTGCCTCTTCTATTCAGCCGCGGCGCCGGCGGCGGGGCCCTGCGCAAGCTTCACATTGTCGGTTTCAAACATCGGATCGAGCCCGGCCAGCGCGCGCTGGCTGTCGACCCATGCTTCAAATTCAGGGCGCGACACAACCTCGACCGCAATCGGCATGAAGGAGTGCTTGACGCCGCAGATTTCCGAGCATTGCCCGTAATAAACATCCTCACGTTCAGCTCTGAACCAGGTTTCGTTAATGCGGCCCGGCACAGCGTCGATTTTTACCGCGAAATTCGGCAGCGCCCATGAGTGGATAACATCGCGGGCTGTCGTTGTGACGCGAATGGTTTCGCCGACGGGCACGACGACGCGATTGTCGACCTCAAAGCGGTAAAGCTCAGGCGTTGTCTGGTCTTCCGGCAGCATGTTGGAGGAAAATTCAAAATCGCCGAAGTCCGGATAGGAGTAAGTCCAGCCCCACTGATAGCCATTGACTTTGAGCGTCATGGTTGGCGCGAGGATCACTTCTTTTTCACAGCCATCGAGGTACCGTTTCGCCATCGGGCAGCCGGAAACATTCTGGGTCGACCGCCCGCCGCGCAGGATAACGCTTGTCCCTGACGCCGCCGGTTCATTGAGCGAGACCACAAGATTTGGCTCGCCCCAGCCGTCGACGCGGAAGTCTCGGCGGTTTTTCAGAACGGTCCGTTCGACGCCATTGTCTAGCACGACCTGCAAATGATCGGCGCGCTTGACCATGCGGCTTTCAGGAAAATCGTTAGCAAAAACGAAATCGACCGTCTGTCCATCCCCGCGCGCGACGACCTGTTTGCCGTCCGGCACCACGTCTTCCTTGAACAGGAGCTCGAATGACGGCAGCGCGATGACCAGCAGGATCAGGATTGGCACGCCAGTCCAGATGATTTCAACCAGCGTATTATGGGAAAATTTGCGCGGCTCCGGGTTCGCCTTGGCGTTGTAGCGCACAATCACCCAGATCAGCAGCGCCAGTACAAACAGGCTGATCACGGTGATGATCGGCATCAATATGCCGTTGTGGAAAAAGTGAACTTCCTCCGCCAGCGCCGACCCCGCCGGCAACATCGAAATTCCCTTGTCCACAGGCAGCGCGAATGCGCTCGCCGACGCCAGTGCCGCCAACCCCGAGAATCCAGATAAAAGTCTTTTCATCGCCGCTTTCCGCCCTTTGGCTGCGCCCTTCGGTGATTTCGCCGCCGCGGCGCGTGAGACGCCCGGCAAATTCCTTGAATATCCCGGACGCCGCAATACGCCCGCCCGGGCACCAAGGCAAATAATTCAAGCGGCTTATAAGCCCGCAGGCGGTGTGGCGTCATGAAGGAAATGGCGGAAAAATGGTCGCAGGATGTGCGGCGCAATACCGGCCAATTCCGCCCATTGCCGCGGGCGGCCTGCAGCCTTAAGTCTTGGATCATGACCGATTCTTATTTCTTCTCCCGCACCGATCTTGATCGCGCCCGCACGCAAGACATTCTCGACAACGCGTTGAAAGGCGCCGATGACGGGGAACTTTTCCTCGAATATGGCCAGTCGGAAGCCTTTGTTTTCGACGATAACCGCCTCAAGGCGGCGAATTTTGACGTGCAGCAGGGCTTTGGCCTGCGCGCGGTGTGCGGAGAATCGACCGGCTACGCCCATGCATCAGAGCTTTCCGAAGCAGCCCTGAAGCGCGCCGCCAGCGCTGTGCAGGCGGTCAAATCCGGTTCAGGCGGCGAACTCGCCGAAGGACCGGCGCGGACGAATTCGAAACTTTACCCGGAAGAAAATCCGCTGGGCGATCTGCCCTTCGAGGTAAAGACAAAGCTGCTTGAAGACATCAACGCCTACGCCCGCGACAAGGATGCCCGCGTGCGGCAAGTGTCGTGCTCGCTTTCGGGCTCCTGGGAGGCTGTCGAGATCATCCGTCCCGGCGGCGAAATCATTCGCGATTTCCGGCCGCTCGTGCGCCTCAACGTATCAGTGACCGCCGGCGAAGGTGATCGGCAGGAGAGCGGGTCTTACGGCGCCGGCGGACGCGAGGGCTATGCGCGCTTCATCACCCCGGAGGCGTGGCAGCGGCAGGTTGACGAAGCGCTTCGCCAGGCGCTCGTCAATCTCGAGGCTGAGGCTGCGCCGGCGGGCGAAATGGAAGTGGTTCTCGGATCGGGCTGGACCGGCGTTCTGTTGCATGAAGCGGTCGGCCACGGCCTTGAAGGCGATTTCAACCGCAAAAAGACCTCCGCCTTTGCCGGACGGCTCGGCGAACGCGTCGCTGCACCGGGTGTTACCGTCATCGACGACGGCACGATTTCAGGCCGGCGCGGATCGCTCACAGTCGATGACGAGGGCACGCCTACATCGCGCACCGTGCTGATCGAGGACGGTATTCTCAAAGGCTATCTGCAGGATCGTTTGAATGCGCGCCTCATGGGCATGAAGGCCACCGGCAACGGGCGGCGCGAAAGTTTTGCGCACCAGCCGATGCCGCGAATGACCAACACGTTCATGAACGCAGGCGATCACGACCCGGAAGAAATTCTTTCAACCGTCAAGGACGGCATTTACGCCGTCAATTTCTCCGGCGGCCAGGTCGATATCACTTCCGGCAAGTTCGTCTTCAACTGCACCGAAGCCTATCGCGTCAAAAACGGAAAAGTCGGCGCGCCAATCAAGAACGCTGCGCTCATCGGCGATGGACCGAGCGTGCTGACGAAAGTCTCGATGATCGGAAACGATTTTGCGCTCGATCCTGGCGTCGGCGTTTGCGGCAAGGCGGGACAGGGCGTTCCCGTCGGCGTCGGCCAGCCAACAATAAAAATCGACGCTCTCACCGTCGGCGGCGCCGGCGCGTAAGCTACGCCGTCGCCTTCAGGACGATGTCGGATACGACAGCAAGAACGACGGCGAACAGGATCGTGAGGTATAGAATACCTGACATGAACGCCGTCCATACTGTCTTGACCCAGCCGCGCCCGTAAGCGCGCCTCAGAACAACCAGGTAATAAATCGCCACGGCAGCGAACGACGCAGGGCCGGTGAAAGGAACGCCGATCTGCGCCAGAATAAGCGCAACCCCAATTAATGCGAAGCCAACGGCGTGCGTATAAAGCGACAGAACCATGTGATCGAAAATGAGCGCATCATTGCCGCGAATGAAAAGCGTCAGCATCAGCGCCAGCACCGGCGTCATCAGGAAGATGCCGCGTGTCAGCCAATTGTTGAACGCACTGTTGAATTCGCGGGGGTTTGAAATCGTCCAATTGATGCCTGTGAAAATACGCTCGGTCAGTTCGGCCGCCTGCTTTCGTTCCTCTTCGAGGGTTCCAACTTCTCCGACGCTGACATTCTCCGAATTTTGAATGCTTTCAGCGGCGCTTTCCTTGATCAGCCTGACGCACTCATCCAACCGCTCCTTGTCCGTGTTAAGCTCGGTTTCCTTGACAAAGAATTTTAACTTGCCGTTGAAGCCACATTCCTGCGTTTCCTCGGCCGTTTCATCATCGTCCATCATGACAGTCGCCGTTACCCCGTTTTCAGGGCTGTCCTTGAAAGTGACATCGACGCCGATGAACAGCGTATTCGTAAAACTGATGGTGAGAAAAAACAAAAAGCTGATGACAAGGAACAAACGCACCGGCGGCGTGAAGCGCGAGCGTTTTCCATGTGCGTAATCTTTCGGCACGGCGCCCGGCGAAACCGCCAGCAGGCCGAGGGTGCGCCACATCCGGCCATCGAAACTGAACGTGTCTTCGACGAAATCCCGCCCGAGTAGAAAAACGCTGCGGCGCATGTCGTCATGCTTTTGACCGCAATTGGCGCAGAACTGTCCGACCGTCGGCGCCGCGCAAGAAAGGCATCCCGTCATGATAACGCCGCCCGTCATCAAACTCTGCGTTGAAACGCCCTGTGGCGGCTCACCGCCCGTCTCGCCATCGCCCAGATCGTCAATTTCGCTCATGAACCGCCCCTGCAACCAAGTTTAGCAGGGCCCTTTTAATCTGCAAAATTAGGGCCTTTCTGGCGGAGATTGACTCACAACCTTTTAGTTGTTATTCTTTGAGCGGAGATTCGAATTGGTTCACAATGCCTGCGGAACGAAGCGTTTATGATGCTATCTCACATCCGGTTCGGCGGCGTATTCTGGATGAACTATCCAAAAATGCGGCGCCGGTTCATGCACTGGTCGAATGTTTCGACATTAGCCAGCAGGGCGTTTCAAAACACCTTCGCATCCTCACCGATGCAGGGCTCGCGCAAAGTAGGCGGCAGGGGCAGGAAAATATCTACCACCTCAACACCGCGCCGCTCGAAGAGGTGCGCGACTGGCTAAAAGATTTCTGGAAAGAACGGCTGCACGGCTTCAAAACCGTAGCCGAAGAGGAGAAACCCTATGAATGACGCGCCGCTAGAGACGATTGAAGAAGCGATAACCGCCGACGTCTCGCTGGAGCGCGCTTGGTCCGTTTTGACGGGCGAGGAACATGTGCCGCGATGGCTCGGCTGTCTCCATTACAAAAAGATGATCGGGCATGTTTTTTACATGCAGCCGGACCAAAAGCGCAGAGAGGCAGGAGAAATTGAAGGCGCCACGCACTGCGAAATTCTGGCGCTCGACGAGCCGTATTGTTTCCGGTTTTCGTGGTACCTGCCCGGCACGCCAAAAACCGAAGTCGCCATCGAACTTAAAGAGGTGGCGCCAAAGAAAACTCAAGCGAAATTAAAGCATTCTGGCTGGGATCAGTTTCAAGCGCAGGAAATCCGCCAAGTCTGGGAGATGCTGAAGGGCGGCTGGAAATCAGCCGTGCTGCCGAATTTCAGGAAAACCGCAGAAACAGACGCTTGAGACTCTAACGAGCGGTTCCCTGCCGCTCGCGAGCGCAGTAAGAACGCGCCATGAGAGACTTCGTTACCCGTTTCGCACCCTCGCCGACCGGGCTTTTGCATCTCGGGCATGCTTACTCGGCGCTCATCGCTTTTGATGCGGCGCGAGCAGGGAACGGGCGGTTCATCCTGCGGATAGAGGACATCGACCAGACGCGCTGCCGGCCGGAATTCGAGCAAGCCATCTATGAAGATCTGAAATGGCTCGGATTTGTGTGGGAAACACCTGTTCTGCGCCAAAGCGATCATTTCAATGATTACGACGGCGCGCTGCAAACGTTGATTGAAAAGAATCTCGTCTATCGCTGTTTCAAAACACGCAAGGAGGTCGCCGATGAAATCGCGCGTGCGCCGCACCTCACGCCGGACGGACCCGAAGGGCCGCAATATGTCGGCGCGCCGCTCGACCCCGATGAAGAACAATCGCTGCTCGGAGAAAACGCGCCCTTTGCGTGGCGGTTATCCATCAGCGCTGCGAAAGAATATCTGGGCAGCAGCTTTGACAGGCTTTCATTTGCGGAAGAAAAAGACGGCTGCACGATCAACACAAAAGCAACACCGGAAATTTTCGGCGATGCAATTATTGCGCGCAAGGATAACGGGACGAGCTATCATCTGGCCTCTGTTTACGACGATGCACTACAGGGCGTCACGCATGTAATCCGCGGACAGGATCTTTATCATGCGGCCCACTTGCATCGGCTACTACAAGCGTTGCTCGACTTGCCGGCGCCGGTTTATCGTCATCATCGGCTAATTACCGACGACAGCGGCAAACGCCTCGCCAAACGCGACAGGGCCGCGACCATTCAGGCGTTGCGCCAGTCCGGCGCAACGCCTGGAGGCATACGGAAACGACTAGGCGTTTAAGGTCGAAGACGTTGTCTCAGGGTATCGGGGGCCTGCAACTGCGTCAGCGGGAACAGCATCCTCTATCGCCTTGAGATCGTCATCGGACAAGGCCACGTCAAGCGCGCCAAGATTTTCCGACAATCGCGAAAGCTTCTTGGTGCCGGGGATTGGAATGATGTCGTCGCCCTTGGCGAGCACCCATGCAAGCGCAATTTGCGCAAGGCTTGCATCTTTTTCTTTAGCAATCACGGCAAGACGATCGACAAGCGGCAGATTCTTTTCAAGCGCGCCGTCGGCGAAACGCGGATTGTGCGACATACGGTAATCACTCTCGTCAAAATCGTCCCGCGTGCGGAAAGCGCCCGTCAAAAGCCCGCGGCCAAGCGGCGAATAGGCGACGAAAGCGACGGCGAGTTCACGGCAAGCCGGAATCACCGCGTCTTCCATTTCGCGTGTGGCGATTGAATATTCCGACTGCAGCGCCGCAATAGGATGTACGTCATTCGCTTTTTTCAAGGTTTCAACGCTCACTTCGGAAAGGCCGATGGCGCGGACTTTTCCTTCCTTGACGAGGTCCGCCATAGCGCCGACTGAATCCTCAATCGGCACCTCGCGGTCGCGGCGGTGCATGTAGTAGAGATCGATGACATCGACGCCGAGGCGTTTCAGCGATGCATCGCACGCCTCTTTGATATATTTCGGGTCGTTCGAAAGTCCCAGCCATGCGCCGTCTTCGGCGCGCTGGATCGCGAACTTTGTCGCCAGCACAACGTCGTCTCTGTGTTTTTTCAAAAACCCTGAAAGCTGTTTTTCATTTTTTCCACTGCCATACATGTCGGCGGTGTCGAAAAAATTGACACCACGTTCGAGAACGCCTTCCAGTAATTTTTCTGCTTCACTGTTCGACAAAGCGTCGCCGTAAAATTCCGCGAGCCCCATGCAGCCGAAACCAACCCGCGATATTTCAAGGCCGGAACGGCCGAGAGAAACCTTGCGCATGCGCGCCTCCTGAATGTGGTGGATACGAAACGCTTCTAGCGGCAGGATAAGCGATGAAGCAATTCTTGAAAACCGGCGCCGCCGTTCCTATGTATCATCGCCGAAAGTGACGCCGCTCACACGATAGTGGCCTGTCATCGGCCAATCGAACAAAACGTCCTCAAGCTTTGGTCCGGCGCCGATATTGTGCACGACCATTGGCCGACCCGTCGGACCGATCCTGTCCGTCACGACCCCGATATGCGGCAGCCATCCGGCATTCCCCCGCAAATTCCATGCGACGATATCGCCGGGCCGGTAATTTGAAGGATTATCGGATATCTCCAGGCGGGCGCCCTTCCGTGTAAGGAATGTTTCAAGGTTTGGCACGCGCCGATGATCGATATTCGTGTCAGGGCGCGCCAGCCCCCAATGCGTTGGATAGGCGCTGAACGCTGCCGTCATATCCTCATGCACAAGCTGCTGCAGGTCGATATCGAGCGCCCTCAACGCCCGCACCACTACATCGGCGCAGACGCCCCGGTCGGGCGCCACATCGCCCATTGGGTAAGACATTCGCACATAGGCGGAATCATAAACGACATTCGCACTTGTGCGCTCAATGGCGGCGTCAGATAGGCGGGCGCCGAAATCATTTTGCGCAGCGGCGGGCGTGTGCAAGCCGCAAAATAGCGCGATCATCCCCCAGAACACTTTCATTACCGCAAACCAGCATGGGAATGAGGCGACGTTATGGCGAGGCTCACAGTGTCCGCGCGTATTTGTGAGGTGACGGCGGACAGGTTGCGGCTTTATGTTCCGGCTTTGGTCCAGAAGGGGCGTGATCATGAAATCGGCACTTCTTTTTGCACTGCGCGCATCCACCGGCGCGCTTTTGATCGTTTGGGGAACGCTGCGCGCGATGTCGCCGGACACGGCCGTGCGGCTTTCCGAAAAATACTATTCCGGCTTGATCAGTGCTGATGCGCTTGTCTTGCCGCTGGCCTATGGACAGATTGCGCTCGGCGCGCTGGTCATCCTGGGACTGTTCAGGACGGTGATTTATCCGCTGCAGGCGCTGGTGCTGGTCGGCGGCGCACTCGCCATCTGGAAATATCTCGCTGACCCGCTCGGCCTTTACCTCATGACGCCAGAGACAAAAAACACGCTGTTTTTCCCGTCGACCACGGTGGCGATCGCATCGCTGATCATCATCGCATTCAGGGAATATGACCGGCTCGCGCTAGACCGTCTGTTCTCCCGGCGTTGACGCGCCAAACAGAGCGAAATATGCGCTGAAATTCGTGGCGCCGGACGAATTCGACCCTATATGCTTATGCAGAAGGAGGCGCCCATGTATCCCGATCATCCCCTGGCGGACGAACGATCCCTGTCGCCCATTGCGTTCATTTTGAACATTCTATGGCTCGTCCTCGGAGGCGCGCTTGCCGCGGTCGGCTGGTTTATTGCGGCGTTTTTCATGGTCATCACCATCATTGGCATTCCGTGGGCGCGCGCAGCGTTTGACAACGGCGTTTACACGCTCTGGCCGTTCGGCACTAAGCCCTACGGACGCGCACGGCTTTACGGCGAGGATATCGGCACCGGCCCATTGGGCGTTCTGGGCAACATCGTCTGGTTTTTGCTCGCCGGCTGGTGGCTTGCCATCGGTCATGTGCTCGCCGCGATCGCGCTCGCCATTACGATCATCGGTCTGCCCTTCGCATGGGCGCATTTGAAGCTTGCCGGTTTTGCCCTCTGGCCCATCGGCCGAACGCTCGCGCATAGCGAATTAAGACGGCGCGCCTATTATTAAAACAGGGCGGCGCAAAGGCCGCCCTTACCGACATTCAGTTTACAGAATTTATTGTTGCAATCCGCGTCCCGCCTCAAGAAGCGGAATGCCCGCCTCGGTCGGAATATAGATCACGTCCTGCTGGTTCTCGCCGAGCTTGTTGATCCACAAATAGCGCAGATATCCTTCTGGTCCGCCAAGACCCTCCGCAACGATACGGTTGGCTTCAGCGACGCCTTTGGCGCGCTCGACCTCGGCCTCTGCGTAAAACCGCGCCGACTCAAGCCGCGCCTTGGCTTCCTCAATCAGAACCTTGCGCTCGTTTTCCGCCTGCGCCAGCGCGGCCTTGCCCTGCATTTCCGCGCGCCAGACATTCCATTGCGGGAAGACGTACATCCCTGCCGCGAGTGCGATGACGCCAATAAACAAAAGACTGATGACTGCTCCTGCTGATCTCATGACTCTCTCCTTCCTTACCCCTTTGTCGATATACTTACGCAACCGTTTTCACGAACAGTTTGGTTCCTTCGGCGCGGGTGACGGTGACTTGCGTTCCCTCAGTGAGATCATCGCCCGCCTCGCTCTCGGCAAGCCATAACGTATCGCCGAGCCGCACTTTACCGGCGCCGTTGACGAAGGTTTCATCGACCGTGGCGCGCCGTCCGATTTTCTGCGCGCCGCGCTCGTTCAAGGTCTGGTGATCGGCCTGGGTTCTGTGCAGCCACGGCTTCACCCGCGACGGCGCCCACCATGACAAGGCAATCGTCACCGCAGCGAATACGATCAGTTGAAGCCGCCACTGTCCGTCGAACGGCCCAAGATCGAGGAGCCCGGCGGCGAATGCAGCAATCGCCGGCCAGAAAAAATAGGTGGAGCCGGTCATCAGCTCGATAATGAGCAGAACGACGGCGAACACCCACCAGTACCAGAACGGCATGTCCGCTAAAAACGTGAAAAGACTTTCCATGATGATCCCCTTGATCGTCTCATTCTTGGCGCCCGCCCCGGCCGGAGCCGGGACAGGCTAATCTATCACTTACGCGTTCGGTACGGACCCGTTCGCGCGTCGCGCCTGATTGTTTTCAAACGCTTCCTTGGCTAGCGTCCCGACGCCGGCGATAGTGCCGACGAGCGCGCTCATGTCTGCCGGAAGAATGAGCGTTTTCTGCTGCGGCGAGATCGCAAGCTTTTCGAACGCTTTCACATAATCCTGCGCCACGAAGTAGTTGATCGCCTGAACGTCGCCGGCGGCAATGGCTTCGGACACCATCCGGGTCGCCTCGGCTTCCGCCTGCGCTTCACGCTCTCTCGCCTCGGCGTCGCGGAACGCGGCTTCCTTACGGCCTTCAGCCTCGAGGATAGCCGCCTGCTTCTCGCCTTCGGCGCGCAGAACAGCCGATTGCTTTTCACCTTCCGCCTGCAGGATCTCCGCACGCTTCAGGCGTTCGGCCTTCATCTGACGCGCCATGGCTTCGGTAATGTCCGCCGGCGGCTCGAGATCTTTAATTTCAACACGCGTGACCTTCACGCCCCAGGGCTGCGTCGCCGCATCGATAACGCGCAACAATCGCTCATTGATGTCATCGCGATTGGACAAAACTTCGTCGAGATCGAGTGAACCGATCACGGTACGGATGTTCGTCATGGCGAGGTTGGAAATCGCCCGCGTCAGGTTATGAACCTCATACGCCGCCGCGGCCGCATCCATCACCTGAATAAACGCGACTGCATCGGTCGATACATTAGCGTTGTCGCGGGTGATGACTTCCTGCGCAGGAATGTCGAGCACCTGCTCCATCATGTTCATGCGCCGGCCGATGCGATCAAAAAACGGGATAAGGAAATGCAGGCCCGGCTTGATGGTCTTGGTGTAACGTCCGAAACGCTCAACGGTGAATTCGTACCCCTGCGGCACGATTTTCATCATGTTGAACATCAAGATGACGGCGAGCACCACCAGTCCCGCCAGGAATAATTCGAACCCCATAAATCGCCTCCCTTTTTCAGCCCATGGTTGAAAGATTGGGACGCCGGGCCCGCGCCGCCAGACTTGAAAATTGGTTTTTTTGCACTAGGTCGTTGAAATCTCGTGGTTTTTCTTGGTTTTCCGTCGCGTTGAGGCGCTTTTTCTTTTCGTCGCCGTATGGCCACGCAACGCCGAAAACAGATTTTCTTATCTCTTTAGCCCCCTACCGAGTCGGTTAACCCCGCGTTAAAAAGGACCCATGGGTGTGTTGCGCGGACTCTTGTTGGGGATAGGAGCCGCCGCCGGAATGGCGGCGATAACGCCCGTCTTTGCGGGCGACATCCCCGAAGCCGTCAACACCGGCACCCGCTGGGAAGTTTACAAGACACACTGGTCAGAGACGGACGAGGCAGGTTACGCCGCGTTCGTGCAGGCGATCGGACGGTCCGACTGCACATCGCTCGACGCCTGCCTTAAAAGCAACGCCAATCCTTACCGCTCCAGCGTCGACCCGAACCTGCCCGGCGACTGCGCCGACATGGCCTATGTCCTGCGCGCCTATTACGCGTGGAAGAACGGCCTGCCCTTTTCCTATCAGAACGCCATGCGCACGGCGAACGGCAAGCGCGAGGACTTGCGGTATTCAACCGAAGGCAACGCCGTTGCAGGCCGGCGTCAGATTTTGAACTACGTCACCAACGCGCCGGCGTTTATCGCCCGCATCGGCGGCGAGGTTTCCACCGCCATGTTCCGCACCCATCCCGAGACCGGCGGCGGACGCAGCCATGACGATTTCTATCCGGTGGAAATCTCCCGCGACGCAATCAAGCCGGGCGTTCTCGCCTACGATATTTTCGGTCATGTAGGCATCGTTTACGAAGTCCTCGAGAACGGCCGAATTCTGGTGGTTGCTTCGCACCCGGACAATTCAGTTACGCGCACGGCCTATGGCCCCAACTTCATGCGCTCGAAACCGGAACTCGGCGCAGGTCTCAAGGCGTGGCGGCCAATCTATGTGGAAGGCGCCAAGACCGAAGAGGACGGCTCGCTGTTCGGCGGCAAGCTCCGCGCCGCAGCGAATGAAGCGCTCGAAGACTTTTCGCTTGAGCAATATTTCGGCAATACGCCGCACCCCTCGGGCGTCTGGCATTACGGCGAGTTTCGCTTTCAGAACCGCACGCTGAAATATTACGATTATGTTCGGCGGAAGCTTGCCGACCCCGACTTTGCTTACGATCCGGTTGAGGAGTTACGCTTCGGGCTGCAGACGATCTGCGGCGATATCAAATCGCGAAAGGCCGCCGTTGACGCAGCCTATTTCTCGCGCGTTCACCTGAAGCCGCATCCGAAAAAATTGCCGCCGAATATCTACGGCACGTTCGGCGAGTGGGAGGAATACTCAACGCCGTCACGCGATGCGCGGCTTAAAGTCTCCTTTATCGAGATGCGTCGGGACACCCAGGCGCTTTACGAAGATGCAAAGGCCGGCGCGCGCGGCGTTCAATATGATGGCGACGATCTCGCCGGCGATCTCTTGAATGCATTCGAGGAAGAAAAGAACGCCTGCTCCATCACCTACTGGCGATCGGATTCAACGCGCGTACGCCTCAACCTCGGTCATGTGATGGAACGGCTCTGGGATCTATCGTTCGATCCCTATCATTGCCCCGAACGGCGCTGGGGCGCGACCGGCGCCGAAGCGGAAACCTGCACTGACGGCGATGAGAAATCCCAGTGGTACAACGCCCAGCGGTTTTTGCGCTATCAGGCGCGGCGCACTTACGACGTGCGCATGGATTTTGCGCTGAACGAATTGAAGCCGCCTATGCTGGCGCCGCCCGGCGATGGCGGGCTCGGCGTCGATGCGCCGGCCGACGCCGACATTCGCGCTTATCTGATGGGACTTTCCGGCGCCGTTATCGCAAGCGGCGATGACAGCGGCTACTACGTGCCCGTAGATTTTCAAATTGACGGGGAGGATGTTTATTTCCCCGCCTGGCACAAAACTGGCGGCGTAGAGCGATAAGCCGTCAATTCCGCGTGATTTCCCAGGATTGCGCCCATGGCCGGCCCAAGTGACGCATCCTATAGTGCCCGCAAAGAGCCCATAATAACGGCCAGCGATAATAAGACCTTATTCGTGAGGGAGCGCCTTCGATGGACGCACTTGTTTTCTTCCTGATACCGATCGGCCTGATAGCGACCGCGATCATTCTCGGCGTCGGGCTTTATTCTCTCGCCAAGGGCGGCGCCTTCGCCAAGGAAAATTCCAACAAGCTGATGCGCCTGCGCGTCGCGGCGCAGGCTGTCACCATCGCCTTGATGATGCTGTTCCTGTGGCTGGTCGGAAAAGGCGCGTAAATCCGCCAAGACGCCGCAGATATTCGGCGCCGAGAAACATTGATCCCCTGATTTTGCGCGACTATTGTGCGCCGCGAAACCGGCCGCGCCGCGCTGGCGACGGCCCAGGCCCGCCCTTTTCAGGAGCCCAAGAATGAAAATCCTCGTGCCCGTGAAACGCGTGATCGACTACAACGTCAAAGTTCGCGTCAAATCGGATGAGACCGGCGTCGATCTCGCCAATGTCAAAATGTCCATGAACCCGTTCGACGAAATCGCCGTCGAGGAAGCCGTGCGCCTGAAAGAGGCCGGAACGGCGGAAGAAATCGTCGCAATCTCCATCGGCCCCGAAAAAGCGCAGGACCAGATCCGCCAGGCGCTGGCCATGGGCGCCGACCGTGGCATCCTGATCAAGACGGACGAAACAGTTGAGCCACTCGCCGTGGCGAAGCTTTTGAAAGCCGTCGCCGAGGAAGAAAAGCCGGACCTGATGATCCTCGGGAAACAGGCGATTGACGACGATTCCAACCAGACCGGCCAGATGCTGGCTGCGCTACTCGGCTGGGCGCAGGGCACGTTCGCATCGAAAGTCGAAAAGGACGGCGATAACCTGAAAGTCACGCGCGAGATCGATGGCGGCCTGCAGACGATTTCGATCAAGCTTCCAGCGGTCGTCACTACCGATTTGCGCCTTAACGAGCCGCGTTACGCATCATTGCCGAACATCATGAAGGCGAAGAAAAAACCGCTCGACGTGAAAGAGGCCGGTGATTTCGGCGTCGATATCGCGCCGCGCCTTGAAGTCTTGAAAGTCACCGAGCCGCCGAAACGCGAAGCGGGCGTCAAGGTCGAAAGCGTCGCCGAACTGGTCGACAAACTGAAAAACGAAGCGGGGGTTATCTAATGGCTGTTCTCGTTGTTGCCGACGTACACGGCAATTCCATTGACGACTCCACGCACAAGACGGTCACCGCGGCGCAAGCCATCGGCGGCGACGTCGATATTCTCGTCGCCGGGTCCGGCGCGGGCGATGCCGCCGCCGCGGCGGCGAAAATCTCCGGCGTGCGCAAAGTCTTGCACGCGGATGCTGAGCAATACGCCAACCGGCTTGCGGAACCATTCGCCGATCTGATCGTGTCGCTCGCGGGCGATTATGATGCGATCCTGAAAGCCGCCGCGACCACCGGCAAGAACGTCATGCCGCGTGTCGCCGCGCTTCTCGACGTCATGCAGATTTCGGAAATCGTCGCTGTGGAGGCGCCGGACACGTTCGTTCGCCCGATCTATGCGGGCAACGCCATGCAGACGGTGAAGTCGAAAGACGCCAAGAAAGTCATCACCGTGCGCGCGACATCGTTCGCCGCAGCGGGCAATGACGGCTCTGCGGAAGTCGTGAGCGTCGATGCGCCGGCTGACCCCGGCCTTTCGTCATTTGTTGGCGAGGAACTCACCAAATCCGAACGCCCGGAACTCACCGGCGCCAAGATCGTCATCTCCGGCGGCCGCGCGCTCGCGTCTTACGAGAATTTCGAAAAACTGATCTTCCCGATTGCGGACAAGCTTGGCGCAGCGGTCGGCGCGTCGCGCGCGGCTGTCGATGCCGGTTACGTGCCGAACGATTATCAGGTCGGGCAAACCGGCAAGGTCGTCGCGCCCGAGCTTTACATCGCCGTCGGCATCTCCGGCGCCATCCAGCACCTTGCGGGCATGAAGGACTCCAAAGTCATCGTCGCCATCAACAAGGACGAGGAAGCGCCGATCTTTCAGGTCGCCGACTACGGCCTCGTCGCTGACCTGTTCAAGGCCCTACCGGAGTTAAACGAAGCGCTGGGGTAGCGCCACCGGATATTCGATTGCAGAAAGCCCCGCTTCGGCGGGGCTTTTTTTGCATGAAGACCAAATATCTTGAGGGAAACACGGCCACTCTAGTTATCACCGAACGCCGACGCCCCGTCCGGATGCGCGGCGATAATCGCCATGAACAAGGAAACCATCTCGTCATGTGTAACTTCAGGCGAGCCTTGAGTCGCGCGTTTGATTTGCGCCTCCATGGCGACGCCGCCCCGCGTTCCCACTTGATGAGCGATCACAAGATCGAGGTAGGGAAAAATGGCGAGCATATGTCCACGATTGCCGGTTGCGAAATAAGCCGGTTCGCGGGTTGCAAGCCCGTCATACCGCCGCGAGCCGGGGCGGTCGATTTGCCATAAAAAGCCATAATCGCCAAAGCCGGTTTCTAGCTCATCGACGGCGCGGCCAACCCGCGTGTGAACGCCGTCAAGACTTTCCAAAACCCAGTCGCGCGCGATCACCTGCTCGCTACGCCACTTGCCGCACCCTAAAAACAGCAAGCCATATCTGGCGAGATCACGCGTTGAGACATTGAACATGTAAGCGCGATGTTCGGAAACATTCTCAAAATGTTTCTCGGCAGGGTGATCCTTGGTCGTATATTCAACGTCTGCGGGGCTAAAGTCCTGCATGCCGATGGGGGACGCAATCGCTTGATCAAAAAATGCTCCGATGGATTGCCCTGCGGCTTGCTCAACGATCGTGCCAAGCGCGTTAAAGTCCCAGTTATTGTAAACCCAGTAAGCGCCTGGCGCGAAACGCTCTGCCTTTTCAGCCTTTTTTTCCTCTGCAAGGCGGGTGCGTAGACGCTTCCAGCCACCAATTTCATATAAGGCGGAATGGAATATGCCTGATCGGGAATGCAAAAGATCACGCACCGTCGCCTGGCGCTCATTTGCAGTGAGCGACGGGTCGATATCGTCGATGCCGAGATCGGCGAGGGTGTCGTCGAGCGAGAGCCGGCCGTCATCGACCAGGATGCCAACTAACGAGTTCAGGAGACCCTTGCGGACAGACTGCGCGGTAAACCGTTCCGCGCTGTCACCCCAGTCGGCGATCAATCGGCCCTTATGGACGACCACCACCGACGCCGATTGCAACACTTCAAATCTTGACTTGGCATTGAGAAGCGCTTCCCCATCCCAGTCTGGCGCTTCCTGCAACCGCCACTCCACGCCGGGATACTGCTCGACATTCCGGCACGCGTCCCAGGGTTCTGCAGCCGCGCCAGCAATGCCCAAAAACCCGACGGCGACCACACCCAAACAGACTGATTTCATACTTTGGCTGACCTTATTCCTGAAGACTTTCTGACCGGGCATATAGCATCACAGGCGCAGCTTTTCCCTGTCATGATTGTCCTTAAACACGGTATCAGGACATAAAACCGGCTAACTATTATGTTTCCGGTAGACGGCGGGCGTCACGCCATAAGCGCCTGTGAAGGCCCGATAGAAGGCGGAACGCGAACGAAATCCTGAAAGCAGTGCAATCGCCTCGACAGACGTGCGTCGTTCCTCCGGCGCGCGCAGCAAATCACATGCATGCTTGAGCCGCTCGTCATTCAAAAAACTTACGAAACCGGCGCCGGTCTCCTCATTGATCAACCGTGAAAGTTCGCAGGCAGGGACGCCCGCCGCACTCGACAGTTGCGCCAATCGGTAATCCGGATCGAGAAACGCACCGTCCTTCCGAATAAGGCCCCGAAGATCTTCAACATTTGTTGCGCAGGTGCGCGGTCCAGCCCGGCGCCTTGCCAGCCGGTTAGCCAAACGCCTGCTGGTCATGAAGATCATCCCGAAGGCCAGAACAGAAATTATCACCGGAACCGCCGGTTCGATCACCTTCAGAGACGGCGCAGCCATTCTCGCAATCTGCGCAAGATGCACTGCCGCCATTGCCACGAATAATAATCGAGCGGCGTGCGCGTTTACATCCTTCCGGCGCAACGCTTCCGGATCGAAAATGACGAATGCGGCGGCGGCTGAGTACGCGATCTGTAAAGGCACGGCGAAACGGATGTCAGGCGCATCACCAGTGAAAATCGTAACGACCATCGTCGCAGCGGCGGCCAGAAACGCAGGCGCGATGACAGCTAGAGGCCGAAGTGTCCGCATGTTGAGATGTGCAACAAGCAGCACGAAGACCGGCCCCGCCGCCAGCGTGAGCATAAATTCAAGGCTTTGAAGGATCGGGCCAGGCGCCACGACGCCGAAATTATCAACGCTAATGATGAAAACCACGCCGCTCACAATAAACGCAAATGCAGAGCCAAGGGGCAAAGCCCTAGCCCCGCCATTCCTGGCAAAAGCGAGGCCAGCGCCAATCAGGGACAGGTTCAACGCAGCCGCAAGACACAATGCCAACGCCATCAGATACTCAGGAGCCATTTTCCGCCTCGTGTTTCGGACAAGCTTTGCAGAGCGGTGCAAGAAACTCCAGCGCCGCACGTCAGAACGCGTCATGAAAGCGCCGAAGCGGTCTCATCAGAACATCAGCCATAAACGCCCTTGCCCCGCTTAATGTTGCGATGCAGTATCGCTCGCCCAAGGATCAGGGTAATCGGGATCGGAGCGGGCTCATGAGCAACATAAAAACCGTTGGCGTCATTGGCGCGGGGCAAATGGGCGGCGGCATCGCCCATGTCTTCGCCCTCGCTGGCTATGACGTCCTGTTGAACGACATCAGCGCCGAGCAACTGGGAAAAGCGCTCGCCACCATTGAGAAAAACCTCGCCCGTCAGACGGCCAAGGGCGCCATCGACGCCGCCGCGGAAAAAGCCGCGCTCGGAAAAATCAAAACGGCAAACGATGTGGCCGCGCTCAGCCCCTGCGACCTCGTTATCGAGGCCGCGAGCGAAGATCAGGCTATCAAGAAAGCGATTTTCAAATCCCTAAGCGGCGTTCTTTCCAACGACGCCATTCTCGCCAGCAACACCTCTTCGATTTCCATCACCGGCCTCGCGGCGGCGACGGAACGGCCGGAAAACTTCATCGGCATTCATTTCATGAATCCCGTACCGCTGATGAAGCTGGTCGAAGTCATACGCGGCATCGCCACCTCCAAAGAAACATTCGAAACGACGAAGTCAGTCATCGCCAGCCTCGACAAGACCATGGCGGTGTCGGAAGATTTTCCGGCATTCATCGTCAACCGCGTGCTGATGCCGATGATCAACGAGGCGATTTACACGCTTTACGAAGGCGTCGGTACAGTCGAGGGGATCGACACCGGGTTAAAGCTCGGCGCCAACCACCCCATGGGCCCGCTGGAGCTTGCCGATTTTATCGGGCTCGATATCTGCCTCGCCATCATGCAGGTGCTTTACGAAGGCCTTGCCGATTCCAAATATCGCCCCTGCCCGTTGCTCGTTAAATATGTTGAAGCCGGCTGGCTCGGCCGCAAAACCGGCCGCGGTTTTTACGACTATTCGGGCGACACACCTGTCCCGACGCGATAGCGCTGATTTGCAACGCGCCGTCGAACCCGCTCTAATCCTCCGCGGGGGCGTAGTGAAGAAATACTCATGGAGGACTATTTATGGCAGTCGCCCGCGTCACGGAGATTATTTCCGGTTCGAAGAAAGGCTTTCAGGACGCCATCGAAACCGGCATCGAGCGCGCAAACAAGACGCTGAAGCAGGTTGAAGGCGCCTGGGTGAAGGACCAGTCGCTTATTCTCGACAATGGCAAAATCAAGGAATATCGCGTCATCTTGAAGGTGACGTTCGTGCTCGACGATTAAGCGATCATCGCGATTAAAAAAACAAGCGGCCGCTCGTTATCGAGGCGGCCGTTTTTCATGCCGCCCTTATTCAGGCGTGTGCGTGATCGACAGATTGAGCAGGTCGGGGATTGTTTCCGGCGCCGATTGCCCTGTCATTTGCAGCGTCATCACATCAACAGGCGCTGTGGGCGCGGCGACAATGTCGATCCGCCCGCCGCCGCCGATGAAATCAGCAACCGCGTTTGCATAAGACGGAATGCGCGGGTTGGCGGCGCCGGCTTGCGCGCCCGAAAGCCTTGCCAGCGCCGACATTGACTGACGCATCTCAGGTCCCGTCGTGCCCTGTTGCTCGGCCGCATACGCAAATGCGCGATCGAGGATGCCGTGATCGCCGAGACCGAAATTGAAAGCCTTGAGGCTGATGTCCTGCGCCGCCGCCGCGACGGGCGTATCATTGCGCGCCATCACGTCCCATTCGGCGAGGGTCGGTCCGCCAAAGCTGAAGCCGAGTTCATTCGTCATCAATTCGACGAGATCGCTGGAGGTTGAAACGACGACATCGCCGGTCCCTCCATTCCAGCGCCAGGAAAAGTCGCCGTCACCGGCCAGACGCTCAAGGCCCAGTGCATTGACGACGGTAAGAACCTGCTCGAATTGCGGCGCACTTTCGGTCGAAAATCCGGGCGGCATGCGATTGCGCATCACGCCGAACATCTTTCCGATTTCCTGCGTGTATCCGCTGTAGGCGACGCGATAATCCGATGGGACCAGCCAGTAGAAATCTGCTGCTGGCGTTTCCATGCGATCAACAGACTGAATAAGTTCTCCGTCCCAGCTTTCGCGATAGCCAAGCATGGTCTGCGCACCGAGATCGATCAGGTTTGTTTCGGTAATCGGCGGCAGTTCCCACCGCGACAGCCATAACAGGGCGCCGCTGATATCGGCGTTCCGGGTTTCCGTATAATCGATTTCATAAGACGTCGCAGAGCCGCCGGCCGCCGCCGCCAGCATCGCGGTTGGATGCCGCAAAATTTCATTCATCGCCTCGCTGGGCGGGCGGTTCATGATTTTCGCGTAGGGACCTTCAGCTTTCTTAGTTTCGCGTTTGTCTGAAATCTCGACTGGCAAATCAGCCGACGCTTCCTGAACAAACGCCGTAATGCCGCTGGCGGACTGGAATTCCATGGCGCCGCCATTGTAACCGCGGGCAAATGCTTCAGCGATGTTGACATCAACTTTTTCACCGCGGTTATTCGAAAGCTTAAGCGAGAAGTTTGAATAGGCCGCGCCGTCATAAGCGAACGAACCCAACATCGCCGCGAACTTGCGCAGGAATTTCGATTCCTCCTCTACGCCAGCCTTGGGGGCGAGATTGTATGAACGTGCGGAAAGTCCATCGATCACCAATTTGTCGACGCTGATGCTGGCGCTTTCGGCAGCTGACGCCCACTGCATGCCTTCGGAACGTACGCCCTCAAGCATGATGCGATCGAACAGCCCTGTCTTGGTCGCATTGTTGGCAGTGCCGCCGAATACCGCGTTCATGGCGCCGATATTGGCGCCCCAAACGACGGCGCGATCCGCATGAAAACCCGTTTCTGCAGCTCCGGCAAACCTAAGTTTCACATCGTCGATGACCATGGCGCCAAGCGACGCATCAAAACGTGCGGCCGAATATGAAGTCGCGAGCCAATCCGGAAAAGCGTCGAGAAAACTGTCAACGTCAAACGGCTCGCCCGCGGTATAGGTATAAGGCGCAACAAGCAAGTCATCGGCTGTCAGCGATGGCGGCGTGGTTGTCGCACAGGAATGAACGGCGAAAACACCGAACGAGATGCAAAACAGGTTCCGCGCGGCGCGAATACGTGACGGCGCAATAGCAAACGGCATGCTGATCCCCTGATACCCCGAGCCGGCGCCGTAGGCTAAAGACGCCAGTTTTGACCCCACAAAGCCGCCAGAACCACCACTGGCGAAGGCCCGTCGCACACCCCATCGCGCTCCGGGCCTTGGTTAACTCTAACCGCTTATTCCTTGTGCGTCACCTGCAGGCCGAGAACGTCGGGGATGGTTTGCGGCGCGAGGGCGCCCGTCTCCTGAAGCGTAGCAAAAGCAACGGGTTCTGCCGGATTCGCCGAGACTTCCAGGGAGCCGCCCTTGGCGACGAAGTTCGCCACGGCGTTCACATATTCGGAAAATTTCGGGTTCATCTGCGCGGCCTGCGCGCCCGAAAGCCGGATCATCGCCGGCGCGGACTGGCGCAGGTCCTCGCCCGTGCCGCCCATCTGCAGCGCCGCGATGGCGAAGATCGCATCGAGCGCCTTTTCGTCTTCAAGCGTCAGCGAGAGGTTCCGGAATGACCCGACAGCGGTGAAAGGTTTTTCCTCTCCGGCCGCCTTGGCCGCGGCCATTTCGTTCAGTTTCAGCTCGCTAAAGCCGAGATCGAAAGAGAGATCCATAAAGCCCGGCGCGTTCGCCACATAGTCGAGATCAGCGACGCCGGTTTTATCGTTCCATTTCCATTCAACGAAGCCGTCGCTTTTCAGCTTGTCGAGCCCGTGTTCTTTCATGACGGCGAGCACCGCTTCTTCCGTCTCCGGAATATAAGCGGTGTAGTCATAGCTGGCGCCCTTGGCGTCAATGCGGATATCGGACGGGATCATCCATTTGAATTTCGCCGCCGGCATGGAAACTTCTTCCACCGTACCGGCGAGCTTGCCGCCGATATAGGTCTCCATGTCGAGCGCCCTGAACGTGCCGAGATCGAGAAGGTTCTCCGCCGACATTGGCGGTTCTTCGTCTTTCAGGCCCCACTCAAGCAATCCTGAAAAATCGATGTTGCGCCATTCGAACGACGCCATCTTCACGCGCTGGCTTTCCGGTGCAAAAAATCCGGCGAGCGGCCCGTTCAGGAACATTGCGCCTTGCGGTCCCATCACCTCGCGCATAGCCGCGCGCGACTCGTCAGTCTGCGACATGGAATATTCAAGATCGTTGGCGATGATCGCGCCGAGCTTGCCGCCGCCGACGCCGACAAAACGAAGGTCAGGCGCTGACATGACAACCGGGGGTGCGTCAGGCGTTAGGGTGTCGACGCGAATGTCTTTGAAATAAAGCCCTGCGAGACTGACGGCGTTAAAGAAACGCGCGCCTTCATCGCCGGCGCCGTCGCCCTTCGCCCCGCCCTGACGCAGCTGCAGCTGATCGAACTCGACGCCGCCAATGGAAAGGTTTGCGGGTTCTTCTTCGTCTTCGAAGCCCTCGGTCGCGACATTGAAGAAACGCACCTTGTCGAAGATTTTTTCAAACGGGGCATCGGGACCAGCGTCTTCCGCCAAGCGCACGCGCTCAATCGCTTCGAGATCGACGCCGTAAAACTCAGCGCGCTCGACCATCACCGCTTCGCCATCGTCGGCGTCCGCAAAGCGCAGGTTTGACACGACGGTCGCGCCAAGCTGATCGTCGAAGGTTGCGCTTTCATAGGATGGCTGTTTTCCTTCGGGCATCAAGCCAAACAGCGCGTCAATGTCTACAGGCTCGGCCTCGGAAAGCCGGAAGCTTTTTTCAAGCGGCGAGTCGGCGTTCAGCTTCGCGGCCTCCTGGCTGGTTGCGGAGGACGGCCCATCAGCGCCTTCATCCTTTTTTCCACAGGCAACCAGCGCGAGCGCGGCGGCGCCCGCCAGCAGCGTTTTTGAAAATGTCATGATTTGCTCCCTCGAATTCGAAACCGTTTGATCGCAGTGCGAGCCCCTTACTCGCATCCAAAAATCTATATCGGCATTGTCCGGCCAATCCTAGGGTGCGACGCCTCTCTCAAGGCAATGCCGAAAGAATGAGCCGGCGCGCTTCCTCGCTCGCCCAGTCCGCCTCGCCGACGATCCGGCCAATCTCTTCGCCCTTGGCGTCATATAAAATGCTGGTTGGCAGGACGTCGGCGCCGCCAACAGAAAAGGCGAAGCGCAAATCCGGGTCGGCGTAGAGTTTCAGATTTTTAATGTCGAGACGGTCGAGAAATTCCCGCGCCGTTTCGGGCCCGCGGGGGTCGGCGGCGACCGCCACCACTTCGAACCGGCGCCCGCCAAGGTCGCCCTCAAGCGCATCAAGAGACGGCAGTTCCACGAGACAGGGCGCGCAGGTCGTCGCCCAGAAATTGAGCAGCACCGCCTTGCCGCGGAAATCAGCGAGCGAGACCATATCGCCTTCATGATCGAAGCCGACGCTCGAAGCGCCTCTCGGGGGAAAAGTGTACACGAAATCGGCCATTTCGCCGGTCAGCAGCGCTTTGTCATGGTCGAGCGCTGACGGCCCGGCGCTTGTCCGCGGGCTTACGCTGGCGGTCACGATGACGTAGAGGAGAAACGCCGCGCCAAACCCGCCCCATAAAAGGAGCCAAAAACGCGGCTGTTTGATGAGATTCGCCAATTGTCGCTCCAGCCGAACATATAGAACGCATGTCAGATAAGACCGATACCCGAGAAAACCAAATGTGGGGCGGAAGATTTTCCACCGGGCCCGCCGAGATCATGGATGCGATCAACGTCTCCATCGATATCGACAGGCGGTTGTGGCGCGAGGATATCGCCGGATCGAAAGCCCATGCGGCCATGCTGGCCGAAGCGAAGATCATTTTGCATGAGGACGCAAAAGCGATCCTGAACGGGCTCGACCAGATCGCCGGCGAGATCGAACGCGGCGAATTCAAGTTCTCCCGCGCACTTGAAGACATACACATGAATATCGAGGCGCGGCTGAAAGACATTATCGGCGAGCCGGCGGGCCGCCTGCACACGGCGCGCTCGCGAAACGATCAGGTCGCGACAGATTTCCGCCTGTGGTGCCGCAGCGCGGCTGAAGACGCGTCTTCAGGCCTCGGCGATCTGATGGCGGCGCTGTCGAAACGTGCGCTTGAATACGCCGACGCGGTGATGCCGGGCTTTACGCATTTGCAGACAGCGCAGCCGGTGACGTTCGGCCATCACCTGCTGGCCTATGTGGAGATGTTCTCACGCGACGCCGGGCGCTTCATGGATGCGCGCGAACGCATGAACGAAAGCCCGCTGGGCGCGGCGGCGCTCGCCGGAACGCCGTTTCCCATTGACCGGGACGCGACCGCAAGCGCGCTCGGTTTCGATCGGCCATGCGCCAACTCGCTGGACGCGGTTTCATCGCGCGACTTCGCGCTGGAGCTGTTGTCGGCGGCGGCGATAACCGCCGTGCATCTGTCACGCCTCGCCGAAGAGATCGTCTTGTGGACGTCGCCGCAATTCGGGTTTGCGTCCCTCACTGACGCGTTCTCCACCGGCTCGTCGATCATGCCGCAAAAGCGCAATCCGGATGCGGCGGAACTGGTGCGCGCCAAGACCGGCCGCATTAACGGTTCGCTGAATGCGTTGTTGTCAGTGATGAAGGCGCTTCCCCTCGCCTATGCCAAGGACCTGCAGGAAGACAAGGCCGCAACCTTCGAGGCTGTTGACGCGCTGGCGCTGGCGCTCGCCGCCATGACCGGCATGATTGGCGACCTGTCCGTCAATCGCGACGCCATGAAAGAGGCCGCCGCCCGCGGATTTTCCACCGCCACGGACCTTGCAGACTGGCTGGTGCGCGAACTTGAGGTGCCGTTCCGCGACGCCCACCATGTCACCGGCCGGATCGTCGCCGCCGCCGAGAGAAAAGGCGTCCGGCTGGACGAGCTGGAATTAAAAGATATGGCTGCGGTCGAGCCGCGGATTACGGATGCAGTATTTTCGGTATTGTCGGTTGAGGCCTCCGTCGCTTCGCGGCGCGCCTATGGCGGAACCGCGCCGGAAAATGTTAAACGCGAGGCAAAGCGCTGGATCGACGCGCTCGCGAAGGAGAAATAATCATGCGCGCCATTTTGATTTTCGCCGCCATGCTGCTCGCCGTTTCCGCCTGCGGGAAAAAAGCGCCATTGCGGGCGCCTGACGAACCACAGGAAGAAAGCCGCGCGGGATAAAACGTGCACCATTTCGAATATCGCGGCGACCGTCTTTATGCGGAAGGTATAGACCTTGCGGCGCTCGCCCATGAGGTCGGTACGCCGTTTTATGTCTATTCAGAAGCGACTCTACGCCGCCATGTGGGCGTATTCTCCAAGGCCTTTTCGGATACGGACACGCTCGTTGCTTACTCGGTCAAGGCGAATTCAAACCTCGCGGTCTTACGCGTTCTCGCCAGCGAGGGAGCAGGGGCCGATGTCGTCTCCGGCGGCGAGCTTGCGCGTGCGCTCAAAGCCCGCATCCCGCCGCAAAAAATCGTCTTCTCCGGCGTCGGCAAAACCGAGGAAGAGATGGCGGCGGCGCTCGAAGCCGGGATCCATCAGTTCAATGTCGAATCCGAACCCGAACTCGAAGCGCTCAATGCGCTGGCTGGGCGTTACGGCAAACAGGCGCCCATCGCATTGCGCGTAAACCCCGATGTCGCTGCCGGCGGTCATGACAAAATTTCAACCGGCCGCAAGGAAGACAAATTCGGCGTGCCGTGGAGCCAGGCCCGGCCGCTTTACGCCAAGGCGCGCGAGATGAAAGGCATCGCCGTCAAGGGCGTCGACCTTCACATCGGATCGCAGATTTCGGACCTCGCGCCATTTGAGGCGGCGTTTCGAAAAGCTGCGGATTTGATCGCCGATTTGCGTGCGGACGGCTGCGCCATCGAGCGGCTCGATCTCGGCGGGGGCCTCGGCATTCCCTATGGCGGCGCCGGAACCGTCCCGCCGCATCCGGACGATTATGCGGCGCTGATCAAGCGCGTGACCGCGCCGCTCGGCGTGCAACTCATTTTCGAACCCGGACGGATGATCGCCGGCAATGCTGGAGTACTTGTCACCCGCGTCATCTTCGACAAGGAAGGCGAAGCGCGACGGTTTTTGATTGTCGATGCCGGCATGAACGATCTTATCCGACCGGCGCTATACGACGCGCATCACGACATCTTGCCAGTCACGCGCGACGCGAATGCGCCAACCGTCACTTATGATGTCGTCGGACCGGTTTGCGAGTCGAGCGATTTTCTCGCCAAGGCGCGAACCTTGCCGGAAGTAAAGCCCGGCGAGTGCGTCGCGGTCATGTCAGCCGGCGCCTATGGCGCCGTGCAGGCTTCGCAATACAATACGCGTCCGCTTGTTCCCGAAGTGCTGGTGAATGGCGAGAAATACGCCGTTATCCGCAAGCGCCCGAGCTTTGAGGAAATCGTCGCGATTGAGCGGTTTCCCGACTGGCTGGATTAGAGAACGCCGGCGATCGAGAAATTATTCCAGACGATCCAGGCGTTGCCCGCAGTCGCTGCGCCAAAAAATCCGAGCACGATCCAGTGCGGATACCACAACACCATAAAACTGATCAGCCCCTGCAGCGCGAGCTTGGCGACGATCCAGCCCTCGCCCATATGCGTCATGAGAGCGTTCAGGAAAGGGTTCGCTTCAACGCCGGCGCCCGCATCAATCGCGATCACCGTCGAAATAATGTCTGCAATCCCGACGAAATTATAGATGATGACCAGCGCCCACGCCGCCCAGCGCTGCAATGCGGATGCGCGCGAACGCTCCGCCTCATCGGACAGTTTGCGGCGGCGTTTCGATGAGGCGAGTGTAAAAACCAAGCCTGACCTTCTTCCCGTTAACCCATTTTCGCCGTGAAACGGGCATGCTGATGCGCCAGCATGACCAAAGCGTGAGGCGGAGCGGCGTCGACGAATGGCGCCTCACGCGGTAGACTGCAAGAAGTATGACGAGTGAGACCACCCCAGAGCAACCAAAGCTTCAGCCAAGGAAAAAGCGCCCTCCTGGCGGCGCGGCGATTTTCCTCGCACGCCTTGTCCTGTTCTGGGAACGCTTCTGGCCGGCGATCCTGCCGTCGCTCGCGATTCCGCTCGTCTTCGCCGTCGTCAGCCTTTTCGATTTGTGGCGCGTCATCCCGGCATGGCTGCATTGGGGTCTGTTAACCCTCGGCGGCGCCGGTTTCGCCGCATTGTCGTTTCGCGACCTGCGCAGATTGCGCCTTCCCACACGCCGCGACGCGCAAGCGCGGCTTGAAGAAGACGGCAAGGTCGATCACGCAGCGCTACAGGCGCTTGACGACAAACCGTCAGCAAAAGGTGATCCTGCATCGCCATTCTGGCAGGCGCATCTCGCCGAAAGCGCCGAGCGCGCTAGAAAAGCAAAGCTCAAATCCGTTCGCGCCACAGCCGAGACGCGCGATCCGTGGGGATTGCGTTTTACGTCGCTGGGCGTTCTTGTCATTGCAATCATCGCCAGCGGCGACAACGCCGGAAAACGTCTTGCATCGGGATTACAGCCGGGCGCTGCCGCCGGTGGCGCGCTCGTCGCTGACGTCTGGATCGAACCGCCTTCATATGCAGGCAAGGCGCCGATCTATCTGCTGCGCGCCGGACAGGAAGCGCCGAACGACATTGCGCAGATCAATGCGCCGGAAGGCTCGACAGTCGTTGCACAAATCAATGGCCGCGGACGCAACGCACTCACCTATCAGACGGCGGAGGGAACCGCGCGCGCGGACTTCGACCGCAACGGCGCTGCGGCCAAGGGTACGCTGCCGATCAGCGAAAGCGGGCTGTTGAAGCTTGTGCTTGGCGGACGAACCGCAAGCTGGCCCATCGGCATTATCGCCGATAACGCGCCGGACGTGGCCTTCATCACGCCGCCCATGCGCACCGATGACGCGCGCATGCATTTCGCCATCGCCATTGATGACGATTACGGCGTCGCCTCGGCAGAACTGGTAATGCAGCTCGATCCCAATCAGGAACGCCCCATCGATGCCCCGGAATTTACGCCGGCGGCGCTCGACGAACGCCGCCGCATTCCGCTGGACGGCGTTGCGGGCGCCAGCGGCGAGCGAACAGCAACGCTCGATCTGCAATCAGATCCATGGGCGGGCCTCAAGGTGCTGGCGAAAGTCGTTGTCGCCGACGGCGCCGGGCAAACAGGTGAAACCGAAACCGCGACGGCGACGCTTCCCGAAAGAATGTTCTATAACCCCGTTGCCAAAGCCGTCATTGAACAGCGCCAATCGCTTGCGGTTGCATCAGAAGATTGGCCGCGCGCTGCACGCTCATTCGATGCGGTGACGCTGGCGCCGGATATATTTTATGCGGAGAAACCGAAAAACTATCTGATGCTGCGCGCTGCCTTCTGGCGCGTCATGCGCCAGAACGGTGACAGTTTTGACGATGCTGTCGAAAAATTCTGGCCACTCGCGCTGCAGCTTGAAGACGAAGCGCTTGAACTTGCGCGCCAGCGCCTTGAGGCCGCGCAAGAAGCGTTGCGTCAGGCGCTTGAACGCGGCGCAAGCGACGAAGAAATCAACCGTCTCGTTGAGGAGCTGCGTCAGGCCATGAACGATTACCTGAACGCGCTTGCGCAATCGGGCCAGCCCATGGAAGGCGAGACGCCGCGCAATGCAGAACAGCTTGAGCGTTCGGACCTCGATGAAATGCTCGACGCCATTCGCGACCTTTCCGAGCAAGGGGCCGCCAACGCCGCGCGGCAGATGCTGTCGGACCTTGAAAACCTCCTTAACAATCTTCGGCTTTCGCAAGGCGGGCAAGGAAGCGGCTCGGGACAGGGCGGCCAGGGCGAAGGACAAGGCGGCGCCTCAGGGCAGGCCGGAGAGTTAATTGGCCGCCAGCGCGAACTCGCAGACGAAACCTTTGAACGCGGCCGCGACCCGGAAGCGACCGGCGATGATCTCGCCTCGCGCGAGGGCGGCCTCGGCGGCGATTTGGAAGAGCTGATGGATGCGCTCGGCGCCGATCCAAGCCTCGATCCCAATGGCGACGCCGCGCGAGCGCTTGGAAGCGCACGCAGCGCCATGCGCGAAGCCGAAGGCGCTCTTGAAGCTGAACAGTTCGGCATGGCGGGCGACGCCATGGAACGCGCCATCGAGGGCCTGCGCGAAGGCGCGGAGGCGCTCGCCCGCGAACAGATGCGTCAGGCGCAGGGTGAAGGCGGGCAAAACCAGCGCGGTCCCGGCGTCGATCCGCTCGGCCGTCCCGCTGGCGACGCCTTAAGCGGACAAGGCGTTGAAGTGCCCGGAGAAGGCGAAGCGGGCCGCACCCGCGCGGTTATCGAAGAGCTACGCAAGCGCCTTGGCGAGCCCGGCCGCGAAGAAGAAGAAAAGAGCTATCTCGAACGCCTGCTGGAGCGGTTTTAAAAACCATCAAAGCAGACATTTCGACTGCAACTCCAACCGGTCTTCGATCACGACTTTGGTTGCGGTCATGATCGCTCGAATGTCTTCAAACGTTGTCTCCGGATCATTGTTATAGCCCATCAACCGGTGGTCGTATTCTTTACCGCCGGAGGCCTTTTCAAGCACAAATCGCGCCTCTTGAATCACGGTGCGCCGGTGTTCATAGACCCCAAGCACTTTTTCTGATGCGTCATGCAAGGCGCAATAGAGACTGAAAGTTTGCGCGTCGTCAGGGCACTCGCGCGTATCGGCTCTGTTCCAAACTTCTGGCGATGAAAGCATCAACTGGGCCTCGTTGATAATTGCAAGGTCGGCATCATCAACCGGGCGCGAACGATCTTCCAGAATAACGCTCATCGCTTCAAGCGCACGGCGTTGCTCATCCGTGACGTCATCGTCAGTAGCGTTTGTTTCAGCAAGGTAGCGATAAACCGCAATCCCTTCTTCTATGACGGTTATTTCCTGCTGTTTTTTGGCCTGATAATCCTTTTCGCAGACTTCTGCCGCGTTATCGGAGGCGCCGCAGGAAACAAGCAACAGCATCGATAACGGCAGAAACAATCTCGTCATTCGATTTCCCTGTCTATTTTTGTGTGCGCAGATGAGGAATTCTAATTCACCGCCCCGAGGAATGGCACGCCGCGCAGGCGTCCGTCGTCATCCATGCCGTAGCCGACCAGGAAATCATCTGCGCCCGCTTCAAAACCGATATAATCGCAGACAAGATCGTCAGCATGCCCCGTAAGTTTCTTGACCAGCACGCAGGTTTTCACCGCCGCAGCGCCGCGATCCTCGACCATGCCCTTGCCGAAATGCAGCGAGCGCCCTGTATCGAGCACATCATCGAGCAAAAGCACCGTCTTGCCCTCGATATCGACCGAAAAATCCTTGAGCAGCGTAACTACGCCCGACGACGCCCGGGCGCCGGCATAGGAAGAAAGCTGCACGAAATCGACATAAGGATCGCTGCCGTATTTATAGAGCGCGCGCAACAAGTCTGCAGCAAAAATAAAGGCGCCCGTGAGCACCGGCGCCAGCAGAAAATCCTTCGGCAGTTCGTCAGCCATCTGACGCGCCATTTCGTCTACGCGTCTGGCGATATCTTCTTCGGTGTAAAGCGTGCGCATGGGGTTCCTCGTCGTCTCGCAAGCAGTGTGGGCGCCATCATCGATCGCTTCATCCTGAGGAGAAATTTTTCCTTCGCCCTTCGAGACGGGCTTTCAGCCCTCCTCAGGATGTAGGAAAAATTTCGTCGCGAAGGACGAAGCGCATGGCTTGACCATAACCTAGCGTCTTACGCAGTTTAGATTGAGCCTGCTAGTCCGGGGTCCTGTGGAAAACTTTAGTCTTCCGAGGAAAGAAGGCTGTCGAGAACGCTCTTGGACGGCGCGAAAGACAGCGCAACCTCTGCAACGCCGTCCGGCGCAGGCGCGCGGGTCATGAAGTTCACCGCGCCGCCTTCGCTGACTTCCTTTTCCTCAGCTGCAAAGGTCCAGCGGGCGAGCAGTTCGCCGCGCGGGCCCAGCGCTTCGGCCTGAAGGAGCGGCGCGGTTACCCCGCCATCGCTTTCATTGCGTAGATTGCCGGTGATTTCGATCGTCGGGCCAGCTGTCGACATGGCGAGCCGGTGGCGGACGTTTTCTATGGAAAGACCGTAGGGGTTCGCCTCGATGCCGATGACCGCGTATGCGTCCGCCGCTTTCGGCGCAAGTTTCACGATATCGTCGCGATAGACGACCACCCCATAACAAACCCCGGCCACAACAGCGAGCCAGGCGGTCCAGCCGAATACGCGCAGTGGCGTCAGCCGGTTCTTCTCCCGCGCTTCGGCGCGGCGGCGCGCCTTGCGAATGGCGCGTTCTAGTTCACGCGGCGTAACACGCAGCGCTGCAAAAAACTCTTCGTCGAGATCTTCGGGATCGATCGGACGAACATCTTCCATCCGCGCAAGCGCCGTCGCACGGCGGCGTTCGGCTCGGACACGACGGCCAAATCCCGGCGAGCGGTCTTGGTCGTCGTCGACATCTTCCCAGTCCGCATCAACGACATCGATGACGTCTTCGTCGTCGCGGTATTCGCGATCTTCTTCCTCATAATCATCGACCTTGTAAGAGGCCTTTTTACGGGAATCGCGGCCGTCATCTTCATCGTCGCCGAAACGCAGCGATTCGCGCTCTCGTGGCTTTGATTCATCATCATTGCTTTTTCGTCGACGAGCGAAGAACGGCCGCCGCTCGACATCATCCTCTTCGTCTTCTACGATGAACTGACGGCCCTTGCGCCATCCTTTGGGCGCCGGTTCGTCATCGCGATCCGTTTCATTGTTGCGGTCATCGTCAAAACGTTTTTTTCCCGGACGGCGGTCATCATCGTCGTAATCGCGATCATCATCGCGTCTTTTCTTTTTGGCGCGCGGCGCATCGAATAGCGAATCGTCTTCGTCGTCTTCATCAAAAGACGGCTCGTCACGGCGCGGCTTTCGGCTGCGCTTTTCGTCTTTACGATCATCCTCGTCCGCGAGCCCGACCTTGATCCGGTTCCTGTCCCGCCTGTTCCGGGAATCCCCGTCTTTCTCATCCCGGCGGGACGACGCCTTGCGCGGCTTGTCGCCGTCTTCGAGCGGCTTGACGTCCAGAAGCTCCGGCGCGGGTACGAACCAGCTCTCGCCGCAGGACGAACAGCGGACCGAACGGCCGTCTGGGGAAAACCGTTCGTCATCGACGTCATAGCGTGTACTGCAATCGGGACAGGTGATTATCATGAGCGACCAGAATCGTTTATGGGTGGGCGAATTGGCGCAGCCATGGCGGCGCGCGGGCCTATAGAACCGGGATGCGAATGGACGCCGGAAAAGAAATCGTCAGATTCGAAGAGGTCGGCCTCGCCTATGAAGACGCGCCCGAAACTCTTTCCAATGTCACCATGACGCTCGGCGAGGGCGAGTTTCGTTTCCTCACCGGCCCGTCCGGCGCGGGAAAAACCTCGCTCCTCAAAATGATCTATCTCGCGCACAAACCGACGCGCGGAAACTTTTTTCTGTTCGGCGAGAACGCAGCCGAAGCCCCGCGCGAAGCCTTGCCGGCCTTGCGCAGACGCATTGGCGTCGTCTTCCAGGAATTTCGACTCCTCGACCATCTCACCGCCTTTGAAAATGTCGCGCTCCCCATGAAAGTCGCGGGCGTTAACCAAAACCAATATCGCGAAGACGTAAGCGAACTCTTAAACTGGGTCGGATTGGGGCACCGCATGGGAGCGAAACCCGCGACTTTATCAGGCGGAGAGAAGCAGCGCGTGGCGCTTGCGCGCGCGCTTGTCTCAAAACCGGACCTCATTCTTGCTGACGAGCCCACGGGCAATGTCGATCCGGCCATGGGCGAACGGATTATGAAATTGTTCGTAGAGCTTAATAAACTGGGCGCCGCTGTCATTGTCGCCACGCACGATCTGCATCTTGTGCAGTCTCTTGGTAAGCCTGTGTTAAGAATCGCCGACGGCAAAGTCTCGCGCAGCGCCGGCGCGGGAGGCGCTGCATGAAAATGCACGAGACCGATCAAGATGCGCAAGCAGATCATGAAGCGCGCGATCCGGCGCCGCGGCAACGATTTTTCCGAAATCGCGGCGCGCCATTATTGCCTGAAGCCGGCGCCGCCGGCGCGCCCCTGACCGCGGTGATTGCGGTCATGTCATTTCTCGCGGTTCTTGCCATGGCGTCGCTGCTGATGGTCAATCGCGCCGCAAGCGAATGGACCTCCGCCTTGCGTTCCGAAATTACAGTACAGATAAAAGGCGCCGACGAAGCGGAAATTGCCGCCGGCGTTTCCGCGGCGTTGCGCGTGCTCGAGGACACCGAGGGCGTCATCGAAGCGACACAGCGCGGGCGCGAAGAAACCGCCGCCCTCCTCGAGCCATGGCTCGGCGAAGGCAACGCGCAGGCGTTCTTGAACATTCCCGCCATTATCGAAGTGAAAGCCGCGCCCGAGCTTCGCAGCAATCTCGATCTGTTGCGCAACCGACTCGCGGCGGCGGCGCCGGGCGCAACGCTCGACGATCACGCGCGTTGGCACAACCGGCTGTCGAGCGCGGCGCGATCCGGACAGGCGATGGCGTTCGGCGTTTTTTTGCTGGTCATGGGCGCAGCTTGCGCCATTTCGATTTTCGCTGCACGCGCCGGCCTGGCCGCCAATCACGAAATCGTATCCGTGCTGCATCTCGTAGGCGCGACAGATGATTTCATCGCCACCGAAGTTCAGCGCCGGTTCTTCATCCTCGGGCTCAGGGGCGCGTTGATCGGCCTTGCCGCAGCACTCCTGGCGCTTGGCCTTGTGGGCGTCGCCATGCGCACGGGCGTGGCGGCGGACTCCTTTCTCCCAGCCTTTTCGTTGGGCGGGTTCATGATCCTGTGGCTTGCCGCGGCGCCAGTCGCCACTTGCCTGGTGACAGCGCTGACCGCCCGCCTTACGGTTTTGAAAACCCTGAGCCGCCAGTATTGATCTGGCTGGACCCCGGCAGGCGCTTTCAGGTAACCTTGCGTCAACGACTTGCCGTCAGGAGAGTGGACCATAGTGAAACGTGTTTTGTCCGTCCTGGCCGCCTTGGCCCTCGCCTGGGCGCTCGGTTTCGTCCTGTTCGTGGTGCGCCTGCCTGCGCCATCGATAGACAAGCCCCGCCTCGCCGATGGCGTCGTCGTCTACACCGGCGGCGGCGGCGCGCGGATTTCAGCAGCCATGGCGATCTTCGCCAACGGCGCCGGAGAACGTCTCCTGATTTCAGGCGTCCATCCCGACACGACGCGAGAGCGTCTCTCCGAACTCTGGACCGGAGAGACAGAGCGATTTAACTGTTGCGTGGATCTCGGGCGCCAGGCGCTGACGACTAAAGGGAATGCCGGTGAGCTCACCGAATGGGCTCAAGCCAACAATTACAAAAAGATCGTGCTCGTGACATCCGACTATCATATGCCGCGCGCCGTCGTCGCCACGCGCGCGAAAATGAAAGACGCGGAGCTGACGCCATTTGTGGTCGCCTCAGGTTACCTTGATGAAAACAAGCGCCCGGCTTCCGCGCAAGCCGTGTCAAAACTCGCTGGCGAATATTCAAAGTTCCTTTTGGCGTATACTAACGCACTCTTCGCCTAGCGCCCCCCGTGATGCTTACCCGGATAAGATCGCTGGCCTTCGCCGCATTCCTCGTATTCTTTGTCGGATTTATCGGGTTTTTCTGTTTGCCGGCGGCGCTCTTTGGCCGCAGGGCGGCGCAGGCGACAGTGAAGTCGTGGTCAAAAACCGGACTCGGCTGGCTGAAGCTCATCACCGGCATGAGTTATCGCATCGAAGGCGCAGAAAACATTCCGCGCGGCGGCGCTATTGTCGCCGCCAACCATCAATCCATGTGGGAAACAATCGCCCTCGTTGCGCTTTTGCCGCGCCCGGTGATTTCGCTCAAAAAAGAACTGATGTGGGTGCCGGTCTATGGCTGGTGGGCTTATCTTGCCGGTCACATTCCTATCGACCGAAAGGGCGGCGCAAAGGCCTTGCGCGCCTTCACGCGCACTGCAAAAGAGCGAATTGAAGAGGGCAACCAGATCATCGTTTTTCCTGAAGGCACCAGAGTGAAACCCGGAAAGACAGCGCGGTTTCTGCCCGGCGTTGCAGGCATTTATGCGGCGACAAACGCGCCATGTATTCCCGCCGCCCATGACAGCGGAAGATTCTGGATCCATCCCGGTATCGAACGCCGCCCCGGCGTCGTCACGCTCAGGTTCCTGCCGCCAATCGAGCCCGGTCTTGACCGGAAAAGTTTTCAGGCGGAATTGAAGGCGCAGCTTGACGGCGCCCGCCCGGACCTTGAACCTGCTAATATAGCCGATGAGCGGGATCATGACTGACCAAGCGAATCCTGCACGCCGGTTATGGCTCTATGCGCCCTTCATGATCGCGGGCGTTATTCTCCTTGCTTATTATTTTCTCTGGCGCGCCGGCGCCGCCGAAATGAAAAAAGGCGTCGAAGCATGGATCGCCGATCAGCGCGCAATGGGTCTTGATATATCGTACGGCGCGATCAGGCCGGACGGATTTCCGTTCTTCCTGCGCATGCGCATTGACGAACCGGATATTACGCAACCCGACGCATGGCGCTGGCGCACGGAAATGCTGACGCTTGACGCCCTTCCGTATGATTTGAACCGGCTGATTTTTTCAACGCGCAACGTGCAAACGATCTGGATTAAAGGAAACGGCGAGTGGAAATTAACAGCCGATGATTTTCGCACATCAATCGCCAGCGACGATGCCCGCGGATGGGTGTTCGCCGCGACGATTGGCGGCGCGCGCGCCTTGCGCACCGAAGATGGAAACACCGTTTCGCTGGAAAATCTCGTACTTGATCTCGCGCCGGACGCCACGGAACCCGCAACGCTGACTTTAAACCTTGCCGCAGCCGGTCTTTTTACGGAAAGCGGCGAAAAGGCCCTCGAATTCGACAGCCTTCAAACAATGCTCGCCGTCACGCAAACGCCCGCATTTTCAATGCCTGATCCCGCAATCGCATGGCGTCATGCGGGCGGGGAAGTCAGAATAATTGGTTTTCTTGCACAAATTGGGGATGCGCGCCTTTCGGTCACGGGCGCGCTGCATCTCGATCAGGACAACAGGCCGGAGGGCCGCCTCGATACGGAAATCATTGCGCCGGCCGCCTTCGCCCATGCTCTTGAAACTGCTGGCGCATTGAGCGCGGACGAAGCGGATTCAGCCGCCGCGGCGCTGACGCTTACCGCCATCGCCGGCGGCGGGAAAATTGCTGCTCCGATTATTCTACAAGACGGCGCCGCGCACATCGCTGGCGCAAAGCTAGCCGATTTTCCAGGGAAGAATTGAAGCTTAGCCGTACATGGCGTCGAGCATAGGCTCGGACCCATGCGCCTCGACGAGCCGCGCAAAATTATCAAGATAGATCGCGCCCTCCGCCGTTTTCCGTACAATGACGATCCGCTTGTCATTGTCGTCGCGTACGCGCTTGACGAACCCCAGAATTGAAAGCGCGTCAAGGGCGCGTGAAATCGCCGGCTTGGGCACGTTGAGGTCGCGCGCGAGCGCGCGCACTGTGTGAGGGCCGGGCTTCAGATACACCGTCAATAAAATCGACCACTGTCGCATGGACAGATCAGGATTGTCTGCGCGCACCGCGTCGCACATGACTTCACGCCAGCTTGTCAGTATGTCAGTCGCCGCCATCGTCAGGCCTTACGCCAAGCCCTTGTTACCAATCTCTATGCTTGCCCCTGTTCGCCCGGAAAGGGCAAGGCCTATCGGGAGGCGTAACGCTCGCGCAACACCTCGAAAAGCGCGCGAATCGCCTGCGCCTCGCCGCCCTTGGGCCGCCCGGGCAAGGGTGTGGGCCGCCAAGCGTAAAGATCGAAATGCATCCAGGCTTTTGCGTCGCTCGCGAATTTCTTGAGGAACAGCGCCGCAGTGACAGATCCGGCGAAAGACCCGCCGGAAATGTGATTCACATCGGCGATCTGTGAAGAAAGCATCGATTCGTAATTTCGCCAGAGCGGCATCCGCCAAACCGGATCTGCAACACGAGGGCCTGCGGCTTCAAGCGCTGAAACCAGACCTTCATCGTCGCAATAGAATGGCGCAAGTTCCGGTCCGAGCGCTACGCGCGCCGCACCGGTGAGGGTCGCCAGCGAGATCATCAGGTCGGGTGTCTCCTCTCCGCCGAGCGCCAGCGCGTCGCCGAGTATAAGCCGGCCTTCCGCATCCGTATTGCCAATCTCAACCGTCAGCCCCTTGCGGCTCGGCAAAATATCGCCGGGGCGGAACGCATCGCCCGAAATCGCATTTTCAACGGCGGGAACCAGCGCGCGCAGCCGTACGTTCAATTTGGCCGCCATGATCATCCGCGCAAGCGCCAGCGTATGCGCGCCGCCGCCCATGTCTTTCTTCATAAGCGCCATGCCCGCGGCGCCCTTGATATTGAGCCCGCCGGAATCAAACGTGACGCCCTTGCCCACCAGCGTCAGTTTCGGCGCGTCCTCAGGACCCCATGTCAGATCAATCAGCCGCGGCGGCGTCGCCGAGGCCCGGCCCACCGCATGAATCATCGGCAGGTTTTGCGCCAGAAGATCATCGCCAGTGATTACGCTGATGCGGGCGCCGCATTCTTCGGCGATATTACGCGCCGCCTGTTCAAGCGCAGCCGGGCTCATGTCGCCGGCCGGCGTATTAACAAGGTCACGCACCAGCGAAACCGCATCCATGGACCGGGTGACGCTTGTCAGATCCGCGATTTCGGGGGCGATCAGCCGGGCCTTCGCCGGTTTTTGTTGTTTGTACCGGTCGAAACGGTACCCGCCCATCAACCAGCCGAGCACACTGAGATTGGCGCGCTCAGCGTCCAGCGCCTCCGCAAAGACATAATCGCCTTCCGGCAATTTTTCCGCGGCGGCGGCAGTAATGAAAACATCGCTTTCATCGCCCACGCCCAGAAGAACGCCGTCGCGGCCCGCCAGCACCGCGCCCGTTTCGCCTGTAAAAGCATTGGCGGCGGCAAGCGCCTTCAGCGCCTCCGGCGCGTCGCTTGTTTCAAGTCCACCATCCTTGACGAAGAAGATTTTCTTTGCGGCATTTGCGGCTTCGAGTTCATAGTCGTTTAACGTTTCAGCGCTCATGAATAATCCGTTAACTTACCAAATCGGTTGCACATTAAGCATACGGTTAAGCCTTTATTGAATTCCTTGCGCCACCATGCAGGTCAACTCAAGCGGAATTCACTAAAGGCGAGACCCATGCTTAACGCATTCAAGCTTGCAACGAAACATACGATTATCAACACGGCTGTGATCCTGGCCCTCTCGGCCTGCGCGTCTACGGGCAATAACGCCAGTTCGTCGACGGCTGCTAATGACGTCGGCAACAAGGACTACCGCGAAGCCATCGGCGTATTCTCCGATCCTTCCGTGAGCGAAGGGATGGACCCCATCGCCGCCGCAGCATTCTGGGGCACGCGTTATAACACCAATCAGTCCGATCCGAATGTCGCAGTGAATTTTTCGAAATCGCTCCGCAAGATCGGATCCAATGACGAAGCCGTTTCCGTCATGCAAAAAACAGCGGCGGCCCACCCGGCGAATACAGACGTCAACCTCGAATACGGAAAGACGCTGGTTGAAAGCGGCCGCGCTTTTGAAGCCGTCCGATATCTCGAGACCGCCGTTTCGAAATCGCCAAATGACTGGCGCGCGCTTTCCGCTTACGGCGTCGCGCTTGATCAGATCGGTGAGCATGACGCCGCACGGGCCAAATACGACCGCGCGCTCGCCATGTCGCCGGGCGAAGTTATGGTGCTGAACAACAAGGGCCTTTCCTACGCGCTTGACGGCAAGCTTTCGATGGCGCGCACCACGCTGCGTCAGGCTTCTGCAAACGCCGGCGCCAACTCGCGCATTCGCCAAAACCTCGCATTGGTGCTCGCACTTTCAGGCGACATGGGCGAAGCAGAACGCCTCGCCCGTTCTGACCTGCCGCCGGTTGTCGCCGACAACAATATCGGTGTTTATCGTCAGCTGATGAACCAGCCGGCTTATTGGTCGGAATATGCTTCCGACGATATAGACACGCCCGATTTCGATTCTGTTCCGGCAGCGCCGCTGTCGCCATCGCCGAAACCGCAGCTCCGAGAAGAAGAAAAGCCGGAAGAAAAATCCGATGGCGCGCCCATCGCGCTTATTGAAGTCGCGCCGGTCACCAACGCTTCCATGGATGCGTCAGAAGGCGTCGAGTTGAAAAGCGAAGACGAATAATCTGATCGCTGCGATTGTTCTGTTGCGTATCGCGTAAACAACCGCCCCGGCTTTTAAAGCCGGGGCGGTTTTTCTTCGCCCGGTTCGCTTTTTCCGGGCGCCCGCGCTAACGTCGCACCCATGTTCAACCGCTTTCGCGCCATCGGGCCTGGCGCCCTCACCGCCGCCGCCTTCATCGGCCCTGGCACCGTCACCACTGCAACGCTCGCCGGCGCGGGCTATGGTTATGCTCTCGTCTGGGCTCTGGTGTTCGCCACCGTCGCCGCCGTCATCCTGCAGGAGATGGCCGCGCGGCTCGGCGTCGTCGCAAGGCGCGGTCTCGGCGAGGCGATTATGGAGCGCTTCGCTGAAACGCCCTTGCTGAAATGGATTTCCGCCGCTCTGATCATAGCGGCGTTGTTTGTCGGCAACGCCGCTTATGAAGGCGGCAATATCGCTGGCGCGGCGCTGGGCGTTGAAGCCGCTTTTCCAGAGCTTGCATCAAGAGGCTACATCGCCGCCTCTATCGCCCTTATTGCTGGCCTGATCCTACTCTTTGGCGGCTACCGCATCATCGAAAAAGTTTTAATCGCTGCGGTGTTGGTGATGACGCTGGCGTTTGCGACAGCACTCATCATCATCGGCCCGAACTGGACGGCGTTAGTCAAAGGGGCTTTGGTTCCCTCCATACCGCTCGGCGCCTTTCCCATTGTGCTTGGACTGATCGGAACGACAATCGTTCCTTACAATCTCTTTCTTCACGCTGCAGCGGCGCGCAAGCGGTGGAATAGCGCTGGTGATCTGAATGAGACGCGATTCGACGCACGGCTATCCATAGGCGTCGGCGGCATCGTTTCCATCCTTGTCCTTTCAACAGCGGCGGCGAGCCTTTTTGGCTCGGGACGAACCATTAGTAACGCCGCCGATATGGCGCGCCAGCTCGAACCTGCTTTCGGCGCGAGCGCAACTTACCTGCTCGCAACCGGGCTGTTCGCCGCAGGACTCTCATCCGCGATTACTGCGCCGCTTGCGACAGGCTTCGCCGCCGCAGAACTCTTCAAATTCGAAAGCGACCCGAAAGTCGTAAAATTTCGCATGGTCGCGGGCGCGGTTCTTCTTGTCGGCGCTATTGTCGCCGTCACCGGCGCGCGTCCTATCGAAATCATTCTTTTCGCGCAAATCGCCAACGGCGTTTTATTGCCGGTTATAGCTGTGTTTCTTCTCTACGCCGCGAATAGCAGAAAACTTCTCGGCGCATACGCAAATGGCCTTATCGCTAACACCGCGGGTCTCATTGTGACGCTCATCGCCGCCATGCTGGGCCTTCGCGGCTTTCTGCGTGCGCTTGGAGTATTGTGATGCAGGCCATCGATCTCAACGCTGATATGGGCGAGTACACTGACGACAATCAACGCAGCGCTGAAGCCGAACTCATGCTACTTGTTTCTTCATGTTCCATTGCCTGCGGCGGGCACGCTGGTGATGACGAAACGATGGTCCACACCGTAAGACTTGCCAAAAAGCGCAATGTCAGTATCGGCGCGCACCCTTCCTATCCTGACCGTGAGGGGTTTGGCCGCCGCAGTCTCAAATTCGACGCCACCGAACTGCTAGAGTCCCTGAAAGATCAGATTGCGGCGCTGAAAAAAATTACTGACGATGAAGGCGCATCCCTAAATCATGTAAAACCGCATGGCGCGCTTTACAATGACGCCGCGAAAGACTTGCCGCTGGCGGAATTGATTGTTGAAGCTGCAGGCGGCGCTATCATCGTCGGTCCGCCCGGTTCAAAAATTGAAGACGCGGCAAAAATTGCAGGCAAAAATTTTTCTGCGGAAGGCTTTGTCGATCGTCTTTACCTACAATCCGGCGCCTTAACGCCGCGCGGAACGCCGGGCGCAGTCATTGAAGATGTTGCAGCGAGGGCAGAACAGGCGCGCGCCATCGCAAAAGGCGAAACCTTCAGAGCGTCCGGCGGAGCGTTGACCCTTACGGTTCAAACCTTGTGCATCCACTCCGACTCACCGGGTGCTGCAGAGACAGCAAGAGCTGTGCGCGCGGCGCTTGAAAGCGACGGCTTTACGATCAGGACGTTTGCATGAGTAGCGTCTTCCGCCATTCCATCGCGCCTTATGGAGAACGCGGATGGATAGCGCGACTCCACGACGTTGACGATGAAATTGCAGCAGCGCTCTATGTTAACGCCGTTGCCGATGCGTTACGGATGCGCGCGGGCGTAACTGACTCCGTTGCGGGCGTCGACAGTCTGGTCATCAGGGTTGATCCGGCTCTCGCAGCTCTTGCCGCCACATATGACTGGCTGACAGAAGCATTGCGTTCCACGCCAGCCACTGTTCCTGCGCCGAAAAACAAATTCGAAATTCCGGTCTGTTACGGCGGCGAATATGGTGCTGATCTTGATGATCTTGGCAAACGCGCTTCTTTGTCATCAGAACAGCTAATCGCTATTCATACAGCAAGGCCGTACCGCGTTTTGACCGTCGGTTTTGCGCCGGGCTTTGCTTATCTCGGCCCGCTCGATGAGGCGCTGCGCATGTCGCGGCTTGAAACGCCGCGCCCGCGCGTCGCCGCCGGATCCGTCGGCGTCGCTGGCGGCATGACCGGCGTTTACCCCCTCGCCTCGCCCGGCGGCTGGCGCATCATCGGTCGCACACCCGTGAAACTTTTCCATTCCAAAGCGGGCGATCCGTTCAAATTTTCTCCCGGGGATGAGGTCCGCTTCATACCGATCAGTGCAGAAAAATTCGAAAAGATTGCGGACGCACAACAATGACGCCTCTTGCAACAATTCTTGAACCGGGACTTTCGACGACGCTGCAGGATCTCGGTCGGCGCGGCAAACGGCATCAGGGCGTTCCGCTTTCCGGCGCCGCAGACCCCGTGTCGCTGGCGCTCGCAAATGCATCACTTGGCAATCCGCCGAACGCCGCGGCGCTCGAATGCACGCTCAAAGGCTCGGCGTTGCGCTTTGAGAAAAAAATTTCATTCGCTCTCGCCGGCGCTGACATGACGCCGCGCCTCAACGGCGAACCTGCTCCGCTCTATCGACGCATCGAAGGAAAAGCTGGCGACATGCTTGTTCTCGGCGCCGCGAATGCTGGCGCGCGATGCTATATCGCGTTTGAGGGCGGTTTTTCCGGCGACGATTTTCTTGGCAGCGTTTCCACCTATCTCGCCGCCGGGCTTGGCGGCATTGAAGGCCGCGCATTAAGCAGCGGCGACGTGCTGGCTTCCGCTGAACTGCAAACAACAGCGCCGCGCGACGTTCCCCGGCCGATGCAGACAATGCTGAGCCGGAGTTTTGTGTTGCGCGCAACTGCTGGGCCGGAAGCCGGTTTGCTTGAAGATGACAGCGAACATTTTTTCACGATGCGCTGGGCCGTAGGCCGGCGCGCCGACCGCATGGGCGCCGAACTCGACGGACCCCGGCTGCACATGCGTGAGGAAATTACCATGGCGAGCAGTCCGGTTTTTCCCGGTACGGTGCAATGTCCGCGAAGCGGCGCGCCCTTTCTGCTCATGGCGGACGCACAGACGGTCGGCGGCTATCCGCGGATCGCACAGGTGATCGGCGCCGACCTTCATCTTACAGGCCAGCTTCGCCCCGGCGACGAAGTCTGGTTCCGGAAAACGTCACCCGCTGAAGCGCGCGATATCGCGCGCAAGAAGGAAGCGCTATTCGAAGGCTGGCTGCCGCAGGGCTTATTTACCTGAAACGAACGCTCCCGGCGCCGGCTGCGCCGCGGCCCGAATTTCGGCAAGCCACGAAACGCGCATGGCGATGATGACCGCCCCCATACAAATCAGTATGAACAATCCCGGCAGTCCGCCGAGATTGGACAGCATTTTTACGCCGTCAATGCCGGTCGTCGACGTCATGGTGAAAGCGACGGCGCCCACAAGCGCGCCCCAGAATATTTTTATCCAGCGTTCGGCTTTCTGGCGCCGTTCACCCGGCTTTACATTTTTCAGGCACACGCCTGCGATTGAATGCGTGTTCGAATCCATGGCCGTGGCGAAGGAAATGAATGTCAGGAAAATGAAAATCGCGATGACAATCTGGCTGAACGGCAGGGCATTGAACAACGCATAAATCACCGACTCGGGCCCGCGCGCATCAAGCGCCGCGGACAATGCGCCTCCTGTCGCGTCGGCGTTGATCGCCGCGCCGCCGAACACCGTCATCCACACGGCGCCGAACCCGGCCGGCGCAACAAGGTTGAACAATATGAATTCGCGTACCGTATAACCGACAGAAATTCGCCCCAGGAAAAGCGCCGTCACCGGCGCCCAGGCGAGCCAGTTGGCGTAGTAAAACACCGTCCAGTCGCGCATCCACGGATCACTGGCGCGCTCGCCCAGCGCAAGACTGCGAGGAATGAATTTCGTGATGTATTCAACGGCGCTTTCGGCGCCAAGCATCAAAATCTGCAGGGTGGGCCCGGCAAGAAGCACAAAGATGACCAGTACGAAGAAGAACTTCGTGTTGATATCTGACAGATATTTGATGCCGCGCTGTACCCCGCTAACCGATGAGGCGACAAACACCAGAACAATCGCGGCCGTGATCGCGAAACGAAGCCAGACGCTATCGTAAACTCCAAGACTTGCCTCAAGCCCGCCGGATAAAGTCATGACGCCGGCGCCCAATGACGCAGCAACGCCGGCCACCAACGCGTAAAGCCCGACCGCATCAATCAGCGCGCCGGCGCGCCCCGTAGCCACTTTGCCAAAGACAACCGATAGAGGCCCGCTCAACGAATAAGGCCGCTTGAGATTGTAATGCGCCAGCGCGAAGGCGAGCGCAGGCACCGTGTAAATAGCGTAGGGCGTAATCGTCCAGTGCATGAACATTGACGAAAGCGCAAATTGCGCCGCGCCGTCCGTATGCGGTTCAACGCCCGCATAGTCCGGCGGCGCGCTCACATGAAACATCGGCTCCGCCGCGCCCCAGAATAAAATGCCGATGGCGATAGTCGTGCAGAGCGTAATCGAGAACCAGTTCCAGCGGCTCAAGAGCGGCTTGGCCTCAGGCCCGCCGATGCGCACGCCGCCAAGCGGCGATAAAGCAACCCATGCGACAAGGCATACGGCAGCGAAAGACGCATAGCTGAACAGCCAGTCGAAACTCGACAGTATCCAGTCATTGGCGCGCTTCACCGTTGCGTAAAACCCGTCAAAATCGACCAGGCTGAAGGCGAGCGCGCCGGTCAGCAATATGACGGGCGGCCAGAAAACCAGCGGCCGCGTCGCATTGATGGTTTCTTTTAAGATGAATGGCTCCTCAAGCGATCAGGAATCATAACGCAAATATTGCGTGCGCCCAACTCGCTCAAGGAAGAAGTGGTGCCGCATAGGTGACTCGAACACCTGACCCCATCATTACGAATGTCGCGTTCTTCGATTCCTGCGTTTACCTGCCGTTTCCCATTGTTGAAAATATCCCCATAAAATGGGCATTACTATGCCTTGCGTTTCCCGACGATAGACCCCAGATGGTAGCTTAGTGGTAGCGCAGCGGTCCCTTCATCTCAAAAGCTACCACTCCTCAGGAGACGGAAGATGGCCGGAAAACTCACCAAAAGACGCGTTGATTCTGCGAAGCCGGGCGAAACGATTTGGGACGGCGAAATAAAGGGGCTGGGGCTACGCGTATGGGCAAGCGGCGCCCGTAGCTACATTCTCAAGTATCGCCGTGGCGGCGTGCAGCGGTGGGTCACTATTGGTCAACATGGAGATGGTTGGACACCCGATAAAGCGAGGCGCGAGGCTGAGCGTCTGAAGGGCAAAATCCGCGACGGCATCGACCCAGCTCTAGAGGCGAAAATCGAGCGCGACGCCGATACTTTCGATGCTTTTGCAGACCGCTATCTGAAGGATTACGCAAAGAGTCATAAAAAGGCGTCCACCGTCCGCGAGGAAACCCGCGCACTGAAAAACCATATTCGGCCTGCACTGGGCCGCTATCGCATCAAGGATATTCAGCGCGGCGACATTGCCCGTTTCCATCAAGGCATGAAGGCACATCCCTACGCAGCAAACCGCTATCTCGCTCTACTGTCTCACATGTTCAATGTTGCCGAAGATTGGGGCTTGCGGCCTGAAAATTCAAACCCATGCCGCCGCGTCAAAAAATATAAAGAAAAGGCACGGGAGCGCTTTCTATCCCCTGAAGAACTAAAGCGGCTTGGAAGCGCGCTCGCCAAGGCTGAAGCCACCGGCGAAAACGTCTACGTTATCGCAGCAATTCGGCTGCTGCTGTTCACCGGCGCCCGGCTGTCAGAAATCTTGTCCCTGCGGTGGGAACATGTTGATTTGAATGCCACGCTTTTACGACTTCCCGAATCCAAGACCGGCGCGAAGACCATCGCCCTGCCCGCGCCCGCCGTCCAAATTCTGACCGACTTGCCACGGCAGGTTAAAAACCCGCACGTCATCTGCGGAGCCAAGAAAGGCGCGGCTCTTGTAAATCTGCAAAAGCCGTGGCGAAGGATTCGAGCAATGGCGAATCTGGAAGACGTGAGGCTTCACGATTTGCGGCATTCTTTCGCCAGTGTCGCCGCCGCGGGCGGTATGTCTCTGCCCCTCATCGGCTCGCTTCTAGGGCATTCACAACCGCAAACCACCGCACGTTACGCCCATTTTGCGGACGATCCGCGCCACGCTGCGGCAAACGCAGTGGCGTCCGCTATTGCCGCCAGCATGGGCGGTGGAAACGCGAAGGTTATTCCGCTGCGTAAAAGCGGGTAAAATCCCGATTCGGCGCGGCTAGGTTTGGCCGCCGAAAAGTCCGCACCGCACGGACCCGCCGCGCCGCATATTAATTGCGGCGCCGAGCGGAGGCGAAATGGAAATTGACTTTGATGATACGCTAACCGACAAACTCACCTATTCGTGCCCGAGACAGAAAGCGATAACCTGTTATCTCTATCTGGACCAAGAAAATGGCGAAGTCTCAAATTATACTTGGATGAGTAACGGTCTATCGGAGAAAGATGCCGTTGCGGCATCAGACGAACTCATTGCAGCACTGGACAAGAAAGATAAGCCATATCCGAAATTCTCGTTCGAGGTACTCAGATTTACTGATTTTGATAAATTTGACGGTACACGCGACGAACTAATTTCACAGCTAGCGAAGACCCAGGAAACGAACTTAGACCGCAACCTTGAAAAGCTGTTTAATCATTTTGGAATTTCGGCGGGTAAATCGTGGTCGTGGCAGACTCTCGCTATCGTCCTCGCCCAAAAGCACATACCAGAATTTGCCGCCTTAGAATTCAAAGATACTCTTCCTCAGGGCGGAGCGAAAGTTAAATGGATGCGGATACATCGCATAATGCTTTATGCGTATGTGCAATTTCGCAAATCTGAGAAACCGGATGCAAGTCTGGAAAGTATACTGCGCGCCATGCCTGACGGTTTGCGCAAGAATTTACATGGCGCGTCCAATGGGACCTTACGGGTGCGGTATTACGAAGCTGAGAAAGACCAAAAAGTGCTGAAATATTGCCAATCCAATAAAGAGTCTTTTGGAATGGATTGGATTAAGCGTTGGCTTGATGACGAAACCCTTGAGATTGACCCAGTTGCGGGCGCAATCGGCGGGACGCCAAAATTAAGAGAGAAAAGAGCGTAAGAGCTTATTCGAAAACCGTACGGCAGTTTCCGAACAGGTATTTGAGTGTTCAGAAACCCACCTCTCTGTTTTCGAACAATCTGAGGCATCATTCTCTTTCCTATCTTGACCGAGGCAATTCGGTTGCAATCATGGGAATTAGTCTGGTGCCTGAAGCTACAAACCTACTATTTAACACCGAGCAAGCAGCCCGCTATCTTAGGGTCTCCGCGTCATTTCTCGCTAAATCCCGCGTGAGCGGTAAGCCGTCAATTCCGTTTACGCGAATTGGCGTCGCCGTGCGCTATCGGAAATCCGACCTCGACGCTTTCATCGAGGACAATATGAAAACAACCACTAGCGAGCCTAAGGCCGCGTAAGAAAAAGGCCCGCCGCGCTAACGGCAGGGCCAGAGGATTTACCGATTATGACTGAGTTTAAGAATCCGCGACGCGGAAACAATACCCCTATGACCGAAATCAGCCTCGCGGCTGCATTAAGGCTCCAATTAATGCGCGAGCGCTTCGGCATTGACGGCGCCACCGCGCGGGCCATCTGTGAAATCGCATTTGGCGCCTTTGGCGATGGAGGTCGATATGACTAAGCCCACCGCCGCAAAACGAAACCCGATCCGAGCCATTCGGCGTCATTGTCTCAACTGTTCAGGTGGGAGCCCTATAGCGGTTGAAGAATGCCCGTCCGCAACCTGCGCCCTCTGGGCGTTCAGGATGGGCGAAAATCCGTACCGCGCTCCAGCCACCCAAAAACAGAAAGCGCAAGCCCTGAAAAACCTCAGCGCAGCGCGGGCGGTGCGTCATGAGGAATAGCGATGCGATGTCAATTACTGTCCTGACGGGCGGCGATTGTCTCAGTTTTGACGGACGCAATGCGTGGGCGCTGAGGGAACTCATCAACGCCGGTGTGCGCGGGTGTACACCGATAGACAATCCGGCGCCGCGGTGGTCGGCCTATGTATTCAATCTCCGCCGCGCCGGTTTGGCGATTGAAACCGTACACGAACGCCACGGCGGCGTATTCGCGGGAACACATGCCCGATATGTGCTGCGGTCGCTTGTGAGTCTCATCGACGAGGAGGCAGCATAGTGCCTCGACACACAAAAAAGGGCCGCTCCAAAACGGGCGGCCAATTCGTGCCAATTCCTTATAGGATGGCTCGCTCACTGGCCTGGCGCTCGCTCAGTGGCTCTGGCGTCAAAGTGTATGTCGAATTGCGCTCACGGTATAACGGGCGAAACAATGGCGACCTGAGCCTATCCTACGGCGAAGCGGCAGGACTGCTTGGGTTGGGCAAAACGACGATCAAACGGGCCTTTGATGAACTCGCTGAAAAGGGGTTTATTATTAGAATGAGTGAGGGACACTGGTACGGGCGGCGCGCTGCCACCTGGGCCGTTACAGATCAGACGATTGATATGCCGAAATTTGGACCTGCGACGAACAACTGGAAATGTTGGCCGCGGCGACAAAATTCAGAACTCGGTACTCATACGGAACGCAAAGCGGCCTAGCGTTCCGTCTCAATACTTACATGGCTCTCATTGAGCGCGTTGCGTTCCTCTAGGGTACTCGTGACCTTAACAAACCTTAGCTTATGCGTTCCGTCTCGGGACTGCCTATACAGTCTACCATACGCGGCAGCGCTTTTAGGGACTGACATAATTACATGCCGGGGGGCGTGGCTGATATGCTTCTCTTTGGGGTGCGACCGGTGGGGCTTACAGATTTTGACGCATCCACAGTTGAAAAAATGGGGGCAGGTTGAATCCCTGCGGCTTTTCAAGTCAGACCGACGCATCCTGCTTTCTTGTGCTAAATGCCCCGAAATATGTTTTTTATGCGAACGGCGAACAACTATTACAGAGCATGAATCTTCAGGTTAACCACATGATTTCGAGAATGTAGATGGGCGGCTGGGGAAGCGGTGGCGGACGATACGCCACGAAGCTGACAGACTTGCGCAAAATTGACCTAACCGATCTGCGGCGATTGAACATGCTGCAACCTCTGGGGCGGCGCATGTTTTACTGGTCTCGCAACGGAAAGCGCGTCGCATCCGTGCAAATGGAATACAAGGCGCACGCTCTAATTCTTGACTATCGCGTGCGGAATCGCGGCGAGGATTGGAAGCCCATCTGCGAGGAAATCCCCTTTTCTCGTACTACACAGAATTTTGGTGGGGCACGGCTCTGGTTTGTTTTCCTTTCCTGTGGCCGCCGCTGTCGCGCGATATTTGGCGGCGATTATTTCCGCTGCCGGAAATGCTATAGGGCGACATATCCCAGCCAGTATGAGGACTATCCGAACCGGTTAATTTCGCGCACGCAGGACGTACGGATCAAACTCGGGGCGTCCGGCAGTATGGACGAACCCTTTCCGAGAAAACCAAAATGGATGCGGTGGAAAACCTACCACCGGCTAGAGAACGCTGACGAATATGCCAGTGCGATGTTTTGGGCCAAACTGAGTGAGCATTACGAAGGGCTGTTGAGCGATTGAGCGTTGGAAAAACAACTAACTCCTTGATTCAGACTAGACGCACATTTCCCTCGATCTCTTCGTAATTCTAGCGGGTGAAAGCGACGGTAAACCTTCGTCCAATTTATATGCCGTATGTATCCTGACCCATCGGCATAAGCTTTGTTATATAAAGTTTCGGGAACTGGCAGACGCATGCCAGCGCTTAATGCGGATGGACATGATTTTATTGGCTCAGCCGCTCTCCCATGGACAGCCTGGCTAGATATGAATTGGTTTGACGCCGTTCTTCTTAAGCCAGTCTCGTAACGCCTCAGCGGTAAATCCCCTTCCGCTGTCGGAGCGAATGAATTCACGCTTTCCACTTTTGAGAATTAAAGGATACAGCGCGTCCGGCACGTCCGCTGAGCCCATTCTTGGTCTGGCTATGATGGCGAGCGCCACACGGTTGTATTAATCGATGAGCGTCAGCATGCTAGAGGGGTGAAAAACGGTGTCATACATGGGCTACGATTAGGCTTAAGATTTCGTCGCTTTGGGAGTGGATTAGGGCATGACGCAATTTTCATGCGTGTGACCTCATGACTTGCCAGTTATCCCTCTTCCTCAGAATTGATAGGTCTGAGCATTATAGAGAGGACATCTGTCGAAAGCTGAACCTATTCAGTAATAATCTAAAAAATAAAAGCCCTGTACGGAATATCTAGAATAAATCCGTAAATCAATTAATTGCGGCTGGTCGGATCAGACATGATTTTATGTCAGCATCGAGAAAATGCGTATCGAGATATAATATTGTAACACAAATTTTGAACCCGAGACTTTGCGCGATACGGAATCAAAATTATCAGCCAGATTTTTGTCAACTAAATGAACACGTTGATGAGCGCAAAAAAAATCGCTGGACAAGCAACTTTTATGCCGATCTTATCGATGTTTGCGGGGCGCCTCGAGGGGAGGCGGGCTTCAGCACAATTTGGAGGGAGATCATGCGATATATACTGTCATGTACAAGTGCGTTTCTAGTTCTGGCTGCATTTACAAGTTCGGCACATTCGATGAATTCAAAACCAATAAATGCAGCGTCGCCGGAACGGGGTACTGGTTGCCTCGTTGCAGCTGATCCCGGAAATTTTCCGGTAGGCTATGCAACTGATCCGAATTGCAAATTTCAGATTGTAACGAAATTAAATAAGGACGGGTCGTTGCAATTTCAACGGTATATGGACCACGGTAACCTACAACCCGGGCAAACAGCGCCATCTCGTGCAATTAGAATACAATATGTTCTTGGTGGCTGCGACATAACGGAAACGGTGACTCCATCAGGTCGTTATAGTTCCACTTCAGTTTGTAAGGGCTAGAACGTAACTATTTCAAACATAAATGGGCCGATCCGTGGTACTTACGGTTCGGCCCTTATTTCAGCGACACAGAAACTGGATAAGATTGTTGAAGTTGTTTACGGGCTTTCAAACCGCCGGTTATTTATGATGCTCACTCCTGAGGGGAATTCACAACGTTCTCGCTAGCGTGCACGATATTTAATCTGCCAACATGAAAGTTATACATTCCTTGAGCGATGTCGGAAAATTCATAACTCTTCGGGCACAGTTTAGCGGAACTTTTCACGAGGCTAATTGTTTGCCCGCGGCAACGGTAAATGCATGAATTGAATCCCGACCGTAATGGGGACTCGTCTTCATAATAGCAACGCAATGAGGATCTCTTTGAACCGGAAAAAGCCGCCTCTAAAAAGGGACGATATACGATTAATTTGTGTTTGTTACTATCATCTTCGGGGTTCAAGGAATTTAGACCTGCTTCGCCAAGACTATCAGTCGGCTTTGGGCTTAAAACCAACGCATGCGGTGTAACGTGGTCATTCAAGTGATTTCGACTCTCTGAAGCAGCGAATTTGGAGGTGCACCCACATAATGCAAATCCAAAGCATGCTAAAGTCAGCAAAATTACGCGCATGTCGAGTTTAGACCTTATATATCGCCGTCATATCGACAGATTCACTACCACGAATATATGAAACTGTCTCTTCAAAAAATTGATCCGCTAACGCACAATCAGCGCACTTAAAATCGAGCTAGGGGTGGGCTATTGCGCTTTGGCCGTCTTGTGGTAATTTTTAGAAAATACCGCAAGTAAAAGCGATTACTAGGGGTTGCAGTGGTGAGGCTGTTGCGGGGTGCATTAGAGTCAGTTTGTGTAAGTCTATGCACGCTATACCCTATTTCGGCTTTAGCGTGTGTAAGCGGCGCTCAAATTCAGAAAAGTGTAGGTGAAGCAGGCCCGCTGACCGAAGAAGAAGTCGAGAAGTCAGACGATCCTGAAACACCGGCTTTTGTACCAATACAGACCCCATTGCTAGGACCTGAAGCCGCTGAGCAGGACAGTCTTCATCCCGACGGTTTTTCGGCTGTTATAAATAGCTCTATTTTATACTCAAGATCGGAGTTTAATTCAGCACTCAGCCGCAGCATATTTGATGAACTCATCCTAAATTTCGAACCGTCAATTCGTAGTGAAATATTTGGCGGGATTACCATAAATAGCGAAGGAAGGTTGGTCTGGACACGGGACCATATATCCGATGAGTTTGGTATCGCGAATAATCAGTCAGTAGAATTTCAGCGAGGATTCACATCGCTAGAAAAAGAATTTCCTACGACGGCGATTAGGGCCACATTGGGAGATGTGTTCGCCAGGCCCGTTAACTTTCAGGGTTCTACCCGACTCTTGGGACTCAGTATTGCGCGCGATTATCGCGCTATCCAACCGCGTCGAAACGTTTTGCCTACAGGCAGGAAAACGTTTTTGATTGAACGGCCGTCGCGCGTCCAAATTTATGCTGATGACAGCTTGGTTCGACAAGAGTTCTTATCACCTGGCGCATTCGATATTGAAGGATTCGCTAATGAGTTGGGCACTCAGCGGATTGAATTGGAAATACGCGATAATACCGGCCGCTCAGAGCGCATAAAATTTTCTGCCTTAACGTCTGCACCAAGACTCTCAGAAGGAATTCTGGATTTTGGAATTTCGGCTGGTGTACCTGCTTTTGGAAGAATTGACGGGCCTCAATATAATTTCGAAGAGGCGGTGGTCAGCGGTTTCGTACAATACGGTCTGAATTCCAGCGTCAATATTGGGGCAGATTTTCAAGCTGATAAATTCGTCGCGATGATGGGGGCAAGCGCGATTTTTTCGTCACGGATTGGGTCAGTAACAGCGAGGAGTGGGGTTAGCAAACGTTTTGATGATGGATTTGACCTTGCTATCGGAGCAACATTTGCGAGTCCTGTGATAAGTGACTTACCGCATATCACGCTTGATTTTGAATTCCTTGGTGAAAACTTCAGCAGAATTGGCGAAAACAGTTTTCAATCAATTGGTGATTTTAGTTTGATTTTTGATCCCAAATTCGTGTTCACCGGGTCCGTAAGTCATCCAATTACTAAGAGTTTACATGTATCCCTCGGTGGGGATTGGCGCCGAATTCGCCCCAACCCCACATCGCCCCTCGGGTCGCCTAATTTTACTGAACAATGGTCGAGTTATCTCGCAGCAAACCAACGAATTTCTAAGAAGTTATCTTTTAACGTCACTGTTTCGGCAGATAAATTTAGTAACGAAACTGGAAATAACTTCTCCGCATTTTTGTCCTTACGCCGTTTTTTTGGGGACCAAGTTACTGCCGACTTATCATATAATACTCGCACTAATAGCAGTGCATTTTCAGTAGCCCGCGACCCAAAACACTCAATCAATAGAACATATGCCCAATTCCGTGCCGAACATGTAAATGATGATCCAGAATCTTTCTCATTGTCAGCTGACGTTGACTATGAGGGCAATCGCTTTTCTGGTTACGGTTATCATTTTGAAGATAGAAGGGTTGGCGATTCCGTGTCACGAGATACTTATCTACAATTAAATTCCGCTATTGCCTTTGCCGATGGCGCTATAGGGGTAGGAAGGCAAGTCAGTGGCACAGGATACGCGGTCGTGAAAAAATTTCCTCACGATCCAGAAGATCAAATTTATGTGGATGACTGGGGGGATGGAGAGTATCGAGCAAAGTCCGATATTCTTGGGCCGGCTTTTGTGAACGATATTATTCCATATATTAATCAAACGATTACGATTTCAACTCGAAAGCCTGCCAATACTAATGACGAAACAAGCGACGAAACAAGTGACGAAGCGGAAGAAGATGACTCTTTTGTTTTGGATGTTCCTGAGACAGCGCTTTCTTCCGATGTCAAAGTTTATGTCAAACCATACGGTGGAATTGTAATTAAACCATCGGACGCCACTCTTGAGAAGATAGATGAAATGCCGAAAGACTGACATTTTTTGGATGAGTGCTTAGGTCGAATAACTCCCATGGTAAGTGCAAAGCCTTCCGCAGCAACTCGCTCCACCTCATCAGGGTCATGCATCCAAGCGTACGGCAATTCATCACTTACCATTCGCGCTCTTTCATCAGCCGTTCACGGCGCGATGGGTATGAAATCTAATCGTCGACGACAATCTCTAATAGGTCATACTGCCTGAGGGCTTCAAACGCAGCCATGTAGGCGGAAGCACCCCGCCCAATTTCCATTTGATAAACCTTGGCGCATTTTCGATCCAAGCCGTGTGGTTTGGCGGCGCGTATCATCGCGTCATAGCAGGTTTCATTTTCGCGTTGGTCAAAGCCAAGGCTCATTTTCTCGCGCTCATTTCATCGGCGCCATACGGGCGCTGCAGCCGTAAGCTTTCCGCGCCACCGCCAAGCCATTCTTCGCACTCATCAGGATCGGTTAAAATTACCGGCATCGCCTTTTCATGAACGGGGCGCACAATATCATTAGCCTCAGTCGTTAAGAACGCATAAAGTTCCCAATCGCCTTCCTCGCGAGCGCGTCTTTTCTTTCCCGGTTGTTCTTTAAGGCGTTCGCCGTGCCAAGGACGCCAGACACCGGCGAAGAATGCAATTTCATGGTCCTTGATGTTGAACCATGTTGAATCGCGCACCGGTTCGGCAAATTCAGTAAACGGAACGAGGCAGCGATATTTTGAGTCCGTCAACCATTCGCGGTTTACGTCTCGCCACCATTTGCTTTTGAGGTTTCTGATATTTGTGATCGGCGTCTTCTGGCCGGGAATGGGCGGGAAGCCCCACCGCAGCGACGCAAACTCCAGTTTGCCCTTCCCCTTGGGGCGAAGCACCGGCGCGTCCTGATCGGGATAGATGTTTTCCTGCCCGCCATAGTTATCCGTCGCGGATGTAGTCTCGACGCCATAGCCCATCGCTTTTGCAATGCGCCGGATTTCAGCGATTGAACCCTTATTTGCGTAGCGGTTGCACATGGAGTCATTAGGAGGATTCCGGCTGTTCAAAACAAGCCCGTTGACTCAGTCGTTCCTTTTTTGTTCTACTCTTTCCCCGTGGCCGGAAGGGCGGTCCGACCCGGATTTGTTTGGGGTAGGACCGTGCGCAAACCGGAGACGATAGAACGCCTATATCTTGATTTTGACGGCTTCTTTGCGTCCGTCATGCAGCAAGCTTTCCCGGCGCTTCGCGGGCGCCCGGTTGGCGTCATTCCGTTTGAAACGGACAAGGCGAAGTACACGACCGTCATTGCCTGCAGCAAGGAAGCCAAGGCGCGGGGCGTTCAAAACGTCATGCGTACGCCGGATGCGCAAGCGCTTTGCCCGGACATTGTTCTTGTCATGCAACGTCCTGACCTATTCAGGCGCGCGCATAACGCATTGCTTAACGAAATCTCGTGCGAAATCCCCATCGACACGGTGAAGTCGATTGACGAGCTGACATGTAAGCTCGGCAAGCGGGATATTCTTGATCCTGAAGCGCTGGCGGCGCGACTTAAAAAGCGCATCGCCGAAAACGTAGGGCCGCATATTACTTGCTCTATCGGATTCGCAGCTAATCGCTTGCTCGCCAAACTTGCCTGTAAAATCGACAAACCGAACGGCGTGACGATTTGGGAGCCGGAGGGCGCGCTGCAGTATTTATCTGCGCTGCCATTGTCCGAGATTTCCGGCATTGGCGGGCGTATGGAAAAACGCCTGAACAGTGCGGGCATATACACCACCGCGCAGCTCACGGCGACGCAGCCGAAACAGTTGCGCGCGCTATGGGGCAACGTGAATGGCGAGCGCATGTGGTACGGCCTTCATGGGTATGATGTTCAGGCGCAACCGACCGGGCGTGGCATGTATGGGCATGGGCGCGTCCTACCACCGGACCTCAGAAAACTTCATAAGGCGCGAGATACGGCGCGGCTGTTATTGACCAAAGCAGCACGAAGAATGCGGCGCGATTTCTTCTACGCGAACAAGCTTTGGCTATGGCTGGACCTTCGCGAAGGCGGGTGGTTTGGGCAACGTGATTTGCCTTGCGTGAATGACGATCAGGCAATCCTGAGCGCGCTAACGCATCTATGGGACAAGGCGGCTTTTGAGCTACCCCGTCGGCATGAAATCGTCCGCGTTGGCGTCACGCTTTTAGACCTTATGCCCGCCGACGGGCGCCAGCTTGATCTGTTCTTGAATGACGACCGCGACCGCCAGCGGTGGGAGCGCATCACGTTTTCAATCGACGCGCTCAACCGGAAATTCGGAAAGCGCGTTGTTTCGGTCGGGCCATGGACGCCGCCGCCGGGAGGGTATGCAGGCGGCAAGATTGCCTACACACGGATTCCCTCAGCGGAGGATTTCTGGTGAGCTGGCTTGATGACATGCACCTGCGCGATTTGGACGATAGCCAGGCGATTGAAGCAACGTGCATTAAGTGCCTGCACACATGGCTGCAAAGCCCGTTACAGTTGCTTTTGAAAGTAGACCACCGCGACGTGACGCTTGCGGAAGTCGCGCGCGAATTGAAATGCCGCCGCCCGCATTGCGGTCATTGCGGCGCTCGGATTTCGCTTGTCCGAAACGAAGATACGAGCGGCTTTGTCGGCGGGATGCCGTAATAATCATTATGAAGAATGTTCAGCTGGTAGCGCGGTGGTAGCGTGTAAAACCTTGCCACTCTACCCAGACAAGTTAGTATAGTTTTTCTCAATGAATTCAGTGTGTTATGGTGCCGCATAGGTGACTCGAACACCTGACCCCATCATTACGAATGATGTGCTCTACCAGCTGAGCTAATGCGGCGCTGCGTGACCTGACGGTCTGCCGAGGGCGCGGGGTTTAGCTCGCCATCGCGCGATATGCAAGGGGTTCAGGCCCTGATTTTGGCCTGCTTAAATGCCAAGCTTTTCACCAGTTATTTATTACTTTACATAATATTAAAGGCGCGAGAAATCGGGAAAGCCGAAATGGTTCAGTCAGACGCCTTTGCAACGCCCGCGATAGGAAAACCGGCGTTCAAAAAGGAAAACTATCTGTTTTCGCCGGCGATTGATTTCCTTGGGCTGGGCGGCGGATCCCTGATCGCGTTTGTCCTGATTTTTTTGTTCTTTGATAAGGACACGTTTTATCCGGCGCTGGCCGTGAGCGCTCTCGCGTTGGCCAACATCGCCAACCATCCGCACTTCGCTCACTCCTATCAGATTTTTTATCGGAACTTCCCAAAAAAACTCGTCGATCGTTCGTACCCGGCTAATTTGAGAATTCGCTACCTGCTTTCCGGAATTATTGTACCAATCCTGCTTGCAGGATATTTGGTCGGGACATTCCTTGCCGGCAAACCTAAACTTCTCGGGCTCGGCGCAACGCTCATGTTCTTTCTTGTGGGCTGGCACTACGTCAAACAGGGTTACGGTATGGCGATGGTCGACGCGGCCCTGAAAAAACAATTTTTTAGCGGCAAAGAAAAAACGGCCCTGATGCTCAACGCATACGCCACATGGATCTTTGCGTGGTGCTTTATCAACAGGGTGGTCGCTGAAAAAAAACTTCTCGGCCTTGACGTTTACGTCTTCCCTGTTCCTGACCTTGCGTTCTACGCCTCAGCGTGGGCGGCTGCCTCAACATTGCTCTGGCTTATTTTTGTTTTCACGAAAAACGCTCTAACAGAAGAAAAACAATATCCCCTGAATGGGCTGCTTGCTTATGCAGTGTCGCTTTATCCGTGGATGTTTTTTCGCGACGTCAGCCCAGTCTATTTCGCCTTGGTGCCGTTTTTCCACTCCGTGCAATACATGACGGTCGTCTGGCGCTACGAAATCAACGCAAGTTCTGCGAAAGCCGCACCGGGGAAACCGCAAACACCTTTCTGGAACCTCTCAAAGTTCTACATTATCGGCATAATCTTAGGCGGACTTGGATTCTGGGGCGCGCCGTTGTTACTGACCGATATGATTTCTTATGACCAAGCGCGTTTCGGCGCCAGCGCGTTCCTGTTTATCTTCTGGATTTTCATTAACGTGCACCATTATTTCATGGACAACGTCATGTGGCGCAAGGGCAACCCTGATGTTGCAAAGCATCTTTTTGGCGCGCGACCGAAAAACAGTTAGGCGCGTAAAGATCCGCCGGTTGCTTTTTCAACCTGCGCGATGATGCGTCTGCCCGCCGCCTCGATTTCCTCATCGGTGAGCGTCCTATCGCGCGGCTGGAGCGTCACTTCGACAGCGAGGGATTTCTTTCCTTCCGGCACGCCCTTACCCTGGTAGACGTCAAAAAGCGAAACGCCGGCGATAAGTTTTTTCTCGGCGCCGCGCACAGCCTTCAGCACTGCCTCGGCTGTCACGTCTTCGTCTACTACAAACGCAAAGTCTCGCGTCAACGGCAAGAACTCCGACGCGTCAAGCGCCGGTTTGGTTTTCGTCGCCTTGGCCTTGCCTGCAGGGATCATGTCGAGCGCGACTTCGAATGCGAAAACAGGACCGTCGACATCCATCGCCTTCAGGATGCGCGGGTGCGCCTCGCCGAAGTAAGCGAGCGGCATTGCCGGACCAAGACAAAGAACGCCCGAACGGCCCGGATGGTACCAGTCCGGCGCATCTGCATTTGTCTGAAGGCTCGCAACCGGCGCGCCCGCCGCTTCAAGCGCCGCAACAGCATCGGACTTGACAGTGAAAACATCCACGCGGGCCGATGCGCCCTGCCAGTGGCGCGCCGGGTTTGACAGCCTCACGCCCGCCGCCGCATTGATATGTTCGTCCGGCTGATCGCCGGCGTAAATCGGCGCCACTTCGAAAAGCGCAAGGTCATTGCGGCCGCGGTCGGCATTGCGCTGAAGCGCCGCGATCAGGTTCGGCAGCATCGAGGTGCGCATGACGCCAAGGTCCGACGAGATCGGATTGGTGACAATGAGCCCTTGCGAGCGAAGCTTGTTTTCGCTCATGAAAAGTTTCGCGTATTTTACATCCGTAAACGACCAGGTGACCGCTTCAAGCATGCCGCGCGCGGCCAGCGTTCGCCGCGCGAGTCCGCGCCGGTCCTGGCTGGTCGTCAGTTTCGGCGTTTCTACTGCTTTCATCAGCGGCAAGGTCGCGGTCGGCAAATGGTCAAACCCGACGATCCGCGCAATTTCCTCTACAAGATCCGCTTTACCTTCAACATCGGGCCGCCAGGACGGCACATCGACTTGCCACGGATCGCTTTTCGACACGGTGAAACCGAGCGCCGTCAAAATCCGCTCGCAGTCCTCCGGCGCAACATCCATTCCCGTCAAACGTTTCACTTCGGATGGCGGGAACAGGACGGTTTTCTCCGGTGACGGAATTTCGCCGGCCAGTTCGATTTCGCTGGGCGTCCCGCCGCACATATCGAGGATCAGCTGCGTCGCCATTTCGATGCCGGGAATGATGAATGCCGGATCGACGCCCCGCTCGAAGCGATAACGCGCATCGGTGTGCAGCCCGGTCTTGCGTCCGGTTTTCGCCGTGCGCAGCGGGTCAAAATAGGCGCACTCCACGAACACGTTGACGGTCTCGTCGGAGCATCCGGTTCCTTCGCCGCCGATCACGCCGCCGAAACCTTCCGCGCCATTGTCGTCGGCGATGACGCACATGGTTTCATCGGCTTCATATTCCTTGCCGTCGAGCGCGAGGAATGTTTCACCCTTTTCAGCGAGACGCGCATGAAGAACGCCTTTTAATTTGTCGGCATCATAAACGTGCAGCGGTCGGGCGCGGTCATAGGTGAGATAATTCGTGATATCCACGAGCGCGCTGATGGGGCGCAAGCCGATGGCGCGCAGCTTGTCCTGCAGCCATTTTGGCGACGGTCCGTTTTTAACGCCCCTGATATATCGGCCTGCAAAGGCCGGGCATGCATCCTTTGCATCGTCAGGAAAACGCAGTTCGACTTTCTGCGGGCTTTCAAATTCGCCTTTCACCGGTTGCGGCTGCGGCGAGATCAGTTTGCCGAGGCCCGCCGCCGCGAGATCGCGCGCGACGCCGGCGACGCCGTTCGTATCCGGTCGGTTCGGCGTCACTTCAAAATCGATCACTGGGTCGTTGGCGCCGAGCCATTGCGACACCGGGTCGCCGATTTTTGACGCTGCCGGCGCTTCTATGATGCCGTCATGATCATCGCCCATTTCAAGTTCGCGCGCGGAACACATCATGCCGTGCGATTCAACGCCGCGAATTTTCGCTTTCGACAGGGTGAGATCGATGCCGGGCACATAGGAGCCAACCGGCGCATAGGCGATCTTGATGCCTGCGCGGGCGTTTGGCGCGCCGCAGACGATCTGCATTTCGCCGTCTTTCGTCGCCACCTTGCAGACGCGCAGCTTGTCAGCGTCAGGGTGCTGCTCCGCATGCAGAACTTCACCGATGGTGAACGCCGCCAAGCGCTCCTCCGGATTTTCAACGCTCTCGACTTCTAGGCCGACGGCGACCATCGTATCGACGATATCGTCGAGACTTGCGTTCGTTTCCAGATGCTCTTTGAGCCATGAAAGGGTGAACTTCATCGGTTTCCCGTTTCTTTCAAAACTTTGGTGATCGCCATGATGTCATTGTCCGCATCGCCGGCTTTCAGCGCTTTTTCGCACGTTTTGCGCATCGTCACTGCGCCGGGCGTTTCGGCGCCGACGCCGCGCGCCGCCTCGATCATCACATCGAGCGAATAGGCGACGTTTTTCACCGCCGCTTGAGGCGCGTAATCTTCGGCGACAGCGCGCGGCAGCTTCATTCGCAGAAAGTCGTTCACCAGCGGGCCATTGAGAATGACTTTGGAATATATCTCGAAATCTAGGCCGAATGCCCGCGCAAAATTCACCGACTCCGCAAGGCCGCTCATGATGCCTGCGAGCTGCAGATTGCTCGCGCTTTTCATGGCCATGGCGCTCGGAACCGGACCGCAGAAAACGGTTTCCTTGCCGATGGCGTCAAAAATAGGCTGGATTTTCTTGAGAACGTCTTCATCGCCCGCCGCCATGACCAGCAATTCGCCCGCCTCGGCAGGAACCTTTGAGCCTGAGACCGGCGCCTCCACATAAACGCCGCCGGGTTTCTTGATCGCCTCGCCAAGGCCTTTGGAATAGGCCGGCGTCATGGTCGCCGTGTTGACAACGATGCGGTCCGCCACGTCAATCTCGAAACGGTCGCCTGTCCGGCCGAGCACCGCGTCCGTCGCGTCGCCGTCATTCAGCATAAGGATGATGGCGTCGGATTGAGCGAAGACTTCCGCCACCGACGCTGCAACAGTGACCTCCGTGCCCTCAAACTGGCGGCGCGGCCCTTGGCTGCGGTTGTAGACAGTGAGCGGCAGCCCGGCGTGAGCGATATTCTTCGCCATGGGCACGCCCATCACGCCAAGTCCGACAAGGCCGATGCGGAGGGTCATGACGCATCCTTGCGGCGACAGTATTTTACACGCTCAGGGCGATAGCGTTTGTTCAACGTTGTCTCCCAGCAATCTTCATAAACGGAGCAAAAACACGCAACGACGCCAACATTGCTATAAAGCTTTCTCCGCAGCACCGACGTTTGCTCGTTGGAGTCGGGCGACGTACCCAAAGTGGCGGAAAACAAATTATACTCCTCACCGCCCGCGAGAATTTCCCCATCGAGGCGCGCTGTCCAGAAACCGAATGGCGCAGAACCGTCATCCAGAATCTGCCGCAAGTCTTCTGTACCGCCGATGATTTCACCATTCCAAATGATGTCCGCGCGTTCTACAAACGCAGGGCCGACGCCCACATTCTCAACCATGATGCTGCTGACGCTTCCCTCTTCATTGTTGATGTTGATCGTACGGATTTCCAACACCGGTAGAACAGATGAGGCTTGCTGCTTGCGCACGCTTCGGGCTTCGTCCCAGGCAATAAAAACCGCCGCCACGCCGACGATCACCGCAACGACGGAAGCGATGGTCTCAAACGAAATGCGTTTTTTTTCAGCCGCCATCCTGTTACCTGCTCAATCCCGTAGCGAGGTTTGGCTGATCGACCGGATCGAATCCGTAGTGCTCGAGCCAGCGGGCGTCGGCGGCGAAGAAATCGCGCAAATCCGGAATGCCGTATTTCAGCATGGCGAGGCGATCGACGCCCATGCCCCAGGCGAAACCCTGATATTCGTCCGGGTCGAGCCCACAGTTACTCAACACGTTTGGATGAACCATGCCGCAGCCGAGAATTTCCATCCACGCCTCGCCTTGCCCCATCCGGATCTCATTTCCGACACGCTCATAGCCGATATCCATTTCCGCCGAGGGCTCCGTGAACGGAAAGAAGTGCGGGCGAAAACGCGTCTTGACGCTGCCCACTTCGAAGAAGGTTTTTGCGAAGGCTTCGAGCGTGCCTTTGAGATGGCCCATATGCGCTTCTTTATCGACAACAAGCCCCTCGATCTGATGGAACATCGGCGTATGAGTCTGATCACTGTCACAACGAAATGTCCGCCCCGGGATGATGATCCGGATCGGCGGCTTTTGCGTCATCATGGTGCGGATCTGCACGGGTGACGTATGCGTGCGCAAAAGCATGCGTGAGCCGTCTTCTTTCGGCTCGAGGAAGAATGTGTCGTGCATTTCACGCGCCGGATGATCCGGCGGGAAGTTGAGCGCCGTGAAGTTATGAAAATCATCCTCAATGTCGGGCCCCTCGGCGACGTCGAACCCCATGGCTGAGAAGATCGCGACGATTTCCTCCGTGACCTGAGAAACAGGATGAATTTTGCCCTTAGGCTCAGGGCGGATCGGCAACGTGACATCGACTTTTTCGGTCGCAAGGCGCGCATCAAGCGCGGCCTCTTCCAGCGCCGATTTCTTGGCGTCGATGGCTACAGCAATGCGGTTTTTGAGCCCGTTCAGCGCCGGCCCCATTTCCTTGCGCTCTTCAGGGCTCATCTTGCCAAGCGTCTTCATCCGCTCGGAAACAGCGCCCTTCTTGCCGAGCGCCGCAACGCGCACCTCTTCGAGCGCGCTTTCCGTAGAAGCCGCCTCAATCTTCGCTGTCAGATCGCGTTCAAGCTGTTCAATGTCGGACATGGCGTCCGTTCTCCAATTTTAACCACCAAAAGAAAAAGCGTCACTCGTTTCCGAATGACGCTTAATCGAATTTGTCTATAAACGTCACCCGTCGTCTCCTTGGCCATCCTTCGCGACGCTGCTTCGCATCACCTCAGGATGAAGACCGGGCGGAACGTCTGGTTAAGCGAGGGCCGCTTTCGCCTTTTCCGCCAGGGCCTTGAACGCCTCGGGCTCCTTTACGGCGAGATCGGCGAGCACTTTGCGGTCCACCTCGATCCCGGCGCGGTCGAGCCCGTTGATAAATCGGGCGTAGGTAAAGTCGAGCTCGCGGCAGGCGGCGTTGATCCGCTGGATCCAGAGCGAACGGAAATTGCGCTTGCGCGCACGGCGGTCGCGATAGGCGTACTGGCCGGCCTTTTCCACGGCCTGATTGGCGACGCGGAAAGTATTCTTACGGCGGCCGTAATAGCCTTTCGCCTTCTTGATTACTTTGCGATGGCGGGCGTGGGTGGTAACGCCCCGTTTTACACGTGACATGCCAGGGCCTCCTTACCGGTTATAGGGCATGTATTTCTTGACGATCCGGGCGTCCGGATCGGACAGCACGTCCATGCCGCGATTCTGGCGGATTTGCTTGGGCGTGCGCTTGATCATGCCGTGGCGTTTGCCGGCGACGCCGGCCTTGACCTTCCCGGAGGCGGTCATCTTGAAGCGCTTTTTCGCGCCTGATTTGGTCTTCATTTTGGGCATTTCGCTTATCCTTAAAAGGCCCTTTCGGGCGCGTAACAACACCGCCAAGGCATGCCTTCCGGCCCGGCGGCTGGTTCGAAGGCGCGGGTTATAACGCGCCAATCAGGTAAAACAAGGGGTTTTCGCTACTGCAGCAACAGAAATAAGCCCAAGGCTAGCGCGATGAGCGAAACGGCCAATAGCGCCTTCTGGGCGTTGGGCGGCAGACGGCGAACGATATGCAACATAGTGCCCTCCTTCACTTTCTCGAGATATCGCAATTCCGGCAATAGGTGAAACGGCCCGGCTAGTGACACTATATCTGTGTAGCGAATAATATTGCCGCAAGAGACAGGGCGCGCGATTTCATTCCCGGGGAGGGTGAGAAGCGCATGAAGTACAGGGCGAAAAAAGCCGCCTGTGTGATGAGCGCCGCCGCCATGGCCGCCAGTTGTGCTTCTTATGCGCCGGAGTTCGCGGGCCCGCCGCAGCCCCCGGTCGAACAGATACCCTACCGGATCGAATATCAGGGCTGGCTCACCGTTGACGCGCATATCGACGGCGTCGGGCCTTTTGATTTTATCGTCGATTCCGGCGCCACGATCACATCGGTCTTCGCCAACATTACACAGCACACTGAGCTTAAACCGGCGGCCAGGGGGCCGATCCAGATCGTCGGCCTTACCGGCTCGCGCACGCTGCCTGCCTATGAGATCGGCGACATATCAATTTCAACGCTTATGCTGCCGGACCACATCGGGGTGGTGCTACCCGACTGGGCGCCGCCCAATACGCCGCCGCAAGGCGTTTTGGGTCTGGACTTTCTGGAGCGATACAGGACGCTTTTCAGCGAGAAGGAACGGCTCATAAAATTCTACGCGCCAAACGCGACCCCTGACCATCCAATGAGCGATTGGACCGCGACGTCGATGGAGCCGTTTCTGGTCGATGGCGAAGCTGATCCTCTATACATTGTCAACGTATCGGTGCGTGGCCTGCAGATTCCCTGCATTATCGATCTCGGCGCCTCTGGCACGATCTTCAACATGTCCGCCTATCGCCGCATCACCAGGGGATTGCACGTAAACGGCTTAAGACAACACGGCTTCAGAACGGGAACAAATATCCGCGATGTTTTCGACACGGAAGACAAGGCTTTCGCCATACGTATCATCCGCATGCATATGAACAGTGCGGTATGGGCCAATCACATCGTCATTGTTTATGATGCAAAAATCTTCGATGACTTCGGTATCGATAACCAGCCATTCTGCCTGATCGGCGCCGATATGTTCGCTGATCGAAGCTTCATGTTGGATTTCGCCGGACAGACCTTGTATATCGAGCCAGAAACGATCAGATCGGGACGGTAGTTCTGGCGCCTGGGCTTGTGATCGTCACAAACTGATTTTTTTAAACCCGCACGCCAAACATCTGGATTGTTCCTGAACAGCAGGATACGCTCCGGCAAAACTACTCACAGCCTTCAGGGGACATGAATGCTCAATACAATTAAGTATGCCGTTTTCACGGCCGCTATCCTTCATGCGGGTCTGGCAACCGCTGCCGACTACGCCGTTATTCACGCCGGACGGTTGCTCGCCGAGCCCGGCGGCGCTGTTGTGCAGAACCGGACGGTGGTCATCAAGGACGGCGTCGTCGAACGCGTGGCCGACGGCTTTCTGGATGGCAGCGCTATTGGCGCCAACGCCGACGACACGGTTACGGTGCATGATCTGAAAAACATGTTCGTGATGCCGGGTTTCATTGACGGGCATGTTCACATACTGAGCGAGAGCAATCCGCGCGGGCGCCTGCAGCGTGTTGAAATGTCAGAAGGCGATCTCGCCATGGCCGGGGCGGGATTTGCGCGCAAAACGCTGATGGCCGGGTTCACGACCGTTCGCGATGTGGGCGCTGGATCAAGTGACGCAATTTTCGCATTGCGCGACGGCATTGCGAAAGGCGACGTCATTGGTCCGCGCATTTTTGCATCAGGCTCGACGATTTCCGTCACTGGCGGGCATGGTGACGGCACGCAAGGCTATCGTGATGACGTTGCGGAGCTGTTGCATCAAAGCGGCGTGTGCGACGGGGTCGGCGATTGCCGCAAGGCCGTGCGTGAACAGGTGCGGCGCGGCGCCGACCATATCAAACTCACCGCAACGGCCGGCGTTCTTTCAAATACGGCGGCAGGTCTTGAGCAGCAATTTTTCGAGGACGAGTTAAAAGCGATTATCGATTCAAGTCACGCGATGGGCAGAAAAGTCACGGCCCATGCGCATGGCGTTAACGGCATTAATGCAGCGCTACGCGCTGGCGTCGACTCCATCGAGCACGGCACTTATCTAGACAACGAATCCATCCGCCTGTTCAAGCGTAACGGCGCCTTTCTGGTGCCTACGCTGCTCGCCGGCGAGACTGTCGTCGAATGGGCGGAAGACCCTGAGAGTTTTCTATTGCCGCCGCAACGCGCCAAGGCGCTTCAGGTCGGCCCGATCATGCATGACATGGCGCGCCGCGCCCATGAAGGCGGCGTCAAGATCGCATTCGGCACTGACACTGGCGTTTCGAAACACGGCGACAATGCACGGGAATTCGCACTGCTGGTGAACGCCGGCCTGACGCCAATGGAAGCAATCCGCTCGGCAACGATCATGAGCGCTGAAAATTTGGGCATGTCCAACGTTCTCGGAACCATTACCGCCGGCAAGTTTGGCGACATTGTCGCCGTTGACGGGGATCCTTTGAGCGACATAACCGAGCTTGAAGACATCGATTTCGTGATGAAGCAGGGAATCGCCTATAAGGCGCCTTAACAGGAGTTTGCAGCGGTTGGCTGCAACCGAATTTCATCCAAAACCTCTTCAAAAAGAGGCGGCCGGGACTCATGATCGAAGGCGTATCAGCACCTGAGATGGTTACGCTAAAAGGCGTCACTGCGTTAAAGACCTTCGCTGATTTTTACGGTGATCCGGTCGGCTGCGTTGAAAAAATGTATGCCTGTCACGGGCCCGTCATTGCGCTTAATGCGCCATTGTTAAAACCGTCCGGCGTTCCGCAAAGCTATCTTTTCGTCGGCCCTGAGTTCAACAAGAAAATTCTTTTGAATCAGGAACATTTCCGGCCTACCGGCGCGTGGCCGACGCCCGGGAAAGAAGGCACGCCGCTGCAAAATCTTCGTCGCAATATCTTATGCATGCGCGGCGCAGAGCATGACGCCCACCTGGCCGCGATTTTACCCCTGACTGGCAAGTCGCAGGTGCGATCGTTTTTTGATGGCGCAAAAGCGATTACCGCGGAGGAAGTGAGCGCGTGGCCAATCGGTGAAACAGTCGAAATTACGCACCTCGCTCGACGCCTGACGCAGCGGCTCGCTTTGGAGCTTTTGTTCGGCTCAGACTCAGCGGACGAAAGCCTTGAATTCGGCGAGCTTGTCGATGAATTTCATCAGAACAGCTGGTCGCGCGGCGCGCTTTCATTTCGCGTGGATGCGCCCCTGACGCCTTATGCAAAGCTGATGCGTTCAGCCGAAGCGCTTGAAACCTACGCAAAGGAATGGACGGCGGCAGAGCAGCGATGCCCTGCGCACAACAATGTTCGCGCCGCGGCGGCCAATGTCGCGCTTGCGAACGGCGAGACGGTTTCGCTGACGCAAGCCGCCGCCAATGTCGCCGCCATCGCCATGGCGGCCTATGAAACAACCGCGCTCACCCTGTCATGGATGCTGTTTTTACTGACGCAACACCCTGAGGCAACGAAAGCGCTGATTGCCGAACTGGAAGGCGCTGGCTCCCTGTCGTCGCTGGACGCCGATGGGATTGAAAAGCTGCCGCTGCTCGACGGCGCGGTCAAGGAAACCATGCGTCTTGTCACGCCGGTGCCGGTGATCGGTTTTGAAGTGATGGAAGATTGCAAAATCGACGATATCGCTCTCCATCGGGGCGCACGGATATTCATCTCGCCGCATCTTACGCATCGCCTGGAGTCGGTTTACGAACATCCGCGACGTTTTATGCCGGAAAGATGGGCGTCGATAAAACCGTCTGCCTACGAATATCTTCCGTTCAACGCCGGCCCGCGCCGGTGCCCGGGCATCTGGTTTGCAAGCGCAAACCTGAAAATCGCGCTGGCGACGATTGTTGAAAGGTTCCGTTTCGACCTCGCGCCCAATACAAAAATCGATCGCGGATATGCAGCAACAACCATAGCAAAAAACGGCGTGCCGATGATCTTCAGCCCCCGTGACGCCTGCTACGAACGCAGCGCCTGCGCCGGCGACATAATGCGTTTTTTCGATTTGAGCGAAACGGTTCACGCGTAATCGAGCGGCAGCTCCGTTGTCGACTTCAACGTCTCCATGGAAAAGCTCGACCGAACGTCTGAAAAGTCGGCGGCGGCGATGAGCTTCTTATAAACCTTGTCGAAACGCTCCATGTCCGGGCAGACGACTTTCATGAGATAATCCGTCTCGCCGCTCATCCGGTGCAGTTCAATTACTTCGGGGATGCGCCGGACCGCTTCAGCGAATTTTTTGAGCCACGCTTCGTTATGCTGGGCGGTCTTGACCATGACGAAGGCGGTCAACCTGAGATTGAGCGCCTGCGGTTCAGCCAGCGCCACCCGCCGGCGGATGACGCCGTCTTCCTCCAGCTTCTTGATTCGCCGCCAGCACGGCGTCTGGGAGAGCCCCACCGATTCGGCGATTTCACTAACAGGCGTCCCCGAATCGCGTTGCAAAACTCCGATTATCGCTTTATCAATACTATCCATTCTAGAATTTATGCCATTATTAGAATATTTTTTCAACTAATAGTTTTTCTACTTTATTAAATAGAAAAATTTTTCATCCCTGCCAGCGTAAGCTGAGGCCATTGAGAATCATCGAAGGGGACTTCCGCAGCCATGATCAAGCGCGCCTTTACCGAACATCCGGCAAGCGTCGGCGAGAGCTATGGTCAGCACATGGGCATGGCGTTCGGATTTGGCGGTAAAATGATCATCGCCGGCTTCGCCTGCCTATTGCACGGGATTTTCCCCTTTCTGTTCAAATGCACCGGCCGCAAGTGCATCGAGGAATTGCATCACCGAATGGTGACCCATCGCGACCGCCGGGAATGCGCCGAGACGATGCCGTCTGTGGCGCCAGCGCGGAAAAGCCTTCGCGCCGCCGAATAAATCCTGCAAAACCGCACCATGACGCAGCTTCGCCAGTTTCATATAAGGGCGCGCACCCTTGCGCCTGGGCTTTTGATCGCGGCGACGGTTGCGCTCGCCTCGATGTTCATTGCATCGCGTTATGGCGGACCGGTGATGCTTTACGCCATTCTGTTCGGGATTGCGTTCAACTTCCTGAGCGAGGATCCGAAATCCGCACCCGGCATTCAGTTCGCATCTAAAAGGGTGTTGCAGCTCGGCGTTGTCCTGCTTGGCGCCTCGGTTACATTTTCGGAAATCGCCGCACTTGGTTGGGCGACGGCGTTGCTGGTGATCCTCGGCGTCGCCACGACGATCGGCGTGGGCTGGGCGATCGGCAGGGCGAACGGTCTGACGAATGCCCATTCAACCCTGTCGGCTGGCGCAGTTGCCATTTGCGGCGCTTCGGCGGCCATGGCGATTTCATCGGTGCTGCCGCAAACGAAAGAAAGCGAACGCAACCTGATCTTGACTGTCGTCGGCGTCACGACGCTGTCGACCATCGCCATGGTCGTCTACCCTTCGCTGACCCATCTCTTCGGTTTCAGCGAAATGCAGGCAGGCATCTTTCTGGGGGCGACGATCCACGACGTCGCGCAGGTTATTGGCGCCGGTTACATCGTTTCGGATGACGCCGGCGCGGTCGCAGCGGTCGTTAAGCTGATGCGTGTGACGCTGCTGGCGCCCGCGGTGTTCATTATCGCCATGCTGTTCGCACGCAAAACCGCGGGTTCGGAGGCGACCGGACGGGCTTTTCCGATCTTCCTTCTCGGCTTCGCCGCCCTCATGACGATAAACAGCTTTGGCGTCATACCTGACGCCCTGCGGGAGAATGTCTCGGGAGTATCGCTGTTTTGCCTGGTGGTCGCGGTGTCGGCGCTGGGCGTCAAAACCTCGCTCAAGAGCCTGTTCGAAGTGGGCCCGAAACCGGTTGCAGCGCTTGTATTGCAGACACTGTGGCTCGCCGCTTTTGTCACCGCAGCCGTCTTTCTTTGCTCCGGCGTTTTACCTCGCTAGAGGCTGGTTACCAAACTCTTAATCGAAGCATCCTGCGCAATTTCCTTTCCGTCATTTTAACTTCATTCGGCCATGATCCGGGGCATTCCAGCGATCCGGGAGCTCCTGACGATGTCCGATCAGCCATTAGCAACGCGTCTCGCCGCCATCGGCGCAGATGGATTTGTGTCTGCTGACGAAGTTCTTTTCATGCGCCGCACGGTGTTCGCCGACGGCGTCGTCTCGCACGAAGAGCTCGACGCCCTGTTCGACCTTGGCGACCGCGCGCAGGACGGCGACGCGGAATGGTTCCAGTTTTTTGCAGAAGCCGCGGCGGACTTTTACCTTCGTGAGGAAGAGCCGCAAGGGTACCTGACGCCCAATGAATTCCAGTCCCTGAAAGCGCGCGTAACGCGTGATGCTCACGCCAACCCGCTTGAAATCGCGCTGATGGTCAAACTTATGGAAACGGCGGAGCAGACGCCGCCGGAAATGGCCGATTTCGTCGGTGAACAGATCAAAGCTTATATTCTCGGCAAGGAAGACGGGGCTGTCGTTTCCAAACAGGACGCCGTCCTGATCCGCCGCTATCTTTTCGCTTCCGGCGGCGACGGCAATGTCGCCGTGACGCGCCGCGAGGCGGAACTATTGTTCGACATCAACGACGCGACCGAAAACGCCGCAAACAATCCGGCGTGGACGGAGCTTTTCGTGCAGGGCGTCATCAATCATCTGATGGCGCATCTCGGTTATAAAGCGCCGAGCCGCGAAGAAGCCTTCCGCCGCAACGCCTGGGCGAAGGATCATTCGGTCAATGTAGGCGGGTTTTTCAAGCGTATGGTTTCGGGCGGTATCGGCGCGGTCAAGGACGCTTATTCGCAAAAATCCGCTTACGCCGAGCACAATGAAAAACGCGACAGCGATGCCGCTATGGCGGCGAAAGTGACGGAAAGCGAAGCCGACTGGCTGGCCGCACGCATCGGCCGTGACGGCGGTTTCGATCTCAATGAGCGCCGCCTGATCGAACGCATGCGCGATCTTGAAAAAGACCTGCCGGAAGGGCTCAAGGCGCTTCTAGGCCGCGCCGCCTAACGCGTCATGGATGGCGTCGGAAAAATCGCTATCGCCATTATCGCTGGCATTGGCGGTTTCGTCGCCATGGCCTTGTGGGGGCCGTTTAGCGGACCGCGTTTTGATTACGTGACCGCGACCATGGACCAGAAGCAGGCATACCTCGAACGCAAAGCAAAAAACTTTTCACGCGGTTTTCGCCTGACCGCCGGCCAGCGGGCGGAAATTTCGGGCGTCCATGTCGAGGCTGAATATGATCTCGTCAGCATCAGCGTGCAGCTTAAGGATCCGAACTTTCACAATATCCCGTCGGGCGAAGTCGAAAAATTCCGCAAGGTCATCCTGAAAACAGCGTGCTCGCTCACCGAGCGCAAGCTGCTCACCGAAACTGGTTTCAAACTGAGAATCCGGTATTTCCATACGGACGGATCGAAGTTTATGTCCGCCGAAGCCAGCGGCGAAACTTGCGCGCCTTATCTCGCCTAACTCGTCGGCTCGCCTTCCTGAAACTTCGAAACAAACGTCGAGATCACATCGGCCCAACGGCTGATGTTTTGCGACAGATGGTCTTCGCTGACGCCGCCATTGAGTTCGATCACATAATCGACGCCGACTTCATTTGTGCCATCGAGAACATAAGCGCGACCGAAGACCTGGCTGTCATTGAAGCCATTGACGATTCTGTAATCCGACGCCGTCACCGCGCGGCCAAGCTCAAAGTTTGCAAAAAAGACTAGTGTCTCGCAGGCCGAAGGCGAGCCGGAACACGAAAGCGCTCGCACATAAAAGTCGAACTGCCCGGCCTTGCCGGTAGCGACCGGCGCGCCGGTCTGCGCATCGCTCATCATGCTGGGGCTGAGGCCTGCGTCGCTGAGGACATTTTCAAGCTGGCTGGCCGTCACCCCGTCCAGCATCTGCGCAGACGCCGACGCAGGCGCTGTCAACAGCGCGGCCGCAACCATGCCCGTCATGAGAGTATGCTTCATCCCCGAACCCCTTTGATACGCATCTTGTTACGCTGACAGCATGGCCGATAAGGCGGGGCCTTGGCAATGGCGCCCGGGGGCGCGGAAACCACACGACCGCGAGGCGTCATCTGTCGCGTTGACTTGGATTCCGGGCGGCCTATGTTCGCCAAAACTCGCTCCACGCCTCAAATTCACGGGGTTTTCATGGCTAACAGCGCACCCGGCGCCCCTCAAAGCGCGACGCCGCAGCGTCCATTATCACCGCATCTTCAGATCTGGCGGTTCACCGTCACCATGGCGGCCTCCATCACCCACCGCGGGACAGGCATGGTGCTTTACGGCGGGTCGTTATTGCTTCTCCTCTGGCTCTATACGCTGGCGTTCAGCCCGTCGCTTTACGCCAGCGTCGCCGCCTTCGTGAAAGGCCCCGCCGGGTTTATCATCGTCGCCGGTTATGTCTGGTCGCTGTCATTCCATCTGATGAATGGCTTGCGGCATTTGTATTGGGATTACGGCCGCGGCCTCGCCGTCAAAACCGCGACCATGACCGCGTGGCTGATCTATATCGCCTCCGTCGTTCTCACGGCGGTCATTCTTTACTTCGGTTACAGCGCAATGGGGGCGGCGTAAGATGGCGCACAAGGGCACATCAACCTTCATCATGCAGCGCTTTACTGCGGCACTGATGATCCCGCTCGCGATCTGGTTCCTGATCAGCGTCGTCTCGCATCTGGGCGCGGACTATGCGGCAGCCAAGGCTTGGGCGGCGCAGTGGTGGAACAGCGCCCTGCTCGCGCTCTTCGTTGTTATCGGCGCATGGCACATGCGCATCGGCCTAGAAGAAATCATCGCCGATTACATTCATTCGGGGCTCGGGAAAGTCCTGCTGATGCTCAACTGGCTGATCGCCATCAGCGTTATCGCGGGCGCCTTGTGGGCGATTTATAATATTTCATTTGCAGGCTGATTAATGACTGACAGTTACGAAATCGTCGATCATGAATATGATGTCGTGGTCGTGGGCGCCGGCGGCGCAGGACTGCGCGCAACGCTTGGCGCGGCGCAAGCGGGATTGAAAACCGCATGCGTGACCAAAGTCTTCCCGACCCGCTCGCATACGGTGGCGGCGCAGGGCGGGATTTCGGCGGCGCTCGGAAATATGTCCGAAGACGACTGGCGCTGGCACATGTACGACACCGTGAAGGGATCGGACTGGCTCGGCGATCAGGACGCCATCGAATATCTCTGCAAAAACGCGCCGGCCGCCGTTTACGAGCTTGAACACTGGGGCGTGCCGTTCAGCCGCACGGAAGAAGGCAAAATCTATCAGCGCGCCTTCGGCGGCATGACAAAGAATTTCGGCGAGGGTCAGGTGCAACGCACCTGCGCCGCCGCCGACCGCACCGGCCACGCGATCCTGCATACGCTTTACGGCCAGGCCGTCAAAAACAACGCCAAGTTTTTCATCGAACATTTCGCCCTCGACCTCATCATGTCCGACGACGGCGAATGCCGCGGACTACTGTCGTGGGAACTCGACACCGGGGTCATCCACCGCTTCAACGCCAAGATGGTGATCCTGGCGACCGGCGGTTACGGGCGGGTCTATTTCTCCTGTACGTCGGCGCATACCTGCACCGGCGACGGCAACGCCATGGTGCTGCGCGCGGGGCTCCCGCTGCAGGACATGGAATTCGTGCAGTTCCACCCGACGGGGATTTACGGCGCTGGTGTTTTGATTACCGAAGGCTCGCGCGGCGAAGGCGGGTATCTCACCAATTCCGAAGGCGAGCGCTTCATGGAGCGCTATGCGCCGTCGGCCAAAGACCTCGCCTCGCGCGATGTTGTCTCGCGCTCGATGACGATTGAAATTCGTGAAGGCCGCGGCGTCGGCCCGAACAAGGATCACATCCATCTCAATCTCAACCACCTCGACCCGAAAGTACTGGCGGCGCGCCTGCCCGGCATTTCCGAGAGCGCGAAAATATTCGCCGGCGTCGACGTGACGAAGGAACCGATCCCGGTGCTGCCGACCGTCCATTACAATATGGGCGGCATCCCGACGAATTATCATGGCGAGGTGATGACCAAGCGCGGGGACGATACGGAAGCCGTCGTGCCTGGGCTGATGGCGATTGGCGAAGCGGCTTGCGTCTCCGTCCATGGCGCCAACCGCCTCGGCTCAAACTCGCTCATTGACCTTGTCGTCTTCGGCCGCGCGGCGGGCCTGCGCTGCGGCGAAGTCGTCAAAGCGAACGGCGCTAACGCGGACCTGCCTAAACAGGCGACGGACGAAGCCCTCGCCCGTCTCGACAAGTTCCGGCACGCCAAAGGCGGAACGCCGACGGCGGCGTTGCGCGCGCGCATGCAAGGCGTGATGCAGGAGGACTGCGCCGTCTTCCGCACCGAAGAGACGCTGCAACAAGGCTGCAAGCGCATCCGCGAAGTTCACGACGCCATGCCGGACATTGGCGTCACCGACCGCACGATGGTCTGGAACACCGATCTCGTCGAAACGCTGGAATTCGACAACATGATCGGTCAGGCGGTCGTGACTATGGAAGGCGCGGCGAACCGCAAGGAAAGCCGCGGCGCGCACGCACGCGAAGACTTCCCCGACCGCGACGACGCCAACTGGATGAAACACACCGCCGCGTGGTTCGCGAACGGCAAAGCGACCATCGACTATCGCCCGGTGCATGATTTTACGCTTACAGACGAAATCAAATATATCGAGCCGAAAAAGCGTTTTTATTGACGATTGAACCATGAGTTTAAGCATGATGAACTTATTCCGAATTTTTATTTCGCTTTTTCTATTATTAAATTTAGAGGCGTGCAGTAGAAATTCTGAAGATGCTGCGAAATCAAAAGCAACGATAGAAACAAGTCAAAATGTTTTTGAAAACAAGTTTTTCGGGGTCTCTATAGTCAAACCGGATGACTGGCATAATATGAGCGCAGAAGAACAAATGCACACCAAAGAAGCTGGTTCAGAACTTCTCTTCAGCGATAACGAAGATATGCAACGTGCGGCAAGAGTGAACGCAAAAAAGGTACATACGCTCTTCAGCTTCGCTAAGCACGCCCTAGGCTCTCCGGTGGATATCAACCCGTCAATTACGGTGCTAGCCGAAAATGTATCGCACTTATCTGGGATAGTTTCCGGGGAAGACTACTTCTTTCATTTGAAAAAAGCCCTCACAAGTTCGGGGGTAAACTATGAGCTGTCCGATACTTATGGCAGAAGCCAAATTGGCGGGTATGAATTTGTACAGTTAGACACCAAACTGGTATTCAACGAAAATGGCATCCTGCAATCATATTATGCGAAACGCCGCGGAGATTTTATGTACCTTGTTATTGAAACCTATGGCGACCTTCCGAACAAACCAGCCACCTCATCGGTACTCGACTCAATTAAGTTTGATTGGTAATAGCTACCTCGTTGATAAGCATTTAGCTTTTCGACAAGCACTTCTGTTGTTCACGCCGCTTCAAGCAGCGGCCCCGGCGGATCGCTTGCATCGTGCCATTCGGTACGGCGTTTGAGGCCCGGGGTTAACAAAAGAGACGGCACTTTCCAGAGAACAAGACTCTTGTGCACGGCCCAGTCGGCGGCGCGCTCGTTCCATTTCGGATCACCGCCATTGTTCTTTAAAAGCCAGTCACGATACGGCATCCAGTGGCTCGGCTCATCGATGCGGATCACTTCAAATATTTTCTTCAGCTGCTCGTCCGACGTCACAAGCTTGTCTTCCAGCAGAACTTCAAGCTGATTCATGCCGCGAATTTCCGTGATCATGATGATACGGCACAGCTTGAAGAAAAGTTCGTCATCCGCGGTCACTGCATCCGTATCAAGCTCGTCGATGCCGCAGCCGAAGGTGAGATAAATCAGCCGGTCAATATGCCCGCAGGAGCGGTCCACCGCATAAGGCATCCGTCCGATTTGCTCGAAATAATGCCGGAACATCAAATAATGCTTGCGCTCGTCGCGGCGATGTTTTTCGACGGCATCGATAAACCACGTCTCGCTTGAATGACGCGCATAGACGGCTTCAAGAACACGGTCGATACTCGAATAGCCCCGATGCTCATTGTAAATGTAGATCGAGGCGAGGACGTCCAGAAAGCGGCGGCGTGCGCGGTCGATCATTTGTGCATCTCGCCAGGCTGAACTACCAGTCTAACACAGGAATTCCTAAGAGATATGGGCGGACAGCCCGAACAATATCACGATTGTGCGCGTGATACGCCGCCGGTTACCGCTATTTTCTGAAATTCAGCGTGGCGCTTTTTCGGGCGGCGACGGCGGGTGCGCCATTGACTGTTCTGGGCGCGAACCGCCAACGCGCGATAGTACGCAGCGCTTCCGCTTCGAAACAGCCGTTCGTTGACGACGCCACGCGCGGATTAGCGACGCGCCCGCTTGTGTTGATGTCAAAGATGAGCGTCACCCGTTCGAGATCCTGAGCACTGCGCGCGCAACGCTCCGGATAGAGCGGCGCCGCCGAGCTAAAGAGTTCGGCTTCAACGATCACCGGTTCAGGCGCCGTCTCGCGGCGGCGCGGTAGGGGACGCGCTGGCGCGGATTCAACAGTTTCGGTTTCTTCAACGGTTTGAGACAGCGTTTCCTCGCTTGCCGCAGGCGCGGTTGTTTCTTCCGCAGCACTGGCGTTTTCCGGAATGGCGTTATTTTCTGGCAGTGCAGCTTCTTCATCGACACTTGCAACATCCGGCGTCAGCGCCGCATCACTTTCCGGCGTGTCATCGTTCGCGGACTCTGCTGCGGCGGGTTCTTCAATTAGGTTCACCCGTTGCGACGGCCGCGGCGTCGGCTGCGCCGCCGGCGCGTCGCCTAGTCTGACGCGCGGCTCTTCTACGGCGACGGTGTCTTCGTTCCGCCCGCCAGTGAGTTGAAAAACGACCCAGATGCCGAAAAGCAAAATCGCGAGAATTGCAAAGACGGAAACGATCCGCGCGCCCTCGCCGCCTGCCGATATTTCTGTTCGCGCGGCTTGCGGCGGAACCAGCGTAGCCGGCGCCGTTGCTGCGATGTCATCCCTGAAACGGGCCGCCACGGCATCAGCGTCGAGACCGAGATAACGGGCGTAAGCTTTCACAAAACCGATTGTATAGGGAAGCGTTGGCAGGAGATCGGCCCGCATTTCCTCAATCGCCTGAAGATGCGCGACTTTCACCTTGGTGGCGCCGCTGACCTCCTCGATCGCGAGCCCCGCCGCCGCCCTTGCCGAGGCGAGGAAGGACCCCGCCGTCTCACCGTCATTGGCCGCGCCCCCACGCGACGAGGCGAGATTAATGATTTCTGCAGCCTTGTCCTGCGCCATTTGATACGTGCTCTACTCTACTACCGCACGGGAGGACGCCTTCAGCGAAGCCGCCCACACGCGCTTCCCACCGGTCCGGCCCAATAACAAAGCATAATCGGCGCCAGCGCGCTCCGCCTTCCCCACGAAGACATGGCGATCAGGTGCGCCCCGCTATTGGCAAGCGTTAATATATCACGGAAAAGCGAAAGTGCAGAATCCGGGCCCTGATGGAGGCGCAATCATGAGCTATACCTGTTTCAATCTCGAAATTTCCGACGGAATCGCTCATTTGCGGTTTTCGCGGCCCGACAAATTCAACTCCTTCATTCCCGAATTCTGGCGGGAGCTGCCGGACGCCGTTAACGATATATCCGATAACGCCCGGGCGCGGGTGATTGTTCTGTCTGCGGAAGGAAAGCATTTCACCGCCGGGATGGATATTTCAGTGTTCATGTCGGGCGCGCTTGATGCGCCGCCGGAGAACCGCGAAGCCGCATCGGAAGCCTTCCGGCATCACGTGAAATCCCTGCAGGATACATTCTCGGCGCTTGAAAACGCCCGCCAGCCTGTGCTTGCCGCCATTCAGGGCGGCGCTGTGGGGGCCGGGGTCGATCTCGCCACCGCCTGCGACTGCCGCTACGCCAGCGCCGACGCGTTTTTCTGCGTTCAGGAAACGGCGATCGGCATGACGGCGGATGTCGGTACATTTCCGCGGCTCGCGAAGGTTATCCCAGAAGGCTGGGCGCGGCAGATGGCCTATACGGCCGAACGGGTGCCCGCGGCGAAAGCGAAGGAAATCGGTCTCGTCAACGAGGTATTCGATACGCCTGAAGCGCTCATCGACGGCGTTATGGAGATTGCGGCGAAAATCGCCGCCCACTCGCCGCTCGCCGTTACGGGCTGCAAGCGGCTGATCAATTACGCCCGCGATCATTCGACCGCTGACACGCTCGATTATATCGGCCTGTGGAATGCGTCGATGCTGCGCACCGAAGACATCAAGGAAAGCTATATCGCCAGGTCCGAAAAGCGCGCGCCGCAATTTGACGATCTCAAACCGGTCAAGAAGTCGCTATAATTACACAAGCCCATCAAGCTGCGACTGTGTTTCACATGAAAATCCGGGCGTTAGGGCATGCAGCGGTCTTTCTTGGAAGCGCGAGCCTGCTATATCTACAAGCAATATCAGAGAATTAGGTCATAGCATCCATGGTCGAACTGACGCTCCCGAAGAACTCCAAGGTCAACAAGAACGGAAAGACCTATGCGGCGAAGCCCGGCGCCGAGAACTCCCGCACCTTCCGCGTCTATCGTTACGATCCCTCGACGCCGGATAATCCGAGCGTCGACACCTACGAAGTTGACGTTTCGAACGTGTCGATGGTGCTGGACGCGCTAATCAAGATCAAGAACGAGATAGATGCGACGCTTTCCTTCCGGCGCTCCTGCCGCGAGGGGGTTTGCGGCTCCTGCGCCATGAATATCAACGGCGCCAACACGCTTGCCTGCACCAAGGGCATGGATGAGTTGGGGAACGGCGACATCACCGTCTACCCGCTGCCGCATCAGCCGGTGGTGCGCGATCTCGTCACCGACCTTTCAAAGTTCTACGAGCAACACGCCTATATCGAACCCTATCTGCAGGCGAAAACCGACGACCCCGAAACCGAATGGCGTCAGTCGCCGGAAGACCGGGCGAAACTCGACGGGCTTTACGAGTGCATTCTCTGCGCTTGTTGCTCTACTTCCTGCCCATCCTATTGGTGGAACGGCGACAAGAAGGGCGAAGATGAATATCTTGGGCCCGCCGCGTTGTTACAGGCCTATCGCTGGCTCGCCGACAGCCGCGACCAGCTCGACAATGAGCGGCTCGACAAGCTCGAAGACGAATTCAAGCTTTATCGCTGCCACACCATCATGAACTGCGCTCAGGTCTGCCCGAAGCATCTGAACCCGGCGAAAGCCATCGCCGACATCAAGCGCTTGATGGTCAACCGCCCGGAAAAGCACGGTCCTGCGAAACAGGCCGCGGAATAGCTTCCCATAGAACTTTCTAATTATTGTGAGTCAGCGCTGTAGCGCTTGGCGTATAGAAATTTGCCGCGGACTCATCATGTCGCGCGAACGCCCTGATCGCCTCCCTTTAGATAAAGCGCCCGTGCCAGCTTCTTATATTTGCCTGCAAGCCAGCAAACATGCCAATTTTCTTTGTGGGAAAAATTTTACTTTACATGATTTGATATTTCCATATATATGGAATTATGGAAATTATTGAAGCAACCCAGCTGTTTTCCGCCCTTTCTCAGGAATCGAGGCTGGCGACGGTCAAGCACCTGATCCGGATCGGCCCCCGCGGCGCGCCCGCCGGCGATGTGGCCAAGGCGCTGGATGTGCCGGCACCGACCATGTCGTTTCATCTGAAAGAGCTGGAAAGGGCCGGCCTGATCCACGCCCGTCGCGAGGGCCGAAAAATCATTTACGCCGCCGACTATGGGGGTTTGCGCGAGCTGATCGACTTCCTGCTCGCGGATTGCTGCGGCGGCGACAAGCGGCTGTGCGGGCCATACGTCATCCTCAAGGAGAGCGCCTGATGAAGAAACTGCATATCCACATCAACGTCGACGACATCGACGCATCGATCAAATACTACACCGCCCTTTTCGGCGCCGAACCGGTTCGCCGCGAGACCGATTACGCAAAATGGCTGCTGGACGATCCCGCCGCAAACGTGGCGATCTCAAACCACGGCCGCAAAGCGGGCGTTGACCATGTGGGCATATCGCTCGATTCCCGGGAAGAGCTGGCCATTGTCGCGAACCGGCTGCAAGCGTCAAACGCCCCGCTGACGCCGCAGGAAGATGCTACCTGTTGTTACGCCCGGAGCGACAAATACTGGTCGCACGACCCGCAAGGCGCCGTATGGGAACTGTTCCACACCTTTGGCGATTCCGACACTTACGGAAAGTCAGGAGAAAATCCCGAACATGCTCCGGCTACGGAGAAAGCCTGCTGCGCTCCGGCCGCATAACTCCGGCGCCGTAATCAAATGAAAAACATTCTGTTCCTGTGCACCGGCAACTCGGCGCGTTCGATCATGGCGGAAGGCTATATGAACCATGCCGGAAACGGGCGCTGGCGCGCCTGGTCCGCGGGCTCGACGCCGACAGGCGTAGTCAATCCGTTCGCCATCGAAACGCTTGACGCGCACGGCATTGGAGCGCCGCAAGACCTGCGCTCCAAAAGCTGGGATGAATTCGCAATGCCCGGCGCGCCGGTCACGACCGCCATCGTTACCGTCTGCGACAACGCCGCCGGCGAGGTTTGCCCGATATGGCCAAGTCACGGTGGCGCACCCCCGCGCAAACTTCACTGGTCATTTCCTGACCCCGCTGCTGTCGTGGGAACGGATGAAGAAAAACGCGCGGCGTTCGAAACGGTGTTCAATGACATCCGCGCGCATATCGACAATTTTCTTGGTAACGAGTGATTGCGATGCAGTTTTCGACGCAACAGAAACTCGCCGCTGAAGCGCTCGGTACAGCGCTCCTCCTCGCCATCGTTGTTGGCTCCGGCATTATGGGCGAAGCGCTCGCGAACGGAAACGACGCCATCGCGCTTTTGGGCAATACGATCCCCACCGGCGCGGGTCTTGTTATCTTGATCCTGATTTTCGGTCCCGTTTCCGGGGCGCATTTCAATCCCGCAGTGACGCTCGCCTTTCTGATCCGGGGCGACATCGCGCTGGGGCTCGCCGCCGCCTATGTCGCCGTTCAACTCATCGGCGGCGTCATCGGTGTTGGCCTCGCACACGCCATGTTCGACCTCGAGATCGTGCAGACCAGCATCAAGGCGCGCGCCGGCGGCGGTCAGGCGCTTGGCGAGGCGACGGCAACCTTCGGACTGGTGCTGACGATCCTCGGCTGTGTTCGTTTCCGGCCCGAAAGCACCGCCATGGCGGTGGGGCTATTCATCACCGCGGGTTACTGGTTCACATCATCAACGTCATTCGCCAATCCGGCGGTCACGATCGCCCGCACCCTCACCGACACCTTCGCCGGCATCCGGCCAGTGGACGCGCCATCATTCCTGCTGGCGCAGTTTTCCGCCGCCGCGCTGGCCGCCGGCGTCGCCTACTGGCTTTTCCAACCTCGAAACGCAAGATATAGCCAGAATGATGATGCGGGGGCCGCGGCCACGATATCAGGCGCTCGTTGAAACGCGCGCCCTCGAACCGGATCCGGCCCAGGAAAATGCGGCGGAACGGCTGCAAGCATTGCATGAGGCGCTTTCCGGCTATCGCGGGATAAAGCGGGGATTATTTTCGCCCCGCAGAAAACCGCCACATGGGATCTATCTTTGGGGCGGGGTCGGCCGCGGCAAAACGCTGCTGATGGATATATTCTTCAATAACACGCAGTTTGAAAAAAAACGGCGCGTGCATTTCCACGAATTCATGGCGGAAATTCACGAGCGTATCGCTGGCTGGCGCGCTTCGGAAATCAGCGCAAAACGCAAGCACGCTGCTTTCAACCGGGAGAGCCCGGACGATCCTATGCCGCCTGTTGCCTATGACATCGCGAAAGATGCATTGCTTTTATGCTTTGACGAATTTCACGTCACAGATATCGCCGACGCCATGATCCTCGGACGATTGTTCACGGCGCTGTTTGAAAACGGCGTGGTCGCGGTCGCAACATCTAACCGTCATCCAGACGACCTTTACAAGGACGGTCTCAACCGGCAGCTCTTTTCGCCCTTCATCGATCTTTTAAAATCAAAACTCGATGTCATCGAACTCTCATCGGCGCAGGATTACCGGCTGGCGAAATTGCGCGAAGCGCCGGTCTATTATCACCCGCTTGGGGCCGACGCCGACGCCGCCATGGACACGGCCTGGAACAACATGATCAGCGGCGCGCGCGATCATGCCGAAACGATTTCCATAAAAGGCAGAAAACTCACCGTTCCACGCGCCGCCCGAGGCGCCGCGCGCTTTGACTTTTCGGATTTGTGCGAAAAGCCGCTCGGCGCATCGGATTACCTTGCGCTGATCCGGCGGTATCATGCGCTTTACATCGACCGCATTCCGGTCATGGGCGCGGACATGCGAAACGAAGCAAAGCGCTTTTCCACCCTGATCGATACGATTTACGATGCGCGGGTGAAACTTGTCTGTTCCGCCGATGCAGAACCCTGCGCCCTTTACACGGAAGGTTACGGGTCTTTCGAGTTCGAGCGCACCGCCTCAAGGCTCATGGAAATGAGAACACCGGATTATCTTGCCGCCGCGACCGAAGAACCGCCCGAATAAGCGGCTTTAACAGCGCTATCACCTCATGGATTTTCGCGCCGCCGCACCCTATCATAGGGGTATACGAGCACGGGGCCAACGAACAGGATTAGCCCATGAACAGCCTTAAATCCCTCGCCGCGCTGGTCGGCGGCGTCATTGTCATCGCGGTCCTTTACGGCATCGCCTTTGGCGGCAAGGACGCCAAAGTCAGTTTCGAATTCGATGACGGCGACGGCGTGCGCCATATCGTCAGCGGCGACCGCGGCGATTTCATGCTGCGTGACGGCGACTTCGCGCTCGAAGCCTCATGGCGTGGCGATTACGAATTGAGCGCTAACGGTTCAGACATCGCTCGCCTTGACCGGAAACTTGAAATCAAGCGCACAGACGGCGGCGTTTCCGAACGAGCAGTCTTTGAAAACGACAACGGTGAAGTGGATCGAATATTCTACCGCGATGGTGAGAAGCAGGAGCCGGGCGCCGGGAGCGACGAAGCTGTCCGGGCATTGGTGCTGGCGTTCCTGCGCGCCAGCGGCGTCAAGGCGGATGAGCGCGTCGAAATTCTCATGAAAGACGGCGGCGCTGACAGGGTTCTCGACGAGATCGACCTGCTGCAGGGCGATCATGCGCGCCAGCGCTATATTTCAACCTTTACCGAGCGGGCGGCGCTTACTTCGGATCAATTGCGCCGCCTTGCGGGCGTTATTTCCGGCATGGAGGGCGATCACGATATCCGTCTCGCCATCAGCGCCATACTGGAAAATGAAACCGTTTCGACCGACGACTTGCCTCTGATCATTGAGACCGCGCGTAATATCGAAGGCGATTATGATTTGCGGCGGGTTATTGAAACCTTCGCAGAGCAGGACCTTAATGAGGAGGCGATCGAACTGGCGCTCGGCCTCTTTGACGAAATCGACGGCGACCACGACTTGCGAAAGGCGGGCGAGGCAATCCTCAAGCAGAAGTCACTGACGGCTGACGGTGCGGCATTGCTGTTATCGGTCGCAGCGGAGCATGTGAGCGGCGATCACGACATGCGGCTTTTATTGACCGACGCCGCGCCATTCCTTGCTAAAAGCGATCAGGTTGTTGATGCATGGCTGAAGGCTTTTGATTCCATTGGCTCTGATCACGACATGCGCGTTGCGCTCGAGGCGGCGTCAACAGTCGCTGATTTGTCGGATGCTGCGGTCGCAAAGCTGATTAATGCTACGCGCCGGATCGGCTCCGACTATGATCATCGGCGGGCGCTCGCGGCGTTTGTTGATCGCGCCAAAGAAAATCCGGACTTGGTGGCCGCCTACCGCGCTTCAGCGGAAGAGATCGGATCGGACCATGATCGCGATGGGGCTTTCAAGGCCATTGGCGAGACTGGCGGCGACTAACGCGCCGCCGGCATCCTGATATCGTCAACCATTGCTCTTACTTCAGCTGGCGTTGCTGACGTAAACCGCGCGACCGTGAGCGCGACGACGAAGTTCAGCGCCATGCCGACAGCGCCGATCCCTTCCGGCGAAATACCGAACAGCCATTGGTCCGCGGTATTAACGGCCCCGAACCAGGGCGACTTGAAATAGACAATATAGGAAAGCGTAAAGACGAGCCCGGCGATCATGCCGGCGACAGCTCCTTCGCGGTTCACGCCTTTGAAGAATATGCCCATCAGGATCGCGGGAAAGAGAGACGCCGCCGCAAGCCCGAAGGCGAGTGCAACGACCTGCGCCACAAATCCCGGCGGATTGATACCGAGATAACCGGCGACAAGTATCGCCGCTGCGGCCGCGCCGCGCGCCGCCATCAGCTCGGTTTTTTCGGTAATCTGTGGTCGGAAGGTTCGCTTCAACAAGTCGTGACTAATCGCCGATGAAATCACCAGCAACAGCCCCGCCGCCGTAGATAGCGCCGCCGCGACGCCGCCCGCCGCAACCAGCGCGATGACCCATGCGGGGAGCGCAGCAATCTCGGGATTGGCGAGGACCATGATATCCTGGTCTACGAATATTTCGTTGCGGCTTGCGGTTTTAACATTCGCCAAAAGCCTCTCGCCGCTGGCGCCGCGTTCGCCGGTATAGTCAGGCGGCCCTTCAATGGCGCCGCCGCTCGCATACTGAACCACGCCGTCGCTGTTTTTATCCGTCCAGGCGATAAGGCCGATGTCCTCCCAGCTTTTCACCCAACCCGGCGCCTCGGCGTAGGGTTTTTCATTGACGCTATCGATGAAATTGAGGCGCGCGAAGGCGCCCACCGCTGGCGCTGTCGTATAGAGCAGCGCGATGAAGACGAGCGCGTAACCGGCGGATTTGCGCGCGTCTGACACTTTCGGGACGGTGAAAAAACGCACGATCACATGCGGCAGTCCGGCCGTTCCTACCATCAGCGCCAGCGTGATGGCGAAAACATCGATGGTTGATTTCGATCCCGCCGTGAACGCGGTGAACCCTAAGTCAATCAGTGCGCCGTCGAGCTTTTCGAGCACCGAGACGGTTTCGCCCGTTACGTTCGAGCCGAGGCCGAGTTGAGGTATCGGATTGCCGGTAATCAAAATTGAAATGAAAACCGCCGGCACCAGATAGGCGAAGATCAGCACGCAATATTGTGCAACCTGCGTATAGGTGATGCCCTTCATGCCGCCAAGTACGGCGTAAAAGAAGACAACGCCCATACCGGTGATGACGCCCCATTCGATGGGCATTTCGAGAAACCGCGAAAAAACGACGCCGACGCCGCGCATTTGGCCAGCGATGTATGTAAACGAAACGACGATCAGACAGATGACAGCGACAATGCGGGCGGTTTTCGAATAATAGCGCTCGCCGATGAAATCCGGCACGGTGAACTGGCCGAATTTGCGCAAGTAAGGCGCGAGCAACAGCGCCAGCAACACATAGCCGCCGGTCCAGCCCATCAAATAAACGCTCGCATCATAGCCAGCGAAGGCGATGATCCCGGCCATGGAGATAAAGGATGCCGCGCTCATCCAGTCCGCGGCCGTCGCCATGCCGTTGGCGATGGGGTGCACATGTCCGCCAGCCACATAGAATTCGGAAGTCGAGCCGGCGCGGGACCAGATCGCAATGCCGATGTAAAGGGCGAAGGAAAGGCCGACAAAGATTGTTGTCAGGAGTTGCGCGTCCATCACTCAGCCTCTTCGCTGACGCCGAAGCGTTTTTCGATGACGCGCATCCGCGCCGCGTAGACGAAAATCAGAATGACAAAGACGATGATCGAGCCCTGTTGCGCAAACCAGAAGCCGAGCTTGAACCCGCCAATCTGGACCGCATTCAGCGTATCAACGAAGAGGATGCCCGCGCCGAAGGAAACGGCGAACCAGATGGCCAGCAGCACGCCAAGCAGCTTTACGTTCTCGCGCCAATAGGCCTGAGCATTCGCCGCTGCATCTAATTTCGGATTTTTCGGCTCCATTCTTTCCTCCGCGCCCCGCTATCTTTTTGTCGGCTCATCCTAGCTGCGTTCACGTGAGAGTCATCCTCCTGCGCGATTGTTGCAAAAGACGCAGCCTGAGCGTAACCGGACCCACATGACAGATAGGACGACATCCGGCATCCGGCTTCCCTTCGCGGAGCTTGTGGCCATCACTGCAGCGATGATGGCCCTTAACGCGCTTGCCATCGACATGATGCTGCCGGCGCTTGGCACGATTGGGAACGAGCTTGGCGCGGCGCACGACAATGACCGCCAGCTGATCATTGTGGTTTACGTACTTGGCAATGGTTTGGCCCAGCTTCTGTTCGGGCCCATCGTCGACCGCTTTGGCCGCAAACGCGTTATTCTCTGGGCGCTGGGCGGCTATGTGCTGGGTTCAGTCCTTAGCGTCGTCGCTTCGTCTTTCGCGCTTTTGCTTGCGGCGCGCGCATTTCAGGGCGTGACGACGGCCGCAACACGCGTTGCAATCATCGCATCGGTGCGCGATCAGTGTTCGGGACGGCGGATGGCGGAAGTGATGTCGCTCGCCATCACCATATTCATGGCGGCGCCGATCCTGGCGCCTGGATTTGGACAGCTCATTTTATTTGCTGCGCCGTGGCGCGGCATTTTTGTCGCGCTATTACTGTACGGACTGCTGATGGCCGTTTGGACCGCATGGCGCCTTCCTGAAACGCTGGCGCCCGAACGCCGCAAGAAACTGCAGGCCGGACGCATTATTTCTTCCTACATGGTCTTTATCGGCAACCGGGTTTCGATCGGCTACACGCTGGCGTCCGCACTCTGTTTCGGCGCGCTGTTCGGATATATCAGTACATCGGAACAGGTGTTCCTCGAAACTTTCGATATCGGACAGAATTTCGCCATTGCTTTTGCATGTATCGCTGGCTCCCTCGGCGCTGCTACGCTCATCAACGCGCGGCTTGTCTCGCGGTTCGGCATGCGCCGCCTGACGCATACGGCGCTGATCGTCTTCATCATCGCCAATCTGCTGCATCTTGCGATCGCCTCATCTACCGGCGAGACTTTTGTTTTGTTCATGGCATTCATGATGATTTCGTTTTTCGCCCTCGGCCTGATCGGCCCCAATGCGACAGCGCTCGCCATGGAGCCGCAAGGCGATAACGCAGGCGCCGCCGCGGCGGCGAACGGGTTTGCAGGCACGACCGTCGCAGGTTTCATGGGCGGCGTCATCGGGCAGTTCTACGACGGCACGACCATGCCCATCATTCTCGGCTTCGTGATACTTGGCATATCGTCTGTCTCAATCGTTCTGTGGACGGAAAAAGGCCGGCTTTTCGGCTCTAGCGACCAGCCGGAAGACGAATTGCTGCCATGACAATGCAAAAGAACAATAATCGGGTCTGTCTTGGCGCCTTTGCGGGCGCGCATGGCGTCAAAGGCGAAGCGAAAGTAAAAACCTTTACCGAGTCCCCGGAAAACATCGCCGCTTATGGCGCTGTGGAGACTGAAGGCGGCGCGCGGACGTTTACGTTCAAAGTCGTCAAAGTTCTGAAAGACGACATCGTGCTTGTTCGCGCGCCGGAGATCGCGTCGAGGGAAGATGCTGAAAGCCTGAAAGGCGTCCGGCTCTATGTTGAGCGTGCGGCTTTGCCTTCACCTGAGGAAGATGAGTTTTATCTCGATGACCTTGTCGGCCTGAAAGCATGTGACGAAAACGGCGCGCCCATGGGCGTCATCAAAGCAGTCTTCAATTTCGGCGCCGGCGACCTTTTGGAACTTGCAGACATTCCGGACGTCAAAGGCGTGCGGCTTGTGTCCTTCACGAGAGAGAACGCGCCGAATATCGATTTCGACCAAAATGCTATCACGATCCGGCGCCAAAGCATTGAGCTTGCAGACAACGACGATGCTCAGCCAGACGCGCCAGGCCGCTAGGCCGCTTGCCCTTGCCTTGATCGCATGCGATTTGACCGCCCATGTGGAACGCCACTGTCCTGACCCTTTATCCGGAACTGTTTCCGGGTCCGCTCGACGCGTCCATTCTGGGGCGCGGGGCAGCGGACGGCCGGTGGGCGCTCGACACGGTCAATATCCGGGATTTTTCTGACAACAAATACGGCTCGGTGGACGATACCCCCGCCGGGGGCGGCGCTGGCCTCGTCATGCGGGCGGATATTCTGGCTGCAGCGATTGACAGCGTCCCCCGAAACGACCGGCCTATCCTCTGTCTTTCGCCCCGCGGAGCGCCGCTCAGCCAAGCCCGCGCCCGGGCCCTGTCAGAAGGCCCCGGCGTCATCGCCCTGTGCGGCCGGTTTGAGGGCGTCGACGAGCGGATTTTCGAGGCAAGAGGCGTCCAAGAGGTCTCAATCGGAGATTTTGTCCTCGCCGGGGGCGAAATCGCCGCCATGGCCCTGATCGAGGCTTGCGTCCGGCTTATTCCGGGGGTATTGGGCTCGGCTTC